>Ga0207420_1000023_pt1 | contig 423393 bp, 381 predicted proteins | sample ThiBio_inoc_biof_FD_183941 | JGI IMG/M metagenome (GOLD analysis project Ga0207420, IMG submission 183941) | Wastewater bioreactor microbial communities from Cape Town, South Africa - Thiocy_inoc_biof (SPAdes) | ecosystem: Engineered > Bioremediation > Thiocyanate > Unclassified | place: South... | reverse complement strand
GATGGTGACCCTGTACAAAACCGCGTGGGGCAAACGCTTCCAGCATCGCCTGGCCGCCCACGGCAAACCGCCAAAACTGATCATCGGCGCCATGATGCGCAAACTCGCGCAGGTCGCCTTTGGCGTCATCAAGTCGGGCAAACCGTTCAATCCGGCGCTTCACGGAGCTTGACGCGGATAACAGTATCTACGCATTCTCGCGCCACAACCAATCGCGCGGCGTGAGGTATTCCGTCAAACGTGCTTCGGCGCTGCCGGGTTCCGGCGCGTAGCCGTACTCGTAGCGCAGGCGTGGCGGCAACGACATCAGGATGGATTCGGTACGACCGCCGGACTGCAGGCCGAACAAGGTGCCGCGGTCGTAGACGAGGTTGAATTCGACGTAGCGGCCTCGCCGATACAACTGGAATTCGCGTTCGCGTTCGCCATACGGCATGTCCTTGCGGCGTTCGACGATCGGCAGATAGGCGTCGAGGAAGCCGTTGCCGACCGCTTGCAGGAACGCGAAGCAGCGCTCGAATCCCCATTCGTTGAGATCGTCGAAGAACAGCCCGCCGATACCGCGGGTTTCGTGGCGGTGCTTGAGGTGGAAATACTCGTCGCACCACTTCTTGTATTTCGGATACACGTCGTCGCCGAACGGCGCACACAGGTCGCGCGCGACGGTGTGCCAATGCACGCAATCCTCGTCGAACGCGTAGAACGGCGTCAGATCGAAACCGCCGCCGAACCACCATACGGGTTCCTCGCCGCCCTTGTCGGCTTCGAAATAACGCACGTTGGCGTGCGAGGTCGGCACATACGGATTCTCCGGATGGATCACCAGCGACACGCCGGTCGCGACCCACGAGCGGCCTGCGAGTTCCGGACGATGCGCGGTCGCGGAAGGTGGCAGCTTGTCGCCGGTCACGCACGAATAGTTGACCCCGCCCTGTTCGAACACCGCGCCATGCTTCAACACGCGGGTGCGGCCACCACCGCGCCCGTCCGGACGCGTCCAGGCATCCTCGACGAAGCGCGCGCGGCCATCGACGTGCTCCAGCGCGGCACAAATCCGGTCCTGCAGATCACGCAGGAAGGCATCGACTCGTTCGACTCGGGAAGGCATCTCGGAATCCGGGAAGGGCGCGCAACGTGGCGCCACACATGAAAGTTTACCGGCGAAGCGCACACGTATACTGGCGCATCGTTCCCCGACACGAACCATCGGATGCCCGCACGCATCGAACCGCTCGCCATCAGCGCCATGAGCGCAACCTCCGCGCTCGGACACGGTCTGGCAGCGCACATCGATGCACTCGGCGCCGGTCGCGGCGGCCTTGCCGCCAACGATTTCTCGAGCGCCCACCTCGACTGCCGGATCGGGCGCGTCACCGGCGTTGAAGACGTTGCGCTGCCGGCCGCGCTCGCACATCGGGATTGCCGCAACAACCGTCTTGCCTGGCTGGGCCTGCAACAGGACGACCTGCTTGATGCCATCGCGCGCATCGTCGCCCGCCACGGCGCCGCGCGCGTGGCGCTGGTGCTGGGCACGTCCACCGCCAGCATCGGTTCCACCGAGGACGCCTATCGCCGGCTGGACCACGGACATTTCCCCGCCGACCTGCGCCGCCCGGAAATCCATACCCCGCATTCGCTCGCGGCGTTCGTCGCCGACGCGACCGGGATCGCCGGACCCGCGTTGACCGTTTCGACCGCGTGTTCATCGTCGGCGAAGGTGTTCGCCTCGGCCGAACGCCTGATCCGGCTCGGGCTTGCCGACGCCGCGCTGGTCGGCGGCGTCGACACCTTGTGCGACAGCGTGCTGTTCGGTTTCAACGCGCTGGAACTGGTATCCAGGCAAGCCTGCCGACCCTTCGATGCACGCCGCGACGGCATTTCGATCGGCGAGGCTGCGGCATTCGCGCTGCTCGAACGTGCCGATTCCGCGCCGCACGCGCCGCGCCTGGCCGGATACGGCGAGTCTTCCGATGCGCACCACATGTCGACGCCACACCCGCAGGGCCGCGGCGCGCTGGCCGCGCTGGGCGACGCATTGGGTCGCGCGGGCATCGACGCGAACGCCGTCGACTACGTCAACCTGCACGGCACCGCCACGCCCAAGAACGATGAAGTCGAGGCCAAGCTGCTGCCGCGCTTCCCGCGACGCACGCGCGCGAGCTCGACCAAGGGGTTCACCGGCCACACGCTGGGCGCGGCCGGCGCACTGGAAGCGGTATTCGCGCTGCTGGCGATCGAACACGGCGTGGTGCCACCCAACCTCGGTTGCGATGATCCTATCCCCGAAGCCGTGCCCTGGCTGGCCTTGCAACCCGCGCGGCAACGGATCGATATCGCACTGAGCAATTCGTTCGGCTTCGGCGGCAACAACGCCTGCCTGGTGTTCGCGCGCGGAGGCTCGGCATGAGCGCGCCGCGCGCCATTGCAGTGGCCGGCATCGGCGCGTGGATGCAAGGCGCACCCGACTGGCCCGCGTTGCGCGGCGTGTTGCGCGGCGAACATGGCCTCGCCGGGGACGCACCCGCCAAACCGGCCGCCAACGCCTTGCCCGCGGCGGAACGCCGGCGTGCCCCCGACGGCGTGCGCCTCGCGGCGGAAGTCGCGACGCAGGCCTGCGCGATGGCGGGCTGCGATCCAGCCACGTTGCCCTGCGTATTCGCCTCCACCCACGGCGAACTCGCGATCACCGATTACGTGTGCGAAACCCTCGCGCGCGCGCCGCTCGAACTGTCGCCCACCAAGTTCCACAACTCGGTGCTGAACGCGCCCGCGGGCTACTGGACCATCGCCACCGGTTGCACGGCGGCATCCAGCGCCGTGACCGCGCACCACGCGAGTTTCGGCGCGGGCCTGCTGGAAGCCCTGGCGCTGGCTGCGGCGGACGACACGCCGGTGCTGTTTGCCTGCTGCGACGTGGCATCGTCCGGGCCGCTCGCGGAAATGACCCGTACCACGCTCGCGTTCGGCGTCGCGCTGGTGCTGTCGCCGGCAGCGGCCGGCGGCGCGCGCCTGCGCTGGTCCTTGCACCACGGCGACGCCGCTGCGCTGCCGCCCGCGGCGATGGCTTTGCGGACCGTTGCGGGCGACAATCCGGCCAACGCGCAGGCACTGGCGCTGCTCGCCGCGATCGCGGATCCACCTGCGGCCAGCCTGCACCTGCCGCTGTCACCGGAATTGTCACTGGACATGGAGATCACGCCTTGAGCGATGCCACCGCCCGACCCTGCGTGGTCATCCCCTGCCTCAACGAGGAACGGGCCATCGGCGCATTGCTGCAGGCGGTGCTGGCGCATTGCCGCGACGTGATCGTGATCGACGACGGTTCCACCGATCGCACCGCGGAGATCGTCGCCGCGTTGCCGGTGACCCTGATCCGGCATCGCGAACGGCGCGGCAAGGGCGAGGCGCTGCGCGCGGGTTTCCGCGAAGCGCTGAAGCGCGGAGCCAGCGGCGTGCTGACGATGGATGGCGACGGCCAGCACGATCCGGCCGACATCCCGCGCCTGCTCGACGCCGCGCGCCGGTTCCCGGATGCGTTGATCGTGGGCGCACGCATGCTGGGCCGCGAACGCCAGCCGAACGCCCGCCGCCGCGCGAACGACTTCGCCGACTGGGGCATCAGCTGGGGCTGCGGCCAGCCGGTCGCCGACACCCAGAGCGGCCAGCGCTGGTACCCGCGTGCGGCGGTCGAGCTGGTCGACCCCGGATCAAGTCCGGGGCAGGCACTGCCGGCACAAGGCTTCGTGTTCGAGGCTGCGATCCTGATCGCCGCTTCGCGCGACCTGCGCATGCCGGTGGTGTCCGTTCCCATCGCCTGCCGCTACGACGACACGGCGCGCCACAGCCACTTCCGCCCGGTGCGCGACGTGCTGAGGATCACCTGGTACACGTTCCGGCGTGTGGTGCATTACGGCAGCGTGGTGAAGAGCTACCGTGCTTCGCACGACAGCCCGCCCGTCGTGCACGACCCCGACAACCGCCTCGGCCTGTCGCCGGAATCCCTGCCGCGGATGGGCGATCCGCCGCCTGCGCAGGATTGAGCGCATGCCGGCCGCGACGACCAGCGATGTGTTGATCGTGGGCGGCGGCCTCGCCGGACTGACGCTGGCGTTGCAGCTTCGGCAACGCCTGCCCGGGATCTCCATCCGCGTGCTGGAACGCCGCGCGGGTCCGGCGCCCATCTCGGCGTTCAAGGTCGGCGAATCGACCGTCGAGATCGGCGCGCACTACTTCGCCGACACGCTGGGCCTGCGCGAACACCTGGACGCGGCACAGCTGCGCAAGTTCGGTTTCCGGTTCTTCTTCAGCGAAGGCTGCGCCCGGCTCGACGAAGCCTGCGAGCTCGGCATCAGCCGGGTATTGCCGACGCCGTCCTGGCAGCTCGAGCGCGGCAGCTTCGAGAACCTGCTCGCCGAACGCGCATTGCAACACGGCATTGCGCTGGAGACCGGCTGCTGCGTGCGCGCGATCGAACCCGGCCACGACGGCGCCGCGCATGCGGTGCGCGTGCAATGCGATGGCGATACCCGGGCGCATCGTGCGCGTTGGCTGGTCGACGCATCCGGGCGTGCCGGCTTGCTGCGCCGGCAACTCGGGCTCGGCGAGGACAATGGCCACCGCATCGGCGCGGCATGGTTCCGCGTGGACGCGCGCCTCGGCCTCGACGACTGGTGCGACAACCCCGCATGGCGCGGACTGTGCCAGCCGGCCGAACGCTGGCGTTCCACCAACCACCTGTGCGGCCCCGGCTATTGGGTGTGGCTGATCCCGCTGGCGTCGGGCGCGCATTCGGTCGGCATCGTCGCCGACGCGGAGGCGCACCCGGTCGAATCCTTCGACGACTTCGAGCGGGCGTTGGCTTGGCTGCAACGCCACCAGCCCGCGCTGGCGGAGCGGCTGGGCCGACACCGCGACGCGCTGCTCGATTTCCGGTTCCTGCGCGACGTCTCCTACGGTTGCCGACGGGTATTCAGCGCCGACCGCTGGGCGCTGACCGGCGAAGCCGGGGTGTTCCTCGACCCGTTCTATTCGCCGGGCTCGGATTTCATCGCGATCGCGAACGGCTACATCACCGAACTCGTCGCGCGCGATTTCGCGGGCGGGTTGCAGGCGCGCGACGTCCGCCATTTCCAGCAACTGTTCTTTTCCTTCTACCGCAACATGCTCAATCTGTACCGCGGCCAGTACGCGATGTTCGGCGATGCCCGCGTGATGAGCGCCAAGGTGCTGTGGGATTACGCGTATTACTGGGGTGTGTTGTGTCCGTTGGTGATCGGCGGCCGGCTCACCGACCTCGGGCTGTTCGCCGACCTGCAACCGGAATTGGCCGCGGCCGAATCACTGAACGTGCGCATGCAGGCGTTCTTCCGCGATTGGCATGCACGCGCCGGCGCGGGTGCCGCGCCGGCATGGATGGACCAGCAGGAGCTGGGCTGGTTCGCGCGCCTCAACGCGCGCCTGCACGACAGCCTCGACGATGCTCAGGTTCGAGCGCGCCTGCGCGAACACGTCGACTTGCTGCACGCGCTGGCCGCCGCACTGGCGGAAGACGCCGCGCGCGAGGCGCCCGAACTCGCCGTCGAATCGCTTTGCGCGATCGCGGGCAACCGGGCGCGGCCCGTGCTTTTCCGCGCGGCGGCCTGATTTGCCGCCGCGCAGGGATTTCAGTGCGCCAGTTCGAGCTTGCTGGAAACCACCCAGCCGATGTTGCCGAGCTCGTCCGACACCTTCCACCAGACGCCGACCTTGTCGCCGGTGGGATACAACATCATGCCCGGCTTCAAGCTGCGCACCACCGACGAATGCAGGTTTGCATCCGAATACAACTTCGTCGGTTCCGTCAGCCGCACCGCCTGCTGCACGTTGTCCGCCTGGGCGTTCGGCGCATTCCTCTGCAGGTCCGCGACCATCTTGGTGTAGGCATCCAGATAGGCCATCGCGATGACCTGGCCGATCTCGGTGTTGGCGTAACCGCTGGCGCCACCCGCGGCGAAGCCGCCCCAGAATCCCGCGCCGCCGCCGCCCGCCCAGCCGATGTCGGTCTTGTCCGAATGGCCCTGCTCCAGCGCGACCTGCTCGGTCGAACGCACGTCGGTGAGGGTCAGCACCACATCGGCGGTCTTCTTGGACAGGCTGATTCCGCCCAGTACCGCCCCCGCGCCATGCCCGATCAGGCCGCCGAGGATGCCGCCGATGCGGTTGCCGCCGGCGTTCGAATTGCTGTTGGCGATGTCGGGCACCAGCACGTAATCCGCCGCCTTCATCTGGCCCTTGCCGATGTTCGAGCCCACGCGCATCTCGCCTTCGCCGGCCAGTGCGCGTTCCTGTTCCGCCATCTGCAAGCCCTTGCCGCGATCGACCAGCGTGAAACATCCCGATTGCGAAACGTACACCTTGATCAGCGCGGCCGGGGATTCGAGATTCATCGAAGTCCACCAGGGGTTGCCGTTCTGCGGTTCCTGCACCGCCAGCGTGCCGATCCTGCTGTTGCAGTGGGGCACCTGCGGCTGCGCGTTGGAGCTGGCATGACCCGTCGACGCGACGAGCATGCCCCCGCCGACCACCAGCAAACCGATCCGAAACCTCGCTCCCAAAACATTGGTGTTCATGCGCAGCCTCCCTATGTGGCCTGCAAAAAACGTCATGGTTCGGCGACAAGATCCCGTCGCGCTGTTGCCCGGGCGGCACCTGTCGGTTGGTCTGATTGTGTGATGCAGTTCACAGTTACCCCTGCGGCTGTATACGCCCGCAGTGTTCGGGTGTCAATCGGGAGCCTCCAGCCGATCTGACGACGGGAACGCAAGCCGGCTGTCTGGCGGCGGTGGAACAGCGACGGGCCCTGGAAGGCCCTCAGCCCATGCCACCGTTCACGCCGAGCACCTGGCCGTTGACGTAACTGGCGGCATCCGAACACAGGAACGCCACCACGCCCGCGACTTCGGCAGGCGTGCCGGTGCGGCCGGCCGGAATCATCGCCTTGATCTGGTCCGGGGCGAACAGGGCGTCGGTCAAGCGGCCTTCGATGATGCCGGGCGCAACCACGTTCGCGGTGATGTTGCGTGAAGCCATCTCGCGCGCCAGCGACTTCACGGCGCCGTGCAGCGCCGACTTCGCCGCCGCGTAATTGACTTGTCCGCGGTTGCCCAGCGTCGCCGCCACCGACGACACCGCGACCACGCGACCGAAGCGCGCACGTGCCATCGGCAGCAACAATGGCTGCGCGACGTGGAAAAACCCGTGCAGCGATACATCGATCACGCGCCGCCATTGTTCTTCGCCCATCCCTGCCATCGGCGCATCGTCGTGGATGCCGGCGTTGTGCACCAACGCCTGGATGGGCGCGGCTTGCAACAGATCGTCGATCACCGCTCGTGTCGCGACGGCGTCGGTGAGATCGAATGTTGCGACTTCCGCGGCGCCACCGGCTTCGCCAATGCCGGCCGCCACCGCATCGGCGCGCCCGCGGTTCGCGTAGGCATGCACGATCACCCGCCAGCCGTCGCGCGCCAACGCGGCACAGATCGCGCTGCCGATGTCGCCGCTGCCGCCGGTGACCAGTACCCGTCTTGAGTCGTTCCTCATCACCGGCATTCCTCAACGCCCCTGCTGCAGCATGACCGCCGCGCGCCCGCTCGCGAGCAAGCTTCCCCGATGTTCGACCCGGAAGCCATATTGCAGGCTGCCGGGCATCGCGATCAAGCATTCGACGTGCACCTGCAGGCGCCTTGGCAGGTCGTCGATGCGCTCGACGCGCAACACCACGTCACGCAACGCGACGAGCAACCCGGGCTGCGCCGGTCCGCCGGCCTGGCGTCCACGCAGCGCGCCATGCACCGCCATGGCCTGCGCCGCGTACTCGCACAGGTTGACGGCGTGCAACATGCCGTCGGCGCGCAGCGGATTGTCCGGGCGCAAATGCGAGGCGCTGCGTGCATGCAACCGCGTCGCATCCCAGTCCATCACTTCATCGAGCAGGCACATCGTGCCCGCGTGCGGGATCAGTGACGCCCACTCCCTTTTTTCAAGCATCCTCGAACTCCATCGCGGCAATGCGCATGGACTACCGCACGCGAATCAGGCGCCCCGCTTCGGCGCTGGATTCGGCGAAGCCGGGTCCGGACCCGTGCCGGATTCGGCGCGCGCCGACGAATCGGGGAGGGATCCGTCCAGCGCACGAAGGTGCGCGGCCGGTGCCATCAGTACCGACAGCGTGAAATGGAATGCCACGCCCAGCGCCACGGTCAAGCCGATCGCACGCAGCACCGGCACGCTGGACAACGCCAGCACGCCGAACACCAGCAACGCCGAGGCCACGCACACCAGCGTCGCGTGCAGGGTGCGCAGGTCTTCGCGCTCGTCGCCGGTGCGGCGCTCGAAGAACAGCGCGTAATGCAAACCCAGGCCCGCCGCCAGCGTCAGCGACACCAGGTGGAACAGCGACAGCGGGATGCCTGCCCCACGCAACACCACCAGCACCAGCAAGGTCGCCAGCGTCATCGGTCCCAGCACGTGGAGGGCACGCCGCGGGCTGCGCAATGCCAGCGTCACCGCCGCGCACAGCAGCAGCGCCGCGACGCCCAGTGCAACCAGGATGCGATGGCGGTATGCCACCACCAGCGATTCGGTGGACGCCTTGAGGTCGAGCAGGTGCGCGGCGCCATGTGTGTCGCGCGACAATTGCGCGAACGCGGCAGGATCGTTGACGCCGCTCAGCGCGCCGAGGCCCACCCAGCCATCACCCTGCCGCACCAGCATCGATTCCAGCCGGGTGCCCAGCGGTGACTGTTCGAACCCGGCCGGCGTCAACGGCGGCAACGTGCGCGCGGCTTCCACGTCGGCGACGAACGGCGCGAACACGCCAGCGCGGAACGGCAAATCCTGCATCGCCTGTTGCAACGATGCTTCCAGATCGCCGCGATCCGGCAACCTGGACTGGCGTGCGCGCTGGGTCGCGACGCTGGGCAGGTAGCGCGAGGGCAATTCGAACCCGTCCACCGCGTGGTCCGCAACGAGCTTGCGCAACCGCGGGGCGACACGCTCGGAGAGCGCCAACACACCCTGCGCGTCCTTCGCGCGCAGCACCAGCAGGTAACGCACGTCCGGCGCGCCGAGTGCAGCGCGCAGGCGCGCATCGCGCTGCAATTCCGCTGTCGGTATCGGCGTCAATGCCGACAAATCGTTCTGCCAGAACCCACCGGGCGCCAGCACGACCACGGCGCACCCCGCGACCGCCACCAGCCACGGCAGCCAACGCGGCCGCGGCAACCGCGCGAGGAAATGCCAAGCAGTGGCAAGACCGGGTGTCGCGGCCATGTCGCGCCTGGCCGGCGGAACGACCCTCGGCAGCAGCCAACGCGTGCAGGCGCCGGCGGTGACCAGTCCGCCGATCGTGAACACCGCGAGTTGTTGCAGGCCGGCCACCCCGGATGCGAAGAATGCGAGATAGGCGATGCATACCGACGCGATCGCGGTCGCCAGCAGTGGCCACAATTCGCGCACGCACGTCGCAGTGTCCACACCGATGCGGCGATGGCTGAACACGCGCAGCGGATATTCCTGTGCGACCCCGAGCAGGGTGAAGCCGAACGCGACGGTGATCCCGTGCGCGTGGCCGAAGACCAACGCCAGCAGCGCGAAGCCCACCACCGCGCCGGACAGCAACGGCAACGCCGTCACCAGCACCGGCACCGCGCTGCGATAGGCGAGCAGCAACATGATCACGAATCCGACGGTGGTGATCGCGCCGAAACGGTCGGCCTCGGCGCGGGTGTTGCGACTCGCCTCGACGCCGAACCAGCCGGGGCCGCTGATCGCCAGCTTCGCGCCGGCGGCGCCGGGCAGTGCGGCGAAATGTTCCTGCAGCGATGCGATCGCCGCGGCCTGCGCGCCGGGATCGAACCCGGCCGCCCTGGTTTCCGCGACAAGCAATGCCTCGCCGCGCTCCGAGAACCACACGCCATCGGCGAGCTTCGGCTGGCGTTGCGGTGCCCAAAGCTGCGCCAGCTTCAGCGTTTCCAGGGTCGGATCACGCCGCAGCCACGGCTCCAGCAGCGATGCCGCCGGGGAACTCAAGTCCTCGACACGCTGCTGCAACTGCGCGCGCAGGTACGCCGCGTCGAAGCGGTGGGTATCCAGCGTCGGCGACAATAGATAGCGATACGGAAGCAAATCGGACGCCACCTCCGCGAGGTCGCTTCCGCCGTTGGCAACGTGCGCGAATCCGGGATCGTGCGCGAGTGCGTCGTCCAGGCCACGCGACAGTTCGGCAAGCCGTGCCCGCGGCGCACCCGAGATCGCCAGCAACAGCAACCGCGAGCCCGGGCCCTTGCCGATTTCGTCCAGCAGCAACTTCTGGTCGGCGCTGCGCGCGGGCGGCACGAAATCGCGCAGGTCGGAACTGATCTTCAGGTGCCGCGCGACGCCCCAGCCCACCGCGACGATCAGCGCGAGCCAGGCGCAGTACAGCGCAACCCGTGCGCCGCTGTTCATTTGGGGTTGCGACAGCGTGCCGCCAACGCCGATTCAAGGGGAGCGGCACTCCGCAGCCCCTGCTCCGCCATCGCGCCGACCAGCGTGATGCTGCTGTCGCCGTTGGCGTCGCTCACGGTCAGGCAGCGTGGTTCGTTGTCGCGGCCATCGATCACGATGGATGCGAGCTGCCGCTTCAGGGATTCGGTGTGCGGGGTCAGCGTGATCACCCAATGCGCGGTTCCGCCGTCGGCCGTGAGCGTGAAGTCCTGCTGCAACGCCGCCACGTCGCCGCCCAGCAGCGCGCGGAATCCCGCCAGCATCGCGCCGGCTTGCGGCGCACGTGCCAGGGGCATGCGGTGCACCTCGCCGCCACCACGCTGGACCGAAAGCTCGCCGTCGCCGATTCTCGCGGTTTCGTTGAATGGCTTGTCGATGTCGCGCTGCATGCGGTCCCCGCCCAGCCATTGCAAGGTGCCGGACACGATCAACGGGCGCGCCAGCACCCCGCGGTAACTCACCTGCACGAACGGCGTCGACACCGGCGGCGTCTTCGCCAGTGCCGCCAGCAGCGATTCGGCCATGGTCTGCGTCGGCGTCGCTGCCATCGCGGCGCCAGGCAGCAGCGACACGATCAGGACCGCCACGCTATGCCACACGCGCATGCTCCAGGTTTTCGCTGGGCACCGACGGTTGTACCGCGGTCGCGCCATGCGGTTGCCAGAAATCGTAGAAGTTGAACCAGTTGCACGGCGCCTCGCGCAGGTAATGCTCCAGCCGCGCGGCGTAGCGCCCGATGTACGCATCCAGCGCCGCGTTGCGGCCGGTGCGCGGCAAGTCCACCTGTTCGGCCAGCGTTTCGAACACCAGGTCGTAACGGTTGCCGCCGCGGTACAGGCCCAGGCACAACACCACCGGCACCTTCAGCAACGCTGCGATCAGCCACGGCGCCGCCGGGAAAGGCGCATCGGCACCGATGAACCGCGCGTCGCGCATCAATTCGTGCGGTCGCCCGCGATCGCCGAGCAAGGTGATCATCGCGCCTTCGCCGGCGGCTTCGGACAGCGCCAGCACGATGTCCATGCCTCCGCGCGCGGTGTCGATGACGCTGCCGGACAACTCCGGCGCCAGTGCTTCCAGCAGTTGCGTCAACGCCGGGGTCTTGCTCTTGTCCATCACCAGCTTGAGCTTGCACTCCGGTCTGCGCGCCGCCAGCACGCGCAGCACCTCGAAGCTTCCGACGTGCGCACCCAACAGCAGCACGCCCTGGCCGCGATCGAGGTGGCGATGCAGTTCATCCACGCCGCGCAGACCGACGCGGAACCCGTCGATGCCGCGCGCGAGCAGGAACACGCGGTCGAGGATGGTCGACGCAAACGCGTGGATCAGGCGCATCACCCGCCATGCATTGCCGGGCTGGCCGTCGATGCGCCGGAAGTAGTCGCGCGCGGCGAGGCGTTCCGGGCCGCGCCGGAAATAGAAGTAAAGCGTGATCGGATACAGGAACAGGCGCGCGAAGCCGCGCCCGAAATGCAGTCCGATGAAACGGATCAGCCAGATCGCGAACCAGCCGCCGGCTTCCGGACGATCCAGCCAGTGACCGCTCACGAACCCGCCCCCAGCGTGCCGCGCACGAGCGTCGTGCCGTCGGCACGGAGCACGCTGAAGCGCACCCCGGCGGCGTCCTCGCGCAATTCGATCACGGCGTCCTCGTCGGGCAACAATGGATGCACGAACTTGGCGTCGAATTGGCTGGCCCGCGTCCCGCGCCACGCCTTCCATGCCGCGGCCACGCGTTCCAGCAGCACCACCCCCGGCACCACCGGGTTGCCGGGGAAATGGCCGGCCAACGCCGGATGCGACGCTTCGATCCGCAATGCGGTTTGATGCTGTGCGTTCAAGCCGAACCGTCTCCACCGTGAAGCAACGCCGGCCAGCGCCGCACGACCTGGGCCACGAAGCGGCGCGGATCCGGATGCGGGATCGCCCGCAAATGCCAGCGCCGGAAAAGGTACTCGCCCACGAATGCCGCCAGCAACAGCGCCCAGCAACCGGCTTCCGGGTACCACGCCAGCAGCGACCCCGGCAGCGCGAACGGCGCACGCATGCCGAACGCCGCCAGCCAGCCGCCGGGCTGCGCCAGCAGCGCGATCGCAAGCGACAGCACCGCCATCGCGCCGAGCAGGCAGGCCCAGAACACCGTGACCCCGCGCGTGTACGCAGCCACGCCCGGCAAGGCCAGGCGCGCATCGCCTTCGACGAGGCGCACGAAGCGGGAAATCAGGGGTTCGCGTCCACGCCGCAACGTGCGCGCGAAAAACCATGCCAGGCTGCCGAGGAACACCACCGGCAATGCCATCATGGCAAGCTGCACGTGTCCCGACAATGCAGGGACCAGCAGCAACGTCGCCAGCACCACCCACGCCAGCAAGGCCGCCTTGCTGCGCCGCCGCCAGATCGACGGCAGCCACGCCAGCAACAACAGCAGTACCGCGGCGAGGCTCAACGCATGCCGATGCAACAATCCACCCGCCAGGGCCAGCGCGCCGCAGGCCAGCAGCATCAGCGCGAGCCAGGGCACGCGTCGTGGCGCATCGGTGCGATGGGTTGCAGCGTCAGGCATTCGCAGGGTCGGCTCGGAAGCGGCGGGCGAGTGTATATGATAGTCGGCCGACCCAGTGGACCCTGAACGGGCCAGGAGCCAACACGTGGACGGGAGCGCCAAGCCCCCCTTCGATTGCGATGTGCTGGTCGCGGGCGGCGGCCCGGGCGGCTCGACCATTTCCACCTTGCTGGCGCGACGCGGCTGGCGCGTCGCGATGCTGGAGAAATCCCGCCACCCGCGCTTCCATATCGGCGAATCGTTGCTGCCCGCCAACATCCCGCTGTTCGAGGAAATCGGTGCGCTGGAGAAACTGCGCGCGTTGGGGCGATTGAAGCTCGGTGCGGATTTCCCGCGCGACGACGGCAGCTACTACACCTTCCGCTTCGACCGCGCACTGGGCGACACGCCGCCCTACGCGTTCCAGGTCAAGCGCGAGGACATGGACCAGATGCTGTTCGAGCACGCCCGCGCCAACGGCGTGGACGCACGCGAGGAGACCGCGGTCCAGCGCGTCGAGTTCGACGCCGCCGGCGTCACCGCGCACATCGACGCGGGCGGCGCGAAATCGACGCTGCGTGCGCGCTACCTGGTCGACGCCTCGGGTCGCGACACCCTGCTCGGCAAGCAGCTGAAGCTGGTCGAACGCAGCGCCGCGCACCAGAGCGCGGCGATGTTCGCGCACTACAGGGGCGTCGCCTGGAACCCCGACGACCCCGGCGGCAACATCATCAGCGTCAACCGCTTCGCGCACGGCTGGGCCTGGTTCATTCCGTTGCCCGACGGCACCACCAGCGTCGGTTGCGTATGCAAACCGGGCTACCTCAAGACCCGGCAGGGCGCGAACCACGACGACTTCATGGCGAGCACGCTCGCGATCGTGCCGGGCGCCGGGCGCCGCATGGCAGGCGCAGAGCGTGTCACGCCGGTGCGCTTCACCGGCAACTATTCGTATGCGTGCCGGCGGATGGCCGGCCCGCGCTGGATCCTGGTCGGCGATGCCTGGGCCTTCCTCGACCCGGTGTTTTCCTCCGGCGTGTTCCTGTCGATGTATTCGGCGCGCCGCGCGCTGGACGTGGTGGACGGCGCCCTGCGCGAACCCGCGCGCGAAGCGCACCTGCAGAATCGGTACGCGAAACATTTGAGACAAGGCTATGCACGTTTTGCATGGTTCATCTACCGCTTCAACTCACCGGTGATGAAGGCGCTGTTCGCCGACCCGCGCAACGTGATGCAGGTGGAACAGGGCGTGATCTCGATGCTGGCCGGCGACGTGTTCGACAACCGGCAGGTACTGTCGAAATTGCGCGTCTTCAAGACCATCTATGCGATCGCGTCCCTGATCAACCTGCGACGCTGGGCCGCCGACCGCTTCGACCGCCACCGCCAGAACCGCATGCGCGTGGCGGCCGACGCCGCACCCGAATGAGCGCGGCGTGAGCGATCCCGTCGAACTCAGGGTGGCGACGGCAAGCGGCGCACTCGCCGCGCTGCAGTGGGGCGATGCTGCCGCGCCGCCGCTGCTGGCGCTGCATGGCTGGCTCGACAATGCGGCGAGCTTCACGCGCCTCGCGCCGTTCTTGTCCAGGCAGCGCAGCGTGATCGCGCTGGACCTGCCGGGCCACGGCCGTTCCGCGCACCTGCCCGAACACGCGCACCGTTACCACGTGGTCGACCAGGTGGACGCCGTGCTCGACTTCGCGGATGCGCTGGGGCTCGACCGTTTCGATCTGCTGGGCCATTCGCTCGGCGCGGGCATCGCCTCGCTCACCGCCGCGGCGGCGCCGACACGCATCGAACGACTGTTGCTGATCGAAGGACTCGGCACCCTCGCCGACGACGACGCGCGCGTGCTGGTGCGCTGGCGCGATGCCCATGCGCAGCGCAACACCAACCGCCGCACCGCGCGCGTATTCCCGTCCATCGAAGATGCCAATGCGGCACGGGTCGCCGCCGGCGGGCTGGAACCCGACGAAGCGCGTCCCATCGTCATCCGCAACCTGCGCGAGACCGACGGTGGCTACATGTGGCGCAGCGATCCACGCCTTCGCCTCGCCACGCCGCTGCGCATCGACGAAGCACAGACACGCCGTCTGCTCGCCGGCATCACGGCCCCGACCCTGCTGCTGCTCGCCGAACCCGCAACGCCGTACCTGCCCAGCGCGATGATCGAGGCACGCGCCGCTTGCGTCCCGGGGATCCGCGTCGAACACGTGGCGGGGCCGCACCACCTGCATGTCCATCATCCGGCCGAGGTCGCCGCACGCCTGTCGGCGCTGCTGGACGCGTAGTCCTCCCGCCTTCATCCTGCGCAACGCATCGAATCCGGCCTTGAGAAAGGCCGGGCCGGACGGCACGTTGTGTAAACGGACCGTGGAGCGCGTGCATGAGTTGGCTGGACTGGTTGCCCGGGCGCCGCCCGCCGCCACCGATCGAGGATGCGCTGTGGCGCGATGCACTGGCCGCGTGTCCGCTGGCACGCCGTCTGTCCGCGGATGACCGGCAACAGTTGCGCGCGCTGGCCGCACGATTCCTGCAGCGCAAACGCTTCTACGCGAACGGCCTGGAACTGGACGCGTTGCAACGATTGCTGATCGCGATGCAGGCTTGTATCCCGATCCTGCACGTGGGTTTCCGCGCGCTGCGTGGCTGGACCGGCGTGATCGTGTATCCGGGCGAATTCAAGGCGCGCCACCAACACCACGACGCCAGCACCGGCGTGATCACCGAAGGCGACCGCGTCCTGAGCGGCGAGGCCTGGCACATCGGCCCGCTGGTGTTGTCATGGGCGGCGGTGCAGCAGGACCTCGCGCAACCGTGGGACGGCTACAACGTGGTCGCGCACGAGATCGCGCACAAGCTGGACATGCTGGATGGCCCGCCCGACGGCGTGCCGCCGTTGCCGCGCGGCATGTCGCGACGCCGCTGGATCGAGGTGTTCCAGCGCGCCTACGATCGCCTCGCGCATGACGTGCACCGCGGCCACGCGACCTTGATCGACGAGTACGCCGCCACCGATGCCGGCGAATACTTCGCGGTGGTCAGCGAATTGCATTTCTCCGATCCGGCGCAGCTCGATCGTGCTGAACCCGACGTTGCGGGATTGCTGCGCGCCTACTACGGCCCGTCGCCTGCGGCATGATTGTGCGATCGTCCTTGATCGCTGCACTACCAATCGCCATGCGAATTGGACCGGTTCGCTTGATTCAAGGCCAGAACGGGCTGCCCTGCCCTGACTTTCCACAACAGCCGCTTCGCACGAACACCTGAGAGCGGATCAGGCTGCCGACCGCAGCCACTTCGCCGCATCGAGCGCGTAATAGGTGAGGATGGCATCGGCGCCGGCACGCTTGATCGAAAGCAAAGCTTCCATCGCGCACGCGCGCTCGTCGATCCAACCGTTGGCGCCCGCGGCCTTCAGCATCGCGTACTCGCCGGAGACCTGGTACACGAAGGTCGGCGCGCCGAAGCGTTCCTTCACCCGGCGCACGATGTCGAGGTACGGCAGTCCGGGCTTCACCATCACCGCATCGGCGCCCTCCTCGAGATCGAGTTGCACCTCGCGCAGCGCCTCGTCGGAATTGCCGACATCCATCTGGTAGGTGTGCTTGGAACCCTTGCCCAGCGACGCCGCCGAGCCCACCGCATCGCGGAACGGGCCATAGAAACTCGACGCGTACTTGGCGGAATACGCGAGGATGCGGGTGTGGATCAGGCCCGCGTTTTCCAGCGCCTGGCGGATCGCGCCGATGCGGCCGTCCATCATGTCGGACGGCGCCACGAAATCCGCGCCGGCGTGTGCTTGCGACAGCGCCTGCTTCACCAGCACCGTGACGGTTTCGTCGTTCAGGATATAACCCGAATCGTCGATCAGCCCATCCTGGCCGTGGGTGGTGAAGGGATCCAACGCGTCGTCGCAGATAACCCCGAGCTCGGGAAAGCGCGATTTCAGTGCGCGTACTGCGCGTTGCACCAGGCCATCGTCGTTGAAGGCCTCGCGGCCATCGGCGGTTTTCTTGTCATCGCCCAGATGGGGGAACAATGCCAGCGCCGGCACGCCCAGTTGCTGCGCTTCCTCAGCCACCTTCAGCAAGGCGTCGATCGAAAGCCGCGCCACGCCCGGCATCGAAGCCACCGCATCCCGGACCTCGCCCGCGCCTTCCTGCACGAACACCGGCAGGATGAAATCGGACGGAATCAGCACGGTTTCGCGCATCAGCGCGCGTGAAAAGGCGTCGCGGCGCATGCGCCGCATTCGGGTGGCGGGATAGCCCATGGCGGTCGTCTCTCGAATTTCCAGCCGCCCATTGTAGTGGCGTGTGACGCCGATCCCGGGTCGTGGCGCGGCTTTGGCACGAATCCTGCTGCCTCAAGTCTGTCCCCGTTCGGTCGATAGGCTGAACAAGACGTTCTGCAGTCATGCCCAGGTCAGGTGCTTGCAGTTAAATTACAGTTAATGCACAATCGCTTCCAAGTGATGTGCAAGTTTCCGAAGGTCAAAACTCCAATTTGAACCCAAACTGCTGATATCACATGATTTCCTCACTGGCCATCCTCCTGATTCTCGCGCTGCTCGCCATCGTGGCGATGTCAAGCATCAAGCGCATTCCGGAAGGCCAGGTCTACACGTTGCGGCGGCTGGGCAAACCGGCCGGCATCCTGACCGCAGGCACGCATCTGGTGGTGCCGCTGGTCGAACGCATCGCCCACAAGATCAGCATCACCGGCTACACGCTCGCCGTCGACGAACGCCTCGAACGTGAAGCGGATGCACGTACCCTGCGCGGCCGTGTCTGGTGGCAGGTGCTCGATCCCGAGCGCGCGGATTCGGTGATCGACCGCGCCGACGATTTGATTCGCCTGCGCCTGCGCGATGCCTTGCAAGACGTCGGCAGCGAGAGCGTCGATCCGGACTTGCGTGCGCGCAACCAACGCATCAAACAAACCTTGAACGGCAGCTTGCGCGAGCGCGGCGTGCTGGTGACGCGGGTGGAACTGGACCTCGCCGCGTAATTCAGGGACTGCCAGGGAGAAACGGTGAGCCCGCGCATGCGGGCTCCTGTTTTAGCGGAACCGCGAACGCCCTGCTGCGCTCGACAGCTTGGCCGTCGGCGCTGCTCGCCATGCTCACGTACTGCGTGTACGCTCCGCTGGCTGCGCTGCGGCGTCGGCCAATCTGTCATCGCTCGCAACGGGCCTTCAGCGGTTCCGTCAAGCCAGCCTGATCAGCATGGAAAATCAGAGAACAGCCCTTGCCATCGCACGCCGTCTCGGCGGCGGCCTTGCCACGATGCAGCTTGATGTTCCTGCAGACGTGCAGGTGAAGTTGCTTGCGTACCTGGATTTGCTGGCGCGCTGGAACCGCACCTACAACCTGACGGCGGTGCGCGATCCCGCAGAAATGGTGTCGCGGCACTTGCTGGATTCGTTGGCGGTGTTGCCATTCGTGCGGGGAACGACGTTGGCTGACTTGGGCAGCGGCGCCGGGCTGCCCGGCATTCCGTTGGCGATCGCGCAGCCGGACCTCCGCGTCACGCTGGTCGAGAGCAACGGCAAAAAGGCGCGATTCCTGCGCGAATCCGTGCGCAGCTTGCCGCTGGCCAATGTCCGCGTGGAACAGTCGCGGGTACAGGACACCACCGGCAAGTTCGACACCGTCACCGCGCGCGCTTTCGCCAGCCTCACCGCCATGCTGGCGTGGGGCGGGCATTTGCTGGCGAACGACGGCCGCTGGCTGGCCTTGAAGGGCCACGCCGATCCTGCCGAAATCGCAGCCGTGCCGGATGATTTCCGCCTCGTGGCGGTGCATCCGCTGACGGTACCGGGTGTCGGTGGCGAGCGTTGCGTGGTCGAATTGGCCCGCGCCCGGTCCGCGTCGATGCTAGGCTAATGGGTCCCGGCGCGCGCCTGACTTGGCTCGCGGCGGTTCCCGAGGGGTTTCCTGCACGATTTCCGGTCCGCCCATGACGCGTATCATCGCCATCGCCAACCAGAAGGGCGGCGTCGGCAAAACCACCACCGCCGTCAACCTCGCCGCCGCGCTGGCGGAGACGAAACGCCGCATCCTGCTGGTCGATCTCGACCCGCAGGGCAACGCCACTTCCTCCTCGGGCGTGGACAAGCGCACCGCCAAGCCGAACGGTTGCGAAGTGCTGCTGGAAGAAGCGCCGATCGAGGATGCGATCATCACGACCGAAGCCGGCTTCGACCTGTTGCCCGGCAACCGCGACCTGACCGCCGCGGAAATCAAGCTCGCCGATGCCATCGCGCGCGAACAGCGTCTCAAGGAACAACTCGCCAAACTCGACGACCGTTACCAGATCATCCTGATCGACTGCCCGCCCTCGCTGCACCTGCTGACCCTGAACGCACTGGCTGCCGCCGACAGCGTGTTGATCCCGGTGCAATGCGAATCGATGGCGCTGGAAGGCCTGACCGACCTGCTCGACACCATCAAGGCCGTGCGCAAGCGACTGAACCCGGATCTCGAAGTCGAGGGCCTGCTGCGCACCATGTTCGACGTGCGCACCGCGCTCGGCAACGACGTCTCGGCGGAACTGTCGAAGCACTTCGGCGACAAGGTGCTGCGCTCGGTGGTGCCGCGCAACGTTCGCCTCGCCGAAGCGCCCAGCCACGGCAAGCCGATCAACCTGTACGACCGCGAATCGCGCGGCGCCATCGCCTACCTCGGCCTCGCCGGCGAAATGATCCGCCGCTCGGGCGGCGCTGCCGGCGGACATTCGCCGCCGCCTCCACCGTCCGATCAGCCGCGCACTCCCTTGATGAAGGTATCCGCATGAGCGCAGCCAAGCGCCGGGGCCTCGGGGCCCGAGACCTCGACGTGCTGCTCGGCACGCCCGACTCCGACTCGGCACCGGAAACGGGCGAGGCCCTTGCCAGCATCGCGGTCGCATCGATCCGGCCCGGCCAGTACCAGCCGCGTCATCACTTCGACGAGGCGGCGCTGGAGGAACTGGCGGCGTCGATCAAGGCGCAAGGCCTGATCCAGCCCATCGTGGTGCGCGACGTCGGGCGCGGCCAATACGAACTGGTCGCCGGCGAACGCCGCTGGCGCGCCGCGAAGATCGCCGGGCTCGCCGAAATCCCGGCGGTGGTGCGCGACATCCCTGCGCAATCGGTGCTCGCGGTCGCGCTGATCGAGAACATCCAGCGCGAGGAATTGACTGCACTGGAGGAAGCCCACGCGCTGCGTCGCCTGATCGACGAATTCAGGCTCAGCCAGCAACAAGCGGCCGACGCGGTCGGCCGCTCGCGCGCCGCGGTCGCGAATCTGCTGCGTTTGCTGGAGCTGCCCGAAGCGATCCGCGAATTGCTGGATGAAGGCCGCATCGACATGGGCCACGCGCGCGCGCTGCTGACGCTGCCCGCGGCGCGTGCGATTGCGCTTGCGGAAAAAGCCGCCGACAAGGGCTGGTCGGTGCGCGAGCTGGAACAAGCGGTGCGCCTCGCACAGTTGCCCGGATCCTCCGGCAAAGCGAAGGCACGCAATGCTGATCCCGATATCGCGTCGCTGGAACGCGAGCTTTCCGACAAGCTCGGCACCCGCGTCGAAATCGCGCAGGGCAAGGGCAAGCGCGGCAAGCTGGTGATCCACTACCACAACGCCGACGCGCTCGAAGGCATCCTCGAAAAATTGAGGTAGCGTGGGATCGCAGGTCGGGCCGACGCCGGCTCCATCGGCGGAAGCCCAACGTTTCCAACGAGTGTTGGGCTTCGCAAAGAGCGCTCAGCCCAACCTGCGACAGGCACGCACCCGCCGCATCGGCGATAATCGCAGCTTCCCCGCGGCAAGGCCATGAAGCATGCCCGATTTGTCCGTGGTCGTGCCCGTGTTCAACGAGCGCGACAACATCCCGCCGCTGCTCGCAGAGATCGCCTCCGCCTTGCGCGGGCAGGTCGATTACGAAGTCGTGTACGTCGACGACGCCAGCAAGGACGATTCGCTCGACGTATTGAAGTCCGAACGCGTCAAGCATCGTGAACTGCGCATCGTCCGGCACTTGCAACAAAGCGGCCAGAGCACCGCAATCCGCAACGGCGTGCGCGCGGCGCGCGGCGCGTGGATCGCCACGCTGGATGGCGATGGCCAGAACGACCCCGCGGACATTCCCAAGCTGATCGAAGCACGCAAAACCGCCAATCCGAGGGTGAAGCTGTTCGCCGGCTGGCGCACCACCCGCCGCGACAGCTTCAACAAGCGCATCTCCTCGAAGATCGCCAATGGCGTACGCTCGCGCATGCTGCGCGATTCGACGCCCGACACCGGCTGCGGCTTGAAACTGTTCGAGCGCGAAACCTTTCTCGCCCTCCCCTACTTCGACCACATGCACCGCTACCTGCCGGCGCTGGTGAAGCGCGCGGGGTTCCAGAGCGTCAGCATCCCGGTCGGCCATCGCCCGCGCACCCGCGGGGTTTCCAAATACGGGATGCTCGACCGCCTTTGGGTGGGCCTCGCCGACCTGCGCGGCGTGGCTTGGCTGATGCGGCGGGCCAAGGTGACGGACACCGAGGAAATCTGAACGCTGTTTCCGCTTCGTGACTTTCGTCGGATGCCACGCCCATTCCATCGCATTACGCTCCGACACCGCAAGACGAGCGTGCGTGACGGCACCTGACTGATCCCGGGCAGCAACGCGCCTGCCTCCCAAGTCGCGACCTGCATGGCCTCCATTCGTCGCGGTGAATGCCTTCCAGGGCCCTGGATCGAGGCGAATCATGAAACTTCCGTTGCTGTTGATGCTTTTGATGCCGGCGCTCGCCCCTTCCGCGCAAGCGGCTTCGTGCAGGCTATGCCTGTATGGGCCCGACAACATGGCCTTCGATACTGCGGAGAATGTTTACCTGGTCGATACCGACCACAAGGCCCGTTCACGCGTGCTGAAACTGTCGCCACAGGGACGTGTACTCGCGGAGTGGCATGTGTTCGGAGCGACACCGGGACGCGACAACGGCCCGGATGGCATCGCGCTCGATCGCGAAGGAAACATCTTCGTCGTGGACCGGGGCAGCGATCACATCCTGAAGCTGTCGCCGGCCGGCAAGGTGGTGGCCAGGTTCGGAGGTTTCCCTCCCCATGCGTTCGACGGCGGTGGCCACGTGGCGGTCGACAGGCACGGCAACATTTACGGTGTCGCCGCAACGTCGAACCTGATCCTGAAATTCTCGCCGCGGGGGAAACCCATCGCGGACTGGCAGCACGGCCCGGGCGCGGGGCCCGACCAATGGAATTGGCCGGAATCGATTTCCATCGACGCCAACGGCGACCTGGTGATCGACGATTTCCGCAACGTCCGCATCCTGACGCTTTCCCCGGAAGGACGGCCCGTTCGTGCATTCAAGAGTGTTCCGGACGAACCGTTGCAACGCGCCTCGGTGTCGGGTGCAGCCGTGGGCCCTGATGGCAATATCCATGTCGCGGACTACCAGCTATACAGGATCCAGGAATTCGACCCGCACGGCCGCCTGCTTGCCACCTTGGGCAACACGCCCGGAAACACCCTGTTCAAGCAGGCGCCCAACAGCATCGCCGTCGATGGACAGGGGAACCTGTACGCCGCGGATGGCCTGAGCGTCGTCAAGTTTTCAAACGAAGGGAAATTGCTGGCGCGCTGGCAGTAAAGCCGATCGGAAAAGCGGCGATTCGATGGGCCATCGAAGGTCCTGTCGAAATCCGTTCCGCTGGCGCGACATGGGATTGAGCAGGCATCCCGCCCGCTTCCAGCCGATGAGGAGAACGCCATGAAATATTCGATCCTGATCTTCGACGCCCCGGAGACCACCGCGCGGTTCCAGGGCCCTGACGGCCCACGCTACATGTCGCAGTGGCAGCCCTTCATCAAGGCCTTGACCGACGCCGGCATCTACGTCACCGGTGCCGGCTTGCAGCCGCCGGATACCGCCACGACCTTGCGCTTCAACGGCGACAAGCGGCTGGTGCAGGACGGCCCCTACGCCGACACCAAGGAGCAACTCGGCGGCTTTTACATGATCGACGTGCCCGACCTCGACGCCGCGCTGGAGTGGGCGGCGCGCACGCCGCGCCTGCAAGGCCAGGTCTTCGAGGTGCGGCCGAACCTCGTGGTTCCGGGCAACTGAGTCTTGGAGCGCACGCGCGAAGCCGCGCGTGCGTTGCCAGACCATTTCGCCAAGCGAAGAGATACGCCTCATGCCTCGTGATCGCGCCATCGACTTGTTCCGCACCGTCGCTACCCATCACGGCGTGAAGTGGACGTATGACGATTCGCCGAAGTTCGGCTCGAACGCGCTGCGCGCCAACGGCAAGATCTACGCCGCACTGACGCGCTCGCACCGCCTGCTGCTGAAGCTGCCGCCGGCACGCGTCAAGGAATTGCTGGATGGCAAACGCGCCGAACCCATGGAAAGCGGCGGCCGGGTCATGAATGGCTGGATCACGTTGACGCCGGATCATGCCGACGCATGGACCGCGCTCTCGGACGAGGCACGCGCCTTCGCCACCACCCAAACGAAACGCAAGAGGAAATCCCCATGAACTTTTCCATCCTGATCCACGAAAACGCCGAGGTCTTCGTCAAGCGCAGCGATCCGGCCCAGCGCGCGGTGCTGTTCGCACCGATCGGCGCCTATCTCCAGGCCCTGCGCGATGCCGGCGTGTTCGTGGGCGGCGCGGGGTTGGAGCCGCCGCAAACCGCAACCGTGCTGAATCCGTCGGGCAACGGCTGGCAGGTGCAAGACGGCCCGTTCGCCGACACCAAGGAACAACTCGGCGGGCTGGTCATCATCGATGTGCCGGATCGGGAACGCGCACTGGAGTGGGCCCGACGCTTCCCGGCGCTGCCAGGGCGCAGGCTCGAATTGCGCGCCAACCTGATTCCGCCCCACCAGGTATGAGCGAGGCCGCGCGGCTCGCGGTCGAGCGGGCGGCACGGGAAAGTTACGGCCGCCTGCTGGCCTTCCTCGCCGCGCGTTCGCGCGACATCGCCGCGGCCGAGGACGCGCTGGCCGACGCGTTCCATGCCGCGCTGGAAACCTGGCCGCGGGATGGCGTGCCCGACAAGCCGGAGGCCTGGCTGCTGACCGCGGCGCGGCGGCGCCTGATCGATGCCGCGCGGCGCGCGCACGTCCGGCACGCGGCCAGCGACGAACTGCAGCACGCGTTGGAACTCGCGCAGCACGATGCCGACGAGCCCGAGATGTTTCCCGATGAACGCCTGAAGCTGCTGTTCGTGTGCGCGCATCCGGCGATCGACGCGGCCGCGCGCACGCCGCTGATGCTGCAGACCGTGCTGGGACTCGACGCCGCGCGCATCGCCTCGGCGTTCCTGGTCAAGCCCGCCACGATGGGCCAGCGCCTGTCGCGCGCCAAGACCAAGATCCGCGACGCCGGCATCGCCTTCGCGGTACCGCGCACCGACGAATTGCCGGAACGCCTCGACGCGGTACTGGAGGCGATCTACGCCGCCTACGGCAGCGGATGGGACGACATCGCCGGCGCCGATCCGCGCCGCAAGGGCCTGGCCAATGAAGCGCTGGAACTCGGCGCGCTGCTGGCGCGGCTGCTGCCGGCCGAACCTGAAGCGTGTGGACTGCTGGCCCTGATGCTGTATTGCGAATCGCGCCGCGAGGCCCGCCGCGACGCAGCCGGCGGCTACGTGCCGCTGGACGAACAGGACACCACGGCGTGGTCGCAGCCGATGATCGAGGAAGCCGATCGCATGCTGGTTCGCGCGCAACGCGCGCGGCGGATCGGACGCTTCCAGCTGGAAGCCGCGATCCAGTCCGCGCATGCGGCACGACGGCACGCGGATCAAGTCGATTGGGAAGCGATCGCCTTGTTGTACGAGGGCCTCGCCCGCATCGCGCCGACCATCGGCGCACTGGTCGGCCGCGCCGCTGCGGTGGCCGAGGCACGCGACGCCGCGACGGGCCTCACCCTGTTGCAGTCCATCCCATCGAACGCGGTCGCGGGTTACCAACCCTACTGGGCGCTTGCCGCGCATTTGTTCGCGCGCCTTGGGCGGACCGATGACGCACACGCCGCGCGCGAACGCGCGATCGGGCTGTGCGAAGACCCGGCGATGCGTGCGTTTTTGCTGCGGCGGCAAAACTGAAATCCGCGATGGTTGCCATTCCGGCGCCAGCCGAAACCCAATGTGTCATCGCGAGCAGCCGCCCATGGCGCGCCTTCCTGTCGCCATCCATGGCCCACCGAAACTTCGGCTCGGCATGCGCTTCCACGCGTGCCGAAAGCGCCTCAGGTTCGGCCCTTCGCCAGCGGCAGGTCGGCCTGCTTCCACGCATTGATGCCGCCGGCCAGCGTGGCCACGTTGCTGAAGCCGGCCTTGACCAGGCGCTTCGCGGCCTTGCCCGACTCCATGCCGTTGCGGCACACCGTCACGACCTGCAGGTCCCTGGCCTTGGCGAGGTCCTTGTTCTCCGGATCGAACTGGCTGGGCGCGACATGCTTCGAGCCCATGATGTGGCCTTTTTCGAAATCGGCGAACGCGGACAAGTCGACCACCAGCGGCGAACCGCGGTTGATCATCTGCACCAGCGATCCGGGCGTCAACTCGCGGAAGCCGCGGAATTTGCGCGACACTTCGAGCGCAACCAGCGCGAGGATGATCACGACCAGGGTCGCGACCAGCAGGACGTGATTGGCGATGAAGTGCGGCAGGCGGGTCAGGGTTTCGTGCATCGGGGCGTCTTGGTCCGGTTGGAACCGCGCATTATCGCGGATCGCGGCGCCGTGCGCCTCACTGTTGAGGCGAAATGTCCGGCAATCCCGACTCCAGCCACCAACGCTTGGCCGCGGCGTCCCAACGCCATGTCTGGTGGTCGAGCACGCTGTACACGCGCTGGCTGGACTTCACGATCAGGCTGATCTGCGCGGTCTGCCGGACGCTGTCCGGGCCGCTCGCGGCCAATCCGGAAGTGTCGTACTCGGCGACGCGCACGGTGTCGTAGAGCGCCTTTTGCTGCGCGGTCAGCGGATGCGCGGCGCGCACAGCCGGATCGACGTAGTTCCATGCGCTCTGGAAATCGCCCCAGCGCAACGCGTCGGCGTAACCCTCCAGGGTGTCGTCGCGCAACTGGTCCTTCTTCTGCAGGGCGGCGCAACCCGACAGCAACAGCAGCATACAAACCGCGATCACGATACGGCGCATGCCGGGCCTGCCAACGCCATGCCAAACGAACCGCGTTGCTTTCGCAGCGGTCGCCAGACGAGGCGCGTGCCGCAGCGCCAGAGTGGTTCTCTGGTCAAGGTGCGCACCGAAGGATGGCGGCCGCTGCGGAGCAACCCTTCGGGCCGGGGCTGTTTGCCCGCATGGCTGCGTCATCGCTCGCCCATGTATCGACATACATCCTCCTCACTCTTCGTTGCCCTGCGGACAAACAGCCAAGCCTGCCCCGGACTTGATCCGGGGGGCGCGGTCGCCTGGCACGGCGTTGGCAGGCCCGGACTCCTCGCAACGGATCGGTCGATTGTGCCCGATCGGGCGCCTATTTGCCGCGCAGCCTGGCGAAGAAGCGCGCGGTCAGCAGGGTCGCCGGCCGCTGCTTGCCGACGATTTCGCACACCACGTCGATGTGCCCCTTGCCGCGCGAGCGCAACGCGTGGGCCAGGCGCGCCAGCGCGTCGGACTCGACGAACCTCGCGATGCCGCGCAGTTCGCCCCACACCGGTTCCTGGTAGCGCAACTCCGAATTGCCGACGTAGATGTCGCAGTCCTGGCCCTCGGCGCGCAAGCCGAGCTCGATCAGTCCCCAGCCGGCCAGCGTCAGCAACGAGGCCATGCTGCCGCCGAATGCGCAGCCCTTGTCGTTGACGTTGGGTGCGAGCGGCGCGGTCATTTCAAGCAGATCGCCGGTGTAGCGCCGCAACTTCAGGTCCATGGCATCGGCCAGTGGAATGGTTCCGCGGATGTGGGATTCGAGGGCCGTGGCGGCGGAGTCGTTCGCGTTCATCGCGCAAGTGTGTCGCGCCGCGGCCGGCGCGCGCAAGCCTCGCCGCGCCGGCCTATCATCGGCGCATGGTTCGATCCCGACCCCTCGCAGGCGCGCGCATCGCGATCACCCGCCCGGCCGGCACCGGCTCCGCGTGGGCGCGACGCATCCGCGAACTCGGCGGCACGCCGCTGTCGTTGCCGGGATCGAGCCTGCGCGCGGTCGACGACGCAGGTGCCGCGCGTGCGGCATTGAAGGCCGCGCTGGCGTGCGACGTGGTGATCTTCAGCAGCCCCGCCGCCGTGCGCTTCGCACGGCAACTGCTGGCGCTGCGCAGTCGTGGCGCCGTGCTGGCGCCGGGCGTGGGCACGCTGCGCGCGCTGCGCCGCGCGGGATGCGGGAACGCACAAGCCCCCGCGCGCGAAGACAGCGAAGGCCTGCTGGCCTTGCCGGCGCTGCGCGGCGTGCGTGCCCGTCGCATCGGCATCGTCGGCGCCGCCGGAGGGCGCGGGCTGCTGGATCGCGAACTGGCCGCGCGCGGCGCGAAGGTCGTGCACGCGTACGTGTACCGGCGCCTGCCCGCGCGCATCGACCGTCGCCACGTCGACGCGCTGCGGCGCGATCCGCGCAAGCCGGCGTACCTGCTGCTGTCCAGTGCGGAAGCGCTGGCCAACATCCTCGCCGCGTTGCCGGAGGATGCACGCCGCATCCTCCGCGCGGGCACGGCGGTCGCAAGCAGCGATCGCCTCGCAGACGCGACGCGCGCGGCGGGTTTCGCACGGACGCTGCGCGCCGCGTCGGCGCGTGGCGATGCGATGCTGGCCGCAATCATCGCCGACAACCACACAGCCCCCTGAATAGCCGTCGCGAGCGAAGGCAGTGCCATCCATGGCCACAAACATTCCATGGTCGCCGGAGCGCAGCAAGCGGAGCGTACACGCCAGTACGTGAGCATTGCGAGCACCGCCGGCACGCAAGCTGCCGAGCGCAGCAGGCTATTCAGAGGGCTGCCCCTGCTAGCATGCCTGCATGAGCGCCGACACCGACGACAACACCGCGAAGCCGAAGCCGCCGAAACCGCGCGGACGCCCGCCCGGCCTCCCCAGCATCGCCATCATCGTGGCCCTCGTCGCGTTGGCCGTCGCCGCGTGGAGCGTGTGGCGCCTGCAACGCGCGACCCAGGCCGGACAGGCCGCGCGCAAACAGGACTCGGCGACCATCGCCGCCCTCGAAACCAGGCTTGCGGCGAACGACCAGCAATCGCAGACGGGCAATCACCGCCTCGGCGCACTCGAATCGGGACTGGACGACGTGCGCTCGAGCGTGCAGGGCCTGAACCGCCGCCTCGCCAATCTCGAAACCGCCTACACCAACCTGAGCGGGCAACAGCAATCGGGTCGCGACACGCTGCTGCTCAACGACGCCGAAATGCTGCTGCGCACCGGCCAGCAACGCTACGAACTGTTCCACGACAGCGCCGGCGCCCTGAAGGCCTATTCGCAAGCCATCGAGGTGCTGGCGCAGGTGCAGAACCCGGCCTACGCGCCGGTGCGCGCCAGCGCCACCACCGAACGCGACGCGTTGGCCGCGGCCGCGCCGCCTTCGCGCCAGGCCACGCTCGACAGCCTGTCCGGCCTGCGCGGCAAGGTGGCCTCGTTGCCGCTGGCGGAACCGGAAAGCATGCCGCCATCGTCGGGCAAGCCCGGCTTCTGGTCGCGCGTCGGCAATGCCTTCAGCAGTGTCGTCAAGGTTTCGCGGGAAAACGGTCGAGGCGGTCCGCTCGCCGATCCGCGCTATGCGCGCCAGACGCTGGCGCTCGATCTCGCGCAGGCACAGGAGTCGCTGCTGGCTTTCGAGACCCCGGATTACCAGACCGCGCTGCAACACGCCGACACCACGCTGGCGGCGCAATTCGACGGCAACGACGCGGGCGTGAAGGACTTCGCCACGCAGTTGCGGAACCTGCTCGCGCAGCACGCGACCGGTCCCGCACCGCAACTCGGCGGCGCGCTGGCGCAACTGCAGAGCCTGCGCGCCAGCCAACCGGCGGCGCCCGCCTCCGCCGGCAGCGGAGCGGCCAAGCCATGAAGGGCAAGCGCTGGCTGGTCCTGGCGATCACCGTGGTGGCGATCGCCGCGATCGCCTTCGTGTGGCTGGCCTCCGACCCCGGCTACGTCCTGATCCGTTTCCGCGGCTGGCGCATCGAAGCCACGGTCGTCGGCGCGGTGGCGATCCTGGTCGCTGCGTGGATCGCGATCGGCATCGCGTGGTGGCTGCTGCGCTGGCCGTTCGGCGCGCTGTCGCGGCGGCATCGCCGGATCAGCCACGAACGCCTGCGCGACGGACTGGTCGCGATGAGCGAGGGCCGCAACGTCGAGGCCAATCGCACCCTGCAGCGGGCGGCGCAGTATTCGAGCTTGCGCGCGCCGGCCCTGCTGGCAGCGGCCGACGCCGCGCACCGGCACGGCGACACCACGCGCGCGCTGGAAGCGCTGGACGAAGCCGCGCAGCATGCACCGGACGCGGCGCGCATCCTGCGTGCACGCATCCTGCGCGAGAACGGCCGCGCCGAAGAAGCCCTGCAGTTGCTGGCGCCGGGCGCGGACGCCGGCAAGCTGCCGCCGGCCGGCTGGCACGAATACGCGCTCGCCGCGCTGGCCATCGACCAGCCGGACAAGGCGCGCGCGGCGCTGGAGCCGTTGCGCAAGACCGACATGCTGGGCAGCACCGGTTACGCCGATCTGGCCGACAAGACGCTCGGCGCCTTGCTGCGGCGCGCGCCCGACGCGGCCGCGTTGCAGGACCTGTGGAAGCGCGCCAACCGCCAGCAGCGCCAGATGCCTTCCCTGCTCGAAGCCTACGCACGCCGGGCAGCCGCGTTCGGAGTCGCGCACGACGCACTCGATGCCATCGAGGATGCGCTGAAGCGTGAATGGAATCCCGCGCTCGTCGCCGCCTACGGCGACGCCACGCCGCCCACGGAAGCCACGGCGCGCCTGCGCAGCGCGGCGCGCTGGATGGATGCGCATCCCGGCGACAACGCCCTGCTGCGCACGCTTGGCGTGTTGTCGATGCGTGCCTCCGATCCGCGCGACGCCCGCGAATACCTGGTGCGTGCGCTGGCATTGCAGCCGTCCGCCGCGGGCTGGGCCGCGCTGGGCGACGTGCAGTCCGCCTCCGGCGAACCCGATGAGGCCATCCGCTGCTACGCCAATGCGTGGAAGTGCGCGCAGGGCGAGGACATCGCGCCGGGTCCGCACGAAGCCGGCATCGACACCGCGCACATCACGCTGGAAGAGCGCGACGAACACGGCATGCCGCGCCTGCCCGACGAACCCTCGCGCTCCGCGCGCTGAGCGCCATGCCGATCTGGAAACAAGCCGCCGATCCCGACACCGTCAACGGCTGGAGCGCACGCACGCTGATGCGCGCGATCGACATCCGCATCACCGAGATCGGCGACGATTTCGTGCGCGGCACGCTGCCGGTGGACGACCGCACCCGCCAGCCCTACGGCATCCTGCACGGCGGCGCTTCGGTGGCGCTGGCGGAAACCCTGGGCTCGACCGCGGCGATGCTGTGTTGCGAGGACGGCTTCGCGGCGGTCGGCCTCGACATCAACGCCAACCATGTGCGCGCCGTGCGCGAGGGGATCGTCACCGGCACCGCGCGCCCGATCCACGTCGGCCGCAGCACGCAGGTGTGGGAAATCCGCATCGAGAACGCGGCCGGCGAATTGACCTGCATCGCGCGCCTGACCGTGGCGGTGGTGCCGCGGCGCGCGGTGGCGGCGAAACCTGCGTAGCCATCTCATTGCGTGCGACGCCGGACGTTTACCGTCCCGCCACTCCTCCTACAATCCTGATCCATGTCTGCCGAACTGATCCTCCTGATCGTGTTGGTCGTGCTGGCCGCGGGCGTGTTGCTGTCGCAACTCGCGATGCTGGCGCGCGGTCGGGCCGACCCGGCGCTGCGTGAAAAACTCGATGCCCTGCGCAGCGACGGCCAGCGGCTCGACCAGACACTGCGCGACGAGCAACGCGCCGGCCGCGCCGAACTCGCGCAATCGCTGGACCGCCTCGGCGAGCGCCTGCAAAAGACGCTCGGCGAATTGGCGGACGGCAACGAGAAGCGCCTCGGCGAAGTGCGCGCCACGCTGGAAACGAAGCTGAAGGCGTTGCAGGACGACAACGCCGCGCAACTCGACAGGATGCGCGCCACCGTCGACGAAAAATTGCAGAGCAGCCTGCAGGAACGTTTCAACAAATCGTTCGGGATGATTTCCGAACGCCTCGAAGCGGTGCAGCGCGGCCTTGGCGAAATGCAGACGCTGGCGACCGGCGTCGGCGACCTGAAACGCGTGCTCAGCAACGTCAAGACCCGCGGCACCTTCGGCGAGGTGCAGCTCGGCGCATTGCTGGAACAACTGCTGTCCGCCGAACAATACGCCGCGAACGTCGCGACCGTGCCGGGTTCGAACGAACGCGTCGAGTACGCGATCCGCCTGCCCGGCCGCGATGGCGACGCGCCGGTGTGGCTGCCGATCGACGCCAAGTTCCCGATCGAGGATCACCAACGCCTGCTGGACGCCCAGGAACGCGCCGACCCGGACGCCGCGGCGCAGGCGGCCGCCGCGCTGGAACGGCGCGTGCGCGACGAAGCGAAAACCATCCATGCCAAATACGTTGCGCCGCCCTCCACCACCGACTTCGCGATCCTGTTCCTGCCGACCGAAGGCCTGTACGCCGAAGTGATCCGCCGCCCCGGCCTGTTCGAGGCCCTGCAACGCGACTGGCGCGTCACCGTGGCCGGACCGACCACGCTGACCGCGATCCTGAATGCGCTGCAGATGGGTTTCCGCACGCTCGCGATCGAGAAGCGTTCGAGCGAGGTGTGGCAGATCCTCGGCGCGGTCAAGACCGAGTTCGGCAAGTTCGGCGCGATCGTGGACAAGGCCAAGAACCAGCTCGACAGCGCGCGCAACAATCTCGACGAGCTGGTCGGTCGTCGTTCGCGCGCGATCGAGCGCAAGTTGCGCGGCGTGGAGTCGCTGCCCGATGACGCTTCGCACGCGTTGCTGGGCGACACCCCACCCGGCAACGGCGAAGACGAAGACCCGGACTAGGGCCCGTCAACGCCATGCCGCGCGAGCCGCGTTGCTTCCGCAGCGGTTGCCAGGCGGGGCGCCATTTCGACAGTGCGCCATTCCAGCCGGCCTTGCAACGGCATTACACTCTGTGGTCGTCGTCAGCAGGAGTCCCTCATGAGCGAACCCCACCAGCCCTCGACGTGCGCCGCGGCCACGCCAACTTCGCCGCCGGTCTCGCGCGAGCAGGCGATGGACGCGGTGCGCACGCTGCTGCGCTGGGCCGGCGACGAACCGACCCGCGAAGGTCTGCACGACACGCCCAAGCGCGTGGTGGACGCCTATGCCGAGTGGTTCTCGGGCTACCACGAGGACCCGCAGGATTACCTGCGCCGCACCTTCGAGGAAGTCGCCGGTTACGACGAGATGATCGTGCTGCGCGGCATCCAGTTCGAATCGTTCTGCGAACACCACATGGCGCCGATCATCGGCCGCGCGCACGTGGGCTACGTGCCGAACGGGAAAGTCGTCGGCATCTCCAAGCTGGCGCGCGTGGTGGACGCCTTCGCGCACCGCTTCCAGGTGCAAGAAAAGCTCACCGCTCAGATCGCGGCCTGCATCAGTGCGGTGCTGCAACCGCAGGGGGTCGGCGTGGTGATCGATGCCACCCACCAGTGCATGACCACCCGCGGCGTGCACAAGCGCGGGGTGTCGCTGATCACCAGCCAGATGCTGGGCAGCTTCCGCGAAGACCCGCGCACCCGCAGCGAGTTCCTGAAGTTCATCGATATCGACGGCGGGAAGTAGGTCTTTTTGCTCGTCATCCCGGGGCTGGCCGCGCCGTTTGCGGACAGAACCCGGGATCGGTGCCGGCGGGGGCGGACACCGATCAATCGAAACCGATTGCGGATCGCGCTGCGCGCGTCCGGAATGACCACCATGGGGGCTTCTTGCTCGTCATTCCGGGTTCCGATGCGATGGAGCCGCGTCGGCCCCGGAATGACAATGGAATGAACCTCAGCCGCCAATCAAGGCCGTGGCCCGGCGCGCGACAGGCTCCGATCCATCCAGCATCCGGTGCCGGAGCCGCATCGCACTAAACTTGTCCGCTTGTCCGCCCGCGCGCACTACGCCACATGACCGAACTCCAGCACCTCGACCACCCGCGCCGCCGCGCTGCGGTGATCTTCATCTTCGTCACCGTGACGATCGACATGCTGGCGTTCGGCATCATCATCCCGGTGCTGCCGCACCTGATCGTCGAGCTGATCGGCGGCAGCATTGCCAAGGCCGCGGTATGGTCGAGCGCCTTCAGCACCCTGTTCATGCTGATGCAGTTCGTGTCCTCGCCGATCCAGGGCGCGTTGTCCGACCGCTTCGGCCGCCGCACGGTGATCCTGATTTCGAGCTTCGGTCTCGGCATCGATTTCATCGTGATGGCGCTGGCGCCATTCCTGTGGCTGCTGTTCGTCGGGCGCGCGGTATCCGGCATGTGCGCGGCCAGTTTCACCACCGCCAACGCCTACATCGCCGACATCACCCCGCGCGAGAAGCGCGCGGCCGCATTCGGTTTGCTGGGCGGCGCGTTCGCGGTCGGCTTCATCGTGGGACCGGCGCTGGGCGGGTTCCTGGGGCACCAGTGGATCCGCCTGCCATTCTGGGTCGCGGCGGGGCTGTGCCTCGTCAATTTCTGCTACGGCTGGTTCGTGCTGCCGGAATCGCTGCCGAAGGAACGCCGCGCGCCGAAGTTCGACTGGCGCCACGCCAACCCGCTGGGCTCGCTGTTGTTGCTGAAGCGCTATCCGCAGGTGCTGGCGCTGGCCATGGTCTTTTTCCTGCTGGCGCTGGCGCAGTTCTCGATCAATTCGACCTACGTGCTGTACACCGACTTCCGTTACGGCTGGGGGCCGCAGACGGTCGGCTACACGCTGGCGCTGGTCGGCGTGCTCACCGGCGTGGTGCAGGCGCTGCTGGTGCGGCGATTGATGCCGAAGCTGGGCGAGCGACGGATGATCCTCGCCGGTCTTGCGTTCCTGGTCGTCGGCTACTTCGTGTTCGGCTTCGCGCCGGAAGCGTGGATTTTCCTCTCCGGCATCCCGTTCCTGTGCCTCGGCGGCCTCGCCGGTCCGCCCGCGCAATCGCTGATCACGCACCAGGTCGATCCTTCCGAGCAGGGCCGCCTGCAAGGTGCGCTGAGCAGCCTGCAGAGCCTCGCCGGCATCTTCGGCCCGGCGCTGTTCGCCAACCTGTTCGCGTTGTTCATCAGCAAGCATGCCCCGACCCCGCACCTGCCGGGCGTGGCCTACGTGCTGGCGGCGGTGTTGGTACTGGTGGCCCTGGTGCTGACCGTGCGCGCAACCCGCAACCTGCCCGCACACGTGCCGCCTGCCGCGGCCCCGGAGTCGACATGAGCTTGCATTCGTCCCGTCAGGGCCTCATGTGGAACCTTTCCGCCCCCCACCGGAGCATGCCGCGATGACGACCTTCCTGTTGTGGCTGGTGTTGCTGGTGTTCTGCTGGCCGATCGCGCTGCTGGCGCTGGTCCTGTACCCGCTGGTGTGGTTGATCGCGCTGCCGTTCCGGCTGCTCGGTTTCGCCGTCGACGGCGTGTTCGAATTCCTGCGCGCGCTTTTTCTTTTGCCGGCTCGCATTCTGCGCGGACCGCGCACGACCTGATTTCCATAGTGACACCCGATTCGTGGTTCGATACCTCACCACGAACGGGTTTCGTCCCACAACCGTTCGTCCCGAGGTATCGAAGGACGGACGGACCAGTCGTTTTGTTTCCCTCCATCAGCCAAGGAATCTTCCATGACCATCTCGATGTACCAGGCTTCCGTTCCAGTGTTCGTGCGCGCGTTGAGCAACCTCTCCGAGGTGCTGAAGAAAGGCGAGGCGCACGCGAAGGCGAAAGGTGTCGAACCCGACAACCTGCTGCAGCAGCGGCTCATGTTCGACATGCTGCCGTTGATCAAGCAGATCCAGATCGCCTGCGACACCGCCGCGCGCGGCGCTGCGCGACTGGCGGGCGTCGAGCCCAAATCGTTCCCCGACAACGAGAAAACCCTCGCCGAAGCGCAGGCCCGCATCGCCGGCGCCATCGCCTACGCGCAATCCTTCGCGCCCGCACAGATCGACGGCAGCGAAGGCCGCAAGGTGGTGATGAAGACGCGCCACGGCGAAACGGAGTTCACCGGCCTCGCCTACCTCACCGAATACACCCTGCCGAACCTGTTCTTCCACTGCACCACCGCCTACGACATCCTGCGCGTGGCCGGCACTCAGATCGGCAAGGCGGATTTCCTGGGCAATCGCTGACCAGGTCGCGGCAAATCGGTCAGCCCAATCGCCCAAACCGATTCCTTGTGAAAATGCGCGCCGAGTTTTTCTCGAGATGACCCAGACGCCCCGCTTGCGAAAGCGGGGCGTTTTCCTGACGGGCGCACGGGATACCAAGCCGCGCGAAGCGGGAGGATGGCCGAAGCCAGAAACCAGTTCGAACGAAGCCGCCCATTCAATTCTTGCAATCCGCCCGGATAACTTACAATCCGGACTGACCCGCACGCAGGACCAGCCCCATGCCTATCCTGATCCTCGGCCTCGTGATCTTCCTCGGCGCGCATTCCGTGCACATGCTGGCGCCGGGTTTCCGCGATCGCGCGGTGGCGCGGATCGGGCTGCTGCCGTGGAAGGGTTTGTACTCGCTGGTGTCGATTGCCGGTTTCGTGCTGATCGTGATCGGCTTCGGGATGGCGCGCGCGGATATGCATCTGTTGTACACGCCGCCCGCGTGGCTGAAACACTTGAACGCGCTGTTCACGCTGGTCGCGTTCGTGCTGGTGTTCGCGGCCTACGTGCCGCACAACCATTTCAAGGAAAAGCTCGGGCATCCGATGCTGGCGGGCGTGAAGTTGTGGGCGCTGGGACACCTGCTGGCGACCGGCTACCTGCACGACGTGGTGTTGTTCGGTGCATTCCTGGTCTGGGCCATCGCGGATTTCGCGGTGTCGCGCCGGCGCGACCGCATCGCCGGCACGACGTACCCTCGCGGCACGCTGGCGTTCGACGCCGTTACCGTGGTGGTGGGTGTGGCGGCGTGGGCGATCTTCGCATTCATGTTGCACATACCCCTGATCGGCAGGAATCCTTTCATCTGATGGAACCATTCGGCCGCGAGCGCATCCAATCAGGACCTGCTGACGCCATCCCAAGCGGTCGCAGCCCCGGACCGAGGCGTGGATGGAGCTTCGCCCGGCAATGCCATTCGCTTGGCATGGCGCCGGCAGGACCAGGATCGTTTCAAGCTGTGGGGGCGACGTGACTCGGCACAATTCGGCAAAAGGCAAGATCATCGGCGCGATCGTGGTGATCGTGATCGTCGCATTGGCGGCGTGGTGGTATTTCACGCGCATGCCGGGCGTGGACTTCACGCGCCACGGTCCCGAACCGTCGCCGCCGGCCAAGGCCAGCACCGCACCGCCGCCTATCGAGCATCCGATCGAATCGGCACAGATCAATCCCGCGCCAGCCGGCACCGCGCCGTTGCCATCGCTGGATGCCAGCGACGATATCGTCGCGAAGGCGCTGTCGGAATTGCCGGGTGCGGACGGCCTCGCCGGGCTGCTGCTGTCGCGCGGACTGGTGCCGCACATCGTGGCCACGGTGGACGCGCTGCCGCGCCGCACGATCGGCGCCAGCATCCTGCCGCTGCGGACGCCGCAGGGCGTGTTCGCGGTGGATACCTCCAACGGCCAGCCTGCGCTGGACGCGAAGAACTACGCGCGCTACGCGCCCTACATGAAGATCGTCGAGGCGGTGGATTCGCGCACGCTGGTGACGTGGTACGTGCATTGGTATCCGCTGTTCCAGGACGCCTACCGCCAGCTCGGTTATCCAAACGGCTACTTCAACGACCGCCTGATGGTCGCCCTCAACGACATGCTGGCGGCGCCCAACGCGCACACGCCGGTGGCGCTGGTCAAGACCACGGACGGCCACTACGCATTCGCCGATCCGACCTGGGAATCGCTGTCGGTCGGCCAGAAGCTGATGATCCGCATCGGCCCCGAAAACGAGCGCGAATTGAAGGCCAAGCTGCGCAGCATCCGCGCGCTGCTGCTGGGCCAGGCGCCGGCGTTGCATGGCACGCCAGCGGAGCCGGCGTCGGCATCCTCGCAGTAATCTCACTTCGCGACGCCGGTTCTGCCGGCACGTGGCTTGCACCGGCCTGCCTGATCTTCTTTCCACTTCCCGGGTCAAAGAAACGTCGTCATTCCGGGGCTGCCCGCGCTGTTTGCGGACAGAACCCGGAATCCAGCTCTTGCGCCGGTACACGAGAAGCTGGATTCCGGGTTCCATCGCCGATGAAGCAGGCGATGGCCCCGGAATGACGAGGTGTTTACGGGGCGCAGAAACCCGCTGACGAAGTGGACGTCGGATGCAACAACGGCCTACGTCCCGAAGTCGATCCGGGTTTCGCCCAGCGCCACGCCGTCCGGCCCGAAGCGACGCTCGACGATGCAGCCGCCGCCGGCGCGGTCGAGCGCCATCAGCGTGGTCGCGCGGGTGCCGTAGCGCGGGCCGCGCACGAACATCGGCGAGATCTGCCGCTCCAGTTCGATGCCGATGCCGGTGTCGGGAAGTTCCGGGTCGGGTGCGGGCGTCTCGTCGGCGAAGGCGTCGAACAGCGGCGTGAAATCCTGCGCACCCGCATCGAGCCAGCTGCGCAAGGCCGCGGTCGCACGGCGCACCTTGGGCCACGGCGCGTCCAGATCGCCATTCGACAAGCCGTGCACGCCGGGTTCGATCGCGCGCATCCGCGTGGCCGGATGGTTGGACACGAAGCGCGCGCCGGCGCTGTCGAACAGCAGCAGGTTGAACGGACGGTAGCGCGCGGCATCGGCGGTCAGCCTGCCGGCATGCCGGTCGGCGGTGTCGTCGCCGCGCAGGAAGTCGCTCACCAGCCAGCCGCGCGATGCGCCGTCCTGCGACGCGCGCGGATCGCGCACGTTGGTGACCACTGCGGCGCGATCCGGTCCGCGCACGCCCATCCATGTGCCGCCGGCCTCGAGGTCGCGGCCGGCGACGAGGCCGGGCGCATCCGCCCAGCGCGCCAGCGGCGCCGACGGGCGCGCGTGCGCCTCGTCGCGATTGCCGATCAGCAGCAGGCGCCAATGTGGATGCAGTTCACAAACGAAAGCCAGGACACACATGTCTACAAGATTAGCCGGTTCCCGAGGGGCGCCGCGGCGGCCCGGCGCGCGCCGGGTGCTAGACTCGAACCGAAGCTGACATGTTCGCCAAGGGGGCCGACATGAGGACGAAGCTTGCGCAAATCGCGGTGCTGGTGGTCGAGGACCATGACTTCCAGCGCCAGGTGGCGATCCGTCTGCTGCAGCAGATGGGGGTCGGCACGGTGCTGGAGGCCGCGGACGGCCGCGGCGCGCTGGCCGTGCTCGGCGAGCAGCGGCAACGCGTGGACGTGGTGCTGGTGGACCTCGACCTGCCGCACATGGACGGGATCGAATTCATCGGCCACGTCGCCAAGCAGCGGCTGGCCTCGGCGGTGGTGGTGCTGACCGCGCTCGATCCCGCCCTGCTCAACACCGTCAGGATCATGGCGCGCGCGTCCGGCATGCGCGTGCTGGGCACGGTCGAGAAACCGCTGACCCACGCCAAGCTCGCCGAAGTGGTCGACCTGTACTTCACCGCCGATTCGCTGGCCGACAAGGAATCCTCGCCCGACATCGACGCGGGCCTGCTCGCCGAGGCGCTGGCCAGCGATGCCTTCGAGGCGTGGTTCATGCCGCAGGTCGCGATCGGCAGCGGCTACGTCACCGGCGTCGAGGCGCTGGCGCGCTGGTCGCTGGACGGACGCCAGGTTTCGCCGGCGCGCTTCATCCCCGAGCTCGAACGCGGCGGCCTGATCGACGCACTGACCGAGCGCATCCTCGCGCAGGCGTGCCGCTGGCGCAAACGCTGGCACGATGCCGGCATGGACTTCGTCCTGTCGGTCAACATCTCGATGCACAACCTCGTGGACGTGACCGCCGCCGACCGCTACCAGGCGATCGTGCAGGACGCCGGCGTGGACCCGCACGATGTCACGCTGGAACTCACCGAGTCGGCGATGATGCACGAGGCCGCGCAGGCGCTGAACGTGCTGGCGCGCCTGCGGCTCAAGGGCTTCGGGTTGTCGGTGGACGACTTCGGCACCGGCTGGTCGTCGCTGTCGCAACTGGCGCAACTGCCGGTCACCGAAATCAAGATCGACCAGAGTTTCATCAACGGCGCGGCCGGGGATGCGCGCAACCGCGCGGTGGTCGAGGCCAGCATCCAGTTGGGCCGCAAGCTCGGGCTGGTCACGGTCGCCGAGGGCGTGCGCAACGTCGACGAGTGGCAGATGCTGGCCGAGATGGGCTGCAGCCGCGCGCAGGGCGAGCTGATCGGCATGGCGGTGCCGGGCGACCAGCTTGAAGCCGCCATCGAGAAATGGCGCCGCAGGAAACCATGAACCGCCGCTTCTGGACCGTGCGGCGCCAACTGCTGTTGCTGTTCGGCGTGATGCTGGTCGCGGCCGGCAGCGTGCTGGCGCTGGACGCGCTCTACCAGCGCAGCCACGCGATCACCCTGAACCGTCTGTACAACAACGCGCTGGGTGGCCAGGCGCAGGTGAAGGCGTTGAGCGACGGCTACGGCGTCACAGTCGTCGGCGTCACCTTCAAGGTACGCAACGGGCTGATGACGTTCGACGAAGGATTGCGCGACGTCGATCAGGCGCGGCAGCGCATCGACCAGGCCTTCGCGGGGCTCGCGGCCGAGGAGATGCCCGCGCAGCAGGCCGAAATCTTCGCCGACATCCAGCGCGAGCACGCCACGGCCGATGCCGCGGTCGCGGAACTGCGCGCCCAGCTCGCGGCGCACAGCGTCCCCGGTGTCGGGCATTTCGCGGACACGCAACTGTTCCCGGCGCTGGACCCGATCCTCAGCGACCTCGGCCTGCTCGCCGACTTGAAGATCCTCGATGCGCAATCGCAGTTGCACGATGACCGCGTGCGCGCGCGGCGCCTGAACCTGTGGCGGATCGGCCTGTCGCTGGCTGCGCTGCTGATCGTGCTGGTGGCAGGACGGGAAGTGCTGAGCAACGTGTACCGCGGCATCGAACAGCTGGTGCGCATGACGCGGGGGATGCGCACCGGCGATTACGACGTGCCGACAGGTGAACCTGTCAGGGGCGAAACCCGCGACGTGGTGGACGGCTTCCTCGCGATGCGCGAAGAGGTGAAGCGCAAGGACGCCGCGCTGCGCGAGAGCGAGGCGCGCGCGCACGACGCCAGCCGCGCCAAGAGTGCGTTCCTCGCGACCATGAGCCACGAAATCCGCACGCCGATGATCGGCATCACCGGGATGCTGGAGCTGCTGGAACACACCCGGCTGGACGCCGAGCAGCGGCGCAGCGTCGCGATCGTGCAAAGCTCCGCGCAAAGCCTGCTGCAGATCATCGGCGACATCCTGGATTTCTCCAAGATCGAAGCCGGCCGTATGGAACTTGCCGCGCACGACATCGACCTGCGCACGTTGGTCGAGCACACCGCCGGCAACTACCTCGGCATCGCATCCAGCAAGGGCCTGACCCTGGAGGTCGCACTGGACCCCCGGCTCGCGCCGGCCTACGTCGCCGATCCCCTTCGGCTGCGGCAGATCCTTGCCAACTTCCTTTCCAATGCGCTCAAGTTCACCCGCACCGGCGGCATCACCGTGCGCGCCGATCGCGCGGACGTGCTCGACGATGGCCGCGAGAGCATCGCGTTGCGCGTGCGCGACAGCGGCATCGGCATCAGCGATGAACAACGCGAGATCCTGTTCCAGCCGTTTTCGCAAGCCGACAGCGGCACCGCGCGCATCTTCGGCGGCACCGGGCTGGGACTCGCGATCTGCCGGCAACTCGCGGAAATGATGGGCGGGCGCATCGAGCTGGCCAGCAAACCCGGCAAGGGCAGCACCTTCAGCCTGGTCCTGCCGCTGGCGGTCGGCGATCCGGCGTGCATCGAACCGGAACGCGGCGATGCGCCCGCGGAGGATTTCCCGACGCGGCCGCTGCCCGGCGTGGAAAGCGCGCGGCAAGAGGGCAGCCTGATCCTGGTGGTGGATGACCACGCCACCAATCGCGAAGTGCTGACGCGACAACTCGCGCGCGCCGGGTTCGCCTGCGAAACCGCGACGAACGGCGAGGAAGGCCTGCGCCGCTGGCGCACCGGCGACTACGCGCTGGTGCTCACCGACATCCACATGCCGAAGCTGGACGGCTACGAGTTGACCGCCGCGATCCGCAAGGCCGAGCGCACGGAGCAACGCCCGCGCACCCCGATCATCGCGGTCACCGCCAACGTCAGCAAAGGCGAAGCCGAACACTGCCTCGCGCTCGGGATGGACGCATTCCTGGGCAAGCCGCTGCGCATCGTGCAACTGTCGGCGACGCTGCGGCAATGGCTGCCGCACGTGGCGTTCCCGGATCCGGGTGCCGCGCCGCAAACACCCTCGCAGGACGGGGACGGCGACGTGCTCGCCGCGCCCGCGGCGCCGGTGGACCGCGAGGTGCTCGGCGAGATCGCGGGCACGGATGCGACGCTGGCGCGCAACCTCCTGAACGATTTCCTGATCGCCGTGCGCAAGGACATCACCGGCCTGCGCGCGGCGCTGGCGGCCGGCGACCTGCCCGAGGCCACCCGCCACGCCCATCGCATCCGGGGCGCGGCCGCGCTGGTCGGCGCACGCGAGGTGCAAGCGGCCGCGGCGGAGGCGGAAGCCGCGGGGCGCAACCGTGACGTCGACGCGTTCGAACGCATGTCGCGTCCGCTGGCCGAGTCCATCGACGTGCTGGCGGTGTGGGTGGAAAGGTGATTCCTGCGATCATCCATGATCGCTGCGTGGCCAACCCTGCGATTCAACCCCTGGCACGTCGGCCGTGATGGTTCAGGACGGCCATCAGAGCTGCCATCCATGGCTGAGGGCTCCGTGGCCTGACTTTTCACGACAGCCGCTCCGAAACGAGTGATGCAGCGACCCGGGTGCGAAAAAACGCGGCGATAATCGTCGCCCATGAATGGCTCCCGCGTGATCGCAACCGCACTGGCCTGCGCCGCCGTGCTGCCGTCGCTGTTCGCCATACCGGCGGTTGCCGCGCCGGCGACCGATGCAGGAACGTCCGCCGCCTCGACCTCCGGGCGCGAAGCGGCGACCCGCGCGCAACTGGCTACCGTGCGCGCGGAAATCGGGAAGATCGCCGAGGCCCAGCACGCGACCGCCGCGCAGCGCGACGCGATCAACGCCAGGCTGGCCGAACAGGCCACGCAACTCAACCAGGCCGCCAACGCGGTGCGCGAAACCGACGCCGCGATCGCGGCCAAGTCCGCGTCGCTGGCCGACCTGCAGCAACAACGCGAACAACTGGAAACGAGACTCTCCGGTCAACGCGCCGCGCTGGCGGAACTGCTGCGCGCAACCTACACGCTGGATCGCGGCTCGGACCTTTCGCTGCTGCTCGGCGACGGCGACATCGCGAAGATCGATCGTGCGCTCGCCTATTCGCGCTACTTCCAGCACGACCGCGTCGCGCGCATCCGCGCCCTGCTCGGCGAAGTGGCGCAGCTCGACCAGGTCAAGGCTTCGATCGAGGCCGACACGCAGGCGCTGCAGCAGCAACGCGGGCAGCGCGCGGCGCAACAGGCGCAACTCGAGCAGGCACGCGACGCGCAACGCAAGCTGCTGGCCGAGGCCGACGCGCAACTCGCGCGGCAGAAGGACAAGCTCGCCGCGTTGCAGCGCGATGCCGACGCGCTGAACGAATTGCTGAAGCGCCTGCAGAACGTGTTCGCCGACATCCCGGCGCAACTCGGCCAGAACACCCCGTTCGCGCAACTGCGCGGCAAGCTCGACTGGCCGGTCGCCGGCGCGCCGCGCGCCGGCACCGGGACGCTGGCGCAAGGCATCGTGATCGCGGCCAGGCCCGGCAGCGAAGTGCGCGCGGTTGCCTACGGACGCGTGGCGTGGGCGGATTTCATGCGCGGCTTCGGCATGCTGGTGATCGTCGACCAGGGCAACGGCTGGATGAGCCTGTACGGCGGCAACGAAGCAGCGCTGGTGTCGGCCGGCGACTGGGTGAAGCCCGGCCAGGCCATCGCGACCGTCGGCCGCGATCCCGAACAGGGCGGCGCATGGTTCGGCCTGCGCCACGACGGCAAGCCGGTCGATCCGCGCGGCTGGCTCGCCGGCAAACAATGAGGCGCCGCGGACGGCCTACAATGAACCACCGCGCACGCACGCGGTCCTGATTCCTGTCGATCCGGCGGTACTCCTTCCATGATCCGATATTCGCAAGGCTGGCTCGGTTGCATGCTCACCCTCTGCGCGGGCGTAGCCCTCGCCGCGCCACCGCCAAAGCCGGCGCCACCGGTCGCACCGGCCAGCGCATCCAGCGCCGCCGTGCCCGCCGCCGCGTCCAGTACGGGCACTGGCACGCCGAGCCTCGCCGACATCGAGGCCTTCACGCGCGCCTTCGAGCTGATCAAGCAGGCCTACGTCAGCCCGGTCGGCAACAAGCGCCTGATGCAATCGGCGATCCGCGGGATGCTGGCGGGCCTCGACCCGCACAGCGAATTCCTCGACAAGAGTGAACTCACCGACCTGACCGAGGACACCTCCGGCGCGTACACCGGCCTCGGCATCCAAGTCGCGCAGGTCAACCATCAGCTGGTGATCATCGCGCCGCTGGACGGCGGACCGGCCAAGCGAGCCGGCGTGCTGGCGGGCGACGTGATCGTGGCGATCGACGGCATAGCTGTGCAGCCGGATGCGATCGACACCGCGATCAAGAAACTGCGCGGCCCGATCGGTTCGAAGATCACGCTGACGGTGGTGCACGCCGATGGCGGCAAGCCGATCCCGATCCCGCTGGTGCGCGAACGCATCCGGGTTGCCAGCGTCACCACCCGCATGCTGGAGCCGGGTTATGCCTACATCCGCATCAGCGAGTTCCAGGAAGACACCGCGAGCGAGCTCACCCGCAAGCTGGAAGCCTTGCAGAAAAAGGACGGGCCGCTGCGCGGCGCGGTGCTGGACCTGCGCTCGAATCCGGGCGGGCTTTTGACCAGCGCGGTCGGGGTCGCCGACGACTTCCTCGACGGCGGCCTGATCGTCAGCACCCGCGGGCGGCTGCCGCAATCCGACCTCAAGTTCAACGCAACGCCCGGCGACCTCATGCAAGGTGCTCCGATGGTGGTGCTGGTCGACAACGGCACCGCCTCGGCCGCGGAAATCGTGACCGGCGCGCTGAAGGACCACCACCGCGCGCTGGTGATGGGGCGGCGCACCTTCGGCAAGGGCTCGGTGCAGACGATCCTGCCGCTCGGCAACGGCGACGCGGTGAAGCTGACCACCGCGCGCTACTACACGCCGGACGGCACCTCGATCCAGGTGGCCGGGATCACGCCCGACATCGCGCTGGGCAACGTCACGGTCTCGGCCAACCGCAACCCGTCGCCGGATGACGACGAACACGAGGGCGACCTGCCCAACCACCTGGCGGGATCGCCCTCCGAAAACGCCAGTCCCGACACCGGCGAACTCGCGGTACAGGACTACGCGCTCGCGGAAGCGCTGCACGTATTGAAGGGGCTTGCGCTGGCGCGGCACGCCGCGGCATCGCCGACGCCTGCGGTGTCTTCCGCGCACTGAACCCCGCGCGGTCGGATACGACCTTTGCCACCTGTTAGTGCGGGCGCGTGCGCATCCCCGATCCGCGGCCATTCCCTTCACGCGCGATGCGGCGTCACTGGCTTTGCAGCCGTTGCTGGATCGACTCCAGTTCGTGTCCGCTGGTTTCGACGCCGCCGCGCCACAGCATCGTGCCGGCGATCGCCATCGGCACGGCGATGACCAGCGCCGACCACAGGAAACTGTCGAACAGTCCCGCCACGCCGAGCACGGCGCCGAGGATGCCGCCGGCCTTGGAGCCCGCGGCGATCAGGCCCGAGCCGGTACCGCGCAGGTGCACGGGATAGATCTCGGCCGCATACGGGATCATGGTCGCGATCACGCCGCTGATCGCGATCAGCAGCAACACCGTCGCGGCGATCGTCAGCGATTGGGCGCGCAACCCGAACAGTTCGATCAGCGCGAATGCAAGCAGCGCCAACACGGTCAGCGCGACGAACAACACCAGCGTCCTGAAACTGCTCCAGCGCTGGTAAAGCCACACCACCACCGCGATGCCGGGAATCGCCAGCAACGCGGACTTCGCCATCAGCACGCCGGCCGCGCCCGAATTCAACCCGAGCTTGTGCAGGTTGGCAGGCAACCACAACACGAACCCGAAATTCACCAGCCCCCACGCCAGCCCGCACGCCATCAAGGCCAGGGTGATGCGGGCATGGCGTCCGCGCAGCATCTCGCGCAGGCCGGCGCGCGGCTGGTGGATCTCCATGATCGGCGCATCGGTGGGCCCGGCGTCCTTCACCAGCGCGCTTGACGAACCCGCGAAGCGCGCCAGCACCCCGCGCGCCTGGTCTTCGAGCCCCGCGCTGGCGAGGAAGCGCGGCGACTCGGGGATGTAGCGGTTGAGCACCACGATCAATGCGCCGGTCGGCAGGTTCAGCAGCCACAGCGCGCGCCAGCTGAAACCCGGTTCCAGCAGGGCTGCGGCACCCGACGCGGCGAGGTAGCCTGCCGAAGTGCCGACGCCGCCCAGCGCCACCAGCAACCAGCCGCGATGCCGCGCGGGCACGGTCTCGGCCATCAGCGTGAATGCGATCGGCAACATGCCGCCCGCCGCCGCGCCCATCATGAAACACATCACCAGGTTCCACTCGAACGATGGCATCGTGCCGCAGATCGCGGTGCCCATGAACAAAAGCGCGGACAGCAGGATCGCCGCGCGCCGCCCGAACACGTCGGCCAGCCTCCCCCACACCACCGATCCGACCGCGGTGCCGATCAGCGCGGACAATGCGAGGTAACCCGCCTTCGACATCCCGATCGCGTATTCGCGCGCCATGCCCGGCATCACGAACGCGATCGACGCCGGCTTCATCACGTCGATCGTCAGCGCCAGCGCCAGCACCGCCACCAGCTTCCAGTGCTCGACGTTCAACGGCACGTCGTCGGCGACGCGCCAGTGCAGGCGGCCGCCGCCACGCGTGGTCATGCGCACCTGCGCGAGGCGCGGCATCAACCCCCAGGCTGCCAGCAACACGCCCGCCGGAATCAGGACCATCCCCAGCAACATCTCCGCATCCATCGGCATGCCGGCGAGATGGAAGTGCATCGGCGCTGCCATCACGTACATCGGCAGGTGCAGGCACACGCCCGCTGCCACGATCAGGCAACCGAACCAGAACGCCACGGGATGATGGAAGGTGATGCGCATCGTCGCGGAAGATGAACCGACGGCGCAGATTAGCAGGCGCCCGGCGGATGAATGGGCACCGAGCCGCAAACTTCGTGTTCATGCATCGTTGCCCGGTGCGTGCGCAATGTGGCTGCGCATGTTCAACGCAGGCATCGCCGTGCGAAAGCACTGGCTCGCTGCAGCGTTTTCCACCGCCTTGCAGCTGGTAGGCCGAGGCGTGCGGCGGCCGTCAAGCAGGGTTGAACACGGTCGGATGGCAAGCCAACCATCGACACCGCGTTTCACTGCGACCAATCCCGAAGGCTGGCGCGGGAACCGCGTCGGCTATTTCGCGCACGCGAATCAAGCGTTAGGGGGGAGCTGTGTCGGTGGCGATGCGGAACCGTCCTTCTTCGAGGGTGGATGTTTATCGCTGCCGGATTTGATTTGCAGCAACGGTTCGACTGTCGCCGTGCCCGTACGATTCTTCAGGAAAATCGGATCGTACGGATTGTCGCTTCGCTGGAATTGCCGGTAGGCGACGGAGCCGTCGATGGATCCGCCTTGCAACAAGCCTGCAGCCGTAGTCGTTACGCGAACGGGTCGGCCCGACGTGCCGAGTGACACGGGTGTCTGCCCCTCATCCAGCACGCCAATCGAAAGCTCACCCGTCGTGCCGCCCGTCCGTGTGCCGGTCTGATGGGTCTTGACCCATGTCCACTGCGCCTTGGCGCGCCTGAGCGCCACTTGGTCTCCATAGGTCTTTTTCAACTCGCCCCATAACTCGTCGGTTCGCGCGAACTCCGCTTTGCTCAACAACGTGACCATCTGATCGCGCACCGTTACATATTGCGACTCACTCCGCTCCGCTGCCAGCACCATCCAAGCCGCCCCCAACGGACGATCCACCGGAATACCCTGACCCTTGAAATACATCACCCCCAGGTTGTATTCGGCCGGCTTGTACGCCCACGACGCGGCGACCTTGTACATGTCGATCGCGTGCCGGTAATCGCCCTTGCGGAATGCCTGCACGCCCAGCGTGAAGAACTTCACGCCCGGGCGCCCATCCGATTCCGGAGTGTTGAAGTCGCCATTGGACAAGCTGCCTGCGGACACACCCGACCCGTAACCCGGCGCGGAGATGACGTCAGAGGGTGCCCCGGTCTGGGCCATCGAAGCCAATGAGACGACGAGGGCAACCCCGCCGACGATCGCAATGACGGACAACTTGCATGGCACCATGACGAGCCTCCATGTTGATCGTGATCCTGCCTGCATTTTTTCCGGACGCTGCCCATTCGGGGTTCGGAAGAACCGGGAGAGCGCCGAAACGCCTTCACCGGCAACCATCAACCTCGGTTTTCATGCGACGAATCATCACCCTTCTGCGGCGGCTGGCCGGATTTGGAGGATGTTGGCGGGAGCGTCTTCACTCCCTTCTTGTCGACTTGTTGCAGTGGACCCACCGTCGCCGTGCCTTTGGGGTTCTTCAGGAAAACGAGGCTGTACGGATTGCTGCTTTCCTGGAATTGCCGATAAGCCACGGCTCCGTCCACGGAACCACCGGTCAGCACTTGCGCCGCGGTTGTAATGCTGCGACCGCCCGAACCACCTCCCCCAGGGGTTTGCGTGTGAAGTTGGCCTTGCACGTCCTGGATCCCCACCTGCAGATTCCCGACCGTTCCGCCGACCCGCGTGCCCGTCTCCTGGCTTTTTGCATAAGCCCATTGGGACTTGGCGCGTCGCATCGCCGTCTTGTCCCCGTACTTCGGCTCGAGTTGCTGCAGCAGGTCGTAGGCCCGGGTGCGTTCCGCGGAATCCAGCCCGGTAACCATCATGTGGCGTGCACTGACGTAGTCGGATGCACCGCGCTCGGCCGCGATGAACATCCAGGCGGTTCCCAGGGGCCTGTTCACCGGAACCCCGCCCTCGCCCTGGAAGTACATGACACCGAGGTTGTAAGCAGCCGGCGCGTAGGCCCAAAAAGCAGCCAGCTTCAACATGTAAATGGCGTGCTCGTAATGGCCATGGTGATAGGCATCCATGCCTTCCATGTAGAACTTCACGCCAGGCCGGCCATCCGATTCCGGCGTATTGAAATTGGTGTTGGACAGGAACCCGCTGCTGGCGCCGGAACTGTAATCGGGGCGAGCGATCTCGCCATTCTTTGTGGAGAGTTGTGCCGAAGCCGGGAGAGCGAGGGCCAACGAAACCGCGGCAGGCAGCAGCACCGTGAACAATCCGTGATGGCGCTTCATGGCACACCTCCTCTCGATTGAGCCGATATCGATGTTGTACGCCTGGACTGGCGCAAGGGCAAGCACCAGCCTGCACTGCGTGGGCTATTGCCCTACAACACACGGGGTCGGGAGCCGATGGCGGGCGTGCAGTCGCACTCGCAGTATCGATGGCCGTCCACTGGGAGACTTGTCGATGACACGCAACCACCGCGATTTCACTTCGATCGGCCCACGACCGTGCTGGGGAGCTCGCAATGTTTTCCGCGCCGCGTGGCGAATGTCATCGGCGTTGTTCCCGTTGATACTGCTGGCGGTTGCAGGGCACGCTCGTGCGGCTTCCGTTTATCGATGCGTGGATGCGCACGGGCATCTTGCGTATCAGGACACATCATGTGCAGGGCATGCGCAGCAGACGAAGCTGGATCTCACGGGCCAACCGCTGATCGATGCCAACGCGCCACGCCAACCGGCATCGACGCAGGCGTCGAAATCGGGCAGCGCGCACTCGCGACGTGCTGCCGTCACCGCACGCAAACGCAAGAGCGATCCACCGACGTCATGGGAATGCCGAGCCGCCGACGGCGAAGTGTTCTATCGACACTCGCGTTGCCCGGGCTCGGTGCCCGGCGACGGCGTGGTGCGCAGCCGCTACGCCGAAAAAATGTCGAGCACGCATGCGCGTGGACGCCACGATGCCTGGAGTCGCGTGCGCGTGCACGGCGAAAAGGTTTCCCGGGCCGAAGCCTGCAGGCGCATCCGTTCGCCCTCCGCGGCGGGCCGCGACGGCCACCAGCGCGACGAGAAAGTCGATACCTACGCGCGCCTGACCGGACACGATCCCTGCCACGGTGCATGATTCATGCGCGCTTGCGAATCCGTGCCGCGCGCGCCGTTTGGCGCGGACGCTTCACAAGTCCGGCGGGCGGCACCGCGCGAAAACGCGCGGCCTCGTCGAGCAGCCATTCGCGGAAGGCCATGAAGCCGGCGTGCTTGCGCGAGCGTTCGGGATACACGAGGTAATGCGCCCGGTTTCCCTTCATCATCTCCGGGAATAGCGTGACAAGCTGTCCCGCCTCGATCAGCGGGCGCACCATCGTCGTGCGCCCGAGCGCAACGCCGAGCCCTCCCAGCGCCGCGCGCTGGCGCGATTCGGCATCGTTGAACGACGCCACGTAGCGCCGCGGCGCGCGTCCGCCGTGCAACGCGAACCAGTTTTGCCAGATGTCCTCGGGGCCCAGCAGCGGCAGCTTGCCGAGTTCTCCCAGCCTGGGCGGTTTGCGCCCGGCCAGCAATGCAGGGCTCGCCACCGGAGTCAGCCACTCCTCGATCAGCAGCTCAACGATGAGCCCGGGCCATTCCCCCATGCCGTAGCGCAACGCGGCGTCGCAACGGCCGTCCGCAAAATCCACCAATTCGATCGATGAGTCGAGGTTCAATTCGACCTCCGGGTGGTTCGCGACAAACCCCGGCAGCCGCGGCAGCAGCCAGCTGGAAGTCATCGATGGCATCGAGGACAGCGACAACGTGTTGTCGCAACGTGCGCACAGCGGCTTCAGCGCGTCCTCAATCGCTTCCAGGTGCGGCGCGACGTTGTCGAGCAGGCGCTGGCCCTCGGCGGTGAGCTTCAGGCCGCGCGGGCCACGCACGAACAACTTGCAATCGACCCGCTCCTCCAGCAGCCGCATCTGGTGGCTGAGCGCACTCACGGTCAGGTGCAGGCGTTCGGCGGCGCGGGTCAGGTTCTGCGCCTGCGCGGCCGCGACGAAGGTTTGCAGGGAATTCAGCGGTGCGCGTGCCATGTTCGATATTCCTCAACATTCGTTTGAAAAATCGTCGCTACCGGCGGACGCGATGGCTCCCTATTCTTGCGCCTCACACTGCTTCCATGCAACACGGCATGAGGTGTCACATGTTGAAGGAATTGATAGGGCATTTTGGCGGCACGCAACCCCACGGCCGCAACATGGACGACCAGTCGACCACCTGCGGCAAGGCTTGCGAGGCCGCGCGCCCGGGGTCGAACGGACCCCGGCAAAAAATTTCGGACGCCGCGAAAACGGCCGTCCATCGGGATTGGCGCCCCCGCCTGTATTGGTAAGGAGGTATCCCATGTTGAAGGAATTGGCAAAACTGTCCGGCGGCATGCTGTTCCTCGGCGGCTATATCGCGAATGCGGACGACCTGCGGCGTTGGTCGCGCGACGAAGCAGCGCCTCCGACGCAACCCCCGCGTCGGGCAGGACATGTCCGCAACGACACCCCGCGTGAACGGGACTGGCGTACCCCGGTTGAACTGCTGCTGCTCGCCGCGATCTGGGGCGGCTCGTTCCTGTTCCTCAGGATCTCCGCACCGAAATTCGGTCCCGTGCCCCTGGTGGACGTACGGCTTGCGCTGGGCGCGCTGGTGCTATCGCCGTTCCTGTGGCGGGCGCGCCGGCAACTCGCCGCCGTCGGCTGGTTCAAGATCATCGCGATCGGCCTGCTCAACACCTTGCTGCCGTTCCTGCTGTTTGCATGGAGCGCGGAACGCGCGCCGGCCGGCGTCAGCGCGATCGTCAACAGCATGGCGGTTCCGTTCGCGGCGCTCGCGGCCTTCGCGCTGTTCGGCGAAACGATCGGCGGTCGCCGTGTGACGGGCCTGTCGATCGGGCTGGTGGGCGTGGCGGTGTTGGCGAGCGGCAATGTCCACGGCGCCGGGCTGGTGCCGGCGGTTGCGGCCGGCACCGTCGCCGCGTTGCTGTATGGCGTGTCCGCGAACCTGGTGAAGCGCTACTTCTCGGGCCTGCCGCCGGCGGCGGTTGCCGCGGCCACGTTGGCGTGGGGCGCGGTGCTGCTGGCGCCCTTCGCGGCATGGCAGTGGCCGTCCGCGCGCGTGCCCGCGCAGGCATGGTTCAGCCTGGTCGCGCTCGGTGTGGCCTGCACGGGATTTGCCTATGCGATCTACTACCGCCTGATCCAGCGCGTCGGCGCGCCGCGCGCGACCACGGTCACTTACCTCGTGCCGATCTTCGGCGTGGTGTGGGCGTGGCTGGCGCTGGGCGAACCCTTGACGGTCAGCATGGCCTTGGGTGGTGCCTTGATCCTGGGCGGCATGGCGTACGGACAATCGCAGCCGCGCCTGCGGATGGTGCGGCGCCTCGCCGTGACGCACGCTTCCGCGCAGGCGGGTACGGAATGCCGCAACTGACATGGTCGCCTCGCAGCCACGAACGGCGGACGGCAATGTTCTCCCCCGGTCTGCCGATTCGCCATCGGAGAAACCAATGAAAACGCGCTTTCCCTCCGCGGACGAGTACACGACACAGGAAGCCCGCTACCCCGATTCCACGGTCGTCGACATACAGGCCTGCCAACGGACCATCAACGAGCCGTATCGAAACGACGTGCTGTCCAACGTCAACGGCGAGTGCCTGAGGCTGGCGGTGTTCGAGGGTGAGTACCGCTGGCATTGCCACCCGGACTCGGACGAACTTTTTCTGGTGGCGGCCGGCAAGTTGCAAATCGACTTGGCCGGCAACCGCACCGTGGAGTTGGGCGAGTGGCAGTATGCGGTCGTGCCGGCGGGCACGGCGCACCGCACCCGTGCGATCGGACGTACCGTCAACATCACGTTCGAGAAGCAGCACGCGGGAACCGTGTTCATCGAGCCGGCGGCGGGTGGTTTGCCAGCATCGAATCCGCAACCACCGGGCATCGGCACACGTCGGGAGAACCCATGATTTGCCGCATGTGGCATGGCGTCACCCCGCGCTCGAAAGCCGACGATTACACGCTTTTCCTGGAACAGCGCGCCATCCCCGACTATCGCTCGGTCGCGGGCAACCTTGGCGCGGCCGTGCTGCGCCGGGACGAGGGCGATGTCACGCACTTCATGACCGTTACCCATTGGCAGACGGAAGAGCACATCCACGCATTCGCCGGCAACGACCTGTTGCAGGCCAAATACTATCCCGAGGATCGGGAATTCCTTCTGGAATTCGAACCGCAAGTCCGACATTTCGTGGTGTCTGCCCAGGCCGGCATGCGATAACAGTCCACGGAAAAGGGCCGCTCCTTGCGTGTACGACCCTCGGCGGGCAGCTTGGCGGTGCAACGGGTACACTCCCCGGATGAACACGTCCTCCCGCTGGACCCCCGCGCCGTTCACTCTCTTTTTCATGGTTTGCCTGCTCGGCGCCTGCTCGCAACAGGGCCCCACGCCGCCGGCCGCGCCTTCCGCGTCCGCTGTCGCGGCTGCCAACGAGGCCGCTGCAGACAAGGAATTGAAGCTCTACCAGCAGATGCTGGCCGAACACAGCGAAGCACTGGCCGCGCCGGTGGGCGAGGAAATCGTCCAGAAGTACCCCGGCACCGCGGCGGCCGCCGAAGTGCAGAAAACCCTGCCGCAGATCCAGGCGGAAGCGAAAGCCAAGGCCGAGCACGAACGCCTCGCGAACCTGTGGTATTACCAGACCGCGAACGTGGACGGCATGCAGAACACCGCGAGCATCTATTCCGCTCCCGCCAGCGCGAACAGCGTGCGGCTGGTGCTGCGCCGGCACGTGAAGTGGGGCCAGAGCGTGTACCTGTTCGCGCCCGACGGCAGCAAGGGTTTCGTGTGCAGGGACGAATGCAACGTCGTGATGCGTTTCGACGGCAAGCGCGAAACCTGGAAAGCGTACCTGCCCAAGACCGGCGAGCCCGCGATGTTCATCAAGGACGACAAGCGCTTCATCGCGGCGATGCAGAAAGCCAGGGCCATCGAGATGGACGTGACCAGCCGGGACCACGGCAAGCAGACCCTGAAGTTCGAGGTAGGCGGTTACGATCCCGCAAAATTCCTGCCGCAGCCGAAGAAACGCTGAAACGGTTGAATCCCCTGCCGGGCCGGCGCACTATCCGCCGGCGGCGGTCGACCAGCGCGGTGGGGATCGGGGATGGACGAGAAAGTCTGCGCCTTCGATGACGTCTGCAACGATGTTTCGGCGCGCGCGCTCGGCAGCCGCGACAACCTGTTCGACCTCGGCGCGGATTTCGCCGGCACGCTGGTGCCGCGTGGCACCATCGTGGTCAAGTTGATCGACAAGCTTTCCAGGAAAACCAGGCCTGACGCGAAAGCGTTGTCGCACGGGCCTTGGCATGTCTATTCGATCGTCACCGGCGCGCGGTTGTCGTTGCTCACGCGATCCACCAGTTCGTTGAACGGATCGATGCCGGCCTCGTAAGGCTTGCCATCCACCGTCACCGTGATGGTGCTGTCGCCGTCCTTCACCGGCACCTTCGCGAGATAAAGCGGCTTCTCGTCCTGCTCCACGCCGTCCTTCGCCTCGGCGAACACCCCGATCTCGATCGGGATGTCGACCCTGGCACGCGTCTCCTTGCCCTTGCCATCGGCGTAGTACTTGGCCGCGTGCACGTGCATCGTGACTTCGTACTTGCCATCCGCGAGTTTCTTCGCGGTCGCCGACACCATGCGGTTGTCGAACAGGGTGATCTTGTCGAAGAAGTCGGTGATGAGGTTCTGGTATTCGGGCCCGGCTACCGCGCGCAGGTCGGCGATCAGCTCGCGGGTATCGGTGTACGGAGGCTGCTGGAACTTCACCTTGTCCAGCCATGTGCGCAGCGCCGCGTTGACCTTGTCCTCGCCGATGTAATCGGCCAGTGCGTAGAAGATCACCGAGGCCTTGCGGTAATGGATGTAGGGCTGGTTCTCCACCAGCGCCAGCGGCATTTCCTCGACGCGTTCGCCGGCGCGGCCGCCGAGATAGCGGTCGAGCTCGTATTTCAGGAATTTGCGCATCTTGGTGGGACCGTACAGGTGCTTCATCACCATCAGCGCCGAATACTGCGCCACCGATTCGTCCAGCATGGTCACGCCCTGCACGTCGGCGCCGATCGCCTGGTGCACCCACCACTGGTGGCCGATTTCGTGCGCGGTCACGTAGGTGACGTAATCGATATCGGTAGGCTTGCGCAGGTCCGCGATGAAGCCGATCGATTCGGAAAACGGCACGGTATTGGCGAACGACTGCGCAAACGACGCGTAATCGGGAAACTCGAGGATGCGCAACTGGCGGAACTGGTACGGACCGAAGTGCTGCGTGTAGTAATCCAGCGACAACCGCATCGCCTTGAACATGCGCTGGACGTTGTACGGATGCTGCGGGTCGTAATAGATCTCCAGGTTCACGTCGTGCCACTTTTCGCGCGCCACCTCGTAGCGCGCCGACTGGAACGAGAAGAAGTCCAGGATCGGCGTGTCCTGGACGTAGTGGAAGTAGCGGCGGCCGCCCTCGGTCCACTCCTTCTGCAGGTACCCCGGCGCCAGCGCGATCTGGTCGGGGCTGGTCGAAAGCGTGGCCTCGAAGTGCACCCAGTCGGCGTCGCAGGAAATCAGGTTGTTCCCGTGCGCTGCCGCGTCGTCGCGCTTCGGCAAGCGCTGCGCCGGACCCAACCCGTACTTCCGGCGATCGTTGTTGTCGCTGAGTTCGCGGCTGCGGTCGTAGCAGAAATGCGGGAATGCGAAACTGTCGAAGAAGGTACCGTTGTGGACGAATTGTTCGCCGGCGGGTTCGTTGGAGAAACCGTCGTAGGCAACGTGCATCCTGAATCCGAAGTCCATCGACGCGCCCGGCGCCAGCGGGGTCGCGAGCTTGTAGAGATAGAAGCCCTGCTTCGGATCGGCGTGCTCGACGGTGTGCGCCGGGAAATCCAGGTCGATCCTGGCTTCGCGGGTATCCGGCACCGGCAACTGCACCAGCAATTCGTCGATCGGCTTGGCGTGCCTGTTCACCAGCACGTAGTGGCCGTCGATGTCGACGCGCCGCCGGGCGGGATACATCGCGACATTGACCTTGACGTCGGTGATGCGCGGTTGTGCCATGCCCATGTACTTGCGGTAGTCCTTTTCGTAATTGGCCTGCAGCCGCTGGCCTTCGTCGTAGGTCTGGTAGTGGTACAGGCCGTGCGTGTTGTGGAAGTTGAAAATGCCAAGCGCGATGAAGCCAGCAATCGCGGCCACGAGCACGCCCCGCGCCGGCCACCCGAAACGCTGCAGCGCCACCCGCCCGCGCGCGCGCCAGCCGCTGGTGGTGCCGCGCACCCAATACAACGCGGCCGACACCAGCAACGCGATCGCGAAGCAGTACCAATAGGCGCGGAACCACAGGGTGCCGATCCAGAACGAGCCGAACCCGTTCATGTCCGAATACGGTGTTGCCGGCGCGCTGCCGTAACGATACAAGTGATCGGAGAGGTGGAACTGCGACAAGGCGATCATCGCTACGAAAAACGCCACCACCAGCGCGTAGCCGACGAACTTGTTGTTGGCCCACACCTGCAACACCACGGCAAGGATGCCGAACAGCAGGAACGAAAGCAGGTCGAGCCCGATGAACTGCAGATACAACAGCGGCTGCAGATGGTGGTAGCCGCGCAACAACTGGTAAGCCATGCAGAACAGCGAGCCCGCCGCGAGGAACAGCACCGTCACCACCGCCAGCGCGCACACCTTCGACAGCAACGGTATCCAGTCCGGCATCGGGAACGCGTCGACGACTTCCCCCACCCGTCGGTCGCGCTCGCGCCACACCAGTTCGCCGGCGTAGAAGGCCAGCACGAACGGCAACAGCCAGGTGAAGCTGGTGTCCATCGCCCGCGCCATCAGGTGCGTCACCGGCCATACGCTGGTGCCGTAGATTTCACCGCTGAAGGCAAGGCTGCCGCCCAGGTTGGCCAGCCCGAACGCCAGCATCACCAGGAACGGAACGCCGCGCAGCACGAAACGGGTATCGAACCACGCGAGCTTCCGGAACTGCCGGCTGCGCGCAACGAAGCCGCTGCGCAGCGCCACCACAGGCAACACGATCGGCGCGACGTTGATGGTGGGCACCGCATCCGGCACGTTCGAGTGCTTGCGCCGGCGGAACCACCGCAGGCCTTCGCGATCCGGCTTGAACAGCAGGAAGGTCGCGGCCAGCAAACCTGCCCCCGCCGCCAACCACAACCCGCGATTGCCCAGCAACATGCCGGCAAGTTCCGGGATGCGCACGTTCTGGTCAGACGGCGTCCAGTAGCGCGTCGCCAGGTCCAGCGCGCCGAGGCCGAACGGGTCGATGATGGCGCCGACAGTCTGGTGCTCGATGTTGCCGTTGCCGAGCGTGACCAAGGCGATCTGCCACAGCACGAAGAACGCGATCACGCCGATGTAGGTGCCCAGCATCGAGCGGGTCAGCGTCGCCAGCAGAAACAGCAAGGCGCCGATGAAGAACAGGTTGGGCAGCACGACCACGGCCAGCGCCCAGCCGTAGGCGCGCCACGGTGTCGGGCCGAGCCGCGCCGGATCAAGCCACGGCATCATCGAACCCAGCCACATCCCGATCGCAACCACCACCAGCACGACCACGCTGACCAGCCAGCCCGCGGCGAAGCGCCCGCCGAGGTAAGCGCCGCGCGACATCGGCGTTGCGAACATCAACTCGGCCGTGTTCGCGCCGAAATCGCGCAGCGCCGCACCGGCCACGAAGATCGTGATCAGGAACAGGCCGAGCACCGAGAAGAACGCCAGCATGGTGATCACCACCATCGGCGCGTTGCGATGCACGTTGCCGACGCCGCCGCCGATCTGGATCGTGTCTGAACTTGCGGCGCCGAAGGCCAGCGCGGCGAGCGCGACCGCGACCAGCCAGAACAGCGGGCTCCTGAGCTGCTGGCGCAACTCGAATCGGAAGATCTCGCGGAACATGTCAGGCCGCCTTGTTCGAGGCGGCGTGGTGCAGTTGCCCGAAATACACGTCTTCAAGATCCGGCGACACGCTCTCGAAACCGTCTTCCGGTTTGGCCTCGGCCAGCACGTGGATCAGCGTCGCGCCGCCCGCGAGGCGCGTGGACAGCACGGTCATGCGCTCGCGGTACTGTGGCAGCGCGGCCTTGTCGATCGCACGTCGCCAGACGCGGCCCTCCAGCGCGCGGATGGTTTCGCGCGGCTCACCGGCAAGGCGCACCCGTCCCTGCGCGATGATCGCCATGCGCGGGCAGAGCTCGGTCACGTCCTCGACGATGTGGGTGGACAGGATCACCACCACGCGTTCGCCGATTTCGGCGAGCAGGTTGAGGAAGCGTTGGCGTTCCTCGGGATCGAGTCCCGCGGTGGGTTCGTCGACGATCACCAGTTTCGGATCGCCGATCAACGCCTGCGCGATGCCGAAACGCTGGCGCATGCCGCCGGAAAATCCGCCGAGCTTGCGCTTGCGCACGTCCCACAGGTTGACCTGCTTCAGCAGCGCGTCGACGAGGTCGCGGCGTTCGCCGCGACGGGTCACGCCTTTCAGCACCGCGAAATGATCGAGCATCGCCTCGGCGCTGACCTTGGGGTACACGCCGAATTCCTGCGGCAGGTAACCGAGCACGCGCCGTGTCGCGGGCTTGTCGGCCAACACGTCGAGGTCGCCCAGCCTGATGCTCCCCGAATCAGGGTCCTGCAAGGTCGCGATGGTCCGCATCAGCGTGGATTTGCCCGCGCCATTCGGTCCCAGCAGCCCGAACATGCCGTTCGGGATGTCCAGCGACACTTCGCTGAGCGCGCGCACGCCGTTGGGGTAGGTCTTGGAAAGATTGCGGATCGTCAGCATCGAGCATCTCCGGATAATGGCTGGCGAGGGTTTCCGGGCAGTCTGCCTGCAGCGCGGCGCGCGTGTCCATCGGCCACTGGTCACTGTGACTTTCGGCTCTGGGCATCCCCGTACATGACGAACGCCGCCAAATGCGCGAAACTGGGCGTCTTGCAGATCCCTGGAATCGAAGGAGCCGGGCATGGCAGACGTTCACGAGGCGAAGGTGCCGGACATCGGCGATTTCCAGGGCGTGCCGGTGATCGAGGTCATGGTCAAGCCCGGCGACCATGTCGACAAGGATCAGGGTCTCGTCACGCTGGAGTCGGCCAAGGCCACCATGGAAGTCCCGGCAGAGTTCGCGGGCACCGTGAAGGAGGTCAAGGTCAAGGTCGGCGACGAGGTTTCCGAGGGCAGCGTGGTCGCGACGATCGAGGCCGAAGCGGGCGAAACCGCCAAGGCGCCTGCGCCGAAGCCGTCCCCCGAAGCATCCACTTCCTCGAATCAGAGTCCTCCCCCGGCACAGCGGGGGGAGGTGCCGAAGGCGGAGGGGGGCAACAAGCAGCCACCCCCATCAGCCCTTCGGGCAGCTTCCCCCGCAAACGGGGGAAGCGAACCCACGGCCGAGCGTCGCGCACCTCCGGTTCCGTTCGACGCCGATTCGATCATGCCCGACAAGGTGCCGTACGCGAGCCCCGCGGTGCGCGCGTTCGCGCGCGAACTGGGTGTGGACATTGCACGCGTCAGCGGCAGCGAGCGCGGCGGCCGCATCACCCGGGAAGACGTGCAGCAATTCGTGAAGTCGGTGATGGCGGGCGGCGGCGCACCTGCCGCCGGCGCGGGAGGCGGCGGGCTGAACCTGCTGCCATGGCCGCAGATCGACTTCACCAGGTTCGGCGAGGTCGAGACCAAGCCGCTGTCGCGGATCAAGAAACTGTCCGGCGCCAACCTCGCGCGCAATTGGGCAATGATCCCACACGTCACGCAATTCGAGGACGCCGACATCACCGACCTCGAAGCCCTGCGTGTCGCGCTCAACAAGGAAAACGAGAAGGCCGGCATCAAGGTGACGATGCTCGCGTTCCTGATCAAGGCCTCCGTCGCCGCCCTGCAGAAATATCCCGACTTCAACGCTTCGCTCGATGCCTCGGGCGAAAACCTGGTGATGAAGAAGTATTTCAACATCGGTTTCGCCGCCGACACGCCGAACGGACTTGTGGTGCCGGTGATCCGCGACTGCGACAAGAAGGGCGTGCTGGACATCGCGCAGGAAATGTCGGCGCTGGCGAAGAAGGCTCGCGACGGCAAACTGACACCGGGCGAAATGTCGGGCGGGTGTTTCTCGATCTCATCGCTGGGCGGGATCGGCGGCACCATGTTCACGCCGATCATCAACGCCCCCGAAGTGGCCATCCTCGGCGTCTCGCGTTCTTCGACAAAACCCGCATGGAACGGCAAGGAATTCGAGCCACGACTGACCTTGCCGTTGTCGCTTTCCTACGACCACCGCGTGATCGATGGCGCCGCCGCCGCACGCTTCGCCGTTTACCTCTCGCAACTGCTCGGCGACATGCGCCGGGCCTTGCTGTGACGCGGGAGGACGACATGGCCAACACGATCGAACTCAAGGTCCCCGACATCGGCGATTTCCAGGACGTCCCGGTGATCGAGGTGATGGTCAAACCCGGCGACCGTGTGGAAAAAGACCAGGGCCTGGTCACGCTGGAATCGGCCAAGGCCACGATGGAGGTGCCCGCGAGCGCGGCGGGCGTCATCAAGGAAGTGAAGGTGAAGGTCGGGGACAACGTGCAGCAGGGTACGGTGGTTGCGGTTGTCGAAGCGGAAGGCGATGCGCAAGCATCGCCCTCATCCCAGCCTTCCCCCGCAAGCGGGGGAAGGAACCAATCTGTCCCTCCCCCCGCGCCGCGGGGGGAGGTGCCGAAGGCGGAGGGGGGCAGCACTTCGCACGCCCCACCCCCATCCCAACCTTCCCCCGCAAGCGGGGGAAGGAGTCAGTTCGCGCCGCAAGCCGCCACGGCAACCGGCCGCAAGGCCGACATGGAATGCGCGATGCTGGTGCTGGGCTCCGGTCCCGGCGGTTACAGCGCGGCGTTCCGCGCCGCCGATCTTGGTCTCGACACGGTCCTGGTCGAGCGCTACGACACACTCGGCGGCGTATGCCTCAACGTGGGCTGCATTCCGTCCAAGGCGCTGTTGCACGCGGCCGAAGTGATCGACGCGGCCGAAGGGATGGGCGCGCACGGCATCGCGTTCGGCAAACCGAAGATCGATCTCGACAAGCTGCGCGACTTCAAGGACAAGACCGTCGGCAAGCTCACCGGCGGGCTCACGTCGATGGCCAAGCAGCGCAAGGTGCGCGCGGTGCAAGGCGTCGGCACCTTCGTGTCGCCGCACGAACTGGAAGTCGTGCATGGCAAGGACAAGAAGCTGATCCGCTTCGAACAAGCCATCATCGCGGCCGGCTCGCAGGCCGTGCGCCTGCCGATGTTCCCGTGGGACGACGAACGCGTGATGGATTCCACCGGCGCGCTGCAATTGCGCGACGTGCCGAAAAGCCTGCTGGTGGTCGGCGGCGGCATCATCGGTCTCGAAATGGCGACGGTGTACCGCGCGCTCGGCAGCAACGTCACCGTGGTCGAGTTCATGGACCAATTGATGCCCGGCGCGGACGCGGATCTGGTGCGCCCGCTCGCCACGCGGTTGAAGAACCAGGGCGTCGCGGCGCACCTCAAGACCAAGGTCACCGCCGCCAAGGCGCAGAAGAATGGCATCACCTGCGAATTCGAGGGCGACAGCATTCCGGAGAAGAAAACCTTCGACCGCGTGCTGGTGTCGGTCGGCCGCAGCGCCAATGGCAACAAGATCGGCGCCGACAAGGCCGGCGTCAGCGTCACCGAGCGCGGACTGATCCCGGTCGACACGCAGATGCGCACGAATGTCCCGCACATCTTCGCGATCGGCGATCTGGTCGGCCAGCCGATGCTCGCGCACAAGGCCGTGCACGAAGGTCATGCGGCGGCGGAAGCCGCGGCCGGCCAGAAACGCCACTTCGACGCGCGCGTGGTGCCGTCGGTCGCGTTCACCGATCCGGAGATTGCGTGGGTGGGCGTCACCGAGCGCGAGGCCAAGGACAAGAACCTCGACATCGGCGTCGGCAAGTTCCCATGGGTGGCGTCCGGTCGCGCATTGGGCATGGATCGTGCGGAAGGTTTCACCAAGCTGATCTACGACAAGGCCACGCACCGCGTGATCGGTGGCGGCATCGTCGGCGTGCACGCCGGCGACTTGATTTCCGAAGTCGCGCTGGCGATCGAGATGGGCGCCGAGATCGCCGACATCGCGCTCACCATCCACCCGCACCCGACCCTCGGCGAATCCGTCGGCATGGCGGCCGAGGTGGCCGAAGGCACCATCACCGATTTGTACATTCCCAAAAGGAAAACCTGACGGTTTTCACGTTCCCATTCAACGCAGGCATTGCACGCCTCAGAATGCAATCTGCGCGCGCAGTTCCACGATGCGCGGATCGATGGCGAGGTCCTTGCGATCGCTGAAGGCGCGGATGTAGTTCGCCTGCAGTTTCAGGTGTTGGCCCAGGTACCAGTTGGCACCCAGCGTCCAGTCGTGCTCACGCCCGCCCAGGATTGCGCCGTCGTCGAGATCGAGCGTGCTGTAGCGCAACAACAATTCCACGGCGCCCCATGGTCGTGACGGTGCGACGTTGCCGACATTGCCGTCCTTGTACGGCCGCGATTCGCCCGTCGCGACCCAGCTCGCGAATGCGTACCAGCCGTCGATGCGGTACGCAGGCTTGCCGTCATCGAAGGAAGTGTTTGCGTGCAGATATTCGCCCTGCAGCGACCACGACCCGCGTATCCACAGCCCTTCCAAGCCGTAGCGGTCGATCTCGTCGACATGCTTCAGCGCGCCCGAATCGACGAGGTACAGCGGCGAAAGGCCGGCTTCCGGCGTGGAACGAAACCGCGCGGACGGCACGTTGGTCAGCCCCAATCCGTTCACGCTCGACTCGGGCGATTCACGTGATGCGGCCAGGCCGAGATGCAACACGTCGCCGGGCTGATGCCATGGCGCCCACGCCACGCGGCCGGCCAGCGTGTGTCCGTCGTTGTCGCCTTGAAGGTCGCCGCCGTAGTAACCGAGGGCCGCCAGCCATGCGGGTCGCAACAAGGTCCAGTCCACGCCGACACGGCGGTTTTCATAGACGGCCTGGGTGGGCAATGCGGATTCGATGAAGGTGGCGGCATTGGTGCTGGTGTTGCCCTCGAACCCCACCGGCAGCTTGCCCTGGCCGATACGGAATGCGCCGACGTCCTTGCCCAGCAAGGCTTTCGATTGCACGCGCAGATATGCGTCCTGCCATTTCTTCGACTGGAAATCGAATTCCGCCTTGGCGTCGTAGACGCCCTTTTTCTTCAGGTAGGCGCCGAAATATTTGCGCCGGTTGGTGTGCGCGTCGCGCAAAAGTCCGCCGTCGTGCGAAAAATCGTTGACGTCGTATTGATACAGTCCGCCGACGCCGAAGTCGGTGCCATCCGCGAAAGTGTGGCGCGTGGGCCAGTCGCCCAGGAACGAGTAGCCCTGCGCCATGGCGGGCGAGGCAGCCAAAGCCATCGCCACGGCGACGCCGCACAAACGCAGTTTGCGTCCAAATCGCATGCATTGCCCCTTTGTCAGGATTTGCGGTCAAGCGGGATCGCGCGCAGCCTGGCAGCCGGATCCGCGCCCGCTTCATGTTGCCACAACCAGCGTGCCTTGCTCGCGGCAGCCGTGCATGGCGAATCACCTGACGGAAACACGATGGCGCGCCGCGGGCCCACGCGCAGGTCCATCCCTGCGCGCAAACCGAGTCGCGCCAGATCCTCGCTGGCGACCTGCGCTTCCAGACGCTGCCCCAACGTGGGTGCGTCGAGCTCGAGGTGCGCCACACTGCCCGCGAGATAGATGTGGCGCACCTGTGTCGGCCAACCCGGCCCCGCTGATGACGCGCACAGCTCAAGCTGCTCCGGCCGGACGTACGCCAGCGCGCGCTTCACTTCGGTACCCCACGGAGCCTCACCGAAGTTCCACTCCGCCGCGGCCATGGCTCGGCCGGCGCGCTGCAGGTGGATCTTGTTGGCCTTGCCGATGAATTCGCACACGAACGGCGTGGCCGGATCGTGGTAGATCGTCTCGGGCGCGCCGACCTGCTCGATGCGGCCGCGATTCATCACGGCGACGCGGTCGGCCAGTTCCAGCGCCTCTTCCTGGTCGTGGGTCACGAACACGGTGGTCAGGCCCAAGTCGTCGTGCAGCTCGCGCAACCAGCGACGCAGGCTTACCCTCACCTGCGCGTCGAGCGCACCGAACGGTTCGTCGAGCAACAGCAGGTCGGGTTCCACCGCCAGCGCACGCGCCAACGCGACGCGCTGGCGCTGGCCGCCGGAAAGCTGCGCGGGATAGCGCTTGCCCAGGCCATCCAACTGCACGCGTTGCAACAGGCGCTCGACGCGCGCGGCGATGTCGGCACGCTTCGGGCGCGTGCGCCATGGCCGCACGCGCAGTCCGAAGGCCACGTTGTCGGCCACGGTCAGGTGCCGGAACAACGCGTAATGCTGGAACACCAGGCCCACCTTGCGGCGGCGCGCATCGAGCGCCAGCAGGTCGCGGCCCTCCTGGCGCACGCTGCCGGAGTCGGGATAATCGAGGCCCGCCAGGATACGCAGCAGCGTGGTCTTGCCGGAGCCGGACGGCCCGAGCAGCGCGAGGAATTCGCCGGGCGGAATTTCCAGGCTGACATCATCCAGTGCCGGATAGTCCGTGAAACGACGGGTGAGATGCGAAAGTTCGAGTGTCATGCGCGCATGCCTCATCGCCCGCCGGGCGCATGCGCGGCGAGGTCATCGCCGTAGCGCCATTCGAGCAAGGTCTTGATGGCCAATGTCAGCAGGGCCAGCAGTGCCAGCAGCGAGGCCACGGCGAACGCACCGGTGTAGTCGAATTCGTTGTAGCGCATCTCCACCTCCAGCGGCATCGTGGTGGTGAGCCCGCGGATATGACCGGACACCACCGACACCGCGCCGAATTCACCCATCGCGCGGGCGTTGCACAACAGCACGCCGTACAACAGGGCCCAACGAATGTTGGGCAGCGTCACGCGGAAGAACATCTGCAAGCCGTTGGCACCGAGCACCCGCGCCGCTTCCTCGTCTTCGCTGCCTTGCGCCTGCATCAGGGGGATCAGTTCGCGCGCGACGAACGGCAGCGTGACGAACACCGAAGCCAGCACCAGCCCCGGCACGGCGAAGATGATCCGGATGTCGTGCGCGGCCAGCCACGGCCCGAACCAGCCCTGTGCGCCGAACAACAACACGTAGATCAAACCCGCGATCACCGGCGACACCGAGAAAGGCAGGTCGATCAGCGCTCCGAGCAGCGCCTTGCCGCGGAACTCGAAACGCGTCATGGCCCAGGACGCGGCGACACCGAACACGATGTTCAACGGCACCACGATCGCGGCGACGATCAGGGTCAGGCGAATCGATGACAGCGCTTCGTACCGTGCAAGCGACGACAACAAGGCCTGCACGCCCTCGGCAAGCGCCTCGGCGAACACCACGGCCAGCGGCAACAACAGGAACGCCAGCATGAATGCGACGGCGACCAGGGTCAGCGTCGCGCGCAGCAGCCGCTGCGGCCATCTCGATGCGCGCGAACGGAGCATCACGTTCATGACGACGGCTCCGCCCAGCGCCGGCTCCAGCGCTGCAGCAGCGACAGCGCCACCAGCATCACGAACGAAAAGCCCAGCATCACCACGCCCAGCGCGGCCGCGCGGGGGTAGTCGAACTGTTCCAGCTTTTGCACGATCAACAGCGGCGTGATCTCCGTGCGCATCGGCATGTTGCCGGCAATGAAGATCACCGAACCGTACTCGCCCACCGCGCGCGCCAGCGCCAGGGCAAAACCGGTGAGCAGTGCCGGAAGCAGCACCGGCAGGATCACCCGCGCGAAGATCTGCGAACGGCGTGCACCAAGGCTTTCCGCGGCTTCCTCCATCTCGCGGTCCAGCGATTCCAGCACCGGCTGCAGGGTGCGCACCACGAACGGAAATCCGACGAACACCATCGCGACGCCGACGCCGAGTTGCGTGTACGCGATCCGCACGCCGAGCGCGTCGAATGCGCCCCCCAGCCAGCCGTTCGGCGCGTACAGCGCGGTCAAGGCGATGCCCGCGACCGCGGTGGGCAACGCGAACGGCAGGTCGACCAGCGCATCCAGCAGGCGGCGGCCCGGGAATCGGTAGCGCACCAGCACCCATGCCACCAGCAGACCGAACACCGCGTTGATCAGCGACGCGGCGAGCGCGCCGCCAAAGCTGAGCTTCAGCGCCGCCTGCGTGCGCGGCGCGGCGAGCAGATCCAGCAGGCCGGCAACGCCGATGCCGGAAGCCTTCCAGGCCAACGCCGCCAGCGGCAGCAGCACGATCAGCCCGAGGAACGCCAGCGTGTAGCCCAGGCTGAGGCCGAATCCCGGCAGTACTCGATGATGCTTTGCTAGAGCCATCACGACACCTCGTCAGGCACGACTCAGCGGGCCGGCTGCGAGCCCGGTCCAATCTGGTCGAACACCCCGCCGTCGGCGAAGAACTTCGCCTGTGCCTTGCGCCAATCGCCGAACAATTGCGCGATGGTGAAAGTCTCCACCACCGGGAACTGGCCTGCATGTTTCTGCGTCACCTGCGCCAGGCGTGGACGATAGAAATGCCGTGCCGCGATGTCCTGCGCCCGCGGCGTGTAAAGGAATTCCAGATAGGCCTCGGCCACCGCACGGTTGCCGGCCTTCGCCACGTTGGCATCCACCACCGCCACCGGCGGCTCGGCCAGGATGCTGACCGAAGGCACCACGATGTCGAAACGATCCTTGCCCAGCTTGCTTTGCGCGAGCAGTGCCTCGCTTTCCCACGCCAGCAGCACGTCGCCGATCCCGCGCTGGGCGAACGTGTTGGTGGCGCCGCGCGCGCCGGTATCGAGCACCGGCACGTGCTGGAACAGCGCGTGCACGAAGGTACGCGCCCTGGCTTCGCTGCCGCCCGGCTGTTGCAGCGCATAGCCCCAGGCGGCGAGGAAGTTCCAGCGCGCTCCGCCGGAAGTCTTCGGGTTGGGGGTGATCACCTGCACGCCGGGCCTGATCAGGTCCGGCCAATCCCTGATCTGCTTCGGATTGCCCTTGCGTACCAGAAACACGATGGTCGAGGTGTAGGGCGACGCGTTGTCGGGCAGGCGCTGCTGCCAATTTTTTGCCAGCAGCCCGCGATCGGCGATCGCGTCGATGTCGTAGGCCAGCGCCAGGGTCACGACGCTGGCCGGCAGGCCGTCCGCGACCGAGCGCGCCTGCGTGCCGGAACCACCGTGCGACATCCGGATAACGACATTGTCGCCGTGCTGCGCCTTCCATTGCGCCACGAACGCCCGGTTGAGGTCCTGGTACAGCTCGCGGGTCGGATCGTAGGACACGTTGAGCAGCGTGATGGTCCGCGCGGACGCGACGCCCACCGCAAGCATCGCGGACAGCACCAGCAGAACCAGGAGCGCTTTCACCTTCATGTCTGCCTCCGTACGTCATCGGTGGAAACGAGCGGACCAGATGCGCGCCGGCTTGCCGCTCAACGGAATGAAGTGAAAGCCATGTCGACGCCCTCAACGTGATGACGCCTGGTCGTTGCCATGCCTGCTCGGTACGACATCGCTTGTTGCAGGTCCCACTCCCGAGGACAGACGCCCTTCACCGGCGCCTCGCAAGGGGCGTCGAGTGCGAAATCGATCAACGATCAGGTGCGCTGGACGCGCGAAACAGCCAATGGATCGGCGTAGACACCAGGAACAACGGCTCCCGGATCATGTGGAATCGGCCGTGCAGCGGGTCCTTCGGAAAGCCGGGTACCGGCTGTCCGGTTCTGCGTCAGGGTTTTGCACCAGTTGCGCATGTTTCACCCGGCGAACGTCGGAGTGTCGTACGCGATCCAATCATGCGCGTTGTTAAGGAGACGCTAGGCAAATGTAGGAGGGAAATTCGTCCGCAATGTGCTGGCGGTACCGCCGCGCGGATTGATCACGCAAGTCGATGAAACAATTCCGTTTGCGCTTCATGGCTGTCGCGATCGACGAAGCCCGCCAAGCCGACCCCGACAAGCCGGTAGCGCGTGCGTGGCGGCAAGGACACCCGCGAACGCAGCATGCAGGCGATCTCGGCAAGTCCGCGCGCAGATGCCGGGCGTTCGGCCGGCGTGGTGGTGCGGGTCAATATCCTGAAATCGGAAGTCTTGAGTTTCAACACCACGCTGCGCGCGATGCGACCGTGTTCACCAGCCGCCTCGCGCTCGCATGCGGCCCAGGTCTTGCCGGCAAGTCGCTCGATGTGCGGCGCGAGATCCTGCAGCGTCAGGTCATGCTCGAAGGTATCCTCGGATGAAATCTGCAAGGTCGGACGGTCCGGCGTCACCGGCCGTTCGTCGATGCCCAACGACAATTCGTGCAAACGCCTGCCGTAACGGCCGAAACGGCGTTCCAGTTCCCGCGCATCGACGGCACGCAGCTCCACGACGCGCGCGATGCCGAGCTCCGCAAGTTTCTGCTGCATCACCTTGCCGACTCCGGGCAGGCGTTCGACCGGCAACGGCTCGAGGAAATCCAGCACCTCGCGCGGACGCACCACGAACAAGCCGTCCGGCTTGCGGAAATCCGACGCGATCTTGGCCAGGAACTTGTTGGGCGCGACGCCCGCCGAAGCCGTCAATCCCGTTTCCACGCGAATCGCCGTCCGGATGTCTTCGGCAACGGCGGTGGCGGACGGCAAGCCGGTCTTGCAGTCCGTGACATCGAGGTAGGCCTCGTCCAGCGACAACGGTTCGATCAGGTCGGTATGCCGCGCGAAGATTTCGCGCACCTGTCGCGACACCGCCTTGTAGCGCACGAAGTCGGGCGGCACGAATACCGCTTGCGGGCACAGGCGTTCGGCACGCAGCGCGGGCATCGCCGAATGCACGCCGAACCTGCGCGCTTCGTAGCTCGCGGCGCACACCACCGAGCGCGCGCCTTTCCACGCCACGACAACGGGTCGGCCACGCAACGCAGGATCGTCGCGTTGTTCGACCGACGCGTAGAACGCGTCCATGTCCACGTGCACGATCTTGCGCGGCGATACGGCCACGACGCGTCAGGAAGGCTGCCCGGCCGCGCCCGATTCGGCTTTCGGCCTCACCAGCACCCGCACCGCAACGATGCCGAGCTCGTACAGGATCGCCATCGGGATCAGAAGCAGGATCATCGAGGTGATATCGGGTGGCGTGATGACCGCCGCGACCGCGGCCGCGGCGACGATGGCGTAACGCCGCCAACTCTTCAGGCGCTCCAGGTCGACCACGCCGATGGCCGCCAGCACGACCTGGATCACCGGGATCTCGAAACAGATGCCGAACGCGAAGAACACCAGCATCACGAAATCGAGGTAGTGCGTGATGTCGGTCATCATCTCGACGCCCGGCGGCGTGACCATGGTGAGGAAGTGGAACGCCGCCGGCAGCACCAGGAAATACGCGAACGCGCAACCGCAATAAAACAGCAGCACGGCCGCAATCAACAGCGGTCGCGCCAACCGCTTCTCGTGCCGGTACAGACCGGGACTGACGAACGCCCACAACTGGTAGACGATCACCGGCATGCTGGCGAACAGCGCGATGTAGAACGCGAGCTTCAGCGGGGTGAGGAACGGGCTGGCGACCTGCGTCGCGATCAGGTGCGCGCCATGCGGCAGGCGTTTCACCAGCGGTTCGGCCAGCCATCCATACAGCCTGTTGGCGAACGGGATGAGGCAGACCAGTACGAGCACCACGCAACCGATGGCCTTGATCAGGCGCGAACGCAATTCCAGCAGGTGCGAGAACAGACCCTGTTCGAGATCGAAGCCCGAATCCTGTCCGGAATCCTGATCAGACCTCGCCATCGCGCGACTCCGGTTTGGCGTCGCGGTGGCCGACCATCGTCACGTCGTCCGCGATCTGCGCCACGGCTTCACTTGTCGATGTGCGCACCGCACGTACTTCGTCGGCGGCGGTCTTGCGCAGCGCGTCCACGTGATCGGCGGCTTCCTTCGCGTTGCGCCGGATTTCCTCCAGCTGCAATTCGCGCTCGACCTCGCTGCGCACGCTCTCCCAGCCGAGACGCAGCCGCCGCAGCATCGCGCCCGCCATGCGCGCGGCCTTCGGAAGCTTTTCCGGACCGAGCACGATCAGCGCGATCACCGCCACCAGCAGCAACTTGCCGAAGTTGAGCTCGATCATCGCGGCGTGCCGCCCCGGTTATTCAGACCCGGGTTTGGACTCGGTGGAGTCGCGCTGTTCCTGATGCGTGGCACCCGCAGCGGGCGGCGGGTCGGCCTGCAACTTCTCGCTGCCGTCAGCCTTGGCCTTGTCGGCTTGATCGTCGCCCTGCAGGGCCTTCTTGAACCCGCGCACCGCATTGCCGAGATCGGGACCGATCTTGGTCAACTTGCCGGTGCCGAAAATCACCAGCACGATCACGAGCAGCAGCAACCAGTGCCAGATACTGTCAAAACCCATAAGAACCTCTCGCGGAATGGTCTCTCATCGCCACCGAACGTGGCGAGGTTTTCCGCCAGTGCCAGTGTACCGCAGGCGGCACCCGTCGAATCGGACGAGACCCGCTGCAGCGGGCCCTTCGAAAATGTCGGGGCGGCTCGTGACGTTGGCTTCGGATGTTCCGCTGACGGTTTGCTGTGGCAGACTGCGTGGTTTCGCGGATGTTCGCGAGCCGGATCGCCGCATGTCCCGTTACCTCGGTTTCGATACCACGCCTGAACGCCCCGCCGCCGCGAAGGCGGCGGTGCTGCTGGTGAACCTGGGAACGCCGGCGGCGCCGACCACCGACGCGGTGCGCGATTATCTTGCCGAGTTCCTGTCCGACCCGCGCATCGTGGAGTTGCCGCGCTGGCTGTGGTGGCCGATCCTGCACGGCTACACCCTGCGCAGGAGGCCGGCCCGTTCGGCCGAAGCCTATGCCAAGATCTGGCGCAACGACGGCTCGCCGTTGCTGGTGTTCAGCGAACGCCTGACGACTGCTGTGCGTGCGCGAATCGCACAAGCCACGTCGGGCAAGGTCGAAGTCGCATTGGCGATGACTTACGGTGAGCCCTCGGTGCCTTCTACGATCGAGTCCCTGATGCGGAAAGGCATCCGCCACTTGCTGGCGTTCCCGTTGTTCCCCCAGTATTCGGCGACGTCGACCGGCGCCGCACTCGATGCCGTGATGCGCACGCTGCAAACGCTGCGTTGGGCACCGGCGCTGCGCACCATCGACGACTACCACAGCGATGCCGGTTACCTGGCGGCCCTGGTCGGAAGCGTGCAGGCGCACTGGGCCCAACACGGCCGTGGCGACAGATTACTGCTCAGCTTCCACGGCATCCCGGAGAAATACGCCAACGCTGGCGATCCGTACCCCGACCAATGCCATGAGACCGCGCGCCGACTTGGCGATGCGCTGGGCCTGGGCGAGGACGAATTGCTGGTCACGTTCCAGTCCCGGCTCGGCCGGCAACCGTGGCTGCGGCCGTACACGGACGAGATCATCGAGCAACTTGCGCGGCAGGACGTCAAGGCCCTTGATGTGCTGTGTCCGGGGTTTGCGGTGGATTGCCTGGAGACGCTGGAGGAAGTCGCGCTGCGGTATCGCGCGTCGTTTCTCACCAATGGTGGAAAACAATTCCGCTACATTCCCGCGCTCAACGAGGCCAATGCGCATGCCTCGGCACTCGCCGGGATCGCGATGAAGGGACTTGCGGGTTGGCTCTGACCCGCGACTGCAAACATGCCAAAGGAAAAGGCCACCCGGATGGGTGGCCTTTTGGTTGAAGCCCCTGGCAGTGTCCTACTCTTGCATGGCGAATGCCAAACTACCATCGGCGCTGGTGCGTTTCACTTCCGAGTTCGGGATGGGATCGGGTGGGACCACACCGCTATGGCCGCCAGGGAATCGGTGCGATGCGCGCAAACATGCGCGACATCAGCATGGGGTCGGGATGTGACTGTGTCTTGCTCCGTCCGGGCCTCGATATGCGTCGAGGCGGCGAAGCGTCTTGGGGTTATATGGTCAAGCCGCACGGATCATTAGTACGCGTTAGCTCAATGCATTGCTGCACTTCCACACCGCGCCTATCAACCAGGTGGTCTACCTGGGTCCTTCAGGGGGCTCAAGCCCCGGGAGATCTCATCTTGGTGCGCGCTTCCCGCTTAGATGCTTTCAGCGGTTATCGCTTCCGTACGTAGCTACCCGGCAATGCCATTGGCATGACAACCGGAACACCAGCGGTACGTCCACTCCGGTCCTCTCGTACTAGGAGCAGCCCACCTCAAATCTCCAACGCCCATGGCAGATAGGGACCGAACTGTCTCACGACGTTCTGAACCCAGCTCGCGTACCACTTTAAATGGCGAACAGCCATACCCTTGGGACCGGCTACAGCCCCAGGATGTGATGAGCCGACATCGAGGTGCCAAACACCGCCGTCGATATGAACTCTTGGGCGGTATCAGCCTGTTATCCCCGGAGTACCTTTTATCCGTTGAGCGATGGCCCTTCCATACAGAACCACCGGATCACTAAGTCCTACTTTCGTACCTGCTTGATCCGTCGATCTTGCAGTCAAGCACGCTTATGCCTTTGCACACAGTGCGCGATGTCCGACCGCGCTGAGCGTACCTTCGAGCTCCTCCGTTACGCTTTGGGAGGAGACCGCCCCAGTCAAACTACCCACCATACACGGTCCCTGACCCGGATTACGGGTCGAGGTTAGAACGTCAAGCACATCAGGGTGGTATTTCAACGATGGCTCCATCCAAGCTAGCGCCTGGACTTCAAAGCCTCCCACCTATTCTACACAGACGAACTCAACGTTCAGTGTAAAGCTATAGTAAAGGTTCACGGGGTCTTTCCGTCTTGCCACGGGAACGCTGCATCTTCACAGCGATTTCAATTTCACTGAGTCTCGGGTGGAGACAATGCCGCCATCATTACGCCATTCGTGCAGGTCGGAACTTGCCCGACAAGGAATTTCGCTACCTTAGGACCGTTATAGTTACGGCCGCCGTTTACCGGGGCTTCGATCAAGAGCTTCGCCTTGCGGCTGACCCCATCAATTAACCTTCCGGCACCGGGCAGGCGTCACACCCTATACGTCCACTTTCGTGTTTGCAGAGTGCTGTGTTTTTGATAAACAGTTGCAGCGGCCTGGTCACTGCGACCCCACCACGCTCAGTCACGCACGTGACCACGCGATGGGGCGTACCTTCTCCCGAAGTTACGGTACCATTTTGTCTAGTTCCTTCACCCGAGTTCTCTCAAGCGCCTTGGGATTCTCTCCCTGCCTACCTGTGTCGGATTACGGTACGGTCTTCTGCAGCTGAAGCTTAGGGGCTTTTCCTGGAAGCGTGGTATCGGTTACTTCGTCCAAAAGAGGACTCGTCTCGGTGCTCGGCGTAGAGGACTCCGGATTTGCCAAAAGTCCACGCCTACCTCCTTTCCCCGGGACAACCAACGCCCGGTAAACCTAACCTTCTCCGTCCCCCCATCGCACTGCAGCGAGGTGCCGGAATATTAACCGGCTTCCCATCGACTACGCATTTCTGCCTCGCCTTAGGGGCCGACTCACCCTGCGCCGATTAACGTTGCGCAAGGAAACCTTAGGCTTTCGGCGTGCGGGCTTTTCACCCGCATTATCGTTACTCATGTCAGCATTCGCACTTCCGATACCTCCAGCATACTTTTCAGTACACCTTCGCAGGCTTACGGAACGCTCCTCTACCGCGCAAAATTCCGAAGAACTTTGCACCCCGAGCTTCGGTGCCTAGCTTAGCCCCGTTAAATCTTCCGCGCAGACCGACTCGACCAGTGAGCTATTACGCTTTCTTTAAAGGATGGCTGCTTCTAAGCCAACCTCCTGGCTGTCTATGCCTTTCCACATCGTTTTCCACTTAGCTAGAACTTTGGGACCTTAGCTGCGGGTCTGGGTTGTTTCCCTTTTCACGACGGACGTTAGCACCCGCCGTGTGTCTCCCGTACAGTCTGTCCTGGTATTCGGAGTTTGCAATGGTTTGCTAAGTCGCGATGACCCGCTAGCCATAACAGTGCTCTACCCCCAGGAAGATACATACGAGGCGCTACCTAAATAGCTTTCGAGGAGAACCAGCTATCTCCGAGTTTGATTAGCCTTTCACTCCTATCCACAGCTCATCCCCGACCTTTTCAACGGGCGTGGGTTCGGTCCTCCAGTGCGTGTTACCGCACCTTCAACCTGGCCATGGATAGATCACTCGGTTTCGGGTCTACTGCCTGCGACTATGCGCCCTGTTCGGACTCGGTTTCCCTTCGCCTCCCCTATACGGTTAAGCTTGCCACAGACAATAAGTCGCTGACCCATTATACAAAAGGTACGCAGTCGCCCTTGCGGGCTTCCACTGCTTGTACACATACGGTTTCAGGTTCTATTTCACTCCCCTCTCCGGGGTTCTTTTCGCCTTTCCCTCACGGTACTGGTTCGCTATCGGTCGGTCAGTAGTATTTAGCCTTGGAGGATGGTCCCCCCATGTTCAGACAGGGTTTCACGTGCCCCGTCCTACTCAATTTCACAAGCAGTGCCCTTTCGCGTACCGGGCTGTCACCGTCTATGGCCGCACTTTCCAGAGCGTTCAACTAGAACATTGCTTGCTTTTGGGCTGGTCCCCGTTCGCTCGTCGCTACTGGGGGAATCTCGGTTGATTTCTTTTCCTCCGGGTACTGAGATATTTCAGTTCTCCGGGTTCGCTTCCAGCACCTATGAATTCAGTACTGGATACCGCTTGCGCGGTGGGTTTCCCCATTCGGACATTGCCGGATCAAAGTCTGCTGCCGACTCCCCGACACTTATCGCAGGCTGCCACGTCCTTCATCGCCTCTGACCGCCAAGGCATCCACCGTATGCGCTTTGTCACTTGACCATATAACCCCAAGACGCCTGTCCGGCTGCCCTTACGTGCAGCGGGTGGCGCGAGGGTATTGCATGTCCCAAGCGACGTTTCGCTTACTTGCCTCAACGACACATCTTGGCTCAGTAAAGAGTCAAGACACTTGTCACATCCCGAATTTTCAAGGAACACCGACTTGGCTTCAGAGCCAGGCGGTTTCAAAAGTGTGTGCACTATCCACGCGACACTGGTGCTGGTGGAGCCAGCCGGGATCGAACCGGCGACCCCCTGCTTGCAAAGCAGGTGCTCTCCCAGCTGAGCTATGGCCCCAACGGGGTGTCCGCTCACCGCGGCACGAATGGTGGGTCTGGGAGGACTCGAACCACCGGCCTCACCCTTATCAGGGGTGCGCTCTAACCACCTGAGCTACAGACCCATGATGCAGCCATGCTCATTCGAACGAAGCGGCTGTTGTGAGAAGTCGGCCAGGGATGGCCGGTTTTGCTTCCCGCGAAACGGATTTCGCGTGAAACAATTCTGCGCGTGGATACAGGTGCCTTGTGTGGGCGTCTTGCAGGGGAGAAGTTGCTCGAAAGGAGGTGATCCAGCCGCACCTTCCGATACGGCTACCTTGTTACGACTTCACCCCAGTCATTGACCACACCGTGGTAGGCGTCCTCCTTGCGGTTAGACTACCTGCTTCTGGTGCAGCCAACTCCCATGGTGTGACGGGCGGTGTGTACAAGGCCCGGGAACGTATTCACCGCGACATAGCTGATTCGCGATTACTAGCGATTCCGACTTCACGGAGTCGAGTTGCAGACTCCGATCCGGACTGGGATCGGTTTTCTGGGATTGGCTCCACCTCGCGGCTTCGCAACCCTCTGTACCGACCATTGTAGTACGTGTGTAGCCCTGGCCGTAAGGGCCATGAGGACTTGACGTCATCCCCACCTTCCTCCGGTTTGTCACCGGCAGTCTCCCTAGAGTTCCCACCATTACGTGCTGGCAACTAGGGACAAGGGTTGCGCTCGTTGCGGGACTTAACCCAACATCTCACGACACGAGCTGACGACAGCCATGCAGCACCTGTCTTGTCGTTCCTTGCGGCACTCCCGCATCTCTGCAGGATTCGACAGATGTCAAGGCCAGGTAAGGTTCTTCGCGTTGCATCGAATTAAACCACATACTCCACCGCTTGTGCGGGCCCCCGTCAATTCCTTTGAGTTTCAGTCTTGCGACCGTACTCCCCAGGCGGCGAACTTAACGCGTTAGCTTCGACACTGAGTACCGTAATGTACCCAACATCCAGTTCGCATCGTTTAGGGCGTGGACTACCAGGGTATCTAATCCTGTTTGCTCCCCACGCTTTCGTGCATGAGCGTCAGTACTGGTCCAGAAGGCCGCCTTCGCCACTGGTGTTCCTCCCGATCTCTACGCATTTCACTGCTACACCGGGAATTCCACCTTCCTCTACCGTACTCCAGCTTGCCAGTATCCACTGCAATTCCCAAGTTGAGCTCGGGGATTTCACAGCAGACTTAACAAACCGCCTGCGCACGCTTTACGCCCAGTAATTCCGATTAACGCTTGCACCCTCCGTATTACCGCGGCTGCTGGCACGGAGTTAGCCGGTGCTTATTCCTCGGGTACCGTCAGTCTTGCCGGGTATTGGCCGACAATGTTTCGTTCCCGATAAAAGTGCTTTACAACCCGAAGGCCTTCTTCACACACGCGGCATTGCTGGATCAGGGTTGCCCCCATTGTCCAATATTCCCCACTGCTGCCTCCCGTAGGAGTCTGGGCCGTGTCTCAGTCCCAGTGTGGCTGATCATCCTCTCAGACCAGCTACGGATCGTCGCCTTGGTGGGCCGTTACCCCGCCAACAAGCTAATCCGGCATCGGCTCATCCAATCGCGCGAGGCCTTACGGTCCCCCGCTTTCACCCGAAGGTCGTATGCGGTATTAGTCCGGGTTTCCCCGGGTTATCCCCCACGACTGGGCAGATTCCGATGCATTCCTCACCCGTCCGCCACTCGCCATCAAGGTGTATTGCTACACCTCATGTTGCCGTTCGACTTGCATGTGTTAGGCATGCCGCCAGCGTTCAATCTGAGCCAGGATCAAACTCTTCACTTGAAGGTTTCGACAACCCGAAGGCTGTCATTTCTTTGGAGAGTCCGAACCCTGAACTGCAATTCATCGCTGAATCACTAAGGTTCAAAGGTTTGGACGTCTTGCATCGATGAACTTTCGTCCACCTGCAAGCCGCCCACACAAGTCACCTGTGCACACTGTCAAGGAGCATCTCGGTGCGGAACCTTCCGGTTTCGCGTCGCGTGACATTTCGTCTCGCGAGCCGCCCATTGTAGCCAGGTTTCCGGGGCTGTCAACAACTTTCACGGAAAGTTCCTGCAGCCGCGCAACCCGCCGCGCATCGGTTTCCGCCGCGCGGGCCGACAAGGATAGCGTGATCGTTTCGCGTTGGGAAGTGATGACGGAAGAATGGCGCTACACTGCGGGTTCCCACGCAGAGGAGCCTGTCGAATGCGCGCCGTTCCGTGGTTGCTCCCAACCGTCCTGATGTTTGCACTGTCCGGCGCCGCCTGCGCGGCCACGCCGGCAACCGCGCCCGGTACGCCCAGCGTGACGTTGCGCGGCCATGCATTCACGGTCGAACTGGCCGGCACGCCGGCGGAACAGGAGCATGGCCTGATGGAGCGCACCTCCATGCCGGCCGATCACGGCATGTTGTTCGTGTTCCCGGACGACGAGCCGCGGACGTTCTGGATGAAGAACACCCTGATCCCGCTCGACATGCTGTTCTTCGACGCGGCGCACAAGCTGGTGACGATCCAGGCCGATGCGCAACCCTGCAAGGCCGATCCCTGCAAGCTGTACCCGAGCAATGCGCCGGCGCGCTACGTGCTCGAACTCAACGCCGGCACGGCGGCGAAACTCGGTGTGCACGAGGGCGACGTGATCACCTTTTCCGACGTGCCTGCGGGCAGCCAGTGAACCGCGCCGTCGTCGCAACGCACGCACGCGTAATTGCCGGGCAGCGGAACCAGGGGTCCGGGCGGATCTTCGTCGAAGCAGCGATCATCGAACGGAATGAATTCGCGCACCCCCGGTCTCCTTGCCACCATCACGCACCCATCCAAGCACATGCGCGTGAACATCGGATGACCCAAATCGGGCAAGGAAGTGGCGTCTTCACATCCCTATGTCTGGGTCCCGGCCAATCCATGGCCGGGATGACGGATGAGATCAAGCCGTGCCTGATCTCAATCGATTTCGATCATTTCGAAATCGTCCTTGGTGACACCGCAATCCGGGCACGTCCAGGTATCGGGGATGTCCTCCCAGCGCGTGCCGGGCTCGATGCCCTCTTCCGGCAGGCCGGCTTCCTCGTCGTAGATGAAGCCGCACACCACGCACATGAACTTGCGGTAGGTGACGACGATTTCGACGGAAGCATTCATGGGACGTGACGCGGTGGAAGTTGTCTCCTATTGTCGCAAGTTGCGCGCCAGCATGAAAGCGACCCCTTGACTTGCATCAAACCCGGAATTCGATGATCTCCCCCGTTGCACGCCGCAACCGCATGCCGGCCAATGGCCTGTACGCCATCACCGACGGTCCCCGCGACGATCTGCTGGAGGCGGCGCGCGCCGCCCTGGAGGGTGGCGCCGCGCTGCTGCAATACCGCGACAAGACCCGCGACGTGCTGCGCCGGGTGCGCGAAGCCTGCGCGCTGGCGGCGTTGTGCCGCGAATTTGCCGTGCCGTTGATCGTCAACGACGACGTCGAACTTGCCCGCCGCAGCGACGCAGCGGGCGTGCATCTGGGCGAGGACGACGTCGACATCGCCGATGCGCGGGCCACGCTTGGAGATCCCGCGATCATTGGCGTGTCGTGCTACGACTCGCTGCAGCGTGCGCAGGCTGCTACCGCGGCGGGCGCGGACTACCTCGCGTTCGGCGCGTTCTTTCCGACCGCGACGAAGAAGGCGACCCGCGACGCAACCCCGGCGCTGTTGCACGATGCCGGGGCGCTTGGTCTGCCGCTGGTGGCGATCGGTGGCATCACACCCGACAATGGTCGTGCGCTGGTCGAGGCCGGTGCGGATTTCCTGGCCGTGGTTTCGGCCCTGTTCGGCGCCCGCGATGTGCGGGAACAGGCACGTCGATTCACGGCGTTGTTCGAAACCCCTTGGCGGAATCCATCATGACCAGCAACCACGAACTCTTCCAGCGCGCACAACGGATTTTGCCCGGCGGCGTCGATTCACCCGTGCGCGCGTTCAAGTCGGTCGACGGCGAGCCTTTCATCGCCGCGCGTGCCGATGGGTCGTATCTGTGGGATGTCGAGGGCAAGCGCTACATCGATTACGTCGGCTCGTGGGGGCCGATGATCGCGGGCCACAACCATCCGCGCGTGCGCGAAGCCGTGGAACGCGCGGCGCGCGACGGACTGTCGTTCGGCACGCCGTGCGCGGCCGAGGCCGAGCTGGCCGAAGCGATCCGCGCGCTGGTGCCGTCGATGGAAATGCTGCGCTTCGTCAATTCCGGCACCGAAGCCACGATGTCGGCACTGCGACTCGCGCGCGGCGCAACCGGGCGCGAGCGCTTCGTGAAGTTCGAAGGCTGCTACCACGGCCATGGCGATTCGTTCCTGGTCAAGGCCGGTTCCGGCGCGCTGACCCTGGGCGTGCCGGATTCGCCAGGCGTGCCCAAGGCACTGGCCGACCTCACCCTCACGCTGCCGTACAACGATATCGACGCCGTGCGCAGGCTGTTCGACGAGATGGGCAAGACGCTGGCCTGCGTGATCGTCGAGCCCGTGGCCGGCAACATGAACTGCGTGCCGCCGCGACCCGGTTTCCTGCAGACCCTGCGCGATCTGTGCACCCGCGACGGCGCCCTGCTGATCTTCGATGAAGTGATGACGGGTTTCCGCGTCGCACTCGGCGGCGCGCAGCAGCTCTACGGCATCCACCCCGACCTCACCACGCTCGGCAAGATCATCGGCGGCGGCATGCCGGTGGGCGCCTATGGCGGACGCCGCGACCTGATGGAACAGGTTGCGCCATCCGGCCCGATCTACCAGGCCGGAACCTTGAGTGGAAACCCGGTCGCGATGGCCGCGGGACTCGCCATGCTGGAACTGGTGCGCGAACCGGGTTTCCACACACGACTGTCGCTCAAGACCCAGGCGCTGTGCGACGGCCTCATCGCCTGCGCTGAAGAAGCCGGCGTGCCGTTTTCCGCCAACCGCGCGGGCGGCATGTTCGGCGTGTTCTTCCACGAAGGGGACCCCTCATCCGGCCCTTCGGGCCACCTTCTCCCCGTCGACCGGGGAGAAGGAAATACCGAGCGGCCTGCGGCCGCGAATGCCCCTCGGGTCGAGTCGTTCGCGCAGGCCGTCGCCTGCGATCGGCAGGCGTTCCGCCGCTTCTTCCACGCGACGCTGGACGCCGGGGTCTACTTCGCGCCGAGCGCCTTCGAAGCCGGCTTCATGTCGATGGCACACACCGAACAGGACATCGCCGACACGCTCGAAGCCGCGCGCAAGGCGTTCGCCGCTGTACGCGGCTAGACGCGCATCACCACTGCCCGCTGTTCGGCATCGATGCCCACGGCTCGGCCGGAGGCAACGCATCGCCTTGCTGCAACAACTCGATCGAGATCAGGTCGGGAGAACGCACGAACGCCATGTGGCCATCGCGCGGCGGCCGGTTGATCGCGACGCCCATTTCCTGCAGGCGCGCGCAGGTCGCGTAGATGTCGTCGACCCGGAACGCGAGATGGCCGAAGTTGCGTGCGGAACCGTAATCCTCGTCGGAACCCCAGTTGTAGGTCAGCTCGATTTCCGACTCGGGGCTGCCCGGCGCCGACAGGAACACCAGCGTGTACTTGCCTTGCGGCACTTCCCTGCGGCGCACTTCGCGCAAGCCCAGCCCTTCGCAATAAAAACGCAACGCCGCGTCCAGGTCGCGCACGCGCACCATGCTGTGCAGGTATTTCATGACTCACCTCGCAGTGGCGCCGTGAACGACCGGCGGTTCGGTTATCGTGGGCAGGTTTGCGGACGCACGCAAGTCGGAGACGAAACCATGACGCACAAGTTCGACACGCTGGCGGTACACGCCGGCGCCGAGCCCGATCCCGTGACCGGCGCGGTCGCGCCCCCCATCCAGCTTTCGACCACGTTCGTGCACGGCAATGCCGAGGGGCTCAGCTACCAGCGCGACGACCACCCGACGCAACGACGCCTCGAAACCGCACTGGCCACGCTGGAAGGTGGCGGGCGTGCCCTGGCGTTCGCGTCCGGCATGGCCGCGGTCGCGGCGCTGCTGGACACGCTGCAGCGCGGGCAGCGCGTCGTGGTTCCGGAAGATTGTTACGCCGGCACGCGCGGTTACGTGACCGAGGTACTGCCCGAACGCGGCGTCGAAGTCACGACGGTGGACACCACCGATCCCGATGCCGTGCGTGGCGCGTGTGCGGATGGCGTCGCGCTGCTGTGGGTGGAATCGCCTTCCAATCCCCGCCTGCGGATCAGCGACCTGGCCGAACTGGCCGGGATCGCGCACGCCCACGGCGCACGCCTCGCCTGCGACAACACCTTCGCGACCCCGGTGTTGCAACGCCCACTCGAACTCGGCGCCGATGTGGTGATGCATTCGACCACGAAATATCTCGGCGGCCACAGCGACGTGCTGGGCGGCGCACTGGTGTTCGCGCGCAACGATGATTTCGCGGAACACGTCGCGGCACGCCGCCTGCTGACCGGCGCGATCCTGTCGCCGTTCAGCGCGTGGCTGACCCTGCGCGGCTGCCGTTCGCTGTCGGCGCGGATGGCGTTGCACTGCGCCAATGCGCGCAAGGTCGCCGGATTCCTCGCCAGGCATCCCGCGATGGAACGCGTGAACTTTCCGGGCCTCCCGGACCATCCCAACCATGCGGTCGCCGCTCGCCAGATGCACGACTTCGGCGCGATGCTGAGCGTCGAATTGCGCGGCGGCCACGATGCCGCGCTGGCGTTCGCGCGCAACACGAAGATCTTCACCAACGCGACCTCGCTGGGCGGGTGCGAGTCGCTGATCGAGCATCGTGCATCGAGCGAAGGCGCGCACAGCCACTCGCCACCGGGACTGGTGCGGATGTCGGTGGGCCTCGAAGACGCCGACGACCTGATCGCCGATCTGGCACAGGCGCTGGAGTTGCCTTGAACAGGCACGAACGGACCCGGGGCCATCGACGAGGAGCGCGGCGTTGCCGATGCCAACCGGTCGAACACCGCCGGCAACGCCGCGACACCTGTATCACCTGGTTTACACCCGCGGCATGCCCTGCAGCCCGCATGGCGCCTTGCATGGCGGCGATTTGCCTCCAGCCAGCCGTATCACCGATGCAACAAACTCCCTTCGCTGTTCGCACCACCTGACGTACAAGTCATTGAAAACATGACCGATTGACTCTTGGCATCGGTCTTGCGATGGGAATGGTCCCGATGCGGAGTTCGGCGACCATGTACCCGCAACAAACCGGCACCCGCTGCCTCCACTGCCAATCGCACGCCCGCACGTTCCTTCGTGCGGGCATCGCCGCGGGCGTGCTGGTCGCTTCGCTGGCGGTCCCGGTCGCGCTCGACGCCGCCAGCGCACGCAAGGCCGTACACCCCAAGCCCGGTGAAATCGTGCTGCTGCGCGACGTTCCCACCCGACCGGCCACGCGCCAGGCCCCGCCAGCCTTGGGGCTACTGGTCGATGCCAAGCCCAACTCGCAGGTCGATGCGGCGCTCGGCGCGATGGAGCTGAGCGACAGCGAGGCCGGCGCCGTCAGCGCACCGGTCCTCTCCGCAACACGCATGCTGCACGGATCCGCCGGCACGAGTTCGATGCTCGCAGCGCCCCACGGCGCGGATGGTCAAGCCGCCCCGCGCGGAGCCGCGACGAACACGACTCCGCTCAGCGTGCTCGGCAACGCTACGCGCGGGGTCGGCTCCCAGGTCACCGGCGCCCTGCAGGCGTTGCCGTTGGGCAAGCCGCCCAGAGGCTGAGGATGAGGACCATGGGCGGACGCGCACTGATGGTTTTGCCGTTGTTGTTCGCCAGCACACTCGCGTGCGCGGCCGGGGACGACACCTATGCGGCGATGCTGGAATACCTCACCCACAGCCGCATCGACGGCCAGGCGCTGAACGGCAGCACCGGCGCGATCGCGCTCAACCTTGCCGCCGGCGACTTCAACCAGCAGGCCAACCTGCGCGCGCTGGCCGTCGGCGACAACGCCTCGGTACAGGTCAATGCGCGGCAGCGGCAGGACGGCAACACCGGCAACGCACCCGACGCGGCCATCGCCGGCATCGGCGGACAGGCGCTCGGCAACGCCAGCGGGCTGGTCTCGATCAACCAGGCGAGTGGCACGGCCAACGCCCAACTGAATACCGCCAGCGCGGTGCTGGCGCAACAGGGCACAAGCGAAGCATCGGCGGACCAATGGCTCGCCGGCGTTTGCGTGTGCAAGCAGGAAACGACGTCCGCGGGGACCGGACCGCAAGGCTCCGGCACCCGGGTGCACGCGGCGGCAGTGGAAGCCGAAGCGATGCACGGATTGCAGGGCGTCGTGCAACTCAACCAGATCGCGGGTTCGAACAATGTCACGGCCAATCATCTGATGATCGATGCCGGCATGACGCCGCGGTAACCAACCCCCAGCAGGAGATTCCCCCTATGAACATTGCAATGAAGCGAACCATGCTCGCTGTCGCGGTCGGGATGTTTTGCGCGTCCGCCAGCGTGTATGCCCAGGAGTCCGGCCTCAGCCAGAGCTACTCGCTCGACCAGTCGAGCACCCACACGCAGAACGTCGAGTTCGACAAGAAGCTGTCGCTGCTCAGCGACATCGAGATCACCGGCGATCCAACGGTCACCGGCGCCATCGACGTCGACTCCGCGGCCATCGCGATCGTCGACAATCGCCAGAAGAACCACGACAACATGGCTGTCAACACGTTGCTGGAGAATGACGCCAGCATCGCGGACGACGTCGGCAGCGCCGCTTCCGGCAACCTCGGCTTCAACGTCGCCGCCGGCGACAACAACCAGCAGGACAACGCCGCGGCCCTGGCGGCGACCGACGCCAGCTTCGTGTTTGGCATGGCCGACGCCGAGGTGTTCGTCAACCAGCTGGGCCACGACAACGCCACCGTGAACACGGGCTCGCCCAACAGCGCCAGCGTCGGCGGCAACGCGTTCAACGCGGCGTCCGGCAACATCGGCGTCAACGTGACCGCGGGCAACAACAACCAGCAGAAGAACGCGCTGGCCGCTTCGGTCGCGACCTCCCGGTTCTCGCAGGCCTCGGTCGATTCCAGCCAGTATTCCACCGGCAACGAGACCGTCAACTCGGGCTACGCCGAGTCGTTCACCGATTCCATCGACGTCTCGCTGTCCGGTTCGATCACCGGCACGTACGAAGGCGATTCGCGCGGCAATGCCTACCAGGCCAACAACTACTATCCGGATACCTGGACGGGCACCACGCACACGGGCGGCAGCCAAACGGGCCACATCGATTTCGACGATGCGGCGCAAGGCGCAGTCCACAATCCGTACCGCGACGGCGTCGGCGGCTTCGCGTTCGATACCGATTCGCACGAAATGGGCGACATCGACCTCGACGCGGCGTTGAGCGGCACGGTGACCGCCACGCAGTGGCTCATCGTCATGGCCAGCAACGATGCCAGCCTGTCCGGCGGCTCGTTCCAGAACGCCTCCGGCAACATCGGCGTCAACATCTCGGCCGGCACCGGCAACCAGCAGGCCAACAGCCTCGCCATGGCGGTCGCGCAGCCCGGTACGGGCGGCGGCGGTGGTGGTGGCGGTGGCGAGTAGCAAGCAGCGATAGCGACGTTTCCGGGTCCCCCCTGTCCCGGACACCACGTCGCACTCCCGGCCCGCGCTGCGGGCCGGGAGTCTTCACGGAGGATCCCCAGCGTGCCGACATTCCGACTCGCCAGCCTGATGTTGTCATTCCTGCTCGGCACCGCCGTGGCCGGCGGCGGCGCACGCGCGGGCGAGGTGGGATTCGCCGGCGTGTTGCCCAACGGGCAGTTGTACAAGACGCAGGTGGAGAGCATGCAGGGGGCACGCTTTCGCAACATCGTGCGCCAGCACACCGATTTCAGCTGCGGCGCGTCGGCCCTCGCCACGCTGCTGCGCTACGGCTACGGCCTCGATGTCGACGAAGCCACCGTGCTCGCCGGCCTGATGGGCGTGGCCGACCCCGAGGAGGTCCGCAAGAACGGATTCTCGTTGCTGGATATCAAGCATTACGTGCAGAACCTCGGCATGCGCGGCCGCGGCTACCGGATCACCGAGTCACGCCTGCAGACCGTGCGCGTGCCGACCATCGTGTTGATCGAGACCAACGGCTATCGACACTTCGTGGTGCTGAAGCGGGTCGAGGGTGGCGTGGTGGAAATCGCCGACCCGATGCTCGGCAACACCAGCATGCCGCTCGCGAAATTCATGCAGGTGTGGCCATCGAAGGCACTGTTCGCGGTGGTGGGCAGCGGTTTCGACCGCAACACGGTCCTGCTCGAGCGGCAACGCACGCCCAGCGCGCGCGCCCTGTACACCCGCTCCGGTCCCCTGACCGACGCGGAGTTGCTGGATTTCGGTTTCACCAGCGCGGACCTGTTCTGAGGTCGCGAGGAGTCAGTCATGCAAACCCGAACCTTCCTGAACCTCACGCTCGCGATCGGCGCCGCGTTCGGCGTGGCCACCCACGGTCTTGCAACGGAGCGGGATGCCGCCGCGACACTCCCGGCGCCGGCCCGTTCGGCGCTCAGCGAAATTCCCGATCCGGAACTGGCGGCCATGCGCGGCCGTTTCGTGATCGGCAACAACACCGTGGCGTATTTCGGCGTGACCATGGCCTCGTCGTGGACCACCGTCGGCGGCCAGGAACTGAACGGCAGCGTGGTACTCGGCATGCATTTCGACCACGGTGACCAGACCCCGGTGATCACCTTCACCCCGACGATGAACATCGTCCAGGGCACGCCGCTGCCCGCAACCCACACGGACGGCGGCACACGTTCGGTGGATGGCTCCGGCCTTGCCAACGTCAACGGTCTGGTGCAGGGCATCCAGGTGGCCGGCGACGGCAACCGGGCGGTCAACGTCACCGTGCTGCGTGTAGGCCAGGGGACGGATGGCTCTACCCGCGACGCCACGGCATCCGCCACTGCGCCGTTCGATTCGCAAGTGTCTTCAGGCGACGCCCGCGTTGCCGTCGCATTCGATCCCGGCAAGGGCGTTTCGCTGGTCCTCGGCGTGAACGGCCAGGGACTGGTCTCGCAATGGATACGCAGCGGCAGCGTTGGCCAGCTGGTGCAGCTCACCTCGGACGGCCAGTCCGTGAACAACCAGTTGCGGCTCGACCTCGTGCTCGGCGGCGCCGCCCAATCGAACCAGGCATTGCGTGCAGCCTCGCAGGCGCTCTTGCAATCGCGCCTGGTCGGGACAGGCGGCTGATGCCATCCGCCATGCGAGGCCAACACCCGCCCTAGACGAAACCGCCAGCGCGGGAAAACCGCGCCACCACCCACAGCCAACATCGGAGCGGACGATGAACAAGCTGAGCTGCACCACGAATGGCCACGCACGCGCCGCGGCGCGACGGACGCCCTCGCTTCGCAGGCCGTTGGCGCTGGCCGTCGCGGCCTGGGCGTTGGGCGGGTTGACCCTGCTGCCTGTCACGGCGCACGCGCAAGCGGCAGAGGCCGCGTCCGCCCAGGCCGAAGCTGCCGAAGTGCAGGCGCTGGTGCGCGAGCTGGAAGCTCTGAAGAGCAGTTACGCCTCGGAAGTGCGGCGCCTGCGCGAAATCGACGTGCGCGTGCAGGCACTACAGGCAAGGTTGGCCGGAAAACTTGCATCGGGCGAGTCGCAGCCGGCAGCCCCGGCCACGCAACCGGCCGCTCCCGCCCATCCTGCGGAGAGCGAGACGTACGCGGGCAACCAGGCGGAAGCGGAGCGCAGCATCAAGCCGCAACGCAGCGTGGAAGACGTGTTGCTGCAGGAACACGCCCTGTTCAATCGTCCCCTGACCCTCGAGGCCGGCATCACCTACGGCCACTACGACCGCCGCCAACTCACCCTCAACGGATTCCTGGCGCTGGATGCGATCTTCCTGGGCAACATCGCGATCGAGGGGATCAAGTCGGACTCGCTGACTTACAACCTGGCCGCGCGCTACGGCCTCAACCCGCGCCTGACCCTGAACCTCGACGTGCCCGTCATCCAGCGCTGGACCACCTACCAGAAGGGCGGCGCCGGCGGTTCCGCGGCAGCGCTGGCGCAAGAAAAGACCGACGATTCCCCACACATCGGCGATGTCAGCGCGAGTGCGAATTTCAGGCTGCTGGCGGAAACCGCGAGCCGTCCCGACGTGGTATTGAACGCCGGCGTGGTCGCACCGAGCGGACGCGCACCCTACGGCACCGACGTGCGCGTGATCGAACGCGACGACGACGATTTCATCCGCTTCGCGGTGCCGGTGCGCCAAGCCACCGGCAACGGCGTGTGGGGAGTCAACCTGGGAGCGTCGGCGGTCAAGACCATGGACCCGGCCATCGTGTTCGCCAGCATCGGCTACCAGCACAACTTCGCGCGCCATTTCGGCGACATCGACACCAGTCCGGACACGATCACGCCCGGCAGGGTGCGGTTGGGAGACAGCCTCACGTTCGGCGCCGGCGTGGCATTCGCGTTCAACGACCGCACCAGCATGAGCCTGTCGTTCGTCGACAAGATCGTGCGCGAGGCGCGCATCAAGATCGACGGCGAGGGTTCACGACCGGTGATCGGCAGCATGGGCAACATCGGCACCATGAACCTTGGCGTCACCTATGCCATCAACAAGCGGTTGACCTGGGTGGCACTGCTCGGGGCCGGCCTGACGCCGGACGCGCCCGACTTCACCGTCGGCATCAAGATCCCGTATCAGTTCTGAGCGGACACTCAGGCCAGGAACAGGGTCGCGACCCGGCCCACCTGGTCGAGCCAGGCGATCCCCGGCGCGGATGCGTCCGAATCATGGTCGAGCAGTATGCCGGCCAGAAACAGGGACATGACGACCGAATCGATCTTGAGCCCGTATTTCCGGCACAACCGGTACAACGTGACACGGGAAATGTTCAACCGCCGCGCGCATTCGCTCATGTTGAACCCGCTCGCGCGCAGGTGCTCGGCGATCGTCTCGCGATCGCTCTGCTCCCGCGCGGCATGCAGGTTTTGTGCAGCCGGCTGGCTCGCGTCCAGCGCAAGATCGGCCGGACCGACCAGCCGTTTTTCCGACGTCACCGCGGCACTGTGTACCCTGTTGATCAATTCCCGGACGTTGCCGGGCCACGAGTAGGCGGCCATCACCTTGAGCGCGGCGGCGGAGAACTCCCTGGCGCGGGTGCGGTGCAGCAGCCGGAACTGCTCGAGGAAATGCCGGGCGAGCAACTCGGCATCCTGCTCGCGCTCGCGCAAGGGCGGCAGGTGCACGTGCAGCACGTTCAGGCGATAGTAAAGGTCCTCGCGGAAACGGCCTTCGCCAACCGCGCGCTGCAAGTCGACATTGGTGGCGGCGATGACCCGCGCATCGACCGGGATCGAACGGGTACTGCCGACACGCTCGATCGTGTGCGCCTCCAGGAAACGCAGCAGGTTGCCCTGCGATTCCAGCGGCAGATCCCCGATCTCGTCCAGGAACACCACGCCGCCCTCGGCGGCCTCGATGCGGCCGATCTTGCGCGCAGTGGCACCGGTAAACGCACCGCGCTCGTGTCCGAACAATTCCGACTGCACCAGGTTCTCGGGCAACGCGCCGCAGTTGATCGCGATGAACGGCCCTCCACGACGCGCCGAGCGGGCGTGGATCGCGCGTGCGGCCACGTCCTTGCCGGTGCCGGTCTCGCCGGTCAGCAACACCGACATGTCGAACTCGGCGAACCTGCACAACCGCTCGCGCACTTCACGCATCACGGCAGATGCACCCACCAGCCCCAGGTCGGAGCCAGGTGGGGCTGTCCTGCGACGCACGGATGTCAGCAACTGCGTCCTGCCCCATGCGTGGCCGAGCGAGCCGATCAAACGATAAACACGCAGCGGCGGGATGAAAAAATCGAAACAGCGGTCGTGGATCAGGTCACACACCCGTGACAGCGACAGCGCGCGTCGTGTGACCACGGCCAGCCATTGCAGCTCGCGGTGCGCGGCGACCAGGGTCTCGATCCTCGCCATCCGGTCATCGTCGCCATCGCCGAAATCGGCAACCGCGACTTCCGCGCCGGACCGCCCGATGGCTGCATCCACGCCGTCGTCCAGGACCAGTCGGACGACTTCCCAGCCGGCCTCGCTCAACACCCGCGACACATCGGGCTCGAGGTGCCCGAGCCAGACCAGCTTGCGCAGGAGCGGCAACTGCCTCTCGCTCTTGGCAGCAAGCGTGGGGGAAATCGAACGTATTCGGCCCTCTTGGAACAGGGATCCGTTCATGACTTCGCTCCGGCCCTTCCCCCGTTCATCAAGGGCCAGTCAATCCCGTGAATCTTCCGTCGGTCTTCTCTTGTGCATGGGTGAGAGTAGCACAAGCCGGCAACCCGGTTTCAGCACCGGGCCTTGGAAGCACCAGCCTGGTTCCCGGCCGCGGACACTTGCTTCGACGAAGCGGCCTGCCGGAACGGATCGACCCGGAACCTGCACGCCGGCGCCCCATGCAGCATGCACGCCGTCCGCTGCACCGGCCGTCCGGTCGCGGCGCTCATGAAAGCCAGGTCGAACTTGCACACGTCGGGGTGCTGGCGCGCCAGTGAATGAAACACGCAATTCCAGGCTTCCACCTCGGTGTGGTCGTCGACCTCGACGACTTGCGCCTCGTAGCCCAGCGTGTCCAGTTGCTCGGCCAGCAGCCGCGTGGCCTCGCCACGATCCGTGGCCGTCGCCACGCGCGCCGCCGCATTCCTGCCGAGCACGGCGCCCATCTCGGCCAGCATCGCCTGCACCGCGCCGACTCCCGCGTGCTGGTACAGGTATTCGAGCATGTTGTCGGCGATCAGCGCGTAATTGCGCGGGAACAACTCGCGGCCGGCCGGCTGCAACACGAAGCATGCGCGCGGGCGTCCACCACTCGCCATCGATTCGCCGTGCGCGACGAATCCCTGGGCCATCAACGCGGTCAGGTGTTGCCTGACCGCGTTGTGGGTGACGCCGAGGGTGCTGCAAAGCTCTTCCACGCTCGCGCCCTGCGGCGACAACAACAGCTTGCGCAGCAGTTTCCGTTGCGTGCCGCCGAGTTGGCGCAGGGCGCTGGCTTGCTTCATTTCATCCGGTCCTTCGCGTCAGTCGACCTTGGACGGAAATTGCTTGGCGATGCCGTCCGACAAGGCATCGGCGATCATGTCCATATGATGCTGCATTTCGGTCCAGGACTTTGCCTGTTCGGCCGCCGGCGCGTTCGACATCATTTCGTCAAGCTGGGTCTTGTGGTCGTTGACGTGCATCATCAGCGCGCCCTGCAGCGTGCCTTCGGACCAGTTCGGATTGGCACCGGCCAGGAATTTGGCGATGTCGGTCGCGTTGGCGGCAAGGTCAGTCATGGCCTTCTGTTCGCCGGCCGTATTGCCGGCCTTGGTGGCATCGGTCAGCGCCTTGACGCCGCCCCAATGGCCGGCCAGCAGTTTCAGCAGGCCCTCGCCCGCAGGCTTGCCGTAGAAGCCGGCGACCGCGTCGGCGATCTGTTTGGCATTGGCGACCACCGCATCGGCGGCCTTCTTTTCATCGGCCCTGTTGCCGGCATGCACGGCCAGGGCGTATTCGCGGGTGGTGACGATGTGGCCGTGCCACAGCGAACGCAGCGCGGCATGCAGTTTCGGCGCCGCCGGTGCCGCGGCCTGGGCGGAGGTGGCGGGCGCCGGCTGGGCTTGCCGGGCCAGCACGGACGGTGCGGTCGCGGTCATGGCAAGTCCGAGCGCAAGCGCGCAGGCAATCGACAGTGTTTTCATGGAAGCTCTCCTGGATGTATATCGCCGCATGGCGACCGCACCATCATGAGCCTTTCTGGCACATAGTAAATTGCTATATGTGTAAAGTATGAGTGACCTTGTCCAGCCATCAAACGAATAGCCACCCCGGCCGGTTCAGGGCTTCTGGAAGCGCGGCACCGCGTCGCGCAATGCGGCCAGGCGTTCCAGCGGATCGGTGAGCTCGAGCAGGTGCTGGCGCTCGGCATCGCCCAGCGGCAGCAGCTCGGACAACCGGAACCCGACCCAGCTCGCATCGTCGTAACGTTCGCGCGGGCCGTTGCGCCACGACAATCCGGCTTGTTCGGCCATCCTCTCCAGGATGGCCGGCAGCAGCGCGAATTCGACCGGCACCGGCACGCCGGGTTCGTCCGGCCACTCGCGGATGTCGCCGATCACGAGGCCGTTGCCGCGGATGCGGGACTTCTGCACGCGAAAGCGGGCGCCGCCGGTGACGCTGATCCCCAGCAGTCCATCCGGCAGCGAGTCGAAATCGACGATCCGCGCCAGCGTGCCGACCGCCGCCGGCAGCGCCGGCTCGCCGGCCTCGCGTCCGTCCATGATCAGGCAGACCCCGAACTCGCCGCCACTGCGCGCACACTCGCGCACCATGTCGAGGTAGCGCGCCTCGAAGATGCGCAAGCCCAGCGTGCTGCCCGGAAACAGCACGGCGTTGAGCGGGAACAACGGGATTTCGCGGCGCTTCACGCCACGAGTCTAGCTGGCACGCAATGCGTCCAGGAATCGCCGCGGCGCATTCTCGAAGCCGCCGTTGGACATGAACACCACGTGGTCGCCGGGATGCGCTTCGGACGACAGCAGCGTGATCAGTTCACCCACCGACGCCGCGGCGACGCCGCGCCCCGGCAGCGCATCGGTGACGCGATGCGCGTCCCATGGCAACTCCGGGCGTTGCAGCAACACCACCCTGTCGGCACCGGCCAGCGATGGCGCCAGCAGCGCGGCGTGCGCGCCCGCGCGCATCGAGTTCGAGCGCGGTTCCAGCGCGACCAGGATGCGCGCCCTGCCGACCTTCGCGCGCAGGCCTTCCAGCGTGGTGGCGATCGCGGTCGGGTGGTGCGCGAAATCGTCGTACACGTGCACGCCGTTGACCTCGCCCAGCGATTCCATCCGGCGCTTGACGCTCTCGAACCTTGCGAAGGCCGGCAACAGCGAGCGTGGATCGACACCGGCGGCATGTGCAGCGGCCAGCGCTGCCAACGCGTTCATCACGTTGTGGCGGCCCAGCAGGTGCCAACGCACCTCGCCGATGGTTTTGTCCTGGTACGCAACCGCAAACACCGATCCGTCAGGCTCGACCATGCGTGCGCGCCAGTCGCCCGCGTCGATGCCGAAGGTTTCGACCGGCGTCCAGCAGCCCATCGCCAGCACCTCGGCGAGGCGCGCGTCCTCGGCGTTGACGATCAACTTGCCGTTGCCGGGCACCGTGCGCACCAGATGATGGAACTGCCGCTGGATCGCGGCCACGTCCGGGAAAATGTCGGCGTGGTCATATTCGAGGTTGTTGAGGATCGCGATCCGCGGACGGTAGTGCACGAACTTCGAGCGCTTGTCGAAGAACGCGGTGTCGTATTCGTCCGCTTCCAGAACAAATGGCGTCGCCGCAGGCGACACAATATTTCCCTCTCCCGCTTGCGGGAGAGGGTGGCGCGCAGCGCCGGGTGAGGGGAATTCTTGCGCAACTCCCCCCCTCCGCCCTTCGGGCACCTCCCCCCGCAAGCGGGAGGAGGAACCACCCAGCCTTGCCGACACACCGAAATTGCCCGGCACGCCGCCGATCAGGAACCCGGGCTGCAACCCCACGGCGTCCAACAGATGCGCCAACAGGCTTGACGTTGTCGTCTTGCCGTGCGTGCCGGCCACCGCCAGCACCTCGCGTCCGCGCAACACGTTGTCGCCCAGCCACTGCGGGCCGGAGACGTACGGCAACCCGGCGTCCAGCATGTACTCGACCGATGGGTTGCCGCGCGACAGCGCATTGCCGACCACCACGAGATCCGGTGCGGGCTTCAGGTGATCGGCCGACCAACCCTCCTGCAACGTGATGCCGAGCGCCCGCAACTGGTCGCTCATCGGCGGATACACGTTGGCGTCGGAACCTTGCACCTCGACGCCGAGTTCGCGCGCCAACGCGGCGATGCCGCCCATGAAGGTTCCGCAAATGCCGAGGATGTGGATGCGCACGCCGCGATTCCGCCCGTCGTTCACGCCAGGCCGCCCAGTGCGACAGCGACCACCCCGGCAACCAGCCGGTTCACGATCAACAGCAACAGGAACATCAGCACCGCGCCCGCCAGCGTGAGCTCGAGCGAGCGCCTGAGCGTGCCGATCCACACGCACAATTCCCACACGCTCAATATCCCGATCACGAACATCGCCAGGGTCTGCGCGCCCGAGAGCGCGAGGTCAGCCGCGGCCTCGCGCGCGAGGATCTGTTGCAGCGGCAGCAACAGGGCCAACGGATAGACGATGATGTCGAACAACAACGTCACGCTCGCCAACGCCGTGGCCGTCTGCACGAAGCGTTCCGGCTTGCCGCGGCCGCGCAGCAGGATCTTCAGCAACCCCAGTACCGCGAGCCAGCCCGCCAGCACCGCGACCACGATCGCCGGCTTGGCGCCGTAGTGCGCCTCGAAGGCGGACTGGATCACGACACAACCCGCCAGCAACGCGACCAGCAGGCCCGGCGCCCAGGGCATATCCTCCGGGCCGCGCCGGAAACGACACAGATCGAACAGGCTGGCAAGGAACCCGCGCAAGCGCACGCTCAGGCGCGCGCGCGCAGCGCAGCGAGCACGCGATCACCGATGGCCTCGACCGCGCCGACGCCGTCGACTTCGGCGAGCAGTCCGCGTTGCGAATAGAAATCCGCGACCGGCTCGGTTTGCGCGGCATACACCTGCAGGCGCTTGCGCACGGTGTCGGGATTGTCATCCGCGCGATGCTCCTGCTCGAAACGGATTTCGCAGCGCTTGACGATGTCGGCATCCGGCACGTTCAGCTTCACCACCGCATCGAGCGGCTGGCCGAGGCGCGCGAGCAGTCCGTCCAGCGCATTGGCCTGCGCGAGGTTGCGCGGATAGCCGTCAAGGATGAAACCGGGCCGGGCATCCGCATCGGCGAGGCGTTCCTCAAGCAGCCCCAGCACGATGTCGTCGGAAACCAGTTGCCCGGATTCCATCACCGCCTTCGCCTTCAGCCCCAGCGGCGTGCCCGCCTTGACCGCCGCACGCAGCAGGTCGCCGGTGGAGATGTGCGCCAGCCTGAGTTCCACCTTCAGCCGCTTGGCCTGGGTGCCCTTGCCCGATCCGGGCGCGCCGAGCAATACGATGCGCATGCTTCTCCTCTGCGGCCCGCGGAAAGCGGCGCCTTCGTTGCAAATTCACGCGTGGGGGTTACGCTAGCGGCTGCCCGGCCACCCCGTCAACGCCGCGCCCGACACGGACTCCGCATGCACGCAACCCCGAAAACGACAGCCTCGAATCCGGCCGGCAAGCTATTGTACGCGCAGTCCGGAGGGGTCACTGCCGTGATCAATGCCACCGCCGCGGCGGTGATCGAAACCTGCCGCCGCCACAAGCTCACGGCGTACGCGGCGCGCAACGGCATCCTCGGTGCGTTGCGCGAAGACCTGATCGATACCACACGGGAACCATCGGCCGCGATCCGCGCGCTTGCACATACGCCGGGCGGCGCGTTCGGTTCGTGCCGGGTCAAGCTGAAATCGCTGGACGAGGATCGCGCGCGCTACGAGCGCCTGATCGAGGTGTTCCGCGCCCACGACATCCGCTGGTTCCTCTACAACGGTGGCAACGATTCCGCCGACACCGCGTTGAAGCTGTCGAAGCTAGGCAAGGCCATGGACTACGACGTCCGTTGCATCGGCGTGCCCAAGACCGTGGACAACGACCTCGCGGTCACCGACTGCTGCCCGGGTTTCGGTTCGGTGGCCAAATACACCGCGGTCAGCTTGCGCGAATGCGCGCTGGACGTGGTGTCGATGATGGACACTTCGACCAAGGTGTTCGTGATGGAAGTGATGGGACGGCACGCCGGCTGGATCGCGGCTTCGGCGGGCCTGGCGGGCGAAGGCCGCGACGATGCGCCGCACGTCATCCTGTTCCCGGAACTCGTCTTCGACACCGGCGCGTTCCTGCAACGCGTGAAGGAAACCGTGGCGCGGGTCGGCTGCTGCGTGGTCGCTGCGAGCGAAGGCATCAAGTACGCCGACGGCCGTTTCGTTGCCGACGCGCACGCCGGCACCGATGCGTTCGGCCACACGCAACTGGGCGGCGTCGCGCCGGCGCTGGCCGGCATGGTGCGCGACCAATTGAAACTCAAGACCCACTGGGCGATGCCGGATTACCTGCAGCGCTCGGCGCGGCACATTGCCTCGAAAACCGATCTCGAACAGGCGCAAGCGGTGGGCAAGGCTGCGGTCGAATACGCACTGGCCGGCAGGAATGCGGTCATGCCCGTGATCAAGCGCACTTCGGATTCGCCGTATCGCTGGAAGATCGAAATGGCGAAGCTGGACCAGGTCGCCAATCGCGAGAAGAAACTGCCGAGGTCCTTCATCGCGAAGGATGGCTTCCACATCACCGCCAGCGCGCGAAAATATCTCGCGCCGCTGATCCGCGGCGAAGCGCCGCCGCCGTATGGCAAGGGCGGCTTGCCGAAATACGTGACGTTGGAAAACGCAGCGGTGAAGAAAAAACTGCCGGCGTTCGCCGCATAGGTCAGGATGCGCGGCTACTCGCGAACCCCAGCGACACCGAACAAGCCATGTCGGGTTTCATCCGCACAAGGCGCGGATTCGACCCAGGCTACGATTCAAACAGCTTGTTCAATTCGGCATGCGTGGCATTGTCGGCGAACCCGTCGAAGCGGCCTTCCACCAATTCGCGCGCAGCGCGCAAAAAGCTGCCCCACGCGGAACCTGCCAGCGCGCCGCCGACGCTGACGCGGCGCACGCCAAGTTTCGCGAAGTCAGCCAGCGTGGCAGGCACCGGGCGCCCGACCAACACATTGACGGGTTTGGGCGCGACCGCCTGCACGATCGCGGCGATATGCTCGGGGCTGCCGCCACCGGGCGCGTACAGGCAGTCGGCGCCGGCTTCGGCGTAGGCGCGCAGGCGCTTCAAGGATTCGTGCAACGGATCGGGATGCCCGGTGAGGAAACACTCGGCGCGGCCGATCAGCATCACGTCCTCGCCGGATGCGTCGATCGCGGCGCGCGCGGCGCGGATGCGCGCGACCGCTTCGCCGAAGTCATACAACGGCTGTGACGCATCGCCGGTGGAGTCCTCGATCGACAAACCGGCCACGCCGGTGTCGATGCAGCGGCGCACATTGTTTTTCAAACCATCAAGATCGCGCGCGTGGCCATCCTCGAAATCGGCGTTCACCGGAAGCTCGGTGGCCTCGACGATCGCGCGGCAATGCGCCAGCACGGCCTCGATATCCATGGCGTTGTCGGGCCGGCCCTGCGACCACGCGAACCCCGAACTGGTGGTCGCCAGCGCCTTGAACCCGAGTGATGCCAGCGCGTGTGCGGAACCCGCGTCCCACGGATTCGGAATCAGGAAGCAGCCCTGCTCGTGCAATTTGCGAAAGGCGGCGCGGCGTGGTGCGTATCGGGAGTTGCTCATCTCGGGGTCCGGCGACGGCGCGGCAGGCAGCCAATCCCATGCATTCTAGTCGCGCAAGCACCTCGTTCATGTTCGTCTGAACGCCCTCTGGTCATGCGCGGTACCCACGCTATACTCGCGGGAATGCCCGTTGCGGGTTCACGCGAAAGGGGTTGTCCGATGTTGCAACAGTACGGCATGTGGTTTGCGATCGTTTGCGCGATCGTCGCGATTCTGTACGGCGTCTTTTCCACCGGCTGGATCATGAAGCAGCCGGCCGGCAACGATCGCATGCGCGAGATCGCGCAGGCCATCCAGGAAGGCGCCAAGGCCTACCTGAATCGCCAATACAGCACCATCGCGATCGCAGGCGTGATCCTGTTCCTCATCATCGGCTTCGCGCTCAGCTGGGCCACCGCGATCGGCTTCGCGATCGGCGCGATCCTCTCCGGCGCGGCCGGTTTCATCGGCATGAACGTGTCGGTGCGCAGCAACGTGCGCACCGCCGAGGCCGCGCGCGGCGGCATCTCGAAAGCGCTCGGCGTCGCCTTCCGCGGCGGCGCGATCACCGGCATGCTGGTGGTGGGCCTCGCACTGCTGGGCGTCACCGGCTACTTCGCGATCCTGCACCTCGGCTTCAACCTGCCGCTGGAAAACACGCTGCACGCACTGGTCGGTTTGGCGTTCGGCTCGTCGCTGATTTCGATCTTCGCACGCTTGGGCGGCGGCATCTTCACCAAGGGCGCCGACGTCGGCGCCGACCTCGTGGGCAAGGTCGAAGCCGGCATCCCGGAAGACGATCCCCGCAACCCGGCGGTGATCGCCGACAACGTAGGCGACAACGTGGGCGACTGCGCCGGCATGGCGGCCGACCTGTTCGAGACCTACGTGGTGACGCTGGTCGCGACCATGCTGATGGGCGGCGTGCTGGCGGCGGGCGACCTCACCTCGGCGCTGTATCCGCTGGTGCTGGGCGGCGCGTCCATCATCGCCTCGGTGATCGGCACCTTCTTCGTGCGCACCACCGGCAAGGGCAAGATCATGAACGCGCTGTACAAGGGCGTGATCGTGTCGGCGATCCTTGCAGCGATCGCGTTCTGGTTCATCACCGCCAACATGTTCCCGCAGGGCTTCGCCACCAGCGACGCCACCTACAGCGTGGCGCAACTGTTCGGCGCGGCGCTGATCGGCCTGGTGCTGACCGCGGTGATCGTCGTCATCACCGAGTACTACACCGCGACCGAATACAAACCGGTGCGGCACGTGGCGCATGCATCCACGACCGGCCACGCGACCAACATCATCGCCGGCCTCGGCGTGTCGATGAAGGCCACGGCGCTGCCGGTGCTGGCGATCTGCGCGGCGATCTGGGGTTCGTATGAACTGGCCGGCCTGTACGGCATCGCGATCGCGGCCACCGCGATGCTGTCGATGACCGGCATGATCGTGGCGCTCGACGCCTACGGCCCGATCACCGACAACGCCGGCGGCATCGCCGAAATGGCGGGCCTGCCCGCCGACGTGCGCGGCGTGACCGATCCGCTGGACGCGGTCGGCAACACCACCAAGGCCGTGACCAAGGGTTACGCGATCGGTTCGGCCGGCCTTGCCGCGCTGGTGCTGTTCGCCGACTACACCCACAACCTGTCCAAGCTGCCCGGCATGGACGGCATCACCTTCGATCTTTCCAACCACTACGTGATCATCGGCCTCATCATAGGCGGCCTGATCCCGTACCTGTTCGCCGCGATGGCGATGGAAGCGGTGGGCCGCGCCGCCGGTTCGGTGGTGGAAGAAGTGCGTCGCCAGTTCCGCGAGATCAAGGGCATCATGCAAGGCACCGGCAAGCCGGATTACTCGCGCGCGGTGGACCTGCTGACGAAATCCGCGATCAAGGAAATGATCGTGCCGTCGTTGCTGCCCGTGGTGGTGCCGATCATCGTCGCGTTCGGTTTCCGCTGGCTGGGCGGCCCGATGGCAGGCGCCTGGGCGCTGGGCGGCGTGCTGATCGGCACCATCGTCACCGGCCTGTTCGTGGCGATCTCGATGACCACCGGCGGCGGCGCCTGGGACAACGCCAAGAAGTACATCGAGGACGGCAATTACGGCGGCAAGGGTTCCGAGGCCCACAAGGCCGCGGTCACCGGCGACACCGTGGGCGATCCGTACAAGGACACCGCGGGCCCGGCGGTGAACCCGCTGATCAAGATCATCAACATCGTCGCGCTGTTGATCATTCCGTTGTTGGCGGCCGCTGCGAACTGATTCAAGCTTGTTGCACGGTTGGCAAAAAAGCCCCGCTCACGCGGGGCTTTTTGTTGCCCCTGACTTTCGCCACAGGCGCGCAGCCCGGCATCGCGTCACGCTTTCGACGATACTTGTCGTTCACCTGAAGGGGACATCGATGAAATCGTCCGCGTTGCTGTTCGCATTCGGAGCCACGTTCGCCGCCATGGGCCACGCACAGGAACCCGCTGCATCCGCACCGTCATCCGCGACGGCCACCGATCCCTACCTTTGGCTGGAAGCCACCCGCAGTCCACGTGCGATGGAATGGGTGGACGCGCAGAACGCCATCACCAGGAAGGCGTTCATGGAATCGCCGGAGTTCGGCAAGACGCGCAGCGGAATCCTGCAGGTGCTCGACTCCGAGGCGCGCATTCCCTACGTGAACCGAATGGGCGACTATCTGTACAACTTCTGGCAGGACAAGGCGCATCCGCGCGGAATCTGGCGGCGCACCACGCTGGCCGAATTCGAGAAGGCCGACCCCAGGTGGGAAACGGTGCTGGACATCGACGCGCTCAACAAGACCGAAGGCAAGAAGTGGGTGTTCAAGGGTGCGCAATGCATGAAGCCCGATTACGTGCATTGCCTGGTGTCGCTGTCGCCGGGCGGCGGCGACGCGGTGGAAGTGCGCGAATTCGACCTGCCCTCGAAATCGTTCGTCAAGGACGGCTTCTTCGTGCCCGTCGCGAAGACCGAGACCAGTTGGATCGATGCCGACCACATCTACATCGGCACCGATTTCGGACCGGGCTCGATGACCAAATCGAGCTATCCGCGCATCGTGAAGGAATGGACGCGCGGCACGCCGCTGGCGTCGGCGAAGCTGGTGCATGAGGGCACGCCCGACGACCTCGCGGTCAGTGCGTACCACGACCGCACAAAAGGCTTCGAACGCGACTTCGTGTCGGTGCAAAAGGATTTCTTCCACGGCGACGAGTACCTGCTGGAGGATGGCAAGCTGGTCAAGGTCGACGTGCCCAGCGATTCCAATTCCGACGTGCACCGCCAGTGGCTGCTGGTGCAGACCAAATCGCCGTGGACCGTCGGCGGCAAGACCTGGCCAACCGGCGCGCTGATCGCCATGCACTTCGACGATTTCATGGCCGGCAAGCGCGACTTCACCGCGTTGTTCACGCCCGATGCGCACACCGCGCTCTCGGGTTACAGCTGGACGCGACATCACCTGATCCTCGACGTGCTGGACGACGTGAAAAGCCGCCTCGACGTGCTGACGCCGCCGGCTTCCGGTAACGGTCCGTGGGCGCACGAAGCCCTGCCCGGTGCGCCCAGGTTCAGCACTGTCGTGGTCGTCGATACCGACCCGGATCATTCCGACGAATATTGGCTCACCGTCACCGGCTTCCTCGATCCGCCGTCGCTGGAGCGCGGCGTGCTGGGCAGCGAGCCCGCGACGGCGGTCAAGCAGGAACCGGCGTTCTTCGATGCGTCGAAGTTCGAAGTCAGCCAGCATTTCGTGAAATCGAAGGACGGCACCCGTGTGCCGTATTTCCAGATCGCGCCGAAGGACATGCGGCTCGACGGCAAGAACCGCACGCTGGAATACGGCTACGGCGGTTTCGAGGTCTCGCTGCTGCCGCACTACTCCGGCACGATCGGCCGCGCGTGGCTCGCGCGCGGCGGCGTGTACGTGGTCGCCAACATCCGCGGCGGCGGCGAATACGGTCCCGCGTGGCACAAGGCCGCGCTGCAAGCCAACCGGCCCAAGGCGTACCAGGATTTTGCCGCGGTCGCGGAAGACCTGATCAAGCGCGGCGTCACGTCGCCCGCGCACCTCGGCGCCGAAGGCGGCAGCAACGGCGGCCTGTTGATGGGCAACATGCTCACCGAGTACCCGCAATTGTATGGCGCGATCTCGTGCGAGGTACCGCTGCTCGACATGAAACGTTACATCCACCTGGACGCCGGCGCGTCGTGGATCGCCGAATACGGCAACCCGGAAGATCCCAAACAGTGGGCCTTCATCAAGACTTTCTCGCCGTACCAGAACGTCAAGCCCGGCATGAAATATCCGGATGTCCTGTTCTACACGACCACCAGCGACGACCGCGTCGGTCCCGCGCAAGCACGCAAGATGGCGGCAAGGATGGAGGCCATGGGCTACAAGAACGTGTGGTTCTACGAGAACACCGAGGGCGGCCACGGCGCCGGCGCGGACAACGCGCAAGCCGCGACCATGCACGCGCTGGCGTACGACTTCCTTTGGGACAAGCTGAAGTGAAGCGTTGAAGGTTGCAGCAAAAGCCCCGCCGCGCGCGGGGCTTTTGCTATGTGTTGCCCAGCTTCAGTTTCCGCACGCGCTGCGTGTCGCGCTGTTGCAGCGCCCGCGCTTCCTGGATGAAGCGCAGGACTGTCGCAAGTTCGGCCGCGGTGTAGCCGGACATCATCGCCTCGCCTTCCCTGCGGATGCCGCCCCAGATCGCTTCGAGCGACCGCATGCAGCTCGGCGTGAGCTCGACCCGGATGCCGCGCCGATCATCGGGATCGGCGACGCGGCGCGCGTAACCTGCGCGCTCGATCCGGTCCAGCGCGGTGGTCATCGCCCCGCGCGTCAAACCCATGCCCGCCGCCAGCTCGCCCGCCGAGATCGAGTTGGCTTCCACGATCATTCCCAGGCACTTCAGGTCGGTGCGGTTGATCCCGAGCGCCGCGCAGGCGGCATCGTCGAAGGCATCGGTACTGTCCTGGAACAAGCGGGTCGCTTCGCCGATGGCCGCGATCAATTCGGTTTTAGGTTTCATTTGACTATCAAATAGTTTAATAATTAAACTACATCGCATCTCTTCTTCCGGACACGAAACCATGCAGCATCCCTTCCGCGTACTCGTCATCGGGGCCGGCATCGCCGGCCCGGCGCTCGCACTGCTACTGCACAAGGCAGGCGTCGAGGTCGAACTTCATGAAGCTTACCCGCAATCCGGCGGCGCCGGCGGCGTCCTGACGCTGGCACCAAACGGCATGCACGTGCTGCGCGAGCTCGGCCTTGGCGATCGCGTCACGGCCTCGGGCTGCGCCATCGCGCAATTCGAATTCCGCACCCACAAGGGCCGCAGGCTCGGCGCGATGTCCTACGGTACGCCCGCCCATCCGAACGACGTGGCGATTTCGATTGCACGCGAAACCCTGCACTTCATCCTGCTGGAGGCGTTGCGGGATGCGGGCATCGCGGTCCACTGGAACCGGCAGCTGGAACGGATCGAGCAGGACGCGCAGGGCGCCACCGCGTTTTTCGGGGACGGCACGCGTGACTCGGGCCACGCGCTGGTCGGCGCCGACGGCATCAGGTCGCGTGTGCGCGAACACGTGTTGCCGGATGCCCCGAAGCCGAGCTTCACGGGACTGGTCGGCTACGGCGGTGTCGTGCCCCGCGAAGCGATGGACGCCGATGACGCGATCGACTCCGATCTGATGACGCTTTGTTTCGGCAACGCCCGGTTTCTGGGCTACGCCCCATACGGCGACGCAAAGGATGGTGGCATGGGCTGGTGGAGCGCGCTGCCCAGCGCTGCCCCGCTCGACGCCGACACCCTGCGCACATTGGGTGACGCCGCAAATCTGCGCCGCCTGCTCGAGACAGGCCGGGGCTGGTTTGGACCGGTGCCCGGATTGCTCGAACACACCATCCGCTGCCTCGCCTTCAATCTCTTCGACATGCCGAGCCTGCCGCGCTGGTCGCGTGAACGCGTCGGCCTGATCGGTGACGCCGCACACGCAATGAGTCCGCATTCAGGGCAAGGCGCGTCGATGGCGCTGGAAGACGCGCTTGTGTTGGGCACTGTGCTGCAACACCACCGAGATGCTCCGCAACAGGCATTCGCGGAATTCGAAAGGGTGCGACGCGGGCGCGTGGAGCGCGCGATCGCTCTGGGCCGCCGCAGCGGAGACGCCAAGAACAAGGGCGCGCTCGCCGCGTGGCTGCAAACCAGGCTGATGCCATTGTTCCTGCACCTGGGAAGACACAGCATGGACTGGATTTACGATTATCGGCCACGCAACGACAGCGGATCACGTGTATTTGCAGGTGATGGCCTCGGCCCAACGGCGTAAAATGGCCGATTTTCCGAAGGACAAACCCATGGGCCTGGACCTCGTCCCCGCCGGCCGCGACGTGCCGGATGACATCAACGTCGTCATCGAGATTCCGAAAGACGCCGAGCCGGTGAAGTACGAGGTGGACAAGGCCTCGGGTGCGATCTTCGTGGACCGCGTGCTGTCGACGCCGATGCGCTACCCGTGCAACTACGGCTACGTTCCCAATACCCTTTCCGGCGACGGCGACCCGGTGGATGCGTTGGTGCTGCTGCCGCTGCCGCTGGTCGCGGGAGCGGTGATTCGCTGCCGGCCGGTCGGCATGCTGAACATGGACGACGAAGCCGGCCACGACACCAAACTGATCGTCGTACCGGGCGACAAGGTGTTCAAGGGCTACGCGCACATCCGCGACATCGGCGACGCCCCGCAGCACTGGCGCGATCGCATCGCGCACTTCTTCGAGCATTACAAGGACCTGGAATCCGGCAAGTGGGTGAAGGTTTCCGGCTGGGGCGATGCCGCCGCCGCGCGCGGAGAAATCCGCGAGTCGGTGGAGCGTTATCGACAGGCACCGGAAAAGCCGAAGTTCTGATCCACGCTTCGCTTCACCATCTCGTCATTCCAGACGAGCCCACGCAGCGGGCGCGATTCCGGGATGACGAGCAAAGACAGGGCCTGCCTGGCTTCGAAGCGGCTGTTGGTGAAAAGTCAGCCCATGGAAGGGCGTTCTGGAGTTGGTGATCTCACGACCGATCGGTTGCGAAGGACCCCGCAACGCAGCGATCAGGGACGATCGCATAGAATGCCGGGATGGACCACAAGACCCGCCGCACCAGCATCGTCGCCACCCTCGGCCCGGCCACCGACGCACCCGGCATGCTGGAGAGCATCCTGCGCGAAGGCGTCGCGGTGGTGCGCCTGAACCTTTCGCACGGCCAGCCCGAAGACCACTTGCGGCGCGCGCGCGAGGCACATGCCGCCGCCGCGAAACTCGATCGCGAAGTGGGCGTGCTGGCGGACCTGCAGGGCCCCAAGATCCGCATCGAGAAATTCGCGAACGGTCCGGTGCAGTTGGAACCCGACGCCGACTTCACCCTCGATTGCCGTGCCGATGCAGCACCGGGTGACGCCACGCGCGTGGGCGTGAGCTACCTCGGCCTGCCGCAGGACGTGAAGGAAGGCGACCACTTGTTGCTGGACGACGGTCTGCTCGAACTCGAAGTGAAGCAGATCGAAGGCGAACAGATCCATTGCCGGGTCGTGGTCGGCGGCAAGCTGTCCGACCGCAAGGGCCTCAACCGCAAAGGCGGTGGCCTGTCGCTGGGCGCCCTGTCCGACAAGGACCGCGCCGACATCAAGCTGGCTGCGCAACTACGCGCCGACTTCCTCGCGGTGTCGTTCGTGCGCTCCGCCGACGACATCGAGGAGGCACGCAGGCTCATGCGCGAGGCCGGCGGCAACGCTTGGCTGGTCGCCAAGATCGAGCGCGCCGAAGCCATCGACAAGCTGGGGGAAATCATCGATGCCTCCGACGCGGTGATGGTCGCACGCGGCGATCTGGGCGTCGAAATCGGCGACGCCGAGCTGCCGGGCTTGCAGAAGAAGATCATCCGCGAATCGCTGGCGCGCAACCGTGCCGTGATCACCGCGACGCAGATGCTGCAGTCGATGGTCGAATCGCCCATCCCGACCCGCGCCGAGGTGCTCGACGTCGCCAATGCGGTGCTGGACGGCAGCGACGCGGTGATGCTGTCGCAGGAATCCGCGGCGGGCAAGCACCCCGACCTCGCGGTCGCCGCGATGGCGCGCATCTGCTTCGGCGCCGAGCGCCAGTTCGAGCCGACCGAAAACATCTCCGCCCTCACCCACCGCCTCGATCGCACCGACCAGGCGATCGCGATGGCCGCGATGTTCCTGGCCACGCAACTGCCGGTACGCGCGATCATCGCGCTGACCGAATCGGGTACCACCGCGCAATGGCTGTCGCGCTATCGCTCGTCGGTGCCGATCTACGCATTGACGCCGAGTGCGGAAGCCCGCCGCCGCATGCTGCTGCTGCGCGACGTCAGGCCCATCCCGTTCGCCGGCCACGACACCTATCCCGCGCTGGTGGTGCGCGAAGCCGTGCGGCAGCTGTTCCAGCGCGGCGACCTCAAGGAAGGCGACCGCGTGCTGCTGACCCACGGCGACCACACCGGCCGCGGCGGCGGCACCAATACCCTGAAACTGCTCAGCGTGGGCGCGGACGGGATCGCCGAAAGCCTGAAGGACCTGTGATGAAACGTCTCGTCATTCCAATTTGCATGTTGGCCGCGACGAATGCCGCCGCCGCGATCAATCCCAACATCCTCGCGGTGCAGCCGGACCAGCTCACCCACTACTGGGTGATGACCAACACCTCGCTCAACGTCGACGTGCCCAACAGCGGCGTGAACCTCAGCAAGCCGACCTGCTCGGCGGTCACCTACATGATCGGCTCGGATGGCGTGCCCCGCGACATCGTGGTGCGCAGGACCATTCCGGCCGGCGACCTGACCACCGTCGCCGCCAGCGCGGTGAAGGACATGCGCTACGTGGCGGGTGCGGAAAATGCCGCGCACCAACCCGTGTTCACCTACCTCGTCATTCCGTTCAACCTGCCGGCCGATCCGGCCGAGCGCAAGGCGATCACGGATGCCTGCGTATTGAAGGATTTTCCTCAGGGGTATCGTTGATCCCCCGGCGGCGATCAGGCGAAAAGTCCCCTTGTCGCTTATACTTGGCGGTCCACGACACCAGCGGAACACCGTCATGAGCATCGACCAAATGGAAGCCGTCGCACAGGCGATGGTTGCGCCCGGCAAGGGCATCATCGCGATCGACGAATCCTCGGGCACCATCAAGAAGCGCTTCGACGCGGTCGGCGTGCCCGACAGCGAGGAAAACCGCCGCGCCTACCGCGAAATGCTGCTGACCGCGCCCGGTCTCGCCCAGCACATCTCGGGCGCGATCCTTTACGACGAAACCATCCGCCAGTCGACCAGGGCGGGCGTGCCGTTCACCAAGGTGATGAAGGACGCGGGCATCATCCCCGGCATCAAGGTCGACCTCGGCGCCAAGCCGCTGGCCGGGTTCCCGGGCGAACTCGTGACCGAAGGCCTCGACGGCCTGCGCGAGCGTCTCGCCGAATACGTGAAGCTGGGCGCCGAATTCGCCAAGTGGCGCGCGGTGATCACGATCGGCGACGACATGCCGAGCAGCACCTGCATCGACGCCAACAACCACGCACTGGCGCGCTACGCCGCGCTGTGCCAGGAAGCGGGCATCGTGCCGATGGTCGAACCCGAAGTGCTGATGGACGGCGACCACGACATCGAAACCTGCTACGAAGTCACCGAGGCCACGCTGCGCTCGCTGTTCTCGGCGCTGTACGAGCACAACGTGATGCTGGAAGGCACGATCCTGAAAGCCAGCATGGTGGTGTCCGGCAAGGACTGCGCGGAACAGGCCGACATCGAGGAAGTCGCCGAATCGACCATCCTGTGCCTGAAATCCGCCGTGCCGGCGGTGCTGCCGGGCATCGTGTTCCTGTCCGGCGGACAGAGCGACGAAGACGCCACCGCGCACCTCAACGCCATGAACCGGCTCGGTCCGCACCCGTGGCCGTTGTCGTTCTCCTACGGTCGCGCGATGCAGCAAGCCGCGCTGCACCTGTGGGCCAAGGATATGCAGGGCAACTTCGCCGCCGCGCAGAAGATCGTGGTCGAGCGCGCGCGCGACAACGGGTTGGCCGCGTTGGGGCAGTGGAAAAAGGCGGCCTGAGCCAAGAGCGTCTCCGCAAGTTGGGCTGACCCCGGATTTGATCCGGGGGTGTCCCGCCTGTCGATCCACCAACGGCCGGTTGTCGCCCGCCCTGCATGAAGGCGCCGGCGCCAGTTGGCGGATCTGCCGTGGGCCGTCCTGATTGGTGTCGAACCTCAGCCAACTCCGTCGTCATTCCGGAGCGGGCCACAGGCCCGAATCCGGAATCGGTTTGACGGCCGGTGCACACGTGATACCGATTCCGGGTTCTGCCCGCTGCCAGCGCGGGCAGCCCCGGAATGACAAGGTGTGTGCAATTCGGCTCCCCCCAGCGCAGCTGAGTATCAGCGCCAATCAGGTGGGCGTTGCATCCGGAGACCATTCTCTCTATCTTGATGGAAAGATATAAGGATGCCGGATTCGATGACCCCGATTTCGCTGGAATTCTTCCCGCCCAAGAACGACGAGCAGCGTGCGCAACTCGAGCGCGCGCTGCCGAAACTGAAGGCGCTGGCGCCGGAATTCGCCAGCGTCACCTTCGGCGCCGGCGGCTCGACCCTCACCCAGACGCCGCGCACGGTGCGGCACCTGCGTGAGGTGCACGCGCTGGAAGTCGCGCCGCACGTGTCGTGCATGGGCGGAACCCGCGAGGAAATCGGTGCGTTGCTGGCCAATTACCGCGAACTCGGTTGCAAGCGCATCGTCGCGCTGCGCGGCGACCTGCCCTCGGGCATGGCCTCGCCGGGCGATTTCCGTTACGCCTCGGAGCTGGTCGATTTCATCCGCCGCGAGCACGATGGCTGGTTCCACATCGAAGTCGCGTGCTACCCGGAATGCCACCCGCAATCGGACCACGTGCTGGCCGACCTCAAGCACTTCAAGGCCAAGGTCGATGCCGGCGCGGATGGTGCGATCACCCAATACTTCTTCAACGCCGATGCGTATTTCCGTTTCGTGGACGACGCGCGCGCGGCCGGCATCGACATTCCCATCGTGCCGGGCATCATGCCGATCGCGAACTTCGCGCAACTCCGCCGCTTCTCCGAAATGTGCGGCGCGGAAATCCCGCGCTGGATCGGCAAGCGCATGCTGGCGTTCGGCGATGATGCGGATTCGGTGCGCGAGTTCGGCGCCGACGTGGTGGCGGCGATGTGCCGGCGCCTGCTCGACGGCGGCGCGCCGGGCCTGCACATCTACACGCTGAATCGCGCGCGCGCGACCACAGCGGTGTTGCAAAGACTTGACGGACCGGTCGATGCATAACCACTGGATACGCTGAGGCGCGTGCCGGCTACACTGGCCCGCAATGCGTATCTTTCCGTTGCAATGCCTGTGTCTCCTGGCACTGCTCGCGTGTTCGATGATCGCACGCGGGCAGAACGCGCAACACGTGTATCGCTGCATCGGCGTGCACGGCGAGCCGGTGTTTTCGGGCCAGCCGTGCGGCACGCCGGCGCCGGCAAGCACGAATGCAACCGGCGCGCCGGGCGGCGGTTTCGGCGGCGTGTGTGCGACCTCGCCGCAGGCGCTGCGGCAATCGATCGCCGACGCTTTCAGCAGCCACGACGTGAACCGGCTGGCGGGACTGATCCTGTGGCGCGGCATGGACCAGGCTTCCGCACGCAGCACGCTGCACGCATTGTCCGATTGGCTGAAGCAACCCCTGGCCGGCATTTCGATCGCGTATGCCACGGGACCACCGTTCGCCGACAGCGGGCCGGCGCCGGTCGCCACGGCCGGGTTTCCGGCGACCACGGCCAGCGTCACGTCGCAACCCCCAACCGGATTTGTCATCTCGACCGGCGGCGGCGACGGCGGGACCCGCGATTTCGGCGTCGCCGAAACCGGCGGCTGCTGGTGGCTGACCTTCTGAACCTGCCGCGCCGATCACGCGACACGCAGGCGCCACCTGCTAGCATCGCTGCCACTCGTCGACGCGCGACATGGCACACCCCTTCATCATGTTGAAACTTTTCTGCACGCTGGTTTTCGTTTTGTTCGCGGCAAGCGCCTGTTCGTCCGATCGCCGCGCCGCCATCGCCGACGCGAGCGCGGCATCCGCATCGACGCCCGCTGCATCCACGCCCGTGTCCGAGCCCACCGAAGTCACGCCCGCCGTGCGCAGCGCCATCACCGCAGCGGTCGCGGCAATGGCGCCGCAGGCCCGCGTGCAGGCCATCGCGCCGATGCCGATCCCCGGCCTGTACCAGGTGATCGCGCAAGGCCAGGTCCTGTACCTCACCGGCGACGGTCGCTACGCGATCCAGGGCGATGCGTTCGACCTCAAGACGCGCACGCCGCTCAACAGCCTCAGCATGAACAAGCTGCGCCGCGATGCGATCGCCAGGCTCGACCACGGCCAGATGATCCGCTTCGCTCCGGCCAATCCCAGGTACACGGTGACCGTGTTCACCGATGTCGATTGCCCGTATTGCCGCGCCTTCCACACCAACATCGCCGAAATCAACAAGCTCGGCATCGCCGTCGACTATCTGTTCTGGCCGCGCAGCGGACTCGGCACACCCTCGGCGCAGAAGGCCGTGGATGTGTGGTGCGCCCCGGACCGCCAGGCCGCGCTCACCCGCGCGTTCGAGGGCGGCACGCCGCGTTACGCCGAATGCAAGTCACCGGTCGCGCACGATTTCAACCTCGGCATCGACCTCGGCGTCGACGGCACGCCCACCGTGATCGCCGACAACGGCGTGGTGCTGGGCGGCTATGTCGATCCGCAGGAGCTGCTGCGGCGATTGCAGACCGTGCATGCCGTGCCCGCGGTCCAGCACTCGCCCTGATCGAAGACGCTGTCGTGGAAGGTCGGGGCGAGGACGGACCGGCTGGTGCCCGGCGTCATGGACGGCTGCTCGCTGAAGCATTTGTGGCCACTTGCTCCGACGAAACGACGATCAGGGACGATCGCATTTATAATGGCGGGCTCGCTACGACACGCGGTCTCCCATCGCCATGATCGTCCTCGACGGGCGCAGCGCCCTGTCGGATTTCCGCCTCGACCGACTCAACCAGCGCATCGGCGCGATCGCGAAGAACGCCCGCGTGCGCGGCGCGCGGCACGTGTACTTCGTGCAGTCGGCGTCGTCACTGCCGCCCGCCTTGCACCAGCGCCTCGCGGAGGTGCTGGACGCCACGGAGGCACCGCCCGCCGATGCTTCGCTGTGGGTGGTGCCGCGACTGGGCACGCTGTCGCCGTGGTCGTCGAAAGCCACCGACATCCTGCACCACGTCGGCATCGCGGTCGCACGCGTCGAGCGCGGCACCGCGTTCCTGATCGACAAATTGCCCGACCCCGGCGACCCCGCGTTTGCCGCCATCGCCGACGCGCTGCACGATCCGATGACGCAATCGGTGTTGCGCTCGCTCGTCGACGCGCCGCGGATTTTCATGACGGGCGATGCCGGCGCGCTCGGCAGCGTGACCCTGGGCAGCGACGCCGGCAGCGCGCTGCAGCGGGCCAATCTCGAACTCGGCCTCGCGCTGGCGCCGGACGAGGTGCGATACCTCGCCGACAATTACGCCAGACTCGGCCGCGACCCGACCGACGCGGAACTGGTGATGTTCGCGCAGGCGAACTCCGAGCACTGTCGGCACAAGGTGTTCAACGCCAGCTTCACGGTCGACAACGCGCCGCAGGACGCCACGTTGTTCGGCATGATCCGCAGCACCCACGCGGCTTCACCCGCCCACACCTTGTCGGCCTACAGCGACAACGCGGCGGTGATCGAAGGCTCGCGCGGCGCGCGCTTCTTCGCCGATGCCGACGGCACCTGGCGCCGGCATGAGGAAGCGATCCCGTACGCGATCAAGGTCGAAACCCACAACCATCCCACCGCGATTTCGCCGTGGCCGGGCGCGGCCACCGGGTCCGGCGGCGAGATCCGCGACGAAGGCGCAGTCGGACGCGGCGGCAAGCCCAAGGCCGGTCTGGTGGGATTTTCGGTGTCGCACCTGCGCATCCCCGGCCTGCCGCGTCCGTGGGAAGATTCGCGCCCGCTGCCGCCGCGTGTCGCCAGCGCCTTCGAGATCATGCGCGACGGCCCGCTCGGCGCCGCGGGCTTCAACAACGAATTCGGCCGGCCCTGCCTCGCAGGCTATTTCCGCAGCTTCGAACTCGAAACCGGCAAGCCCGGCATGCGCCACGGCTACGACAAGCCGATCATGCTGGCGGGCGGCGTCGCCAATGTGCGGCCGATGCTGGTGAAGAAAAATCCGCTCGCGCCGGGCGACGCGGTGATCGTGCTGGGCGGGCCGGCGATGCTGATCGGATTGGGCGGCGGCGCGGCCTCGTCGATGGCGGCCGGCGCGTCCAGCGAGGCGCTCGACTTCGCCTCGGTGCAGCGCGACAACCCGGAAATGCAGCGGCGTTGCCAGGAGGTGATCGACGCCTGCTGTGCGCTGGGCGATGCCAGCCCGATCGTCGCGATCCACGACGTCGGCGCGGGCGGCTTGTCCAACGCCATTCCCGAACTGCTGCACGACTCCGGCGTGGGTGGCGAGATCGACCTCGACGCGGTGCCGTCGGACGATCCGCAACTTTCGCCGATGCAGATCTGGTGCAACGAGTCGCAGGAACGTTACGTGCTGGGCGTGAAGCCGGCCGACCTCGATGCGTTCCGCGCGATGTGCGAGCGCGAACGCTGCCCGTTCGCGGTGGTCGGGCATGCGACAAAGCAAGAGCGCCTGATCGTCGCGCGCACAGCGCCCTCCCCCCATCCGCCCTCCGGGCACCTTCCCCCGCAAGCGGGGGAAGGAAAAGAATTGGTCATCGATCTCGACCTTGCCATGCTGCTCGGCAAGCCGCCGAAGATGCAGCGCGACGCCACGCGCATCAAGCCGCAACTCGAGATCGTCCCGGACCTCAGCAACATCGGCCTCGACGAAGCCGTCGAACGCGTGCTCAGGATGCCGGCGGTCGCGGGCAAGGCGTTCCTGGTCCACATCGGCGACCGCAGCGTGGGCGGCCTGTGTTCACGCGACCAGTTGGTCGGCCCCTGGCAGGTACCGGTCGCGGATTGCGCCGTGACGCTCGCGGATTTCGACGGCTACGCGGGCGAAGCGATGGCGATGGGCGAACGCGCCCCGGTCGCAGTGCTGGACGGCGCCGCTTCGGCGCGGCTGGCGCTGGGCGAGGCGATCACCAACATCCTCGCGGCGCCGGTCGAGAAGCTCGGCGAAATCCGCCTGTCCGCCAACTGGATGGCAGCGATCGGCCACGCAGGCGAGGACGCCGCCCTGTACGACGCGGTGCAGACCACCTCCGCGCTGTGCACGAAGCTCGGCATCTCGATTCCGGTCGGCAAGGATTCGCTGTCGATGCGCACGCTGTGGCGCGACGGCGAACGCGAACAGCGCACCATCGCGCCGGTGTCGCTGATCGTCAGCGCGTTCGCGCGTATCGGCGACGCGCGCCGCGCGCTCACGCCGCAGTTGCGGATGGACGCGGGCGACACCGAGTTGTGGCTGCTCGACCTCGGTGCGGGCCGCGACCGCCTCGGCGGTTCGGTGCTGACGCAGGCGTTCGACCGCCGCGGCGGGGTGCCGCCGGATTTCGACGATCCCGATCGCCTGCGCGCGTTGTTCACGCTGGTTCGCGCGGCGGAACGGCAGGGCCTCGTACTCGCCTACCACGACCGCTCCGACGGCGGCGCGATCGTGACGCTGCTGGAAATGGCGTTCGCCGGCCACTGCGGCCTCGAGGTTTTCCTCGACGGCTGGGCCGACAACGCGTTGCGCGCGCTGTTCAACGAGGAACTCGGCGCGGTGCTGCAGGTGCGCAAGGCCGACCACGCCGCGTTCGCGGCGCTGGTCGACGCCAACGGCCTGCGCGACATGGCGCGCGTGATCGCAAGGCCCAAGGCCAAGCTCGGCATCAAGCTGTACGGCGGCGACGAAACCGTCGCCAAGTGGAACTGGCAGAAGTTGATCGGCGCCTGGCACGAAACCAGCCATGCGATGCAACGCCTGCGCGACAACCCGGCCAGCGCCGACGCCGAACGCGCCTGGCGCATCGACGACGACGATCCGGGCATCAATGCCAGGCTTGCGTTCGATCCGAAGGAGGACGTCGCCGCGCCGTACATCGCGAAAGGCGCACGGCCGCGCGTCGCGGTGTTGCGCGACCAGGGCGTCAATGGCCAGGTCGAGATGGCCGCCGCGTTCACCCGCGCCGGCTTCGACGCGATCGACGTGCACATGAGCGATCTCGTGGCCGGCCGCCACGCGCTCGCCGACTTTTCGGGCTTCGCCGCCTGCGGCGGCTTCTCCTACGGCGACGTGCTGGGTGCGGGCCGCGGCTGGGCCGCGTCGATCCTGTACCACGAAAACCTGCGCGAACAATTCGCGGCATTCTTCGCCGACGAATCGAAATTCGCGCTCGGGATGTGCAACGGCTGCCAGATGCTCGCGCACCTGAAGGCCATCATCCCCGGTGCCGAACACTGGCCCGCGTTCGCGCGCAACGCTTCCGAGCAATACGAGGCGCGACTGGTGACGTTGGAGGTGCTGAACAGCGAATCGGTGGTGTTCCGCGGCATGGCCGGTTCGCGCATTCCCGTGGTGACCGCGCACGGCGAGGGCCGCGCGGTGTTCGGCGACGGCCACAAGGCCGGCAAGGCCACCGCCTGCGTGCGCTTCGTCGACAACCGCGGCAAGCCGACCGAGACCTTCCCGTACAACCCCAACGGTTCGCCCGAAGGGCTCGCCGGCTTCACCGCGGCCTCGGGCCGCGTCACCATCCTGATGCCGCATCCGGAACGGGTGTTCCGCAGCGTGCAGATGAGCTGGCGCCCGCGCGAATGGGGCGAGGACTCGCCGTGGATGCGGCTGTTCCGCAACGCGCGCGCGTTCGTCGGCTGAAGCCGTTCACTTCGCAGGTCGCTGATTCGCCCTGCAGATAGGTCGTCATTCCGGGACCGCCCGTGCCGTCTGCGGGCAGAACCCGGAATCGGTCTCATGGCCCTGCAAAACCGATTCCGGGTTCCATCTCCGATGAAGCCCGCGATGGCCCCGGAATGACGATAATTCCATTGCCTGCGAAGTGGAAAGGAAACAAGGTCGGGGAGCCTTCAAGCCGCCTTCGGCGCGTCGGCCTGCGCTTCCGGCGCGGCCTGCCGGAACACCTCCATGCCGGCGCAGATGTCGTCGATCCGCGCGATGGTCGGGTAGCGCGCCAGCGACACGCCGTAACGTCGCGCGTTGTACACCTGCGGGATCAGGCAGCAGTCGGCCAGCGTGGGTTCGTTGCCCTCGCAGAACACGCCGGGCCGCTCGCGGCCGACGAGCACCTGTTCGATGGCATCGAAACCGATCTCGATCCAGTGCCGCGACCACGCGAGTTTCTGGTCGTCGTCCGCGCCGAGTTCGCGCTGCAGGTACTGCAGCACGCGCAGGTTGCCGATCGGATGGATGTCGCAGGCCACCATTTGCGCCAGCGCGCGCACCCGCGCGCAGGCCAGCGCGCCGCGCGGCAGCACCCGCGGATTGTCGGGATAGGCCTCTTCCAGATACTCGATGATCGCGAGCGACTCGCGGATCACGTGGCCGCCGTCCACCAGCACCGGCACCAGTTGCTGCGGATTCAATTCGCGGTATTCCGCATGGTGCTGCTCGCCGCCGCCGCGCACCAGGTGCACCGGCGCGATCACGTAGTCCAGCCCCATCAGGTTCAGGGCGATGCGCACGCGATAGGCGGCGCTGGAGCGCCAGTAGCTGTACAAGGTCCTCATCGGCGGCATGTCGGGTTCCCCGGAATCGCAAACGCCCAGCGTAACGCAATTGCGCGTTCGCGGCGCGGCGTCGACAATGCGCGATTCGCCAAGCCACCGAATGCTGGAGCCCGCCCATGGCCTTCCTCCGCATGACCGACCTCGACCTTTCCGGCAAGCGCGTGCTGATCCGCGAAGATTTGAACGTGCCGATCCAGGACGGGACCATCACCTCCACCCAGCGGCTCGACGCCGCGCTGCCCACGATCCGCCGCGCGCGCGACGCGGGCGCTTCGGTGCTGGTGATGTCGCACCTCGGCCGCCCCAGGGAAGGCGTGTTCGACGAAGCGCTGTCGCTCAAGCCGGTCGCTGCGTGGTTGTCGGAGAAACTCGGAGCGAACGTGCGGCTCGAACGCGATTACCTGGGCGGCGTCACCGTGGGGACCGGCCAGGTGGTGTTGCTGGAAAATTGCCGCATGAACGTCGGCGAGAAATCCGACGACGAGACGCTTGCCAGGAAATATGCGGCGCTGTGCGACGTGTTCGTGATGGATGCCTTCGGCACCGCGCACCGCGCGCAGGCATCGACCCACGGCGTCGCGAAATTCGCCGGGATCGCCTGTGCCGGCCCGCTGCTGGCGGCGGAACTGGACGCACTCGGCAAGGCGCTGCAGGACCCGGCGCGCCCGTTGCTCGCGATCGTGGCCGGCTCCAAGGTTTCCACCAAGCTCGACCTGCTGCAGAACCTGGTCGGCAAGGTCGACCAGCTGATCGTGGGCGGCGGCATCGCCAACACGTTCATCGCCGCGACCGGCCACGGGGTCGGCAAGTCGCTTTGCGAGACCGACCTGCTGTATGCCGCGCGCAAGGTGATCGAGGCCGCATCGCAACGCGGCGCCAGCGTGCCGATCCCGGTCGACGTGGTGACGGCGCCGCGGTTCGCCGCCGACGCTCCGGCCACGGTGAAGCCGGTCGACCGGGTCGGCGACGACGAGATGATCCTCGACATCGGCCCGGCAACCGCGCAGCACTACGCGGCGCTGATCGCGAAGGCCGGTACGGTGGTATGGAACGGTCCGGTCGGCGTGTTCGAGTTCGATGCATTCGGCCACGGCACCGAAACCCTCGCCCGCGCGATCGCCGATTCGAGCGCCTTCTCGATCGCGGGCGGCGGCGACACCCTCGCCGCGGTCGACAAATACGGCATCGCCGACAAGTTGTCCTACATCTCGACCGGCGGCGGCGCGTTCCTGGAGTTCCTCGAAGGCAAGACGCTGCCTGCCGTTGCCGTGCTGGAATCCCGCTCAGGCGTCTCTGAATAACCTGCTGCGCTCGGCAGCTTGCGCGCCGGCGGTGCTCGCAATGCTCACGTACTGACGTGTACGCTCCGCTTGCTGCGCTCCGGCGTCACGCAATCTGCCTTCGCTCGCGACGGTTTTTCAGCGGCTTCCCGGATAGGTCGCCTTGATCGCGCCGCCAAGCGACTTGGAAGGTCGCTTTGCATTCCGCGATGAAAACGTTTACATTGCGCCCGAGCCAACGTGCCGGGAAGCGCGTTTTCTGCAGAATCAGGCCAAGGGGAGCCGTGTGGCGGTGACGATCAAAGACGTTGCCCGGGAGGCGAAGGTTTCTGTGGCTACCGTGTCACGGGCGTTGAATGGCAGCGCCGGGGTTACCCCGGGCACGCGCGCGCGCATCGAGCGCGCGGCCGCACGCCTGCGTTACGTGCCGATGGGCGCGGCGCGCAGCCTGGTCACCCGCCGCACGCAAGCGGTGGGCGCGTTGCTGCCCGACCTGTTCGGCGAATTCTTTTCCGAACTGATCCGCGGCATCGACCTCGCCGCCCGCGCGCACGGCCTGCACCTGCTGGTCTCCAGTTCGCACGGCGACGCCGACGAAGCCGCCGCCGCGCTGCGCGCGATGCAGGGTCGCGTGGACGGCCTGCTGATCATGTGGCCGCACGCGGAACCGGGCTTCCTGCGCAAGCATCTTTCCGATTCCCTGCCCGCGGTGCTGATCGACAGCGCCTTGCGTGAACGCCGCTGCGCGCGCGTCAACAACGACGATTACGGCGGCGCGCGCGCGATGACCGAGCACCTGCTCGCGAACGGCCATCGCGCCCTGGCCTTCATCGAAGGGCCCGCGGCCAACCATGACGCCCGCGAACGCCGGCGCGGTTTCGACGACACCGTCGCCGGCCGGCGCGGGGTGAGCGCGCGCTACCTGCAAGGCGATTACAGCGAGGAATCGGGCTACCGCGCGGGGCGCACCCTGCTGGCGGCGCGCAAGCGCCCGGACGCGGTGTTTGCCGCCAACGACATGATGGCGATCGGTTGCCTGTCGGCCTTCAACGAGGCCGGCGTGAACGTGCCCGGCGACATCGCGCTGGCGGGCTTCGACGACATTCCGATCGCGCGCTACATGCATCCGCCCCTGACCACCGTGCGGATCAGGATCGCGGAACTCGGACACGCCGCGCTGGAGCGGCTGGTGACGCAAATGGCCGCGCCGGAAACCCCGGAAGCGGATCTCACGACGATGGCGTGCGAAGTGGTGGTGCGCGCCTCGTGCGGGTCGCGGGCGCCTCCGGCCGCACGCAAGCAACCAGAGTTCCACACACACAACTGACCACCCGAATGTGCGCTGGAGGGATCATGAAAAACCAAACGAGACTGCGGAAAAAGCTGCTGGCGGCGCTGGTCACGAGCAGCGTTGCCGCTGCCGCGGCGCTGCCCACGATGGTCTGGGCGCAATCGGCGAATGCCAACCTGCGCGGCACGGCGCCGCCCAACGCGCAGATCACCGCGCGTAACGTCGCCACCGGAGAGGTGCGCGTCACCAAAGCCTCCGGGAACGGCGGCTACGTACTGGTGGGCCTGCCGCCCGGCACCTGGCGTGTCGATGCCGGCCCCGGCACCGAGCAGACGGTGACGCTGTCGGTCGCATCCACAGGCACCTTGAATCTCACGACGGCCGCCGCGCCGGCCACTCCTCCGCCGCAGACGCTGGCCGCGGTGCAGGTCGTGGGCAGGCCGCTGTTCGACATGAAGACCTCGCAGGTGGGTGAAACCGTCTCACAGCACCAGATCCAGACCATGCCGCAAATCACGCGCAACTTCCTGGAGTTTGCCGACACCGTGCCGGGCATGATTTTCACGGTCGAGCAGAACGGTAACACTTCGCTGCGAAGCGGCGCCCAGAACGTCAACGGGGTAAATGTCTTCATCGACGGCGTGAGCCAGAAGGGCTACGTGCGCGGAGGCGGCATCGCCGGCCAGGAAGCCAGCCGGGGCAACCCGTTCCCGGAGCTCGCGATCGGCCAGTACAAGGTGATCACATCCAATTACAAGGCCGAGTACGACCAGCTTTCCAGCGCAGCGGTCACCGCGGTGACCAAATCCGGCACCAACGAGTTCCACGGCGAGGTGTACGGCAACTACACCGACGACAGCTACCGCGACATGACGCCTTCGGAAAAGGCATCGGGCACCAAGGCAACGTCGGTCAGCAAGGAGTACGGCTTCTCGCTGGGCGGACCGATCATCAAGGACAAGATGCACTTCTTCATCACCAATTCGGTGAAGCGCTTCGTCACGCCCACCACGGTGGTACCCGGGGTGAGCGACGTGCCGGGGATCGAAGGCCTGCTGCCGCCGGATGCGCAGGCGCAAATAGTGCCATCGAGCGTGCCGTTTTTCGAGAACCTGTTCTTCGGCAAACTGGACTGGGAACCCACCGACAACGACCGGCTCGAATTGCGTGCGCAGATCCGCCGCGAAAAACAGATCGGCGAGGTCGGCGGCACGGGCACTTCGTCACACGGCATCGATACCAAGAACGACGTCAAACGCTATGAACTGTACTGGTCGCACAGCACCGACGCGTGGTTCAACGAAGCCCTGCTGACCTACCAGAACGCGTTCTGGGTTCCGTCGCCGATCACGCTGGGTGTCGGCCAGACCTACACCTATGGCCCGGAAAACAACGCAACGATCCTGCAGACCGGGGCGCCCGATCCCCGCGCCGGCCAGAACAAGGGCCAGAAGGGTCCAGGCTTCAAGGACGACCTGACCTTCACCGACTTCCACTGGCTCGGCGACCATGTCGTCAAGGCCGGCATCCGTTACCAACGGATCGAACTGGTGGCGCAGGACGCCGGCGACAACACCGCGTCGGCGTACTACAACGTGTGCACGACGGTCCCCGCCACGAACTGCCCGGCCGGCAGTACGGTCGGCACCTCGCCGATCCCGTACCAGATCGTGTTTGGGGCGCCATCAGTAGGCCTGAGTCCAATCGTGCGCTCTACAGACAATCAGTACGGCGCCTACATCCAGGACGACTGGACTGTCAACGACCACCTCACCTTCAATCTTGGCCTGCGCTGGGACATGGAGCACAACAACTCCTATCTCAACTGGGTGACCCCGGCCAACGTCGTTGCTGCGTTCCAGGCCCAGGATCCGAATGCCCCCGCCGGCCAGACCTATGCGCAATCGCTTGCGCTCGGCGGCGTCAACATCAACGACTACATCTCGAACGGCCACAACCGCAGCCCCAAGAAGGACGAATGGCAGCCGCGACTGGGCTTCTCCTACGACCTCAACGGCGACCAGCAGCACGTAGTCTTCGGAGGCGTGGGCCGCTCCTACGACCGCAACCTCTACGACTACCTGCAACTGGAGCAGACCAAGTTCGCGCTGGACCAGTTCACGTTCAATTTCAGCGGACCCGGGCAGCCCTGCCTGTCAGCGCCCTGCACCCCGTGGGACCCGAAATACCTCGATCTCGCCAACCTTCAGGCGTTGGTGCAGGGCACCAACGAAGGCAAGGAAGTCGACATGATCAACAACGACATCAAGGTGCCGTATTCCGACCAGTTCAGCCTCGGCATGCGCAACAGGCTCGGCGACTGGAACACCAGCGCCACGGTGGCGCGCGTGATCAGCAAGGACGGGTTCGCGTTCACGCTGGGCAACCGTTATCCCAATGGCGCGTTCTGGATGAACGGCGGCCAGCCCTGGGGCAACGGCATCCCGGGTTTCGGCTCATTGATCATCGGCAACAGCGGCATCGAGACCCGCAGCACCCAGGTGTTGCTGTATGCGGAAAAGCCCTACACCCGGGAATCCGGCTGGGGCGTCACCGTGGCCTACACCTATACGAATGCCCACCAGAACCGCGACATCAACGAGCACTATTCGTTCGACGAGGCAACCATCCAGGATTACCCGTTCATCCTTTCGAATTCCGCGCCGAAACATCGCCTGGTCGCCACCGGCGTGGTCGACATTCCCTGGGACATCACCTTGTCGGCCAAGCTGACCCTGGCCACGCCGACCCCGCTCAATGACCTCGCCTGTTACGGCGCGACTTTCCCGAACGGCAGTGGATGCATACCTGCCGCGGCCATCCCCAGCGGTGGCAAACGGTTCATGATCGGTGGACCGATCTGGGGCTATCGCGACATCGACTTCTCCGCGATCAAGAACATCCGGATCACCGACAGCGTCAACTGGTATCTGCGCTTGGACATCCTCAACGCCTTCAATTACAAGAACTACATCAACACCACGGGAAATTGGGGATCGAATGGCGTGTACAACCCGATGTTCGCCTACAACACCACCGGCGACATCACCGGTGTGCCGCGCACGTTCAAGTTCACGATGGGGGTGAGGTGGTAACAGCGCGTCTCCTCATCGAACAGGCTGCCAGCGAAAGGCGGGCTCGATACTCTCCAAGGGCCCGCCTTTTTTTTCACATGCACTGCAGCGAACGGGCAGCATGAACGCTTCACCCATCCACGACATCGTGATCGTCGGCGGCGGCACCGCGGGCTGGATGGCCGCGGCGGCGCTGGCACGCGTGTTCCCCGGCAAGCTGTCGATCCGGCTGATCGAATCCGAACAGATCGGCACGGTCGGCGTGGGCGAAGCCACCGTGCCGCATCTGAAAGCGTTCAACCAATTGCTGCAAATCGACGAGGCCGAGTTCGTCCGCACGGTCAAGGGCACCTTCAAGCTCGGGATCGAGTTCGTCGACTGGGCGCGGATCGGCGACCGTTATTTCCATGGCTTTGGCACCATTGGCCACGACCACGACCTGCTGCCTTTCCATCAGTACTGGATCAAGGCACATCAGCAAGGCATCGCGGCCGAGCTCGGCGAGTATTCGCTGCACACCAGGGCCGGCCCAAATGGAAAATTCATGGTCTCGGCCACCGATGTGCCGGCGAACTCGCCGTTGGCCGACATCGCCTACGCCTACCATTTCGACGCCGGCCTGTACGCGAAATACCTGCGGCGCTATGCCGAGCAGCGCGGCGTGCACAGGACCGAAGGCAAGGTCGCGCGTGTCGAACAACGCGGCGAGGACGGTTTCGTGGAGGCGGTGGTGCTGGAAAGCGGCGAACGCATTGCAGGCGAACTGTTCCTCGACTGCTCCGGGTTCCGCGGCCTGCTGATTGAACAAACCCTGCACGCGGGCTACGAGGACTGGTCGCACTGGCTGCCCTGCAACCGCGCGGTCGCGGTGGCCTGCGAAACTTCCGGGCCGCCCACGCCGTTCGTGCGTTGCACCGCGCGCGAGGCCGGCTGGACCTGGCGGATACCGCTGCAGCACCGCGTCGGCAACGGCTACGTGTATTCCAGTTCGTACCTCAGCGACGACGAAGCCGCGGCGACGCTGCTGAAGCAACTCGACGCCCCGGCGCTGGGCGATCCGCGCGTGCTGCGCTTCACCGCCGGACAACGCAGGAAAACCTGGGACAGGAACGTCGTCGCGATCGGCTTGGCCGCGGGCTTCCTCGAACCGCTGGAGTCGACGGCGATCTATTTGATCCAGTCCGGCATCGCGCGGCTGGTGAACCTGTTCCCGGACACCAGCTTCGATCCGGTGGTGATCGAGCGCTACAACGCGCAGACCGCGTTCGAGATCGAGCGCATCCGCGATTTCATCATCCTGCATTTCTGCGCCACCGAACGCGACGACACGCCGTTCTGGAATTACTGCCGCAACATGGACATTCCGGCGCCGCTGGCCGACAACATCCGGCTGTTCCGCGACAGCGGGCGCTTCTATCGCAACGCCGAGGAAATGTTCGCGCTGACCAGCTGGGTGGAAGTGATGATCGGCCAGCACATCCTGCCGCGCACGTACCACCCGGCGGTCGACCAGCTTTCCGACGCCGAACTGAAGCAACTGATGGACGGCGTGCAACGCGTGATCGCGGCCTGCGTCGAGGCGATGCCGAGCCACCAGCAATTCATCGCGCGCTGCTGCGCGGCGGTCTGACCGGGATCGCGGCGTGCGTTTTCACGGAAAAAGGCGGTTCGCGACAATGCTGCAGCGGCTTCGCGGCGGCTTGGGCGCGGGCTGGCTGGCGCTGTTCGTGGCGGTGTCGTCCAGCGCAGCCACGGCGCACGCGCCGGCGGGCGACGTACACGCAACTGGCTCGCTGCAAGGCGCCGCGTATCGCATCGACGTGCCCGCGCACTGGAACCACAAGCTGGTCGTGTTCTACCACGGCACCAGCGACGCGCCGGTGGCATTCCGCGCCGGCGACGCGCCATCGCCGATGTTCGCGCCGATGCTGGATGCCGGTTACGCCGTGATCCAGTCGGGCTATTCGGAAGGCGGCTGGGCCATCGACGCGGGCGCCGCCGACAGCGAACGCCTGCGCGAGGCCTTCGTGCGCCGTTACGGCAAGCCCGTGCAAACCCTCGCGATCGGCATGTCGATGGGCGGCACGCTGGTCGTGGCGGCGCTCGAGCGCCGGCCCGGCATCTACGCCGGCGCGCTGTCGATGTGCGGTGCGATCGAGCCCAGCGATCGCCTGATCTCCCGCGACTTCGCCTTGCGCGCGGCGTTCGACCATTACTTTCCCGGCCTGCTCGGCGCGCTGGTGCCGGTGCCGGCGGACTATCGCGACGACGCCGCGACCACGGCGAAGATCGCCGCCGCGTTGCGCGCGAACCCCGGGGCGCGCGACGCGTTGCTGCGCTGGTACGGCGCGGCGGATGCCGACAACCTCGCACCCGTGATCGCCTCGATCGGCGACGAGATGCGCGACCTGCAGCAGCGCACGCACGGGAATCCGGTCGGCAACGCGAACCTGGTCTACGTCGGTTCCGGCGATGACGACGCCCTGAACGACGGCGTGCGTCGCTACCGCGCCGATGCCATGGCCGCGGCCTGGCTGGCCCATCGCTACACGCCCAGCGGCCGCCTGCCGCGTCCGTTGCTTGAACTGCACGACGTCGGCGACCCGCTGGTGCCCGCCGCCAGCACGTTTGAATACGCGCTGGCGATGCAGCGCGCCGGGCGCGCCGACAGCTTCGTCCAGCAATACGTCCACCACGAGGGCCACTGCGTGTTCACACCCGCACAGATCGGCACGGCATTCCGCGAACTCACCGACTGGGTCGACGCGGGGCGTCGCCCGCGCGCGGGACGGCTGCCATGACGGCGCGGATCACGCACGCGTCGCGCGTCGTCCTGTTGGGCTTGCGCCAGGCCGGCTTCGGCGCATTGTTCGGGCTGCTGGTGCTGCTCTCCGCACCGCCGGCGCAGGCGCAACGCGCCGAGCCGACACCGGCCGTCCATGCCACGACGCCGTCGCTCGACGACATCGAGCACCGCACCTTCCGGTTCTTCTGGCAAACCGCCAACCCGGACAACGGGTTGGTGCCGGACCACTGGCCGCGCGAGGCGGGCAAGCCCTACTTTTCCAGCATCGCCGCCGTGGGTTTCGCGCTGACCGCGTATCCGATCGGCGTCGAACGTGGCTGGATCACGCGCGCGCAGGCCCGCCAGCGCGTGCTGGCCACGCTGCGCTTCTTCGCCAATGCGCCGCAGGGCGACAGCGAGGACGGCGACTCCGGCTACCACGGATTCTTCTACCACTTCCTCGACATGCAAACCGGCCTGCGTCACGGACGCTGGGTCGAGGTGTCGACCATCGACACCACGCTGCTGATGGCTGGCGTGCTGTTCGACCAGACCTGGTTCGACCGCGACGATCCCGAGGAACGCGAGATCCGCAGGCTCGCCGACAAGCTGTATCGCGACGTGGACTGGAAGTGGGCGGAGGTACGCCCGCCCCTGATCAGCATGGGCTGGACGCCGGGCGGCAAGTTCATCCCGCACGACTGGAAGGGTTACGATGAAGCGATGATCCTGTACATCCTCGCGCTCGGCTCTCCCACCCACGCGGTGGAACCCGACGCGTGGACGGCCTGGACGTCCACCTACGACGACAGCTGGGGCAGCTTCTACGACAGCCAGCCGCACATCGGATTCGCGCCGCTGTTCGGCCACCAGTACAGCCAAGCGTGGGTGGACTTCCGCGGCATCCGCGATGCGTTCATGCGCAAGCACGACATGGACTATTTCGAGAACAGCCGCCGCGCGGCGATCGGCCAGCGCAACTACGCGATCGCCAATCCGAAGCGCTTCACCGGCTACGGCGCCGACATCTGGGGACTGACCGCGTGCAACGGTCCCGGCAACACCGTCTGGGTGCGTCCCGACGGCGCCAGGATCGAGTTCTTCGGCTATCTCGCACGCGGCGCCGACGTCGGCCAGATCCTCGACGACGGCACCCTCGCGCCCACCGCGGCGATCGGGTCGATTGCATTCGCGCCGGAGCTGGTGCTGCCGGCGATCGACGCGATGTACAAGCGCTACGGCAAGTGGCTGTATTCCGAATACGGTTTCGTGGACGCGTTCAATCCGTCGTTCCGGCTCGACTCGCCGCTGCGCAGCGGCCGCGTGGTGCCCGGCGAAGGCTGGTTCGACAACGAATACCTCGGCATCGACCAGGGCCCGATCCTGCTGATGATCGAGAATTACCGCTCGGACTTCGTGTGGAAGGTGATGCGCAGGAATCCCTACATCCGGCGCGGGCTGGAACGCGCGGGCTTCACCGGCGGCTGGCTGGACGAAAAGCCCGCGACGGAAACGGCGCAACGCGCCACGCCTTCCCATCGGCACGTTCGCGCGAAAGCACGCATCGCGGTGCCATGAAATTCGCGCGGCTGATCGGCATCGTGGCGCTCGCGGTCCTCGTGGCGCTGCCCGCCGGTTGTGCCGCGCCCGCACAACAAGGCATCACGCTGGAGTTCTGGACCATCGGCCCCGAAGGCGAGGCGGTGGCGCAACTGTTGCCGGCGTTCGAGCAGGCCAACCCCGGCATCCGCGTGCGCGTGCAACGGATTCCGCAGACCGCGGCGCACGAAAAACTGCTGACCGCCTACGCCGGCGACTCGCTGCCCGACGTCGTCCAGATCGGCAACACCTGGATCGCCGAGTTCGCCGCGCTGCATGCGCTGGAACCGCTGCAGGCGCGCGTCGCGCATTCCGGCGTGGTCCGCGCAGACGATTATTTCGCGAGCGCGTGGGCCACCAACCGCGTCGATGGCGCGTTGTACGGGATTCCCTGGTACATCGACACCCGGCTGTTGTTCTATCGCGTCGACCTGTTGCGCGAAGCCGGCTTCGCCGCGCCGCCGCGCGACTGGGCCGAGTGGCAGCAGCAGATGGACGCGATCCGCGCGAAGAGCGGCGACAAGCGCTGGGGCGCGCTGCTGCCGACCAACGAATACGACCAGTTGCTGGCGCTGGCCCTGCAGCAGCATGTGTCGCTGCTGCGCGACGGCGGCCGCTACGGCAACTTCCAGAGCGCCGGCTTCAAGCGCACGCTTTCGTTCTACGTCGGCCTGTTCAAGCGCGGCGACGTGCCGCCCTGGACCAACGTGCAGGCAGGCAATCCGTGGCAGGCGTTCGGACGCGGCGACTTCGTGTTCTATTTCTCGGGGCCATGGAACATCGGCGAGTTCCGCAAGCGCCTGCCGGCCTCGCAACAGGACGACTGGTCCACCGCGCAACTGCCGGGACCTGGCGGCCCCGGTGATTCGGTGACGTATGGTTCCAGCCTCGCGATCCCGCGCACGTCCAGGCACCAGGATGCCGCGTGGCAACTGGTCGAATACCTGTCGCGACCCGACGTGCAGGTGCGTTTCTACGAACTGCTCGGTGACCTGCCGGCGCGGCGTTCGGCGTGGCAAGACTCCACGCTGCAAGGCGATCCGAAACTGCGTGCCTTCCACGCACAACTCGAACACATGCGTCCAACGCCGCCGGTGCCCGAGTGGGAACAGATCGTCAACATGATGCAGCAGGTCGCCGCGCGTGCGGTGGCAGGGCAACTGAGCATCGACCAGGCCACCGCGCAGATGGACGCCGAGGCGGCTACGATCCTCGCCAAGCGGCGCTGGGTGCTGGATCGGCAACATGGGCACGCGCAATGAACGGCGATGACCGGGTCGACGGTGAGGAACTGAAAGCAACTCGTCATTCCGGGGCATCGCTGGCTGCATCGGCGATGAACCCGGAATCTGCCTTGCCCGTCATTCTTGTCATCACCCGGGAAGCCGATTCCGGGTTCTGCACACCGCTGCGCGCTGTGCAGCCCAAGAATGACGATAAATTTGCGGGTGGGGGATGTGTCTCGGCGGAACGGTGCGCAACGCCATGAACCGCGCATCGTCCGCATGGCTGTTCCTCACTCCCGCGCTGCTGGTGCTGGGCGTGTTCTTCCTGCTCCCGGTTTTGGCGGGATTGGGACTCAGCCTCACCGATTACGACCTGTACGCGCTGGCCGACATCCGCAACCTGCGCTTCGTGGGTCTCGCCAATTATTGGGAGCTGCTGCACCGCCCGCTGTTCTGGGACGCGCTGGGACACACCCTGTACTTCGTGATCGTGGGCGTGCCGCTGTCGATGCTGGCCTCGCTCGGCACCGCGCTGCTGCTGAACTCGCAGGCGGCGAAATTGAAACCCCTGTTCCGCACCGCCCTGTTCGCGCCGGTGGTGACCACGGTGGTCGCGGTCGCGGTGATCTGGCGTTACCTGTTCAACCCGCAGTCCGGCGTGGTCAACTTCGTGCTCACGCATCTCGGCATCGGGCCGATCGACTGGCTGGGCGATCCGCACTGGGCGATGCCGATGATCATCCTGTTCGCGGTGTGGAAGAACTTCGGCTACAACATGATCATCCTGCTGGCCGGGCTGCACGCGATCCCCGCCGACCTGTACGAAGCCGCACGCATCGACGGCGCATCAAAGTGGCGGCAGTTCCGGCACATCACCCTGCCCGCACTGGCGCCGATCCTGCTGATGGTCGGCATCCTCACCGTGTCGGGCTATTTCCAGTTGTTCGCGGAACCCTACGTGATCACCGAGGGCGGCCCGCTGCAAAGCACGGTGAGCGTGCTGTACCTGATGTACAACGAGGGCTTCAAGTGGTGGAACATGGGCACGGCCTCGGCGGTCGCGTTCCTGCTGTTCCTGGTCATGTTCGCCGCGACCGCGCTGTTGTGGCGTTTCGGTGGTGGTCGCGGGGAAGCTGCATGAACGCGCGCCGCAACGCATGGCTGGTCAACGGCGCGCTGGCGCTGTGCGCGGCACTGGTGCTGTTCCCGCTGTTCTGGATGCTGTCGGTGTCGTTCATGCAGCCCGGCGAAGCCGACAACCTGCCGCCGCCAATGCTGCCGCTGCATCCGACGCTCGACAATTACCGCGAATTGTTCGCGCACGCCGGCATGGGCCGCTACTTCGCCAACAGCCTGATCATCTCGACCGCGATCACGCTGTTGTCGCTGGTCTGCAACACGCTGGCCGGCTACGCCTTCGCCAAGTTGCGTTTCGCCGGGCGCGAAAAACTGTTCGGCACGCTGATCGGAGCGCTGGTGATCCCCGCGCAGGTGGCGATGCTGCCACTGTTCCTGCTGCTGAAATACGTGGGACTCATCAACACCTACGGCGCGGTGATCCTGCCGGCGATGGCCAGCGTGTTCGGTATCTTCCTGGTGCGCCAGTACGCGCGCGGCTTGCCGGGCGAATTGCTGGAGGCCGCGCGCGTGGACGGCGCCGGCGAACTGCGCATCTTCGTGCAGATCGTGCTGCCGCTGCTGAAACCGATCCTCGTCACGCTGGCGGTGTTCACCTTCCTCACCGCGTGGAACGATTTCATGTGGCCGTTGATCGCGCTGACCGGCCAGCAGCATTACACGCTGCCGGTGGGCCTTGCCTCGCTGTCGCGCGAACACGTGCAGGACTCGGGCCTGATGATGGCCGGCGCGGTGGTGACGGTGATACCCGTGCTGGTGCTGTTCCTGGCGCTGCAGCGCTACTACTTGCGTGGATTGCTGCTGGGAAGCGTCAAGGGCTGAAAAGCGCAGGTCGGGCTGATCCCGGATTTATCCGGGAGAGGCCCAACGCCGACGGTGTTGGGCTTCCGCCGATGCAGCCGGCATCAGCCCAACCTACGCTGGATTTTCGCCCTCAACCCAAGCTACGCGTTGACGCCCAGCGCTGCGCCTTGCGTCGCGATCACCTCGGCGTAGAAGCGCGCGCTGTCCTTCGGCGTACGCTGCTGGGTCGCGTAGTCCACGTGCACGATGCCGAAGCGCTTGGCGTATCCGAGCGCCCACTCGAAATTGTCGAGCAGCGACCACAGGAAGTAGCCGCGCAAGTCCACGCCCTGGCGCAACGCCGCGTGCGCCGCACGCAGGTGCTCGCGCAGGTAGGCCACGCGCAACGGATCCTCGACGCGGCCTTCGATGGCGCTCGGCGGATCGTAGAACGCCGCGCCGTTTTCGGTGACGTAGATCGGCGGCTGGCCGTAGCGCGCGCTGACCCACTTCAGCACGTCGGTCAGGCCTTGCGGATAGACCTCCCAGCCGGTTTCGGTACGGGTCGCGTGCTTCTGCGGCACCCCGCTGCCGTGTACCGGCCAGCGCCGCGCGTCATGCCGAGTGACACTGCGCGTGTAGTAGTTGATACCCACGAAGTCGATCGCCTGGCGGATCAGCAGCATGTCTTCCGCAGGCCACTCCGGCCAGGCATTGCCGAACACCTCGCGCATTTCCCCGGGATAACGCCCCAGGAACACGGGGTCTAGGAACTGGCGGTTCATGTACGCGTCGGCGCGCGCGGTGGCGGCGAGGTCCTCGGGGTTCTGCGACGCCGGATACTTGGGCTCGATGTTGACCACGATGCCGATGTTGTTGCGGCCTTCCGCGCGATACGCCTGCACCGCCGCGCCGTGCGCGCGCAACAAATGATGCGCGGCGATCGGCGGTTCGTAACGGCTGCGGTGGCCGGGCGCGAGCACGCCGTGCAGGTAGCCGCCGTCGGTCACCACCCAGGGTTCATTCAAGGTCGCCCACAGGCCGACGCGATCGTCCAGCTTGCGGAACACCACCCGCGCGTATTCGGCGAACCAGCCGGCGATGTCGGGGTTCAGCCATCCGCCGCGGTCATCCAGTGCCGCGGGCAGGTCCCAGTGGAACAGTGTCGCCATCGGCTGGATGCCGTTCTCCAGCAACGCATCGACGAGCCGGTCGTAGAACGCCAGGCCTTCCGGATTCACGCGCCCGCGCCCTTCGGGCAGCACCCGGCTCCAGTTGATGCTGAAGCGGTAGCCGCGCATCCCCAGCGAGCGCATCAAGGCGACGTCCTCGCGCCAGCGGTTGTAGTGATCGCACGCGACATCGCCGGTATCGCCAGCGTGCACCATGCCCGGCGTGTGCGCGAAACGGTGCCAGTTGCTGACGCCGGCGCCGTCGGCCAGCGGCGACCCCTCGATCTGGTAGGCCGCGGTGGCGCATCCCCACAGGAATCCCGCCGGGAAGGTCGAACGGGTGTCGTCCGAGGTATCGGCCATCGTGTCGGCTCCATGATGTAAACGTTTACATCGGCATGATAACGTACTTCCGCCCGGCACGCCCGGGCGGCAGCCGCAACGGGAACCCCGCATGGCCAGATTGCGTCTCGACAAGGTCCGCAAGGTGTACGACAACGGCAAGGTCGCCGTGGCCGATGCCAGTTTCACGGTCGCGGATGGCGAACTGCTGGTGCTGGTCGGACCGTCCGGCTGCGGCAAGAGCACCCTGCTGCGCGCGGTGGCCGGGCTGGAAACGATCAGCTCGGGCACGATCGAGATCGACGACCGCGCGGTCAACGACCTCGCACCGCGCGAACGCGACATCGCGATGGTGTTCCAGAATTACGCGTTGTACCCGCACATGACCGTCGCCGAGAATCTCGCCTTCGGCCTGAAACTGCGCGGCCTCCCGCGCGTGGACATCGAGCAACGCGTCGCCGATGCGGCGCGCATGCTCGGACTCGACGAACTGCTCGACGCGCGCCCACGTCGCCTTTCCGGCGGCCAACGACAGCGCGTGGCGCTGGGCCGCGCGCTGGTGCGCGAACCGAAAGTGTTTTTGCTCGATGAACCCCTGTCCAACCTGGACGCGAAGCTGCGCGTGGCGACACGCGTGGAAATCGCGCGCCTGCACCAGCGCCTGCGCGCGACCATGATCTACGTGACCCACGACCAGGTCGAGGCGATGACGCTGGGCCAGCGCATCGTGGTGTTGAACGATGGCGAAATCCAGCAGGTCGACACGCCGATGAACCTCTACGAACGGCCGGCCAACCTGTTCGTCGCGGGTTTCCTCGGCAGCCCCGCGATGAACTTCTTCCGGGGCCGCATGCGCGACGGCGCGGACGCGCTCGCGATGGACGGCGCAAGCCTTCCGCTCGCCGGCGCGCGAGCGGCGGGCCCGCCACTGCAAGCGATCCACGGGCGCGACATCGTGCTGGGGTTGCGCCCAGAGCATTTGCAACTCGCCCATGCCGATGCGCGACACGCAACGTTCGACGCGGTTCTGGAAGTGATCGAGCCGATCGGCAACGAGGTGTTCCTCAACCTGCGCTTCGGCGGCATCGCACTCGTCGCGCGCGTGCCGCCGCAGGAACTACCGGTGCCGGGAACCGCGCTGCGCCTGCAATTCGATCCCGCGCACCTGCACGTGTTCGACGCCGCCGACGGTCGTCGCATCACGTGATCGCGCGACCATGCATTGCGCAAAAAGTTTCACGCGCATCCACAAGCCGCTTTCACGCACGCGATGAACCTTTCCTGATTCTCTAGCGAAACCTTAACGAACGTTGCCGATTGCCTCCAGTCTCAGTGGCCAAGCGCAAGCAAAAAAGTTTTGCATGCGTGAACAACCACGATGGAGACAACAACATGCGCAACACTGCAATCGTCCTCGCCATCGCCGCGGTTTTCGCGGCCAGTCCCGTTTTCGCGCAGGACGCCACGAACACGACCGGCGCCGACAGCGGGTTCTTCGTCAACGGCAACGCGGGCCACAGCTACTTCGGCAGCGGCCAGAACAGCGGCAGCGACACCGGCTACGCGATCAACGGCGGCTACCGCTGGGCGGTGGCACCGAACTTCGCGATCGGCCCCGAAGTCGGCTACAACGACCTCGGCAACGTGCGGCTGAAGAACGTGTTCAACTCGCAGCCCGTGGTCGCCAACAACAAGGCCTCGCTGCACGGCTGGACCGTCGGCGCCAACGCCAAGTACAACTTCACGTCGAACTGGTATGTGTCGGGCCGCACGGGCTTGTATGCGTGGAGCGGCGACGGCATGACCCGCGACATCGCCCCCATCAGCCTGCACCGCAGTTCGGATGGCTATTACGGCGGCGTGGGCGTGGGCTACGATTTCAGCCGTGCATTCGGCGTGGGCGTCGGTTACGACTACTACCGCGCCAAGAAGAACGACATCAACCTCTCGACCGGGTTGCTGTCCGCGCAGGCCGAAGTGAGGTTCTGAGGCTCGTTTCCGCCGCGAGCGGTGCATGCGGGCCCGGGTGCGCAAGCGCCCGGGCCTTGCCCGATGCAAGAGTTCGATCAGCCCGAGGAACCCGTCGCGGCGTCGATCGCGGCGGCCTGCTTCTTCGCCTGGTCGTTGACGATGTTCTGCACGTTCCTCGCCTTGTTCAAGTCGTGGCCGTAACCCGACAGCGGCGTGCCGGCCAGCGCGTTGGTGGTGGCCGGCGCGGGCGCGGTGGAACCCGCGGCAGCGGTCGTCGCCGGCGTCGTGTGCGGCGAGCACGCGGCGAGCGTTCCGGCAACCAGTGCGAGGGCGATCAGGCGCAGCATGCGGCGCAGTCTCGCGCGATCGGAAGCAGCGCGCAAGCTGCGCTGGAGCAATTTCGGTTTTGATGGCCACGAAAAGCGCCCCATCCACCTTCGGCACCCCCCGCGCTATGCGCACGGGAAGGAAATGCTTTGCTTCCCCCGCTTGCGGGGGAAGCTGCCCGAAGGGCTGAAGGGGGCCTTCTCGTCAGCACTTGAGTCGAAAGTGCTCTAAGCTTTCCATGACGCCCAACGGAATCGCATGCGTGAACGCATCCCCCGGCCGCTGGCGGCTCGATGGCCAGACCTGCCTCGTCACCGGCGCCAGCCGCGGCATCGGCCTCGCCTGCGCGCGCGAACTCGCGGGCCTCGGCGCACGCCCGCTGCTGGTGGCGCGCGACGAAGACGCGCTGCTGCAAGCCGCCGACGAATTGCGCGAGGATTTCCCGGACTCGGAACCACGGGTGTTCGCGGCCGACGTCGGCGACGCCGAGGATCGCCTCGCGATCTTCGACTGGATCGCCGATCTCGACGTGCCGTTGTCGCTGCTGATCAACAACGCCGGCGGCAACATCAAGCGCCCGACGCTCGAACTCGAACCGGCCGATCTCGAGGAAGTCTTCCGACTCAACAGCGTGGCCGCATTCGACCTGTGCCGGCTGGCGTATCCGCGCCTCGTGCAACACGGCAACGCCGCCATCGTCAATATCGGTTCGGTGTCCGGCGCCACCCACGTGCGCACCGGCGCGCCGTACGGCATGAGCAAGGCCGCGCTGCACCAGATGACCCGCAACCTCGCCTGCGAATGGGGCGACGATGGGATCCGCGTCAACGCGGTGGCACCGTGGTACATCCGCACGCGGCGCACCGACGAAGCGCTGTCCGATCCCGATTACCTTGAGGAAGTCCTCGATCGCACGCCGATGGCGCGCATCGGCGAGCCCGAGGAAGTGGCCGCCGCGGTCGCGTTCCTGTGCCTGCCCGCCGCCAGTTACATCACCGGGCAGGTGCTGGCGGTCGACGGCGGATTCCTCAACTACGGTTTCTGATCGCAATGCTCTATTACGACCACCTCGACACACCCATCGGCCCGCTGCTGCTGGTCGGCGATGGCGATGGTCTGGTCTACATCGGCCTGCCGCGACACGGCGCGGCACAAGTCGCGCCGGCAGATGCCGAGACCAGCAAGTCGAAGTTGCACGCGGCCGCACGCGAACTCGACGAATACTTCGCCGGCACCCGCCAGCAATTCGACGTGCCGTTGCGCCCGTCCGGCACGCCGTTCCAGCTGGAAGTCTGGGGCGCATTGCTGGCGATTCCTTATGGCGAAACCGTCAGCTACGCCGACATCGCGCGGCGCATCCGTCGACCACGCGCAGTGCGTGCCGTCGGCGCCGCCAACGGCGCCAATCCGCTCTCGATCATCGTGCCCTGCCACCGCGTGATCGGCAGCCACGGCGACCTCACCGGCTATGGCGGCGGGTTGCCGGCCAAGCGCTGGCTGCTCGCGCATGAGCGCAAGCATGCGCCGGTGCCGTCGCTCACGCTGACCGCGTAGGACGGAAGTAGCGCTGCCCTTCCAATCAACCCCGAACCGCTACCACAGTATTCCCCTCTCCCTTCGGGAGAGGGTGCCCCGCAGGGGCGGGTGAGGGTACGCACACGCGCATCATAGTCAGCGATGCGTGAAGCTACCATTCGCGTGACCGAACCCTAATCCGGCGCTTCGCGCCACCTTCTCCCGAAGGGAGAAGGGAAAGACAGCGAGCAGGGCGGGAGCAGCGCAGCCAATCCCGCCATCCGAGTCACCGGCAATTGCGCAACTGGTCCTGCAATTCCTGTTCGCGTTGTTGCAGCGGCTCTTGTTCGCGAGGCAGCACCGCCATGCGCAGCTTGCGGTGGTTGTCGTCGTATTCGCGTTGCACGAAGGCGCACACTTCCGCCTGCGGCGCGGGCGCGCAGGAATCCTCGACCTCGGTCATCCCGGCCGCGATCCGCGGGCCGCCGATGCGCGGCTTCGACAATTCCGGCGCCGACATGCCCGCGCCGCCGGGCGCCCCGTAAGCCCGGGACAGGGTTTGCGGCGGCCAGCCCATCGCACCCAGCGGCGCGAGATACGGCGGCGGCGGCGAACGGGTCAGGTAACGCTTGCCGTTCACCGCACCGACACACGCGTACATCACCGGCAACGGTGACGGCGGTGGCACGTACACGGCCGGCGAGGCTGCGTTGGCATCGGCCGCGGGCGGCGTTGCGACCGTCGCGACGGGTGGCGGCACGTCGCCCGGCGGCGCGCGGCTCGGCACGTCGACGACAGTCTGGCGTTGTCCCTGTGCGCAGGGACGATCCTGATAGGCGACACTGCCGCCCGATGTCATGCAGCGATAGACCTGCGCGCGCGCGCCGGCACACCAGGCGACGCAGGTCATCACCACGATGGCGGCAAGCACGCCTTTCATGTGGCGATCTTACGCCGGGTCGACCCCGCCAACGTCAGGATCTCAATCCCACGCCGCGTTTCAGCAGCCACAGGGCCACCGCGCTCAGCACCACCACGAACGCAAGCATCACCACGTAGGCGATCCACACCGGCACGTCGCCGATGCCGAGGATGCCGAAGCGGAACGCGTTGACCATGTACAGGATGGGGTTGGCCAGCGAGGCCTCGCGCCACGGCGAACCCAGCATGTTGACCGAATAGAACACCCCGCCGAGATAGGTGAGCGGCGCCAGCACGAAGGTCGGCACGATCGCGATGTCGTCGAAACGCTTGGCGAACATCGCGTTGATGAAGCCCGCCAGCGCGAAGATGGTCGCGCCCAGCAAGACCGTGCTCAGCGCTATCAACGGGTGCTCGATGCGAAGCGACGTGAAGAACAGCGCGATCCCGAGCACGATGATGCCGACCAGCAACCCGCGCAGCACCGCGCCCGCGACGTAACCGGTCAGCACCACCCAGCTCGGCATCGGCGAAGCCAGCATTTCCTCGACGTAGCGGCCGAACTTGGAGCCGAAGAAACTGGACGTGATGTTGGCGTAGCAGTTGTTGATGATGCTCATCATCACCAGGCCCGGCACGATGTACTGCATGTAGCTGAAGCCGTGCATCGGCCCGACCCGGCTGCCGATGATCTTGCCGAAGATCACGAAGTACAGGGTCATCGTGATCGCCGGCGGCACCAGCGTCTGGGTCCAGATGCGCAGCACCCGGTGGATTTCGCGGCGGGTGATGGTGTACAGCGCGACCAGGTTGGCGCGCGCGATCGAACCTGCTGGCACGCGTGCAACCAGCCGCGTTTCCCGCTCGACGTGCAGGCCGTTCATGCCGCCACCTTGCCCTTGCCGTTCTCGCGCTCGACCAGCCGCACGAACAACTCTTCCAGCCGGTTGGTCTTGTTGCGCATCGAGGTCACCGTGATGCCGTGTGCGGTCAGCGCGGCGAACAGCGCGTTGATGTTGTGGCTGCTGGGAATCTCGACTTCCAGCGTCTGCGCGTCGACACGGGCCAGCTTGACGCCGGGCAGCTCCGGCAACGTACCGTCGGGCCCGGTCACGTCCAGCACGAACGATTGCACGTCGAGCTTGGCCAGCAGCCGCCGCATCGAGGTGTCCTCGATGATCTCGCCGTGGTCGATGATCGCGATGTTGCGGCAGAGTTGTTCGGCTTCCTCAAGGTAATGCGTGGTCAGGATCACCGTGGTGCCGGCGCGGTTGATGCCGGTGATGAACTGCCACATCGAGCGGCGGATCTCGATGTCGACGCCCGCCGTGGGCTCGTCCAGGATCAGCAGGCGCGGCTCGTTCATCATCGCGCGCGCGATCATCAGCCGCCGCTTCATGCCGCCCGACATCATCCGCGTCGGCTGGAATGCCTTGTCCCAGATGCGCAGTTCGTTCAAGTATTTTTCCGCGCGGACTTTCGCGACCGCGCGCGGGATGCCGTAAAACCCGGCGACGTTGACGCAGATTTCGAACGGCGTCTCGAACTGGTTGAAGTTGATCTCCTGCGGCACCAGCCCGATCTGGCGCATCACCCCGCCGCGGTCGGCATGGATGGAAATGCCGAACACCCGCGCATCGCCCGAGGTCGGATTGACCAGCGACGACAGGATCCCGATCAGGGTCGACTTGCCGGCGCCATTCGGCCCCAGCAGCGCGAAGAAATCGCCCTGCTGCACCGTCAACGAAATCCCCTTGAGGGCCTCGACGCCGCTTGAATAGGTTTTGCGCAGGTTTTCGACTGCGAGCGCCGGCGCATCGCCGGCAGGCGTGACATGGGGCATTCCGGGGTACCGCTGCACGGCAGATGATGCCACAGCCCGTTATTATAAAAGGCTCTTCGCCGGCCAACTTGCCGGCGCCTTCAGTTTACGTTGCATCCCTGAAAAAAGCTCCATGATCGAACCTTTTCAAATCAGACTTGCGGAAAATTTCATGCTTGCGCCCACGGTGCGGCAAGCTCGCGCCGCGTCCACGTCAAAAACCGCATCCATGCAGAAAGCTCCGTGATCGAACATTTTCAGCTCAAACTCGCGGAAAATTTCATGCTTGCGCCCACGGTGCGGCAAGCTCGCGCCGCGTCCACGTCAAAAACCGCATCCATGCAGAAAGCTCCGTGATCGAACGTTTTCAGCTCAAACTCGCAGAAAGTTTCATGCTCGCACCCACGGTGCGACACCTCGCGTTCGAGCGCGCCGACGGCGCGCCGTTCGCGTTCACGCCCGGCCAGTTCATCCAGGTGCATTTCAACTACGACGACGGCAAGCCGACCAAGCGCAGCTATTCGGTCGGCACGCCGACGGATGCCTCCGGCAAGGTGCAGCGCATGGAACTGGCGGTGTCCTACGTCGAAGGCGGCGCCGCCACCAGGCTGTTCGAGAAACTGCAAGCCGGCGAGGAAATCGAGGCAAGCGGCCCGTACGGGCGCTTCTGCCTGATGGACGACGACACCAACCAGCGCTATCTGTTGATCGCCACCGGCACCGGTGTTGCGCCGTATCGATCGATGCTACCGCACATCGAAAAACTGATCGCGGAAAAGAACCGCCGCTTCGTGCTGCTGTACGGCGCCCGCACCGAACAGGAACTGCTGTACGGCGAAGAGTTCGAAGCCTTCGCGAAGCAGCATCCCGACGCCTTCGCGTTCCATCCCTGCTTCTCGCGCGGCGCGCGTCCGACCCCGCGTCCGCACGACCGCCAGGGCCATGTGCAGGACGCGCTGTCCGAAATCGAGCCGCACCCCGAGCGCGACATCGCCTATCTCTGCGGCAACCCCGACATGGTCGACGCCACCTTTACCCAGCTGAAGGAACTCGGCTTGCCGATCAAGCATATCCGGCGCGAGAAGTACGTTTCATCCCGTTAGGTCGGCAGGCGCCGGATGTGCGCAGCTTGCGCACTCGGCATCCTGCCTCGTTGCAAGCCCGGCCCTCCGCATTCCCGGATCAAGTCCGGGACAGGCCCTGCTGCGGGCGCTCACCGGTGCGCGAACTGCCACTGGCAGTTCGCAAACGCACCGCTTCGCCCGGCGCGAGAAGTACGTTTCATCCCGCTAGGTCGGCAGGCGCCGGATGTGCGCAGCTTGCGCCAGGTCGACGCTGCGCGAACTGGCTAGCCGGCCCCCGGAGCCGACAATCGGCACTACCGGTACACGAGTCCGCCATCGGTGATCAGCGCCTGACCGGTGAGGTAATCCGAATCCGGCCCGGCCAGGAACGAAACCGTGGCGGCAACGTCGTCCGGGGTCTGCGCACGGCCGAGTGCGATGCCCTCCACGTATTTCTTGTAGGTGGCGCCCACCGCGGCCCCGGTGAGTTCAGCGAAGCGCTTGTCGATCTCGACCCACATGTCGGTGCCCACGATGCCGGGGCAGTAGGCGTTCACGGTGATGCCGTCGCTGGCGTATTCCTTGGCGGCGGCCTGGGTCAACCCGCGCACGGCGAACTTGGTCGCCGAATAGATCCCGAGCATTTCAAAGCCATCGTGCCCGGCGATCGACGAGGCGCTGATGATCTTGCCCTTCTGCTTGCGCTGCCTGAACTTGGCGGCGGCAGCCTGGATGCCCCAGAGCACGCCGTCCACGTTGACCCGGAAAATCCGCGCGACCCGATCCGGCGTCACCTCGGCGATCGGACCGACGTCGACGATCCCGGCGTTGTTGACGATCACGTCGAACCCGCCGAGCGTTTTCTCCGCGTGGTCCACCGCGGCCCGGACCTGGTCATGCTGCGAGACGTCCGCGGAGAAGGTCGTCGCCTTGCGGCCGATCTTCCCGATTTCCTGTGCAACGGCCGGGGTCTTGGCGTCGTTGATGTCGACCAGGGCGATATTGGCACCGTCCCGCGCCAGCCTCAGGGCAATTGCGCGTCCGATGCCTTGCCCGGCGCCGGTCACCAAAACGGTTTTTCCATTGATGCTCATGGTTGTTTCCTCGTCTGTCGGACAATCCCGCTGTGCTTCCGGGCACGGCCGTACGCACCATGATCGATCGCGCAACCTGAAGCGCGAAACGGCCGCAATGGAACGTTCGATCGTAAGCCGCGACGCGTTAAAACGGCGGCAACAACCCGGGCTTCACAAGGTGCTACGGTGCGCTATTCCCGTCCACCGAGGATCGTCCCATGGCCAAGTCGAACAAGCCGGTGAACAAGCCGGCGAAACCGCGCCTCACCACCGTCGCCGGCGCGCCGGTGCCGGACAACCAGAACATCATCACGGCCGGCCCGCGCGGCCCGGCCCTGCTGCAGGACGTGTGGCTGCTGGAGAAGATCGCGCAATTCGACCGCGAGGTGATCCCCGAACGCCGCATGCACGCGAAAGGTTCCGGCGCGTTCGGCACCTTCATCGTCACCAACGACATCACGCGCTACACCCGCGCGAAGATTTTTTCCAAGGTCGGCAAGAAAACGGATCTCTTCGCCCGCTTCACCACCGTGGCCGGCGAGCGCGGCGCGGCCGATGCCGAGCGCGACATCCGCGGCTTCGCGCTGAAGTTCTACACCGAGGAAGGCAACTGGGACCTGGTCGGCAACAACACGCCGGTGTTCTTCTTCCGCGATCCATTGAAGTTCCCCGACCTCAACCACGCGGTGAAGCGCGATCCGCGCACCAACATGCGCAGTGCGGCCAACAACTGGGATTTCTGGACCGGCCTGCCCGAGGCGCTGCACCAGGTCACCATCGTGATGAGCGATCGCGGGATCCCGTCCAGCTACCGTCACATGCACGGCTTCGGCTCGCACACCTTCAGTTTCATCAACGCCAGGAACGAGCGCTTCTGGGTGAAGTTCCACCATGTGTGCCAGCAGGGCATCGAGAACCTCACCGACGCGGAAGCCGAGGCCATTGTCGGCAAGGACCGCGAATCGCACCAGCGCGATCTCTACGAAGCCATCGAGCGCGGCGATTTCCCGAAGTGGAAACTGTGCGTGCAGATCATGCCGGAAAAAGACGCCGCGAAGGTGCCGTACCACCCGTTCGACCTCACCAAGGTGTGGCCGCACGGCGATTACCCGCTGATCGAGGTGGGCGTGTGGGAGCTCAACAAGAATCCCGAGAACTTCTTCGCCGACGTCGAGCAGAGCGCGTTCAACCCGGCGCAAGTCGTGCCCGGCATCGGCTTTTCACCGGACAAGATGCTGCAGGCGCGGCTGTTCTCCTACGGCGACGCGCAGCGCTACCGGCTCGGCGTCAACCACCACCAGATCCCGGTGAACCGCGCGCGCTGCCCGGTCCACAGCTTCCACCGCGACGGCGCGATGCGGGTGGACGGCAACTACGGCAGCACGCTCCATTACGAACCCAACAGTTATGGCGAATGGCAGGAGCAGCCCGATTTCCGCGAACCGCCACTCGCGATCGACGGTGCCGCCGACCACTGGAACTTCCGCGAAGACGATGACGACTACTACACGCAGCCCGGCAATCTGTTCCGCCTGATGAACGCGAAGCAGAAGCAGGCGTTGTTCGAGAACACCGCGCGCGCGATGCAGGGCGTCCCCAAGGCCATCCAGCAACGGCACATCGACCATTGCAGCAAAGCCGACAAGGCTTATGGCGCAGGCGTGGCCAGGGCCATCGAGGCGCTCGCGGCTGGAAACGCGAAGCCGAAGTCGCCACCGACACGCAACCGGAGCGCTCGCTGACCGGACCGCACCTCCATGCGTCGGGGTGGTCCAGGCAAAGCCCGCCGGCAACCGCTCGAATCTACTTGCGGTCGATCGAATACTTGCCCGCCCCCGTGACGCTCAGGAGCAGGAAGCCGCCCGTGATCGAGACGTTCTTGTAGAAGTTGATCATGTTCGCGACCTGCGCGTCGCCGGTCATCGTCCAGTAGTGGTGCCCGATGAAGGCCGTGGCCAGCGTGAAGGCTGCCAGCAAAAGCGCCAGCGGCCGGGTGTAGAAGCCCAGGACGATCGCAATGCCGACGAAGAACTCGACGACCACCACCACGATCGTCGCCACCGTCGGGATCGGCAATCCGAGCCCCGTCATCATCCCCACCGTGCCCTGGAAACCAGTCAGCTTGCTCCAGCCGCTCCAGACGAACAGGATCACCATCAGGATGCGTGCCACCAGCAGCAACTCGTCTTTGCGGCTTTCGAACAAGGTGTAGCGCATGGCTATTTCCTCCTGGTCGATTTGACCCGGGCTTCGGGTGGTACGGCGTTCGGAAACATCGACGCAACCGTCGTGCGCCACGGATACCCGCGGGCGAACCGCATGATACGCGTTTCGCTGCCGGGCGTTTTTCCGCTGCGCAGGCGCATCGGGATTGCCGCCGTTCCCCCGGCCAGGCGCGCGTGCGCCGTTGCACCTTCGGCTTTCACGCCATCGTGACAAACGGGAAGAGTATGCTCGCGCGATCGTTTCACGCATTCCGGGTAACGCCTTCCCCCGGAGGCGCATGCTCGAATCGACTGGAGTCACGCCGTGAACATCTTGCCTGCTGGCAGCATCGCGCCGGACTTCACGCTGCACTCCACGCCCGACCAAACCGTTTCGCTATCCGAGTTCCGCGGCCGCAACGTGATCCTGGCGTTTTATCCGGCCGACTGGAGTCCGGTCTGCGGCGACCAGTTGGCGCTGTACAACGAATTGCTGGAGGAGTTCGCAAAGCACGACGCCCAGCTGCTCGCGATCTCGGTGGATGGCGCGTGGAGCCATGCGGCATTGTCGCGCGATCGCAAGTACCACTTCCCGTTGCTGTCGGACTTCGAACCCAAGGGTGCGGTGGCGCGCCAATACGGGGTCTACGACGAAAAGGGCGGCGTCGCCGGACGCGCGTTGTTCGTGATCGATGGCGACGGCGTGATCCGCTGGAGCTACCTGTCGCCGATGGGCGTCAACCCCGGCGCGGACGGCATCCTCAAGGCGCTTGAGAACCTTGGTGCTTCCCAACGGAAAGCCGGGTGACACCATGCACGCTCGAACGCCGGAACTTGCGATTCCCGTTTCCGCGGACGACCACGCCCAAGGCTCCCGCAGCGCCACGGTCACGCTGGTCGAATACGGCGATTACCAGTGTCCCGCCTGCGGCATGGCCTATCCCGGGATCAAGCGCCTGCAGCGCGGGTTCGGCAAGAGCCTGCGCTTCGTGTTCCGCAATTTCCCGCTGACCGAAGCGCATCCGCTGGCGCGTCCCGCCGCCGAGTTGGCCGAAGCCGCCTCGTTGCTGCACCAGTTCTGGCCCATGCACGACTGGCTGTACGAAAACCAGGACGCATGGACCGCCTACGGTACCGAGGGGCTGGAAGCGGGGCTGCGCCAGGTGGGGCTCGACGAATCGGAAGTGGCGCAGATCCTGCGCCGGCCCGGCATCGATGCGCGCATCCGGGCCGACTTCATGGGCGGCGTGCGCAGCGGCGTCAACGGCACGCCTTGTTTCTTCCTCGACGGATATCGGGTCGATGGCGGCGTCGCGGACCTGGAATACGCCATCGCGGAACGGACCAACGAAAGCTGATCACGACTTTTCTGCCGGAGATCCCGAAATGGCGACATACAAGGTGGGTTATTTCGTCGGCAGCCTGGCCCGGCAATCGCTCAATCGCAAATTGTCCAGGGCGCTGGTGCAACTGGCGCCGCCGGAACTGTCGATGACGGAAATCCCGTTCAAGGACCTGCCGCTGTACAGCTACGACTACGACGCCGACTACCCGCCTGTCGCGCGCACACTCAAGCAGCAGATTGCCGACGCCGATGCGATCCTTTTCATCACGCCGGAATACAACCGTTCGATCCCCGGCGGATTGAAGAACGCCATCGACTGGGCCAGCCGTCCGTGGGGCCGGAATTCGTTCGCGCGCAAGCCGTCCGCGATCATCGGCACCTCGCCCGGCGCGATCGGCACCGCCATCGCCCAACAAAGCCTGCGCGGCGTGTTGTGTTTCTGCAATTCGCCGCTGATGAACGTCGTGGAGGCGTACATCCAGTTTACGCCGGACCTCATCGACGACAACGGCCAGGTCAACAATGACTCGACGGCCGAGTTCCTGCGCAACTACATGAAAGAGTTCAGCGCGTTCATCACGCGCGTGAAGACCGCCCTCTCCTGACAACCAACCACAAGCTGCCGCTGCCGAGGCGGCAACCCTTGCGCGCGTGCAGGAGGATTGTCGATGGACGAACCAGTCGAAACCGATCTTGTCAATCCGGGCCGCCGGCGCGTACTGGCCGGGATGCTGACCGCCTACACGGCGTCGCTGATTCCGTGGGCGCTGGCGGCGCCGGTCGCGAACCCGAGCGAAGGGGTATTCCTCGCACTGTCGGCGATCCTGGTCGGGGAAAAGGCGCTGGATGCAGCCTTGGGCAACCGGTTGCACCCGGCGCTGGTGACCGCCTCGCCGCGCTTCGATGCGGACGCGCAGGCGTTGCTGACGCTGATCGACAGCCAGCATATCGATCCCGCGAAACTGCAGGCAACGCTCGATGCATCGCGATCGCCGCTGGCGGCTCTGCCGCGCACGATCATGCGCGCCTGGTGCCTGGGCTTCGTTGACGATGGCGACACAGTGCAGTGCCTCGCCTACGAGGACGCACTGGACGCGGTGTTCGTCAGCGACGTGCTGAAGCCGCCCACCTACGCCTACGGACCGTATGGAAGCTGGTCGAAACCGCCGGCCACCAAGGGAAACGGTGACGCATGAGCACGCCAACGTCGGCTGACGTCGTCGTCATCGGCTCCGGGATCTGCGGGGCGCTGGCCGCATGCCGGCTCGCGCAACAAGGCCTTTCGGTGCTGATCCTGGAAGCGGGACCACGCATCGACCGTGGCCGCATCGTCGCGGCATTCCGCAATTCGACGCGGCGCGGCGACTGGATGTCGCCCTATCCGTTTTCACCGTGGGCGCCGCAGCCCGAGTACAAGCCCAGGGACAACGGTTACCTGGTGCAGGCCGGACCCTACCCGTATCCGGCCGAGTACATCCGCGTCGTCGGCGGCACGACCTGGCATTGGGCCGCACAGGCGTGGCGACTGGTGCCGAACGACGTGCGCATCAAGAGCCTGTACGACGTCGGCGTGGACTGGCCGATCACCTACGACGAACTCGACGCGTGGTACCAGGAAGCCGAGGAGATACTGGGTGTGGCCGGCGCCGACAATACGGGCTCGCCGCGCAAGCATCCCTTCCCGATGCAACCCGTGGCGGAACCCTGGTCGATGCGCCGTTTCCGCGAACGCTTGGCACCTGCCTACGCGGTCGTCGCCAACACCGTCGCGCGCAACAGCCGCAGCTACGACGGACGGCCGGCCTGCGTCGGCAACAACAGCTGCCAGCCGATCTGTCCGGTCAATGCGCAGTACCTCGGCATCAATGCCGTGGACTCCGCCGAAGCCGCAGGCGCCAAAGTGGTTCCGAACGCCGTGGTGTATCGCATCGAGGCCGATGCCAAGGGCCGGATCGCGGCGGTGCATTACTACGATCCGGACAAGCAGAGTCACCGCGTCACCGGCAAGGAATTCATCCTCGCCGCGAACGGCATCGAAAGTCCCAAGCTGCTGCTGCTTTCGGCCACCGACAAATATCCGAACGGTCTCGCCAACCGCTCCGGCATGGTCGGACGCAACCTGATGGACCATCCGAGCAGTTCGCTCACCTTTTATGCCGACGAGGAACTGTGGCTGGGACGCGGGCCGCAGAGCCCGAGTTCCATCAACACCATGCGCGACGGCGCGTTCCGCGCGCAGCACGCTGCCTACCGGCTGGACTTCACCAACATCTCGCAGGTGAACGCGGTCACCGAGGACCTGATCAGGGAAGGCGTGTACGGGCCGGCGTTCAAGCAGCAGCTGCGCTGGCGCGCCGCGCGGCAGTGCAACGTCAAGAATGTGCTGGAGGTGCTGCCGCATCCCGAGAATCGCATCACTTTGAGTTCCGAAAAGGACGCGCTGGGCATTCCCAAACCCGAGGCGCATTACTCGATCGACGAATACACGCGTCGCGGCGCGGATGTCTCGCACAACGACTTCGCGAAGATTGCGCAATTGATGGGCGGAACGGGGTTGCGTTACAGCCTCGACGGCCAGTTCGCCAACAACCAGCACATCACCGGCACGCTCGGCATGGGCAACGATCCCACGAAGTTCGTGACGGACGGATTCGGGCGCAGCCACGACCACGAGAACCTGTTCTGCTGCGGCACCGGCGTGATGCCGACGGCCGCGACGATGAACTCGACGCTGACCGCAGTCGCGCTGGCGCTGCGCACGGTCGAGCACATGCATCCGCGGCAAGCAACCACGAAGGAATCCGTGGCGCGCGCGGCGGCGGAGACGTCGGCATGAGCCGGGGACCGCGCGCCGCAGGCATCTTGCTGGCCGCGCTCGTGGCGCTTGCCGCGACGCAAGCCGTCGCGGCAACCGGGCCCGCCCCGGCTTCGAGCTCCGCCGAGGTGCAGCGTGGCCATTACCTTGCCGTCGCCGGCGATTGCGAGGCCTGCCATACCGCGCCCGGCGGCAAGCCGCTCGCCGGTGGACTGCCGATCGCAACGCCGGTCGGACCGATCTTCTCGACCAACATCACGCCGTCGAAACAGGACGGCATCGGCGATTACAGCTTGCAGCAGTTCAGCGACGCTGTGCGCAAGGGCGTCCGCGGCGACGGCAAGCACCTGTACCCGGCAATGCCTTACACCGCGTACGCGCAGCTCACGGATGCGGACGTACGCGCGATGTACGCGTATTTCATGCACGGCGTGCAACCGGTCGACAGCCGCCCGACACAAACCCATTTGCCGTTTCCGTTCAACATCCGGCTGTCGATGGCCGCATGGAACCTGTTGTTCCTCGACGACAAGCCCTTCAAGCCCGATCCCGGCCAAAGCGTCGAATGGAATCGCGGTGCGTACCTCGCGCGTGGACTGACCCACTGCAGCACCTGCCACACCCCGCGCAACTTCATGATGGCCGAGAAGCCGTCGCACGCGCTCGCTGGTGCGTCACTCGGTACCTGGTTCGCGCCGAACATCACACCGGATCCTGAAAGCGGCATCGGCAACTGGACGCAGCAGGACATCGTCGACTACCTCAAAACCGGCAGCGCGCCCGGCAAGGGCCAGGCCGCCGGTCCGATGGCCGAGGCCGTCGACCACAGCCTGCGCCATTTGAGCGACGCCGATTTGTCGGCCATTGCGGTTTACCTGAAGTCGATCCCGGCGCGGCACGATTCGAACGACACGCGCGCCGCGGATGCATGGGGCAAACCCTACGCCGACTTCGCCGGCCTTCGCGGCAAGGCGTTGCCGAAGGATCCGGACCAGATGACCGGCCCGCAACTCTATGACGCGTACTGCGCAACCTGCCACCAGGATCGCGGGCAAGGCAGCTTCGACGGTGGCCTGCCGCCGCTGTTCCACAACACGGCCACCGGCCACCGCAACACCGACAACCTCGTGATGGTGATGCTCGATGGCATCGCGTGGCGCACGGATGGTTCCGGCGTGCACATGCCGGGCTTCGCGCAGGAACTTTCCGACCAGCAAATCGCCACGCTCGGCAATTACCTGACGCAGCACTTCGGCAACCCGGCGGCGATGGTCACGGTCGATCAGGTGCGGACGCTGCGCGCAGGCGGCGCATCCGCGAACCTCGTGCTGCTCGTGCGTGTCCTCATGGCCATCGTGCTGGTGATCGTGATCGCGATCATCGTGGCAATCGTCCGGATGATCGCACGGCGTCGGCATCGCACCACGTCGCAACCGGCTCCGTGACCGAGGCAACGCTCGCGTGAGCGGACAACACAACCGTGACCGGGTACGGACGACCCTGTTGCTGGCGGGCTTCGTGACGTTGTCGACTGTCCGCCCGGCTCTCGCCCAGAGCACGCAAGGCGGCGCATCGTCCTCGCGCGCGACCCTGACCGGCGACTGGGGCGGATTGCGCACGCGACTCAAGGATCGCGGGATCACTTTCAATGCGCACTACGCCTCCGAGGGCGCCGCGATCATTTCCGGTGGACCGTATCGCACCGGACGCTACACGCATCAGTTCGACCTGGAGACGTTGTTCGATCTCGACAAGCTGGCCGGCATTCCGGATGCGCACGTCCAATTCACCCTGACCGACCGCTTCGGCCGCAGCCTCACGAACGACGTGCTGCACAACCAGTTCTCGGTGCAGGAGCTGTACGGCGCCGGCCAGAATTTCCGGCTGGCCGAACTGAATTACCAGCAGGATTTCGCCGACCACCGCATCCAGATCGAACTCGGCTGGTCGCCGCTCGGCGATCACCTCGCGAGGCTGCCGGATTTCTGCAAGTTCCAGAACGGCGTGATCTGCGGGCACGCCAATGCGATGACCACCAACAGCGGCGCGCACAACTTCCCGACCGCGCAATGGGGTGCGCGCATCACGGCGTATCCGGTGCCGCACTTCTACGTGACATCCGGCGTGTTCCAGGTGAACCCGGACGCCGGCGACAAGGACAAGGGCTTCGACCTCGGCTTCGACAGCACCGGCGTATTCGTGCCGGTGGAGTTCGGTTGGGAAACCGGGCGAGGCGAGGACGGCCTGCCCGGCGACTACAAGGTCGGCGCCTACTACAACTCGTCGGACACCCCCGACGTGTACGAGGACGTCAACGGCATGCCCGCGGCCTTCACGGGAGCGTCTTTCCTTGAACACAACGGCCGCTACGGTGCCTACGCCATCGCCAGCCAGACCATCTACAAACCCGATCCCGATTCGCCACACGGGTTGCGGCTCGGCGTGATGGCCGGCGGAGGCGATCGCGCAACTTCGCGTTACAGCTGGTTCTGGCTGGCAGGTGGCGTCTGGCAAGGCACCTTCGCGGGCCGCGACAAGGACTACATCGCGTTCATGGCCGGCTACGCGCGCACCAATCCACGCTTGACCCGCTACCAGCGCGAGCGCGACAGCATCGCGCCGGGCAGCGTCGGCATCCAGACCTACGAAAGCGTCGTCGAAGTCGACTACGGCGCGGTGGTCGCGCCGTGGCTCACCTTCCGGCCCAACCTGCAATACATCCTCCGTCCGGGCGGAACCGGCGCGATGCGCAACGCACTGGTGCTCGGACTGTACACGCAGGTGACGTTCTGATCGTTGCTGCATCCGTGGCTGCAGCAATCGTCCCGCTCAGACGGCGTGCGGCGCGCGTCGTTGCAGGTCCTCCAGCGCTTGCGGCACGCGCAGGGCGACGTACTCGATGAAGCTGCGCAGCGCCGGGGTGTGGCCGCGGCGGGTCGGGTACAGGGCGTGCACGTTGCCGGGCGGCAATTCCCATTTCGGCAGCACGCGCTTCAGGCTTCCGGATTGCAGGCCGGCGCGGCAGATGAACTCGGGGAGCTGCACGATGCCGACACCGCCGATCGCCGCCCGCCGCAGCAGGAGCAGGTCGTCACTGACCAGGCGTGGATGGTGCTCCACCTGTGTCTCGGTACCGCCCTCGGCATGCCTCAACAACCAGAAATGCCGGCCTGCCGGCGGCGGCGGCGTGGCCACGCTGGAAAGATTTTTCAGATCGGAAGGCCTGCGCAAACCGTCCACGCGTTTCAGCAAGGCCGGCGCACCCACCAGGACTTGCGGGTCCAGCCCGAAGCTGCGCGCGACCATGCTGGAATCTTCCAGTGAAGTGCGGACCCTGAACACGACATCATGGCCATCGGCCACGACCCCGGCTTCCTGGCGCGCGGGATCCAGATCGATTTGTACCTCGGGATTGCGCTCCATGAAGTCGAGCAGGATCGGCTCGAGCAGCATCTGCACGAACGATGAGGGCGCCGCGACCCGGATCCTCCCGCGCGGCGCGGCCTTGGCATCGTCGATGACGTCCTGCGCGCGCTCGGCCGCTTCCAGCACGCCGCGGCAGTGATCGAAATAGCTGTGGCCGACGTCGGTCACGTGCAGCCGCCGGGTGGTGCGCTGGATCAGGCGAACGCCCAGTTGGCGCTCCAGCCGCGCCAGTCGCGTGCTCAGCCGCGATTTGGCCACCCCCAATTCCTGGGCGGCGCGGGTGAGGCTTCCATGCCTGACCACCTGGACGAAATAGAAGATGTCGGTGAGGTTCTGCTGCGGCGATTCCATCGCTCTCTCCCCTCCGCCGGATTCCGGCCTGGTCCTGTCCGCAACGCCCGAGCATACATTGTTCCGAAAACTGGAACATTGTATTTGGCGGCCCGGGCTTCTCACCGCATGCGGGACAGAGAAGAATCCGACGAACGGCGTGGCATCGTCCGGGTTCGTGGGTCGGGACCCATGCGAAGACTGGCCGGTCAAGGGAGGACGGCGTGCCGAAACGCATTGCCTTGTGGTGGTCCGTCGCCGCACTGGCCGGCGCGTGCCTGTCTGGCGCGGGGCTGTTCATCGCGCAACGCGCGCAAGCCCAGGTCGCGCACCCTCCGGTTTCCTCCGGCGCGCTCACCGAGCAGGACGTCAACCGCACGCTGCCCGCCATCCATCAGGGCGCATCGGCCGACGCCGGCAGCGATCCGCACGCGCGTGCCGTCCCCGCCAGCAGGTTGACCGCCGACGATTTCAAGCGCCTGCTGCCGCGCACGGACATGCAGACCGATGCAGCGGCCGCGGCCAACCCGCACGCCCACGCCTTCCTGCAGGGCGGCCCGGCCACGCCGTTCGACGCGGCAGCGCTTCCGAAAAATCCGCTGGCCGCGGACGCGATCGCGATCGGAGCCAAGACCTGCGTCGCCTGCCACTCGCTCGAAAACGTGCACGCCTCGCATTCGTTGCATGTCGCCTCGTTCCGCGCGGCGAAGGGGGCCACGGGCGTCGGGCCCGATGGCGCCTGCGAAGCCTGCCACGGTCCGGGTTCCGCCCACGCCAAGGACCCTTCAAAGCCGGGGTTGATCATCGCGTTCACCCGCGACGCCAAGACCCCGATCGATACCCAGGCCGGCGTGTGCCTGGGTTGCCACGCCGGCGGCGCGCGCCAGGACTGGGCCGGTTCGGTGCACCAGCAAAGCGGACTGGGCTGCACCGATTGCCACAACCCGATGGCAAGGCTGTCGGCCGAGGGCGTGCTGGCCAACAATTCGGTCAACCAGGTCTGCGCCACCTGCCATCAGGACATCCGCAACAAGTTCAACCGCCGCTCGCACATGCCGTTGCCCGAAGGACAGATGTCCTGCGCCGATTGCCACAATCCGCACGGCACGTTGACGGCCACCTTGATCAAGACCGACACCGTCAACGAAACCTGCTACGCGTGCCACGCCGAAAAGCGCGGCCCGTTCCTGTTCGAGCACGCGCCGGTGCGGGAAGGCTGCCTCAACTGCCACGACCCGCACGGCTCCAACAACCAGACCCTGCTGACGCTGCCGGTGCCGATGCTGTGCCAGCAGTGCCACACCATGACCCGGCACCCCAACGACCTGCAGACGATTGCCGGCCTGGCCAACGGCCAGGCTCCCGACGAACGCCTGATCGGACGCGCCTGCCTGAGTTGCCACACCAACATCCACGGATCCAACAACCCATCCGGCTCGAGGTTCCACAAGTAGCGCCGCCGTGCGCGCGGCAGAGCGGGAGAAGCTCATGCGCAAACGCATCGTTGCATCGCTGACCATCGCCATCGCCGCGTTCCTCGCGGGTGCGCCGGCGTGGGCCGACTCCAGCGACAGCGCGCGGGTAGGCGACATCCAGTACGGCAACGGTTTGGACCCGACCGGATGGGGGCCGCTGCTGACGCCCGATCCGCGCGGATTCTCGTGGCTGCACGCAGGCATGCTGCGTACACCCAGCGGCATGCTGTATCCCTACGCGCCCCAACTCGAAGACGGCACGCCGCTGAGCAAGGACAGCAATTGGGTGTGGTCGGGATACCTGCAGGTCGGCTTCATCCACGTCGGCGGCGATCGTGACGCCGAGTTCTTCCGCCAGTACACGGGTTGGCGCAGCGGCCTCGCGCTGGGGCTGCTGTGGCTCGATTTCAACAATCCCGAAACGGGCGGCTACGCCGAATTCCGCGGCAGCCACCTGAGCCCGCACGACCAGTACTACCGGTTGCGCGCAGGCCAGTACGGCAAGTACAAGATCGAGGCGTTCTGGCGGGACATCCCGCACGACGTATCGACCGATGCCTATCCGTTGTGGAACGGCATCGGCAGCGAGAACCTGACCGTGCCCGCGCCGTTGATTCCTGGCGCCAGCACGCCCGCGCAAGTGGCCGCCGTCGACAAGACGCGGCCGCGCCAGACGATCGGGCTCACCCGCCGGCGCGCGGGCCTGAGCTACGAGGGCACCTTGTACCGCGACTGGATCGGCTACGCGTCCGTGGTCAACGAGAAACGCGACGGCACCCGCCTGTGGGGCGGCACGATGTTCTTCAATTATCCCTTCAAGGACAACGGTGGTGTCCTGGAAACCATCCGGCCGATCGACTTCACCACCACCGACGTCAGCGTGGGCGTGCGCGATGTCGGCCAGGTCTGGCAATTCCAGCTGGCCTATTCCGGCTCGTTCTTTCGCAACCACAAGCGTGAACTGAATTTCCAGAGTCCGTTTTCGCTGTACAACGTGGTCGGGGTACCGCAGGTCGCGAACATCTACCAGGGCCAGTTCTCGCTGGAACCCGACAACGATTACCACAACCTTCGCGCGGAGCTTTCGCGCAACCTGAAATGGAACGGACACCTGTCGATCGCGGCGGCCTGGGGCACCATGCGCCAGAACGACCAACTGCTGCCGCCGGTCACCTGCACGGGTACGGGCGGCATCTTCATCGCGCCGCCGGCCGATTTCACCTTCAACTGCGCGGACTGGAACACCACTGCCGCGCTCTCGCAGCAAACCGCGCATGCACGGATCGACACCGGCCTCTTCGACATCAAGGCGGTGTTCCACCCCACCCGCAAGTTCGGCTGGCATGCGGGCCTGCGCTGGTACCGCGAGGACAACAAGACCAACTACCTCGCGTACAACCCGCTGACCGGACAGTACGGCTACATTTCCGAGAACGGCTCGCAGGGCAGCGTGGTGCCGGGCGAAACCGGCATCTTCGATCCGCGCAACCCGCTGTACTGGTCCTACGTGGCCCAGGTTCGCGCCATTCCATTCGGTTACACCGACACCATCTTCGATGCCGGCATCGACTGGCGAGTCGGCGAGTCCAACACCCTCAACATCACCTACAGCTTCGATCGCAACCAGCCGAAGTACCGCGAGCGCAAACTGCTGAACGAGCAGCGCATCCGCGCGCAGTGGATCGACCGCGCGCTGGGCAAGGCCACGTTGCGCATCAGCTACGAGTTCGCCTACCGCGACGGCGGCCCCTACAACTACGATCCCTACGAGCCGTTCTATTCGATCGCGCTGCCGGGTTTCGTGACGCCACCGCTCGGCAACGCCGCATTCACCACCGACGCGATGCGCAAGTACGACATGAGCAACCGCATCGAACACAAACTGCGCGCGATCGTGATCTATCCCATCGGCGACACCGCCACCTTGTCGGGGGTGGTGTACGGCACCCGTGACGATTACGCGGGATCGGGCGAGGTCGGCCGCCAGGCCACGCGCAACTACGGGTTCTCCCTGTCGTGGAACTGGCAACCGTCGCCGATGACCAACATGAGCGCGAACCTCGGACGCGACGACTCGCGCCTGCAATTCACCAACGTCGCGGACAACGAATCGCAGTTCGGCAAGCCGGGGCAGGACAACCCGGCCTTGGGCGGCCCGATGTATCCATTGGCCAACCAGTGGGCCGAGAAGGACAGCGAGCGCGACTGGAACGCGGGCCTGACCTTCAACCACCATTTCGACCGCCGCGCCAGCCTCGACTTCAGTTACACCTACACCTACGCGCTCGGCAAGCTCGCTTACATGTACGCGTCGCCCACCGCGATCTCGGGCACCCAGCAAGCTTACGTCGCCACGATCGGCGCGGGATTCCCCGACAACCACTACCACATCAACACCTTCCAGCTCGGACTCAACATCGCCTTCAACCGCACGCTGGGGATGCGGGTTTTCGATACCTTCCAGACCGGCAGCTTCTTCGACTGGCACTACCTGGGGCTGCAGAACAACCTCGTGATCGATCACAAGGTCTATTCCGATCTCGGACCGCAACCCCGTTACAGCGCCAACCTCATCGGCGTGATGCTCAACGTCAAACTCTGAGGACCCGACCGTGACCCGCCCGCTTCGCCGACACCACGCCCCGTTCCTTGCCGCACTGGCCTGCGCGGCGCTGGGCGTGGCGGTGGCGGCCAATGCACCATTCGAGGATTTGCGCAGCCAACCGCCGATCCACGGCGACGCCGCAGCAGGTGCCGCCAAGGCCGCGACCTGCGCCGCCTGCCATGGCGCCGACGGCATTGCGATCGCCCCGACCTTTCCCAACCTGGCCGGCCAGTCGGCGACCTATCTGTACGTGCAGTTGCGCGAATTCAGGAACGACACGCGCGTCAGCGCCGTGATGCAGCCGCTGGTCGCGGACCTGGGCGACCAGGACATGCGCGACCTTGCCGCGCACTTCGCGTCCCTGCCGGGCAAACCCGCAGCCGCCGTCCAGCAAACATCCTCGCGCGGCTACGCGCTTTATCACGATGGCGATCCGGGAGCGGGCGTGCCGGCATGCCAGGGCTGCCACGGCGTCGATGGCCGCGGACCGCGGCCGGATATCACCAGTACCGCACCGCATCCCGCATGGTCGACCTTCCCCGCGCTGGCCGGACAGGACACGCTTTACGTGCTCGCGCAGCTGCAGGCGTATCACGCGGGCACGCGCGCCGACAGCAGCAACGACAAGGTGATGCAGGGCGTCGCGCAGAACCTCAGCGATGCCGACATGCAGGCGTTGGCGGACTACATCTCGTCGCAGTAGCAACCCGTCGCCAACGGATGCGACCGCATGTCGCATGCAACCGGTACGAAGCGGACACAGGACACCCACAGCGCGCCCTGCACGCGGCATTCACACCGCGTTTGCTGGAATCCGCACGTTTCGTCGAAGCCGGATGTGGCGGGTTGCAGTGTCGCAAGCGGACAGGCTGGACGAATCATCTGTGGCGTGCCACATTCGACGTGGCGTTGCGTGGTCGCGCGTTTCACGGAGGAGGACTCGCCATGAAAGCGTCATCCCGGCTGCGGACCCTGGTTGCATGTTGGGCCCTGTTCGCGCTCGCAGGCTGCGGCAAAGGTGGCCAGGAGGCGCAGCAACCGCCGCCCGAGGTCGGCGTGGTCACGGCGCAGCCTCGAACGGTGCCTTTGACCAAGGACCTGGTCGGGCGGCTCTCCGCCTACCGCAGCGCCGACGTGCGTGCGCGCGTCGCCGGCGTGCTGCTGAAACGGGTGTACACGGAAGGCAGCGAAGTCAAGGCCGGCCAGGTGCTGTTCCAGATCGACCCGGCACCGCTCAAGGCGGCGCTGGCCAACGCGGGGGCGGGACTCGCACAGGCGCAGGCAACCTTCACCAATGCGCGCGTCACGGCGGAGAGGACCCGTGCGTTGGCGCCCAAAGGCTACGTCTCCAAATCGGACCTGGACGCCGCGCTGGCCAGCGAGCGCACGGCCAAGGCCGCGGTGCAGGCCGCGCAGGCCAACGTGGAAACCGCGCGCATCAACCTGGGTTACGCCGACGTCACCTCGCCGATCGCGGGACGCGCAGGACAACAACAGGTGACGGAGGGCGCGCTGGTCGGCAACGGCGCGGCGACGCTGCTCACCACGGTGGACCAGATCGATCCCCTGTACGTGAACTTCACGATCAGCGTCGGTGAACTCGACAGGTTGCGGCAGGCGCAGCACAGCGGTGCGCTCGAATTGAGCCAGCCCGACAAGGCGACCGTCAAGGTGTCGCTGCCGGATGGAACGGCGTACCCCGAATCCGGCACGGTGGATTTTTCCTCGGTCAACGTGGACCCTGCCACCGGCGCCGTGAATGCGCGCGCGCTGCTGCCCAACCCGCACGGCGCGCTGCTGCCGGGCAGCTACGTCACGCTCAAGGTCACGCTGGGCGAACGCCGTGACGCGTTCCTGGTTCCGCAGCCGGCGGTCTTGCGCGACACCGGCGGCACCTACGTACTCATCGTGGACAAGGACGGCAAGGTCGCGCGACGCGACGTCGCCACCAGCGGCATGGACGGCCTCGACTGGATCGTCACCTCGGGTCTCGCCGCGGGCGACCAGGTGATCGCATCCGGCGTGCAGACCGTGCGTGTAGGTTCGCCGGCCAAGGCGGAACCCTGGCAGCCGCCTGCCGCATCCGCAGGCAGCGCCGGTGCGCCGGGTTCGACCGCGCCGGCCAGCGACGACTGACGGCCCCCGCGATGTCGAACTTTTTCATCGACCATCCCGTCTTCGCGTGGGTGATCGCGATCCTGATCACGCTGGGCGGCGTGCTGTCGATCTTCGGCCTGGGCGTCGAGTCGTATCCCAGCATCGCGCCGCCGCAAGTCGTCATCATCGCGAGTTATCCGGGCGCGAGCGCGAGCACGGCGGAAGGTTCGGTCACGCAGGTGATCGAACAGCAACTCACCGGCATCGACAACCTGGTGTATTTCAGTTCCAGCACCAGCTCGACCGGGCGGGTGCAGATCACGCTGACGTTCCAGACCGGCACCGACCCCGACATCGCCCAGGTGCAGGTGCAAAACAAGGTTGCGCTCGCGACGCCGCGCCTGCCCAGCGAGGTGACCCAACAGGGCGTGGTGGTGGCCAAGGCCAATGCCGGCTTCCTGATGGCGGTAGCGCTGCGTTCGGACAACCCGGACATCGACCGCAACCGACTCAACGACATCGTGGCCTCGCAGGTGCTGGACCAGATTTCGCGCGTGCCGGGTGTGGGCAGCACGCGGCAATTCGGCGCCGAGTACGCGATGCGGATTTGGCTGAACCCGGACAAGTTGCATGGCTACGGGCTGTCCGCGACCGACGTCCTGAACGCGGTGCGCGCCCAGAACATCCAGTTCGCGGCCGGCTCGCTGGGCGCCGACCCGGCGAGCAACGGCTGGGGATTCACCGCCAACGTGGCCGGCGAGGGGCGCTTCACGTCGGCCGCGCAATTCCGCAACATCATCCTGCGCGCCAACAAGGACGGCACCGCGGTGACGTTGGGCGATGTCGCGACCGTCGGGTTCGGCCCCCAGTCGTACGGCTTCGACACCACCTTCAACGGCAAGCCGACCGCGGCGTTCGCGGTGCAACTGCTGCCCGGCGCCAACGCGCTCTCGGTCGCCGAGGCGGTGCGCGCCGAGATGGATCGGTTGCAGACGAGCTTTCCGCAAGGGGTGTCGTGGTTTGCGCCGTACGACAGCACCACCTTCGTGATGATCTCCATCAAGGAAGTGATGAAGACCCTGTTCGAGGCCATCGCGCTGGTGTTCCTGGTGATGCTTCTGTTCCTGCAGAACATCCGCGCCACGATCATCACGACCATCGTGATCCCGATCGCGCTGCTGGGCGCATTCCTGGGCATGAGCGTGCTGGGCTTCACCATCAACCAGCTCACGATGTTCGGGATGGTGCTGGCGATCGGCATCGTGGTGGACGATGCGATCGTGGTGATCGAGAACGTCGAGCGCCTGATGACGGAGGAGAACCTCTCGCCGCGCGAAGCCACCCGCAAGGGGATGGGGCAAATCTCGGGTGCGATCGTCGCGATCACCGTGGTGCTGGCGGCGGTGTTCATCCCTTCCTCGCTGCAGCCGGGCGCGTCGGGCATCATCTACCGGCAATTCGCGTTGACCATCGTGGTGTCGTTGTTGTTCTCGGCGTTCCTGGCGCTGACCTTCACGCCCGCGCTGTGCGCCAGCCTGCTGCGACCCGAACACGAAAAGAAGAAGAACATCGTGTTCCGCAAGTTCAACGACTTCTTCGGCTGGACCCACCGTACCTATTCCGGCCACATCGCCAGCGCGGTACACCACGCGCCGCGCTGGATGGCGGTGTTCGCGGTCGTGACCGTGCTGGCCGGGTTCCTCTACACCCGCCTGCCCGGCAGCTTCCTGCCCGACGAGGACCAGGGCTACGCGATGGCGATCGTGCAGTTGCCGCCGGGCGCCAGCAAGACCCGCACCCAGGCGGTGATGCGACAGATGTACGCGGTGCTTTCGAAGGACCAGGCGGTCGACGGCATGCTGCAGGTCACCGGCTTCAGCTTCCAGGGCAGCGGCGAGAACGCGGGGATGGCCTTCATCAAGCTCAAGGACTGGAGCGAGCGCAGCGAGAGCGCGATGCAGTTCATCCGGAACGCCAACACGCAGTTGCGCCAACAGATCCGCGATGCGCAGATTTTCATCGTGAACGTGCCGACGGTGTCTGGCCTGGGCCAGTTCGGCGGCTTCGACATGTTCCTGGAGGACCGCGGCGGTTCCGGCCGCCCCGCCCTCGACCAGGCCGTCGGCACCCTGCTTGCCAAGGCTGGGCAGGACAAGGTGCTGAGCGGCGTGCATCCCAACGAGTTGCCGCCGGCGCCGCAACTGCAGTTGAGCGTGGACCGTTTGCAGGCGGCCTCGATGGGCCTGTCGATCGGCGACATCTCCAATGCGATCAGCCTGATGCTGGCGCCGGTCTACGTGAACGACTTTACCTACGGCGGCCGCGTCAAGCGCGTGATGATGCAGGCCGCGGCGCCCTATCGCATGAGCGAGGCCGCGTTCGGACACTTCTTCACGCCCAGCAGCGGCGGAACCAATCCCGACGGCACGCCCGCGATGATCCCGATTTCCAACGTGGTGCACGGCACCTGGGAAATGGTGGCGCCGTCGTTGACCCGTTTCAACGGTTACCCCGCGACCGAGATCGTGGGTTCGCCCGCGCAAGGTTACGCCTCCGGGGACGCGATGAAGGCGATGCAACAAATCGTCACCCGGGATCTGCCGCACGGGTTCGGCTATGACTGGACCGGGCAGTCCTACCAGGAGCTGCTGTCGGGCAATGCCGCGACGATGCTGATGGCGTTGTCGATCCTGGTGGTGTTCCTCGCGCTCGCGGCCTTGTACGAAAGCTGGTCGATCCCGGTGGCGGTGCTGCTGATCGTGCCGCTGACGATGCTGGGCACCGTGGTGTTCACCATGGCGCGCGGTTTGACCAACGACATCTATTTCATGATCGGATTGACCACCGTGATCGGGCTTGCCGCCAAGAACGCGATCCTGATCGTCGAATACGCGATCGACGAACAAAAGCTGGGCAAGACCCTGCGCGAGGGCGTGATCGAAGCCGCCAAGCTGCGCTTCCGCCCGATCCTGATGACGTCGCTGGCCTTCATCCTGGGCGTGTTCCCGTTGTTCGTATCGAGCGGCGCGGGCGCCAATGCGCGGCACGCGATCGGTACCGGCGTGATCGGCGGCATGCTCTTCGCGACCTTCTTCGGCCTGCTGCTGATCCCGGTGTTCTACGTGACCGTGCGGCGCCTCGCCGGCGACAAGCTGGATGTTGCAGGCGCGGGACAGGAGAAACCGCCCGCCACGTAGTGCATCCATCCCTTAGGGGGGCAAACGTCCCGGGGACCGCTACCGCGCCGTCGCGGCGACCGGATGCGTGGCACGTACGGTGAGGACGTCGCCGGGCGCGGCTTCGACGATGCGCGTGGCGTTGCCCCCGACCAGGACGCGGAAGGCGAGGCCGCGCCGGAGCGTCCCGATGACCGTGAGGTCGGCGTCGTCGGCGATGGCGCGCCGACGCAGCATGATCTCTGGCGGACCATGTTCGATGTGGGTCCGCAGCTCCCGCCGGATTCCCTCGGACAGGCGCGCACCGTCGGCGAACGACTGCATGGCGTCGTACTCCATCAGCGCGAATGCCTGCCCGCGGTCGGCATCCAGCAGCAACGATCGGTGCGGGATGTCGAGTGCGTGCATCAACGCGAAGCCCGCATCGGCGAACCAGGCGGCCGCGGTCTCGAGCCCCTGCCGCGATTCGGGCGTGAAATCGGTGCCGACCAGCACCTTCCGGTAGGCACCGTGCGGACGCGACTTGACGACCAGCACCGGCCACGGCGACCGGCGCAACAACTGGACCGTGGTGGACTGGCCGACGAGATCGGCAAACACCGGACCGCGGGTACCCGCGACGACAAGCCCGCAACCTTCGCGCTCCGCGATCTCCAGGATCCTGTCGGCCGGCTCGCCTTCGGCGATGTGGACCACCAGGTCATCGGGCGCGTCGTGCAGGTCGCGCCGGATCTGGCGTTCGAGCCGTCCTGTTTCCTCGCGGCCCGCGGACGGCTCGTCATCGCCGAAAACCCCCTCACTCCCCTGAAACCCCGGGCGCAGCACGTGGACGACGTGCAGCTTCGCCTGCCATTGCCGCGCCAGCACGGACGCACGATCGAGCGCACGATCGGAATGGGCCTCGAGGTCGGTGGCCAGCAGGATGCTTCGCGGTGGTTGCGCGACAGCGTCAGGGTTGCCCATGTGCATCTCCCGGCGCCGCGATCGATCCGACGGCGACGAGGGCAAGTCTCACAGCGCTTGACGACGCGTGCAAGCGCGGCATGCGCCGATCGCCGCAGCTGCCGTGTAGACTCGAAACTCGAATGGGCATCGCGGCGTCGGCCGCGGGTCCGGAAGCACTGGCCTGGATCGTCCGCATGATGCCGTACGGCTGGATTTCAACCGCCATCCTGTTGCTGCCCTTCACGGTCGCGCTGGCGACGCCGCTGATCGGCCGCGGCAATCGCAGGCGGACGACGTGGTTGATGACCGGCACCGCCGGTGTCTGCCTGGTCCTTGCGACGCTGTTGTTCCCCGCCATCGCCGACGGCGAAGTGCTGCGCCAGACGTTCGCATGGGCGCCAGGACTCGGGCTGGAATTCACGTTGCGCGTGGACGGACTCACCTGGTTGTTCCTGATCCTGGTCTCCGGCATCGGCCTGCTGGTCGGCATCTACGCCACCTACTACATGCCGCCCGAATACCCGCTGGTGCGGTTCTTCTCGCTGCTGCTGGGCTTCATGGGCGCGATGCTGGGCATCGTGCTGTCCGGCAACGTGATCCAGCTGGTGTTCTTCTGGGAACTGACCAGCCTGTTCTCGTTCCTGCTGATCGGCTACTGGCACCACGGCAAGTCGGCGCGCGATGCCGCGCGCACGGCGCTGATCGTCACCGTCACCGGCGGCTTGTGCCTGCTGGCCGGCGTGCTGGTGCTCGCGCACATCACGGGCAGCTACGACGTCGATGCGATCCTCGCCGCGGGCGGGCGCATCCGCGCGAGTCCGCTGTACCTCCCGGCGCTGGTGTTGATCCTGCTCGGCGCGTTCACCAAGAGCGCGCAGGTGCCCTTCCATTTCTGGTTGCCGCAGGCCATGTCGGCGCCCACGCCGGTGTCGGCGTACCTGCACTCGGCGACGATGGTGAAGGCCGGCGTGTTCCTGCTGCTGCGGTTCTGGCCGGTGCTGGCCGGCACCGAACCATGGTTCTGGATCGTGGGCGGCGTCGGCCTGGCGACCATGCTGGTGGGGGCCTGGGCCGCCACCTTCCAGCACGACATGAAAGCAATATTGGCGTACTCCACCATCAGCCATCTTGGCCTGATCACGATGCTGGCGGGCCTCGGCAGCACGCTGGGCGTGGTGGCGGCGATCTTCCACACCGTCAACCACGCCACCTTCAAGGCGTCGATGTTCATGGCCGTGGGCGCGGTGGACCACGAAACCGGCACGCGCGACTTGCGGCGGCTGGGCGGCTTGCGCCACGTGATGCCGATCACCGCGACGCTGGCGGTGATCGCCGGCGCGGCGATGGCCGGCGTGCCGCTGCTCAACGGATTCCTGTCCAAGGAAATGTTTTTCGCGGTGGCGCTGGGCGCCAACCACGGCCTGGTGCTGGACACGCTGACGGTGTTGGTCGCGGTGGCCGCGGCGGCGCTCGGCGTGACCTATTCGCTGCGGCTGGTCGGCGGCGCGTTCTTCGGGCCGCTGCGGCATGACTATCCGCGTGAGCCGCACGAGCCGCCGCGCTGGATGCGTTTCCCGATCGGGATATTGGCGTTGGCGTGCCTCGCGGTCGGGATCTTCCCGGCGTGGGTGGTCGGTCCGCTGCTGCGCGCGGCCGCGCTCTCGGTGCTGGGACCGCAACTGCCGCCCTACAACCTTGCGCTCTGGCACGGCCTGACGATGCCGATGCTGATGAGCGTGATCGCATTCGTCGCGGGTTGCGTGTTGTATGTCCTCGGACGACGCCGCATCGCCGCGCGCGACGACGCGCCGTTGATCGGCTGGACCTCTGCCCTGCACGGGTTCGAGCGCGTGCTTGCGTTCCTGACCACCACCCTCCCCGACCTGCAACAGCGGGTCTTCCCGAGCCGGAAGCTGCAGGTGCAACTGCTGCTGGTGGTGTTGCTGGCGGGTGTCTTCGGTTTCCTGGCCGTGCAGCCGCCACCCGCGCCCGTCGCCATGCACGGCATGCACGTCGATCCCGCGTTCGCGCTGCTGTGGCTGCTCGGCATCGCCTGCGCGATCGGCGCGGCCACCCAGGCCAAGTTCCAGCGCATGGCGGCGCTGATCCTCACGGCCGGGACCGGTCTGGTGGTGTGCATCACCTTCGTGTGGTTGTCGGCGCCGGACCTCGCGGTCACGCAACTGGTGGTCGAATCGATCACGACCGTGTTGCTGCTGCTGGGCCTGCGCTGGCTGCCCAAGCGCATCCGGGAACTTGCGCCGCTGAGCCCCGTCGCGCGCTACCACCGCGTCCGCGACGCGGTCGTCGCGATCGGCATCGGGGTGGGCCTCGCCAGCCTGGCTTACGCCGTGATGAACCACCTGGTCGCCGACTCGGCGTCGCGCTTCTATCTTGAGCAGGCCTTGCCGGGCGGCGGCGGCCGCAACGTGGTCAACGTGATCCTGGTGGACTTCCGCGCGATGGATACGCTCGGCGAGATCACCGTGTTGTCGGTCGTGGCGCTGACCGTGTTCGCGCTGCTGTGGCGGTTCCGGCCGGCCGCCGAGAGCATCGGGGCGCCGCGTGCGCGAGGCAGTACGCCCGGGCAAGCTGAGCCCCACACCGACCGCGACCCACGCGCGTGGGCCGACCAGTTGGCGATTCCGGGATTCCTCATCCTGCTGATCGCGCCTGTGATCGCGCTGTTCGCGTTGCACCTGTTCCTGCGCGGGCACGACTTGCCCGGCGGAGGATTCGTCGCCGGCATCAGCGTGACGATGACCTTGATCGTGTTGTACATGGCTGCCGGCGCGCGCTGGGTGGAAGCACGGCTCAAGGTCGCACCGGCGCGCTGGATCGGCGCGGGATTGTTGCTGGCGATCGCCTCCGGCCTGGCCGCGGTGGTGCTCGGCGATCCGTTCCTGACTGCGTACCACGGGCACTGGACCCTGCCGGTGCTCGGCGACGTTCCGTACAACAGCGCGTTGCTGTTCGACTTCGGCGTGTTCGCCGTCGTGTCCGGCGCCAGCGCGCTGATGCTGGTGGTACTGGCGCACCAGTCGCTGCGCCGCGTGGTTCCCGCACCCGATGCGGTGCGCGACGCCGGGGAGGCCGAATCCTGATGGAAGCCGTACTCGCGATCGCGATCGGCGCCCTCGCGGGCTCGGGCGTGTGGCTGCTGCTGCGGCCGCGCACGTTCCAGGTGATCATCGGCCTCACGCTGATTTCCTACGCCGTCAACCTGTTCATTTTCGCGGTCGGTGGTGTCCGCGTCGGTGCCGATCCGGTGCTCGGTGCCGCCACCGATCCTTCGCGTTACGCCGATCCGCTGCCGCAGGCGCTGGTGCTGACGGCGATCGTGATCGGTTTTGCCACCACGGCATTGTTCCTGGTGGTGTTGCTGACCTCGCGCGGTTTCGCCGGCAACGATCACGTCGATGGCGAGGACGGTACGCCATGAACGGCGCGCTCGCGATCGCACCGATCCTGATCCCGCTCGCGGCCGCAGCCGTCCAGGTACTGCTGGGCATCCGCTTCCGGCGCTTCCGCACGGGCTTGAGTTTCCTGTCCTGCCTCGCACTGGTGGCCGTCGCCGCCTTGCTGATGATGTCGGCATCGCGCGGCGAAGGCGCGACGCTGGTGTACAGCCTCGGCAATTGGCCGGCCCGGTTCGCGATCGTGCTGGTGGTCGACCGATTGTCGGCGTTGATGCTGCTGCTCACCGCGGTGCTGGCACTCGCGGTGCTGCCGTACGCACTGGGCCGCTGGCAACGCATGGGTCCGCATTTCCAGCCGCTCGTGCAGGTACTGCTGGTGGGCTACAACGGCGCATTCCTGACCGGCGACCTGTTCAACCTGTTCGTGTTCTTCGAAGTGCTGCTGGCCGCGTCCTACGGATTGGCGTTGCACGGTTCCGGTGCGCGCCGGGTCGGCGCAAGCCTGCACTACATCGCGATCAACCTGACGGCCTCGATGCTGTTCCTGGTCGGTGTCGGCCTGATCTTCGGCGTCACCGGCACCGTCAACATGGCGGTGCTGGCGCATCTGATTCCCGACCTCACCGGCACGCCGCGCGCGCTGATGCAGGCGGGTGCGGCGTTGCTGGGACTGGCCTTCCTGATCAAGGCGGCGGTCTGGCCGGTGGGCTTCTGGCTGCCGCGCACCTACTCGGCCGCGATACCGCCGGTCGCGGCGCTGTTCGCGGCGATGACCAAGCTCGGCATCTACGTGATCCTGCGCCTCAGCCTGCTGTTGTTCGGCGCCGATGCCGGGCCCGAGTCGGCGCACTTCGGCAGCGACTGGCTGCTGTGGCTCGGGATCATCACGCTGGTGGTCGGCAGCATCGGCATGCTGGGGGCGCGGGAATTGGGCAAGCTCGCGGCGTACAGCGTGTTGGTGTCCTCGGGCACGCTGCTGGGTGCGGTGGCACTGCACAATCCGGCGGTGACCGCGGGCGCGCTGGCGTACCTCGTGATTTCCGTGCTCGGGATCGCCGCATTCTTCCTGCTGACCGGGCTCGTCGTGCCGCGCGAAGCGCCCGAAGGCGCCGCGCAACTGGAACCCTACGATCCCGCCATCGACGCGTTGTTCGCCGCTGAGGACGAACGGCGGGTGGCGAGTCCGGCGCCCGTGGTGATTCTCGCGGTCTGCTTCTTCGCGTGCGGGTTGCTGTTGGCGGGACTGCCACCGCTCTCGGGCTTTCTCGCGAAGTTCGCCCTGCTGGCGCCGATGCTGGACCATGGTGCGGGCGCCACCGCCCTGTTCGCACTCATAATCACCGCAGGGCTGTGCACCGTGATTGCGATGGCGCGCGCCGGCATCCAGATTTTCTGGGCCGACGCGGACTGGCAATTCCCGCACGTCGAGGCCCGCGAAACGGTGTCCGTGGTCGGCCTGCTGGGCATCTGCCTCGTGCTCACCTTCGCCGTCGCCGCGCCGTGGAACTATCTGGCGGCGACCGCACGCCAGATCCATGCACCCGCGCATTACATCCACGCGGTGATGGGACCAGCCGCGGAGACCCCGCCATGACGCGCTGGCTGCCTCACCCGTGGTTCGCGCTGTGGCTGCTGGTGGCATGGCTGTTGCTGCAGCAAAGCCTCGCCGCGCCGACGATCGTGCTCGGCATCGTGCTGGCGCTCGTGCTGTCCTGGGCCCTCGGCAAACTGGGCTTGCCGCGGGTGCGCGTGCGCAGCCTCGGAACCTTGCTGGTGTTGCTCGCGCGGGTGTTCGCCGACATCGTCCGCTCCAACATCGCGGTGGCGAAGATCATCGTCTCGCCTTGGCCGCGCTACACCTCAGGATTCGTCACGATCCCGCTGGAGATCACAAGTCCGTACGCATTGGCGCTGCTGGCCTGCATCATCACCGCGACGCCGGGCACGATCTGGGTCAGCCACGATTCGCGGCGCCAAATGTTGTTGATCCACGTGCTCGATGTCATCGACGAAGCCACCTGGATCGCCCACATCAAGCAGCGCTACGAACAACCGCTGCTGCGGATTTTCCGGTGACTTCCCTTTCGGTGACCGCCCTTTCGATGACCTCCGATCTCGCAACCGCCGCCATCCTCGCTTCCCAGTTCCTGCTGTTGCTGGGCATGGGCATGGCCATCGTCCGCATGGTGCGCGGTCCGCGCGCGCAGGACCGGGTGCTGGCGCTGGACGCGCTGTCCATCGACGGGATGTTGCTGTTGCTCACGATCGGCATCCGCACCGGCAGCATCCTGTACGTCGAAGCCGGGTTGATCATCGCGGTGCTCGGCTTCGCGGCCACCGCCGCGTTCGCGAAGTTCCTGCTGCGCGGTGAGGTGATCGAATGAACGTGCTCGCGACGGTGCCGGGCTGGGTCGCGCTGACGATCGGGGCGCTGGTGCTCGCCGGCGCGCTGCTGGTGTGCATCGGTTCGGTCGGCCTGTTGCGCCTGGATTCGTTCTACCGCCGCGTGCACGCGCCCACGCTCGGCACCACGCTCGGGATGTACCTGGTGCTCGTGGGAACCATCGTGTTCTTCTGGGCGGGCGAGGGCCGGCCGGCGTTGCACGTCATCCTGATCGGCGTGTGCGTGACCGTGACCACGCCGATCTCGCTGATGTTGCTGGCGCGTGCCGCACTGGAGCGCGACCGGCGCGAAGGCGCGGCGGGCATCCCTGCCGCCAATCCGCCCGAAACCGGAGCGGATGGGGGCGAGTAGAAACCCATGGGGATGTCGCAGGAACTGCGTTCCTGCGACCTTCCCGCTCCAGGACCGCGCCCCGCCCCGTCGCCCAACCATTGACTCAAGCTTGCGCGGCGGGAAGTGCCCGCGCGGCGAAAGCCGTCATGATTTGTGCCCAGCCGGCGAAGATGAGCTCGATGCCGATGAACAGGCCGATGACCCACAAACCGCTCACGGGCCACTGTATCCAGATCAGGATGCCGAGGATCAAGGTCACCACGCCGCTCAGGCACACCCACCCCCAGCCGGCAACGCGCACGCTCAAGGCGGTAATGATGCGGAAGATGCCGGCCACGCAGAAATACATCGCGAGCAGCAGCGTCAACCCCACCGCACCCTCCAGCGGTTTCCACAGCAGCAGCGCGCCCACCACGATGGCCAGCACTGCGTTGAGTGCGTGCAGGAACAGGTGACCGCCGCCGCGGTGCCGGATCGTCTGCACCGCCTCGACGATACCGGCAATCACCAGGATCCAGCCGAAGAAAATCATCGAAACGACGGTGGCCAGCATCGAATCCACCACGGCGATGATGCCGAGGATCAGGAGACAGATGCCCAGGACCAGCAGCCATCCCCAATTCCGGCGCAGTTCCGCGGCCAATCCCGGGAAAATGCCGGCAGCTCCACTGTTGCCCTGACTGTTCATGATCGGTCTCCCTCGTTGTGGATCGTTGGCCGTGCGGACCCGAATGCATCGAAGCCGCGCGATGGGTGCTTCAATTCATGGCTTCCGGACATCTTGCGCGCGGGACACCCCGTTTCTCTCATCGCGAACCCCTCTTTCCGGCGTGCCAATGTGCACTTGCGCCCGTGTAGAAACGGTGAACCCGCTTCGACACGACGGCATCGACCGTATCGCGTTGAAGCCATCGCCGATGTCGCGCCCGGGATGCCTGGCGGGACCTGCATGCGCAAGGTCTCGCCATTCAACGGTAAATCGCCTCGACCAGATCGATCTCGTGCACAAGCTTGCGTGAGGTCTCGTCGGAAATCTTGCGATGGCGTGCGAGATCGAGGACTTCCGCCCGCTCGCCCCGCAATCCGGCCAGGCGCAGCTTGCGCTCCACCGCATCCGCCTTGCGCAAGCGCCGCGCATCGGCATCGCCGTTGTCGCCTCCGCGCACCCGGCTCTGGTAGATCGCGATCACCCGGCTCGCGGCGTCGGTGCAGAGGTCCGTCGCGGCCGCTGGCGTGTGCTCCTGGATTTCATGCTGGGCTTTCTTGATCGACTCGATCGCGGCATTCGCCGCCGCGATCCGCGCACGGTCCTCTTGCTGCTGCTCGGCGGGCTCACTCGGCAACTCGAGACCCTTGAGCACCCTGGGCAAACCGATGCTGGCGACGACCAGTGACAGCAGGATCACGGCAGCCGCAAGGAAGATCGCCAGGTTGCGTGCGGGGAACGGCGAGCCATCAGGCATCAGCAATGGCAAGGTCAGCACGCCGGCCAGCGTGATCGCGCCGCGCACGCCGGCCAGTGACGTCGCGAGGATCAGCCGCCAGCCCGGCTTGTCCGCAACTCCGTTGCGACGCCCATGCCTCAACACGCGCACCTGCAGCGAAAGCCACACCCATACGAAACGTAGCGCGGCAAGTCCTGCCGTGATGGCTACCGCATACGCGGCCAGCCACCACGGATTGACATGGCCGCTCTCGCGCACCGTCGCGATCGCACCCTGCAGGATGCGCGGCAACTGTTCGCCGAGCAGCACGAACATGATGCCGTTGAGCGTGAACTGGATCGTGTTCCAGACGGCGCTGCGTTCGAGGCGGGTCGTCGCCATGCTGCGGCCCGTCAATTCGACGTAGCTCATCGTGATGCCGGCGGCGACGGCCGCGAGGATGCCGGACGCATTCACTTGCTCGGCCACCAGATAGGCGCCGAACGGGATCAGCAGGTTGACCAGGATCGACGAGCCGCCCTCCTCCCCGAAACGGCGCGTCAGCCACTGCTGCACCCAGGCGACCGCCAGCGTGAACGCCACCCCGCAAGCCAGCCCGGCCACCGCCACCCACAGGAAGGAAAGCGTCGCGGAGCGCAACGAAAACGTCCCGGTCAACGCGGCTGCGACCGCAAACTGGAAGCAGACCAATCCGGAGGCGTCGTTGAGCAGCGATTCGCCTTCCAGGATGTGCATCAGCCGCCGCGGCACCGGCGCACGCGCCGCGATCGAGGACACCGCCACGGGGTCGGTGGGCGATACGATCGCCGCGAGCGCGAACGCGACCGCAAGCGGCATCGCCGGAATCAACCAGTGGATCAGGTAACCGGCGCCGACGACCGTGAAGACCACCAGCCCCAACGCCAACTGCAGGATCGTCCCCCTGTCGCGGAACAGGCCGTCCTTCGGGATCCGCCAGCCGTCCAGGAACAACAACGGTGGCAGGAACAACAGGAAGAAGACCTCCGGATCCAGTTCGACCCCGTGATGCAACACGCCGGCGATCACGCCGCCGAGGACGATCTGCACGATCGGCAGCGGCAACGAGATCGGCAGCGCGCGAACCAGGTAGCCGCTGACGATCACCGCCAGCAGCATCGCCAATACCAGTTCGATCGAACCCATCCGGGTAGCTTACGCTACGGCGTACCGCGCACGCGACCGGCTGCGCGCAAGATGCGCGTGCATGAGGGTTGACCGTTCCAGGACGGCCATGCCGATCATCAACCCAGACGGACCGACAACATCGAGATCGAGCCGCCATCCGTGCCGTCGGTGGGAAAACCCACGGCATCATCTTCGTGGCTGGCGCCCAGCACGTACAGCAGGGGCAGGTAGTGTTCCGGCGTGGGGATCGACAATTCCGCGTCGGGGCCCAATGACGCGTAATCCACCAGCGGCTGGACATCGCGCTGCACGATGAGGTTGCGCACGGCGGTTTCGAACCGCACGGCCCAGTCGAACGGCTGCGCCGGATGCCGGCCCCACGCATACGCATGCAGGTTGTGCACGACGTTGCCGCTGCCGAGGATCAGCACGCCCTCGTCGCGCAACGGCGCCAATCGCTTGCCCAGGTCGTGGTGGAAGGCAGGCGCCTGGGTTTCGTCGATGCTCAACTGCACCACCGGCACGTCGGCATCGGGGAAGACGTGGCGCAGCACCGACCAGCTGCCGTGATCCAGGCCCCACGAAACATCGGCGCGGACGGGCACGGGCGCAAGCAGCTCGCGCAGCCGGCGCACGAACACAGGATTGCCGCGCGCCGGATATTGCACCTCGAACAACTCGCGCGGGAAGCCGCCGAAATCGTGGATCGTGCGCGGTCGCGCCATCGCGGTCACTGCAGTCCCTGGAAGGTACCAGTGCGCGGAAACGGAAAGCACCAGGCCAGGCTTCGGCAACTGCCGCCCGAGCGCCGACCACGCGCGCGACCAAGCCGTATCCTGGATGGCGTTCATCGGGTTGCCGTGGCCGATGAACAGGGTCGGCATGCGTGTCGTCATGCGTCGCCTCCGGATGCCCGTGCATGCGGAAGATGCCAGCCGTGGCGGATCGCCATGTAACGCAGCGCGAAACACGCCAGGCCGCCGACGATCGCGGTGGGCACCGCATGGATGCCGATAACGTGCCCCCCCACCACGATCGCCGCGCCGACCAGCGCGGCCAGCGCATACAGGTCGGAGCGCAGCACGCTGGGGATCTGCATCACCAGCACGTCGCGCAACATGCCGCCGCCGATGCCGGTGAGCATGCCCAGCAACGCCGCCATCACGGGGTTGAGTCCGTACAACAAGGCCTTTTCGGCGCCCGCCACCGCGAAGAAGGCCAGGCCGATCGCGTCGAACCAAAGCACCGTGTGGTTGAGCCGCGCGATCATCGTGTCCCAATAGAACACGATCAACCCGGCGAATATCGACACGCCGAGGTAACTCAGGTGGGCAATCGCCGCCGGCGGCGTTGCGCCGATCAGGATGTCGCGCGTGATGCCGCCGGCGTTGCCTGCCGAGAACGCGAGCACCAGTACCCCGAAAATGTCCAACCGGTACTTGACCGCCGCCGCCGCGCCGCTGATCGCGAATACGAAGGTGCCGCCAAGATCCAGTGCCACCAGCATGATGTGTGTGACCGACATGTGCGTCCCGTTCGAATGGCGCCGACTATACCCCCGACCGGCGCACCGGCTCGTCTGGCGCCTGCATCAAGCCGCCAGCCATGCACGCGCGGCGACCACCATTGCTTCGACGCCTGTTTCCAATGTCGGGTGGATCACCGGCAGGAAGCGCGGATTGTGGTTGGTCGGCAGTTCGTTGATGCGATTCGCGGCTTTTGCCTTCGCGTAGACATCCGGATCGGTGCCGCCCACGAACCAGAACACCGACGGCACGCCCCACTCCGAACCGAACGAGCCGAAATCCTCGCTCGCCGACGCGGGGCCGGTTTCGTGGACACGCCCGGGCGAAAAGTATTGGCGGAAGGCTTCCGAGACGCGCTTGCTCGCGGCGGCATCGTTGACGGCAAGCGGGTAGCGGTCCAGCGGCGTGATCTCCGGTTTCCTCGGTGCACCCGACGCTTCGGCTTCGGCATTGACGATGCGCTCGATCGCGGCCAGCACGCGCTTGCGCACGCCCTCGTCGAAGGTGCGCACGTTGAGCTTGATGATGGCTTCGTCCGGGATCACGTTTTCCTTGGTGCCGGCCTGCAACGCACCGACCGTGACCACGGCGGCTTCCGTCGCCGCCACTTCGCGCGACACGATCGTCTGCAGCCGCAGCACGACCGCCGCGGCCATCACCACCGGATCGATGCTGGCCTGCGGCATCGAACCGTGCGCACCACGCCCGAACAGGCGGATCTGCAGGCTGTCGGCCGCGGACGTGATCGCGCCGGTGCGTCCGCCCAGCATGCCGGCCGGTCCGACCATCACATGCTGGCCGAGGATGACGTCCGGTTTCGGAAAACGCTTGAACAAGCCGTCGTCGATCATCGCCTGCGCACCCGCCGCGGTTTCTTCCGCGGGCTGGAACACCACCATCAAGGTGCCGTGCCAGGCATCGCGCGCGTGCGCCATCAAGGCGCTGGCGCCCGCGAGCCAGGCGACGTGCATGTCGTGGCCGCAGGCGTGCATTACCGGCACGGTCCTGCCTTCGGGATCGTTCGCCGTGACCTTGCTGGCATACGGCACCCCGGTGGCTTCCTCGACCGGCAACGCGTCCATGTCGGCGCGCAGCATCACGGTCGGACCATCGCCGTTGCGCAGCAGCCCGACGACACCGGTGTTGCCGACGTGTTCCGTCACTTCAAAGCCGGCCGCGCGCAACCTGTCCGCGGCGAGGCCCGCGGTGCGGGTTTCCTGCATCGACAACTCGGGGTGCGCGTGCACATCCTTGTACAGGGCCTCGAGGCCGGGAATCAACGGATCGAGATTCCCCAGGACAGGATCCCGCAGTGCCGTAGCGCTCATGTTTTTTGTCCTCGCAGCTGTTGGATCGACAGGCACCTGCATTCCGATGCCGTAAACTCCGGCCGTTCGCGCGCGGCCAACAGGCCCGAAACTCTACTCCCATCGGTTGGCGGGGGAGCAACGTTCGCCACCGTCGCGGCATCCGCGCCCGGTCCCTGCGTGGAATGGCTGCGGGACCACGGCCGCCTGGGGCGCGGCCACGCGGCGTGGCGATGCTGGACCGTGCCGAGCTCGACCTGCCTGCCTGGGCACGGTGTGCGGACGCGGAACCGCAGGCAGGCGGGGCGATCGCATGTATACGGACGATGGATGCAGCCGAAATCAAGCCTGCGCCGGCAGCCTGCCGCGCACGTTTTCGGCGTCGAACGGACCGGGTGATGCGATGAGGTCGCGCGCGGCATCGACCTGGCCCCAGGTGTTCCAGAGCAACACGCCGCGCACGCGGCCGGCGTCGAGGTAATACACCACGCCTTCGCGGAACGGCGTGACCCACTGCTCCACGGTTTCGAGGCGCGAATCGAGCGTGCCGACGGCTTCGTAGCCGAGGTCGAACAGGTCGGAATAGAAGAACGGCAGTTCGTCATAGGGTGCATCGAGTCCCGCCATGCACTTGCCGGCGCGCGCGCCCATCGTGATGGCGGCGTTCTCGTGTTCGACGCGGATGCGCTTGCCAAGCGCGGGTGCCGGAAACGAGGCCACGTCGCCGGCGGCATGGATGTCGGGGTCGGACGTCTGCAGGTGCTCGTTCACGATGATGCCGTTGTCCACCTTCAGGCCCGCCGCCTCGGCAAGCTGCACGTTGGGCGTGATGCCCAACCCCGCGACCACCGCATCGGCGGCGAGGGTGCTGCCATCCGACAATTTCAGTTGCGCGCCTTGCGCGGTGCTGCTGCCGCTTTCGACGGTGATGCCTGCGCGCACGTCCACGCCCTTCTCGCGGTAGTACGCGGTGACCGCATCGGCCAGCGATTCCGGATACACGCGCGCACCGATCGCATCGTCGGGGAACAGCATCGTGACCTTGCAATCGTTCATCGCCATCGCCGCCGCGATCTCGCTGCCGATGAAGCCGCCGCCGACCACCGCGATCCGCGCGCCCGGTTTCACGGATCGGCGCAGGCGTTGGTAGTCATCGAAGGTGCGGTAGTAGATGAAGTCGCCGCCACCCGAGGGCAGCTTGCGTGGCGTACCGCCGGTGGCGATCAGGAGCTTGCGGTATTTCCACGTATCGCCCTTGTCGTCGTGCACGGCGTGCGCGGCGCGGTCGATCTTCGTGGCGCGCCGCGAAAGCTGCACGTCGGCGCGCGCCTTGTCGATCGGGCGCCAGATGTCCGCTTCCTCGCCGTCCTTCCACAACTTCTTGCTGAGCGGCGGGCGATCGTAGGGTGGGTGGGATTCGTCGCCGAGCATGCCGATACCCGCCTTGGCGTCGGCTTCGCGCAGCGCCTGCGCCGCGGCTTCGCCGGCCATGCCGGCACCGATGATCAGGTAATCGAATGCGTGTTGCATGGCGCGTCCTCGTCATGGTGTGCAGTCCTTCGAGGATACGCGGTCCGGCGTGAAGATGCCCGCACGGAGTGTGTCAAGCGCTTGAACGCGACAACGCTTCACGCAGCACGTCACTCGCACTGCGGCCGAAATTTCCGACCTGGATGATTATTGCCGCGTGCCGCGCAGGTTGGCCGGGGTCGCCGCGAAGCCGGGCGTTGCCCGCCACGGATTGATGTCGATGCCGCCGCGGCGCAGGAAGCGCGCATACACCATCAACTCCAGCGGTGCGCATTGCCGCCGGATGTCGATGAACATGCGTTCGACGCAGGCTTCGTGGAAATCGGCATGGTCGCGGAAGGAAACCAGGTAGCGCAGCAGCCCCGCGCGATCGATGGACTTGCCCCGGTACCTCACCTGCACGCTGGCCCAATCGGGCTGGCCGGTGACCGGGCAGCGCGAGCGGAACACGTCGCTGACCAGCGCTTCCTCGACGACACGCGCGTGCGGCGGGACGGCGAGGTGCTGCGGCCGCGGCGGCGCATAATCGGTGATGTCGAGTCGCTGCGCGTCCAGCGACTCGCCGGCGAAGTCCGTGACCTGCAGGCGTGCGAACTCCGGGCGCTCGCGCAACGCGACTTCGACGTCACCCCCGGTGCAGTCAGCGACATCCCGCGCGATGCGCGCCCGCACGGCGTGCGCATCGTCGAAGCACGTCATCGCATAGCCGTTGAGGTACAGTTTCAGCGACTTGGATTCGACCAGGTTGGGCGAATCGCACGGCACCCGCAACTCGGCTACCGCGACGCACGGCTTGCCACGCGAGTCCAGCCACGACAGTTCCCACGCGTTCCAGATGTCGGCGCCCGCGAACGGCAATCCGGCAGCACCGATGCCGAGCGGCTGGCGCGCTTCGGCGCGCGCGACCGGAAACAGCCGCGTCGGATCGACGGCGTTCGGGTATTCGGCACGGCGCCCTAGCGGGTTGGCAATTCCAGCCACATCAATCACTCGAAGCCACGATGTACTGCTCGATCTTGCCGTTCGGCAACGTATAGGTGCTGACCCCGAGTTTCTTGTGCGGAAACGTCAGCGTGTAGCTGCGCATCTGCATCCCGCCGCGTTTCTTCGCGGCACGGATGGTGAACGAGGTCGGCGTGCCGAGCGGTGCGAGGCTGGTCTGGTAATCGTGCAGCGCGGTCGCATCGAAATAGCTGTTGGCGTCGGCGGTGAACAGGTCGCGGTCGATCCGGCCTTTTTGCAGGTTCGCGAAAATCGTCCTGGCCTGGTCGAGTGCCCGGGTCGCGGCCGGATCGTGGACCTCGAACAGCGCCCTGGCGATGCCCTCGCCGATGGTGTGGAAGGTGCCGACCGCGTCCTGGTTGGTCTGCACCACCACCGCGGCATGCTCGTCGGGAAAAATGTAATTGCCCGCGGTGAAGCCCATGACCTCGCCGTCGTGCCAGATCATCCGGTGCCCGTCCAGCTTCCCGACAAACACGCCGAGGCCGTAGCCCGAGCCGAGGCCGTTGCTCAACACGATCTCGGTCTGCATTGCACGCCACGAGGCCGGTTGCAGCAGCGTCTGGTCGATCATCGCGATGTCCCACTTCGCGAGGTCGCTCGCGGTCATCGCCAATTCGCCCGCGCCGAACATCCAGTTCACGCCCTCTTTCGGCGAAGGCCGCAGTGGCCCCAAGGCGTTGCGTGAGTACCCACGCGCATCGCTGGCCGGCAACGCGTGCAGGTTGGTGTCATACGCATCGGTGATACCCAGCGTCGGGAACACGTGTTGCTGCAGGAACTCGAACGGCGTCTGCCCGGTGAGCTTCTGCACGATCGCGCCGGCGATGGTGTAGCCGGTGTTGCTGTACTGCCATTGCGAACCCGGCGCGAAATCCAGCGGCTTCTTCGCCCAGACATCCATGATGTGCGCCGGCGTGGTCGACTGCTTCATCATCGGCATCAGGTAATCCTGCGGCCAGAAATCCTGGTAGCCGGAAGTGTGCGAGAGGATCTGCCGGATCGTGACGTGGTCGGCGTCGGTGAGGTCCGGAAAGAACTTCGCGACCTTGTCGTCGAGGTTCAATTTTCCCTGTTGCTGCAACATCAGGATCGCCGCCGCGGTGAACTCCTTGCTGATCGAGCCGATGCTGTAGCGCATCGAAGCGGTCGCGGGCGTTTTCGGATCGAGCCGCGCATCGCCGTACGCCTTCGCGTAAACGAGTTTGCCGTCACGCACCACGGCAACGGATGCGCTGGGCACGCCGCTTTGCTTCAAGGCATCGTTGGCGATCCTGTCGATCTTCGCGGCAAGGTCCGCGGGCAACGCATCCTTCGCAAATGCAGGCACACAGGCGAAGGCCAGCAGCGCGGCCAGGCACAACAGGCGAACGGTGTTCGGCAGCAATCGCATGGGAGCCCCTCGGCAGGAAAAGCGTGAACGCGAACGATAGCACCGTCACCGCGGTCGCGCGGCCGGGTATCCGGCTACCAGAAATAAACCTGCAGCGAAGACGGCTTGGGCTTGGGCGGTATCGCGCCCAGGAACGTACGATGATCGGGGAAGTTCATGGCGCTGCGATCCAGCAGCGTGTCGACCTCGGCCATGTCGTACTTCGCCTCCTCGGCTGTCGGCGGACGCGGGTCGCCGGGAAACAGGCCGACCCCAGCCAACAGGCTGTACCACGACATGATCGGATAGCCGCGCCCGAACTTGCCTTGCGCAATGCCGGCGGAGATCGGGCGGCTGGCCAGCCAGGTGCGCAGCAGTTGCTGCAACGGTTCGGACAGGTGGGTGTTGGCGGCATTCGCGCGCCAGTAATCGGTGTCGTTGCGTGTGTTGGTCTTGAAGTGGGTGACGATGTAGTCGCGCGTGCCTTCGACGCCAGCATTGAGCGTGTCGTTGAAGCGCCTGCGCGTGCCCTCGCCCAGGTCGCGCTGCTCCAGCGCGGCCACCAGCATCTCCGCAGTGCGCTGTACGTACAGCAGCGTGGTCGCCTCCAGCGGTTCGATGAAACTCTGGGCAAGGCCATTCGCCACGCAGTTGCGCCGCCACGGCTCGGCCACGCGCCCCGGACGGAATTCCAGGTGCCGCGCCGGAACGTCGGCGTCCAGCAAGCCGAGGTGCCCGCGCAACTCCTTTTCCGCATTTTCGGGCGGGCAGAAGTCGGTGCTGTACACATAGCCGTAGCCGTAACGCGTCGTCAGCGGAATCTTCCACACCCAGCCATGCCCGAGCGCGCTGGAAATCGTCTTGGGCATGATCGGCCCGTCGTGCGGTTTGCTGATCGCGATGGCGGCGTTGTTGAACAGGTTGTCCTTGAACGGCACGAAGGGCGTACCGAGCGCCTTGCCCATCAGCAGCGAGGCGAAGCCGGTGCAATCGACATAGAAGTCGCCCGCCAGCGTGCCGCCATCCTTGAGCGCAAGCGAGGCGACGTCGCCGGATTCCGCAAGCCGTACTTCGGTCACGTGGCCGACGACGTGTTGCACGCCGCGATCCATCGCCTTTTTCTGCAGGAAGCGGCCCAGCAACACGGAATCGAAATGGAAGCCGTACCACACGTCGAACGGGAAACTTTGCTGCGGTCGTGGCGCCTTGCACTCACGCGCCAGCCGCGCGGATATGAAGAAACGATCGGGGTGCGCGTGCACGTCGGCGCGGTCGAGGCGCGCGTGCACGTTGTCGATGAACGGCGCCATCGTCATGTTGTCCAGCATCGACGCGAACGAATGGAAGTAGCTTTCGTATCCGGGTCGCGTGGACCAGCCGTCGAAGCTGATGCCGGCCTTGTAGGTGGCGTGGCATTCCGGCATCCATTCCGATTCCTCGATGCCCAACCCTTCGAAGAAGCCACGCAACCAGGGCGTGGAACCCTCGCCGACACCGATCACGCCCACCTGCGACGATTCCAGCACCGTGACCTTGAGGCGCGCACCGTAAGCCGAGTTGGCCAGCAGCAGCGCGGTCATCCAGCCGGCGGTGCCACCGCCGACCACCACGACATGTCGCACCGGCGGCTCGGCATCGATGCGGACTCCGTCGCGGCGTGCGGCGACGTTGTGGTTGAAGACCGTGGCGGTATCGGACATGGCTGACGGATCGAACGCGCGCGCTGGAGACGCGCACGATAGCACCACCCATCCCGGACACGCGCGATCCTCAGTGCGCGGCTTCGCTGGCGGCGGAGGGCACTGCGCGGAAGGCGCGTTCGAATGCTTGCAAGTCGACCTTGGCCACGCTGGAAACGGCGATGAACCGCAATCCCGCGTCGCTCCACTCCAGTACGTGGTAGCCGTCGCGGGTCCGCGACACGCTTGCGCCCGCCCCACTGCCCGGCCACTGGAACAGGTTGATCGTGTGCAGGTGGCGCTTGTACACCAGTGCGGCGACCTGCCTGCCGTCGAGCACGTCGAGCCGCCCGCCGATCAGTTCAAAGCCTTGCGCGGTCAGGTCCTTCACCTGCGGCGAGAAATCCAGGCGGCCGTCGAACCATGGCTTCACGGTGTGTTCGCTGGTGCTGCGCACGTCGATCAAATGCCCGGGCAGCAGCGAGCGCACGTGATCGGATACCGCGTCGACAACCAGCGCGTGGCCAGCGGCCCGACGCAACTGCAGCGTTTGCCAGCCGGCGAACAACGCCGCGATCACGCACAGCGCGGCGAGCGCGGCCAGGGCCAGGTTCCAGGCGCGACGCGGTGTGCGCTGCACAACGGCAGGGCGCGGCAAGCGCGCGGCGATGCGCGTCCGCAACGCCGCGGGTGCATGACGATACAAATCCGCCCCCCGCAGATCGTCGCGTGTCCGCGTGTACGCGCGGACGCGCTGCATGCAGGCTTCGCACCCGGCCAGGTGCCGGGTGACCGCGACGCCGTCGGCCGCGCCCAGTTCGTCGTCGAGATACGCGTGCAACAGCAGGCGCACATCCTGGCAATTCATGCCGCCACCTCCCTGCGGGTCAACTCACGTTGCAGGCGTTCGCGTGCGCGCGCCAGCCGCGACATCACCGTGCCGATCTTGAGGTTGGTGATCGACGCGATCTCCTTGTAGGAGCACCCTTCCAGCTCGCGCAACACCAGCACCTCGCGGAATTCGGGCGGCAACCGTTCCAGCGCGGCATGCAGGCGCTGCGCATCGGCCGCGCGCAGCAGCACGGCCTGCGGATCGTCGTGGTCCTCGCCGCCGTGGATCGCCTCGTCGAATTCGTCGACGCTGCCCGCGGCGGGTAACTGCGAGCGCTGCGTGTAGAACGTGTTGCGCACGATCGCGAGCAGCCAGACCTTCGCATCGCCGCCGCGGAACCCGCCGAAGAAGCGGAACGCGCGCAGCACCGCTTCCTGCACCACGTCCTCGGCGTCCGCGTCGTTGCGCGCCAGCCAGCGCGCAAGGTTGTACGCGGCATCCAGGTGCCGCACCACCTCGCGTTCGAAGATGGCGCCAGTGTCCATGCCGTCAGTCCGCACCAGCGCGCTTGTTCCATCGCCCATCAAGACGAGACTGATGTCCAGGCGAATTTATTCCCGGCGCCCGCAGGCGGGAATAAGCGCGCAGGCGCAGCGGTATGACGTCCTGAAGCACGCGCAACGCGCATGTCTTCGAATCCATTTCCAACGAGGATGCATTTCCATGAAAGACGATCGCGACGACATGCAACCGGACCGGCGGCGCTTCCTCGAGTGCATGGCCTGGGCCGGCGCCGGCACGCTGTGGCTGATGCATGGCGGCGTCGCGCACGCCGGCGCGCTGCTCAAGGACGCCACGGCGCAAAACGCCACCTTCGGCTTCGTGCAGATCAGCGACAGCCATATCGGCTTCCACAAGGCGCCCAACCCCGATCCGGTCGCCAGCTTGCGCCAGTCGATCGCACTGGTCAACGCGCAGCCGAAGCGACCCGATTTCGTGGTGCATACCGGCGACCTGTCGCACCTGTCCAAGCCCGAGCAGTTCGACACCGTGGCCGAACTGCTGAAAGAGGCAAGGACCGGCCAGGTGTTCTACATCCCCGGCGAGCACGACGTGATCGGTGACGACGGCAAGGCGTTCTTCGCACGCTTCGGCGGCGGCGTGGATGGCAACGGCTGGTACAGCTTCGACCACCACGGCGTGCATTTCGTGGCGCTGGTGAACGTGCGGCACCTGCAAGGTGCGGGACTGGGTTTTCTAGGCCCGGACCAGCTTGCCTGGCTGAAGCAGGATCTTGCGGGGCTTTCCGCCAGCACGCCGATCGTGGTGTTCGCGCACATGCCGATGTGGTCGCTCTATCCCGCGTGGGGCTGGGGCACCCAGGACAGCGCGCAGGCCTTGTCGCTGCTCAAGCGCTTCGGTTCGGTGACGGTGCTGAACGGACACATCCACCAGATCCAGCAGAAGATCGAAGGCAACGTCACCTTCCACACCGCGCGTTCGACCGCGTACCCGCAGCCCGCACCAGGCGTGGGTCCGGCGCCAGGCCCGCTGCAGGACCTGCCCGCCGGCAAGCTGCACGAATACATCGGCGTCCGCGACGTGCGACACGTCCGCGGCAGCGGCACGCTGGCGATCACCGAGCACACGCTCGTCTGAGCCCTTTCATTCCCCGACAGGAGTTTCCATGCAAAGGCTTTTCGTCATCGCCGCATTGTTGTCGGCGGCTTGCGCCGCGCAGGGCGCATCACCGACCACCTCCACCCAACCGGCGAACACGTATCAGGTCGCCGTCACGATGTTCAAATTCCAACCCGCGAAGTTGCAGATACCCGCCGGCGCCACCGTGACCTGGACCAACCACGACGAGGAACCGCACACCGTCACCAGCGCCGGCGACGGGTTCAAATCCTCGCCGGCGCTGGACACGGGCGACCACTACAGCGCGGTGTTCACCAGGCCGGGCACTTACGCGTACTACTGCTCGGTCCACCCGCAGATGACCGGCACGATCGTGGTGCGCTGAAACGCGAAGGGCAGCCGAGGCTGCCCTTCGCGGTGACGCATCACCTGCCGCCGCAACTCAGGGAGTTTGCGGCTCGGGCGGCGGCAGCGCTTCGACGTCGCCGGCGTCTTCGCTGCGTTCGGCGTGGTGATCCTGGCCCAGCAGCAGGTACATCGCCGGCACCACGAACAACGTGAACAGGGTGCCGATCGAGATGCCGGTGAAGATCACCAGGCCGATACTGTGGCGGCCGGCCGCGCCCGCGCCCGCGGCGATCACCAGCGGGATCACGCCCAGCACCATCGCGAAGGTGGTCATCAGGATCGGGCGCAAGCGCACCGAGGCGGCTTCCTCGATCGCATCACGCTTGCTGAAACCGTGCAGGCGCTGCGCGTCGTTGGCGAACTGCACCATCAGGATGCCGTGCTTGCTGATCAAGCCGATCAGGGTCACCAGGCCCACTTCGGTGTAGATGTTGAGCGTCGAGAGCCCGAGGTTGATGAACAGCAACGCGCCGAAGATCGCCATCGGCACCGATACCAGGATCACGATCGGGTCGCGGAAGCTCTCGAACTGCGCCGACAACGCCAGGAACACGATGATGATCGAGAACATCAGCGTGAACAGGAAGCCGCCGGATTCCTGCATGAACTGGCGCGACTGGCCCGCGTAGTCGGCGGAGTAGCCTGATGGCGCGACCTCCTTCAGCGTGTCCTGCATGAAGGTGAGCGCCTGCCCCAGCGAGACGCTCGGGCCAATCACGCCGCCGATCGTCGCCGAGTTCAACTGCTGGAAGTGGTTGATCGACTCCGGCACCGTCTGGTAGGTCAGGTGCGCCACGGTCGAGGCCGGGATCATCCCGCCCGTGGGGGTCTTGATGTAGTAGTTGTCGAGCTGGGTGGGATTCAACCGGTCGGCCTGCGCGACCTGCGAGATCACGCGGTAGGCACGCCCCGAGATCGAGAAGTAATTGACGTAGTTGCCGCCCAGCGCCGCCGACAGCGCCGCGCCGACGCTCTGCTGGGTCATGCCCAGCGCCGCAACCTTGCTGCGATCGAGCGTCAGCGTCGCCTGCGGCTGGTCGATCTTCAGGTCGGAATCGACGTAGAAGAACATGCCGGACGCCTTGGCCTTGGCCAGGACCTGCTGCGCGACGTCATTGAGGTTCTGCAAAGGTTCGGTGGTCTTGATCACGAATTGCACCGGGAACCCGAATGCACCCGGCAGCGACGGGAACTGGAACACCGCGACGTTCGCCCCGGCGATCTGGCCGACCTTCTGCTGCACCTCCTGCTGGATCTGGTCCGCGCTGCGGCTGCGCTCGCCCCACGGCTTCAGCATGATGCCGGCGAATGCACTGTTGACGCCCTGCGCGCCGTCGACCTGGAAGATGTGGGTGTATTCGGGCAGCGACGTGGCGATGTCGAACACCTGCTTCGAGTACATCGCCATCTGGGTGATCGTGGCATTCGGGGGACCCTGGGTGTTGGTCAGCACGATGCCCTGGTCTTCCTGCGGCGCCAGTTCCGACTTGGCGGTCTTGAACAGGTACACGTTGCCGAGCAGGATCAGCGCACCGAACACGATCGCCACGATCCAGGTATCCAGCGAGGAATGCAGGATCCGGCGGTAACGGTCGCGTATCGCATCGGCCACCTTGTCGATGCGCTTGACGAACGGTTTTTCGTGGTCGGCTTCGCGCAGGAAGCGCGAGCACATCATCGGCGACAGCGTCAGCGCCACGATCGCCGAGATCGCCACCGCGCCGGCCAGCGTGAACGCGAATTCGGAGAACAGGGCGCCAGTCAGGCCACCCTGGAAGCCGACCGGCACGTATACCGCAACCAGCACGATCGCCATCGCCACGATCGGCCCGGCCAGTTCGCGCGCGGCCAGCAGCGCGGCCTGCAGCGGCGTCTGGTGCTCCTTCATGTGGCGATCGACGTTCTCGACCACGATGATCGCGTCATCCACCACCAGGCCGATCGCCAGTACCAGCGCCAGCAGGGTGAGCAGGTTGATCGAATAGCCCAGCAACAGCATCACCAGGAACGCGCCGATCAACGACAACGGCATCGCGATCACCGGGATCAGCACCGAACGCAGGGTGCCGAGGAACAGGAAGATCACCGCCGTCACGATGATCAGCGTTTCGGCGAGGGTCTTCACCACCTCGTTGATCGAGGTCCGGATGTAGTCGGTGCCGTCGAACACGATCCGCGCGGTGATGCCGGTCGGCATCTGCGCCTGGATCGACGGGAATACCTTGCGCACGCGGTCGATCACGTCCAGCACGTTGGCGTCCGGCGCCGCATTGATGCCCATGAACACCGAGCGATTGCCGTCGAAGGCGACGTTGAAGTCGTAGTTTTCCGCGCCGAGCGTGACGTCGGCCACGTTGCTCAGGCGCACGATGTCGCTGCCGTTGGCCTTCACCACCAGGTTCTTGAACTCGTCGACCGTGTGCAGGTCGGTGGCCGCGGTCAGGTTGACGCTGACCATCTGGCCCTTGGTGGTGCCGATGGCCGAGAGATAGTTGTTGGCGGCCAACGCGGCATTCACGTCGCTCGCGGTGACGCCGTGCGCGGCCATCTTCACGGGATCCAGCCAGGCGCGCAGCGCAAAGGTACGGCCGCCCAGGATCTGGGCATTCTGCACACCCTCCACCGCGTTCAACTGCGGCTGCACCACGCGGGTGAGGTAGTCGGTGATCTTGTTGGTGGGCAGCTTGTCGGAATAGAAGCCGAGGTACATCGACGCGACCTGCTGGCCGGTCTGCAACGTGATCACCGGCTGCTGCGCCTGTTGCGGCAACTGGTTCTTCACCGAATTCACCAGCGCTGAGATCTCGGTGAGCGCCTTGTTGCCGTCGTAGTTCAGGCGCAGGGTCGCCGTGATGGAGGACACGCCGGGCGTGCTCGACGAGGACATGTAGTCGATGCCCTGCGCCTGCGCGATCGCCTGTTCCAGCGGCTGCGTGATGAAGCCCGCCATGGTCTGGGCGTCGGCACCGTAATACACGGTCTGCACCGTGATCGTCGCGTTTTCCGTCTTGGGGTACTGGCGGATCGGCAGCGAGGTCACGGCGCGCAGGCCCAGCACCAGGATCAGCAGGCTGACCGTGGCGGCGAGTACCGGGCGCTTGATGAAAAGATCGGTGAATTTCATGCGGGAGCCTGCTGCAAATAATTCTGTGGCAAGGGAATCAAGCCTTCACCACTCCGGACGCCGCGATTCGGAACAGCGGATGCAGTTCCGATCACTCTTCCACCGGTTGCGGATTCGGACTGAACGCCGGCTGCACCTTGTTGTTGATGTCCACCGGAGTGCCGTTCTTGAGCTTCAGCTGGCCGCTGCTGACGATCACGTCGCCCTGCTTGATGCCGGACAGCACCGCGACCTGGTCGCCGCGGGTCGGCCCGAGCGTCACCACCACCTGCTGCACGTAATGCGAAGGGCCCTTGTTGTCCTTGGAAGCGTCGCCCTTGGACGCTTTCGCATCCGCTGAGGACTTTGCTTCCACGGGTTTGCCGTCGGCATCGCTCGCGGGCGGCGAACCTTCGTGCACCACGAACACGGTGTCGCCGTAAGGTGCGTACGAGACCGCGGTCTGCGGCAGCGTCAGGTAACGCTGGGTGGTGCCCGAATCCACCGCCACCTTGGTGAACATGCCCGGCACCAGCAGTTTGTCGGGATTGGCGACGGTCGCCTCGACGCCGACGTTGCGGGTGGACAGGTCGATCTTCGGGTCGGTCGCGGAGACATTGCCCGCGAAGGCCTTGTCCTTGAAGGCATCGGCCGTGACCGCGACCTTGCCGCCTACCTGCAACTCATCCAGCGACGACTGCGGCACCGTGAAGTCCACGTACACCGGATCGAGCTGCTGCAGGGTCACCACGGTGTTGCCGACGTTGATGTACTGGCCTGAATTCGCGGTGATGATGCCGATGCGGCCCGCGAACGGCGCGCGCAACGTCTTCTTGTCGACCAGCGCCTGTTGCGCGGCGGCATTCGCCTGCGCGCTCTTCAGGTTCGCCATGTCGGTGTCGTACTGCGCCTTGCTGACCGCCTGCACCGCCAGCTGCTGCTTCGAGCGATCGGCCGTCAGTTTCGCGAGCTGCGCGGTGGCCTGGAGTGCTTCCAGCTTGGCGCGGTCATCGGCATCCACCAACGTGACCAGCACCTGGCCTTTCTTCACGTCGGCGCCGGACTTCACGTCCACGCTTTCGACCAGGCCCGCGACGTCGAAGGCGAGATCCGCGCCGTGCACCGCGCGCACGTTGCCGACCGATTCGACGTGCGGCTGCCAAGCCTGATACCCGGCGGTCATGGTGCTGACCGTCTGCGGCGGGTTGCCCATGGACTTCATGAACTTGCCGATCATGATGCCCTTGAAGGTGTTGAAACCGATCAGCAGCCCGAACAGGATCGCCACCACGACGATCACGATGATCAGGCGCTTGCGCTGCTTCGGGCGCGCGGAAATTGCGTATGCGTTCATGGGGTCAATGCTTCGATGCGTGGTTGGCTTCGGAGATTTGCATGCCTTCTTGCCACCCGCCGCCCAGTGCGGCGTACAGCGCGGCGGTATCGGTGAGGCGCGAAGCGCGCGCGGCGATTGCGGCGATGCGGGCCTGCTGGTACTGGCGTTCGGCGGACAGCAAGGTCAGGTAATCGACCGCACCGACCCGGTATTGCGTGCGCGTCAGTGACAACAGCTTTTCGGCGTCCTGCTCGGATGCGCTTTGCGCCTTCAGCGATTGCGCGTCGTAATCGAGCGCCTGCAGCGAGTCGGCCACGTTCTGGAACGCGACCAGCACGGTCTGCTGCCAACCCGCCAGCGCCGCGTCCATGCCCGCTTCGGCCGCGCGCTTCTGGTGCAGCAACTGGCCGCCGTGGAACAGCGGCTGCAGCAAACCGAGCCCGATCGACCAGCCGCCACTGCCCGCGGCGAACAGGCCGGACTCGGTGAGCGACTGGCTGGTCAGGCTGCCGTTCAAGGTGAGCCTGGGCAGCATGTCGGCGGTCGCGACGCCGACCGCGGCGGTCGCCGCGTGCAACTGCGCCGACGCCGCGCGGATGTCGGGCCGTTGCGCGACTACCGTCGAAGGCAGGCTGACCGGGATGTCGACGGGCAGGGTCACGTCGGCCAGCGTCACCGGCTGCAGTTGCAATTGCGCCGGGGTGACGCCGAGGTAGGTTGCGAGCTGGTTCTGGGTCGCCGAGAGTTGCTTCTCCAGCGGCGGCAGGGTGGCTTCGGTCGCGGCCAGTTGCGAGCGCACCGCCAGCGTATCCGACAGCGACTTGGCGCCGATCGCCTGCTGCTTCTGCGCGATTTCGAGTTCCTGCCTCAGCGAATCGACGATCTCGTGCGTGGCCTTCACCTGCTCGCGCAGGGATGCTTCCTGCAGCGAGGCGGTGATGACGTTCGCGGCCAGCGCCAGGTAGGTCGCGTCCAACTGCGCGCGACTGACGTCCGCCTGGGCTTGTTGCGCCTCGATGCCACGGCGCACGCCGCCGAAGATGTCGAACACGTAGCCGACGCTGACGCCCGCGTTGTACACGTTGTACGGGCCGAGCGCCTTGCCGATGCCGGATTGCGCCGCGGATTCCTTGGCACGGGTGGCACCGACGTTGGCGTCCAGCGACGGGAACAGGCTGCCGCGCGCGGCCTTGGCGGTTTCCTCGGCCTGTCGCAACGCGGCCTGCGCGGCCGTGATCGACGGGCTGTGCCGGAGCGCCTGCTGCACGCGGCGATCCAGTTCGGGGTTGCCGAACGTGGTCCACCAGCGCTGCGGCACGTGCTCGCCTTCGAGGAAGCGTTGCGCGTCGCCACCCGCCGTGTCGGCGGATGCGGTGGACGCGGGCAACGGCGCCGTGGTGTAGCGATCGACCTGCGGTGCCGCCGGTTCACGGAAATTCGGACCGACGGCGCAACCGGCCAATGCGAGTGCGGCCGTCAAAACCGGGGCCATCGCCACCGCGGCCCGCCGGGTGGCGGACTTCATTGTGTTCATGGGGTACGTCATTCAGGCGGGGAAACGGTCTGAAGCGTTCTGGAGGGTGCCGAAGCGGCCGTTCATATAACTGAACTGCGCGGTATTGTATTTATGCCTATCCCGCGATGCAACATTTTTCGACGATGCAGTGACAGCGGTATGGCATGGGTTCACGGATGCCGCATGTCGAGGCGCCGCAATCGCTCGACACGGACACCGGGTGGATGGGTGTATTTCAAACGGGATCGATCGCGATGGATAGGGTCGGAAGTCGTGTATTTCGACATGACAGTCGTCAGGTGGGAGCCATCCTTTCCAGCAACGACGTTCGAAGCCGCGCGATTTCGACAGCCCGCGTGTGCGGTTTGCTACCGCCGGGTCGCGCGCCCGGAGCTCGGCTGCACGGCCACCGCATCGCGGTACGCGGCCAGCGAGGCGCGCCACCAGTCCGCCGCGCGCGCGAGGGTGGCGCGTTCGGGGAAGCCATGCCGGGCCGCGTGTTCCTGCGGAATCGTGTCCCAGGCACGGTGCTCAATCGACACCCGGGTTTCGTCACCGACGGCTTCGAAGCGCACCTCCACTTCGGTCGACTGGTCCGGTGCGAAGCTCGCGTGCCGCCACGCAAGGACAAGCCGGCGACCCGGCTCCCACGCCGAAATACGCCCGATCTCGAACTCCGAGCCGTCGTCGAGCGTCGTGTAAAGCCGGCCGCCGACCCCCGCTTCGAACGCGAGCCTGCCGTCGCCTCGCGGCGTGATCCGGAACAGGCCGTCCGGCCGCCACCACGCGGCGATATCGGCGGTGAACGCTTCGAACGCACGCACGGGATCCGCGGGTACCCGGATCGCGAGGAAGACTTTCGACGTCATCGCCGGGTTTTCCCCACGTGCGCCTTGAATGCGACCAGTTGCCCCGCCCACGCGCGCTCGGTTTGCTCCAGCCACGCCTTCAATTCGGCCATCGGTTGCGCGCGCAGGCTGTACACGCGCACCCGCGCATCGAACGCGTCGCGCTGCTCGTCGACCAGGCCGCTCGCGCGCAACGCGCGCAGGTGCCGGCTCACTGCCGGGAACGACGTGCGCGTTGCCTCGGCCAGTTCGCCTGCGCGATACGGACGTTCGCGCAGCAGGTCGACGATCCGGCGCCGGCACGGCACGGCGAGTGCGGCCAGCGTGCGGTCGAGTTTCGCGCTGCTCATTCGGGTTGCTTGAACCGCAAGCCGCTCGCCTGCTCCATTTCCTGCCTGGACACTTCCCTGACCGACTGCGCGAAGGTCCAGTGGTGGCCTTCCGGATCCACCGCCACGTAGGTGCGGTCGCCGTAGAACTGGTCTTCCGGTTCCTTCAAGATCTTCGCGCCGGCCTTGCGTGCGCGTTCGCAGTGGCCGTCGATGTCCTTTTCCACGCGCACGTGGATGCGCTGGGTGTTCTTGCCGCCGGCGGACGCCGGGCTGCTCAACCAGTCCCAGCCCGGCCACGGGCCGCCGATCATCACCACGCCGTCGCCCCAGGTCATCTCGGCATGGGCGATGTTGCCCTCGCCATCGGTCAGCACCTCGCTGGGTTCGAAGCCGAATGCCTTCTGCAACCATTCGAGCGCGGCGCGACTGTCGTCGTAGGTGACCGACGGGATGAAGGACGGGCGGCGGAATTCGGGATTCGACACGGGCGACTCCTGTAGTTACGCATTGCGTCAATAGTTAACACTACATGCGAATATTTTGCAAGCGCCAACCTGCGGGCCTGGACGGCAAGCGAGGTCAAGCCGATGCCTCGGGGGAGATGCCGTGCTGGCGGTGCGCCTCGGCAAGGTATTCGCGGCTCTGCATCTCGATCAGGCGGCTTTCGGTACGCGCGAAATCGCCACGCAGGCGCTTGCCGTCGTACAACTCCACCACCGGCGCCTGGGCGGTGACGGCGAGTTTTACCCGGCGGTCGTACAGCTCGTCGACCAGGTGCACGAACCGTTGCGCGGCGTCCTCGTTGAACGGCGTGAATTGCGGCAAGCCCGAAATCAGGATCGCGGGGTGCGTCTGCGCCAGCTCGATGTAATCGACCGAGCCCGACGGCACCTCGCACAGCGCGGCGAAATCGAACCACGCCGCCTGCGCGCAGGCGCGGCGCACGCGGAAGGCGCGCTCGTTGACGCGCAATTCGCCGCCATCCTGCACCGGGCCTTGCGCGAGCTCGCCGAACAATCGCGCCAGCGCGGCTTCCGCGCGTGCGTCGTCCGGGGTCAGGTAAACCGGCGCGCGGGTCAGTGCCCGCAGTCGCCAGTCGTGCGGCGAGACCAGTTGCAGCACCTCGCAGCGCGCCTCGATCGAGGCGATGGCGGGCATGAAACGCCCACGCTGCAGGCCACCCTTGTAAAGGTCCTGCGGTGGCGTGTTGGAAGTCGTGACCAGCACGGCACCCCTTTCGAACAAGGCACGCAACAGGCCGGCCAGGATCATCGCGTCGCCGATGTCGGTGACCATGAATTCGTCCAGGCACAGCACCCGTGCATGCGTGGCCATGTCCGCGGCGATGCGCGGCAGCGGGTCGCGCACCTCGCCGAGTGCGCGCAAACGCGCGTGCACGTCGAGCATGAAGCGGTGGAAATGCTCGCGCCGCGCGACGCCCTGCGGCAACGACGCCGCGAACTGGTCCATCAACATGGTCTTGCCGCGCCCGACCGCGCCCCACAGGTACAGGCCGCGAATCGACGCCGGGTGCCCGCCCACCTTCGCACGCAGGCGCGCGAACGCGCCGGGCCGCGGCGCCAGCAAGGCCGCATGGATACGGTCGAAAGCGCCCAACGCCGCGCGTTGCGCGGGATCGTCCTGCCAGCGGCCGGCGGCCACGCCGCGCTGGTAATGGCTGCCGGGCGTCGCGATATCGGCGAGCGGCGATGTCTCGCGCGGACGATTGTTGTTTCGATGTTCCAATCGAAGCTGCTGTTGTGGAAAGTCGGGCCAGGGAGTTTTCAGCCACGGATGGTGGCTCTGAAGGCCGTTCTGGTCTGCACGATCCAGGGACGGTTTACGACGAACAGTCATCCAGCGGGGCGGCGATCGGGGATGATCGCATCAACGTGCCGGCGGAAGCCACCCGCGCACCGCGTTCTTGATCGCGCCGCGCAGGTCCATCAGCTTGCGGTGGAAGAAGTGACCGGTTTCCGGCATGCGGACCACGCTCGGCATCGGATCGAGGGTTTCGACCCAGTCGAACACGCCCTGCGGGTCGACCACTTCATCCTCCTCGCCCTGCACCACCAGCCAGGGACAGCCCGGCATCGCCATTTCCCCGAATTCGTAGCGACCGACCGGCGGCGCGACGGTGACCAGCGCATCCGCGCCCAGCGAACGCGCGCAGCGCAGCGCGATGTAGCTGCCGAACGAGAACCCCGCCAGCCACAAGGCGTCGTCCGGATGCACCTTGCGCACCCACTGTGCGACCGCGACCAGGTCGCCGCTTTCGCCGTCGCCGTTGTCGAAGGTGCCGGTGGATGCCCCGACGCCGCGGAAATTGAAGCGCACGGTGGCGAGGCCCGACTCGCGCAACGCGCGTTCCAGCATCGTCACCACCTTGTTGCGCATGGTGCCGCCCTGCTGCGGATTCGGATGGCAGACCACCGCCGTGCCGCTGCGGGCCTGTGCCGGTTCCGGCGCGGCGGTCGCCACTTCCAGCGTACCGGCGGGGCCGGGCAGCGCGAAGCTCACGGGCTCGTCCGGAAAACCGGCGGGGGCCGGCGGCAGGGGATCACTCATGGGGGCATCATAATTGCGATCGTCCCTGATCGCCGCATCGCCGAACCTTCAGGCAACCTTGGAGTTTCCTCGAGCCAGAAACACCAGAACGGCCATACATGGCCTGACTTTTCACGAAAGCCCATGAATCACCTCGCCCACGCCCTGCTGGCCGATGCCGGCGGACCGGAATTCGCGCTGGGCAGCGCGCTGGGCGATTTCGTCCGCGGCCGCCCCGATCCGGCCTGGCCGGCTGCGCGGCAAGCGGGCCTGCGCTTCCACCGCGCGATCGACGGTTTCACCGACGCGCACCCGGCGGTGGCGGCCGCGCGCCGCTGCTTCGAACCGCCGATGCGCCGCTACGCGGGCATTGTCCTGGACGTGTGGTTCGATCACCTGCTGGTGCGCGGATGGGACCGTTACGTCGCGGACGAATCGCTCGCGCACTTTTCGGAGCGCTGGCTGACCCTGCTGGATGCCCACGCGCTGGAGCTGCCGGAATCGCTGCGCGGATTCCTCGCGTGGATGCACGGGCACGGCCTGCCTGAGGCGTACGGCAACGACGCCACCCTCGACATCGTGTTCCACGCGCTGGCGTGGCGGCTTGCGCGCCCCTCGCCCACCGGCGAGGCGCTGCCCGCGCTGCACGCCCACGCCGACGCACTGCAGCTTCAATTCGATGCGTTCTTCCCGGAGCTCCTGGCCAACGCGCGCGAGCTGCGCCACAAGCTGCTCGCATGATCCTCAACCGCGCGCGGCGTGCGGGGATTCCATCGTCCCGGCACCACTTGCCGCGACCGCGCGCCAGCCCAGCCACCCGGCCAGTCCCGCGATCGCCGCGGACGCCAATCCGATCCCGCCGAGTGTCGCGCCCAATGCGCGCATGCCATCCAGCGCACTTGCGACGGTGACGTCGCCGAAACGCCACACCGCGGTCTCCACGAAGTTCTTGCCCTTGTAGCGAACCTCGCGCGCGGCACGCGCGTACAGCGCGTCCGACGCGGGCTTGGTCACGCCGTAGGCGAAACTGCGGGTCACGACCAACGTCAGCGGAACCAGCGCGAAGGCGAATCCGGCGATCCCGAAATGCGCCGCACCGAACAGCGCGACGGCCAACAGCATCACCACGTTCACCGCCGCCGGCAACACCAGCCCCGAAACGATGCCGAAGCGCGCCAGCATCCAGCGCGTCAGTCCGACCTGCAGCACCATCTGGAAGACGTTCACGGCAAGGTCGATGTGTCCATAGAAGGCGGTGCGCGCGGCGACATCGGCAAAATGTGCCTTGGCGTAATCGGCGACCAGGGCGTAGGCCAGCGTACCGACACCGTCCGAACACAACATCAGCAAGGCCATCAAGCGCAGGAACGGGTCGGCGAATGCGGCACGCAAGCCCGCGAAGGGCGACCCGCCGATCGGCGCGGCTCCGCTGCGATGCGTATCGCATGCCGACGACAGATGCAGCATCAGCCCCAACGCAATCGCCAACAGCGCCGCCGACACCAGCAGCAACGGCGCCACGCCGATCCGCTGCACCAGCAGTGTCGTGAGGATCGGCCCCGCCAACGCACCCAGCGCGCCGCCGAGGGCGATCAGTGCAAACACACGCTGCGCACGTTCGGCGTCGAACAGGTCCACCATCAGGCTCCAGAACAGCGACACCACGAACAGGTTGAACACGCTGACCCAGATGAAGAAGGCGATACCCAGCTCGCGCGCGCCGATCCGCGGCTGCTGCGCGAACAGCGGGACGAACGCGACCAGGCACGCGATGAAGAAGCCGTAGCTCCAGGCCAGCAGCTGGCGTCGCGGCAGGCGCGCCGCCAGCCAGCCGAATGCAGGCATGACCGTCAGCGTGGCGAGGAACGTGCCCGCGTAGAACCATGGCAACGCGATCGAACCGGTCGCGCCGGCAAGCTGGTCGCGTACCGGGCGGATCACGTAATACGCGGCCAGCACGCAGAAGAACGCCAGCGCAGCCAGCGCCACCACCAGGCGCTCTTCCGCAGCACGTTCGCCTCCGTGGATGGTCAGGGACGGAGCTCCTGGCCATGGATGGCGCCTGTGGGGCCCGTTCTGGTGTTCATGGCAGTCGAATGTTCCGATCCGCGAACGAGGTTCACGACACCGCGATCATGGATGATCGCTCAACAACGGCGGCAGCGGGCAGCCGAGCACGGCGCAAGTCGTGCGCAACAATTCCGATTCGGACAGCGTGACCTTGCCGTCGACCGCGATCGCGCGGGTCAGCGCCTGCACGGTCAACTGTTTGCCATCGGGCGTCAGGCGGGACAAGGTTGCGAGCGCGCGATCCAGCGCCGCCTGCCAGTCGTCCGGCAACGCATACAGGATCGAGGCATTCGGCAACGCCTCGTGCATCGCGGCCTGGAATGCGCGTTGCGCGGTTTCGTCGTCGTCATTGCCGAAATGTGCGATGAGCGCGGCGAGGTCGCGCAGTTCGTCCTGCGCATCAACGAGCTTCAGCGTGCCGGCCTTGAAACCCGCGGCCGGATCCAGCGCCGCGACGACTTGCGCCTGCACCAGCTTCGCGAGGCAGTATTCGTCGAGATCCACGCGGCCGTCGGCGTGGACCAGGGCGTCGAGCGTGTTCACGAAACGGTCGATCTCGGGGCGTGGCCGGCGTTTCAATGCGGGGAACGCAAGCTGCGCGAGCGGCAGGCGCAACATCGGATGCAGGTCGGCCATCTGTGCCATCAGGCTCCGTGTCGCATCCGCCAGCGCGGCATCGAAGGCCTGCGCGACCGATTGCACTTGCTGCGCCTTCAGATCGGGGTGTTCGGAAATCGCCAGCGCGAACACCGTCGCCAACGCGCCGCGCGCATCGCGCGCAGCCGCCGCGAGGGCAGCCGGAATCCCCGCACGCAAATCGACCGCGGCACGGTAGTCATCAGTACCGGGCGAGGCGACTTGCGCAGCAACGCCCGCGGCGGTGATCGCGAGTTCGGCGCCGCGCATGGGGATGGCACCGCCGATCGCGCCTGCTCCAGGCCCCGCCGTCGTTGCCGGCGCCGCCGCGCGGATGTCCACGTCGCCGTCGGCGCGCGCAAAATCGTGCACGGCTTTTTCCCAGGGGTGCAGCTCGGCGTGCAGTTCGATCGAATCCGGATCGCCGCCGGTCGCCAGCCACTGCTTGACGTACCCATCCAGTTCCTCGGGCTTGAACCCGGGCTCGAGCGCCTTGATGCGCTCGACGATGGGCGGATGGGTGGCGAACCACGAACCCTGCTCGGCATCGCCGAACAGCATGTGGCGTACCTCGTCGCGGCGCGCAGCCTGCAGCGCCGAACCTTCCTCGAAGGCCGCGATCTTCTTCAGCGCGCCGGCGATCCCGGAAGTCTGGCGCGTGAACTGCACCGCCGAGGCATCGGCCAGCGACTCGCGCGAGCGCGACACCGCGGCCTGGATCAGGCGTCCGAAAAACACACCGATCGCGCCGATCGCGAGCAGCGCCACGCCTGCCAGCGCAACCTGGCCGCTGCCGCCGCCCCGCCCACGGCGTCCGTCGCCATCGCCAAGCCCGGAGTAGCCGCCCCACATCAGGAAGCGGCCGACCACCCAGATCGCCATGATCCCGAACAGCAGGCCCATCAGGCGGATGTTCAGGCGCATGTCGCCGTTCAGCACGTGGCTGAACTCGTGCGCGATCACGCCCTGCAATTCGTCGCGGTTCAACCTGTCGAGGCAACCCTGGGTGACGCACACCGCGGCATCGGTGGGCGTGTAGCCGGCCGCGAACGCGTTGATGCCGGCCTCGTTCTGCATCACGTAGATTTCCGGCACCGGCACGCCGGATGCGATCGCGACCTCCTCGATCACGTTGCGCAGGCGCTGCCATTGCGGATTGGAGGTATCCGCAGGCACTTCCACGGCATTCATTTCACGCGCGACCGCGGCACCGCCACCGGCGAGACTGGCCACCCGGTAGGCCGAACACAGCCCGATCAGCGCCACCACCGCGACCGAGATGCCGAGCAACGGCAGCGGCCGCAACCCGACGCCGAGCACGAACGCGCAAACCAGATCCACCGCGACCACGATCGCGAACACGGCCAACGCGAACAGCCATACCAGCGTGCGACTGGAGCGCCGGACCTTGGCTTGTTGGGCGAAGAAATCCATGGGGCTGGAGTCCGCTAGTGGGCAGGATGCACGCGGCACAGCCGCTGAAGAACCGTCGCGAGCGAAGGCAGATTGCGTGACGCCGGAGCGCAGCAAGCGGAGCGTACACGACAGTACGTGAGCATTGCGAGCACCGCCGGCGCGCAAGCTGCCAAGCGCAGCAGGTTATTCAGTGGCTGTCAGGCGAACGATACTTTCGGCGCTTCCCGTTTTGCCGGATCGTCGATCGCCAACTGTTCGGCCGGCGTGAACCCGAACGGCCCCGCGACCAGCGTGGACGGGAACACCTGGCACCGGTTGTTGTAGCTCATCACCGAATCGTTGTAGGCCTGGCGTGCGAACGCGACGCGGTTCTCGGTGGAGGTCAACTCCTCCGACAACTGCATCATGTTCTGGTTGGCTTTCAGGTCCGGGTACGCTTCGCTCACCGCGAACAGGCGGCCCAATGCCTGGGTCAACTGGTTTTCGCTGCCGGCGAGTTGCTTCATCGCGTCGGGATCGCCCGGCTGCGCCTTGGCGGCCGCCAAGCCGTTCACCGCGGCGGTGCGCGCAGCCGTGACGGCTTCCAGCGTTTCGCGTTCGTGCGCAAGGTAACCTTTGGCCGTTTCGACGAGATTCGGGATCAGGTCGTGGCGGCGGGTGAGCTGGACGTCGATCTGCGCGAATGCGTTCTTGTACGCGTTGCGCGAAGTCACCAGCCCGTTGTAGATCGCGATCAGGTAAATCACAATGATGGCGATGATGATCAGGAAGATGATCAGACCCGACATTGCCCTCTCCTTCGTTGGGAGCCTTGTCCAAGGCGGCTGTTGTGGAAAGTCAGGCCACGGAGCTCTCGGCCATGGATGGCGGTTCTTGAGGCCGTTCTGGTCTTCACGAAGCTAGGTGCGCATCGCCGATCGACCAATACACTACTGCGGCGATCAGGGATGATCGCACAACAATTTGAGCATAGCATGCGTTTATCCGCTTTCTTCGCAGCACTCGGCTGTTCCCTCGTTTTCGGTACCGCGTTCGCGGCGCCACGCGTCCAGACCCACGGCAATCCCGTGCCGCCGGAACCCACCGTGGTCCACACCGGCACGCACCAGACGACGCTGCCTGCGGCGCGCGTCGATGCGGCGATCAGGGACTACGATCACTGGCTCGACCAGCTTGCCGCGGACAACCGCACCTCCGGGCTTGCCACCGCGGTGGTGGTCAACGACAAGGTGAGGTACGAGCGCACCCTCGGTTACGCCGATGCCGGCAACGACGCGAAGGTATCGCCCAACACCGTGTTCCGGCTGGCCTCGCTGTCCAAGGCGTTCGCCACCACGTTGACCGGCATGCTGGTGCGCCAGGGTGTGCTGACCTGGGACACGCGTCTCGCCAGCGTGCTGCCGTTCTTCAAGTTGCGCGACGCGAACGCCTCGCAGGAAGCAACGGTACGCGACATCCTGAGCCAGAGCATCGGGTTGCCGCCGAACGCCTACGACAACCTGCTCTCGACCGGCGTGCCCTACCAGGAACTCGAACGCAAACTGGACACGGTGCCGATGACCTGCGACCCGGGCGATTGCTACGGTTACCAGAACATCGCGTTCTCGCTGATCGGTGACGTGATCCACGCCAAGACCGGGCAGTTCTTCATCCAGCTGGTCGACCGCTACCTGTTCCTGCCGCTCGGCATGACCACGGCCAGCTACGGGCGCGACGGACTGGAAGGCAGCCGCAGCTGGGCGCGCCCCCACTACAGGCACGGCAAGCAGTGGGTCGCCTACGAGCCCAACGAGAATTTCTACGTGCCGCCCGCGGCCGGCGTCAACGCCAGCATCCGCGACATGGAGCAGTGGCTGATCGCACAGATGGGCGGCCGCCCGATGGTGCTTCCGGATTCGCTGCTGGAGGTGTTGCACGCACCCGTCATCGACACGCCCACCGAACGGATGTTTTCCAACTGGCGACGGACACGGGTCGAACACGCGTCCTACGCGCTCGGCTGGCGCGTGTACGACTACGCCGGGCACACCCTGATCTTCCACGCCGGTGCGGTGAAAGGCTATCGCTCGATGATCGGGTTCTTCCCGGAATACCACGCCGGCGTCGTGGTGCTCTGGAATTGCGAAAGCAACACTCCCGCGGGATTGATGCCGATGTTCTTCGATGCCCTGCTTGGACTGCCACACGAAGACTGGGCGCAACTCGACCGCGCCGAACGCCCTGCCAAGCGCCCGTCACGCCGCGCACGCCACAAGCGCTGAAACCGGAAGCCTGAAACCGCGCAGCGCGGCGAAGAATCGAGCGAGCAGCCATCCACGGTGCGATGGCACCGGCGCGACTTTTCTTGTTCCGCATCCGGCTCCACCGGAAAAGTCCGACCTTCGCCATCCATGGCTACGGCGCTCGGCGGGTCGAGGCAGTGCCTCGGCCATTTCCGTCTCGCCCGGGCCGCGCCTGGAATCGCGCAAAGCGCGATTTCACCCCCCGAATTTGAAATCGATGCGGCGTTGCAGGACGCTGGAAACTGGTTCCCCATTGTCGAGCGCCGGCTCGAACTTCGAGCGCCTCACGGCCTGGATGGCGGCGCTGTCGAACATCCGCCGCGGCGACGAGTCGACGACGTGCGCATTTTCAACCGCACCGCTCGCGGAGACGGTGAATTCGACCACGGCGTAACCGGAGGTCTGGTTGCGCGCTGCCTGCAGCGGATATTCCGGCGCGGCGGGCGTGACGACCTTGGCCGCACGGGTTTCACCAGCCGGCTTGGGCGGGGGCGCGGCGACCACCGCCGGTTTGGGTGGAGCTGCCTTCGCCGCTGCCGCCTGCTGCGCGGCAAGCTTGGCCGCGGCCTCCTTCTCCGCCGCCGCCTTCACGGCTGCCGCTTGCTGCGCGGCGGCGAGTTCGGCCGCCTTTTGAACTTTCAACTGCGCTTCCTGCTGCTGGCGCGCCTGCAGCTTCTTCTGTGCGTCCAGCTTGGAACGCAGCAACGTCAGGGTGTAATTGGTGGGATCGGCCTTCGTCAGCAGGTCGATTCCACGGCCCGCCTCGTCGAAATTGTTCTGCGCGATGGCCTTTTCGACGTCCGGCACGCCGAACGGGAAGGCTTCGCGCAACGCATCCTTGGCGACCTGGTTGTTGGGCTCCTTGGCCAGCACGGCTTCGTAATATTCCATGGCGTTGTCACCGGCGGGCGTCACCAGCCGGTGTTGCGAGTACGCATCGCGCGCGGCGGCGAGGAGGTCGGGCACGCTCATGGACTGCAGCTTGGCCTTGGCGGCAACCGCGGCCTGCTGCGCCTGTGCCTGTGCTGCGCTGGCGGCGGCGACCGGCAATTGCGCCGGCGCCGAGGCGGGTGCCGAGGGGACGGCGGGCGCAACCGGCTTGGCACTGGTCGGGGCGGAACTGGACGGCGTATTCGATCCCTGGCCGCAGCCAGCCAGCAACAGGACCATTGCGGATACGGCAACGACGCCGCGCAGCCCCGCGGCGAGCCCGAACGGTTCCCAATCCGGACGACTGGATGCGTGAGTAGTCATGCGCCACCTGCCTGCGAGGGAAGAGAATGCAGCCCAAGTGCGCATGCATGATCCGTTCCAGACTCGCCGTGAATCACGAGGCATCGAAAGCGTGCTCCCCCGAAGATGCACGATGTGTGATCGGGTCGACATTCCCGCTACCCGTGGCGGCGAATGGCTCGACAGGGCTTGCCGCGACGCACTTACAAATGGAAAGCCCCGGCAGGGCCGGGGCCAACACCTGTAACGTTTGCCCGCAATCCCCCTGCGCTGGGCGTCGCAGGGAGAGCAGGCTTGTCGTTATGAATGTTGCGTTGAAGCGTACAACGGAAGTTGCCTACTTCTTGGCCTTCTTCGTGCGCTTGGTCTTGCTGGCGCGCGAGGTCTTGGCCATCACGGCCTTCTTCGCGGTGCGCTTGCGTGCCGTTTTCTTGGCGGCGCGCTTGCGTGCCGGTTTCTTCGCAGCCTTCTTGGCTGCCTTGCGGACGGTCTTGCGCGCGGTCTTGCGCGCGGTTGCGGTTTTGGCTTTCGCCGGTTTGCGGGCCGCCTTCTTGGCGGGTTTCTTCGCAGCTTTCTTGGTTGCCATGGTTCGTCTCAGCTCCTCATCAGTTGGCAGTGGTTGCCCAGTAAACGCATGCAGAAACGCCTCGCACAGAAGATCACTGTTCGTGGCGTGCCGCAGGTTGGACACTTGACGACGTGTGCGCTCGTCGGAAAGCAGCCGGAGTACATGCATCGGAATCGAGACGGTGATCTTCCGGACTCTCTCGGATTTGTGACCGTGCTCGATGTACGGTTTGATGTACTTGGCAGTCGGCATGTTTCCGTCGTGCTACATGTCGTCGGGCGGAAAGCTAGCCCCATGCAATCACGGTGTCAATCAATTTTTTGCGTCGAATGAAGCCCTTGCAAACGTCCGACACCGCGCGGACCCGGCCACGACATCGGATGCCGGCCCGCGAATGGATGCAACCCGCAGACGTATAGACGTCCAAACAATATTCCACGCAACGCCTTGCGAATTCGCTGGAAGCCGCGTCAGCACTGGCTTGCGCGCGCACCACCCGTGTGCGCGGACCGCCCGCGTCGCCGCGGCCGCTCAAGCTCTCGCAACCTGCCGAAACGTCCGCTCAAGCGCCATGCAGGACCGGATGTGCGGCGAACCGGCACCCGAAAATTTTTTTGCGCGAGACGGGAAAACGGGCCAAATCAGAGCCCGTTGCGTGGCTTCGGTCGACGTCCGCGACGACGTCGACGCATGCTCAGTGTTCGTCGTTCTCGATCAGTTCGGCGTAGTCATCGGGACCGAGCAGCGCATCCAACTCGTCGGGATTGCCAGCCTTCACCACGAACAACCAGCCGTCGCCATAGGCGTCTTCGTTGATCGTTTCCGGTTTGTCGGCGAGCGCTCCGTTGACCGCGACCACTTCGCCACTGACCGGCGCGTAGATGTCCGACGCCGCCTTCACCGATTCGACCACCGCGCAACTCGCGCCGGCCTCGACCTTGTCGCCGACCTTGGGCAGTTCGACATAGACGAGGTCGCCGAGCAATTCCTGGGCGTGATCGGAAATGCCGACGCGCACCTGGCCCGCATCCTCGACGCGAGCCCACTCGTGGGACTTCTGGAATTTCAGGTCGCCGGGTATGTCGCTCATGGCACATTTCCTTGGTTGGTCGCGGAAGTCGACAATTCTAACGCTCGTATCGAAGCCGTTGTTGTGGAAAGCCAGGCCACGGAGCTCTTGGCCATGGATGGCGGCTCTATGGCCGTTCTGATGTCGGCGACCAGCGCGCCTGGCTCGATGCGATCCGCCCCGCCGAAACCGCGATCATGGATGATCGTTCAAATACAGCTCTTGCCATCCCTCACGAACGGATATTTCACCACGCGCAGCGGCAGTTCGCGCCCGCGGATGTCGACGCGCAAGCCTTCGCGGGCGCCGGTCGGCACCCGCGCGAAGCCGATGGCCTTGCCCAATGTCGGCGAGAAGATGCCGGACAGGATCTCGCCGTCGCCGGATGGCGTGACCACGCGCTGGCCATGGCGCAACACACCCTTGTCTTCAAGTACCACGCCAACCAGTTCGCGCGGCACGCCGGCGGCACTCTGCTTTTCCAGCGCGGCACGACCGATGAAATCGCGTCCACCGAGCTCCCGGTCATGGACGGCGCTTTCCAGCGCCACCGTCCACCCAAGTCCTGCTTCCCACGGCGTGATGTCCTCGTCCATGTCCTGGCCGTACAGGTTCATGCCGGCTTCGAGGCGCAGCGTGTCGCGCGCACCCAGTCCCGCCGGCCGTACCCCGGCTGCGGCCAGCGCATCCCACAGCGCGACCGCGTGCTGTTCGGGGACGATGATCTCGAAGCCGTCCTCGCCCGTGTAGCCGGTGCGTGCGATGAACAGCGGCATGTCGTTTGGACCGCGCGCTTCCGTGGCGACGAATTTGCCGAGCTTGTCCACCCTCCCGCGATCGTCCGCATGCAACAGCCCCAGTACCTTTGCGCGTGCATTCGGCCCCTGCACCGCGATCATCGCCAGCTCGGGGCGTTCGGTCACTTCCACGCCGTAAGCCGCCGCCTGCTTCCCGATCCACGCAAGGTCCTTGTCACGCGTGGCCGCGTTGACCACCACGCGGAACCATTCCCTTTTCGAATCCGCGCTGTCGTGCGCGGATTCGACACGGCCAGTCCGGCGGATGTCCGGACTGGCCTTCGCCTCAGCCGTCGCCGACGCTCCGGCTTCGCGTGCGGGCCATCCCTGGCCCGCGTCCTCTTCCAGGTAATAGGTGATCAGGTCGTCGATCACCCCGCCGCGCTCGTTGAGCATGCACGAATAGATGGCCTTGCCCGGCTTCTTCGACTTGCCGATGTCGTTGGCCAGCAGGTGCCCGAGGAATTCGCGGCAGCGCGCGCCGTGCAGGTCGACCACGGTCATGTGCGAGACGTCGAACATCCCGGCGTCGCGGCGCACCGCGTGGTGCTCCTCGATCTGCGAGCCGTAATGCAGCGGCATGTCCCAACCGCCGAAGTCGACCATCTTCGCGCCCGCGGCGCGATGGGTGGCATTGAGGACGGTCTGCTTGGTCATGGAGATGTCCTGCGATGGAAATTCCGCATTATCGCCGCTTCAGCATACAAATCTCCAGATCGCACGCTGCCGTGAAAAGCCAGGCCACGGAGCTCTTGGCCATGGATGGTCGCTCTCAAGGCCGTGCTGGCGTCAATGATCATGAATCACATCAGTCGAGGCTGGCTCAAACGACGCGGCGATCAGGGATGATCGCACAAGCAGACGCTGCTAAATTGCGCGGATGAACCGGTCCCCAACCACGCCCGGCCTGGTGGAATGGCTGCCGCTGCCGGAAACGGGTCAGAACGTGCTGCGCTTCACGGGCGACTGGACCCTGCCGTACTTCGCCGAACTCGAATCGCAACTCGACGCGTTGAAGCCATCCCTCCCGGAAACGCCGGACGTGGACTTCAACGACGTGGGCCGCGTGGACACCGCGGGCGCGGGCCTGATCGCGGTGGCACTGGGTCCCAAGTGCCTGCACTGGCTGGCCGAACACGACCACGACGTGCCGCGCGAACTGCGCGCCCTGCTCGGCACCGTCAGCGATGCGGTCGCGGAAATCTACGCGCACCGCCCGCCGCCGCCGCGCAACTTCGGCTTCGTGGACATGCTGGCCGACGTCGGCACCAACGTCGTCCATGTGCGCCGGCTGGCGTTCAAACTGCTCGGTTTCATCGGCGCAACGCTCGAAACCCTGGCACGCACCGTCTGGCGACCGAGGCGTTGGCGCATCACCGCGCTGGTCGCCAACATGGAGCAGACCGGCCTGCATGCGGTGCCGATCGTGGCGTTGCTGTCGTTCCTGATCGGCGCGGTGATCGCGTTCCTGGGGGCGACCGCGCTGCAGCGCTACGGCGCCACGGTATTCACCGTGGACCTGGTGAGTTACGCATTCCTGCGCGAACTCGGCGTGCTGCTGACCGCGATCATCCTGGCCGGCCGCACCGCCAGCGCGTTCACCGCGCAAATCGGTTCGATGAAGGTCGGCGAGGAGATCGATGCGATGCGGACCATGGGCCTCGACCCCATGGAACTGCTGGTGCTCCCGCGGGTGCTCGCACTGGTGATCGTGACGCCGCTGTTGGCGTTCCTCGCGGTGATGGCAGGCGTGGTGGGGGGCGCGCTGGTGTGCTGGTTCGCACTCGACATCACGCCGACCATGTTCATTTCGGTGTTCCAGACCGACACCCCGCTGCGCTACCTGTGGCTGGGCTTGGGCAAGGCGCCGGTATTCGCGTTCCTGATCGCGGTGATCGGCTGCCTGGAAGGCTTCAAGGTGCAGGGCAGCGCGCAATCGGTGGGCGAGCGAACCACCTCCAGCGTGGTGCAATCGATCTTCCTCGTGATCGTGGTGGACGCGCTGGCCGCGCTGTTCTTCATGGAGATGAACTGGTGAGCGCCACCGCGCCACGCGAAGCGCTGGTGGAAGTGCGCGGCCTGCGCAGCCAGTTCGGCGCGCAGGTGGTGCACGAGAACCTCGACCTCGATGTCTATCGCGGCGAAATCCTTGGCGTGGTCGGCGGCTCGGGCAGCGGCAAGTCGGTACTGCTGCGCACGATCCTCGGCTTGCGCCGCCCCGACGCGGGCAGCGTGCGCTTGTTCGGCGAAAACCTGCACGACCTGCCGGAGGGCCAGCGGGTCGCGGTCGAAAGCCGCTGCGGCGTGCTGTTCCAGAACGGCGCGCTGTTCTCGTCGCTGACCGTGAGCGAGAACGTGCGGGTGCCGCTGCTGGAGCACACCCAGCTGTCGCTGCACGACGCATTGCGCGTGGCCGCGCTGAAGATCGCGCTGGCCGACCTGTCCCCCGAAGTGCGCCACAAGTATCCGTCGGAACTCTCGGGCGGCATGCGCAAGCGCGCCGCGTTGGCACGCGCGTTGGCGCTGGACCCCGACATCGTGTTCCTGGACGAGCCGACCTCGGGCCTCGACCCGATCGCGGCGGCTTCCTTCGACCAGTTGATCCGCACCCTGCGCGACGCGCTGGGATTGACCGTGTTCATGATTACCCACGACCTCGATTCGCTGCACGCGATCTGCGACCGCGTCGCGGTGCTGGCACACAAGCGAGTGATCGTGGCCGATTCGCTGGACAAGGTGGAACGCTTCGACGACCCATGGATTCGCGATTATTTCCAGGGACCGCGCGGGCGCGCCGCCGAATCCATCCATGCCATGACATGAGGTGACCGCATGGAAACCAAGGCTCATCACGTCCTGATCGGCGCCTTCACCCTGGTAGCGCTGGCGGCGGTGCTGCTGTTCGCGCTGTGGCTGGGCAAGACCAGCCTCAACCGGCAGTACCACTATTACGACATCGTGTTCACCGAATCGGTGACCGGCCTGTCCAAGGGCAGCCCGGTGCAATACAACGGCATCCAGATCGGCGAAGTCAGCCAGTTGAAACTCGATCCCAAGGATCCGCGCAAGGTGCTGGCGCGCATCCAGGTCGCCGCCGACACGCCCATCAAGACCGACACCCGCGCCAAGCTGGGATTGCTGGGCCTCACCGGCGTCGCCTTCGTGCAATTGACCGGCGGCGCGCCCCACAGCGCCATGCTGATGCCGACCCAGGAGAACCCGGTGCCGGTGATCCAGTCCGAGAGTTCGGCGCTGACCAAGCTGCTCGAGTCCGGCGGCGACGTGGTGACCTCGCTGAACGGCATCCTCGATCGTCTCGGCAAACTCGTGTCGGATCAGAACGTCGACCGCATCACCAACACGCTCAGGAACATCGACCAGACCACCAGCACCCTGGCCGCGGAACGCGACGATTTGCGCAACCTTATCCACGAGGCGGCCCAGGCTTCGCAACAACTCAACCAGACCCTCGCCGGCGCCAACCAGCTGGTCAACGGTCCCGGCCGCGAAACGCTGGAGCGCGCGGCCACGGCCATGGCGTCGTTGCAAAAAGCCACGCAGACCCTCGACAAGCTGCTCGAAGACAACCAGGGCTCGCTGCAATCAGGTCTGCGTGGCGTCGACCAGATCGGCCCGGCCTTGCGCGAACTGCGCTCGGCCCTGCGCGACATCCACCAGCTCACCAACAAGCTGCAAGCCAATCCTGCCGGCTATCTGTTCGGCCGCCAGCAACCTTCCGAATTCTCGCCGCAACACTAGGATTCCCTGCAAACCGATTGCCGCGGCCGTTCCAGGCTTTCGCCCGCTTGGGCCAGAGGAACAGCAACCATGCAATGCTTTCAGGGGTTGTGGAAGCATGACAATGCGGACAGGAGCGAAACCTTGACAAACCCAACCACACCTTCCCGGAAGGACGCCAACATGACCGTCCACAAGCCGTTCCCCGCCGCGCGCGCGCTGCTCGTGTCGTGCGCGATCCCGATCCTGCTTGCCGCCTGTTCGGTGCTGCCCGAGCGCGAACCCGTGCAGATCTGGCAACCGGAAGCATCCGCCGCCCCGACCGCGGCCGCGCCGACGGCGGATTTCAGCCTGCGGGTGGACACCCCGAACACGACCGGCGCACTGGACGGAACCGGCATCGTGGTGATGCCCGAACCCGGCCAGGTCAGCAACTACAAGGGCGCGCGTTGGAGCGAATCGCCGGCGCTGCTGGTGCGCCACCGGCTGGTGGACGCCTTCATGGCCGCACGGCTGCCGGCGGTCACCACCGACGACGACCACTTCTTTTCCGACTACACCCTCTCCGGCGACCTGCGCGCGTTCCAATCCGAATACAGGTCGGGATCGCCGGTCGTGGTGGTGCGCTTCGACGCGCAACTGCGGCGCGGCGGCGCGCGCAACCTGCTCGCGACCCACAGCTTCGTCATCACGCAGCAACCATCGGGAGTGGACGTGCCGCAAATCGTCGCCGCATTCGGCGCCGCCGACGACCAGCTCGCCGCGCAAGTGGTGGCGTGGGTCATCGAACAGGCCCGCAATGCACCCGCACCGGATCCCGACGCCCAGCGGCGGCGCAAGCGCTGATGGCGGCTTCCGTTCCTTGCGGCGGGGCCACGACTCGCGCAACGGACTGCGGAACGGCTACGCGGCTTGCGGAACGTCGTTCGCCCGGCCTCGATCGCCCGCCACCGTGACCGCCAGGAAAGCGCTTGCCCACAGGATCAGACCCGCGCCCAGGCACCCGACCGGATCGGCCGGCCCGTGCGGCGCCAGCAGCGGATACAACATCGCCAAGGCAACCAAGGCCGCGCCCGCAAGGTAGTGCGCACGATAGTTGAAGACATGCGCGAGCGGGAGAAAGTGCAACCCGACGATCGCGATCACGCACGGAATCTCCCAGCTTGGCAGCCCGACCCTCACCAGGATGTTGATCGCGACGAAAATGGCGATCCACTGTCCCGCGTTGACGATGTGGAAAATCCGCATCGCCCGCTTTTGCCGGGAAGTCGGCCCGATCGCCGCGAGCGCCGGCCGATGACGCCGATAACGACGCCAGGCGAACACCCCCAGCGCGAGCGCGGCCAGTACGACGGCACCCATCACGAACGGGTTCCCGGCTGTCATCCGCCAGGCGTAGACCCCGATCCAGACTCCACCAAAAGGGAACAGGACCATCGCGCCCATGGCCCTGCCGGCGCGTGCCGCGTCACGCGCGCCGGCACTACCCGGCGCCGGCACCGCCGTCTTCACAGTTCGCGCAGCGCATTCACGACGGACAGTCGCGCCGCGCGCACCGCGGGGAACAGCCCGCCGACGAAGCCGATCGCCAGCGCCCATTTCAAGCCCGTCCAGATGAGTCCCGGGTCGACCTTGAACTTGAACATCACCTGGCTGAAACCATTCAAGGTCGACGCGCTGTAGCCGTTGAACACCAGCCACACGATCACCGCGCCGAGCACGCCGCCAGCCAGCGCCAGCAACATCGTTTCCAGCATCACCGACACCACCACCGGCATGCCGCGGAAACCGATCGCGCGCAGCGTCGCGATTTCACGCGCGCGCGCCGCCACCGCCGCGAACATGCAGTTGAGCGCGCCGAACAGTGCGCCGATCGCCATGATCACGCCGACGGTCAGGCCGACCACACGGATGATCTTGCTCAGCCCTTCGGATTGCTTGGCGAAATAGTCGTGCGTGGTGTTGGCCTCCACCTTCAGGCGCGGATCGGCGGCCAGTGCCGCCTTGAACTGCGCGAAAGCGGAGGGGCTGGCCAGTTTCACCAGCACCGATTCGGCGCTGTTGCCGCGCCGGTACGCCGATGCCACCGTCTGGCGATCCGCCCACAATTCCGAATTCCAAGCGCCATCGCTTTCGAAGATGCCGGCCACGGTCCAGGTCTGGTTGCCGAGCTTGATGTCCTTGCCGACATCCAGGCCCGCGAACTGACGGTGCGCGGCCTCGCCCACCACCAGCTCGCGCATGCCGGGCTTGAACTTGCGGCCTGCGATGATCTTCAGATCCGGCCGCAGCGCCCATGCTCCTTCGTCCACGCCACGCAATTGCGCATTGGCGTCGTCCTGCGAATTGCGCAACGGCAGGCTGGCCGCCACCACCAGTTCGGCCGACGCGACCGGCTTGCCCGAAGCGTCGCGGGCGATTCCGGCAGCCTGCTCGATCGCGTCCACGTCGTCGCGCACCAGCACCGACTGCGACTCCGATACCGAGCCGCCGCGCAACACGATCGCCGTGTCGGCGCGACCGCCGCTGCTCATCGTCGCCTGCAGGCCCTCGCCCATCGCCAGCAGTGCGACCAGCACGCCGACCACGCCGGCGATGCCGATAACGATCACCAGCGACGAACCCAACCGCTGTCCGAGCGTGCCTAAGCCCACCTTGGTCACCGACGCGGTTTGGCGCCCGCTGCGCGTCAGCGCCATCCACAACGCGAACAGCACCGCAAGCCCCAGCGCACCGATCCACGGCAGCTTGACCCAGATCGCCAAGGCGACCGCGACCAACACCACCAGCCCAAGATTGATCAGGAATTTTTTCATGATGTTTCCTCAGCGTCCGCTCAGCGCATCGACGATGTTGAGGCGCATCGCGCGCACTGCCGGCACCAGCCCCACGATCAAGCCGATAAGCACCATCAGGGCGATGCCCAGCGCCCAGGTCTGACCGGCCACGCCGTGGATCGGGACCATGCCGCCGCTGGCCGCCGCCATGCCGGGCACGATCAGCGCCACCAGCGCCATGCCGATCAGGCCGCCAAACAGCAGCATCAGCACGCCCTCGGCCAGCACCATCGCCAACACGCTGCGCGACGAGAATCCGATCGTCTTCAGCACCGCCAGCTCGCCGGTGCGCTCGCGCACCGCCTGCATCATGGTGTTGCCGGTCAGCAGCAACAGCGTGAAGAACACCGCGCCCATGATCGCCGCGACCACGAAGCCGATGTTGATCAACTGTTTGATGAAGGATGCCTGGAATGCCTGCTCGGTCTGGGTGCGGGTTTCGTGATCGGAGTTGGCCGAAATCGCGTCGATCTCCCTGGCCACGGCATCGGCGCGCGACGGATCGGCCACCTTTACCACATACCAGTGCACCTCGCCGGAACCGAATCGATTGTTCTCGTCGAAGTACTTCCAGTGGAACATCATCATCTGCTCGTTGCCGGCATCCTTCCTGTCCTTGGCGCGGAAGATGCCCGCGATGTCGAAGGTCCAGGTATTGTTGCCGCTGGACTTGGAAGGCCAGATCGTCGACTGCACCGGAATCTTGTCGCCGACCTTCCAGCCGAAACGCTTGGCCAATGCCGCACCGACGATCGCGCCGGTACGCGTCTGCTCCCACGCCTTGCGTTGATCCGCCGGCAACACGAGCTCCGGATACAAATCCAGGTAGTTCGGGCTGACTGCAAAGCTGATGAGCTGGTTCTTCGGGTCCTGGTAAACCCCGGCGAACCAGTTGGCGTAAGCCACGGCGCTGACACCCTGCACGTTGGCGATGCGCGCGCCCAGGCTTTCGGGCAAGGCCTGCTGCATCGACATCCTCGATGTCACCACGAGGCGGCCGGCGCCGGCAACGTTGTTGCCCGCGGTGAACGCCACGCGCACCGAATCGAGCAGTCCGAACAGCAGGAACGCCGCGATGATCGACATCAGCGTCAGGATCGTGCGCGTCTTGCGCCGGAACAGCGCGGCCCAGACCAGATGGAAATATTTCATGGCAATGCCCCGCTCAAACCGCGTGCTGTGTTTCGACCAGCGTGCCCTTGTCGAGATGCAGTGTGTGCGAGGCGTACTCGGCCGCCTTGGGATCGTGGGTGACCATCACGATGGTCTTGCCGTGTTCGCGGTTGAGTTTCTGCAACAGCCCCAGGACTTCCTCGGCCGATTGGCGGTCGAGGTCGCCGGTCGGTTCGTCGCAGACCAGCAGGGTCGGGTCGGATACGATGGCGCGTGCGATCGCGACGCGTTGCTGCTGGCCACCCGAGAGTTCACCGGGCTTGTGCGAAGCGCGGTCGGCCAGCCCCACCAGCTGCAGCGCAATCCCGGCATTCTTCCTGCGCTGCGAAGCCGACAGCTTCGTCAGCAGCAACGGCAGTTCCACGTTCCTCTGCGCGGTCAGCCCCGGCATCAGGTTGTAGAACTGGAACACGAAGCCGACGTTGCCGGCACGCCAGCGCGCCAGTTGGCTTTCGCCCATCCTGTCGATACGCTTGCCGTCCACGCCGAGCGAGCCGGCGGTCGGCGAGTCGAGGCCGCCGATCAGGTTCAGCAGCGTGGTCTTGCCGGAGCCCGAAGGTCCCATCAGCGCGAAGAAATCGCCGCGCGCGATGTCGAGGTCGATGTGGTGCAGCACCTCCAGCTTCTGCTTGCCGCGCGTGTAGGTCTTGGAGACGCCCCGGATTTCCACCAGCGGGCCGTTGTTGACTTGCACTTCAGTGACTGCAGCGTTCATCGTCGTCTCCTGTTCGCCGTTTCCTTCTCCCTTCGGGAGAAGGTGGCCCGAAGGGCCGGATGAGGGTTCGGTTCCACGACAAGCCACTCCGCGCGAGACTCGTACCCTCACCCCTGCCCCTCTCCCGGCGGGAGAGGGGCTCAATCAATTGTTGCCCGCCTTTACCTGCACCTTCTCGCCATCCTTCATGTTCGCGGACGGCGCGGCCACCACCTCGGCGCCTGCGTTCAAGCCTTGCGTCACCTGCCTCATGTCGGAAAAATCGCCGCCGACGGTGACCGGCGTTTGTCGCGCACGGCCTTCCGCGACGACGAACACCACGTCCCTGCCGTCGCGCTGCACGATCGCCGATTTGGGCACCAGTACGCCCGGCAACGGCTTGCGGTCTTCGCTGCTCTTTTCGAGGAAGGAAACCCGCACGCCCATCTGCGGAATGATGCGTGGGTCCTTCTGGTCGAGCGCAATGCGCACCTTCACCGTGGCCTTGCTCTTGTCCGCGCTCGGGATGATCGCGATCACGTGCGCGGGGATCTTCCAGTCCGGATAGGCATCGAGGATCGCCTGCACCGGCATGTCCGGCTTGACGCGGCTGATGTACGACTCGTTGACGTCGACGTCCACTTCCAGCGAATCCATGTCCACGATGGTGGCGAGGCCGCCGGCAATGCCGCCGCCGCCCGCCGTGTACGGCGACACGATCTCGCCCACGTCCGCGTCCTTGGCGGTGATCACGCCCGCGAACGGCGCGCGGATGATGGTGAAATCCATGTTGACCTTCGCGGCTTCCACCTGGGCGCCGGCCGCCTCGGCCTGCTTGATCGCGACATCGAGCGCGGCGGCGTCGGTGGCGACCTGCGTATTGGCCTGCTCGGCGTCCTGCCTGGACACGTAACCGCGCGCCACCACGTCGTTCATGCGCGCCGCGTTGGCGCGATCCTGCTTCAGCATCGCACGCGCCTTCACCACCGACGCCTGTGCCGCGGCGTACTGCGCCTGCGCGGAGTCCAGTTGGGCCTGGTATGCGGTGGGATCGAGTCGCGCCAGCACCTGGCCCTTCTGGACGTGCTCGCCCTCCTCGACCGACACCTGCGCCAGGGTGCCGATGATCTGTGCCGACACCGTGGCCTGCCGCCGCGCGACCACGTAGCCGGTCGCCTGCAATACCGCGGCGTCGCCGCCCGCCGACGCCATCGACACCGCGCTCGCGGTTTGCACTGTCACCGCCTTGGAGCGCAGCCCGAGCACGGCTGCGACGCCGGCGATGATCAGCAGCACGACCACGCTGCCGGCGATCCATGGCCAGCGCGGGCCACGCGATTCGTCGTCACGTTGGGCGCGATCGATGCGCAATTCGTGCAGCAGGTCGTCGCTGGATCGGTTGTCGTTCACCCGTCATCCCCACGCGCGCACTCGCCGAGTGCGCAAGTCTGCCACAGTTTGCCCGCCTGCCCGGCGGGCCGATACGCGCATGCATCAAACATCGCGACTGACAGTTGTCATCCGACCCATGGCCGCGGATCGCACCAGGCGGGTGGCGCGACCCTACAATCGCATTCCGTCTCCCCCGACAAGGCGCATCGATGTCATTCGTGTTCGACCTCCCCGCCGTTCCGAGCCTGCCCGTCACCGGCGGCAGCGCGCGCTTCCCCGTGCACCGCATCTATTGCATCGGGCGCAATTACGCCGACCACGCGAAGGAAATGGGCGCCCAGGCCGTGAGCCGCGCAAACCCGGTGTTCTTCATGAAGCCTGCGGATGCGGTCGTCGCGGACGGCGGCGACATTCCCTATCCGCCCGCGACGCGGGAATTGCACCACGAGGTGGAAATGGTGGCGGCATTGCAAAGCGGCGGGCGCGACATCGATCCGGCGCATGCGCTCGATTGCGTGTTCGGTTACGGCGTGGGGCTGGACCTCACCCGCCGCGACCTGCAGGCAGCGATGAAGGCGAAAGGCTTGCCGTGGGACGTGGCCAAGGGTTTCGATCGTTCCGCGCCGATCTCGGCGTTGCGTCCGGCGAGCGAGGTCGGACATCCGATGCAGGCGCGGCTGGCGCTCGCGGTGAACGGCGAAGTGCGCCAGGACACCGACATCGCGGACATGATTTTCCCGGTGCCCGAGATCATTGCCGAGCTGTCGAAACTGTTCGAGCTGAAAGCCGGCGACCTGATCTTCACCGGCACGCCGGCGGGCGTCGGGCCGCTGGTGCGCGGCGACCGCATCACGGCCGAACTGCGCGGCATCGCGACGCTGGAAGGGCGCATCGCCTGAATGCGGCACCGGTTGCGCGGATGGCCCGATGGTGCCTAAATGGGCGCGCCGCGATGCGGCGGCCCCCTCCCTCGGCACAAGGAGTACGCAATGAGCTTCGCTAAGGATTTCAAGGCGTTCATCATGCGCGGCAACGTGGTCGACCTCGCGGTCGCGGTGGTCATCGGTGGCGCGTTCGGCAAGATCGTCACCTCGCTGGTCAACGACATCATCATGCCGCCGATCGGCTGGATCACCGGCGGCATCGACTTTTCGAACTTGAAATGGATCATCCAGGAGTCGACCGATCCCAAGAAGGTCGTGGCCATCAGTTACGGCACCTTCATCAACACCATCATCACGTTCCTGATCATCGCGCTGGCGATCTTCATCGTGATCAAGATGCTGGAGAAGGCGATGCCCAAGAAGGAAGCCGCGCCCGCCGCACCGCCGCCGGACGTGGTGTTGTTGACCGAGATCCGCGACCTGCTGAAGCAACAACCACGCTGACGTTTTTGCAAACGGCCCCCACCCGGCCTGCGGCCACCCTCTCCCCGCGCACAGGGAGAGGGAAACCGCGCAACACCCGCTGGATGAGCCCGACCATGACCATCGAAATCATCCAGGCCGACATCACTGCGCTTCAGGTTGACGCGATCGTCAACGCCGCGAACGAAACCCTGCTGGGCGGCGGCGGGGTCGACGGCGCCATCCACCGCGCGTCCGGCCCGCGCCTGCTGGAAACCTGCCGCGCATTGCCCGAAACCAGTCCCGGCGTGCGCTGCCCGACCGGCGAAGCGCGCATCACGCCGGGCTTCGACCTGCCTGCGCGATGCGTGATCCACACCGTCGGGCCGGTCTGGCGCGGCGGCGCGCACGACGAACCGGGGTTGCTCGCAGCCTGCCATCGCGGCGCGCTGGCGCTGGCGCGCGAACACGCGATCGACAGCATCGCCTTCCCGGCGATCAGTTGCGGCGTGTACGGCTACCCGCGTGACGCGGCTGCAGGCGTGGCACTGGCGACACTGGCCGAAGAACAACATCGCCTGCACACGCCGCACCGCATCGTGCTGTGCGCATTCGACGGCGGCATGGCCGCGGCGTGGCGCGCGGCGGCGGAACGCCTGCACGTTGCCATCGCAGCCGGTTAGGACGACGGATACAGCGGTGGCAATCCGTTTTCACCGGCACCCTTGTGTCGTTCGTCTTCGCGCCACGCGAACCCGTGCGCGAACGCCCGCACCACCGCCGCGCACGCGGGTGCCGGGTCTCCACCTTGCCAGCGCACGCGCTGCAACCCATCCAGCGCAGCATGCTGCTCCGGGTCGGCCAAGGCGTCGCGAAGCAACCCGGCGTGGGCCATGGCGGGACGCGACACGCGCGCCCAGGCGAGCAACGTGCGCTCGCACGCAGCGGCATCGCCAGCGCGTGCGGCGTCGAGCGTCCGTTTCTGCAACGCGCGTGCATCGGGCTGCTCCGGCGAGGCATCGAGGCGGGCGACGACCGACGGCGTGCTTCCGGCTTCGGTACGGGAGCCCGCGCGGCCCGAAGAAGGCCCCTTGGCATGCCGTGCGCGACGACGAATCAACCACCACGCCAGCGCCGCGACGATGACGATCGCCCACAATGCGAAACTCGCCAGCGCCAGATCGCGCCAGCGTCCACCCGGAACGGATGCGCCCCGATCGCTTGCTGTCGCCCGCGTCGCCTGCGCGACCGGCTCGGCATTGCTCACCACCGGCGGCGCGGGCACGCTCGCCGACACGCCACTGACGGCCAGCACGTGCGCGGGCACGCCGGCCTGTTCGGCGCGATCGTGGCTGGTGTCCCACCAATCCAGGGTGATCGCGGGAATCGCGATCGTGCCGTTGCGATCCGGCACGATCGCGAAGCTGCGCGTGCGGGTGCCCTGCAGCCATTCGCCGCTGTCGTCGGTCGTATCCTGCGTCCGGTCGGGATACACCCGTGCCCCGGCGATCGTCGGCAATTCCGGTTCCGGCAACGCGTCGGCGGGTTGGCCGGACGCACTGATGCTGAGCGTGATGGTCAGCGGCGCCGCGGCATCCAGCTTGCCATCCGAAGGCAAGCCGGTCAGCTTCAACTGCACGTTGCGCGCGGGCAGCCATGGCTTGCCCGCACCCGCCGGTTCGGCTCGCGCGTCGATGCGCGCCGCCGGCGCCGTCGCGCGGACCGTCCCGCCGAATCCCTGCAGCGGCGAATTCGGCAAGGCGTTCGGATTGTTGAACCACGCATTGGGAAACCCCGCATCGAGTCGCTGTCCCTCGAACACCGGCCCCTGCACCGCGATCGATCCGCTGCGCTGCGGGATCAAGGCCCAACTCCGTTCGATGACCTTGTAGGTGAAACCGTCGCGCTGGGTGACGTAACGATGGTCGCGGTCGAGCGGGACCAGGCGCGCGCCGCCCGCGCTCGGATTGCCCAGCGCGCCATCCACGCCCGGCAGGTAGAACAGGCGCACCGTGTACACGGTCTGCTGGCCGACGTACGGCGAACTCGACTGCACGTTCGTTTCCATGAACACCGGATCGCCCGCCTTGCCGGTGCCGCCACTGGGTGCCGCGCCGACGTGCAACGTCAGCGGTTGCGTGGCGCCGCCGCCGATGTCCAGCGCGGGGATCGTCAGGGTCCCGGCGTGCAACGGTTTCAACGCAATGCCGAGTTGCGTGGTGCTGGTGGTCTTGCCATTAACGATCTGCACGCTGCTGGAGCGCGAGGTGCCGAGCACCTCGAAATCCTTCTGCAACGACGACAGCTCGGGACTGCCGAGCGCCCCGTCGGTCTGGATGTTGAGCGTGACGGTGTCGCCCAGGCTGACGTGGCTGCGGTCGAGGAACGCGTGCGGCCCCTGTCCCGAGCCTGTCGAAGGAGTGGCGGCTTGCGCCAGCGGCGCCAGCAAGGCCAGCAACACGAGCCACCCGCGCCGCACCGTCATTGCCCGTTCTCCTGCGACTGTCCGCCGTTGCGGCGTTCCCATTCGAGCCGGAACTTGCGGCGCAGCAAGGCCCCAGGGTCGTCCGGCACCGACCGCAGCAGCGCGCGCTGGCTGGCATCGAAGCGCGGGTTCTCATCCGCCTCCGACTGACCCAGCGCGAACGCCTCGGGCGTGCCGGATGACGGTTTCGGCTTGCCGCCGCGGACACCTTGCAGGGCCTGCTTCAGGTCCTGCGCGGCCTGCCCGGATTGGCGCTGCTGGCGCTCGGCTTCCGCCGCGGACGTGGTGCCATTGTCCTGGTCCTTGCCAGGCCCCGCACCGCGTCCTTGCGAGGTTGCCGAGGAATTCGGTTTCTCGCCCTGCCCGTTTGTGGATGGATCGGGCGATGCCGACGACGGCGACTCGTCCTGTCCGGACCGCGGATTGGATTTCCCGTCCTGCGATTGCGCGCGGTTCGTGTCAGACGGGCCGTGCCGGCCCTGCTGTTGCGCGTGGCCTTGCCCTTGCGACGACGAAGGTTTCGAATGCTGCTTCAGCCATGCCTCGACCGCGTCGAGGTTGGCGCGCGCGTCGGAGAAATCCGGATCCTTGTCCAGCACTTGCCGGTACGCGGCGATCGCTTTCTCATACTCGCCCTGCTTCGCCAACGCGTTGCCGAGGTTGTAACGCGCGCGCGCGTCGTCGCCTTGCGCGAAGGCCCTGGCCGCGTCGGCGTAATCGCCCGAACGATACTCCGCCGCGCCGCGCACGCCCGAAGTCGTCGCCAATCCCCGCGCCCGCGCGGCGTCGCCATCCTGCAACGCATGCAAGGCGCGCTGGTCGCGATTCGACCACAACGACGACCATGTCGACGCATGCGCGACGGGCATCGCCGTCGGCACCAGGCACAACGCGAGCACCAGCAACCAGCCGCGCCGGAACGCCAGCGCGGCCAGCATGGCAAGGATCGGCAACAACCACACGCCACCATCCCGCCACAATTGCGCGCGTTCGCCGCGACTCGCGCGTCCCGATCCCGAAACCGGCGCGCCCAAAGCGGCGACGCCGCCGCCCTCGGCGTCGAGCGCAACATAGCGCCCACCGCCCGCCAAGGCGACCGCGCGCAGCGCGGCATCGTCGCGGCGCGCCATCAGCACCCCACCGGACCCGCTCGCGAAGCCGCCGCCGTTGCGCGGTACCGGCGCGCCGGCGTCGGTACCGATGCCGACCACGTCCACCCGGACGCCGCGTGCATGCGCCGCGCGCGCCGCATCGTTCGCGGCGGCATCGGCGGTGTCGGTGACCAGCACGATCTCGCCGCCCTGCACGTGCGCCTGTTGCAACAGTTGCAGGCCCTGCCGGATGCCGGCCGCGGCGTCATTGCCCGGCACCGGCATCACGTCGGGCCGCAGCGCCTGCAGGAAATTCAGCACCGTGCGCTTGTCGTCGGTCAAGGGCGCGACAACGAACGCCGCGCCCGCATACGCGACCAGCGCGGTGCGCGCGTCGCCCGCGCCGTCCAGCAAGTCGCGCACCGCAAAGCGCGCACGCGTCATGCGGTCGGGCTTGAGATCCTGCGCCAGCATGTCGCTGGACAGCGACAACACCACCACCCGCACCGCGCCATTCACGTACAACGGGGTTGCAACCTTCTGCCACGCGGGCCCCGACAATGCGGCTACCGCGAGCGTCCACGCCAGGGCGCACAGCACGAGTACGAAGTGCCTGCGCGCACCTGCGTCGCGGACGAGGTACGGCAGCAACGCCGCATCCGCCAACCGTGCCAGCGCGGCACGTCCGCCGCCACTGCGTGCCAGCATCCACAACGCCAGCGGCAGCGGCGCGAGCGCCAGCCACCACCACGGGCGCAGGAAATGCAACGCGAGCTCCGACGGATTCATGCGCGCGCCAACCTGCCCGGCCGCAGCGCGCGCCACGGCAGCAAGCTGCACGCCAGCAGCAGCGCCAGTGCCAGTGGCCACGGATACAGCTCGCGATTCGGGCGCAGCAGCGACGCGCCGCTCGCCAACGGCTCCAGCGCGTCGATCGCATCATAGGCTGCCGCTAGCTGGCCGACATCCGCGGCGCGGAAGAAACGCCCGCCGGTCTCATCCGCGATCCGGGTCAGCGCCTGTACGTCGAGCTGGCTGTCCTGCATCTGGAACTGCATGCCGAAAGCATCCACGGCCTGCGCGTCGGAGCCCACGCCGATGGTGTAGATGCGCACGCCCGCGGCCCTGGCCAGCTCGGCCGCCGCCTGCGGCGTGACATTGCCCGCGGTATTGACGCCGTCCGTCAGCAGCACCAGCACCCGCGCGCGCACAGGCAACGCCTCGAGATGCTTCACCGCCAGCACGATCGCGTCGCCGATCGCGGTTTCGCGTCCGGCCAGCCCGATCTCGGTGCCGGTCATCTGTTTCGCCACCGCATCGATGTCGAAGGTCATGGGCGTCAACAGGTAGGCGTGGCTGCCGAACAGGATCAGGCCCACCTCGTCTCCGGAACGCTGCGCGATGAAACGGTGGGCGATTGCCCGCACCGCGGCGAACCGGCTGACGGCGCGATCGCCGTAGCGCATGTCCTCGATCGCCATGCTGCCCGATGTATCCACGGCCAGCATCAAGGCACGGCCGGTGTGCTCCAGGGCCTGCGGGGGCGCCGGTTGCTGCGGGCGCGCGGCCGCGCACACGACGAGCAACCACGCCAGCATCGCGACCACCACGCGTCCCCGGCGCGCGCTGCCGCCCGATGCACGCGCCAACGCAATCTGTTGCGGCAAGTGCAGCGCGACACCGGGCGCAGCCGGCGGCAGGAACCGCCACGCCAGCCACGGCAACGGCAACAGCGCGAACATCCATGGCCATGCGAAGCTGATCACAGCGCGCCCCCGCCCGCCACCGGGGAAACGTGCCCGCCACCGGATGCCGTGCGATGCCTGCCCGGTTTCCCGACGGCAGGGATGGGCAGGCGCGTCGATCCCCGTGGGCGACGATCGCGCCGCAGCGCGTGGCGGCAGCACGCGCGCACGGCATCGAGCAGCGCGTTTGCATCCAGCGAAGGCCGGTTCCGGAACGGCGCGGTCACCAGGATATCCAGTTCTTGCGCGGTGCTCGCGTCGCCGGCATGGGTACCGAGGAATGCGCGCCACGCATCGCCGGGTGCCGCCGCGCTCGCCGGCGCGACGCGCATGGCGACGCGCCGCAACAGGCGCGATGCCCCGGCCGCGAGCATCGCGGTGTCGCCGTTGCGCGAATAATCGCGTTCCAGCAGGTCGACTTCCCGCATCGCCGCACGCAAGGGTCCACGCCGCACATGCCGTCTCGCCAACCAGACTCCCGATGCGACCAGCAACAACGCGAGCGCGGCCAGCAGCCACCAACCCGGCGCCGGCGGCCACCAGGCCGCGGATGGCAGGTGGATGTCGCGCAACACGGGAGCGCCGACCGTCACGTGCGCCTTGACCTGCGTCGCCACAGCGACGCGAGCGAAACTTCGGGATCGTCACTCGTCGCCAGTGTCGTCCACGCGATGCCCGCGGCCTCGCAGGCGTCGGCCAACCCGCGCCATCCCTGCGACATCTGCTCACGAAAGCGTGCACGCGATGCGGCCGCCGAAAGGTCGACGCGTTGCTTTCGCGACCCGGTTTCGAACAAATAGGCACCGGCGGGCGCGAGCTCGTGCTCCAGCGCGTCGGCCACGACGGCCACGCGCACGTCCGCATGGCGCGAGAGTCTTGCAAGTGCCGTCGCAGCGGCGGCGTCCGCGCACCAGCCGTCGCTGAGCAACCATGCACGGCTGCCCGGCGCCATCAATCGTTGCGCCCGCTGCAGCGCGACGGACAAGGGTTCGCCGGATGCCTCGTCATCCGCCGTGCGCGTGGACCCGTCCCAGCGCGCGACCGCCCCGAGCGCCGCCAGCGCGCCACGCGTTCCGGCGTGCGGATCGATCGCCGCACGCACCCGCCCGAACGCCATGGCACCGACCCGGTCGCCACCGCGCACGCAGGTCCACGCCAGCCACGCCGCCGCGCGTGCAGCGGCCACCGACTTGAAGCGCACGCGGGTGCCGAAACGCATCGTCGCGTGGGTGTCGATCAACAACAGCAGGCTGCGTTCGCGTTCCGCCTCGAACAACTTGGTGTGCCATTTGCCGCTGCGCGCCGTGCGGCGCCAATCGATGTTGCGGGCGTCGTCACCGGGCTGGTAGACGCGCGATTCGGCGTAGTCCATGCCGCGTCCGCGCAGCGCCGAAACATGCCCGCCCGCGAGCGGAGCGTGGATACGCGCGGCATCCGTGAGCGGCTTGCCCGCACGCGCGCGCAGCGCGATCAGTTCCGCAAGATCGACGCGTGTGATGCCGTCGGCCCGGGACTCGGGACTCGGGACTCGGGACTCGGCGCGTACGCGCGGGTCGAGGGTGAATGGCACGGCTGTCGACATGATCGTACTTGCCACGACTCAAAAGCACATTCCGGGTTTCGTTTTCCGATGCGGCCCGGAGATGACGGCATTGCGCCGGAATTGCTGCTCGCCGACTTGCGAGTCCCGAGTCCCGGTGCCTACGGCAACGGCACGCGCTCCAGCAATTGCGCCACCACATCGTCGACCTTCAGGCCTTCGGCTTCCGCCTCGTAACCCAGCAGCACGCGATGGCGCAGCACGTCGGGCGCCAGCGCCTGCACGTCCTCTGGCAAAACGTAGTCGCGGCCGGCCAGCCAGGCCGCGGCGCGCGCGCAGCGTTCCAGCGCGATGCTGGCGCGCGGACTCGCGCCCCACGCGATCTTGTCGCGCAGCTTCGGCGCCCACGGCCGCGGGTCGCGTGTCGCCAGCACCAGCTGCACGATGTACTCCTCGAGTCCGCCAGCGAGGTGCAGGTCCAGCACCTGCTCGCGCGCGGCGAAAATGTCCGACTGGCCGAGCAGGCGTTCCGGCGCCGCGTGCGGGCCGAGTTCTTCGCGTGCGCGCTGGCGCGCAAGTCGCATGATCTCGCGTTCGGAACCTGCCTTCGGATAGCGCACGGGCACGTGCAGGAGAAACCGGTCGAGCTGCGCTTCGGGCAACGGGAAGGTGCCTTCCTGTTCGATCGGATTCTGGGTCGCCATCACCAGGAACAACTTGGGCAGCGGCCATGAGCGCCGGCCGATCGTGACCTGCCGCTCCGCCATCGCCTCCAGCAACGCCGACTGCACCTTGGCCGGCGCACGATTGATCTCGTCGGCCAGCACGAGGTTGTGGAACAACGGCCCGCGCTCGAACTCGAAAACACCCGTCGCGGGACGCAACACGTCGGTACCGGTGAGGTCAGCCGGCAACAGGTCGGGCGTGAACTGCACGCGGTGGAAATCGGCTTCGATGCGCCCGGCCAACGCCTTGACCGCGGTGGTCTTGGCCAGCCCCGGCGCGCCCTCGACCAGCAGGTGGCCATCGGCGAGCAGCGCGATCAACAGGCGCTCGACCAGACCGGGTTGGCCGATGACTTCGGCCTGCAAGGCATCGCGCAGCGCGGCGAAGCGCGCCTGCAATGGCGACGCGCGCGACCCGGATCCGGTGTCAGGTACACCCGCGGGCGCGCTGGAAGTATCGGTGTGCATGCGCCCAGTAGACCACAGTCGGGCGCGAAAGTTTGGCTGCCCGGGAAAACGAACGGCGCGTTTGCACGCGCCGTCGGTTCGTGGCTTCGGATCGCCGCGAATCAATCCACGGTGGTTTCCTGGCCCAGGATATGCGGGGTGATGAACACCAGCAGCTCCGCCTTGTTGTTGATGTTCTTCTTGTTGCGGAACAGCGCGCCCAGGATCGGGATGTCGCCGAGGAACGGCACCTTGGTCACGTCGTGCTCGTTCTGGAACTCGTAGACACCACCCAGCACCACGGTCTGTCCGTTGCCCACCAGCACCGAGGTATCGATCTCGCGGTGGTCGATCTGCGGCACGAAGCCGCCGCCCGGGTTCGGGACCAACTGCGAGATCGCGTCCTTGATCACCTTGAGCTTCATGAACACGCGGTTGTCGGAGGTGATGGTCGGGGTGACGTCGAGCTCCAGCACCGCGTTCTTGAACTGCACGGTGGCCGTGCCCGCACCGCCGCCCGCACCGGAGTTCTGGAAGGTCAGGTAGCCGATCTGCTGGCCCTGCTGGATCGTGGCCGGCTGGTTGTTGGCGGTCACCACCTTAGGCTGCGAGATGGTTTCGCTGCGGCCTTCCTGTTGCGCGGCCGAGAGTTCCAGGTTCAGCAGGTAGTCGCGGCCAAGGATGCCAATTGCGAAGCCGCTGGTGCCGGTGGTGGTCGACGGCAGGTTGACGTTGAGGCCGCTCGGATACGTCACGCCGTTGGACTGCGAACCACCGTTGAGGCTGTTCCAGTAGTCGGTCACGCTCTTTTCGGACGTGCCGATGCCGGCGCCGTTGTTGTCGTTGATGCCGCCGCCGTAGAACTGCGCGTGCTTGCTGTTCTGGCCGAGGTGGAAGCCGCCGATGCCAAGCTTCGCACCCAGTTCACGCGTGAAGTTGTCGGTCGCGATCACGAGGCGCGACTCGATCAGCACCTGCTTGACCGGGCGATCCAGCACCGACACCAGTTGCCGGATTTCCTGCACCTTCTCTGGGGTGTCGTTGACCAGCAGGGTGTTGGTGCGCTCGTCGAACGACACGCTGCCGCGCGAGGACAGGAAGCCGCGGTCGGTATTGCTGCCGCCGCCACCGCCCACGTTGCCGGTCTTGGCGCCGGAGGTCAGCAGCTCGGCGATCTGCGAGGCACTGCCGTAGTTGATCGGGATGTAATCGGTGACGAGCTGCGCGCTGTCGAGCTGCTTCTGGCGCGCCTCGGCGATGTTTTCCTCGTACTTGGCGAGTTCGGTCTGCGGTGCGACCCATACCACGTTGCCGTTCTGGCGCTTGGCCAGTCCCTTCGCACGCAGGATTACGTCCAGCGCCTGGTCCCACGGCACGTTGACCAGCCGCAGGGTCACGTTGCCCTGCACGCTGTCCGACGCCACGATGTTGAGGTTGGACACGTCGGCGAGCAGCTGCAGCACCGAGCGCACCGGGATGTCCTGGAAATTGAAGGTGACGCGGCTGCCCTTGTAGACGATCGGCTTGGGCGCGCCCAGCGCGGACGTCTCGCTTCCGCTCGGCCGCGAGAACTCGACCACGTATTCGTTGCCGCTCTGGTAGGAAGCGGTCTGCACCACGCCGCGGGTGTCGACGTCGATCCGCGCGCCACCCGGCACCGCGTGGGTGTTGACGCTGCGCACCGGCGTCGCGTAGCTGGTGACGTCGAGGCGGCGCGCCTGCGCCGCCGCGAGGCTGGCGCCGGCCACGTCGATGGTCGTGGTGTCGCCGGAGCTGTGCATGCTGGTTGCGGCACCCGGCTGGCTGAACTGCACCACCAGCTTGCCGCCGCCGTGGTCGCCACGCTGGAAATCGACGCCGGTGATCACATTGCTGCCGGCCATCGCGACCGCCTTGTCGGGGTTCGCGGTCGCGACCGCCAGCGAGCGCTCCGACTGCGGCGGCGGCGGTGCCGTCGCCAAGGCCGGCGCGGCTTGCGCTGGCTCGGGGTCGGCAGCAGCCGTGGCGCCGGACATGCCGTCGCCGATGGTGACGACGACGTTGTTGCCCTCGACGCTGGTGACATAGGGCGAGGGCTGGCTCAATGCCACCACCACGCGGGTGCGTCCGTTGGCCGACACCGCACTGACCGATTCGGCGGTGCCCTGGTTGACCGCGACGTTGCGCTGGCTCAAGCCATTGGCGGTATCCGCGAAATCCATCGCGATGCGCGGCGGCGTGTTGGTGCTGAATGCCTGCGGCGTGGCAGGGGGCCCGGAGAAGGTCAAGGTGACTTGCACCTTCCCACCCGGCAGCGACGTGGCGCTGACATTCTGCAAGGTGTTGGCCGCCATGGCCGGTCCCGCTACCAGCAGGCATATCGCCATGACCGGCACCGCCGCCAGCGTCAGCCATCCGCGTCGTGTCGACTGGACGGGTCCGCCGCTGGAGCGACCGAGGTAGTGAGCAGGTTTGGTCATCATGAACGTAACCCCCGATGAATCGTCATTTGTCGCCCAAAGCGACGGTCGCGTCGCGTTCCATCCAGCCGCCCGAACCGTTCGGCACCAGTTCGGTCAGGCCGACTTCGCCTGGCGTCACCTGGGTGACGTGCCCGTAGTTCTGGCCCATGTAATCGCCGACGTGCACCTGGTGGATCACGCCCTGCGGGTCCTTGACCAACGCCTCGATGCTCCCCTTTGCACCGATCGTGCCGACCATCTTCAGGCTGTCGAGCGGGAAGGCTTCCAACGGTTCGCGCGGGCGGTTCTGGTCGGGGTGCGGACCCGCGGCGTTTTGTGCGTCCGCCTGCGGCGGCGCGGGCTCGAACGGGTCGCGCCGGTCCTGGTCCTGGTAGAGGTAGGTTTCGAAGGTCTTGACGACCGGCAGCGCCGGCAGCGGCGCGCCCTTGCGCGCCTTGACCTGGGCAACCCAGTCGCGCAGGTCGCCCTGGCCGCTGCATGCAGCGAGGCCGCCGATCATGGCCAGGGTCGCGATCGCGATGGCAATCCGGGTGGGTCGCATGATCACTGCCCTCCCTGCTTGGCCGGGGCTTTTTCGTTCTTGCCGTTCGCCTCTTCGTCACCGAGGTAGCGATAGGTCTGCACCGTGCCTTCCAGCATCAGCTGTCCCCCGGGAGGAGGCGCATCCCTCGAACCGCCCGACTTGGCGGCGCTTAGCGACACGTCGTGCATGGTGAGGATCACCACCCGCGGCAGCGACGCAACGCCGCTGATGAAGGTGCCGAATTGATGGTAGGTGCCCTGCATCTTCAGCGCGATCGGCTGGATCGCATAGAACTCTTTCGGAATCTCGGGTTGCGGCTTGAACAGGTCCGTCTCGATGCCCGCGGCCTGCGCGGTCTGCGAGATGTTGACCAACAGCGCGGGCATCTCGGTCTTGCCCGGCAGCTCGCGCAGCATCTGGCTGAGCATGTCGTTCATTTGCGCAAGCTGGGCCTTCAGCGCGTCGAGGTTGACCACCTTGGCCTGCTTGGCTTCGAAGTCCTGTTTCAGCGTCACTTCCTGTTGCCGGGCCGTGGCAAGCGTGTCCTGCTGGTTGCTGACGTAGAAATACCAGCCGAGCAGCACGATCACGACGATCACGAGGACGACGAAAAAAGTCTTGACCGATTTCGGCCAGCCGCCGACGTTGTTGCGGTCGAGATTGCGCAGGTCATCGATCAGTTTCATGGCCTGATCCCTCCCTTGCTGACCGGCGCCGCGGATGCGTGCGGTTCGGATGCGGCGGGCGCTCCAGCCGTCGCTGTTTGTACCGGCGGCGCGCTCGATGCAGCCGCGGGCACCGCGCCGGTGCCGGGCTGCGGCGCGGCTGCCGTGGGCGCCGTCGAGGGATTCGCGGCAGCGGCAGGTGCGGCAGGTGCGGCGGTGGATGCAACGGCGGGCGCGGCACTGCTCGATCCGGCCGCCGGGGTCGCACCCTTGTCGTCGGAGGTCGGCGTACCGAGCGTCACCACCAGCTCGAATTCATACGGCGTGTTCGAGTTCGAGTGGACATTCTCGGTCTTGACCAGTTGCGCGGGTCCCATCCACGGCGATGCCTCGATGCTGCGCATGTATTGCGCCACCGTGGCGTTGGACTGGGCGACGCCATCCAGGGTGAGCTTGTCGCCCTGCTCCTTCAGACCGGTCAGGCGCGCTCCGGCGGGAATGGTCTGCACGATCTGGTCGAACAGGTGCACCATCTGCGAGCGGCTGGACTGCAGCTTCTCGACGATCCGCTTGCGCGCGAGCAGGTGATCCTTGACCTGCTGCAGGCTCTTGATCTCGGCGATCTTGGCGTCGAGTTGCTGGATCTGGGCCTTGAGGTATTCGTTGCGCTCGTTCTGGTTGCTGATGCGCAGGCTCATCCAGAACCCCCACAACAGCACCAGTCCGATCGCGGCGAGGGCCGCGATCACGAGATGGGTGAAAAATTCGCGCTTGCGGCGCTCGCGCCGTTCCGCGCGCCAAGGGAGGAGGTTGATCTTGGCCATCAGTCGAGGCTCCCCAAGGCCAGCGTGGCGGCGAGCGTCTGCGCGGAATCCGCTTCGCTCCGCGCCCCGTCGGAGGAGGTTGATCTTGGCAACGTGCCCATTAGTCGAAGCTCCTCAGGGCCAGCCCCGCGGCGATCATCAGCGCGGGCGCGTCCTGTGCGAGCGTCTGCGCCTGCAGGCGCGGCGACAACGACATGCTGGCCAGCGGGTTGGCCACCACGCACGGCACGCCAAGCTGTTCGACCACCATGTCGGCGACGCCGGGAATCGACGCGCAACCGCCGGCCAGCACCACCTGGTCCACCTTGCCGAATTCGCTGCCGGCGAAGAAGAACTGCAACAGGCGGCTGACCTGCTGCACCATGGCTTCCTTGAACGGCTCGAGCACCTCGATTTCGTAGGATTCGGGCAATCCGCCCTGGCGCTTGGCGAGGCCGGCCTCTTCGTAGGACATGCCGTAGCGGCGCATCACCTCGTCGGTGAGCTGCTTGCCGCCGAACACCTGTTCGCGCGAATAGATGGTGCGTTGGTTCCTGAGCACCGACAGCGTGATCATGGTGGCGCCGACGTCCACCAGCGCCACCAGCGCGTCGCGCGGTACCGAGAGCTGGTCGGCGATCAGCCGAAAGGCATTCTCCATCGCGAACACTTCGACGTCGATGACCTTCGCGGTGAGGCCGCCCAGGTCGAGCGCCGCGACGCGCATGTCGACGTTCTCGGTGCGCGATGCAGCCAGCAGGATCTGCTGCATCTCCGGGTTGTCCTTCACCGGACCGATCGGCTCGAAGTCCAGGCTGACTTCCTCGATCGGATACGGAATGTACTGGTTGGCCTCGACCTGCACCTGGCCTTCGAGGTCGTCCTCGGAAAGATCGGCCGGCATCGGGATCACCTTGGTGATCACCGCCGAACCCGCGACTGCGGCGGCGGCGTACTTGGTGCGCGCACCGGAACGCTGCATCGCACGCCGGATCGCATCGCCGATGGCTTCGACCTCGACGATGTTCTTCTCGACCACCGCGTTCGGCGGCAACGGCTCGACCGCGTAGTGCTCGACGCGATAGCGCGAACCCGCCTGGCTCAGTTGCAGCAACTTCACCGCGGTCGAACTGATGTCGACACCAATCAGCGGCGCAGCATTGGTTGTCAGTATTCCCACTGGAATTCCCCTTCCCCGTGCCCGCTTGCGCAGGAAGCCTGCGCGACTGCATTAGATACGAAAGTTAACGAAATATCAATAACCTTGCAAAGTGTGCACAAGCCCATGATGCAAAGAGACTTTCGTTGTCAAATGATCGCCGTTCTTCGCACTTTCGGTCGGACGTGCGTCACAAATCCGCAAGCTGGTTTTTTGTGTCGCGTCCGGCTCGCGAAATGCCTCGCCGCGACGACCGGCGCAACGATTTCCCGGACACACGATCCTTGCATGCGCCACACGTTGCGCGCCGCTCCGCCATCCGGCGTGCCGCGAAAAATACGCGCCGCCGCTGGCGCATGAACGACACGCCGATCGACGGAACCCCGGCGCGCAATGAACATCTATACTGCCGTGTCCGCAATCCGGCGCTGGCCGGCGTGCCCGCGATTCGCCCACGCTGAACCGTGGGGCCGATCGCACGCAACACGCGCGACGCACCACGCCGCATTCGATCCGGAAATCGCATGAGAATCCTCAAACGACTGGCACTGATCGGGCTGATCGGTTTTTTGTGCCTGGTGGTGATCGGCCTGATCGCGGGCGGCGTCACCTATTGGCTGATCGAACCGCGCGTGCCCTCGGTCGCCTCGTTGAAGGACGTGCAGATGCAGGTGCCGTTGCGCGTGCTCAGCGCCGACGGCAAGTTGATCGCCGAGTTCGGTGAAACCCGGCGCATCCCGGTGCAGATCGAGAACGTGCCGGCCACCTTGAAGAACGCGGTGCTCGCGGCCGAAGACGCGGATTTCTACCACCATTCCGGCATCGACATCACCTCGACCCTGCGCGCGGCCATGGAGGTCGCGTTGCACCGCGGCGAAAAAGTGCAAGGCGGTTCCACCATCACCCAGCAGGTCGCGCGCAACTTCTTCCTGAGCCCGCAAAAAACCTACACGCGCAAGATCACCGAAATGCTCACCGCGTTCCGGATCGAACGCGAGCTCCCCAAGGACCAGATCCTGCAGCTGTACCTCAACAAGATGTTCCTGGGCCATCGTTCCTACGGCGTGGCCGCCGCAGCGCAGTACTACTACGGCAAGACGATCGACCAGTTGACGCTGGCGCAGTGCGCGGCGATCGCGTCCTCGTTCCAGTCGCCGTCGGTGGTCAATCCGCTTGATCACACGCAACGCCTGATCGCACGCCGCAACTGGGTACTCGGGCAAATGCTCGCGCACCGTTTCATCGACAGGGCCGAATACGAGCAGGCCATCGCCGCACCCAACGACGCCGCGCCGCACGAACCCCCGGTACAGGTCGACGCGCCCTATCTCGCCGAAATGGTGCGCCAGCAAGCGCTGCAGAAACTCGGCAACCAGGCGCTGACCGACGGCTACGTGATCCACACGACCCTCGACAGCCGTCTGCAGGCGCTGGCCAACCATGCCCTGCGCAGCCGGCTCGAAGAGTACGACCATCGCCACGGTTACCGCGGCCCGGAAGCGCACGTGACGCTGCCGGAGGCCGCGGCGCCCGCGATGCTCGAACAGGCATTGTCGGGCTACAACGACGTCAGCGGCCTGCTGCCCGCGATCGTCACGTCCGCCGATGCCGAAGACGCGAAAGCCTACACGCAGGGCGGCGAGGTCGTCACGCTGACGGCCGCCGACATGAAGTGGGCGATGGGATTTGCGCGCAAGGCCAATACCGGCGGCAAGGGCGCGGCATCGATCCTCACGCCCGGCGACATCATCCGGGTGCGCGAAGTGCGCGATGCCGTGACGCCAATCGCGACCGCCAGGCACGACAAGCACGCGACCGCGGACACACGCCATTGGGAACTCGAACAAATCCCCGCCGCGCAAGCGGCGATGGTGTCGATTTCACCCGATGACGGTGCGGTCAAGGCGCTGGTCGGCGGCTTCAATTTCCAGTTGAGCAAGTTCAACCGCGCGGTACAGACGCAACGCCAGCCCGGCTCCAGTTTCAAGCCCTTCATCTATTCCGCAGCCTTCAGCCGCGGGTATACGCCCGCCTCGATCATCAACGACGCGCCGATCGCCCTGCCCGATCCGTCCAAGCCCGGCGGACTGTGGACCCCGCAGAACGACGACAACAAGTTCCGCGGCCCGATGCGCTTGCGCGAGGCGCTGGCACAGTCGGTGAACCTGGTCGCGATCCGGCTGCTCGACGCGGTGGGCGTGCGCTACGTGCGCGACTACGCCACCCGTTTCGGATTTCCGCTGGATGCGATTCCCGCGAACCTGTCGATGGCGCTGGGCACCGCTTCGGTGTCGCCGATGGCGATGGCGCGTGCCTACGCGGTGTTCGCCAACGGCGGCTTCCTGGTCAATCCGTACTACATCGCCGAAATCGACGACCGCGACGGCAAGGCCGTGTACAAGGCCGACCCGCTGCAAGCTTGCCGCAACTGCGAGGCGCGCCTGCTCGACGAGGGCAAGACCACCGCGGCCCCGGCGCAGTCGAGCGCAGCCGCCGGCGATCCCGGCGCGCTCGCCGACACCGCGAACGCCGTTGATGCAGCCACCCAAGGTCCGCTGTTGGCGCCACGCGTGATCGACCCGCGCAACGATTACCTGATGACCTCGCTGATGCACAGCGTGATCTACAACGGAGGCACCGGCGCCGCCGCCGCGAAACAACTCGGGCGCAACGACCTCGCCGGCAAGACCGGTTCCACCAACGACCACCACGACGGCTGGTTCTGTGGCTTCAACAGCGATCTCGTGACGACCGTGTGGGTCGGCTTCGACGATTACCGCTCGCTCGGCCGCGGCGAATTCGGCGCCAAGACCGCGCTGCCGATCTGGATGGCGTTCACGGGACCTGCGCTCGAAGGAAAACCCGAAGCCACCTTGCCGATGCCGCCCGGCATCGTCACCGCGACCATCGACGCCACCACCGGCCTGCCGGCACCGCCCGGCGACACCAATACCGTCACCGAGATGTTCAAGATCGAGGACCTCGACCGGCTGCGCGCGGAAGCGAAGGCCCAGCAGAACCAGGCGCCGGCCTACGATATTTTTTGAGAATGAGTATGCCCGGACACCGTTGCTAGGCTCGCGCGTCCAGCACTCGCCAGGCAACCCTGCCCTGGCTCCCTCCCTCGGGCGTTCAGTCACGTGCGAGTTGCCATTCAAGGCAACTCGCAATCACGTGGCCTCACCCTTTGCTTTTTGTGCGCGTTTCTTGCGACACTCGGCCCAACGCGGCTACGGGGTGATTTCCATGCACAAGACCGCCGGGTACCATCGCATCCACGCCGAGGGCCGCAGCCACCAGTTGCGCCGTCGCGTCGCGCTGGAAGCCGCACGCCTGATCAGCGAACACGGCATGCGCGACTACCAGGCGGCCAAACGCAAGGCAGCGCAACACGTCGGCGTCAGCGACGAAGGCTACCTGCCGCGCAACCGCGAGATCGAAGAGGCCCTGCGCGAACACCAGCGCCTCTTTCGCGCCGACGAACAACCGCGCGCGTTGCGCGCGCGGCGCGAAGCCGCGCGCGACGCGATGCGTTTCCTGGAACGCTTCGAACCGCGCCTGGTCGGCGCGGTGCTGGACGGCACCGCCGACACCCACTCGGCGGTGGACCTGCACGCGTTCGACGACTCCCCGGAAGCGGTCACAGGCTTCCTGCGTGACCACGGCATCGCCTTCGAAACGCATGCGCGCACGCTGAGGCTCGACCGCCAACGCAGCGCCGAATTCCCCGTGCTGCGTTTCGACGCCGACGGCGTGGCGGTGGACGTGACCATCTTCCCGCGCGACGCACTCAGGCAGGCGCCGCTCGACCGCGTCGACGAACGGCCGTTGCAACGGGCATCGCTTGCAGCCGTGGACGCCATGCTGGCATCGATGCGCGATCGCCCGTGATTACATTTCGTCCGACGAGCGGCGCGCCCAAACCCTCGCAGACCATGAACACCGGGACGAACTTGAGCGCCACCATCCATGGCCAAGAGCTCCGTGGCCCGACTTTCCGCGAAGGCGGTTCCTTGCTGGGCTTGTTCAGCGCTTGCCCAACACCACGTAATCCCGCGGCGTGGCGCCGACGTAGAGCTGGCGCGGCCGGTAGATGCGGCCACCGGGCATTTCGTGCTGCTCGATCCAGTGCGCGATCCAGCCGGCGGTGCGGGCGATCGCGAACATCACCGTGAACATCTCGGTCGGGATCTTCAACGCCTTGTAGATGATGCCCGAGTAGAAATCCACGTTCGGGTACAGCTTGCGCTCGACGAAGTAGTCGTCCTTGAGCGCCGCCTCCTCCAGCTTCAGCGCGACTTCCAGCAGCGGGTCGTTCACGCCCAGCGCGTCCAGCACCTTGTGGGTCATCTCGCGGATGATCTTGGCGCGCGGGTCGAAGTTCTTGTACACGCGGTGGCCGAAGCCCATCAGGCGGAAACCGGAATCCTTGTCCTTGGCGCGCGCGACGGCCCCTTCGACGTGCTTGGCATCGCCGATTTCGGCCAGCATCTTCAACACCGCTTCGTTGGCGCCGCCGTGCGCCGGCCCCCACAGCGCGGCGATCCCGGCCGCGACCGAGGCGTACGGATTGGCGCCGGTGGAACCCACCAGCCGCACCGTCGAGGTGCTGGCGTTCTGCTCGTGGTCGGCGTGCAGGATGAACAGAAGATCCAGCGCCTTGGCCACCACCGGGTTCAATTCCAGCGGCTCGCTCGGCACCTCGAACATCATGTGCAGGAAGCGCGTGACGTATTCGAGGTTGTTGCGCGGATAGCGGATCGGCCAGCCGATCGAGTAACGATACGCGGCCGCCGCGATGGTCGGCATCTTGGCGATCAGCCGGATCGCCGCGAGCTTGCGCTGGGCCGGATCCTCGTTGTCGGTGGTGTCGTGGTAGAACGCCGACAACGAAGCGATCGCCGCACACAGCATCGCCATCGGGTGCGCGTCGTAATGGAATCCGTGCAGGAAGTTCTTCACCGACTCGTGCATCATCGTGTGATGCGTCACGTCGTGCTCGAACTTCGTCATCTCGGCGTCGCTCGGCAGCTCGCCTTCCAGCAACAGGTACGCCACCTCGAGGAAGTTCGACTGCTCGGCCAGCTGCTCGATCGGGTAGCCGCGATACATCAGCACGCCCTTCTCGCCGTCGATGTAGGTGATCGCGCTCTTGCACGCGGCGGTGGCGCCGAAACCGGCGTCGAAGGTGAAGTGGCCGGTGTCGTGGTACAGGCCACCGATGTCGATGCAACCCGGTCCATGCGTGCCCTCCACCAGCGGCAGGGACACGGATTGATCGGCGATGGTCAGGGTGGCGTTCTTGTTGGGCACGGAAAGACTCCTCACGATGCGTCGCGACCATGCGTGTGGCCGCGGAATAAATCCTTTCGATTATCGCACGGTACGGACACGTACGCAGGTGCGGACGCTGCCTGTCCGCGCTGCTGCAGCGACGTCAGCGCCAATGAAAACGCCTTCCGCGCAAGCGCGGAAGGCGTTGGAAAATCTCCAGCGACGCGGAACTGGATCCCGGCTCAACGTACATCCCTGTACCGGCCGGGATGAAGGCTTCCTGCCTTCACTTCTTGCCGGCAGCGTAACGCCGCTTGAACTTGTCGATGCGGCCACCCGCGTCCATCACCTTCTGCTTGCCGGTGTAGAACGGGTGCGAGGCCGAGGAAATGTCGACCTTGATCACGGGGTATTCGTTGCCGTCTTCCCATTTGATGGTTTCATCGCTGCTCATCGTCGAGCGCGTCAGGAACGCGAAGTCGGACGCGGCGTCCTGGAAGACCACCGGGTGGTAGGCGGGATGGATGTCGGCTTTCATGGGGTTCCGTCTGCGGTCGCAGGCTTGAAGGCAAGTGCGGAATTGTAACGTGGCCAGGGCTTTGCGGGCAAGCCCGCCTCAGGCGTCGGCAAACCGCGCCGCACCGCCGACCCAGCGTTCGGTCAGGCGCCGCGCCAATACGGGATGAGATCGAAGCATTGCCGCCCCTACACGCTGCACGGCCGGCAGCAACGGCGCGTCACGCACGACGTCGGCAACCCGGAAGCCCATCTCGCCGGTCTGGCGGGTACCCAGCAATTCGCCGGGGCCGCGCAGGCGCAGGTCGGTTTCCGCGATCACGAAACCGTCGCTGGTCTCGCGCAGGGTCTCCAATCGTTGTTTCGCCAGTCCCGACAACGGTGGTTGGTACAACAAGACGCAACTGGACGCGACCGCGCCGCGCCCGACCCGGCCGCGCAACTGGTGCAACTGGGCAAGGCCCAGCCGTTCGGCGTTCTCGATCACCATCAGGCTGGCGTTGGGCACGTCCACGCCGACTTCGATCACCGTGGTCGCGACCAGCAAGCCGATGTCGCCGGCCTTGAACGCATCCATCGCTGCCTGTTTGTCTTTCGGCTTCATGCGCCCGTGCACCAATCCGACCGCACACCCGGGCAGCGCCTTGCACAACTGCGCGTGCGCGACTTCGGCCGCTTGTGCCTGGAGCTGTTCGCTGTCTTCGATCAACGTGCACACCCAGTACACCTGCCGCCCTTCCGCGCAGGCGGCGCGGATGCGTTCGATCACTTCCTCGCGGCGGGTGTTGGCGATGGCGACGGTGCGTACCGGCGTGCGTCCCGGCGGCAACTCATCCAGTGTGGAGACGTCGAGGTCGGCATACGCGCTCATCGCCAATGTGCGCGGGATCGGCGTCGCGGTCAGCACCAGTTGGTGCGGCGCCTCGCCATTGCCTGAGCCCTTGTCACGCAAGGCGATGCGCTGCTGCACGCCGAAACGATGTTGTTCATCGACGATCGCCAGGCCCAGCCGCGAGAACTCGACGCCTTCCTGCATCAATGCATGGGTACCGACGGCAACCGGCGCGCCTGCCGACAACTGCGCCAACGCCCTGGCACGCGCGCGGCCGGTCACCTTGCCGGCCAGCCACACCACCCCGATGCCGAGCGGTTCCAGCCATTCCCTGAAACTGCGCAGGTGTTGTTCCGCCAGAAGTTCGGTCGGCGCCATCAACGCGGCCTGCCAGCCGTTCGCGATGGCATGCAGCGCAGCCAGCGCGGCCACCACGGTCTTGCCCGAACCGACATCGCCTTGCACCAGGCGCAGCATCGGCACGGGCTGGCCGAGGTCGCGTCCGATCTCTTCGGCAACCCGTCGTTGCGCACGCGTCAAGGCAAACGGCAATCCGTCGAGGAAGCGTTTTTCCAGGCCGGGATTCTTCGGCAAGGCCGGCGCCCGGTGCTTGCGCACCTGCGCGCGCAAACGCTTCAAGCCTAGGTGATGGGCCAGCAATTCCTCGAACGCGAGCCGCTGCTGCGCGGGATGCCGGCCGGCCAGCAATGCCGCAACGTCGGCATCGGGGGACGGGCGATGCACGCCGAGCAGCGCGTCGCGCAACGGCATCAGACCCAATGGTTCGAGCAGGTCCGGCGGAATCAATTCCAGCGCGGCCTCATCGGGCAGGCGCACCAGCGCCTTCTCGATCACGCCACGCAGGCGTTGCTGGCCGAGGCCCTCGGTGACCGGATATACCGGCGTCAAGGTTTCCTCGACCGCGACTTCGCCGTGCAGCACCCGATACTGCGGATGCACCATCTCGAGGCCATGCTGGCCGTGGCGGATCGCGCCGAAACAACGCACGCGCGTGCCGGGTTTCAGTTGCTCGGCCTGCTGGCGGCGGAAATGGAAAAACCGCAGCAGCAGCGTTTCGCGCGACGCGTCGCCGATCGCGACCTTGAGTTGCGGGCGATAGCGGAAGCCCGTCTCGACCGCTTCGACCACGCCTTCCACCTGCGCGGATTCGCCGGCCACCAGATCGCGAACCGACGTGATGCGGGTGCGGTCCTCGTAGCGCAACGGCAGGTGGAACCACAGATCCTGCACGCGCTCGATGCCGAGCTTGCGCAGGGTTTCCGCGAAGGCCGGGCCGACGCCCGGCAACGACGCCACCGGCGCGAGGCCGTGATCGGTCGATGCTTCGCTGGGCGTACCGACGGGTCGAGTCACCCGTACAAGGTTAGCCGAAGGCGCGCGCTCGGCGGGCGAGCCGTCAGCCGGACATCACCGCGATCAGGTCGATCTCGACCGCCGCGCCGCGCGGCAATGCGGCCACGCCGATGGTCGAGCGCGCGGGATAGGGTTCGTGGAAATAGCGTTTCATCACTTCGTTGACGACGGCGAAGTTGCCGAGATCGGTCATGTAGATCGCCACGCGCACCACATCGTCGAACGACGCGCCGGCCGCGGCGAGCACGGCCTTCAGGTTTTCGAATACGCGCGCGGCTTGCGCCTCGATGCCGCCGGGCACCATCTCGCCGGTCGCGGGATCGAGCGGCGTCTGGCCGGACAGATACAGCGTGTTGCCGCTGCGGACCGCCTGCGAGTACGGGCCGATGGCCTTGGGTGCGGCATCGGAATGGATGGGTTGGCGTGGCATGACGCTCTCGCATCGCGATCAAGGAAGGACTGCAGAATAACAGCTCTGCTCGAAGCGGCTGTTGTGGAAAGTCAGGCCACGGAGCTCTTGGCCATGGATGGTGGCTCTCAAGGCCGTTCTGGTCTCCACGGAGCCTGGAGACGTCTCGTTGAACGAAAAATTCGCGACGCAGCGATCAGGGACGATCGCAATCAAATGGGATAGCGGTACACCCCGTTCACCACCTTGGTGTTGCGCACGCGCCGCATCACGTCGGCAAGGTGCTTGCGGTGCTTCACCTCGATGGCGAAGATCAGGGTCGCGGCCTGGATGCCGCGCTCGATGTACTTGACGTCGTCGATGTTGGAATTGGCTTCCGCGATCGCGGCGGACACGGTCGCCAGCACGCCGGGCCGGTTGAGGACTTCCACGCGCAACTCGACGCGATAATCGCCCTGCACCTGCTTGTCCCAGCCGATCTCGACGCGGCGTTCCGGCTGCTTGGCGAGCTCGGCCACGTTGGGACATTCGACCCGGTGCACCACGATGCCCTTGCCCGGCGACAGATACCCCACGATCTCGTCGCCCGGCACCGGGTGGCAGCAGTTGCCGAAACTCAGGATGCCGCGCTCGGCGCCGCTGATGCGGATCTTCTCGGAACGATGCAGGGCTGCGCCGATCACCGAACCGCCCATCGCGGTGAGTTCCGTCGCCACCTTGTCGGGCATGCGGTTGCCGAGCGCGATGTCGGACAACAAATCCTCGAGCCGGCGCAGGTTGTGTTCGGCAAGGAACCGCTCGAGCACCTCGGGCGGGATCGCGTCCAGGCTGGAGCCCTTGGAATCCAGCGCGCTTTCCAGCATGCGGTGCCCGAAATCGATCGCATCCTCGTGCTGCAGGTGCTTCAGGTACTGGCGGATCGCGGCGCGCGCCTTGCCGGTCACCGCGAAATCCAGCCACGACGGATTCGGCACCGCCGAGGGCGCCGTGATCACCTCCACGGTCTGTCCCGAAGCCGGTTGCGAACGCAGCGAAGCCAGCTTGCCGTCGATGCGCGACGCCACCGCGTGCATGCCGACGTCGGTGTGCACCGCGAACGCAAGGTCGAGTGCGGTCGCATTCTTGGGCAGCGCCTGGATGTCGCCGGCCGGGGTGAACAGGTAGACCTCATCGGGAAACAAATCGACCTTGACGTTCTCGATGAACTCCAGCGACGACGGCGTCGTCGCCTGGTTGTCGGCAAGGCTCGCCACCCACGCCCGCGCGCGCGTCTGCGCGCTGTTGCCGGGTCCCGCCTCGGTCTTGTACGACCAGTGCGCGGCCACCCCGCGCTCGGCCACCGTGTTCATGTCCTCGGTGCGGATCTGGATTTCGATCGGTGCACCGATCGGCCCGAACAACACGGTGTGCAGCGACTGGTAACCGTTGGCTTTCGGAATCGCGATGAAGTCCTTGAAGCGGCCTTCCACTGGCTTGAACAGCGAATGCGCCACACCGAGCGCCTGATAGCAATGCGCCACCGTGTCGGTCACCAGCCGGAACCCGTACACGTCCATCACCTGGTCGAAGGTCTTGTGTTCGTTCTTCATCTTCGACCAGATGCTGTACGGCGCCTTGACCCGGCTGATGATGCGCACCGGGATGCCGTCCATCGCGAGGCGTTCGGCCAGCGCCTGTTCGATCTTCACCATCGCTTCGCGGCGGTTGCCGAGTGTTCGCTTGATGCGCGAGGCGATGATCTTGTAGCGATCGGGATACAGGCCGCGGAACCCCAGGTCCTGCAGTTCGGCCTTGAGGGCGTTCATCCCGAGCCGTGCCGCGATCGGCGCGTAGATGTCCAGCGTCTCGCGCGCGATGCGCCGGCGCGCATCCGGCGCCATCGCCGACAGCGTGCGCATGTTGTGCAGGCGGTCGGCCAGCTTGATCAGGATCACGCGCAAGTCGCGCGCCATCGCCAGCAGCATCTTGCGGAAGCTCTCCGCGTCGGCCTCGATGCGGCTGGCGAAATCGACGCGTTCCAGCTTGGTGACGCCATCAACCAATTCGGTCACGATCGGGCCGAAGCTGGCTTCCAGCTGCGCGCGGGTCAGGCCGGTGTCTTCCAGCGTGTCGTGCAGGATCGCGGCGATGATGGTCTCGGCATCCAGCCGCAGGCCCGCAAGGATCATCGCCACCGCGACCGGATGGGTGATGTAGGGCTCGCCGCTCTTGCGGCGCTGGCTGGCATGCGCGCGCGCGCCGACCGCATAGGCGCCGCGCACCCGCTCGATCTGTTCCGGTGGCAGGTAGGTCGCGAGCTGGGCCGCGAGCGCATCGATGCCCGAGGTATCGGCGGGCTCGCCCTCCGGCTCCACCGTCTGGATTGCTTCCGATTTCGTCTTGCGCTTGCGCATGACTGCAAGCTAGCACAAAGGCGGTCTTGCCCGCTGCGCGAGGGGGCCCCAAACGTTTTGCGAATGTCTTGCTGACGACATCCCTGTTTTTTTCACGCCGCCGACGGCACCGGGTTTACAGCGACGACGGCCACCCATGGCCTGCGTCGGTACAAGATGCTGAGTCGCAGGCCATGGACGGCCGACAGCGAAGCGAACAACGCGCCGTTGCATGGCGCCGAGGCGCACAGCCGAACGGCGGAGCAAGCGCCGCATGTTCGAGCACAGGGATGTGCGAGTTCGGCGCGGCCGCCGTTCGGCGAGCACCGAAGGGAAGTTTCAGCGACACGACGTCGCTGAAACCGTCATGCCCGGCGCAATGGCTTTGGCTACTTTCCCCGGAAGGAAAGTAGCTCGCGCGCCGCCGAGGCGCGCGAAATCCCAACACGAAGGTTGCGTCCTCGCGAGGGCGAACAAAAAAGGATCCCGGCTTGTGCCGGGATGACAAACGGACCCGCGCGGGGTCAGACGTCGTCGAGACCCTTGGACATGTCTTCGTCGACTTCGGCCGCGGCCCATTCCATCGCCTCGCGATCGCGGCGCTCGCGCTCGACGCGGTCGATCTCGTCGATGGTCGGCATGTCGATGGCGCGATCGGCGATTTCACGCAGCGCCAGCACGGTGGGTTTGTCGTTTTCGGGGGCGATGGTGGGTTCGACCCCGTTTTCGAGCTGACGCGCGCGGCGGGTAGCCATCAGGACCAGTTCGAAGCGGTTGTCGACCACCTGCAGGCAGTCTTCGACGGTGATGCGTGCCATGTGGGGTTCCGTTGGTGTCGCAAACTTCGAGATTGTACCAGCAACGATGTTTTTGTCGATCCTGGGTCCACGCGTCGCCCGCTCCACGGGATCGCCCCTGAACGCCGCCTGCCTTGGCCTTTCGCGCACGGGTTATTTCTTGGACCGATGCGTTTAGAATTGCGCGCTTGCAACGCAACCTCTCCGACCGCATTCAACGACGCATGCCTCGCACCTGCCGCACTCGAGTCGCGCAAAGCCTGATCACGACCGGACTGGTCGCGGCATTGGCCGCGTGTGCGGTCGCGCCGCCACGCACGGACGATCCGCTGCAGAATTTCAACCGCAAGATTTTCGCGTTCAACCAGGTCGCGGACAAGGTGGCGATCCGTCCGGTGGCCAAGGCCTACGTCAAGGTCACCGGGCCCAAGGAACGCGTGTTGATCGGCAATTTCTTCGCCAACCTGCGCGCGCCGGTCACCATCATCAACGAGGTGTTGCAGGGGCGGCCGGGGCCGGCGCTGCAATCCACGGGGCGCTTCGTCATCAACAGCACGGTCGGATTCCTGGGGGTCTTCGATCCTGCCAGTGACATGCGGCTGCCCGCGCATCCCACCGATTTCGGCGTGACGCTGGCGCATTGGGGCGTGCCGGAAGGACCCTACGTGGTGTTGCCGCTGATCGGGCCGACTACCCTGCGCGACGTGTGGCGGCTGCCGGTGGACAGCTATTTCGATCCGATGGGATGGTATGTGCGCGAACACGACTTGAAGTGGCACGCGCAATATCTGCCGTCGATCGCGTACCTCGTGACCCTGCGCGCCAGCGCGTTGCCGCTCGATCCCGTGCTGGATTCATCCTACGACCCGTATGCATTCCTGCGCGACGCCTACCGGCAGCATCGGTTGTACCAGATCTATTACGGCAACCCACCGATGTCGGCGATCGAGGAACTGCAGGGCACCAGCCCCAGCGAGCAGAACGACCAGGACATCGACCAGTTGCTGCAACAGCAGCAGCAATACGAGAAGGCGCACGGCGTGAACGAGAACGCCGCCCCTGCGTCCTCCGCATCGACGGCGGCGGCGGCACCCGCGTCCTCCGCATCGACGGCGGCACCCGCGCCCTCCGCATCGACAGCTGCACCTGCGCCCGCAGCGTCGTCGGGCGCGACAGTCCCCGCGTCATCGGCCAGCGTCAACCCGCCACCGGCGAGCGCCGGCACCTGACTGGGTCAAGCCGTCGCCGACGACGGTTGATCCAGCAGGTCCGCGACATCGCACACCGCGGCGAGCGCGTGCAACCCTTCCGGCCAATGCTGCACGCGCAGCCTGCGGCCCGCGCGGCTCGCGGCCGCGGCAAGCCCCAGCACGCAAGCCAGCCCCGCGCTGTCGGCGCGGGTGAGCCCCGAAAGGTCGAGCCGTGTCTGCGTACCCGTCGCCAGCGCGCGGGTGCCCGCCGCGAACGCATGCGCCGCGGTGGCGAACGTCAGCGGACCGCGCAACGCCAGCGTGTCGCGATCGGGCTGGGCCAATTCCACGCTTTCGACATGGCCATGCATCCGTGCCATCGGATCAGTGTCCGCCGTCCTGCTGCTTCAACTGGTCGATCGCGCCCGCGCCTTCGCTTTGCAGGCGCTTGATCAGGCCATCGATGCCTTCCTTCTGGATCTCGGCGTCGACCTGGTTGCGGTAATTGGTGATGTAGGAAATGCCCTCGATGATCACGTCGTAGGCCTTCCATTCCCCCGATGCGGTCTTGCGGAACGCATAATCGACCGACAGGTTCTTACCGCTGTCGAGCAATACCTGGGTGCGCACGATCGTGCGGCGCTGGTCGAGCGGCCCCTGCGCCGGCAACACCTTCACCGCCCCGCGCGTGTAGGCAACCAGGCCTTCGGCGTAGCGATGGGTCAGTGCGTCGTAGAACGCGCGCGCGAACGCGACGCGCTGCGCCGGGGTGGCTTCGCGCGCATGCCGGCCGAGCACCAGCAACGAGGCGTAATCCATGTCGAAATGCGGCAGCACGATGCCGTCGATGATCTTGATCATCTGCTCGGGGTTCTGGCGCAGCTCGGCCTGGTGCCCCTGGATCGCATTGCCGAGCTGGTCGGCGATCGACTGCACGACCTGCTGCGGCGTCTGCCCGGTGGCGGCGCGAACGGGGCCCGCGAACGCGCCCGCGAGGCACAGTGCCGCAAGCAGCAAGGTGAAACGTTTCAACATGTCATTCTCCTCACGCCCCGCGATCGCGTCGCGAGGCAACGAATGGTTCAAGGCTTGCCGGATGCCGGAGCTGCGCTGGATGCGGGCGCCGAATCGGAACCGCTCGATTTCGGACCGCCGTTGACCAGGAACTTGCCGATCAGATTTTCGATGCTCATCGCCGACTGGGTCAGCACCATCTCGTCGCCGTTCTTCAGGAACGTGGGCGAACCGCCCGGCTCGATGCCAACATATTGGTCGCCCAGTAAACCGCTGGTGAATATCGCGGCGGAGGAATCGTCGGGGATGTCGTTGTACTGCTTGTCGATCGACAGCGTCACCAGCGCGTCCATCCGCTGCGGTTCCAGCGCGATCGACTGCACGTCGCCGATCCGCACGCCCGCGATCTTCACCGGCGCGCGCGCCTTCAACTGGCCGATGTTCTGGAAGCGCGCCTTGAGCGTGTAGGTGCTGCTGCTGGCAATGCCGTTGGCCACCGACGTGGTCTGGGTCGCGAGGTACGCGAGCGCGGCGAAACCGAGCAGGATGAACAGGCCGGTGCCGATGGCGTAGGAAGGTCTTGGATTCATGCAATCACCAATGCGGCTAGTCAGGTCATGAAGGTGGTCATCACGAAATCGAACGCGAGGATCACGATCGACGAGAACACCACCGTGCGGGTGGTGGAATACGCGACACCCTCGCTGGTGGGCGGCGCGGTGTAGCCCTGGAACACCGCGATCAGGCTGACCACGCCGCCGAACACGATGCTCTTGTACAGGCCTTCCAGGATGTCCTTGCGCAAATCGACGGTGGCCGTCATGTTGCCCCAGAAGGTGCCGTTGTCGAGGCCGAGCCAGGTGACGCCGACGAGGTGCCCGCCGAAAATGCCCATCGCGTTGAACACGCAGGCGAGCAGCGGCATCGCGACCACGCCGGCGAGGAAACGCGGCGAGGCGACGTAGGCGAGCGGGTCGACCGCCATCATCGACATCGCATCGAGCTGGTCGGTGGCGCGCATCAAGCCGATCTCGGCGGTGACCGCCGTGCCCGCGCGGCCCGCGACCAGCAGCGCGGTGATCACCGGCCCGAGCTCGCGGAACAGGCTCAACGCCACCACGGTGCCGAGCGCCGCGGTACCGCCGAAGATCGACAACGTGTAGTAAAGCTGCAGCGCCAGCACCATGCCGACGAACAACCCGCAGGTCATCACGATCACGAGGCTCATCGCGCCCACGAACCAGACCTGCCGGCAGGTTTCGCGCCAGTAGCGCAGGCTTTTCGGCAGCGCGCCCAGCACCGCGACGAAGAACAGGCCGCAATCGCCGACCGACACGATGCCTTGCAGGAACCAGTTGCGGCGGACGTTCGCGTTCATCGCGCACCCCGCCCGAAACCGAGCTCGCTTGCGTAGTCGGGCGCCGGGTAATGGAACGGTACCGGGCCGTCCGCCTCGCCGCCGAAGAACTGCCGCGTCCACGGCGAATCCTGGTGCTCCAATTCATCCGGCGCGCCCTGCGCCACCAGTTTGCCGTTGGCGATCAGGTACACGCGATCGGCCACCTGCCGGATCGCCGCGAGTTCGTGCGCGACCAGGATCGAGGTGATCCCGAGCGTCTTGTTGAGAGTACGGATCAGGCGCAGCACCTGGTTCAACGCGATGGGATCGAGGCCCACGAACGGCTCGTCGTACAGGATCAGCATCGGGTCGAACACGATCGCGCGCGCCAGCGCCACGCGCCGCGCCATGCCGCCCGAGAGTTCGCTGGGCATCAGGCGCGCCGCGCCGCGCAGCCCGACCGCCTGCAACTTGGTCAGCACGATGTTGCGGATAAGCGTCTCCGGCAAGTTCGTGTGCTGGCGCAGCGGGAACGCCACGTTCTCGAACACGCTGAAATCGGTCAGCAGCGCCGAGTTCTGGAACAGATAGCCGATACGTTCGCGCAGCGCGAACAATCCGGCCCGCGAAAGGTTCGTGACTTCTTCGCCATCCACGACCACGCTGCCGGCGTCCGGCCGCAACTGGCCGGACAGGTGCCGCAACAAGGTGGTCTTGCCGGTGCCGGACGGCCCCATGATCGCGGTGATGCTGCCGCGCGGCACGCCCAGATCGAGCCCGTCGAAAATGGTCTTCGAGCCGATGCGCGTGCGCAGGCCGCTCACCCGCACCAGCGCATCGGCGGAGGATTCTGATTTCGCGGGAGCTGCGCTCATTACGGACCGGGGAACCTTGTTCGCAAGACCGCTAGATTAGCGGAGCGAAGTTGCATCAAGCCAGCAACTGCGCAACAAGCGCGGCGTGGCGATCCTTCGGCAGCGCCTGGCCCACGCGCGCAGCACGCACGACCGCCTGCAACGCGGCGACGGCATCCTCGAAGCGGTCGTTGACGATGATGCAATCGAATTCTTCTGCGTGGGAGATTTCCTCGCGTGACGCAGCCAGCCGCTTTTCGATGGTGATCTCGCTGTCGGTGGCGCGCGCACGCAGGCGGCGTTCGAGTTCCGCGCGCGACGGCGGCAGGATGAAGATCGACACGCATTCGGGCATCGCCCGCCGTACCTGTTCCGCACCCTGCCAGTCGATTTCGAGCAACACGTCACGGCCGGTCGCGAGGATGGGTTCCACCGCGCCACGCGAAGTGCCGTAGCCATTGCCGAACACGTCCGCGTGTTCCAGGAAGTCGCCGTGCGCGACCATCCGTTCGAACGTCGCGCGGTCGACGAAGTGGTATTGCACGCCATCGACATCGCCCGGCCGCGGTTCGCGCGTGGTGTGCGAAATGGACAAGGCGATGCCGGGCTCGCGCGCCAGCAACGCATTCACCAGCGTCGATTTCCCGGCGCCCGACGGCGCGGCGACGATAAAAAGCCTTCCAGGAACAGGTTTTCCGGGAGCAGTCGCGTCGCTCATTCGAGGTTCTGCACCTGTTCGCGCATCTGCTCGATCAACACTTTCAGGTCCACCGCGGCACGGGTACTGCGCGAGTCGACCGACTTGGACGCCAAGGTGTTGGCTTCGCGGTTGAATTCCTGCATCAGGAAATCCAGCCGTCGGCCAACCGGCTCGTCCAGCGTGAGAATCCTCCGTGCCTCGTCGACATGCGCGTCCAACCGGTCGAGTTCCTCGTCGACGTCGATGCGCGAGAGTTGCAGCACCAGTTCCTGTTCGAGCCGGCCCGGTTCGGCGGCTTTCGCCAATTCGGCCAACTTCGCATCCAGCTTCGCGCGCAACGCGGCGCGGACCTCGGGCAACATCGCACGCACTTCGCTGACGATGCGCTCGATGCCGTCCAGCCGTTCGCGCAGCACCGCGGCGAGCTTGTTGCCCTCGCGTTCGCGCCCGGCAACGAATTCGTCCAGCGTGCGATCCAGCAGGGCCAACGCGGCCTGCACCAAGCCCGCCTGGTCGAACTCTGGCTTGACCAGCAGGCCGGGCCAGTCCAGCAGGCTCGCGAAGTCCGTCGCGAGCTGCGGAAAATTCGATCTCAACGCCCGCGCGACCGCAGCGAGCTGGTCCGCGGTACGTTCATCCAGCAACAGATCGGACGCGGACGCCGGCGGCTTGTAACGGAACGTGGCATCGACCTTGCCGCGCGACAAGCGCGCTGCGATGCGTTCGCGCACGCCGGGTTCCAGCGTGCGCAATTCGTCCGGCAGGCGCACGCCGGTTTCCAGGAACCTCGAATTCACCGCGCGCAGCTCGCACGCCAGCCAGCCTTGCGGCGTGGTGGTTTCGGTGTTCGCGTAGGCGGTCATGCTGCGGATCATGCGTGGCTTTCCGGGTCGTCGCGGCAAGACGCGATGGTAAACTGTCCAGCCCTGCGCGGAAACTTTTGCGATGCCGTCCACCCGTCCTTCCGGCCGCGCGCCCGATGCCCTGCGCGCCCTCACCATCGAGCGCCGCTACACCAAACACGCCGAGGGTTCGGTACTGATCGCCTGTGGCGACACCCGCGTGTTGTGCACCGCCAGCGTCGAGGAACGCGTGCCGCCATGGCTGCGCGGCAAGGGCGAGGGCTGGGTCACCGCCGAGTACGGCATGTTGCCGCGCGCCACCAGCGAACGCACCCAGCGCGAAGCCGCGCGCGGCGGCCAAGGCGGCCGCACCATGGAGATCCAGCGCCTGGTCGGGCGCAGCTTGCGTGCCTGCGTCGACCGCGTGGCACTGGGCGAGCGCGTGATCACGCTCGACTGCGATGTGCTGCAGGCCGATGGCGGCACCCGCTGCGCCTCGATCACCGGCGCCTACGTTGCGCTCGTGGATGCGGTAAACGGACTGATGCAACGCGGCCTGTTGAAGCGCAACCCGATCCACGGCGCGGTCGCGGCGGTTTCGGTGGGCGTTTACCAGGGCGTGCCCGTGCTCGACCTCGATTACGCCGAAGATTCGAACTGCGACACCGACATGAACGTGGTGATGAACGACGGCGGCGGGTTCATCGAACTGCAGGGCACCGCCGAAGGCCATGCATTCCGGCGCGATGAACTGGATGCGCTGCTGGCGCTGGCGCAGCAAGGCATCGGCGAACTCATCGAAGCGCAGCGCGCCGCGCTCGCCGCATGAAGCTGGTGCTGGCCAGCGGCAACGCCGGCAAACTCGTGGAACTGCGCGAGCTGCTGGCGGGCACCGGCATCCAGCTCGTTTCGCAACGCGAGCTCGGCATCGCCGAAGCCGCTGAAACGGGTACCACCTTCGTCGAGAACGCGATCATCAAGGCGCGCCACGCCGCCACATTGTCGGGCCTGCCCGCGCTGGCCGACGATTCGGGACTCTGCGTGGACGCGCTGGATGGCGCGCCGGGACTCGATTCCGCGATCTACGCAGGCACGCATGGCGCGGACGAAGCCAACAACGACAAGCTGCTGCGTGCGCTCGCCGGCGTGCCGGACGAACGCCGCACGGCGCATTACGTGTGCGTGCTGGTATTGCTGCGCCACTCCACCGACGCCGATCCGCTGATCGCCACTGGTCGCTGGCCGGGACGCATCCTCGACGCGCGCCGCGGCAGCCACGGATTCGGCTACGACCCGCTGTTCCTGCCCCACGATGGCGAAGGCCTTGCTTCCGCCGAACTCGACCCGGCCCTGAAGAATCGCATCAGTCATCGCGGGCAAGCGTTGGCGCAGTTGCGCAGTATGCTTTTTTCTCCCTCTCCCTCCGGTGACGCCACCGTCCATGCCCAAATCGCTCCGTGGTGCCCCACGGGCGGGTGAGGGTACGAACTTGCGACAGCGTTTTTCCGATGCCGGACCCTCACCCCAGCGCTTCGCGCTCGGCGCTTCGCGCCGCCTCTCCCGAGGGGAGAATGGCTTGTCCCCGCCCTTGGCCTTGTATGTCCACATCCCATGGTGCGTGAAGAAGTGCCCGTACTGCGATTTCAATTCGCACGGGCTGCGCGCCGCGATGCCGGAGCGTGAATACGTCGCGGCCTTGCTGGCCGACCTCGACGGCGATCTCGCCGATTTCGGCGAAGCGATGCACGGGCGCGAAATCTCGAGCGTGTTCTTCGGCGGCGGCACGCCCAGCCTGTTCGCGCCCGCGTCGATCGCGGCGATCCTGGACGGTGCTTCCGCGCGCATCCCATTCGCGCGCGAGTGCGAGATCACGCTGGAAACCAATCCCGGCACCGTCGAGCACGGGCGCTTCGACGGCTACCTCAAGGCCGGCGTCAATCGCATCAGTTTCGGCGTGCAGAGTTTCGATGACGACAAGCTACGCGCGCTGGGCCGCATCCATTCGTCGAGCGAAGCCGGGTCGGCGGTGAAGCTGGCGCAGGATGCCGGCTTCGACAACATCAATCTGGACTTGATGTATGCCTTGCCGCGGCAAACGCTCGACGGCGCGCTCGGCGACATCGAACATGCGATCGCCTTGCAACCCGCACATATTTCGCACTATCAACTCACGTTGGAGCCCGGCACGCCTTTCGCAAGACGGCCGCCGCCGCCGCTTCCAGACCACGATGCCGCATGGGACATGCAGGAGGCTTGCCAGGCGCGGCTGGCGCAAGCCGGCTATTCGCAATACGAGGTTTCCGCGTACGCGCAACCGGGTCGGCGCTGCCGCCACAACCTCAATTACTGGGAGTTCGGCGACTACCTCGGCATCGGCGCGGGCGCGCATGCCAAGCTGACGGATGCGCACGCCGTGCACCGCCGCTGGAAAACCCGTTCGCCGGTCGCCTACCTGCAGAACGCGCACACGCCAAGGCGCATTGGCGGCGATGAAACCGTCGGCGCGGAGCAACTGCCGTTCGAGTTCATGCTGAACGCGTTGCGCCTGAACGAAGGCGTCGGAATGGACACATTCCATGCTTACACGGGCCTGCGCGCCGAATCGATCTCGGCGCCGCTCCAGCAAGCGCGCGACAAGGGCTGGCTGACCGGCGATGCCGACCGCCTGCAGGCGACGCCGCTCGGCCGCCGCTTCCTCAACGACCTGATCGAGGTTTTCCTGCCCATCGGACCGAAGCATTCCCATGCCTGAAGCCATCAGCGCCACCTGCCCGTACTGCGGCGAACCCATCGAACTGATCGTGGACGAATCGGCGGGTTCGACCCGCTACATCGAAGACTGCCAGGTGTGCTGCCGCCCCATGCAGGTGGACGTGGAGGTGGATGGCGGGCAGGTCTCGGTACGGGTCAGGACCGGCGACGAATAGCCCGGCGGCGAAGTCCATGGCGCTTTGCCCCGCGCTTGCATAGAATCGCCCCGTCGTGGGCACCTTTGCTGGCAAGGGGCTTGCATGCTCGCTCACGGGGAATCCGATTGAATGCCAACCATGCCGACACTCGCCGACCGTAGCGATCTCGCGCCGCGCGCAAGGCATCTGCTGGCGCAGCAACTCGCCGAGTGCGGGGCCTTGCTGGATCCGCTGCTGCGCAACGTCCTCGACGATCTCCAGCACGAGCTGTTCCGGATCGCCGAACAATCCTCGGGCGGCCAGGCCCAGCACGAAGCGATGGAAGCGCTGCACGAACTGAAGCGCACGCGCCCGCGTTTCCAGGGACGGCTGATGTCCCTGCTGGAGCGACGCTTCGCCAGCGCCGGCCAGCCGCAGGCGGACCACGAGCAAGAACGGCGCAGCAGCGAGGACCTCGCGCTGGTCGATCCGCACGAATTCGACGAAAGCATGGCGCTTGACGACCTGTCCACCCGCACCGAACTGCACGCCGGCAATGCCATCTTCGACCTGTGCCACCGCTACGCGGTGCTGCTGGCCGCGCCCCCGCTGGACAACGAAGCCCTGCCGCCGGGGCCGCACATGCTGGCCAAGGTGCTGGGCGAAGCCGCGGGCGACATGGGTTTGCAACGCGAACACCGCCTGCTGTTCTACCGCCTGTGCGACCGGCGTCTGTTCGGCGCGGCGGAATCGTTCTACACCCGGCTCAACGACCACCTGAAATCGTCCGGCATCCTGGCCGACCTGCGCAGTTACCTGCCCAAGCGCGCTGCCACGACGTCGCGTCAGGCGTCGACGGAAACGCCCGGACCCGAAACCGAAGCTCCGCCAACGTCAACATCAACGCCGACACCCGCGTCCATCGCGCCGGCCACCAACTTCACGGCGCCGCCCGCCGGCATGGGCGAACTGCACAGCCTGCTCGACGCGCGCCGCCACGCGCTGCATCCCGAGGCCGAGGCCGCCGCCGCACAATCCGCGCAGTTCACCTCGATGCCGGAATTGCAGGAAGCGCTCGCGGCCCTGCAGGCCATGCCCTCGCGCAAGCCCGGCCCGCAAATGGGCGCGACCCTGACCAACGACCTGATGGCGGAACTGCGTCGTGGCGCGCACGGTGACGCGGTGCAGCTGCAGCCCGAGCATCGCGACGCGGTGGATCTGATCGGACTGCTCTACGACCAATTGCTCACCGAAACCCGCAGCGAAGGCATCGCGCAACAACTGCTCGGCAACCTGCAGGTGCCGCTGTTGCGCGTGGCGCTGTCCGACAACGACTTTTTCACCATCCGCAACCATCCTGCGCGGCGCCTGCTGAACCTGGTGCTGGAAACCGCCAACCTGTGGCTGGATCGCAGCGACGACCACTTCGACGCGGCGCTGAACCAGCGGCTGCAGCGTTCCGTGCAACGCGTCGCCGCCGAGTACAAGGGCGACATCGGGGTGATCGAGCGCGAGGCCGACGACCTCGACTCGCACCTGCGCCTGATCACCCGCCGCGCGGAAATCGCCGAGCGCCGCCAGGTCGAGGCTGCGCAGGGCCGCGATCGGCTGCGCGATGCGCGCGTCGCCGCCAGCGCAGCGATCGCCAAGCGCATCGCCGGACGCAAGACCACGCCGCTGGTCCGCGCATTGCTGGAAAACGCCTGGACCGACGCACTCACCCTCACGCTGCTGCGCGAAGGCGAAAACAGCGAAGCCTATCGCCGCCGGCTGGCCGCCGCCGACCAGTTGCTGGGCTCGCCGATCGAGCGCGACGACACCAGGCTGGCCGCGGATTTCAACCACGGCCTGACCCAGGTCGGTCTGCAGGCCAGCGAGGCCGACCAGATCACGCGCTACGCACTGGACATGCCGCAGCCGCGCCCGGCATCGCCGGCGGCCGCGCCGCCGCCCAGCCAGACCGAGTTGCTGATCCGCCTGAAGTCCCGCCACAAACCCGACGACGAGGAAGCCGCACCGGCCGGCGATGCCGTCGCGCGCAAGCTGACGCTGACCCCCAGCGAGCGACGCGCGTTGGACACCCTGAAAAAACTTCCCTTCGGAAGCTGGCTGGAGTTCACCATCAACCAGCAGGGCCAGACGGTTGCGCGCAAATTGGCCTGGTACGCGCCCACCAGCGGCCGTTGCCTGCTGGTCAACGCACGCGGGGCGGCCGCGCCTGAACGCCAGCTGGACCAGATCGCGCGAATGATGGCGCGTGGCCAGGTTCGTGTCATACCGCGCCAGGATGGCGGTATGATCGACCGCGCTTGGAACGCCTTGGTGGCAGGGTTGCGAAAATTCGGCTTGTCCAACGAAACCCGTGAGACCGCGACATGAACGACGAACGTCGCAGTGCCCCGCGCAAACCGACCGCCGCGCCGATCGAGGTGGTCGACAGCATCAGTGGCGAGAACATCGGCCGGATCGGCAATCTCTCGCGCAACGGCATGATGCTGATCTGCCACCGGCCGCTGCGCGACGACGCGCTCTACCAGGTGCGCTTCCGCCTGTCCGACCGGCGCGGCGCGCAAACGGAAATCGAAACCGGCGTGCACACCATGTGGACCGAACAGGCCGCGATCAACGGCTATCAATGGTCGGGCTTGCGCATCATCTCCATCAGCGGCACGGCCGCCGCGTCCCTGGACAAGTGGCTGGACGGCGTGGCGGCGTGATCTTGCGACCGTCCCCGGTCGCCGCTTCACCTTGCGATCATCCGTGATCGCTGCTTCGTCCAGGGTTTCCCCGGCGAACAGGCATTCGGGTCAGGCAACGCCGGAACGGCCGTAAAGCCGTCGTCCATGGCAAAAACTCCGTGGCCCGACTTCCCACGGAAGCCCGCTTTGCTTTGCATCGCGCGTCGCGGCAACATGGCGATTCCCGCTTCCGTGCCGACGCCATGACCGCTTCGCCGCAAGACAATCTTTCCGCGCTGTACCCCGCGCACCTCGCCGAGATCGCAAGACGCAGCGCCGACGCGCTCGCCGCTTGCGGTCGCGACGCACTGGTGATCGCCGCCGGCCAATCGCGTGACTGGTTCCTCGACGACCAGGGCTACCCGTTCAGGCCCAATCCGCATTTCCTGCACTGGCTGCCGCTGACCGACGCGCCGGGCAGCTGGGTCGTTTACACGCCGGGCGCGAAACCGAAATTGATTTTCCTGCAGCCCCACGATTACTGGCACGTCGTCCCGGCTGCACCCTCCGGTTACTGGGTCGGGCATTTCGACATCGTGACGATCCGCACGCCCGAAGAGGCCCGCGCGCATCTTCCAGGAGATGCGTCGCGCTGTGCGATCGTGGGCGAGGCCAATGCGGCCGTCGGCGATTTCGCGCCCGACAATCCTCCCGCCGCATTGAACCTTTTGCACTACCGGCGCGCATTCAAGACGCCCTACGAAATCACCATGATGCGGGTCGCCAGCAAGCTCGGCGTGCACGGCCATCGTGCGGCCGAAAAAGCGTTCCGCGCCGGATTGTCGGAATTCGATATCCATTGCGAATACCTGGAAGCCACGCGCCTGGCCGAACACCAGTTGCCCTACGGCAACATCATCGCGCTCGACGCACACGCCGCCGTGCTGCACTACATGCACTTCGACCGCAATCCGCCCGCGCACGCGCATTCGTTCCTGATCGACGCCGGCGGCCAGTTCCACGGCTACGCCTCCGACATCACGCGCACGTACGCCTCACCCGACACCGGCGAGTTCCAGGCGTTGATCGACGCGGTGGACAAGGCGCAACAGGGTTTCTGCGCGAAGGTGCGCGCCGGACAAAGCTATCCCGAACTGCACGTCCATGCGCACCACGTATTGATGCACGCGATGCGCGAGCAGGGCTTCATCACGTGCTCGCCGGAAGCGGCAGTCGCGAACGGCATCTCCCCGGCGTTCTTCCCGCACGGGCTCGGGCATCTGATCGGCCTGCAGGTGCACGACGTCGCCGGCTTCGCGCGCGACGAAACCGGCGCAACCATTCCGAAGCCGGATGGCCATCCGTATTTGCGTCTCACGCGTACCCTGCAACCGGGCATGGTCACCACCATAGAACCGGGCCTGTATTTCATCGACATGCTGCTGGCGGAGCTGAAATCCAGGCCGGCCGCGAAAGACGTCGTGTGGAACAAAGTGGATGCTTTCCGCAAGTACGGCGGCATCCGCATCGAAGACGACGTGGTATGCACCGAGGGCGATCCGGTCAACCTCACGCGCGAGGCGTTTGCGGCGGCGTAGCTTCACCTGTCGCGCAATGCACTCCGTCTCGCTACCATGCCGCCGGGGACCCACCGGTGGACAACCATGCCCGAGGCGTACTTTCCACATTCCGCCCACATGAACACCCAGGCATTCGCGAGGTTCATCACCGTAGCAGCGCTGTTGGTCGCCATCGTTGGCTGTTCGAGTCCGCAATCCCCGCTACAACCGAAAACCGCCCCCGAGCTTGAACAAGCCGCCATTCACTGCATGAGTGAACGGAATTGGGAATGCGCGGAGAGCGATTGGTCGCAGTACATCAAGCTGCGCCCGAATGACGGCCGGGCGATTGCGAATTATGGTTTCGCCCTTCATTTCGACGGCAATGACCAGGCTGCGATTCGCCAATTCGAAACAGCGATCAGCCAGGGCGAAGGCACTTACGACCTGTTCGCCGCCTATGCGGACAGCCTTGCCAATATCGGCCGTACCAAGGCTGCGATCGACTGGTCATACAAGGCGCTGCAACTGGTCCCGTCACTCGTGGATGTGCGGGGCAACCTGGCAAAACTGCTGGTGCACCAGAAAAAGTACTACGAAGCGCTGGCGTTGCTCGCTGAGTTCGACCAGCATCTCGAAGCGGAGGGGCATCCTCCATATTTCAAGGGACAGCGCATCGCCATCGAATCCACAGCACCTCGCCGCCTGCCCGCGAATGACGACCAACAATCCGATCCGCTGCGGATGGTTGAATTCAACGGTCATTTCTTCGCGCCCGTGCGCATTGGCGAGTCTCCGGTTGCTGCGTTTGTCGTCGATACCGGGGCGTCGACCGTCACGCTCGATGACGATTTCCTCGTTGCCTCCAAGGCGAAGTACACGATCGCCCGCGTCCACGCCCCGGTGAAGATCGCCGACGGAAGCGTCGTCGATGCAAAACTGGTTGCCATTGATCACATGGAAATCGGTAATTACGAACTGGATGACGTTCCGGCAGTAGTGTGTGGAACCTGCGCGCTTCTGCTTGGTGAAAACGTACTTTCCCATTTCGACATGTCTGCCACCAAAGTCCAGGGCGTGAACGCTCTGACTTTGCACCCACATACGGGCATCCCCGACGCAACGTCGGTGCGAGGACGCTGACCAGACCTGTATTTCATCGACATGCTGCTGGCGGAGCTGAAATCCAGGCCGGCCGCGAAAGACGTCGTGTGGAACAAAGTGGACGCCTTCCGCAAATACGGCGGCATCCGCATCGAAGACGACGTGGTATGCACCGAGGGCGATCCGCTGAACCTCACGCGCGAGGCGTTTGCAGCGGCATGATTTCCCATCTCCCCTCGACAATTGAACCCCTCTCCCACCGGGAGAGGGTGGCGCGAAGCGCCGGGTGAGGGTTCGGGCCCCGCGCGGTTGTCAATGTCTACGCGAGACCGCAACGTCGATGGGCCCCGTACCCTCACCCCTGCCCCTCTCCCGGTGGGAGAGGGGTTCTCTACTTCATCGCCACCGCATCGGTGGTGGTCGGCAAGCCGACCTTCCGGCAGAACGCGGCGAAGCGCGGGTCGTGCTGGTAACGCAGGATCAACGGGTCGGACAGGGCCAGGAAGACTCCGCCGTCGCGGTTGCTCCAGGCGCGGTCCAGCCACTGGAACATGGCATCGGGATCCTTGCGCAGCGCATGCACCTCGGCGACCTGGTACGCCGCATCGCCGGCGTACTGCTTGATCAAGTCGTCCAGGGCAGCGTCCGCACCCGTGCGGTCGGGGCCGACCTGCAGCGCCAGCGTCATCGCGATGCCATGCCAGATGCCCGGCGGCTCCTTCTGCGCCGCGGCCAATGCACCGGCCGCATCGCCACGCAGGATTTCGATGACCGCCAGTTGCTCGTAATTGGCGACGCCGTCGGGGCGCAACGAGATGGCGGTCTGGATGGCCGCGCGTGCCTCGTCCAGATGACCGGCCGCGGCAAGGTAGTAGCTCAGCCATTCGTACCAGCGCGAGTGGCGCGGATCGACCAGCAACGCCTGCCTGGCCAGCGTGGCGGCACGCTCCACCTGCCCCAGTGCGGGCGAAATGTAGGCGAGGCCGAATTGCGCTTTGGCATCGTTGGGCGACAGCAACAACGCGCGCTGCGCCTCGGCCTCGGCGCCACGCCAGTTCATGTCCACGAGCTGCAACAGGTTGGCGTGCGCCTGATGCGCCAACGACAGGTTGGGATCCAGCGCCAGCGCGGATTCGACCGCCGTGCGTGCGTGGCTGAACGCCTGCGCCGCCGGCGCGCCACCCTGGAATTGCACCGCGAGGTTGACGGTCGTGCTGGACAACTGCGCGTACGCCGCCGCGTATTTCGGATCGAGGCTGATCGCTTCGTTGTAGGCGTCGATCGCCTGGCGGAAGCCTTGCTCGGTGCCGACGGCGTCGTAGGCGACGCCGTGCTGGTACGCGGCGTACGCCGCGAGATTCCCGCTCGGCGGTCGCTCGCTTTGCAGCACCGCGCCGGGCGCCGTCAGCAGTTCGACCTGCAAAGCGGTGGCGGCCGCGCTGGTGATTTCATCCTGCAGCGCGAACAGGTCCTTGTACGGCCGATCGTAGCGCTGCGACCACAGGATGCTCCCGTCGGGTGCGTTCACCAGGGTCGCCGTGATGCGCACCGCTCCGCCATCGCGCTGCACCGAGCCTTCCAGCAGATGCACCACGCCCAGGGCCTTGCCGATCTGCGCCGCGGTGTCCTTGCTGTTGCGGAACTGGAACGCCGAATTGCGGCTGATGACCTTGAGGCCGGCGAACTGCGACAAGGCGTTGATGAGGTTTTCGCTCAACCCGTCCGAAAAGAACTGCTGGCCAGGGTCGCCGCTGTCGTTCGAGAACGGCAGCACCGCGACGGACTTTTCCGGTATCGCGGGCGCCATCGGGCCGTTGCGCCAGAACCACACGCCCACCAGCGCGCCCAGCAATACGGTGGCGACGAGCGCCGCCACGAATCTTCGACGCACGCGACCAACGGGGGCGCCAGCGCGTGCACTCCCCGGCGCACGCAACGGCGCCGTGCCGGATATGCCCACTTCGAACACGTCCACCGCTTCCGGCAAGCCCTTCAACCGGTAGCGACCGTGCTGCAACCAGCGCAGCCCGCCGCCTTGCGTGTCGATTTCATCTTCGGCGCGCTGCGCCAGCGACGCCGCGGACTCGCTCAGCAGGGTTTGTCCCGGCAAGGCGAGTTGCGCCAGCCGCGCCGCAATGGGCTTGGTCAGACCTTCCACCTCGACCGGCTTGGCGCCATGCGCCACTGCTTCCGGAGGGTTTTCCCAGGTCACCACGTCGCCCATGTGGATGCCGACCCGCGCACGGACGTCCTCGCCGGCGGATTCGGACAGGCGCGCGAGCGCGGCGTGGTAATCCAGCGCCCAGGCCACGGCGTGGCTGGGACGTTCGAACATCAACAGGAAGCCGTCGGTCTTGTCGATTTCGCGACCGTGATGGCGTGTCGTCAGGCCGCGGGCGAGTTGGTCGTGACGTGCGATGAGATCGGAAGCACGCTGGTCGCCCAGGCGTTCCACCAGCGCGGTGGAGTCGGCGAGATCGCACACCAGCAGCGTGCAAATCCGGCGCGAATGCACGGTCGCAGGCGGCGAGGTGGTTGCCGGTACCGGTGGTTGCAGATGTTCCATCCGTCACCTGTCACGGCAGGCCCGCATGACCCCGGGCCACCAGGGGAAACGTACCTGCGCCGGGTGGCGCCGCAATGGTTGCCCCGATGGTGCGTAACGTACCGCAGCGCTGTTCGCCGCGCCAGCGTGCAAGGACCCGCCGTGATCTGCGATGATCGGGAACTGTTTTTGCCGGAAAAGGCTGTCGCGATGAGCAACGAATCCGCACTCCGCCGCAACGTCGGCGCGTGGGCACTGATGTTCACGGGCCTCGGTTCGATCATCGGCTCGGGCTGGCTGTTCGGAGCATGGCGCGCGGCGCAGCTTGCGGGCCCCGGCGCGGTCTGGGCGTGGCTGATCGGCGCGGTGGTGATCCTGTTCATCGCGGTCACCTATGCCGAACTCGGCGCGATGTTCCCGGAATCCGGCGGCATGGTGCGTTACGGGCAGTATTCGCACGGCACGCTGGTCGGCTTCATCGCGGCATGGGCCAACTGGATCGCGATCGCCTCGGTGATCCCGGTCGAAGCCGAGGCTTCGGTGCAATACATGGCCTCGTGGCCGTGGCAGTGGGCGCAGCACCTGTACCACCACGCCCCCGGCGGCGCCGGCACCTTGAGCGCCACCGGCCTTGCGATCGCTGCCGTGCTGGTGATCGGGTATTTCCTGCTGAACTACTGGAGCGTGAATCTTTTCGCGAAGACCAACGCATGGATCACGCTGTACAAGCTGATCGTGCCCGCGCTCACCGCGATCGCCTTGATGGCGACCTCGTTCCATCCCGAGAACTTCCACGTCGGTGCGCACGGCGGACCGCACGCTTACAGCATCTCGGCGATCCTGACCGCGGTCGCGATCAGCGGCATCGTGTTCAGCTTCAACGGCTTCCAGAGCCCGGTGAATCTCGCCGGGGAGGCCAGGAACCCCGGCCGCAGCGTGCCTTTCGGGGTCATCGGTTCGATCGTGCTGGCGACGATCGTGTACCTGTTGCTGCAGGTGGCATTCCTCGGTGCGGTGGAACCCGCGGACCTGGCCAAGGGCGGTTGGTATGCGCTGGATTTCTCGTCGCCGTTCGCGCAACTGGCGCTGGCGTTGAACCTGAACTGGCTGGCGCTGCTGCTGTATTCGGACGCCTTCATCAGCCCGTCCGGCACCGGCGCGACCTACACCGCGACCACCGCGCGCATGATCTACGGGATGCAACGCAACGGCACGCTGCCGAAAGTCTTCGGCCGGGTGCACCCGCGCTTCGGGATTCCACGCCCGGCGATGTGGCTGAACCTGGTGGTCGCCTTCATCTTCATGTTCTTCTTCCGCGGATGGGCAACGCTGGCCGAAGTGATTTCGGTCGCGACCATCATTTCGTACCTCACCGGGCCCGTCAGCGTGTCGGTGCTCAGGCGCACCGCGCCGGAACTGCATCGCCCGCTGAGGATTCCGCTGTTGCCTGTGATCGCAGGACTCGCGTTCGTGTTCGCGACCGAACTGCTCTACTGGGCGCGCTGGCCGCGCACCGGTGAGATCATCCTGCTGATGGTGGTCGCACTGCCGATCTGGCTCTGGTACGCCGTGAAGCGTGGCGGCACGGATTTGATGCGACAGGTGCGCGGTGCGCTGTGGCTGATCTTCTACCTCCCCACGATCGCGTTGCTGTCATGGGCCGGCAGCGCCAAGTTCGGCGGGCACGGTTACCTGCCCTACGGTTGGGATTTGCTGATCGTCGCCGTCATCGCGCTCGCGTTTTTCGCGTGGGGCCTGGCGTGCGGTTGGCGCACGCCGGAAGTCGAGGCGATCAGGATGGAAGCGAATGCACACCCCGATGCAGTCATGGTGCCGCCGGATGAAGCAACGGCCGAGCGCATGATCGGACGATAGCAGACACGGGAGCGGACACACGCAGGTCTGCTTGCGCCTTGCGGGTTTCGTCTTACGGCTTGGTGGCCGACGACGCCGGTGCGGAAGCAGCGGCGGTGAGAACGGCCGTCTTCGGGATCGGGTCAATGACGGCGGGTTTGTATTTCGCGTACTGTTTCAACAAGGCCTGGAAGCGCGAGTCGTTGCGGACCGAATCCCACCACGGGTCCAGCCACAGCATCACGGGTGAATAGCCTTGACCGATGCCGGGCTCGGCCAGCGCCCTGGCGATCAGCGGCACGGCGAGATCGGGGCGTCCTGCCTGGGCGTAGTTCTCGGCGTCGACCACCATGACGATCGGACCGTAAACCTGGTCCTTGCTGTCGGCGACGGTCTTCAGCGATTTGGTGACGGCGTCCAGTCCTTCGGCGGTCTGGCCGAGCCCGATTTCCGCATTGGCTACCGCCACCAGCACGAATGCCAGGTTGGAGCCCTGCGCCATCTTGAGGGGCATCTGCAGCAGGGCCAGCGATTGCGCATACAGCGGCCGGGCCCGCGCCTTGTCGCCCATCAACCAGTACAGGTTGGCTTGCTGCTGCGGCTTGAACCCGCCACCGCCGATCGAGAAGTTGTCCGGCGAATCCGGAATGCCGTCGAGCAACGCGAGCGCGTCCTTGTAGTTGCGCTGATAACTCAACAACACCACGCGCTGAAGCTTCACCCCCGGGTCGTCACCCTGTGCCACGGCCATGGCCCGGGAGATGTCGCCGACGCTATAGAGGATTGCGTTGGAATAGCTCGTCTTGGCGTTGCGGTTTTCGGGATCCAGCGCCAGCGCCCGCTGGAAGGCCTGCTGGGCCTCGGCATAGCGGCTGGTCTCCATGTAGGTCAGACCCAGTTCGAATGCCAGCGCGGAATTGCGCGGATCGAGCGTCGATGCCTGCTGCAGCGAGGCGATCGCGGTGTCGAAGTGGCCCATGCGGCGCTGGACGTAGCCTTGCGCGGACAGCGCGTCGGTGTCGTTGGGCTTGAGCTTCAGCGCCTCGGCGAAAGCTTTCAATGCGGCGTCGTAGTGTTGGCGACCCCAGTACTCGGTGAACCCGAGTGCAAGCTGCGAAGCAGCGAGGTCCGGTGCCAGCTTCAAGGCCTGTTCTGCATCGGCACGCGCCTGCTGGTTCAGTTGCTCAACGTTCTGTCCGCCGCCGCCGAACCATGCGAGCTGGCTTTCGTTGAATGACAAGCGCGCCCACGCCAAGGCGAAATCCGGATCGGCCTGGACCGCCTCGTGGTACAACGGGATCGCCGCCTTCCAGCTCGCGGTGTCGTAATTGATCAGTCCTTTGGTGGCCCGATACTCGGCGCGCAGGAACGCATCGTAGGCCGCCGGGTTCCGGGTGGGCACGGCCGTCAACTGAGCCGATTGGGCCGGCGAGAGTTTGGCGCTGAGGGTGCCGGCGATCTGTGCAGCCACCTCCCCCTCGACGCCGAAAATGCTGTCCAGGGTGCGCGTGTAGGACTGCGCCCAGATGTGGCCGTCGGTGCGGGCGTTGATCAACTGCACGTTGATCAGCACCTCGTTGCCGGCCTTCTGCACGCTGCCCTCGAGGATGTTCGCGACCCCGAGCTGCTGGCCGATCTGCTTCAGGTTTTCGGGGTGGCTGCCGTACTGCATCGTCGAGGTGCGCGAGATGACCTTCAGGTCACCGACGTCGGCGAGCTTGGTGAGGATCAGGTCCTGCATGCCATCGGCGAAATAGGCGTTGGTCTTGTCGGTCGAAAGATTTTCGAACGGCAGCACCGCGATGGATTTGGCGGGGATTGTTTGCACGGTCTGCAGGTCGGCGCTTCCCGGATTGCGCTGCGCTTCATCCGGGCTACCCATTGCAGCAGCCACGGCCGCCGGCGCGGCGTTGTTCTCGTGCCGCACGGCGTACAAGCGCCAACTCGTCACCGCGACCGCGAGCACCAGCACGATGATGATGATCGCGTTGAGCTTCTGTCCGACCGAGCGGTGTTGGTGTACGGGACGCGCCTCCGGCGAACCGGCCGGCTCGGTACGGCGGATGCCCTCCGGCGTCACCTCGTACACCCACGCCAGGGCGACTACGACGGGGGATCCCAATACCAGCAGCAGCACGACGACGCGCACCACCCAGTTCGGGATGCTGAAGAACGGGAAGACCTGCGTGGCGATCTGCACCAGCAGCCAGGCCGCGATCGCGTAGGCAACCGCCACCCGCCACACGTGACGCCGCTTCAGCTCTTCGAGCAGGCTGCGACCGTCCGCCACTTGGTGCCCCACGGGTCCCGCCGGCGACAGGCCGGCCTCCGACGGCACGAGTGTATCGCCGTTCAACGGCGTGGGGTGGAATCGGCGTGGGCGCTTCCGCCGCACGCATCGGGCGCACGGCGCAAACCGCCCTGCCCCGGTCAGGCCAGTGCCAGTGTGTCGCCCAGCAACGCCTGCGCGGTGACTTCCGGCCCCGCGCCGGCACCCTGGATCACCAATGGACGCTGCGCATAACGCGTGGTGTTGATGGCGAACAGGTTGTCGGCGCCCTGCAGGTGCGCCGCGGGATGCTCGCGCGGCACTTCGGCAAGCCCGACCCTGGCATGTCCGTCGGCATCGAAACGGGCGAGATGACGCAGCACGTTGTCGCGCGCGGCCGCTGCGGCGTGGCGCGCGGCGATCGCCCGGTCCAGTTCGCCGAGGCGTTCCAGAAACTCCGCGGGCGAAACGTCGCGCAAGCTTTCCGGCACCAGGTTTTCGACTTCGATCTGCGCGCGCTCGAGCGACCGGCCTGCCGTGCGCGCGAGGATCAGCAGCTTGCGCGCGACGTCTTCGCCGGAAAGGTCGGCACGCGGATCGGGCTCGGTGTAACCGAGCGCGCAGGCTTCGCGCAGCAGCGCCGAGAAAGGTTGCCGTCCATCGTAGTGGTTGAACAGGTACGAGAACGAGCCGGAAAACACGCCCTCGATGCGGGTCACCCGGTCGCCGCAGGCATGCAGGCGGCCGACGGTCGCGACCGCGGGCAGGCCCGCGCCCACCGTGGCGCTGTTGCCGTAGCGCGCGCCCTGCGCACATGCCGCCTGCAAGGCGTGCCAGCCGTTCAGGTCGCCTCCCGCCAAGGCCTTGTTGGCGGTGACGACATGGCAGCCATGGCTCAACCATTCGGGGTGCCGCGCGGCCAATTCCGTTGACGCGGTGGCATCGATGACCACCTTGTCCGCAACATTGCTCGCATAGAGTGCGCGCAGCAACGCGGCGTCGTCGCGCGCTTCACCACCGGCGTCGAGGCGCTCGCGCAGGCGGCGCTCGGCCAACGCGGAGGCTTGTGTCTGTTGATGGCGCGAGTTCGCCGCGCCGACCAGTCGCAGGCTGGCGCCGGCCGGCGTGCGCAACAACTGCAGGAATGCGCCCCCGACCTTGCCGGTGCCGAACAGCACCACCGCGATGTCGCGTCGTGCCGTCGCACGCGGAACCACACAGTCCGACAGCACCGCGCTCATGCCGTGACCGCCTGGCGTTTGGGCTCGCGTGCGGCTGCGCGCGCCAAGGCCGCGCGCAGGTGGCGCGCGAGGTCGGAGATGTCCTCGATGCCGACCGACAGGCGCAGTAGCGAATCGGAAATGCCGGCCGCACGGCGCGCTTCGGGCGCCATCGCCGCGTGGGTCATGGTGGCCGGATGCGCGACGAGGCTTTCCACGCCGCCCAGCGATTCGGCCAGTGTGATGCACTGCAAGCCATCCAGGAACGCGCGCACCGCGTCCACGCCGCCAGCCAGCTCGAAACTCAGCATCGCACCGAATCCGCGCTGCTGGCGCGCCGCCAGCGCGTGCTGCGGATGCGAGGCGAGCCCGGGATAAAACACCCGCGCGACCGCGGGATGCTGGTCGAGCAATTCGGCCAGCGCGGCCGCATTTTCCTGGTGCGCGCGCAAGCGTGCCGACAGCGTGCGCAAGCCGCGCAAGGTCAGCCAGCTGTCGAACGGCGCACCGGTGAGGCCCAGGCAGTTGCCCCACCACTTCAACTTCTCGGCAATTTCCGGCTCACGCGCGATCGCCGCGCCGCCGACCACGTCGCTGTGGCCGTTGATGTATTTGGTGGTGGAATGCACCACCACGTCGGCGCCGAGGGTCAACGGCTGCTGCAGCGCCGGCGACAGGAAGGTGTTGTCCACCACGCACAACGCGCCCGCCGCGTGCGCGGCCTGCGCGACGTGACGGATGTCGGTGATGCGCAGCAGCGGATTGGACGGCGTTTCCACCCACACCAGCGCGGGCTTCTTCGCCAGCCCGCCGGTCAGCGCGACCGGGTCGGTGAGGTCGCGGAACTCCACCGTGAAACGGCCTTTCTTCGCCCACGCATCCAGCAGCCGCCAGGTGCCGCCGTAGCAGTCGTGCGCGGCCAGCACCGTGCCGCCCGCGGGCACCAGTTCCAGCACCAACGCGACCGCGGCCATGCCGCTGGAGGTCACCACCGCGCCGGTGCCATGTTCGAGGTCGGCCAGGGCGCCGGCCAGTTGGTCGCGGGTCGGATTGCCGCTGCGCGAATAATCGTATTCGCGTTTCTCGTTGAAGCCCGCGAAGCTGAAATTGGTGGACAGGTGCAACGGCGGCACCACCGCGCCGTGCTGCGCGTCGGTTTCGATGCCGGCGCGCACCGCGCGCGTACAGTTGGCGATGTTGGTGGTCATGTCAATCTCCGCAACCATCCAGGGCCTCGCGCAACAATGGCGCGACGCGTTCGTGTTCCTTCAGGAAGCCGTCGTGGCCGTATTGCGTCTCGACCACGTCGAGGCTGGCCGGCGCGGCGAGGCGTTGCTGCAATTCGCACAGGTCCGCGAGCGGCACCAACCGGTCGCTGGCGAAGCCGATCAGGCTGGCCGGCACGCGCACGGCGCGCGGATCGACTTCATGCAGGTCGATCGATTCCGACAACGCGAGGTAACGTCGCGCATCGAAGCGTGCGACGAACTTGCGGCCCTGGTGTTCCAGCCAGTCTTCGACCGGCAGGCGCAAGCGGCCTTCGCGGCACTCCGCGCTGCCGCCGAAACGGCGCGCGAGTTCCTCGCCGCTGCGGTAGGTCGTCAACGCGAGCTGGCGCGCCAGCGACAACGCATCGTCGATGCAGCCGTTGTTGATGCCCAACTGGACGATGCCGCGCTGCACCGCGCGTTGCGCCGTTGCCAGCGGATGCGGGCGGTGCGCGCCGGCCAGCGCGACCAGCTTGCCGAGCCGCGCAGCGTGGCGCGCCGCGAAGGCGAGCCCGACCATCGCGCCGTAGGATGCGCCGACGAACGCCTCGATGCGGACGATGCCCAGGGCATCCGCGAGCGCCGCCAATGCGTCGGCCTGGTCCTCGCTGGAAACCGGAGCGGCGCCGAGGTCGCCCGCGTCCAGCCAGTCGATCGCGAGCACGCGCACGCGTTCGAGGTCGATCGCACGACCCGCACCGACTTGCGATTCCCACCAGCCCGGTGCGACGTGCTCGCCGCTTGCGCATACGTCGCGATCGGCGGAAATCCCGCCCTGCACGACCAGCGTCGGCGCACCCGGCGCACCGATCCAGAGGTAGCGCACGTCGACGTCGAGCGGACCATTGCCGAAGCGCGGCGCGATCCGCACCTTGCGGGTGGCACGCTGGCACGTGAAACGGGTGGACAGCGGCCGGGCGAACGATGCGTCCGGTGCGTGCGGCTCGGCGATTTCGGGTGCGATGGCGAGAGTCATGGCGGTTCTCCTTGCTTCGACCGGGACATCGAGTCCCGCGGAGAACCGAAAGAGCCGTCCAATCCCGCGGAGCGGGATCGCGCGACTCATCTTTCGGGCGGCGCAGCGCGCCTCCGCAGGAGTTGGCACCGTGCACGACCTTGCGATCGTGCGGGTTGCCCCGGCTTCCAAGGGCCTGTCCCTCAGCCGGTCTCGATGAGCAGTGGGCGAACTCTAGCGATGCGGCGTACGCGTGTCAACGCTCATATGGACGTTTAGACGTCCATATAACCAATCATCATCTGACCGTCGGCGCGACCCCGCTCGCCTGCCGCGGGGCCGGCCGCCCCCCGGCCCGGTCGCAGCAGTGCCGGCTCCGTTGCGTTGAAATCCGAATGTCCGCGGCAATCGGCTGTCGAAAACGCATCCCCTCAGCCGTCGTCAGGCCATACTGTCCGTGAAAAACAAGGAGACGCCACGATGAACCTTTACTGGTCCGACGTGCTGTCGCCGCGCAAGGTCTGCGCGGTCGCGAAGTACCTGCAATCGCCGGTCGAGTACGCCTACCTCGACCTCGGGCGCGGCGAACACAAGACCCCCGAATACCTCGCGCTCAACCCCAACGGCAAGGTGCCGACGCTGGTCGACGGTGCACGTTCGCTGTGGGAGGCCGATGCGATCATGTGCCACCTGGCCGCGCGCTGCGACTCCGACCTGTGGCCCCAGGACGCCCGCCAGGTGGACGTACTGCGCTGGCTGAGCTGGGAGCTGGCGAATCTCTACCCCAGCGTCGGCGCGCTGTATTTCGAGTACATCGTCAAGCCGCGCTTCGGCCTGGGCGATGCCGACCCGGCCGCGGTCAAGCGCGCCAGCGACGATTGGCGCCACCTTGCGACGCTGCTGGACGATCATTTGCACGGCCGCCGCTGGCTGGTGGGCGATTCGATCACGGTCGCCGACTTCGCGGCGGCGATCGCGCTGCCCTACGCCGAACGCGCGCACATACCGTTGCAGGAATTTCCCGCGATCCGTCGCTGGCACGACCGCCTGAACGAAATCGACGCCTGGCGCGAACCTTTTCCCGTGTTGGCCGAAGCGTCCTGAACGCGTGCGCGAGCCCTTGTCGATTTTCCGCGACGCCGTTCGTCGCCAGGACGAGCAGCCCACAACCAGGGAACCAGTGATGAAACTCGAAGCCTATCTGTTCTTCAACGACCAGGCCGCCGAAGCGTTTGATTTCTACGCCAGCTGTCTCGGCGGAAAGATCGCCATGAAGGTGGCCATGGGCGAAATGCCCGGCTGCGACCAACTGCCGCCCGAGGCGAAAAAGCAAATCGCACACGTACGACTCGAGGCCGGCGACGCCGTACTGCTGGGCTCGGACTGGTGCGGCCCGACTCCCGAACCTTACCCCGGCATCCACGGCAACGCGGTCTGCATCAGCGCCAGAAACCCTGCAGAAGCCGAGCGCCTGTTCGCGAGCTTGAGCCAGGGCGGCAAGGTCACGATGCCGATTGCGGAAACCTCCTGGGCGTTGCGCTTCGGGATGTTCACCGACCGCTTCGGCGCGAGCTGGATGGTCAACTGCAACCGACCGGCATGAGACGGAGACACGTGCCATGAAAGCTCTCCGATGCGCGATCTGCCTCGGTCTCCTGGCCCTGCCATTGTTGGCGACGACCGCGACCGCAGCCACGCCGGTTCGATTCACCATCGACCCCGACCACACCTACCCGAGCTTCGCCGCCGACCACATGGGCCTTTCGACCTGGCGCGGCAAGTTCGACCACAGCACCGGCACGGTCACGCTGGATCGCGGGAAGCGCACGGGCACGATCCACATCGTGACGCGCGTCGACAGCATCAACTTCGGCAACGCGCCGCTGGCGCAGATGGTGCTGCGTGACACGCTGCCCGCTTCGCTGTGCAAGACGCAATGCGCGTTCTTCGATGCCGCGAAATACCCGACTGCCACCTATGACGGCACGCTCGCGGATTTCGTGGACGGCGCACCGACGCGCGTGGCCGGGAAACTGACGTTGCACGGCGTCACGCGTCCGCTGGATCTGAAGATCGAACACTTCAAATGCATCCCCGATCCGATGCTGCATCCACGCGAGCGTTGCGGCGCGGAAGCCTCGACCACGTTCGACCGCGCCGATTTCGGGATCGACGCGGGCAAGTCGTTCGGCCTCGACACCAAGGTCTCCATGCAAATCCAGGTCGAGGCGGTGCAGGATCCATGAACCGCGGGATGGCGTGTCCGGCGCCGGCCGTCGCGCCTGAAGCCGTGTCCTTCGCCTATACTGCGGAACTCCTGAAACTGCCCGGACTCCCCGCATGTCGATGCCACGCATCTGCCTGGCCGCTGGCCTTGCCCTGACCCTTGCCGCGCCGCAAGCCTTCGCGGAGACCACGCAGCAGTCGATGCCGGAGACCATGGCCATGCTGCGCCACGCCATCGCCGCGCAAACCGTGGCAGGCAAGGACCAGGTGCCCGCCTTCGCGGAGTACCTCGCCGGCAAGCTGGAATCGGCCGGCTTCGCCAAATCCGACATCACGATCATTCCGGTCGGCGAGACCGCCGCGCTGGTGGTGCGTTACCCCGGCAGCGACGCGAACCTCAAGCCCATCCTGCTTTCCGGGCACATGGACGTGGTCGCCGCGAATCCGGCGGACTGGAAGCGCGACCCGTTCAAGCTGATCGAGGAGAACGGTTATCTCTACGGCCGCGGCTCGGCCGACATGAAGACCAACGTGATCGCGCTGACCGAAACCTTCATGCGCTTGAAGCGCGAACACTACGCGCCGAAGCGCAGCATGATCCTGGTGTTCTCGGGCGACGAGGAAACCGACATGGCGACCACGCGCGAACTCGCCAGGCGCTACCACGATGCCGAGTTCCTGCTCAACGCCGACGCGGGCGGCGGCACCCTGAACGCGCAAGGCAAGCCGGTGGTGTACGAAATCCAGGCCGCCGAAAAGACCTACGCCGATTTCAAGTTGACCGTCACCTCGGCCGGCGGTCATTCCAGCGAACCCGACGTGCCGAAGAACGCGATCTACCGCCTGGCCAAGGCGCTCGAGCGCGTGGCCGTGTACCAATTTCCGGTGCAACACAGCGAGATCACCCTGGCTTCGTTGAAGGCGACGGGCGAACACAACACGGGCCCGATCGCCGACGCGATGCGCGCGTTCGCCACAAATCCGGATGACGCCAAGGCCGCCGCGGTGCTCTCCGCCGACCCCGCCTACGTCGGCCAGATCCGTACCACCTGCGTCGCCACCATGCTGGACGGCGGGCACGCCTTGAACGCGCTGCCGCAGCGCGCCGACGCCAACGTCAACTGCCGCATCTTCCCCGGCACGCATGTCGCGTCGGTGCAGGCCACCCTCGCGAAGGTAATCGACGACCCGAGCGTCGAGATCACGCTGCGCCCGCCGCCGCCGGTGGAAAGCCCGGCCTCGCCGCTGCGCAAGGACGTGGTGGACGCCGTCAGCGCGGTGATGCACCAGCGCTATCCCGGCCTCGACATCGTGCCGGGGATGTCGGCCGGTGCGTCGGACAGCATGTACTTCCGCAACGCGGGCGTACCCAGTTACGGCGTCGATCCGACGTTTTCCAAGCCCAACGACACCTTTGCGCACGGGTTGAATGAGAAACTGCTGGCGTTCAACGTGCCGTGGGCGCTGGATTTCTGGCACGCGCTGCTCACCAAGCTCACGCAATGATGCGTCTTGGGGAGCTTGGCAAGGCCCGCTAGAATGGCGGGTTTGCGTTGTGCGCAAACCCGCCACCATGTCCGCCCACTCCACTGAAACCCAGCGCCGTCGCACCTTCGCGATCATCTCGCATCCCGACGCCGGCAAGACCACGCTGACCGAAAAGCTGCTGCTGTTCGGCGGCGCGATCCAGATGGCCGGCGCGGTGAAATCCCGCAAGTCCGCGCGCCATGCGACGTCCGACTGGATGGCGATGGAAAAGGAGCGCGGGATCTCCGTGACCTCTTCGGTGATGCAGTTCCCCTACGAGGGCCGCATCGTCAACCTGCTGGACACCCCCGGCCACGCGGACTTTTCCGAAGACACCTATCGGGTCCTCACCGCGGTCGATTCCGCGCTGATGGTGATCGACTGTGCCAAGGGCGTCGAGGAACGCACCATCAAGCTGATGGAGGTGTGCCGTCTCCGCGCCACGCCGATCATGACCTTCATCAACAAGCTCGACCGCGAGGGCCGCTCGCCGATCGAATTGCTGGACGAAGTCGAATCGGTGCTGAAAATCCAGTGCGCGCCGGTATCCTGGCCGATCGGAATGGGCAAGCGCCTGAAAGGTGTGTACCACCTGCTCGACGACGAAGTGCACCTGTATGAGAGCGGCCGCAATTTCACGCGCCAGGATTCGACGATCCTCCAGGGGCTGGACGATCCGGAACTCGAACAGCGCATCGGCGCCGACGCGCTGGCCGAACTGCGCGAGGAACTGGAACTGGTGCGGGGCGCCTCGCATCCGTTCGACATCGACAAATACCTCGCCGGTGAACAGACGCCGGTGTTCTTCGGCTCGGGCATCAACAACTTCGGGGTGCAGCCGTTGCTGGACTTCTTCGTCGAGCACGCGCCGTCGCCGCAGGCGCGTGCAACTGCAACGCGCGAAGTGTCGCCTGAAGAAGAAAAACTCTCGGGCTTCGTGTTCAAGATCCAGGCCAACATGGATCCGGCGCACCGCGACCGCGTCGCCTTCCTGCGCGTCTGTTCCGGCTCGTACAAGCCGAACATGAAGGCGCTGCAGGTGCGCACCGGCAAGGAAGTGAAACTCGCCAATGCGCTGACCTTCATGGCGTCCGAACGCGAGATCGCGGAAGAAGCCTATCCCGGCGACGTGATCGGCCTGCACAACCACGGCACCATCTCGATCGGCGACAGTTTCAGTGAAGGCGAGAAACTGGTCTTCATCGGCATCCCGAATTTTGCGCCGGAACTGTTCCGCCGCGCGCACCTGCGCGATCCGCTGAAGATGAAGGCGTTGCGCGCGGGCCTCGCGCAGTTGTCCGAGGAAGGCGCGACGCAATTCTTCCGCCCGCTGATGTCGAACGATCTGATCTTGGGCGCGGTGGGCGTGCTGCAGTTCGACGTGGCGGCGTATCGGCTGAAGGACGAATACAACGTCGATTGCGCGTTCGAGAACGTCGGCGTCGTCACCGCGCGCTGGGTGCATTGCGACGACGCGAAGAAGCTTGCCGACTTCCGCGAACGCAACGCGATGCACCTTGCCATCGATGCCGCGGAGCAACTGGTGTACCTCGCGCCCACCCGCGTGAACCTGCAACTCGCGCAGGAACGCTGGCCGCAAGTCACGTTCACGGATACCCGTGAACACGCCGGCGTGATGGCGCCCTGAGCGGCGGGAGTATTTTGCCGTCATTCCGGGGCCGCCGAATGCGCAGAGCGCATGCAGCGGAACCCGGGATCTGCAGTTGGGTTCCCGGTAAAAAAAACAGATTCCGGATCGCGCTATGCGCGTCCGGAATGACGACAAGGCAAGTTCAAACCCGCGCGCTACACTGACGGTTCCCCTTTGCACGGAACCGCGCACATGAAAGTCAAAGCCGCCGTCGCGCACAAGGCCGGTGCACCGCTCAGCATCGAAACCGTCGACCTCGAAGGCCCCCGCGCGGGAGAGGTGCTGGTGCAATTGAAGGCCACCGGCATCTGCCACACCGATGCCTTCACGTTGTCGGGCGACGATCCCGAAGGTTTGTTCCCGGTGATCCTCGGCCATGAAGGCGCGGGCATCGTGGTCGAAACCGGACCCGGCGTGACGTCGGTGAAAAGAGGCGACCACGTGATCCCGCTGTATACGCCCGAGTGCCGCGAGTGCGAGTACTGCCTCAACCCGAAAACCAACCTGTGCCAGGCGATCCGGGAAACACAGGGCAAGGGGTTGATGCCGGATGGCAGCAGCCGGTTTTCATCGGGCGGCGAGTCGATCCACCACTACATGGGCACGTCCACGTTTGCCGAGTACACGGTGCTGCCCGAAATCGCGGTCGCGAAGATCCGCGGGGACGCGCCGTTCGACAAGGTCTGCTACATCGGTTGCGGCGTGTCCACCGGGATCGGCGCGGTGATCAATTCGGCGAAGGTCGAACCCGGATCGAAGGTCGTGGTGTTCGGCCTCGGCGGCATCGGCTTGAACGTGATCCAGGGCGCACGCCTTGCCGGCGCAGCGATGATCGTGGGGGTCGATCGCAATCCGAAGCGCCGCGAACTCGCGGAAAAGTTCGGCATGACGCATTTCGTCAACACCAGCGAAGTCGAAGGCGACCTGGTGCCCTACCTCGTTTCGCTGACCCAAGGCGGCGCGGATTATTCGTTCGAATGCATCGGCAACGTCAAGGTGATGCGGCAGGCGCTGGAGTGCTGCCACAAGGGTTGGGGTGTGTCGTGCATCATCGGCGTGGCCGGCACCGGACAGGAAATTTCGACGCGGCCGTTCCAGCTCGTCACCGGCAGGCGCTGGATCGGCAGCGCGTTCGGTGGCATGCGCGGACGCACCGACGTGCCGAAAGTCGTCGACTGGTACATGCAGGGATTGATCGAGATCGACCCGATGATCACGCATCACTTGAGACTCGAAGAGATCAACCACGGCTTCGAGCTGATGCACAAGGGTGAGTCGATCCGCAGCGTGGTCGTTTATTGAGATGGAAATCATTTCAGAGCAGCGCTGCTTCGGCGGCACGCAAGGGTTCTACCGGCACGAGTCGAAAGCCTGTGCCGGGCCGATGAACCTTGCCGTCTACACGCCGCCGCAAGCCGCGCGCGGGAGGATCCCGGCGCTGATCTACCTCGCCGGCCTTACCGCAACGCAGGAAACATTTCCGATCAAGGCTGGTGCGCAACGCGTCGCCGCCGAACTCGGCCTGATGCTCGTATCACCCGATACCAGTCCACGCGACACCGGCATCGAGGGTGCAAAAGACGACTGGGAATTCGGCGAAGGCGCGAGCTTCTACGTGGACGCGACGCAACCGCCATGGTCGACGCGCTTCCGGATGGAAACCTGGATCGTCCGGGAATTGCCTGCGCTGATCGCCGAACATTTCCCCGCCGACATGCAACGCTGCGGGATCATGGGCCACTCGATGGGCGGACACGGCGCATTGACGCTGGCGCTCAGGCATCCCGGCCAATACCGCTCGTTGTCGGCGCTGGCGCCGATCTGTTCACCGACGCGCGTGCCGTGGGGTGAACGCAGGATCTTCGTCATGTACCTTGGCGAGGACCGGGCCGAATGGCGCAAGCACGACGCCTGCGAGCTGCTGCGCGCGGGGGCGCGTTTCGACGGCACCATCCTGGTCGACCAGGGCGAGGACGATCCGTATCTGCAGGAGCAACTGCGCCCGGAATTGCTCGAACAGGCCTGCCGCGAAACGGGTCAATCGCTCGAATTGCGGATGCAGCCCGGCTACGACCACAGCTACTGGTTCGTGCAAAGCGTCATCGAAGAGCATCTGCGCCATCACGCGCAGACGCTGTGCGCATGACCACCCTTTCCCGGCTTGCGCCGGAATCGCGGAGCCCGGGTCGATCGAAGCACCTCAGGCGATGTGCAGCGACCGCCGGGTATCCGCGCCCCCGTGCACGATCTTTGCCCGCAATTCCTCGGGATCGAAATCGTCCACGTTGATGAACTCGGCGGTCACGCGGCGCAGGCGTTCCAGTTGCGCGCGCTCGGTTTCGCTGATCGCGCCTTCGTGCTGGGCCTCGGCCAGTTGCTCGAAATAATCGTGCGCCTGGATGCTGTTGGCCTTGACGGCTTTCAGGAATTTGCGTTCGACAGGCTCGGCCGCGACCACGTCCGGCAGCAGCGCGTGCATGCGTCCGACCGGATTGTTGGCGTTGGGCGTCAGGTACATGCCGCGCACCAGCGCATCGCGTGCGGTGTTGGGCGCGGTGATCAGCGCAGCCACGCGGCGACCCAGGCGATCCGATGGCGGCACTTCGCGGCGCCCGAACGGAAACACCAGCATGTGCACCAGCCACGCCACCGGACGCACCGGGAAGTTGCGGATCACGCCATCCAGCGCCATCTGCATCCGCCACACCGCGTCGTGGAAAGCCCAGGCCAGCATCGGCCGCTCGGCTTCGGGCCGACCTTCGTCCTCGTAGCGTTTCAGCATCGCCGAGCAGATGTAGAGGTACGACAGCACGTCGCCCAGCCGCGCGGAAATCTTTTCCTTGAACTTCAGCTTGCCGCCCAGCACGCCCATCGCGGTGTCGGACAGCAGCGCGAGGCACGCGGAGTAGCGGTTCAATTTGCGGTAGTAGCGACGCGTGTAGGCGTCGCCCGGCGCCTTGCCGAGCTTGGCAAAGGTGATGCCCAACAAGAACGACCGCGCGGCATTCGAAATGCCGAAACCGATGTGCCCGAACAGCGCCGCGTCGAATTCGCGCAATGCCTTGGTGCGGTCGGGGTCGTTCACCGCATGCATTTCCTTCAGTACCCACGGATGGCAGCGGATCGCGCCCTGCCCGAAGATCATCAGGCTGCGGGTCATGATGTTGGCGCCTTCCACCGTGATCGGGATCGGTGCACCCTGCCACGTGCGGCCGAGGTAATTCGACGGTCCCAACTGGATGCCCTTGCCGCCGTGCACGTCCATCGCGTCCTGGATGACGATGCGGCCGAGATCGGTGGCGTGGCATTTCGCGATCGCGGAAGCCACCGCCGGCTTCTCGCCACGATCGACCGCCGCGGCGGATGCGCGCGACAACGCCGCAACCGCGTAGGCATGGCCACCGATCCGCGCCAGCGCTTCCTCGACGCCTTCGAAACGCGCTACGCTAAGGCCAAACTGCTTCCTGATGCGCGCGTAGGCGCCGGTCGCGGCCACCGCCAACCGCACGAAACCGGTGGCGTTCGACGGCAGCGAAATCCCGCGCCCCACCGACAGGCATTCCACCAGCATCCGCCAGCCGTGGCCGGCCATGTGCGGACCGCCGATCAGCGTGTCGATCGGCACGAACACGCCCTTGCCGCGCAACGGGCCGTTCTGGAACGGGATGTTCAGCGGCAGGTGGCGCCGGCCGATCTCGAGACCTTGGGTTTCACGCGGGATCAGCGCCAGCGTGATGCCGAGGTCTTCCTTCTCGCCCAGCAGGTGTTCCGGGTCGTACATGCGAAACGCCAGGCCCACCAGCGTCGCGACCGGCGCCAAGGTGATATAGCGCTTGTCGAAGGTGAGCTTGATGCCCAGCGTCTCCTTGCCGTCGACGACCTGCCTGCACACGATCCCGTAGTCGGGAATCGAGGTGGCATCGGAACCCGCGTACGGCCCCGTCAGCGCGAAGCACGGCACTTCGCGGCCGTCGGCGAGCCGCGGCAGGTAGTGGTTCTTCTGTTCCTCGCTGCCGTAGCGCAGCAGCAATTCGGCCGGACCCAGCGAGTTCGGCACCGCGACCAATGACGAGAGCGTCGCGGAAATGCTGGAAAGTTTCTGCAGCACCGCGGAATGCGCCAGCGCCGAGAATTCCAGACCACCGTAGCGCTTCGGGATGATCATCGCGAAAAACCCCTTGCGCTTGACGTAATCCCAGATCTCGGGCGGCAGGTCGGCGATCTCGTGGGTGATGTGCCAGTCGTCGACCATCTTGCACAGCTCCTCGCATGGGCCATCGAGGAACGCCTGTTCTTCGGTGGAAAGCTGCGGCTTCGGCTCGGAAAGCAACTTCGCCCAGTCAGGCTTGCCGGCGAACAACTCGCCTTCGAAACCCACCGTGCCGGCGTCCAGCGCGACCTGTTCGGTTTCGGAAATCTTCGGCAACACGCGCTTGAACAATTCCAGAAGCGGCGCCGCGAACAACCCCCGGCGCAATGGCGTCACGTTCAAGGGCAGCGCGACCAGCACCACGAAGATGCCGAGCAGCACCCACATCGGCGTCAGCGCACCGAGGCCGAGGCCGACCACGAGGATCGTCGCAATGGTCGCCAGCGTCCATGGCCACAGGCGGCTGCGGAAATACGCGCAAGCCATGCCGACGATCGCGGCGCAAACCAGGATGATGATGGTATTCATGGCAGACCTCTCATGTCCGCTGCAGACGCCGTGCGCGCGGAGGCGGTTGGGGATTCGAGTGTACGCAGGAATGGTTCGATCGCGGAGGTGAAGGCGGCGTTGTCGTCACCCGCCAGCGTGTGCGCGGCATGCGGGATTTCCACGTGGGTTGCGTGCGGCACGGCGGCGAGGAATTCACGCACCGTGGCTTCGGACACGACATCGCTGCGACCTCCCGATACCAGCAAGACCGGCACGTCGATGTTGCGCGCCGCGTTCAACAACCTTTGCTGATGACGCTCGCCCTCGTGCGCCACGGTGTCCAGCAACGCCGGGTCCCAATGCCAGCGCAGGCGTCCGTCCTCCCCGCATTTCAGCAATTGCGCGAGTTCGTGGCGATCCTTGCGCCGACGGCGTTGCGGCAGGTACGCGGCGACCTGTTCGGCGGCTTCGTCCAGCGACGCAAACCCTTGCGGGTGCGCACGCATGAAGCCCAGCATGCGTTCAACGCCCACGGCCTCCCAGCGCGGCGTGATGTCCACCAGCACCAGCGCGCGGAACGGATCGGGGCGGCCCTCGCCCGCCACGACCAGCCCCAGCAGGCCGCCCATCGACGCGCCCACCAACACCGGCGGTTGCGGCTGCGACCGTGCGACGACCCGCAAATCGTCGACGAACTGTTCCAACAGGTACCGGCCGTCCGTGGGACGGCCACTATCGCCATGGCCGCGGGCATCGAAGGTGACGGTGCGCCAACCGCGCGCCGCAAGCGATTCCGCGGCGCGTGTCCAGGCATGCCGGCTTTGGCCGAAGCCATGCGCGAACAAAAGCGGCGGTGCATCCGCAGCGCCGCGGGTTTCCACGACGAGCGTCAAACCGTCGCGGGACGTCACCGAGTCGACGGAAGCAGGCGACTCAAGGAGTGGTCGTCTTTCCATACGCTGCAGTATGGATTCGAGCCGAACAACTGTCAATACGCTAAAGTATGGACATGACCGCCGAAGCCGCAATCCCGCCAAGCTCGAACGCAACCATGCCTCGCGGACACGCACATGCGCGCCTGTCCGCCACCGACTGGGAGCATGGCGCGCTGGACATGATTGCCGAGCTCGGCGTCGCCGGTCTCGCCATCGAAGCGTTGGCGCGTCGCCTGGGCGTCACCAAGGGCAGCTTCTATTGGCATTTCAAGAACCGCGAATCGCTCTTGAGCGCCGCCCTGCAGCGCTGGGAAAGCGACGACACCCACGAGTTGGAACGGCACATCGGCGCGGTCGGCGACAATCCACGCGAACGGCTCGGCGCATTGTTCCGCTGGGTTTCCGGCGAGATCCAGCCGCACCGCGTCTATGCGGCGCTGCTGCAAGCGCTGGACCACCCGTTGGTGAAACCCATGATGATGCGCGTCTCGCAGCGGCGCATGGATCTGTTGGAAGTGGCGTTCAGGCAAGCCGGGCTCGCAGCCGAGCACGCCGGCCATCGCGCACGGCTCACCTATGCGGCCTACGTGGGTTTCCTGCAGCTGAACGTGGCGCTCGAACTGCCGCACCTTTCGCACGAGCAGTATGACGCCTACGTGGAGCATGTGATCGAGGCGCTGGTGCCCGACTGAGGGGCGGGGAAAAATCAAGCTGCAGCTTGATTCCCTCCAGCCCTGCTCGAATGCTGCACCTGCACAATTCCGAAGACGCGCATGCCTTGCAAAGGCCCAACGCGCGGACTACCGTCAATCCCCCTGCACATCTCCGGAAGCACCGCCTCCACGATCCACGACATCAGGCCGACTCGACCCGGACCGTCGGCGCGCAAGGTCACCACGACAAATCGAACCGCGCGTCCATCCACCACGACCCCGGCGCCTGATGCATACAACGACAAAGATTCCTTTCTGGAGTACCACAACCGATGCCAAGCAAACTCGATTCCCTGAACCGATGGGTTGACGACGTCGCGAAAAGGACGAATCCCGACCGCATCCACTGGTGCGACGGCTCCGACACCGAATACAGGCAGCTCGTGGACGGGATGCTGAAGACCGGCGACCTGATCGAACTGAACCAGCAGACCCATCCACGCTGCTACCTGCATCGCTCCGATCCCAGGGACGTCGCGCGCGTCGAAAAGCTCACCGTCATCTGCACCAGGAACAGGGACGACGCCGGCCCCAACAACAACTGGATGGATCCGGCCGCGGCGCACGCGAAGATCGACGCGTTGTTCGAGGGCTGCATGCGGGGCCGCACGATGTACGTGATCCCGTACTGCATGGGTCCGCTCGGATCACCGCTGTCGCGCTGCGGCGTCGAGATCACCGACTCGCCATACGTGGTCGCCAACATGCGCCTGATGACCCGCATGGGCACCGCCGCACTGGAGCGCATCGAGCGCGAAGGACTGACTCAAAACGGCATGTTCATCAAGGCCCTGCACTCGATCGGCGAACTCGACCCCGAGCGCCGCTGGATCATGCACTTCCCCGAGGAACTCACCATCAAGTCCTTCGGTTCGGGTTACGGCGGCAACGCGCTGCTCGGCAAGAAATGCCACGCGTTGCGCATCGGCAGTTGGCAAGCGCGCAGCGAGGGCTGGCTGGCCGAACACATGCTGATCGTCGGCATCGAGAATCCGCAGCGCGAAATCCGCTATGTCGCGGCGGCGTTCCCGTCGGCCTGTGGCAAGACCAACCTCGCGATGCTGATCCCGCCCGAAGGCTATCGGCGAGAAGGCTGGAAAGTATGGACCGTGGGCGACGACATTTGCTGGATGCGTCCGGGCAAGGACGGCCGCCTGTATGCGATCAACCCCGAGGCCGGCTACTTCGGCGTCGCGCCCGGTACGTCAAAGAAGACCAACCCCAACGCACTGGCGATGCTGCAGCACGACACCATCTTCACCAACGTCGCGGTCACCGAAGACAACCAGCCGTGGTGGGAAGGCCTGGACGACCGCACGCCAGCCAAGGATTGGCAGGGCCGCGACTATGACCCTGCCAACGGCCCCGCCGCGCACCCGAATTCGCGCTTCACCGTGCGCGCGAACCAATGCCCGAGCTGGTCGCCCGAAGCCGAGAACGACCAAGGCGTGCCGATCGACGCGATCGTGTTCGGCGGCCGTCGCGCCGCGCGCGTGCCGCTGGTGTTCGAGGCGCGCGACTGGACCCACGGCGTGCTGGTCGGCGCGTCGATGGCGTCGGAAACCACCGCCGCCGCGACCGATGTGGGTGTCGCGATCCGCCGCGACCCGATGGCGATGAAGCCCTTCTGCGGCTACAACTTCGGCGACTACTTCGCGCACTGGCTGTCGTTCGACCAACCCGGCGCCAAGCTGCCGATGGTCTTCCACGTCAACTGGTTCCGCAAGGGCAAGAACGGCAAGTTCCTGTGGCCGGGCTTCGGCGACAACATGCGCGTGCTGGAGTGGATGCTGAAGCGTGTCACGGGTGAAGCCGGTGCGGTCGAGACCCCGATCGGCAACCTCCCGCGCGGGAAAGACCTGAACCTCGAAGGCCTGGGCCTCGGCGACGGCGCACTCGACGAATTGTTCCGCGTGGACAATCGCGAATGGCGCGAGGAAGAGACCGCAATCGGCGAATACCTCGCGGGTTACGGTTCGCATCTGCCCGGCAAGCTGAAAGCCGAATGGCAGCGCATCGTCGACGCACTGGATGCCGCGGCGGAACCTGCCGCCACGCCGGAACGCAAGGCCGCGGCGGCAAGTTGATCGCAGGTCCAGGACGCCCGTATCGGGTTTCGCTCGCCTCCGTGGCGCGCGAAACCCGAGCGCCGGGTGATTCGTGCTCGCGATCGATGAAGCCGGGCCCGGTGTACCCCGGGCGACAAGGAATCAGCTGAGCGCCCCGTGGCAGTGCTTGTACTTCTTGCCCGAACCGCACGGGCAGGGGTCGTTGCGCCCGACCTTGGGTCCGCTGCGCACCACCGGTGCGGCAACGGTGGTGCCGCTTTCCCCGGCTTGCGCCTGGCCTGCGCCGGCGCCGGCCTGTTGCGCGTCGAAACCGGTGGACTGGGCGTGCTGGAACTCCATGGCGCGCGCGGCGGCGGCACGGCGCTGTTCGGCTTCGAGCGCGGCGACTTCCTCTTCGGTGCGGATGCGCACGCGCGCCAGCGTCTGGATCAACTCTTTCTTGATGCGGTCGAGCATGTCCTCGAACAGCCTGAACGCTTCGCGCTTGTATTCCTTCTTCGGGTCGATCTGTGCATAGCTGCGCAGATAAATGCCCTGGCGCAGGTAGTCCATGTTGGCCAGGTGGTCTTTCCACGCGCCATCGACCACGGTCAGCATCACGTGCTTTTCCAGCGCGCGCATCACCTCGCCGCCGACCTGCTGTTCCTTGGCGGCGAACATGGCATCGGCGGATTCCGCCACGTGTTTGTGGATGGTTTCCGAATCGGCCTCGCCGGTGGTTTCGATCCAGTGCTTGAGGTCCAGCTTCATGCCGAACTCGGAATCGAGCGTGTTCTGCAGGCCGGCGAGATCCCACTGCTCGTCCACGCTGTCGCGCGGCACGTACTGCTGCGCCAGCGATTCGAATACATCCTGGCGGATGTCAGCGACGGTTTCGGCGACGCTTTCGGACTCCAGCAACTCCCGCCGCTGTTCGTAGATCACCTTGCGCTGGTCGTTGGCGGTGTCGTCGAATTCCAGCAATTGCTTGCGGATGTCGAAGTTGTGCTGCTCGACCTTGCGCTGCGCCTTCTCGATCTGGCGGCTGACCAGCTTGTCCTCCAGCGCATCGTCATCCTTCATGCCGAAGCGCTGCATCCAGCGGATCAACCCGGCACCGCCGAAGATGCGCATCAGGTTGTCCTGCAGCGACAGGTAGAAGCGCGAGGAACCGGGATCGCCCTGGCGGCCGGAACGGCCGCGCAACTGGTTGTCGACGCGCCGCGATTCATGCCGTTCGGTGCCGACGATGTGCAGGCCGCCCGCTTCCAGCACCTGCTGGTGACGCTGCTTCCACGCGTCCTTGACGTGTCGCTTGTCGGCTTCGGTGGCGTCTTCGGGCAATTCCGCCAACGCTGCATCGAGGCTGCCGCCGAGCACGATGTCGGTACCGCGGCCGGCCATGTTGGTGGCGATGGTGACCGCACCCGGCAGGCCGGCCTGCTCGATGATCTTCGCCTCGCGCGCGTGCTGCTTGGCGTTCAGCACTTCGTGCGGGATGCCGGCCTTCTTGAACAGGCCCGACACCAGCTCGGAGACTTCGATGGATGCGGTGCCGACCAGCACCGGCTGGCCGCGGCCGTGGCATTCCCTGACGTCTTCCATGACCGCCTGGAACTTGGCTTCCGGCTTCAGGAACACGAGGTCGGCATTGTCCTTGCGGATCATCGGCTGGTTGGTGGGGATCACCACCACGTCCAGGCCGTAAATCGAATTGAGCTCGAACGCTTCCGTATCCGCCGTGCCGGTCATGCCCGACAGCTTGTCGTACATGCGGAACAGGTTCTGGAAGGTGATGGTGGCCATCGTCTGGTTTTCGCGCTGGATCGGCACGCCTTCCTTGGCCTCGACGGCCTGGTGCAGGCCCTCGGACCAGCGCCGCCCCGGCAGGGTGCGACCGGTGAACTCGTCGACGATGATGATTTCGCCATCTCGCACGATGTAATCGACGTCGCGCTGGTACAACGCATGCGCGCGCAAGCCCTGGTTCAAATGGTGCACGACCGCGAGGTTGCGTGCGTCGTACAGACTGGAGTCCTCGGCAAGGATGCCGGCCTGCTGCAACAGTTGTTCGGCGTGCTCCATGCCCTCCTCGGACAGGTGCACCTGCTTCTGCTTTTCGTCCACGTAGTAATCGCCGGGTTCAGGCGGCTCGCCCGGGAGCGACTCCTTGGCCTGGCGGGTCAGGTGCGGCACGATGCGGTTGACGCGAACGTACAGCTCCGGCGACTCTTCGGCCGCCCCGGAAATGATCAACGGCGTGCGCGCCTCGTCGATCAGGATCGAGTCCACTTCGTCCACGATCGCGTAGTGCAGGCCGCGCTGGTAGCGCTGCTCCTTCGACACCGCCATGTTGTCGCGCAGGTAGTCGAAGCCGAACTCGTTGTTGGTGCCGTAGGTGATGTCGGCGGCATAGGCGGCCGCCTTGTCGGACATTTCCATGCCCGGCCAGACCACGTCCACGGTCATGCCGAGGAAGTTGTAGATCTTGCCCATCCACGCCGCGTCGCGCTTGGCGAGATAGTCGTTGACGGTGACCACGTGCACGCCCTTGCCTTCCAGCGCGTTCAAGTACACCGGCAAGGTCGCGACCAGGGTCTTGCCCTCTCCGGTCCGCATCTCGGCGATCTTGCCCTGGTGCAGCACCATGCCGCCGATCAACTGCACGTCGTAGTGGCGCATGCCGATCACCCGCCGGCTGGCTTCGCGCACCACGGCAAAGGCTTCGGGCAACAGCTTGTCCAGGCTTTCGCCGTTGGCGATGCGCTGCTTGAACTCGGCGGTCTTGGCACGCAAGCCACCATCGTTCAGGCGTTCCATTTCGGGCTCGAGCGCGTTGATGCGCGCCACGGTTTTCGAAAGCTGCTTCAGCACGCGTTCGTTGCGGCTGCCGAAGACACTCGTCAGGATATTGGGCATCGGGCTTGGATTCGCGGTTGCGGGCTGCGGCTGAAACTCAATCGGGCATGATAAAGGCGACACGCCGCCCGCGCCTAGAGCTGGCGGCAGAATGCCCGATTTTCAAGCCACGCTCAGCGCCTGACGTACGCAAGCGGGTTCACCAACTTGCCGTCGTGCCACACTTCGAAGTGCACGTGCGGCCCGGTCGAGCGCCCGGTCGAGCCCGCGTCGGAGATGACCTCGCCCGCCTGCACGTGTTCGCCCACATGGGCCAGCAGCTTGTTGTTGTGGGCGTAGCGGGTCATGTAGCCATCGCCGTGATCGATCTCGACGACGTTGCCGTAGCCGGGTCGCACACCGGCGTAGGTGACCACGCCTGCCGCGACCGCGTGCACCTGCTCCCCCTTGTAGGCGCCGATGTCGAGACCAGGGTGGAAGCTCTCGCGCCCGGTGAACGGGTCGATGCGCATACCGTACGGCGAGGTGATGTAGCCGTCATTGATCGGCATGCCCGAAGGAATGAGGCTGGATGCGACCTGGCGGTCGGTCAACAGGGATTGGAGTACACCGAGCTGGTCCTGCTGGCTGTCGAAACGCCGGGCAAGTTGTTCCATGCTGACGGTCAGGTCGAACGGCAACGAGCGGGCGGGCGGCACGGCTTTTTCGGGGCCGCCGACGCCGGCCGGTTCGTTGAAATCGAACTCCTTGGGATCGAGCTTGCCGGCCACCACCAGACGCTGGCCCAGCGCGTCCAGGCGTGCAGAGTCGGCCTGCAACTCACCCAGCTTGATGGCCATCCGGCTGACGTCGCGCTGCGCGTTGTCGCGCACCTGCTGCAACTCGGTTTTTTGCGCCGCGATCTGCTGGTGCATGGCATCGATCTGGGCCAGCGTGCGGCCGCTGGGACTGGCGATCCATACCGCGAGCAACGCGCTCGCCACCAGGCAGATCGCCAACCCGCCCATGAGCGTCCGACACAACCGGAGGTTGGCCAGCCTGCGTTCGTCCAAATGCGCGTTCGACCATTCGCATCGCCGTGAACGGGCCACCAGTATCATGCCCATGTCAGCAACCCGTACGGATGTTCATCATTGTGTCTCCTGCCCGACCGCTGCCGCCACGCGACACCCACGGTCCGACGCCGCTCTCGCAATGTGCCCCGGTCACCGACTTGGTGGCCCGGGCCCGTGACGTTGACCGCCTGAGTCAACGCATTGTTCCGCTGTTGCCGACACCGTTGCGCGGACACGTCGGCTTTGCCGGCCTGCGCAACGATCGCGTCCTGCTCCTGGTCGAGTCGCCTGTCTGGGCCACCCGCGTACGCATGGACCAGGCCGGCATCCTTGCCGCGGTACATTCCCTTGGGCTGGCCGCGAGTTCCGTCACGGCCAAGGTGGCGCCCATCCCGGTGCCCGTCGGTGATTCCACCGCAGTACCGAAGCTGTCGCCACGCGCGGCAAAGGCCATCCGTGCCGCGGCGGCCTCCATGGCCGATCCGGACCTGCGCGCGCTGTTCCTCGAGCTCGCCGCCCTGGCGGAGAGCCCCTCGGCCGAGTGAAAAACCGCCTGGGCCGGTCCGCCCCCTCTTCCACCGGCGGAAGCGGAAGTTATAACACGGTCGGGAGAGCCTGTGCGGGCCCGGATCGGCAAAATGTCACAAAATGTGAAGCAAAGCGCCAGAATCGGGGGCGCGGCAATATCAATGTCTCGTCCGCCGGAATGCAGGCACGACGAAACGCCCGCTTGCCGATGGCGGGCGCCGCAAAAATCAGGTTTCCTCAAACCGCCTGGGCAGGATGCGCGTAGGAAATCGGCGCCAGCGCGGGGTCGTCGAAAGTGACTTCTTCCCACGCCGACTTGTCGGCCAGCAGCGCGCGCAGCAGTTGGTTGTTCAACTGGTGTCCGGACTTGTGGCCGAAGAACGCCCCGATCAGGCTATGCCCGAGCAGGTACAAGTCGCCGATCGCGTCGAGGATCTTGTGCTTGACGAACTCGTCCTCGTAGCGCAGGCCGTCTTCGTTCAGCACACGGTAGTCATCCAGCACGATCGCATTGTCCATCGAGCCGCCCAGCGCGAGGTTCTTCTCGCGCAGCATTTCGATGTCGCGCATGAAGCCGAAGGTGCGCGCGCGGCTGACTTCCTTGACGAACGAAGTCGTGGAGAAATCGATCTCGGCTTTGGACGCGCGGCGCGAGAAGATTGGATGCTGGAACTCGATCGAGAACCCGACCTTGAACCCGTCGAACGGTTCGAAACGCGCCCACTTGTCGCCCTGTTCGACCTTGACCGGCTTCTTGATGCGGATGAAACGCTTGGGCGCGGATTGCTCCTCGATGCCGGCCGACTGCAGCAGGAACACGAACGGACCCGCGCTGCCGTCCATGATCGGCACTTCCGGCGCGGACAGGTCCACGTAGGCGTTGTCGATGCCGAGGCCCGCCATCGCGGAAAGCAAATGCTCGACGGTACCAACGCGCACATCGCCGCTGATCAGCGTGCTGGACAGGCGCGTGTCGCCGACATATTCGCAACGCGAAGGAATGCTGACGGGTTCAGGAAGATCGGTACGACGGAACACGATTCCGGTGTTGACCGCCGCCGGTCGCAAGGTCATGTAGACCTTTTCGCCCGTGTGCAGGCCGACGCCCGTCGCGCGGATCACGTTCTTGAGCGTGCGCTGCTTGATCATTTTTCGTTGGAATCCTGTTAGGACAACGCTAAAACGTCGGCGATCCTATCACGGTTGACCGCCCGAATAAAGTGGACTGTTGGGTTCAGTTAATCCTCGAACATGGCTGGCGTGACCCTTGTCACACCCTGCTTCACTGCCAGCCTGGATTGGATGCCAAGGTGAAATGGGACCGTGCCGGCTTCATCAGGTTCCGTGCCGGTCGAAACGGAGACGAAAAATCATCCGCGCTGCCGGGGACGGGAGTCCGGCAACGCGGATCGGAAGCGGCAATCCATGGGGACTGCCGCCGGGACAGGCGTTCCCACGCCTGCCCGCCACACGCTTCTTGTTTTCAATCCGCCTGGCGTCGCAAAAACGCCGGGATATCCAGGTAGTCGTACCCCGGCGCGGCTTCCGCATCAGTCTTGGCAGCAGGGGCCGGCGACTTCCTGGCGGCCGCGGCCGGTTCGGGCTGGGCGGCGAAACCCACCACGCCATTGTCGGTCCCGGTGCGCAAGACCCGCGTCGGTTTCGGCATCTCGATGGTTTCCGGCTTGGGGACCGGTCGCAGCGCAGGCTTGGCGGCACGGTTCAGGCCGGTCGCGACCACCGTGACCCGCACGTCGTCGGACAGGTCGGGATCGAGCGCGGTGCCCAGCACCACGGTCGCATCCTCGCTGGCGAAGTCGTGCACCACCCGGCCGATCTCGTCGAACTCGCGCATCGTGAGGTTCGGACCGGCGGTGACGTTGACCAGGATGCCGCATGCGCCCGACAGGTCCACGTTCTCCAGCAGCGGGTTGTTGATCGCCGCCTCGGCCGCCGCCTGCGCGCGATCGTCGCCGCGGGCGGTGCCGGTGCCCATCATCGCCATGCCCATCTCGCTCATCACGGTGCGCACGTCGGCGAAGTCGACGTTGATCAGGCCCGGCCGGGTGATCAGGTCGGCGATACCCTGCACGGCGCCCTGCAGCACGTCGTTGGCAGCCTTGAACGCATTCAGCAAGGTCACTTCGCGGCCGAGCACGGTCAGGAGTTTTTCGTTCGGAACCGTGATCAGCGAATCGACCGACTGCGACAGGTCCTCGATGCCCTTCAACGCCACCTGCATGCGCCGGCGACCCTCGAACGGGAACGGTTTGGTCACCACCGCCACCGTCAGGATGCCCTTTTCCTTGGCGAGCTGCGCCACCACCGGTGCCGCGCCGGTGCCGGTGCCGCCGCCCATGCCGCAGGTGATGAACACCATGTCGGCACCGTCCAGCACCTCGACGATGCGTTCCCGATCTTCCAACGCGGCCTGCCGGCCGATCTCGGGATTGGCGCCGGCGCCGAGACCCTTGGTCACGGTTTCGCCGAGTTGCAGCGTGGTGCGCGCGCCGGAGCTTTTCAGCGCCTGCGAGTCGGTATTGGCGCAGATGAACTCCACGCCGTCGATGGCTGAATTGACCATGTGGCTGACGGCGTTGCCACCGCCGCCGCCGACACCGATCACCTTGATCACCGCATTGGGTGCGAGTTGTTCCACCAGTTCAAACATTGCCCGTCCTCCGTGCTGCCTTGTTGTTGCTGCTGTTGACATGACCTTCCGTTTCGGAAGGGTTTGGCCCCGTGGGACCGTCGGCGCCGCGGCGCCGCGCGAATCCGCCTCTTCCCGAAGCGGGGTTCGTGTTCTAGAAATTTTTCGATAGCCAACTCTTCATCTTGCCGATCGCGCCGGCCACGCTGTCGCCCATCGCTCCGCCGAGCGCGCGACTGTTGCTGCCTTCGCGCGAGCCGTGCAGCAACAGGCCGATGCTGGCCGCATGCGCCGGCGTCGCGATCACCTCGGTCGCGCCGGTGACGTGCTGGGGAACGCCGAGCCGCACCATCTTGTGGAAGACCTCCTCGGCGAGATACAGCGCGCCTTCGATGCGCGCCGCGCCGCCGGTCAGCACCACGCCGGCCGCGAGCAGGTTTTCGTAACCCGAACGGCGCACTTCGTCCTGCACCATCTCGAAGATTTCCTCGTAGCGCGCCTGGATCGACTGCGCCAGCGCCTGCCGCTGCAGCCGCCGCGGCGGCCGTTCGCCCACGCTCGGCACCTGGATGGTTTCCTCGCCGCGCGCCATCTGCGCCAGCGCGCAGCCGTACTTCACCTTGATCTCCTCGGCGTTGCCGGTGGGCGTCTGCACGTACTGGGAAATGTCGGACGTCACCTGGTCACCGCCGACCGGCAGCGATTTGGTGTAGCGGATGGAACCTTGCGTGTAGATCGCGATGTCGGTGGTGCCGGCGCCGAGATCGACCACGCACACGCCGAGTTCGCGTTCGTCCTCGGTCAGCACGGCCTTGGATGCCGCCACCGCAGCCGGCACCAGATCGTCAACCTGCAGTCCGCAGCGCTGGATGCATTTGGTGATGTTCTGCACGGCCGAAGCCGCACCGGTCACCAGGTGCACGCCGGCTTCCAGGCGCACGCCGCTCATGCCGACCGGATGGCGGATGCCGTCCTGGCCGTCGATGCGGTATTCCTGCGGTTCCTTGTAGAGCACCTTGCGGTCGGCCGGGATCGCCACCGCACTGGCCGACTCCAGTACCTGGTCGAGGTCGCCGGCCGCGACTTCGCGGTCGCGGATCGCCGCCGCCCCGCGCGAGTTGTGGGTATCCAGGTGGCTGCCGGAAATCGACGCGCACACCGAACGGATGTCGCAACCTGCCATCTGTTCGGCTTCCTCGATCGCGCGCTGGATCGAGTGCACGTTGGAATCGATCTCGACCACCACGCCTTTCTTCATGCCGCGCGAGGCATGGCTGCCGAAGCCGATCACCTCGACCGGTTCGCCCGGCAGGTATTCGCCGACGATCGCCATCACCTTGGAAGTACCGATGTCGAGGCCGACGACGAGGTGCTTGTCGCTCTTGCGGTTCATGGGTCTAAACGTTTCCGTCAGCAGCATGGGGGCCACCGTTCTTTGGGTTCTGGGAAGGGGTTGGCGCAGGTTCCGGCCAGCGCACCGCGAAACCGTTGCTGTAGCGGAGATCGGCGTAGACGAAGCCGTCGCTGCGGCCGCGCATCAGGATCGGCAACGCCGCCGCAAAGCGCGCCAGCCGTTGGTCGGGCTGTCCGTCGCCCACGACCACCCGCGCGCCGTTCGAAAGCAGCAACGTCCAGCCGCCGCGCGCGGACAGGTCCACTTCGCTGACGCGCAGGCCGTAGGGCACGAAGTCGGTCGTGGCCGTCCGATAGAACGCCATCACGTCAGCCACCCGTCCATCCGGCGCCTGGAATTTCGGCAACCCGTTCACCACTCCGGCGTCGGGCACCTTGAAGATGCGGCCGTCCTCGTCCAGCAACGCACCATCGCCCCAATGCGCGACCGGCCGGATTTCCGTGACGGTGATGTCGAGCGCATCCGGCCAGCGCTTGCTGACTTCGACCTGTCCGACCCACGGCAGCGCCGCGACCGCGTCGCGCACCTTGTCGAGATGGATCGCGAAGAAACCCGCGCCAAGCGTGGGCGCCACGGCGGCGCGCACCTGTGCCGCGCTGACGTGCCGGAACGTGGCGTGCACCTGCAGCTCGCGCACCGGCCAACTGCCGGACGCGAACCAGCCCTGCAACACGCCGACCACCGGCAGCGCGACCACCACGATCGCGATCAGCCATGCGGCCAGGCGCAGGGAAGTGGCGCCCTTCATGCGGCGCCTCCCTGCTCGCGGTCAAACGAGGTTTCCAGCACCCGCCAGCACAGTTCCCGATAATCGATGCCCATGGCCGCGGCGGCCTTGGGCACCAGCGAATGCGTGGTCATGCCGGGCGCCGTGTTGACTTCCAGCAGCCAGTTGCGGCCATCCCGATCGCGCATCACATCGACGCGCCCCCAGCCCGAACAACCGAGCGCGTCGAAGGCCCGTCGCGCCAGCGCGCGCAGACTGGCCTCTGCACCGCCGTCGAGGCCGGGGCAGATGTATTGCGTGTCCTCGGCGATGTACTTGGCGTTGTAGTCGTAGTACGCGCCCTTCGGCACGATCTTGATGCTGGGCAAGACGTCGTCCGCGAGGATCGAGACCGTGAGCTCGTCGCCCTCGATCAGCGTTTCCATCAACAAGTCGCCGGGATAGCGCTGCGCCAGCGCGACCGCCGCGTCCAGATCCTTTTCGTCGAACACGCGCGACACGCCGACGCTGGAGCCTTCGCTGGCCGGCTTCACGATCAGCGGGAATCCGACCGCATGCGCCGCCGCGTGCACGTCGGCGCCACGCGGCAGCGGCACGAATCCGGGCGTGGGCAGGCCCAGCGCGGTCCACACCCACTTGCTGCGCACCTTGTCCATGGACAAGGCCGAACCCAGCACGCCGGAACCGGTGTACGGGATGTGCAGCGAATCCAGCGCACCCTGCAGCACGCCATCCTCGCCGCCGCCATGCTGGCCGTGCAGGATGTTGAACACGCGCGCGAAGTGGCCCGCGCGCACCGCATCCAGCAACGCGGGAATGCCGTCGACCGCGTGCGCGTCGACGCCGCGGCTCCCGAGCGCTTCCAGCACGCCCTTGCCGGACATCAACGACACCTCGCGCTCGGCCGAGCTGCCGCCCATCACCACCGCGACGCGGCCGAATGCGGCGGGGTCGGTGATGCGCCTTGCGGCGGGACTCGGGACTCGGGACTCGGGACTCGGATTCACGCGGCATCCTCCGATTTCAGGTGCCCGCGACCGGCCAGTTCCACGGCTGCGGCGCCGATGTCGCCGGCGCCGAGCAGCAACACCAGGTCGCCGTCCCGCAACAAGGCGGGAAGGGTCGCGCCGAGTTCGCGCGGATGCTCGATGAACACCGGATCGACCTTGCCGCGCGCGCGCACCGCGCGCGCCAGCGCACGCCCGTCGGCACCCGCGATCGGCGCCTCGCCCGCGGGATACACCTCCGTCAGCACCAACGCGTCGGCCTCGCACAGCACGCCGGCGAAGTCGTCCAGAAGGTCGCGGGTGCGGGTGTAGCGATGCGGCTGGAAGGCGATCACGAGACGTCGTTCGGGCCAGCCCGCGCGCGCGGCTTCCATCACCGCGGCAAGCTCGCGCGGGTGATGGCCGTAGTCGTCCACCAGCAACACCTTGCCGTGCTCGATCGGCAGTTCGCCGTTGCTGTGGAAGCGCCGCCCCACGCCCTGGAAACGTTCCAGTGCGCGCGCGATCGCGAACGGCTCGACACCGAGATGCCAGCCAAGCGTGGCCGCGGCCAGCGCGTTCAGCACGTTGTGGCGGCCCGGCAAATTCAATGTCACCGGCAGCGGCGGCTGATCCGGCAGCATCAGGTCGAAATGCATCCGCGCATGGTCGGCCCGCAGGTTGGCGCCGCGTACGTCGGCGGCGCCCTCGATCGCGTAGGTCAAGGTCGATCGCGGCGTGCGTTGCGCGAGTTCGGCGACTTCCGGATCGTCCACGCACAGCACCGCGAGGCCATAGAACGGCAGGTGGTGCAGGAAATCGGCGAAGGCCTGCTTCAGTTCGGCGAAGTCGCCGTGGTAATGCTCGAGATGGTCGGCATCGATGTTGGTGACGATCGCGGCGACCGGCGACAGCATCAGGAACGAGCCGTCGGATTCGTCGGCCTCGGCGACCAGGTAATCGCCGGCGCCCAGCCGCGCGTGCGCACCGGCGGAAAGCAGCTGCCCGCCGATCACGAAGGTCGGGTCGTAACCGGCCTCGGCCAGCACGCTGGCGACAAGGCTGGTGGTGGTGGTCTTGCCGTGGGTACCGGCCACCGCGATGCCGCGGCGGAAACGCATCAGTTCGCCCAGCATCTCGGCGCGCGGCACGACCGGGATGCGGCGTGCCTGCGCGGCAGCGAACTCCGGGTTGTCGGGCTTGATCGCGCTCGACACCACCACTGCGTCGACGTTGGCCACGTGCGCGGCAGCGTGGCCGATCGCGACCTTCACGCCCATCTTCGCGAGGCGCTCGGTGACCGGCGATGCCGCACGATCCGAACCAGACACGTCGTAGCCCAGCGTGTGCAGCACCTCGGCGATCCCGCTCATGCCGGCGCCGCCTATGCCGATGAAGTGCACGCGGCGGAAGCCCTGCATGATGTCGCCGTGCGGCGGGAGGCGGTGCGGCGTCATGCGGCCACCTCCAGGCAGCGTCGCGCGATCACGTCGGCGGCGTCGGGTTTCGCGAGCGTGCGCGCGGCGTTGGCCATCGCGAGGCGCTTGTCCGGATCGCGCAGCAGGCGTTCCAGCATCCCCGCGAAGCGCGCCGGGTCGAAGTCGCGGTCCTGCACCAGTTCGGCCGCACCGACCGCGACGAAGCCTTCCGCGTTTTTCGTCTGGTGATCGTCGACCGCGTGCGGGAACGGCATCAGGATTGCGCCGAGACCCGCGGCGGCGAGCTCGGCCAGCGTCAGTGCGCCGGCGCGGCAGATCACGAAATCGGCCCATGCATAAGCTGCCGCCATGTCGGTGAGGAACGGCTCGACCTCCGCCCCGACGTCGACGCGCGCATAGGCGCTGCGGGTCGCCTCGACATGCGCGCTGCCGCACTGGTGCAACACCTCGGGGCGACGCTCCGCGGGAATCAATGACAACGCGTTCGGCAGCCCGAGATTCAGGGTGCGCGCGCCGAGGCTGCCGCCCAGCACCAGCAGGCGCGGCGCGCCGGAACGATTCGCGAAGCGCACGGCGGGCGCGGGCAGCGCGGCGATTTCCGCACGCACCGGATTGCCGGTCCATTCGGCATGCAGCCCGGCCGGGAAGGCGTCGGCGAAACCACTCATCACGCGCTGCGCGCGTTTCGCCAGCACGCGGTTGGTGAAACCGGCGACGCGATTTTGTTCGTGCACCAGCAACGGCCGGCGTTGCAACCATGCCACGATGCCGCCCGGCCCCGCCACGTAGCCGCCCAGCGACAGTACGCTGCGCGGCCGGATGTCACGCAGCACGCGCCACGCCGCGAGTCCGGCACGCAACAACATCCACGGCGCCGCGAGGCGCTGTCGCCATCCCTTGCCGCGCAAGCCCGCGACCGGCAGCGCGCGCATCTCGATGCGATGCTCGGGCACGATGCGGTTTTCCATGCCGCCCTGTGCGCCCAGCCACAACACCGGCACGTCGTGCGCGCGCAAGGCCGCGGCGACCGCCAGACCGGGAAAGATGTGGCCGCCGGTGCCGCCGGCCATGATCAACACGGGGGCCGATGCGGCGGTCATGGCCCCACCTGCCCGATCACGGGCTCGATGCGGACGCGTGCCGCGAGCGGGAGTTCCCGCGTCTTCGGCAACGGCGACGATGGCGCAGGCCGCCCGGAGTCCCCGATCGTCGCCGCCGGCGCATCCGGCGTACCGCGGCGCGTCGCCATCCGGCGCGCATCCTCGGCGAGGTGGATTTCGTAACCCGCACGCACCAGCACCCCGAGCATCACGCAGGTCATCAGGATGCTCGATCCACCGGAACTGATCAGCGGCAGCGTCAGGCCCTTGGTCGGCAACACGCCGAGGTTCACGCCCACCGACACCAGCGCCTGCAATCCGATCATCAGCGAGATGCCGAACGCGACGTAACCGGCGCGCTGCTGGCCCACTTCCACGCCGCGCAGGCCCAGTTGCAGGCCGCGCCCGACCAGCAATGCGAACAGCGCCAGCACGAACAGCACGCCGAAGAAACCAAGCTCTTCGGCGATCACCGCGAGGATGAAATCGGTGTGCGCCTCGGGCAGGTAGAAGAGTTTCTGCACGCTGCCGCCGAGGCCCACCCCGAACCACTTGCCGCGCCCCACGGCAATCAGGGCCTGGGTCAACTGGAAGCCGTTGTCGAACGGATCCTTCCACGGATCGAGGAACGACGTGAGGCGCTTGACGCGGTAGTCGGTCGAAAGCGCCAGCCACGCGCCCAACGGAACCAGCGGCAAGCCCATGATCACGAGGTTGCGCATGCGTGCGCCACCCAGCCACAGCATCCCGATCGTGACCACGCCGATCAGCGCGGCCGAACCGAAATCGGGTTGCACGAGCAGCAACAGTGCGGTGAACCCGGCCACGCCCACCGGCTTCACCGCGCCGAGGAAACGGGTTTCGACCGCGTCGCGATGGCGCACCAGGTAACTCGCGACGTACAGCACCACCGTGAGCTTGGCCAACTCGACCGGCTGGAATCCCGAGATGCCGAGATTGATCCAGCGGCGCGCGCCGTTGATGCGCATCCCGATGTGCGGAATGAACACCAGCAGCAGCAACAGGAACGTGATCAGCATCAGGGGTCCCGACCAACGCTCGAGCGTGTCGAGCTCGAGCTTGAGGGCCACCCACACCGCGACGATGCCGCCCGCCGCGAGGAACACCAGGTGCCGCTTGAGGTAATGGAACTCGCCGATGTGCTGGCCGTCGGCGACCGCGATCGAACTCGACGCCACCATCACGATGCCGAACGCGACCAGACCGGTGATCGCGAGCAGCAGCCACGGGTCGAAACGGCCCTCGGGACCGAGCTTCCTCACCGCCTGCGATGGGCCGAACCAGTTCGCCATTACCTCACCTTGAGCGTTGCCAAACCGACCAGCACCAGCACCACCGACACGATCCAGAAACGCACAATCACGCGCGGCTCGGGCCAGCCCTTCAATTCGAAGTGATGGTGGATCGGCGCCATCCGGAACACGCGCTTGCCGCGCAATTTGAAACTGCCCACCTGCAACATCACCGACGCAGTCTCGACCACGAACAAGCCACCCATCACCAGCAGGATGATTTCCTGGCGGACGATCACCGCCACGCAACCGATCGCGGCACCGATCGCAAGCGCGCCGACGTCGCCCATGAACACCTGCGCGGGATAGGTGTTGAACCACAGGAAGCCGAGCCCCGCCCCCGTCAACGCGCCGCAGAACACCGCGAGCTCGCCCGCACCGGGAATCGACGGGATGCCGAGGTAGGCCGAGAACACCGCATTGCCGGCAAGGTAGGCGAACGCGCCCAGCGCCGCCGCCACCAGCACCGCCGGCATGATCGCAAGGCCATCGAGGCCATCGGTGAGGTTCACCGCGTTCGAGAACCCGACGATCCACAGGTATGCGACGACCACGAAGCCGCCGCCGAGCGGAATCGCGACATGCTTGAACAACGGCACGTACAGCGCGGTCGCGGCCGGCACGTTGGCGGTGTGGAACAGGAACAGCGCAGCCGCAAGGCCCACCACCGATTGCAAAAGATACTTCCAGCGCGCCGGCAGGCCATGCGGGTCCTTCAACACCAGCTTGCGGTAGTCGTCGTAGAAACCGATCACGCCGTACGCGAGCGTCACCAGCAGCACCACCCACAGATAGCGGCTGCCGAGATCGCCCCACAGCAGCGTCGCCACCACGATCGCGGCCAGGATCAACGTGCCGCCCATGGTCGGCGTGCCGGCCTTGGACAGGTGCGTTTTCGGACCATCGTCGCGCACCACCTGCCCGGCCTTCAGTTCGGTCAGGCGGCGGATCACCGCCGGCCCGCACAACAGCGACACGAACAACCCGGTCAGCGCGGCCATGATGGTGCGGAAGGTGATGTAGTCGAACAGCCGCAACGGGCCGAAGTAATGTTCCAGCCAGCGCGAAAGCTCAAGCAACATGCCGGTCGCCCCCCTTGTCGCCCAACAACGCTTCGACCACGTGCTCCATGTGCGAGGAATGCGAGCCCTTGACCAGTGCGGTGATCCCCGGGCGCAGGTCGCGTCGCAGCGCCTCGATCAGCGCGGCCTGATCGGCGTACACGCGCCCATCCGCGCCGAATGCCTCGGCTGCGCGCGCCGCCAGCGCACCGACCACGTACAGGCGCGCGATGCCCTGCTCGCGCGCGATGCGACCGATGCGTGCATGCAGGGTCGCCGCATCCGGTCCCAACTCGCCCATGTTGCCGAGCACCAGCCAGCGTTCGCCCGGCTGCAGCGCCAGGGTCGCCACCGCCGCCGCCGCCGAACCGGGATTGGCGTTGTAGCTGTCGTCGATCAGCGTCCAGCCTTGCGGCGACACATGCCGCAACAACCGCCCGACCACCGCTTCGGCATCGCACAATCCGGTTGCGATGTCGCGCAAACCCACGCCCGCGGCGTGCGCCAGCGTGGCGGCGGCCAGGGCATTCGCGATGTTGTGCCGGCCGGGCAACGGCAGGTGCACTGCGGTGTGGCCGACCGGCGTCAACAACTCGAAATCGCTGGCCTCGGCGTGCATGCGGATGTCGGCGGCATGCACGTCCGCCGGCGCATCGATGCCGAATCGCAGGATGCGCCGCGTGCCCGCCAGGCCTGCGAAATAGATCGCGAAGGCGTCATCGGCATTGATCACGGCGATGCCGTCGGGCGGCAAGGCCTGGTACATCGCGCCCTTGGTTTCGGCGATGCCTTCCAGCGAATGCATGCGCTCCAGGTGCGCGGGGCCGATGTTGTTGACGAGGCCGATCCTCGGACGCGCGATCGCGGCGAGGTAAGCGATGTCGCCGGGCTTGCCGGCACCCATTTCCAGCACCGCGTAACGGGTGTCGCGCGGCATCGCCAGCAAGGTCAGCGGCAGGCCGATTTCGTTGTTGAAACTGGCGGCATTGCTGTGCGTCGCGCCGTGCCGCGCCAGGATCCCCGCGGCCAGGGTCTTGACCGTGGTCTTGCCGTTGGAGCCGGTGATGCCGATCACGTTGACGTCGCGCTGCGCGCGCACCGCGCTGGCGAGGTCGCCCAGCGCCTGCAAGGTGTCGGCCACCACGATCTGCGGCAACTCCGTCTCGACGCGGCGCGAAACCAGCACCGCCGCCGCGCCGCGTGTCGCGGCTTCGGCCACATGGTCGTGGCCATCGTGGCGCTCGCCGACCAGCGCGACGAACAACTCGCCCGGTCCGAGCGTGCGCGTATCGGTGGACACGCCATGCACCACGGCGTCCGCGCCTTGCAGCACCCCGCGCGTCCACACCGCGACTTCCTTGAGGCGCAGGTTCAACATGCGTGCGCCTCCGGAGTCGTGGCACCGACCAGCGCGCCGCGCGTCCACGGCTCGATTTCCTTGAGGCGCAGGTTCAACATGCGTGCGCCTCCAGGGCGGCGCGCGCCATCGTGAGGTCATCGAACGGGCGCTTGGCGCCGGCGATTTCCTGATAGGTCTCGTGACCCTTGCCGGCGACCAGCACCACGTCACCCGCTTGCGCGCGACCGATGGCGAAAGCGATCGCGCGCGCGCGGTCACGCTCCACCACGGCGCGATCCGGTGCCTGCATGCCGGCGACGATCTGCGCCGCGATCGCATCGCCGTCCTCGCCGCGCGGGTTGTCGTCGGTGACGATGACCGTATCGGCAAGGCGTTCGGCGATCGCGCCCATCAGCGGGCGCTTGCCGGCGTCGCGCTCGCCGCCGCAGCCGAACACGCAGACCAGTTCGCCTTCGCAATGTTCGCGCAACGTCGCCAGCACCTGCTCCAGTGCGTCCGGCTTGTGCGAATAATCGACCACCACCAGCGGCGATGGGCCGCCGCCCAGGCGATTCATGCGGCCGGCAACCGGCTCCAGCGCCTCGAGTGCCGCCGTGATCCGCGCGAACGGAACGCCCAGCGCGCCGAGCACGCCCGCCACGGCGATCAGGTTGGCGACGTTGAAACGCCCCAGCAGTCGGCTGCGCAGCAGCCCGCTGCCCCACGGCGTTTCGAGTTCGAAATCGATGCCGTCGGAATGCGTATGCACGTTGCGCGCATGCAGTTCGGCATCGTCACCGCCGATTGCGCAACGCAATTTCTCCACGCCGCCCGGCAGCTCCCGGGCCAATTCGCGCCCGAACGCGTCGTCGACGTTGATCACCGCCGCGCGCAAGCCCGGCCAGGCAAACAACCTGGCCTTGGCTGCGCCGTAGGCCTCCATCGTGCCGTGGTAATCGAGGTGGTCGCGGGTGAGGTTGGTGAACACCGCGATGTCGAAGTGCACGCCATCCACGCGCTGCTGGTCGAGCGCGTGCGAGGACACTTCCATCGCGACGTGGGTGGCGCCGGCGGCGTGGAATTCCGCCATCAGCCCGTGCACCCGGATCACGTCGGGGGTGGTGCGTTCGCCCGCATGCAACGCACCGTGCAGGCCGGCGCCGAGCGTGCCGATCGTGGCCGTGCGCTTGCCTAGCTGCGTCAACGCCTGCGCCAGCAGCTGCACGGTCGAGGTCTTGCCGCTGGTGCCGGTGACGCCGATCACTTCCATCGCGGCGGACGGATCGCCGTAGAACCGCGCGGCGATGCCGCCGAGGCGGGCGCGCAGGCCATCGATCCAGACCACGGGTTTGGCGGGGACTTTTCCGGAATGCGGCGCTTCGGCCAGCACCGCCACCGCGCCTTGCGCAAGCGCCGCCGGTGCAAATTCGATCCCGTGGTGCTTCGCGCCCGCAAGCGCCACGAAAGCATCACCCGCGTGCACGGCATGCGAGTCCTGGGTCAGGCCCGACACCACGATATCGCCATGCTCCGGCGTTGCGATGCCGCGCAGCAAATCGTCGAGGCGCATCGCGTTCATGGCACCGCCCCCGGCGTGGAGCGCGCAACAGGCACCGCCCCGGCGGGTTGCGGCGGCGGCGCGACCGCGGGCTGGACCGGACCACCCGCATACCATTGCTGGACGTTGTCGGGCGGAACGTCGAGCAGGCGCAGCGCACCGGTCATCACTTCACGGAATACCGGCGCCGAAACCTTGCCGCCGAAATACTCGCCGCCGCGGCCACCGGCATCGCGGATGATCACCACACCCACCAGCCGCGGGTCGCTGGCCGGCACGATGCCGCAGAACAACGCCGCGTAGCGGTCGCGCGAGTAGCCGCCCGCGACCGCCAGATGCGCGGTGCCGGTCTTGCCGGCCACGCTGTAATCGGCAATGGCGGCCTGCGGCGCGGTGGCGGGGGGCGCGCCCACCACGGTGCGCAGCATCGCCATCATCTCGCCGGCGATGTAGGTGGATTCGACCCGCACGCCGGGGTTGTCGTCACCCTTGATGAAAGTCGGCGAATGCCGCACGCCACCGTCGGCAATCGCGGAATAGGCCTGCGCGAGCTGCAGGGCGGTCACGTTGAGGCCGTAGCCGAACGAAATCGTGGCCTTCACGAAATCGCCCCAGGTGCGCGGCGGCGGGATGTAGCCGCCGACCTCGCCGGGAAACCCGCTGCCGGTGCTGGCGCCGAAGCCGAACTGGTGCAGCACCTTGTCCATCTGCTGCGCGGTCAGGCTCAAGGAGATCTTGGATGCGCCGACGTTGCTGGAATAGGTGATCACATGGCTGACGTCGATGCGGCCGTTGTTGTTGTCGTCGCGCACCAGGTGCCCGTCGATCGTGAAGGTTCCGGGATTGGTATCCAGCATCGTGGTCGGCGTCCACTTGCCCGATTCCAGTGCGGTGGTGACGGTGAACGGCTTCATCGTCGAGCCGGGCTCGGTCACGTCGGTCACCGCGCGATTGCGGCGCTGCGCCGGGGTGCTGCTGTCGAGGTCGTTCGGGTTGTACGACGGCACGTTGACCATCGCGAGGATCTCGCCGTTGCGGGGATCCATGATCACCATCGAACCCGACGCCGCATGGTTCTTCAGCACCGCTGCCGACAGCGACGAATAGGCGAGGTACTGGATGCGGCTGTCGATCGAGAGTGTCAGGTCGTGCCCCGGCACCGGCGCGCGGATCTGTTCGACGTTCTCGACCACCCGGCCGAGGCGGTCGCGGATCACGCGCTTGAGGCCCGGTTTGCCGGCCAGCCAACCGTCGTAGGCAAGCTCGAGGCCTTCCTGGCCGCGATCGTCGATGTTGGTGAAGCCGAGCACGTGCGCCATCGCCGCGCCGTCCGGGTAATAGCGCTTGTATTCGCGCTGCACGTTGACGCCCGGGATCTCCAGCGCCAGCACGCCCTTGGCCGCTTCCGGCGGCATCAGGCGGCGCAGGTACACGAACTCGCGGCCGTTGCGCTGTTCCAGCTTGCGCGTCAGGTCCACCGTGTTCGCGCCCAGCGCCTGCGCAAGCTCCGGAATGCGCTCGGCGTGCTGCAGCAGCTCGTCGGGATTGGCCCACAGCGACAGCATCGGCGTCGACACCGCCAGCGGCACGCCGTTGCGGTCGTAGATCGCGCCGCGCGACACCGGGATCTCGACCTCGCGCAGGAAACGCGCATCGCCTTGCTGCTGCAGGAAGGCCTGGTGCACCACTTGCAGGTCGACCGCGCGCGCGATCAACCCGACCGCGGCGATCGCCAGCACGCCAAGCACCAGCGCGAGGCGCTTGCGCGTGTCCGGCCGGCGCCGGCGCGGCGGGCGCGAGGTGGATTCGGGCGGGTGGCGCGGAGTCATTCCCGGATCATCTCCACGCTGGCCGCGGGCGGACTGATCATCCCGAGTTGGCCGCGCGCGATCTGTTCGATCCGCGACGGGCTGGCCCAGGTGGCCTGCTCGAGTTCGAGCCGGCCGAATTCCACGTTCAACGCATCGCGCTGGTTCTGCAGCTTCGACAACGCGACGAACGCGGCGCGATCCTGGTGACGCGCCCATACCACCGCGATCCCGCTCGCGATCACCGCCAGCAGCAGCACGCCCACCGCGAGGATGCCGACCACCCTCATGCAGGCTTCTCCGCGATGCGCAGCACCGCCGAACGCGCGCGCGGATTGCGCGCGACCTCGGCTTCGTCGGGCAACTGCTTGCGGCCGACCGCGCGCAGCGGCGGCACCTTCACCGGCAATGGCGGCAAGCCGCGTCGCGCCGGCGTCGCGGCTTCGCCCCGAATGAATTGCTTGACGATACGGTCTTCCAGCGAATGAAAGCTGATCACCGCAAGCCGCCCGCCCGGCTTCAGCACGGACGCGGCTGCCGGCAACGCGCGCTGCAGCGACCCCAGCTCGTCGTTGACCCGCAGCCGCAAGGCCTGGAAGGTGCGGGTAGCAGGATGTTTGTTGCGCTCGCGCCGGCCCAGCGTGCGTTCGACCAGCTCGGCCAGTTCACGGGTGGTCCCGATCGGCGCCCCGTCGCGGCGCGCCACGATCGCGCGCGCGATGCGCCGACTCATGCGTTCCTCGCCGTAGTTGAACAGCACATCGGCGATCTCGGGTTCGTCCGCCCGTGCAAGGAATTGCGCCGCGCTGATCCCCGTGGTCGGATCCATGCGCATGTCCAGCGGCGCGTCGGACTGGAAGGAAAAGCCGCGCGCGCCATCGTCGAGTTGCGGCGAGGACACGCCGAGGTCGAGCAACACGCCATCCAGCCCCGCGCGCACCTCGTCCCATTCGGCCATGTCTGAGAAATTGGCGTGCCGGATCGTGACGCGCGGATCGGCCCCGAACTCGCGCCGGGCGTGCGCGATCGCTTCGGGGTCGCGATCCATCAGCAGCAGGCGTCCCGAATCACCAAGATGATCGAGGATCGCGCGCGCGTGTCCGCCACGGCCGAAGGTGCCGTCGAGGTAACGTCCGTCCGGACGCGGCGCGAGCCCGGCCAGCACGGCTTCCCGCATCACCGGGATGTGCATGCGCCCGAGGCTGTCCGTCATCGCCCACGTCCCGTCCATCTGCAGTACCTGCACATGCGATTGCATGCGCCGTTCGTGTGCCGCCCCCATTCGACCCGGCGCTGCCCGCCGTTCGCCGAATGCGCGCGTCACAACCTGAGTCCCACCATTTCCTCGCTGACTTCCTCCTCGCCGATCGTTTGATGGATCTTGGCAAGGTGAGCCTGCTCGCTCCACAACTCGAACTTGTTGCCCATCCCGAGCAGCACCGCCTTCTTCTCGATGCCGGACGCCGCGCGCTGGCTGGCCGGCAACAACACCCGCGCGGCACCGTCCAGCTCCACCGGCGCGGCGGCGCCAACCAGCTTCAATTGCAAATCGCGGTGCACGCGTTTGACGCTGGACAACCCGTTCACCTGGTCGCGCACGCGCTCCCACTCGGGCTGCGGGAACATCCACAGGCAGCCCGGTTCGAACGGGTTGTAGGCGATCACCAGCCGGTTGTTGCAGACACGCGCAAGCAGCTCCCGGTAGGCGGTGGGAATCGCCAGCCGGCCCTTGTCATCCACACTGATTGCGGTCTCGCCCTGGAACATGCTACTGGATTTCCCACGATTTCCCACAAAACCACACGGGAGTCCACCTTAGTCGCAGGAGGTGAGACTGTCAACAAATTTCGCTTTTAGATCAAAGGGAAAGGAGAATTTCTGACCAATTTTCAGGTGCTTCATGAGCTGTGGACGCAAGGTCATTGAATACAAAAGATTTCATTCTTCGGGAATTTGACCACGCGATGCTGAAGCGCGCATTCGCACGCTCTCGTCCGCCCTGCCGAGTTCAGTCGCAAGTCAGTTTCAGGGCAATGCAACGCACGCGCGCCCCGTTCGAATATGCGCTTTCAAGAAACCGCGAACAAAAGAGCCGCCAACGAAGCGGTTGTTGTGAAAACAAGGCCATGGATGGCCGAGGTAGAGCTGGCGACTGACGAATTTGCGCGCTCGCGCAGTCCGCAACGAAGCAGCGAGCAGGGATGCGAGCAAAAGCTTTCGTGGAAACTAAGGCCATGGATGGCCGAGGTAGCGCTATTCGACGCGATAGAACGCCAATTCGCGTCAACGTAGTGTTGCGCCGCCATCAGGGATGATGGCAAAAAAAATGGAGTCGGCCTGTAAGCCGGGTCCTGTGCGCCTTGCGGCGTGACAGTCATTCCTCTAGGCGCAGCGTCGCCGCCGCGCTCAAGCAACCAACCCGGGAACGGCGCGGGCCACGCCATAGTTCCCCTATTTGGTCTTGCTCCAGGTGGGGTTTGCCGTGCCGGTCGGTTGCCCGACTCGCGGTGCGCTCTTGCCGCACCGTTTCACCCTTGCCTGATCCCCTTGCGGGGCCATAGGCGGTCTGCTCTCTGTTGCACTTTCCGTCGGCTCGCGCCGCCCAGGCGTTACCTGGCACCTTGCCCTGTGGAGCCCGGACTTTCCTCGGCGTTCCGAAGAACGACGCGACTGCCCGGCCGACTCCGCCGACGATTCTATCAGTGCTCGTACAACTCCTTGCGCGGCGCACCGCTGATCGCGGCGGCGAGTTTCGCGGCCTTGGCCGGCGGCAGCTCTTCGCGCAGCAGGTTGAACACGCGCCGTCCCTCGGCGAGTTGCGTGTCGGCGTCTTCACCACGGCCGGCAACGACCAGCACGAATTCGCCGAGCCTTTGTTCGGGGTCGGTCTCGACGCGCCCAGCGATTTCGCCCAGCGTCGCGCCGAGGTGCGTTTCGTGCAATTTGGTGATTTCGCGCAGCAGCGCGGCTTCGCGGTCCGAACCGAACGCTACAACCAGATCGGCGCAGCATTCCATGATCCGGTGCGAGGATTCGTACAACACCAGCGTGCGCGTTTCATCCGCGAGTGCGCGCAGGCGCGTGCGCCGCGCCGCGGGTTTCGCGGGAAGGAACCCCTCGAACGCGAAACGGTCACTCGGCAACCCCGCCACGGACAACGCGGCGATTGCCGCACACGCACCCGGCACCGGCGACACGGGAATACCGGCTGCACGCGCAGCACGCACCAGGCGGTAACCCGGATCGCTGATGAGCGGCGTGCCCGCGTCGGAAATCAACGCGACATCCTGGCCTTCCTGCAACCTCGCGAGCAATGCCGCCACCGCGGCGTGTTCGTTGTGTTCGTGCAAGGCAGTCGATGGCGTCGCGATGCCGAAGTGTTGCAGCAGGGGCCGGCTATGGCGGGTGTCTTCGCAAGCGACGAGTTCCACTTCGCGCAACACCTGCTGCGCGCGCGGCGAGAGATCACCGAGGTTTCCGATCGGCGTGGCCACCACCCACAGCGTTCCCGGCTTGCGCGCGTTCATGTTGAGACCCTGGCGTGTCGACACGATCCGCTATCATCGCTGAAAAAAGCTCGCCAAGGGCGCACGCATCTCATGCACAGGATTCGTTTTCTCGCGTACACCGCCTTGCTCGCCGCAGCCATGTTGCTGGCGGGCGGATGCGCGACGCTGGGTCCGTCGCCGCCGGCCGCAAGCCCGCAAGCCGAAGCGCAGTACGCGCACGCGCAAGAGCTCTACCGGTCCGGCGATTACCGAGGTGCGGCAAGCGGGTTTGTGGCGGTCGCCGACACCGACCCCGCGATCCGCGATCGCGCATTGCTGGCAGCGGCAGCCAGCTATCGTTCGCTCGGTCGGCTGGACCAGACCGCGGCCTTGCTGTCGCGGATCGACCGCCACCAACTCACGCCCAACCAGGACGCGCGTTATCGCGTGCTCGCTGCGGAAATCGCGCTGCAGCGCGGCGCTGCCGATGCCGCACTGAAGCAACTTGCGGACTTGCCTTCGCCGTTGCCGCCCGATGTGCATCAGCACGCGCTGGATGTCGAAGCGCGCGCGCAGCTCGCCAACGGCAACCGCCTTGCCGCCGCGCGCGCGCTGGTCCAACGCATCCCGCTGCTTTCGCAACCGGCGCAAGCCGGTGCCCGCCAGCAGGCGATCGCGGTCCTGGCAGGGATGGGCCACGATCCGTTGGCCTCGCTGCTCGCCTCGCTCGCCGACAACGACCCGGTCAAGCCCTACGTCCAGCAAGCCCTCGGCCAGTCCGGTGCCGCGCCGCCACGCGTGTTGCCGCAACCCAACCAACCGGTCGGCACGCTGGCGCCGTCGGGGGCGCCGCAAGGTTTTGCGATGCCGTCCAGGGTAGCGTTGCTGCTGCCGGCAACGGGCCCGGTCGCGGTGGCCGGCGCAGCGGTCCGCGACGGGTTCTTCACCGCCTACTTCCACACCCCCGTCACGCAGGAGCGGCGGCCGGCGGTCAAGGTGTACGACACCGGCGGCACCGCCGATGGCGCCGTGGCCGCGTATCGGCAAGCCGTCGCGGACGGCGCCGAACTGGTGGTCGGTCCGCTCGGTCGCGCCGCCGTCAGCTCGATTTTCGCGCAGCCGCAACTGCCGGTGCCGGTGCTTGCGCTCAACCACGCGCAGGGCGACACGCCGACGCCCCTGGGCAGTTTCGAATTCGCGCTGCTGCCCGAGGCCGAGGGCGCGCAACTGGCCGCGCACATGGTCACGCTCGGGTTGCACGCCGCGATCGTGTTCCGCAGCGACGACGACACTGCGGCGCGCAGCTTCGATGCATTCAAGACCCAGTTCGCGAGCCTCGGCGGCCAGGTCGCCAACGATGTCGTGCTGGCGCAAGGCGGCGTCGATTTCGCGGCGCAGATCCAGGCTGCGCTGGCGGGATCGGGATCGGAAACCGGCATCGTGGTGTTGCTGCGGCCTGTCCAGGCACGCCTGCTGATGCCGCAATTGCGGCTGGCGCGCTCGACCCTCCCGACCTTCGGAACCTCGCTGGTTTACACCGGCAACGAGGACGCCACCGCCGACGGCGACCTCGACGGCTTGCAGTTCTGCGACGAGCCGTGGCTGTTCGATGCACAAACCGGCCTGCCCGACCATGCGACCCTGGCTTCGCTGCTGTCGACAGCCACCGGACCGGCCGCGCGCCTGTTCGCGTTCGGCATGGACGCCTGGGCGCTGGTGCCCTATCTCGGGTGGCTGCAAAGCCACCCCGGCAGCTACGTGCCCGGCGCAACCGGCCAACTGACCATGGACGCGTCCCGGCACGTGCAACGCACGCCGATCTGGGTGCAGTTCCAGGGTGGCATCGCGCGTCCCGTTGCCGCCGGTCTCGAAACGCAGCCGCCCTCCGGCACGCCTGTCCCCACCGGGCCATGAACGCAGGCGGCATCGGCGCACGCTTCGAGCAACGCGCACTGGATTTGCTGGAACACGCGGGGCTGGAGCTGGTCGAACGCAATTGGCGCAGCCGCTTCGGTGAAATCGACCTGGTGATGCGCGAGGCGAACATGCTGGTCTTCGTGGAGGTTCGTTACCGGCGCAACCCGCACTTCGGCGGCGGCGCGGCTTCGGTCGGTCCGGCCAAGCGAGAGAAACTGACGCGTGCCGCGCAGGGCTTCCTGCAGGCGCACCCGCGCCTCGCCTCGCTGCCGTGCAGGTTCGATGTGATAGCGTTCGACGGCGACGCCGATGCACCCGCGAGTGATTGGCAACGCGCCGCGTTCGAAGCCTGCTGACCCGGAATACATTGGAATACAACATGCGAAAGCCGATTGTCCTGACCGTCCTCGTCCTGCTCGTCACCGCGCTGGCTGCGTGCAGCGCATTCACCCCGCGCCGCGGCTTCAACCGCGTGCTCAATGACCGCAACGTGCAGATCACCGCGCAACGCGCGCTCGACAACGACACCGAATTGTCCGGCCGCGCGCACATCGGCACCAGCGTGTACAACGGCGTGCTGCTGCTGATCGGCGAGGCCAGCACCGAGGAAGTGAAACAGCGTGCCGAGGCCGACGTGACCGGCTACGAGGGCGTGCAACGCGTGGTCAACCTGATCGACGTGATGCCGCTGCAATCGGTCGGACGCAGCGCGCTCGATGCCTCGCTGACCGCGCGGGTCAAGACCGCGCTGCTCGGGGTCAACCTGCCCGGTTTCGATCCCGGCCGCGTCACGATCAGCACCGCGCACGGCAACGTGTACCTGATGGGACTGGTGAGCCGCCAGGAAGCCGACGCCGTGGTCGACGTCGCACGCAAGGTCGCAGGGGTCAACAAGGTGGTGCAAGTCTTCGAATACACCGATTGATCCGGGACAGAGACCACGGAACCGCGCGGGCGTACGCTGCGCGGATGAACCGACCTGCCATGGCACCCGCGGGACGCGCCGGATCGCCGGCACGCGTACCGCAGGAGACTTTCGGCGCGCTGATGGCGCGCATCCGTGCCTGCCGCGTATGCGCGGCGCACTTGCTGCACGGCTGCCGGCCGGTATTGCAGGCACACCCGGACGCGCGCCTGTTGATCGTCAGCCAGGCGCCCGGACGCAAGGTGCACGAGACCGGCATCCCGTTCAACGACAAGAGCGGCGACAAGTTGCGCGATTGGCTCGACATCGACAGGGAAACGTTTTACGACCCGAAACGGATCGCGATCGTGCCGATGGGTTTCTGCTATCCCGGCAAGGGGCCGTCGGGCGACCTGCCGCCGCGCCCGGAATGCGCGCCGCTCTGGCATCCGCAACTGCTGCCGCGCCTGAAGAACGTCAAGCTCACCTTCGCCATCGGCGGCTACGCGATCCGTGGCATGCTGGGCGCGCGGCGCAAGCCCAGCCTCACCGAAACCTGCGCGGCGTGGCGCGAATACCTGGACGAGGGCGTGCTGCCGCTGCCGCATCCGAGTCCGCGCAACACTGCGTGGTTCCAGCGCCACCCGTGGTTCGAAATCGACGCATTGCCGGCGATCCGGCGACGCGTGCGCAAGCTGTTGCGCGACTGATGCGCGTCACGCATCGCCCGGTGGCGGGGTCGCGCGTCCCTTGGCGCCGGCCCACAATCCCGCGAGCATGCATCGCAGGTTCGCGCGTCGGGGCGATACCAGGAGCGAGAACAGCAGCAGCTTGACGAACACACGCGGGATGTCCTGCGCGATCCAGCGCCGCGGCGTGTATGCGCGTCGGTACAACAGCACGCGATTGCGCATCATGTAGAACAACCGGCGAGGCGGATGCACCACGATGCCGCGCGGCAGGCCCGGCACGCGCTGACGGGTTGCTCCATGGTGGTGCAGCATCCGCGCCCCGCACGCGCCGAACAGCGCGTAGCCCCTGGCCACGGCCCGGAAGCACCATTCCAGGTCCACGTTGTCGATGAACAGCCCTTCGTCCATGCCATCGATCCGGTCCAGGACTTCCAGCGGGATCAGCGAACCGGAGGTGATCAAAAAATCGCAGGCCACGTCGTCGCAACCACCGCCGCAGCGCAGCTGGCGATTCACCGGAAACCGGATCCGCACGAACGGCGCGTCCGTGCCTTCGCGCGGATCGCGGAAACGTGCGCCGACCGCGGCCACCCGCATGCGTTGCGACTGGCGATCCAGCGCCGCCTTCAACGCCGCGACCATGCCGGGCTCGGGCACGCTGTCCTGGTCCATCAGCAAAACATGCGCAATACCTGTCTTCGCCCGCGCCCGCGCGATCCCCGCATTCAGCGCCGCCGCAAGACCGATGTTTTCCGCCAGCGACAGCAACTCGGTTTGCGGATGCGCCGCGCACCACTCGCGTACCTCCGGTCCGGGCGTGGCGTTGTCCACCACCACCACGCAACCGACCTGTGCTTGCAGCGCCTGCAACTGCGCCATCAGCAACGCGCCATCGGGATGGTAGGTGACGACCACCGCGCAGACGCCGGGCTCACGCGGCGCAACCTGTTGCTCAGGCATGCCGCACCCGGGACCGCATGGACTTTTCCGGCTTCAATCCTTTCGGCCCCGTTTCAGGGAGTGCGCGAATTTCTTTGCCTGCAACTGGAGCCTGTGCCGAAGCCTGCGGACCCGGTCGACATCGAATTCCTCGGATGGCCGCTCGACGAAATTCGTCATTTCCGATTTGCCGAAGCGGATGTCGGCCGCGGGCCGCGCGGGCGTGTAGTAATACAGGGCGATGGATTTCCGGAACACGCCCTCGGGACATTCGAGTGGATCGGGATGGCCGTGGTAGGAAATGTCGTTGGTCTCGAACAACAGGGCGTGGCCGATCCGCGGGGAAAGCGCAAAGATGCATTCCCGCGCATCGGCGCTCCACAACTCGATGTTGCCATTCCAGCCGTCCTGCCAGTTTTCGTTGAGATAAACCAGCAGATTCAACCGCCGGTACATCGACAGGCCGCGATGCCAGTTGAAGTCGGTGTGCAGTTTCAGGTAGCCGCCGCGGCCTATGGCGTGGATGCCGCCGCCGCGCAGTTCCGGGTCGGGATGCAGGTTCTCGATCCCGGTGATTTCGGACAGCACGCGCAGGAATGGAGGAGCATTCAGGCCGGCGACGAACTCGCGCGCGCGCTCCGGCATGTCATCGAGCACCGACAGGCGATGCTTCCGGTACGACGCGTAAATGTTTTCTTCCTGCGGATAACGGACCAGGTTCGCTTCGACTTCCCGCGCAACCTGCAACACCGTCGCGCCATCGAACAGACCGTCCACGGCCGCATAGCCGTAAGGTTTGCGGCTCCTGAACTTGCCGGCGATTTCCCGCACCGTCGCAGGCGCGATGTGCATGTCCATGTCGGGGCCTGTCAGCACCAGCCACGCGCATTGTAATTGACCGCCTGTCAGGCAACGCTTACTCGCCCGCCGCGAATTCCCGGGATCGGGTCGGCTTCCAGCACTCCGCATCGGGCCGGAAGGGTCGCGGATGCACGCCAAGCAGCCGTTCCAGTTCGCCGTTGTCCGCAACCAGATCCTGCCCGAGGCGCGTCAATGGCCCGCGCAAGGGCGGCACCAGGCGCGCTCCGAGTCGGATCAATGGTGCGGGAATCCGCAGCGGCAGCGTCGAAACCGGCAGGCTGTCACGCACGCGCGCGAACATTTCCCCGGCGCTGAGACGTTCTCCCCCGCCGATTGGAACCACGTTGCCCGCCGCGGCGCCGTCGAGCGCAGACAGTACCGCGGCCGCAACATCCCGGGCATGCACTGGTTGCCGCAAGCCCGAACCGGCAGGCAGCCCGAACACACGCCACGCCGCGGCGCGACGCGCAAGTGGCGTGAGGCTGCGGTCACGCGCAGCGCCATAGATCAGGGTCGGTCGCAGCACCGTCCAGGCGATCCCGCGCTGCCTGCACGCCCGCGCCAGCGCGGCTTCGCCATCGCGCAGGCGCTGCGCCACTGCGCGTTCCGAGGCGACCGGCGATGCACGCTTGCTTTCCGCACTCATCGAACTGGTCGCGACCACGCGTTGCAACCCCGGCGCCGCACCGGACTCGATCCACACGGCCAACGCGTCCAGGGGCGCGAAACAGCAAATGGAATCGGCCGCTTCCGCATCCGCAGGCGGCTGTGGCAACGAACCCCGCAGCCAAGCGACGCCCGCGACCATCGCTTGCGGCTTGCGCGACAAGGCCAACACGCGGACACCGGCGCGCACCAGTTCCGGCAGCAGGAAGTAGCCAATCTGGCTGCTGGCGCCCGGCACCAGCAGCGTCCCCTTGCGCCAATCCTGCATGTCAGTTGTTGCGCCGGATGCGCGCATCCACTTCGCCGATGCGCGGATCCTGCGGCACCAGCCGTTGCGCTTCCTGCAGCGCGGTGCGTGCAGCCGCGATCTCGCCCAGCCCGACGTAATGGTCGGCGCGGTCGAGCCAGGCGCTTCCCAACCTGTGCCGCATGGCCGGCGCGGCGGGATCGCCGGGATCGAGCTGCTCCAGCGTCTCCAGCATGTCGTGGGCGTGGTCCAGATTGTCTTCGCGCACCGCCTGGTCGAACTGGGCGCGGGTGACTGCCGGCAATGCCTGCAACCCGGCCTGCGCTTCGGCATTGTTGCCGTCGATGCCGAGTGCGGCGCGGTACAGGTCGTACGCGCTGTCGCCCGGCGGCAACATGATGTCGCCTTTGCGTGCGGCGGACTTGGCGCGCGCCACCATCCGCGCAACCTGCGCGGATTGCGCCGGCGTCAAGGGCGCCGCTGGCGTCGACGAGGCTGCGTCGACCCGCGTACCACTCGTCGCGAGGCGCGAACGTGCCGCGGCGAGGTCGGCCGATTTGGGCGCAATTCCCGCGGCATGGTCCAGCAGCGCCCGGGCATCGTGCGCATGCCCCGAATCGATCGCGGCATTGGCCTGCACGATCAGGGCTTCGGCAACCCGCCCCAGTCCCGACTGGGCTTGTGCGTTGCCGGGATCGGCCGCCAGCGCGGCCTTGAACTGGGCTTCCGCGTTGTCGTCGCCCGCACCGGTGACCTTGCCCGCGCGCAGGTCGGCTTCGCCCTGCGCGAGATACTGGTCGCGCTGCGCATCCGCGCTGCGATCGGCGGCTGCGATCAGCGCGCGCAGGTTCGGCAATTGCGAGTAACGCGGCAGCATGCCCGCGAGGCTGGACAAGGTCTGGCGGGCCCCGCTGCGGTCGTGGTTGTCGAGTTGGGTCTGGATGCGCTGCGCGAGCAAATCGCCGACCTGGTCCATGCCATGCCGTGCGACCGCGTTGTCCGGATCGCCCGCCAGAACCTTTCCGAACAGCGCGGCAGCGCCATCCTTGCCGTCGATGCGTCCGTTCGCCAGTGCATCGCGGGCCTGGTTGATCAACACGTCGAGATTGGCGCTGTGCAGCACCGCCTTGGCCAGTGCGTCGTCCACCGCCTGCACCTGGGTACCGCCGCCGAGCAGGCTGCGCGCTTCTTCCAGCGCGGTGCGCGCGCCCGAATAATCGCGCCGCTGCAAGGCAGCGCGCGCCTGCCCGAGTTCCGCATTGCCTACCTTCTGCAAACCGGCGAGCGCCTGCTCGTTGTCGGGGTCCAGCGCGCGCGCGGCTTCGTACAGGTCACGCGCGCTGTCGGGGCTGCCCGACAACCTGCCCGCCGCATACGCGGTGTCTGCGCGCGTCAACAAGGTGTTCAACTGGGTCTGCGGCAACCATCCGCGCAGCATCGCCTGATGCGTCCATGCCCAGGCGCCGCCGCCGAGCAGCAGCACCACGATGACGATCGGTATCCATGGCACGCGACGCCGCCGGCGTGGTGCATTGTCCTGGCCCCTGCGCGAAGCGAACGGCGGCCGCGACGACTCCCCGCGCAAACCCGCACGCCTTTCCGCCGAGGTATCGAACTGATCCAGGTTGCCCAGCACCGGCTCGGTCCGGCGCAGGCTTTCGCGTGGAGGGGAATCGCGTCGACTGCTCATGCCCAGGGCCCGTCGCCGCCACGCCATGCGAGCCGCGTTGCTCCCGCAGCGGTTGTCCGACAAGGCGCGCGCCGCAGTGCCATGGTGGTTCCATGGTCAAGGCGTGCACCGTAGGATGGCGACCGCTGCGGAGCAACCCTTCGGGCCGAGGTCATTTGCCCGCATCGCGGTGTCATCGCTCGTCGATGTATCGACATGCATCTTCCTCGCTCTTCCCTGCCCTGCGGGCAAATGACCAAGCCTGCCCCGGACTTGATCCGGGGGCGCGACCACTTGGCGCGGCGTCGACAAGCCCGTCCACCGGAACATGCTCCGGCGTCTTGTTTCCGTCGGTGGGACCACAACCATGCGCGCCGGTTCCGGCCCTGCCGCGGCGCGCGAACGGGATCATCTTAACATTCAGGCGCTTGCAGCCTACGGTATCGAATCGCGACATTCAGCCGCCGGCCAGCCGGCGCACGTCGGTGACGTTGGGCAAGGCACCGAGCCGGGTCAGCAAGGCCGAAAGTTCGCCGTAATCGTGCACGCGCAAGCTGAAGTGCATCGCGACCTCGCCGAGGTCGTGGTCGCTGCGGCTGTCCGAAGCCACGATCCTGGCACCGGAGTTGGCGATGACATTGGTGACGTCGCGTTGCAGGTCGCGGCGGTCGTAGCCCAGCACCACGATGGCGACTTCGTAGGCACGATCGGGCGCGCTTTGCCAACGCACCTCGATCACCCGGGCCGGGTTGCGCGCGCGCAACCGCGCCAACGCGGCGCAATCGGCGCGATGCACGGTGACGCCACGGCCGCGCGTGATGTAGCCGGTCACCTGATCGCCCGGCAGCGGCCGGCAACAACGCGCCAACGTGGTCATCAGGTTGCCGACGCCTTCGACGGTCAGCGCGCCGGGCCCGCCGTCTTCGCGCAGCGCCTGCCGGGACGGCGGCAGCGGCGGCGCGGCCACCGGTTGCGGCGCGGGCTGCGCCTCCAGCATCGCACGCGTCAACTGCGCGATCCCGACTTCACCGAGCGCCAACGCCACCAGCAACTCGTCGCGGGACTTGCGCCCGAGCTTCGCGGGCAGCCGCTCCAGCACCTCGTCCGGTGCGGCCAGCCGGCGGGCTTCGCGCTCGAGGATCTGGCGACCTGCCGCGAGGTTGGCGGAAAGGTCCTCGCGCCGGAACCACGCGCGCAACTTGCCGCGTGCGCTGGCGGTCACGAGATACCCCAGCTGCGGCGACAGCCAGTCGCGACTGGGCGCGGGTTCGCGCGCGGTGAGTATTTCGATGCGGTCGCCGCTGGCCGGTTGGTGGGTCAGCGGCACGATGCGGCCGTTGACCTTGGCGCCGCGGCAGCGATGCCCGACCATCGTGTGCACGTGGTAGGCAAAGTCGAGCACCGTGGCGCCCGCGGGCAGGTCCACCACTTCGCCCCTGGGCGTGAGCAGGTAGACACGGTCCTCGGCAAGCTCCGCGCGCAACTCGGCCGCGAGCGCCGCATCGTCATCGCCTTCCGCGCGCGTTTCCAGCAGCTTGCGCATCCATTCGATGCGCGACTGGTAGGCGGCATCGCCCGAAGCGCTTTCCTTGTAACGCCAATGCGCGGCGATGCCGAGTTCGGCGCCGCGGTGCATTTCCTCGGTGCGGATCTGCACTTCGAGCGTCTTGCCCTCGGGCCCGATCACGGCGGTGTGCAGCGAACGATAGTTGTTGCCCTTGGGACGCGCGATGTAGTCGTCGAACTCCTGCGGGATGATCGGCCACAGCGCGTGCACCACGCCGAGCACCGCATAGCAATCGGCAACATTGCGGGTCAGCACGCGCAACGCTCGGATGTCGTACAACTCGCCGAAGCCGACACGCTTGCGCTGCATCTTCCGCCAGATCGAATAGATGTGCTTGGCGCGCCCGTCGACGCTGGCCCCGATGCCCTGTGCGGCAAGCGCCTCGCGCAACTGCGCGACGCAACGACCGATCCACGCCTCGCGATCCGCGCGGCGCTCGTCCAGCAAGGCCGCGATGCGGCGATAGACGTCGGGCTGCAGGTAACGGAATGCGAGGTCTTCGAGTTCCCATTTCCATTGGCCGATGCCGAGCCGGTTGGCCAGCGGCGCGTGGATGTCGCGCGTCAGTTGCGCGAGCGCGCGGCATTCGGCCTCCGGCAAGGCCACGGCGGCACGCAGCTTCGCCAACTGGCGCGCGAGCAGCAGGTACACCACGCGCAAATCGCGGATGATCGCCAGCAACAGGCGCCGCAAGCCTTCGGCGCTGCCGCCCGCATCGCGTGCGGCGTGCAGTGCCCACACGCGCTCGGCCTGTTGCTGGCCTTGCACCAGTCGTCGCAACGAATCCGGCGCGCCCGCCGACACTGCGGCCCATGCCTCGGGTTGCACCAGTGCCACCGCGTACCACGCCGCGGCTGCGAGCGTTTCCTCGTCGCAGCCGACGTCGCGCAACAGCGCGTCGGCATCTTCCCACAGCGCGCGTTCCGCCGCCGGCAATGCGGCGACGGGCGCGGAGAGGGAATCAACGGGCGCGCGGGGGTTGCTCATGGTTCGCGGGAGGTTCGGACAGCGGCGGGAAAGGCCGCCGAAAGACGCACCATGTATTAAAAGGACTCTCGTCAACGACCCCGTGCGGCCCGCATGGGGCACTGCTATCATCGCCGCCCATGCGCACCCGATCGATGTTGCTGGCCGCCTTGGCCTTGCTGATTGTCGCCCTGCCCGTCATGGCGCAACAATTCTCCTCGCTCGAGGAGCGTATGTCAGCCGCCGATTTCAAGGCCGCGGGACTCGACAAGCTCACCCCCGAGCAACTCCAGTTCCTCGACAACTGGTTGCGCGGGCACGAACAGACCAAGATGGTTTCCGCGAGCGGCCAGCCGGTGTTCTATCCGGACAACCAGCCGCGCGACAAATTCAACACGCATCTGGTCGGCCATTTCAGCGGCTGGTCCGGACAAAGCACGTTCACGCTCGACAACGGCCAGGTCTGGAAGCAGGCCGAATCCGGCGCCTATTCCTGCCCCGATGTCGACAACCCGGAAGTCACCATCAAGCCGATGATCCTCGGCAGCTGGCTGATGTACGTGCAGGGCTGCAACCAGAGCGTGCGCGTCGAACGCGTGAAGTAACCCCGGCGGCGCCGTCACCCGAACCTGTTGTTTTCGCTCCTCCGCCCTCATGATGGCGGAGGTCGCGGCCGTGCCGCCCTTGCGAGGTCCGGAAGTGCTGGAAGTCTGGTTGCCCTTGTTGAGCCTGCTGGCACTTGGCGCGACGTGGTACCACGTCCTGCGCCTGCGCGAGCGCGTGCACGCCCATGCGCGGCAACTGTGCGAAGACCACGGCCTGCAACTCCTCGACGACAGCGTGGCGCTGCATCGCCTGCACGCGCAGTGGCGGGAGGGTGGTTTGCGCGTGACGCGCGAATACCGCTTCGAGACCAGCCGCGGCGGCGACGACCGCCAGTCCGCCAGCATCACCCTGCTCGGCGACCGCATCGTCGGTTCCCGCATGCCGTCGCTAGCACCGGCTGCCACCGCGCCGTCGAACACGGCGGTGCCCTATCTGCGACCGACGTTGCCGCGACAGGAATCATCCTCAGGCAACGTGGTGCCGTTCGAGCGCCGGCGCAGGACGTTGCACTGACCGCGGGTGTTGGCTCCCGGGTAAAAATGGATTCCGGATTCGACCCTTCGGGTCGCTCCGGAATGACGATCAAAAGAAAGCTACATGCGCAAAAAATCGCGCGCGGCGCCACAGTTGAATCCGGATCCCGTTTCAACGGCCATCCACGGCCTGCACGGAATGACGACATCCCGTCGTCACTTGATGACGCGCAGCGTCGGCTTGCCCTTGGGCCGTGGTTTGTCGGGATCGCCACCATCGGCCGACGCATCGACATCGCCCGCGGGTTCGGCGGTTGGGTCCTGGAACCCGGTCGCAGGCACGGCCTGCAGCGAGGGCGCCGACGTCCTGGTGGACGAGGCAGTGGGGGAATCGGTCGCGGGCATGGCACTGCCCTGCGCCTCCTCGGCCAGCAACATGCCTTGTCCATTTTCGCGCGCGTAGATCGCCTGCACCGCCGCGACCGGCACGTTGACGGCACAGCTGGCGCCGCCGAAACGCGCCATGAAAGTGATGGTCTCGTTGCCCATTTCCAGGCTGGCCACCGCGCGCGGTGCGAGATTCAGCACCACCCGGCCCTCGTTGACGGCCTGTGGCGGGACCTGCACCCCCGGCCGCGCCGCGTCGACCACGATGTAGGGCGTGAGGCCGTTGTCGCAAATCCACTGGTACACCGCCCGCAACAGGTACGGACGGTTGGAGGTCATGGCGGGCTCGGTGGTCACAACTCGCCCAACAGGCGCTCGTCGGCGGTGAGGCTGCGCGCAAAGCCCTGGCTGCGGAACAGTCGCTCGCCGTAATCGACGATGGGCTTGGCTTCCCTGGGCAACTGCACGCCCAGCGACGGCAGGCGCCACACCACCGGCGCGACAAGACAGTCGGCGAGGCTGATCTCGGGATTCAGGAAGAACTTGGCCGCCTTGAACAGCGGCAGCGCGGTCATCAGGTGATCGCGCAGGCGCTTGCGCGCGGCTTCGGCGGGACGCCCGCCGGCACGGATGTGGGCGACTTCCGGCACCCAGTCGCGCTCGATGCGCACGCAGGCCAGGCGCAGGCGCGCGCGCGACAACGGGTCGACCGGCATCAGCGGAGGATGCGGATAGCGCTCGTCGATGTATTCGCAGACCACGTCGGGTTCGTACAGGACCATGTCGCGATCCTGCAGCGTGGGCGTGTCGCCGTACGGATTGATCGACAGCAACTCGTCGTGCGGCTTGCCGGGCGGCACCTCGACGCGGTCGTAGACCACGCCCTTGGCGGCCAGCACCAAGCGCACCCGATGCGACTGTACGTCGTCGGGCGCAGTGAACAGGGTCAACACGGTGCGGGTGGTGTGTGCGGTTTGGATCATGCCAGTGTCCCCTTTGGGCGCTTGGGCCCGCTCGCAGGCCCTGGGTCCGGTGACGCGACAGTCCCGGGCATGGATGTCATCACCTGGCGGGCACAGCGCCCGCCGGTCAATGCACGTCCTTCCAGTATTCCTTCTTCAACACCAGCGCGAACAGGGTGAAAAGTACCAGATACAGCACCACCCAGGCACCAATATGGCTGCGGACCAGCTCGTCCGGGGCGGATACCCAGGTCAGGAACGCGGTCAGGTCGCGCACCGCCTGGTCATACTGGGCAGGCGTCATGCTGCCGGGATGCGCAAGCTCCAGTTCCTTGACCGTGGCGGGCTGGCCGTTTTCGGCCGGGTTCATCACCGCCGCCTGCTCGCCCTGCAGCTGCCACAGCGGAAACGGCATCGCGACGTTCGGGAACACCGTGTTGTTCCAGCCGCTGTTGGTGGCCGGATCGAGGTAGAACGACTTGAGGTACGCCGCCACCCAGTCGGCGCCCTTGGCGCTGACTTCCAGCGACAGGTCGGGCGGCGCCTTGCCGAACCACTTCTCGGCGTCGGCCTCCGGCATGGCCGAGACGATCGGCTCGCCGAACTTGGCGCCGGTGAAGTTGAGGTTGTCCATCACCTGCTTTTCGGTGAGTCCCAGCCCTTCCGCCATCTGCGAGTAACGCAGGTACTTCAGCGAATGGCAGCCCACGCAGTAGTTCATGTACAGGCGCGCACCACGCTGCAGCGAGCCCTGGTCGTGCACGTTGACGTTGGCATTGGGCAGTCCGCCCCCCTCTTCCGCGAACGCGGAAGGCGAAGCGACGAACGCCGTGGCCAGCGCGAGCAACAAGGTGGTCAGGGTGCGCATGGCGGCGCGTCGAATGGACTTATGCATGCGTGGTCACCCTTTCCGGAACCGGCTTGGTCTTCTCCCACCCGAAGAACGTGTAGGCCCACAGGAACGCGAAGAATCCGAAATAAAGGACCACCAGGGTGCGGCCGAACAGGTTCTCGATAGTGGTGATGTCGGCATTCGCACCGAAGATCGCGACGATCCAGCCCGGGGTCAGGTCGTCACCGATCGCCGCCAGCAGGATGAACACGATCGCGAAGACCGTGAGGGCGATCTTGTAGCCGAGGCCGCGGTAGCGGATCGACTTGACCTTGCCGCGGTCCAGCCACGGCACCAGGAACAGCACCACGATCGACAGCAGCAACGCCAGCACACCGAAGCCTTTGCTGGGAATCATGCGCAGGATCGCGTAGAACGGCGTGAAGTACCACACCGGCTTGATCGAAGCCGGCGTCACGAGATCGTTGGCCGGGATCGAGTTGTCGTGTTCGAGGAAGAACCCGCCCACGGTCGGCTCGAAGAAGATGATGATCGCGCAGATGATCAGGAACACGCCGACGCCGACCAGGTCCTTCAGGGTGTAGTACGGGTGGAAGGGTATGCCGTCCAGCGGATGGCCGTCCGGACCCTTGTGCTTCTTGATCTCGACGCCGTCGGGGTTGTTGGATCCGACCTCGTGCAGCGCGCCGAGGTGCAGCACCACCAGCAACAACAGCACCAGCGGCAAGGCCACCACGTGCAGCGCGAAGAAACGGTTGAGCGTGGGGTCGGACGGCACGAAGCTGCCCATGATCCAGTTGACCAGCTGCTCGCCGATCACCGGCACCGCGCTGAACAGGGTGATGATCACCTTGGCGCCCCAGAACGACATGTTGCCCCATGGCAGCACATAGCCCATGAAGGCCTCGGCCATCAGCGCGAGGAAGATCAGCATGCCGAGCAGCCACACCAGTTCGCGCGGCTTCTTGTACGAGCCGTACATCAGGCCGCGGAACATGTGCAGGTACACCACGATGAAGAACATCGAGGCGCCGGTGACGTGCATGTAGCGCACCAGCCAGCCCCAGTTGACGTCGCGCATGATGTACTGCACGGAGTCGAACGCGCCGGCCGCGGTCGGCGTGTAGAACATCGTCAGGAAGATGCCGGTGACGATCTGGTTCACCAGCACCAGCAGCGCCAGCGAGCCGAAGTAGTACATGATGTTGAAGTTCTTCGGAGCGTAGTACTCCGTCATGTGCTTCTTGTAGGCCACCCCGAGACCCGGAGCGCGCTCGTTGAACCATTGCGTGAAGGCGCGCATCAGGCTGCTCCTTTCGGATCGACGCCGATCTGGATGTGGCTGTCATCGACGAAGTGGTACGGCGGCACCACCATGTTCAGGGGCGCCGGCACGCCCTGGTAGACGCGTGCCGCGATGTCGTAGCGCGAGTGGTGGCAGGGGCAGTAGAAGCCGCCCTTCCAGTTCGGGTCGAACGATTCGGGCTTCACCTCGCCCTTGTAGTCCGGCACGCAACCCAGGTGGGTGCAGATGCCGATCAACACCATCCATTCCGGCTTGATGGAGCGCGTGGCGTTCTGGCAGTACTTCGGCTGCTCGGATTCCTTCGAATCCGGATCGCGCAGGCGCGGATCCTGCTTGGGCAGCCATTCGAGCTGTTCCGGGGTGCGGTTGACCACGAACACCGGCTGGCTGCGCCAACCGTAGCGCACCATCTGGCCGGGCTCGATCTTGCCGATCGCGACGGTCACCGGCGCGCCGGCCGATTCGGCGCGCGCACTGGGCAGCCAGGTTTCGACGAACGGAATCGCCGTGATGACGAGGCCCGCGCCTCCGATCACCGCGGTGGACGCGGTCAGGAACCTGCGTCGCCCCTTGTTGATGCTTTCGTCCGCCATCAGTTTCTCCGCCCAACAGTGGTCACGACCGGGGAACCGGACCGTGCTTGCTCGGGTCCACCCACACACCCGAATGAACGGCCATCGGGCCGCACCCGTTGCGTCCTTCGGGCCCCAAAATCGTGTTAGTTTAGCGTTCGCCTCGTAAGCGCACAATCCGACGGCGTCCGACGAGGTTGGAGTGTGCCGTCCTGCGGGTACTCTTGCGAACTCGCCGCGTCTTTTCGCGTCTGACGGTGTTGCGGCTCCTCGCCATGGACACCACCATGTCTCGTCGCCGCGCCTTGCCAGCCGCAAAAATCCGCGGGCGATTTCATCAAGCTACCCACAAGCCGGCACACTGACCCGCATGCTCCGCAAGCTCCGCCCGCTCCTGTTCATCCTGCAATTCGTGGTGGCGGGCCTCGCGGCAGCCTTCCTGATCAGCCTCGCCTGGCCCGGCGCCGGCGATCGCCTGCGCGGCGGACTGCACAAGCCGGCCGGCACATCCACGCAAGCGGAAACCGGCATCCCCGTGTCCGGGCCCGTCTCCTATGCCGATGCGGTGGCGAAGGCCGCGCCCGCGGTGGTGAACATCTACGCCGACAAGATCGTCACCGAACGCGCGGTGCGGATCTTCACCGACCCCCTGATGCAGCGGTTGCTGGGCGGCGTCGCCGGTCCGGCCATGAAGCGCCGCGAGCAGAGCCTCGGCTCCGGGGTGATCTTCACCCCCGACGGCTACGTGTTGACCAACAACCACGTGATCTCGGGCGCCGACGACATCCAGGTGATGCTCCACGACGGCCGGGTCGCGCACGCGCGGGTGATCGGCACCGACCCGGACACCGATCTCGCGGTGTTGAAGATCGACGCCGGCACGCTGCCGACGACCCGGATCGATCCCTCCCCGCCGCGTGTCGGCGACGTGGTGCTGGCCATCGGCAACCCGTTCGGGATTGGCCAGACCGTGACCATGGGCATCGTCAGCGCGCTGCAACGGCAGCTGGCCCTGTCGCCTTACGAGGACTTCATCCAGACCGACGCCGCGATCAATTCCGGCAATTCCGGAGGCGCGCTGGTGAACGCCGAGGGACAACTGGTAGGCATCAATACCGCGATGCTGGAACACGACACCGGCGCACAGGGCATCGGTTTCGCGATCCCGGTGCGCACCGCCAAGCGCGTGCTGGAGCAGATCGTCGAGCAGGGCCACGTATCGCGCGGCTGGCTGGGCGTGGAGGTCGGCAACGTGGTCGTGTCCGCCGATTCGGGCCTGCCCGCGGCGGCGCGCGGCGCCACCGTGGTCGACGTCTACCCCGGCGGACCGGCGGCGCAGGCCGGGCTGCAGCCCGGCGACATCCTGCTGAAGGTGGACAAGCAGCCGATCATCGATTCGGCCGACCTGCGTGCCCGCGAGGCCGAAACGAAGCCCGGCACCAGGGTCGCGGTTTCCGGGCTGCGCGCGGGCGAGCCCTTCCACGCCGAGGTCGTGTTGGCGCAGCGCCCCAGCCTCAGGCAGACCGGTGCGCGGGGCTGAGGATTATTTGTGCGATCGTCCATGATCGCTGCATTGTTGAAGTCGACGAGCCGACGACGGCATCCAAGTCCATCAATACCAGAACGGCCATCGAAGCCGCCATCCATGGCCAAGAGCTCCATGGCCTGACTTTTCACAACAGCCGCTTCCGGCCTGCCTCAAAAATGCAGTAGGGATAGCAGCGGCACCGATGCCGGCCAGCGCGCACGCCCGCGCAGGAATTCGAGTTCCACCACCACTGCGGCGCCCAGGACTTCGGCGCCAACACCCTGCAACAATTCAAACGCTGCGGCGAGCGTGCCACCGGTCGCCAGCACGTCATCGATCAGCACCACGCGCGCGCCGGGTGCCAGCGCGTCCGCATGCACCTCCAACCGCGCACTGCCGTATTCAAGCCTGAAGTCGACACCGCGGGTCGTGGCCGGCAGCTTGCCGGCCTTGCGCAACGGCACGAATCCGGCCTCCAGTTCGCAGGCCAACGCCGCGCCGAAAATGAAACCGCGTGCCTCGATGCCGCACACCGCATCGATGCGGGCACCACGCCAGGGCGCCGCCAGCGCCTTCACGCATCCGGCAAATGCCACTGCATCCGCCAGCAAGGGCGTGATGTCCTTGAACAACACGCCCGGCCGCGGAAAATCCGGCACGTCGCGGATGCGCGCGGCCAGGCGCGCCTGCACGTCGGGGGGCAACGCCGCCGCGGACGCGCGCACGCTCAAATCGGCAACGGCCGCAAGTGCAGCGGCGGCGCGACACCATCGTCGGCCTGCGCCGATGAAGCAGCCGAACCCTCGTCCAGCGGCGCCTGCAGCATCGCGGCGATCTCGCGCACCACCGGCGCCGCATCGTCCACGCACACGTCGGGCACGCTGACCGTCAGGTAATCGCGAGCCGGCAACTGGCCGATGCCGCCGATCAGGTACTCGCCATTGATGAAGCTCGGAATGCCGGCGTGGTCCAGCGCATCCTTGACCAGGTGCGCATCGACAATGCCTTCGGCGTGATAGACGACTCGCATGGCTCCAAGCTAGCACGTTTCTTTTGCGATCGTCCCTGATCGCTGCACCCGGCGGCTGCGGTTCGCGCGGTCGGACGATGACCCTCGTATGCGTCGCGGTGTGACGGCGAGTACCCATCCATGGTGCGGGCGCCTGCCCGGCCATCCGTGGCCGGGCGTTATTCGCGCCATCCCTGGCGCTCACCCTTCGGGCCGCCTGCGGCGTTCGGGCGCGCTCCCGGCGCGCCTCGTCAGTCGGACACGCGATGCCACCGGCATCGCGTAAGCGCCCGCCTTCGCCCTGACTTTTCACCCAAGCAGCTTCGGGCGGGAACCACTTGTAGCCAAGCGTTTTCCCGAACGCATCGCTAAACTCGTGGACTTCATAATGCAGGATGTGGCTCATGGCGGACGAACACGCCCCGGTCGTCACCAATTTCATCCGCCAGATCGTGCTGGCCGACCGCGAGGCCGGCAGGCTCGGGGGTGGCCCGAAGACGCGCTTTCCCCCGGAACCGAACGGCCACCTGCACCTGGGACACGCCAAGGCGATCTGCCTCGACTTCGGGATCGCGCGCGAATTCGGCGGCACCTGCAACCTGCGCCTCGACGACACCAATCCCGGCAAGGAAGACCCGGCGTTCGTCGAAGGCATCAAGGACAACGTGCGTTGGCTCGGATTCGAATGGAGCGAACTGCGCCACGCCTCGGATTACTTCGAGGTGTTCTATCGTGCGGGGCTGAAATTGATCGAGGACGGCAAGGCCTACGTCGACGACCTCGATGCCGAGCAGGTGCGCGAATTCCGCGGCACGCTCACCGAACCCGGCCGCGATTCGCCTTTCCGCAATCGTTCCATCGAGGAAAACCTCGATCTGTTCCGGCGCATGCGCACGGGCGAATTCGCCGACGGCTCGCGCACGCTGCGCGCGAAGATCGACATGGCAGCCGGCAACATCAACCTGCGCGACCCCGCGCTGTACCGCATCCGCAAGATTGCGCACCAGAACACCGGCGACGCGTGGCCGATCTATCCGATGTACGACTACGCGCATTCGTTGTCGGATGCGCTGGAGGGCATCACGCACTCGTTCTGCACGCTGGAATTCGAGGACCATCGTCCGCTGTACGACTGGTGCGTGGACAACGTCGACTTGCGCAACCATCCGGAACTTTGGCAATCGCTGGTCGACAAGGGTTTGCCGACGGAGCCATCGAAACCACGCCAGGTCGAATTCGCGCGCGGCAACCTTTCCTACACCGTGATGAGCAAGCGCAAGCTGCTGGAACTGGTGAACGACAAGCGGGTCGACGGCTGGGACGATCCGCGCATGCCGACGCTGGCCGGTGCACGCCGGCGCGGCTTCACCGCCGCAGCGATCCGCAACTTCTGGGAACGCGCGGGATTGTCGAAACAGAACAGCGTGATCGACTACGGCGTGCTGGAAGGCTGCGTGCGCGAGGACTTGGACGTGCACGCGCCGCGGCGCATGGCGGTGCTGGATCCACTGAAACTCGTCATCACCAATCTGCCTGAAGGCCATCGGGAAACCTTGTCGTTCGCGAACCATCCCAAGGACGAATCCTTCGGCACGCGCGCGGTGCCGTTCGCGCGCGAAGTGTGGATCGAACGCGACGATTTCGCGGAAGTGCCGCCGAAAGGATTCAAGCGCCTCGTGCCCGGCGGCGAAGTACGCCTGCGCGGCGTCGGCATCTTTAAGTGCGGGGACGTCGTCAAGGATGCTTCCGGCAATGTCGCCGAACTGCGCGGCACGCTCGATCCCGAATCGCGGCATGGACTGCCGGGCGCGGATCGCAAGGTCAAGGGCACGATCCACTGGGTCAGCGCGAAACATGCGCTCGAAGCCGAAGTGCGCCTGTACGACCGCCTGTTCGACGCCGCCAACCCGGACGACGATGCGGACGGGAAGACCTGGCTCGACCACATCAACCCGGATTCGCGCCGCGTGATCCGCGGCTTCCTCGAGCCTTCGCTGCGCGAAGCCATGCCCGAACAACGCTTCCAGTTCGAACGCACGGGGTATTTCGTCGCCGACCGCCACGACCATTCCCGCGAACACCCGGTGTTCAATCGCGCGGCGACCCTGCGCGATACCTGGTCGCAAGGCGCGCGTTGAAACGGGTTGCCGCGCGCGCCTTAGCGCGGGCATTACCCGCGCATGACAAGTCCTTTACATGAAACGGAACGCGTCCTGAAGGCGGGCTGTCTCGCGCGCGACCAGATCGCGCCCGGGAAAAACGAGCGCGCATGCGCTTCTCCGGCCCACGCACCTCGCCAAGCTGAATGGCTTCGGTCCCGACGGGGCGATTTCCTGCGCGGCGGTTAGTGGCCGGTCATTGTCCTGTCGTTAGGTTCGACCTGCATCGCCGCAGCCATGGCGTTGCTTCCGACACGACAGGAGAACACGATGAACACGACAAATCGTTCCCGTCATTTCGCCGTCGTCGTCCTCGCCGCTGCGCTCGGACTCGGAATGTCCGGTGGCGTGGCATGGGCGGCACGACAGTCCGCACCGACCACCGACCATTCGTCGAGTACCGGCCAAGCCGTCAGCGACGCGTGGATCACCACCAAGGTCAAAAGCGAACTCGCAACCACCAGGGGAGTCAAGAGCATGGACGTCATGGTGAAGACCGTGGACGGCGTGGTCACCCTGACCGGCGTGCTGCCCACCCGGATCGCGGTCAACAAGGCCATTGCCGTCGCGCAAAGCGTCAAGGGCGTCAAGGACGTCGACGCCTCCGGCCTGAAGTCGCAGGGTTGATCGCGACCATGGCCGCGCTCGAAGCCGCTTCCCGGCAACACGGCCCGCAGGTGGGCAAGGATCGCATCCGCCAGGCGTGGCCTGACATTTCGGAACGGCTGCGCCAGCGCTGGCGGCGGTTGACCGAGGACGACGTGCTGTTCCCGGGCGGCAGCGCCGCCTATCTCGCCGGCGTGCTGCAGGATCGCTACGGCGTCGACAGGCGCGAAGCCGTGTTGCAGGTCTGCGAATTCGAAAACCAGTTGTAGCCGTACCGGCGCGCGGGCGTTCGCATGGGATCGTGACGTTCGCGCGCCACCTGCAAGAAAACGTCTTTCCCTGTGGCGTTTTCTCGCGGCCTCATGGATGGGGCCTGGCCGGCCGGGCCGCACCCCCTCCGCTCCCGGCCGGCATCCCGCAGCGTGTCGATGACCGTGCGGGCGCAACTCCGGGCAAGCGACGGATCCGCTTGTCCGGAGACTATCCCTCGCAGCGTGGCAAGCCGCACGTGTCCAGTCCTGCAATTCCAACAACAACGACGCAGCACGAGGTGAACCCCATGCTTTATTACGCCATCGTTTTCCTGATCATCGCCCTGGTCGCCGGCTTCTTCGGGTTCTTCGGCGTGGCCGGCCTCGCCGCGACCATCGCGAAGATCCTGTTCGTGATCTTCATCATCCTGTTCATTGTTTCGCTGATCACCGGACGCAGGCCGCGGGTTTGAGCCGCCCTGCCAGACCAGGAATTTCACGCGTCGATGCCGAAACGTTCGCGCAGTGCGCGCCGTCCATTGCGGGTGACGCTCAAGGCGCGACTGTCGAGATCCCGCTCGACCCAGCGGCGTCTCAATGACATGTCCAGCAACGCCGCCCCCAACGCACCGGCGAGGTGCGGGCGGCGTTCGCTCCAGTCCAGGCATCCGCACGCAAAGCGTCGGCGCTGCGCGCGCGCCTCGGACACGTCCACGCCGAGGGCGCCCAATGCCTCGTCGCCCGCGCGTGTGACCTCGTAGGCGCCATCGCCCTTGGCTGGTGCAGGTGCCAGCCAGTGCAACGCGAACATCCGGTCGTGCAACGCCACGGCCAACGCGCCGGCCATGTGGTCGTAGCAGGTGCGCGCACTGCGCAGGCGCCCGGGTGTGTTCGGCATGAACGGCGATTGTGGCGCGCCGGCCACCACGGTGAGCGCCTCCAGCGCGGCGGCGACATGCGCGCTCGCAAGCGCGTAGTAACGATGCCGGCCCTGCGCCGCCACCTTCACCAACCCCTGCGCCACCAGCCTGGCCAGGTGCGCGCTGGTGGTGGACGCACCCACCCCGGCCACGATCGACAGTTCCGTGCCGGTGCGCGCGTGGCCGTCGAGCAGCCGGCAGAGCATGCGCGCACGCGCCGGTTCGGCGATCGCCGCGGCGACGTCCGCGATGGGCGCATCGTTGCGCACGACATCCATACTTTCATTGTAAACGAAGCATGCCGGCAGGGAGCGTGCCACGCTGCCGCCGTGGAATCGGACGAGCACATCGAGGAAACGCGCACGGACGAGCCGGAACGGTCTGCGCGCAACGCACGCCGCGAGTTCCTGGCACGTGCGACGGCGTTCGCGGCCGCGTGCCTCGCGACGCCGGCCGCCATCGGCGCCCTCATCGATCCGTCCACGCGACCCACCCTTCACGCATCGACCGCCACGCACAGGAGCCGCGACATGCGCATCGTCTGCATCATCCGTTACGAAATCGATCCCTTCCAGCGCGACGCCTTCCGCGAATACGCCGAAAACTGGGGACGCATCATTCCCCGCTGCGGCGGAAACCTGGTCGGCTATTTCCTGCCGTGGCAGGGCACCAACGATGTCGGCTGGGGCCTGATCGCATTCGACAGCCTGGCCGCCTACGAAACCTACCAGGCGCGGCTGCGGGAAGACCCGGACGGCCGCAGGAACTTCGCGTTCGCGCAAACGAAGCGCTTCATCCTGAAAGAGGAAAGGAACTTCGTGGAAATCGTGGACGGCACGTTCGGGATTCCCGCGACCGGGACATGATCGAACCTCACGCGATACCCGCGGTGCAACGCACCCGTCGGCGCCGCAACCTTCAGGCCCGGCGTGCTAGGGTACCGGCATGGTCACGCGCAGCCAGAAGCAACGTTCCATCCCGACGCTTCCGGGGTGGATCGCCGGCGTGGCCGACTTCACGCGCACGTTCTCAGACTACGACGCGCAGATCGCATTCGCGATAGAGCTGGCGTGCCTCAACGTCGAACACGCCAGCGGCGGCCCGTTCGGCGCCGCCGTATTCGACGACGCCGGCCGATTGATTGCGGTGGGCACCAACCGCGTCGAACCGCTGCAGTCATCGCTCGCGCACGCGGAAATCGTTGCACTGGCCGCGGCGCAACAGAAATCGGGACGCGCGCGCCTGAACGGCGATGGCCGCCGTTATACGCTCGCGACCAGCGCGCAACCGTGCTGCCAGTGCTACGGCGCGATCGTGTGGGCCGGCATCGACGAGTTGCTTGTCGGAGCGCGCGCGGAGGACACCGAGTTGCTGGCCGGCTTCGATGAAGGTCCGCTGCCCGCAGACTGGTCCGGTGAACTCGAGCGGCGTGGCATCCAAGTGGTCCGCGATCTTCGCCGGGATGCGGCGCGCGCGGTGCTGGCTGCCTACGCCCGGCTCGGCCGGCCCCGCTATTGACCTGCCGCAGCGCGCTGCCGGAAGCGACCGGCTATGCTTCCCGCAATTTGCCGTCCACCGCCACACCGATGAACCGATTGCGCGCCTTCGTGCCCCTGCTGATCCTGATCGCGATCGGGGTGGCGGTAGGCGCGAGCGGCGTGCTGCAGAATCTCTCGCCCCACCACGTCATGGCCGAGCAGGCCAATTGGCTGCGCTACATCGCGGCGCATCCGGGACTGGCGTATGTCGTCTACGTCGTGGTGCTGACGCTGTCGGTGGCCACCGCGATGCCGGGCCCGCTGTTCATCATCATCGCGGGCGGCATGCTGTTCGGGATGGGACCGGCGATCGGCCTGTCGCTGGTCGGCGAGGTGCTGGGATCGCTGCTGCTGTTCTTCGCGGCACGCCACGCGTTCGGCGCCGGGAAGCGGCCGCCGCCGAAATTCGTCGAACGCGTGCGCCAGGGCTACCAGGCCAACCCGGTTTCGTACACGCTGTTCCTGCGCTTCGTGCCGTTGTTCCCGTTCGGCGGCGTCACGGTGGCGTTGGCCTGGCTGCGCTGCCCGGTGTGGCTGTTCACGTTCGCCACCGCGCTGGGTGGATTGATCATGCTGGTGTTCGAGACCGCGATCGGCGCCGGGCTGGGCCAGTCCATCGCCGAAGGCCAGGGCATTTCGACGGACCTGCTGCTGGAACCGCACATCTGGCTACCGCTGGTCGGACTCGGCCTGCTGGCCCTGATCCCGGTGCTGTTGCGCAAGTTGCGTTCCGGCACGCCCTCCGATTGACCGGAAAGCGGGTGCACGCCGCCGCCCGAAGCACTACCCTTGCGACGAATCCGATCTTGTCCGCACGACGATGACGACGACCGCCGCCACCGCGCACGACAAAACGCCCGCGCCGCTGCCCCGGCAGATTCCCTACATCATCGCCACCGAGGGTTGCGAGCGCTTCAGCTTCTACGGCATGCGCAACATCCTGACGCCGTTCCTGGTGTCGACGTTGCTGCTGTACCTGCCGCTGGGCGAACGCGCGCTCGCGGCCAAGGACGTCTTCCACACCTTCGTGATCGGCGTGTATTTCTTCCCGCTGCTTGGCGGCTGGATCGCCGACCGGCTGTGGGGCAAATACCGGACGATACTGTGGCTGTCGCTGGTGTACGTGGCCGGCCACGCCTGCCTCGCCTTGTTCGACAACCACCGCACCGGGTTCTACACGGGCCTGTTCCTGATCGCGCTGGGCTCGGGCGGCATCAAGCCGCTGGTCTCGGCGTTCGTCGGCGACCAGTTCGATTCCAGCAACAAGCACCGCGCCAAACTGGTGTACGACGCTTTCTACTGGATCATCAATTTCGGTTCGTTCTTCGCCTCGCTGCTGATGCCGATCTTCCTGCGCGACCTCGGACCCGCGATTGCCTTCGGGATTCCGGGCGCGTTGATGGCGATCGCGTTGCTGGTGTTCTGGCTGGGCCGCCATCGCTACGTGCGCGTGCCGCCCACGCCGCCGAATCCGCATTCGCTGTTGCGCGTGGCGCGCAGCGCGCTGCTGGCACGCGTGCCAGGGCAGGCGCGCCCTGGGCTGTGGATCGCCATCCTCGGCATCGTCGCCGCGCTGTTCGCGCTGGCCGTGATTCCGCAGCTCGGCTTCGTGATCAGCGCCTGCCTCGCGCTCGGCGCGCTGCTGGTGTTCGGCGGCATCGGCACCGCGCTGCAACTGGAACGCGCGCGCGGCATCCACCCCGACGAGGCCGTCGACGGGGTGCGTGGCGTGTTGCGGGTGCTGGTGGTATTCGCGTTGACCACGCCGTTCTGGTCGCTGTTCGACCAGAAAGCCTCGACCTGGGTGCTGCAGGGCGCCGAAATGACCAAGCCCGCGTGGTTCCACGAGGCGCAGATGCAGGCGCTCAATCCGCTGCTGGTGCTGATCCTGATCCCGCTCAACAACACGCTGTTGTTCCCGCTGCTGCGCCGCTTCGGAATCGAGCCCACCGCGCTGCGCCGCATGGGCGCCGGCATCGCGCTGGCGGCGCTGGCATGGGTGGCCGCGGGGATGTTGCAGCTTGCGCTTGACGGCGGCGATGCCGTGTCGATCGCGTGGCAGGTATTGCCGTACGCGCTGCTGACGCTGGGCGAAGTGCTGGTGTCCGCGACCGGGCTCGAATTCGCCTACAGCCAGGCACCGCCCTCGATGAAGGGCTCGATCATGAGCTTCTGGATGCTCGCAGTAACCTTCGGCAACCTGTGGGTGCTGCTGGCCGACGCCGGCGTGCGCAACGACACCGTCACCGGCTGGATCGCCGCGACCGGCTTCGGCGAGACGGCGTTCCTGATGTTCTTCTTCGCAGCCTTCGCCGCGCTCGCGGCACTGGTGTTCGCGTGGTACGCGCGCCGCTACCCGATGCAGGATTTCTATCGGGCCTGAGTGGCGGCACCCAATGAATGACGGATCGAACCGGCAAGGCTCGCAACCGTCGCCTTCGATGCGGCAGCCATGTCCGTTCCACCGTCCGGCGGTCAGCGCCGCAGGGCACGCAAAAGCCCATCCAGGGGCAAGGTGTTCAGCACGTCCCCCCTGGACAGCCATGCGCGCCGCGCCTGATCCACGCCAAAGCGCATGTTCGCGAGACCCGCGGCACTGTGCGCATCGCTGGAGATCACGAGCTTGCAACCCGCCTCGCGCGCCGCGCGTGCGTGGATATCGTCGAGGTCGAGCCGGTCGGGGTGCGCGTTGATCTCCAGCGCCACGCCGCGTTCTGCCGCAGCCGCGAAAATTTCGCCGAGTTGCGCGGAGAATTCCGGACGCTCGTTGATCAGCCGCGTGGTGGGGTGCGCGAGAATCTGCACGCGACGATTGTCGAGCGCCTTCAGCACGCGCGCCGTTTGCTTCCCGGCCGGCAACCCCAGGCGGTAATGCAGCGCCGCCACCACCACGTCCATCTCGGCCAGCACCGCGTCGGGCAGGTCCAGGCGGCCGTCGGCGAGGATGTCCACCTCGGCGCTTTTGAGCAGGCGGAAATCCTTGAAGCCCGCGTTGAGACGGTCGATCGCGGCGAACTGCGCGCGCAGCGCCCTGGCATCCAGACCGTGCGCCACGCGTACCTGCGGTGAATGGTCGGTGATGGCGAGGTAGCCGTAGCCGAGCGTGCGAGCCGCGTCCGCCATGGCTTGCAGCGAATCGTGCCCATCACTGGCGGCGGTGTGGGCGTGCAGGTCGCCGCGCACATCGCGCAATTCGATCAGCGTGGGCAGGCGGCCGTCGCGCGCCGCCTCGATTTCGCCGCGGTTCTCGCGCAACTCGGGCGGGATGTACGGCAGGCCGACGGAGGCGAAGAGCTCCTTCTCGCTGCGTCCGGCGATGCGCCGTTCGCCGCGGTACACGCCGTACTCGTTGATCTTGAGGCCGCGCGCGACCGCGATCCTGCGCACCGCGATGTTGTGGGACTTGGATCCGGTGAAGTAGTACAACGCCGCGCCACAACTCACTTCCGGAATCAGCCGCAGGTCCACCTGGATGCCGTTGCGCAGCCGCACCGAGGCGCGCGTGGTGCCCTGCGACAGCACCTCGGCCACCGCGTCGTAGCCGACGAAACCGCGCATCACCGGCGCGCCATGCCTGGCGGTCACCACGAGGTCGAGGTCGCCGACGGTATCGCGCCGGCGCCGGAAGCTGCCCGCCACGGTGACGGTCTTGATGCCTTCGATGCCGCGCAAGTACGCCAGCAACGGCACGACGATCTGCTCCGCGTCGCCGAGCTTGAAACGCTGCGTCGCCGTGCCGCGCCCATCGAGCGCGGCCTTGATGCGCTGCACGGTCCTGGCGCCGAAGCCCGGGACGGCCAGCAAGGCGCCCGTGCGTATCGCGCGTTTGAGATCTTCGAAGCTGCGGATGCCGAGTTCGTTGTAGAGGAGCCGCACGCGCCTGGGGCCGAGACCGGGCAAACGCATCAAGTCGGCGAGCGCCCGCGGCACGCGGGTTTCGAGTTGCGCGAGTTGCGGCAGCGCGCCGGTACGCACGATGGTTTCGATCTTGGCCGCGAGGTCCTTGCCGATGCCGGGCAGCGCATCGAGATCGCTTCCGGCGGCCACCAGATCCGACATGCTTCGCGAAGAGGCGCCCACCACGCGCGCCGCGTTGCGATAGGCGCGCACGCGGAACGGGTTGGCGTCCTGGATTTCCAGCAGGTCCGCGTAACGGTTGAAGAGTTCGGCGATTTCCGCGTTGTCGACGGCCAAGACGGACTCCCGGCAAATTCACGGCACCAGCACGGCGGCGCCGCTGAACCGGCCATGGCGAAGATCCGCCAAAGCCTCGTTCGCGTGCTCCAGCCGATAGGTTTGGGTGGTGGTCTTGACGCCCATGGCTGTCGGGGTGGAGAAGAAACCACGCGCGTCTTCGCGGGTGAGGTTGGCGACGGAAACGACTTCGCGTTCTTCCCACAACAGGCGGTACGGAAAAGTCGGGATGTCGCTCATGTGGATTCCGCCGCAGACTACGCGCCCGCCCTTGCGCACCGCCTTCAATGCAGCGGGAACCAGCGTCCCGACCGGGGCGAAGATGATCGCCGCATCCAGCTGCTTGGGCGGCGCGACATCCGAACCGCCCGCCCACGACGCCCCCAGCGACAGTGCAAAGGACTGTGCCGCGGTATCGCCGGGCCTGGTGAAAGCGAAAACCTCGCGATCCTGCCGGATCGCCACCTGCGTGACGATGTGCGCCGCGGCGCCGAATCCATACAGTCCGATCCGCCACGCATCGCCGGTGCGGCGCAGGCACCTCCACCCGATCAATCCGGCGCACAGCAATGGCGCCGTGGCCACGGCCTCCGCATCATCGTGCAGGCGAACGCAGTAGGCCGCGCGGGCGGCCACGTGGCTCGCGAATCCGCCCGGCCGGGTGTAGCCCGTGAACTCCGGGTGGTCGCACAGGTTTTCACGCCCGTTTCTGCAATAGGCGCAAACGCCGCAGGTGCCGCCGAGCCAGGGCACGCCGACACGCATCCCCGGCACCAGTTCCTCGACGTCGTGGCCCACGCGTTCGACGACGCCGACGATTTCATGTCCCGGCACGACCGGGGGCCTGACGCACGGCAACTCTCCGTCGACCACGTGCAGGTCGGTGCGGCACACGCCGCAGGCCTCGACCCGCACGAGCACTTCGTCCGGCAACACGGAAGGATTCGCCAGTTCCTTCGGAACCAGCGGTTCGCCAATCCCCTCCAGAACCATTGCACGCATGTTTCCTGCCTGCGAGCGGGGGCGTTCAATGCCTCAAAAGTACCGGAATATCGGCCCAGGTCAGCACGTGGCGGGTAGCGCCTCCCAGCATCCATTCGCTGAAGCGGCTGCGGCCGTAGGCGCCCATCACGAACAACTGCGCTCCGAACTTCATCGCCTGCTCCAGCAGGACCGCGCCCACGTCGTCGCGTTTTTCGGTGACGTTGTGGCGTTCGGCCGCGACGCCATGCTTGCGGAGGTACTCCATGATGTTGAAGGGCGGATCCCAGTCCACGCCATGGTAGCGATCGGGCTCTTCGCCCCACAACAGCAAGGCCTGCTTGCCCCGCAGGAACGGCAGCGCTGCGTGTACCGCGCGCATCGCTTCCGGCGAGCCGTTCCAGCCGATCGCGATCCGCTCGAACGGGCCGTAATGCACGCCATGGTGCGGCAGGACGATGCAGGGCACGTCCGTCTTCAGGATGACTCCCGGGATGTCCCAGGCCGAGCCGCGGTCATCCTCCGCATGATCGAGCACCAGCAAGTCATGCCGCGTCGCGGCTTGTGCCAGGGCATCGCCAACCGGCCCTTCCGCAACCAGCCATTCGGATTGCGAAACACCCAGTGAAGCCGCCCAGTCAAGGAAGGATTGCTTCGCTTGCACGGCGTCCTTGACCAGTTCGCGCGCATTGTTGACCGCTTCCGCCATCAACTCGGGCCCATACGCCGGGGCGATATACAACGGCCGGGGGCAAGCGTACACGCCGGTCACCGAAGCGCCGAGCGTGGCTGCGAGCCGCACGCCGAAATGGGCGGCCGGCGTACGTTTTCCGAAATCCCTGACATGGATGAGGATGTCTTTCATGTATCTGCTCCGCAAGGTGGATCTTCGGACCGGGGTTCCAGACACCTCGCAGGGTGCCATCGCCGCCGTGCGGGCTGTTGATGGACGTCAACAGCGCTGCATCGGCAACCATTCTAAGGCGCGGTCGATGCAAGTCACGTTCACCATCGCACCACTACGCACGCCAACCCGCGGCAATCCGGACGCAGACGCGCAAGCCGCCGGCCATGTTCGGTATCGTGCACGACCTCTCGCCACAGGGACTCCGGCAAGCGGCGGACTTGCGTGCAGCCGTTCGGACGCAGGCCCCATCCGCCCATCCCGATCCTTCCCGTCTCGTCACCACCAACAACAAAAAGGCCGCCGTCACCCATCGCGACGGCGGCCTCGACGCAACGCGGGACTCAGCTGACCGCGATCCTGCGGGCGCTTCCATTCGCGTGCTTGGGCAGCTTGAGTGCAAGCACGCCCTTGTCGTAACGCGCTTCCGTGCGATTGCCGTCGATGTCGGCCGGCAGCGCGAAGGCGCGATAGACCTTGCCCCACGAGCGTTCGACAACCAGTTCCCTGCCGTTCTTCTTCTCGTTTTCGCGTTTCGTCTCGGCATTGATCGCCACGCGATTCCCCTCCACGGAGACGTCGATGTCGTCCTTGTCCACGCCGGGGATTTCGGCGTCGATGTAATAGGCGTCGTCGTCCTCGCGGATGTCCACCCGCATGTCGGACGTGAATTCCGGTTGGCTCCACGGCGGGCCGAAGCCAAGATTGCGGAACAAGTCATCGAATGCAGCGGTGGTCTCGAACCGTGCCGGGCTCCGGAACGGATTGAAGCGCGTGAGTGTCGTCATGGTGGGTTCCTCGTCTTTTCAGCGTGCATCTGGGCACGTACCGAAACGCTACGCGCCGCCCGCCGGATCATGTTGATGCACGTCAATTCCAACTTGCCCGGCATGCCAACGTGATTGACGGGCATCAATTCCCGCCCGCAGCGCCGCGGCAAGGTTGCGCTTGTCATGAACGACGCATCCCCCACGGCCGTCGCATCCGATCCCGCGCTGGCCCCGCAAGCGCGCGTGTTCGCCCTGCTGGGCAGCAGTGCGGCAGGCTTGACCGGATCCGAAGCCGCGCGCCGCCTCATCGAGCATGGGCCCAATGAAGCGCAATCGGACCTGCACTCCAATCCGCTCGCTACACTGGTCGAACTGTTCGGCAACCCGCTGGTGCTGATGCTGCTGGTGGCGGCGACGGTGTCCGGGATCCTGGGTGACCGGATCGGCGCGGGCATCATCGTGGCGATGGTGTTGTTGAGCGTGATGCTCAACTACCTGTTGAGTTATCGCTCGAAGCGCGCTGCCGAGAGGCTCCGCGAAGGCATCGCGCCGACAGCAAGCGTGTGCCGCGACGACACCTGGCGCGATGTGCCGCGGCGTTCCCTGGTGCCCGGCGACCTGATCCGTCTGGCCGCAGGCGACCGCGTGCCGGCCGACGCGCGGCTTCTGGAATCGCGCGGACTCCACGTCCAGCAATCCGCGCTGACGGGCGAATCCGCGCCCGTGGAAAAGGACGCTTGCGAGCAGCCCCAGGACCTGGCCGGCGCCGAAGCACGGCACCTCGTCTTCCTCGGCACCTCGGTGATCGCCGGTACCGCGACGGCCATCGTGCTGGCGACCGGCAAGGACACCGCGTTCGGGGACGTCGCCGCGCGCCTCTCGGAACGCCCGCCGCCCACCGAGTTCGAACGCGGCCTGGCCGGATTCGCGCGATTGATCATGCGCACCGTGATCGGACTGGTATTGCTGGTCGTGCTGGCCGGCATCGCGCTCCACCGCCCTCTGCTCGAAACCCTGTTGTTCGCGTTGGCGCTCGCGGTCGGCCTCACGCCGGAATTCATGCCGATGATCACCACCGTCACCCTCGCGCGCGGCGCGATGCGCATGGCGCGCCATCGCGTGGTCGTGAAACACCTCGCCGCGATCGAGGACTTCGGCAGCATGACCGTCCTGCTGAGCGACAAGACGGGCACCCTGACACGCAATGAAACCGACGTCTTCGCGAGCGTCGATCCCCAGGGCGATCCTTCGGTGCGCACAGCCGGCCTGGCCCACCTCAACAGCACGCTCCAGACCGGCATCCGCAGTCCGCTGGACGATGCGATCCTGCGCGGCTGCAGTCCCCAGCAGGACACCCCGCGCAAACTCGACGAAATCCCTTTCGACTTCGAGCGCCGCCGCGTGAGCGTGGTGGCGGAACGCGGAGGAGAAATCCTCCTCGTCACCAAGGGCGCGCCGGAGTTCGTGATCAGCCAGTGCACGCAATACCTGGCGGACGGCGCCGGCCGCACCCTGGACGTCGACGCACGCAGCAGGATCCGGCGCGTCTGTGACGCCTACGCAAGACAGGGCCTGCGCGCCCTCGCCATCGCCTGCCGCGGGATCGAACGCAAACCGCGCTATGCGCTTGCCGACGAAGCCGGCCTGACCCTGGCCGGGTTCGTGTTGTTCGCCGATCCGGTGCTGCCCGACGTGGCGGATTCCCTGCGCGCGCTCGCACGGGACGGCGTATCCGTGAAGATCCTGTCGGGCGACAACGAGCTGGTCGCGCGGCATGTCTGCGGGCAGGTCGGGCTGGATGCGCGCGAAGTGGTCAGCGGCGCCGAAGTGGACAGGCTCGACCAGGACGCCTTGGGTGTGGTCGCCGAACGCGTCAGCGTGTTCGCGCGCGTCAGCCCGGCGCAGAAACACCGCATCGTGCTGGCGTTGAAAGCGCGCCACGCGGTGGTGGGTTTCCTGGGCGACGGCATCAACGACGCGCCGTCACTGCATGCGGCCGACGTCGGGATCTCCGTCGTCAACGCCGTCGACGTGGCGCGCGACGCGGCGGACATCGTGCTGGGCGAGCGCGATCTGGGGGCGTTGCACGCCGGCGTCATCGAAGGCCGCAAGGCGTTCGCCAATGTCATGAAGTACCTGCTGATGGGCACCAGCTCGAACTTCGGCAACATGTTCAGCATGGCCGCGGCGGCACTGTTCCTTCCGTTCCTGCCGATGTTGCCCACCCAGATCCTGCTCAACAATTTCCTGTACGACATGGCGCAGCTCACCATCCCGGGCGACAACGTGGACGCCGCGCAACTGGCTGCGCCGCGACGCTGGGACATCCGCATGATCCGCAACTTCATGCTGGGCGTGGGGCCGATCAGCTCGCTGTACGACTTCCTGACGTTCTACGTGCTGCTGGCATGGCTGCACGCGGGCGAACCCGAATTCCACACCGGCTGGTTCGTGGAGTCGCTGGCCACGCAGACCCTGGTGCTGTTCGTGATCCGCACCACCGGTAATCCGCTGCGCAGCCGTCCGAGTGCGGCGCTGGTCGCCAGCGTGGCCATCGCCCTGACGATCGGCGTCTTGCTGCCGCTGACGCCGCTGGGCGCCGATTTCGGCTTCGTGCCGCTGCCGCCGCTGTTCTACGCGTTCCTGGCCGCCGCCACCGTGACTTACCTGCTGCTGGTGGAACTGGTGAAACGCCGGTTCATGCGTGCCGACGCCGCGCTCCCGACCGGCGTCGTGCGCAAGGCGTCGCTCGGCTGAACCGCCGCGCATCCCGGTGATCGACGTCAAATCCGCGCGTGGCGCGTTGCCTACGCTATCGGCACAACCTCGAACGACAGCCGGAGGTCGAGTGCATGCAAGCCATCCTGATCATGTTGCCGATACTCGCGTACGCGGCGATCGCGGGCGCGATGATGTTTTACGTCCTGTTCGTGCTGTTGCCGCGCATGCGCCGCGGCGAAAAACCCCGCGGGCCGCATGCAAGGCAGTGAACGGCGGCCTGCCGCCGCCGGCGCCCGGGGATCGGTACCGCACGCGGCGCGGGCCGGACGTCCCGCGGCGCGGTTGATCGAAGCATGCGTTGTTGACGCGGATCAACAAGCCCGCCAGGGCATCGTGTGGAATGGGTTTTCCGAACCCGGAGGGAGCACTGGCAATGAACGACAAAGAGCTGCGCCAGCTTGTCGTCGACGAGCTGGAATACGAGCCGAGCATCGACGCCGCGGATATCGGCGTCGCGGCCGAAAACGGCGTGGTCATCCTCAGCGGACACGTCGCGGATTACGTGCAGAAGATGGCGGCCGAACGCGCCGCGTGGCGCGTCAAGGGGGTCAAGGGCATCGCCCAGGAAATCGAGGTGCGGTTTCCCGGCGACAAGAAGTGGAACGATGACGAGATTGCGCAACGCGCCGTCAACATCCTCGCGTGGAATACCCTGGTTCCGAAGGATGGTGTCCGCGTCAAGGTGTCCGATGGCTGGATCACCCTGTCCGGCAGCGTGAAATGGAATTACCAGCGCCAGGCGGCAGAGAATGAAGTCCGGAAATTGAACGGCGTCAAGGGTGTCACGAACAGCATCACGTTGGCTTCGGTCGTCCAGGCCGGCGACCTGAAGCGGCGCATCCAGGACGCCTTGAAACGGCACGCCGAGGTCGAGGCCGATGCGGTGCGCGTGGACATCCAGGACGACGGCACGGTGCGCATCGAGGGGCGCGTCGACAACTGGAGCGAAATGCAGGCCGTGGAGCACGCGGTCTGGTCGGCTCCCGGTGTCCAACGCGTCGATGACCACCTGACGTTCAGCTGAAACACCATGGCGGAGGTCTGGATCCTTGTCGCCGATCGTGCGCGGGCGCGCCTGTTCTCGCTGGGGCCCGGCGCCCCGCGCCTGATCGAAATCGGGGACTTCGTCAACCCGGGGGCGCGCATCCCCGGCCACGAGCTGGAGCACGCGCCTCCGCCGCGCGTCCACGACCGTTTCGGAGCGGGCCGGCATGCGATCGAGGCGCACACCCCGCCGAGGGAAAAGGCCGCGTTGCAATTCGCCGCGATGCTGGGGGCGCACCTGAAGCACGCCCACGACGAGCAGCGCTACCGTGACCTGGTGTTGATCGCACCTCCCCGGTTCCTCGGGGCGCTCAATGCGGCGCTCGGCGCGCGTCTCGGCGAGACGGTGCTGATGCGGGTTCCGAAGAACCTGACACGCAATCCCGCGAACGAGATTCGCGAGGCGCTGCCACGGAGGCTGTTCAAGCGCGGCGCAGTTGCAACCGGGTGACAACGGGAATATTCGGCGCTGCGCCAGTGCGGGCCGTGACCATGGACAGTCCGCGCGGACGGACTTCCGATCATGGACGGCACCATCCCGGAAAATCGGGAAAGGTTGATCACGATCAATTGTCCGGTCGGCCCATCGCGCATGCTCGCAAGCGTGCACGCTCGACGTGCAGAACCGTCATGCGATGGAGAGGTTCCCATGAAGATCCTGCTGCCCGTTGATGGAAGCCCGAGCAGTTCCCGTGCAGTCCGTTACGTGATCCGGCACTGGGGAGGCAAGTCGGCGAAACGGCGCGTATCGTTGACCGTGCTGTACGTGGACCCGCCGCTGCCCAATCGGGTGGCGCGGGTTCTTCCCGCCGAAGTCCGTGCGAGCTACCACGAAGATCACGCCGAACTCGCTGTACGCCCGGCACGCCGCGCGTTGCGCAAGGCGGGCCTCAAGTTCGAGGAGCGGCATGCCGTCGGCGATCCGGCCATGTTCACCGTTGCGCTTGCCGCAAAGCAGCGGTGCGACCTGATCGCCATGGGCTCGCACGGGCGAGGCGCCCTCTTGAGCGCGGTGTTGGGCTCGGTGGTGATGAAGGTGCTGTCGCGATCGCGGGTGCCGGTGCTGGTGGTGCGCTGAATCACAGGCTGGCCGATGCAACGGCGCGCCGACGCAATCCGCGCGCGCCCATTTTCAGCAGGGCCAGCCATGCGCCCGACGCCAACACGATCGCACCAATGGCCGTCACTGTCTGCGGATCCGGCAAATCCAACCCCATCAACGCGCGCAGCGGCGGAATCCCGAGTACGGCCGCGAGCGAAATCGCGACACCCAGCAGCAACCATTTCAGCCACGGATTGCGGCGCTCGTGGCCGCGGAAGCCGAAGCTGCTTTCGGCCATGGCCAGCAGGAACAAGCCCACCAGCAATCCGGCGAACGCGGCCGTGCGCACCTGCACCGGGCTGCCCCCTTGCTCCAGCAGCAGCGTGCAACCCGCGGTCAGCAGCGCGGCCAGTCCGGCACCCTGGGATATCGCATACGCCAGCCGGCCGGGTGCAAACGGCGTGTGCGTGCGCGGCCGCGGCGGCCGCCGCATCAAGTCCGGACTTCCCGGTTCGACTTCGAACACCATCGAGCAGGCCGGGTCGATCAACAGTTCCAGCAGCACGATGTGGACGGGCGCGAGGATCACCGGCCAGTGCAGCAGCGCCGGCAACAACGCAAGCACGATGATCGGGACGTGCACCGCGAACACGAACGCGGTGGCCTTGCCGATGTTGTCGTAGATGCGCCGGCCCTGGCGGATGGCGCGCACGATGCTGGCGAAGCTGTCGTCCAGCAGTACCAGCGCGGCGGCTTCGCGTGCCACGTCGGTACCGCGCTCGCCCATCGCGACGCCGACATCGGCGGCCTTGAGGGCGGGCGCATCGTTGACCCCGTCGCCGGTCATCGCCACCACTTCGCCGGATTGCTGCAGCAGCCGCACCAGCCGCAGCTTCTGTTCCGGACGCAAGCGCGCGCAGATGTCCACCTGTCGGAGTTGCCCGCTCAACGATGCGTCGTCAAGCCGCGCGATCTCGGCACCGGTCAGCACATCCGCACGTTCCGACAACCCGATCTCGCGGGCGATCGCCTGCGCCGTGACCGGATGATCGCCGGTCAACATCAGCACGCGCACGCCGGCGCGCCTGCATTCCGCGATCGCGGCCGGCACCTCCGGGCGCGGCGGATCGCCGAACCCCAACAGCCCGACGAAGTCGAACGCGAAATCCTGTTGTCGTTCCGGCCACGTCGACCCGCTCCATTCGCCGCGTGCGACGCCCAGCACGCGCAGGCCGCGGGCCGCCAGCCCGGCGGCTTGCCGGAGGATCGCGGCCGCCGATTCTTCCGGCAGCCGGCACAACGCCACGATGGTTTCCGGCGCACCCTTTGTCGCAAGGCGATGGCCGGTTTCTTCCCGCACGGCGTAGGCGCGGGTGGTCGCCAGCGTCTCCGAGGAAAGCGCGTAGGCCCGCTGCAAGGTCCACCCGGGGTGCGTGCGCCGTGCCTCGTCGAGCCGGTCGCCGAGCGCAAGGATGGCCGTTTCCATCGGGTCGAACGGATCGGGCGGCGTCGCCAGCAGCGCGCATTCGACGAGGTCGCCCGCGATCCCGGGCAATGGCCCCACCGAGTCGGCCGGCGTGTTTTCCAGTGTGCCGTCGGCAGTCACCAGCGCGGTGATGCGCATGCGGTTCCGGGTCAGGGTGCCGGTCTTGTCGACGGCCAGCACGGTGATCGCACCGAGCGCCTCGACCGCCGGAACGCTTCGCGTCAGCACGCGATGCCGTGACAGCCGCCATGCGCCCATCGCGAGGAACACGGTCAGGATCACCGGTATCTCTTCCGGCAGGATCGCCATGCTGAGCGCAACGCTGGCGAGCAAGCTGTCGAGGAACGTTTGCCCGTTCCATAGCCAGTTGAGCAGGCAATAGCTGGTGGCCAGCAACAGCGCGGCGATGCTCAAGACACGAATGAGTTTGCGGGAGGACCGTTGCAGGCCGGAAACCGGTTCACGGGCGGAGGCCAGCATGGCTCCGATTTCACCCACCTTCGTGGCCGCTCCGGTGGACGACACACGCGCAAGCCCGGCACCACGCGTCACCACGGTGCTGGCGTACACGCGATCGGTATCGGAACCAGCGCTGCGCGGCACGGCAATCGCCTCGCCGGTCAGCAATGACTCGTCGACCTCGAGTTCGCCCTCCAGCAGGATCGCGTCGGCCGCGATCCTGTCGCCCTCGTGCAGCGCCAGCAGGTCGCCGGGCACGACCTCGCGCCCGGGCACGCGCAGCTTCTGTCCGCCGCGGATCACCAGTGCGCGCGGCGCCGACAGGTCGCGCAGGGCCTCGAGTGCGCGCTGGGTCCTGCGTTCCTGGAATAGCGTCAAGCCGATGACGGCAAAAATCATTCCCAGCAGGAAGGCGGCCTCGGCACGATCGCCGAGCGCCAGGTACAGCGCACCCGCGACCAACAACATCAGGAACATCGGCTCGGCCAGCACCTTCAGCGCGATCCGGTGCAGCGGTTTGCGTTCGCCGCCCGGCAGCGCGTTCGGCCCGGAATCGGTCAGCCTGCGCTGCGCCTCCGCGTGACTGAGACCCCGGCGCCACGCATCAGGACCGTCCGGCTGTTCCGCCGACGGCAGCGACTCGTTGGACGCGATGGCCTCGCGACTTGGCATCGCCGCCTTCACCTGCACGAGTGCCTGTCGTCGATGACTGTCAGCGTCGGCGGATGAGCAGACCGACCAGCAAACCGAGCGCTGCGCCGACGCCTATCGACGCCCAGGGATGCCGTCGTACGAGGTGCCGCCCCCTGCTCGCCAGTTCACGCGCGTCCAGGGCGAAGTCATCCGCACGCCCGGACATCCTGGACTTGAGCACCCGCCTCTTCCTGCCAAGCGTATCGCGGGCCCGGCGCCACTTCGCGCCGGTTTCGTCGAGCGTGGTCCGCAGCAATGTTGCCGCAGCGTCCTTGACATGCTCGACGCTGTGCTTCAGGGACTCTTCGTTGCCCGCTGCGGGGGTGGCTTCGCCTTTCATGATGGTCTCTCCTGATGACGATCCCATCGTCGGACTGCCTGCTCCGGTGCAATTGACCTGCATCAAGCAAACCAGCATCCGTGCGCATGGCCGATTGTCTTGCCGCGCAGCATGCGTGCCATCGCCAATTGGGGCGTGGCTGACTGCTCGTCAGATCCGCGAAAACACCAGCGAGGCGTTGGTGCCGCCGAACCCGAAACTGTTGGACATCACCTTGGCCAGTCGTGCCGGCCGGCTTGCACGCACGATCGGGAAGCCCGCGGCGCGCGGGTCCAGTTGCGCGATGTTGGCAGAACCCGCCACGAAGCCCTCCTTCAGCATCAGCAGGCTGTAGACCGCTTCGTGCACGCCGGCCGCACCCAGCGAATGCCCGGTCAGCGATTTGGTCGAAGACAATGGCGGCACCGCGTCGCCGAACACTTCCCGTACGGCATCGAGTTCTGCGATATCACCGATCGGCGTGGCGGTACCGTGGGTGTTGAGGTAATCGACGGGACCATCCACTGTCGCCAGCGCCATGCGCATGCTGCGCACCGCGCCGTCGCCGCCGGGCGCCACCATGTCGGCACCGTCCGAGGTGACGCCGTAGCCGACCAGTTCGGCGTGGATGTTCGCGCCACGCCGTTTCGCGTGCTCGTATTCCTCGAGCACCAGCATGCCGCCGCCGCCGGCGATCACGAAGCCGTCGCGGTTCGCGTCGTAGGGCCGCGACGCCGTGGCCGGCGCGTCATTGCGGCCGGTGGAGAGCGCACCCATCGCGTCGAACTGCGCGGCCATGCCCCAGTGCACTTCCTCGCCGCCACCGGCAAACATCACGTCCTGGGTGCCGTTGCGGATCGCGTCGGCGGCCGCGCCGATGCAATGCGCAGAAGTCGCGCAGGCGGCCGAGATCGAATAACTCAAGCCGAGGATGCCGAACGCAGTGACCAGTGCCGCCGATACCGTCGAGCACATCGTGCGCGGCACCATGAAAGGCCCGACCTTGCGCAAGCCCTTGTCACGCAGCAGGTCGGCGGCCTCGATCTGCCAACGCGCCGAACCCCCGCCGGAACCCGCGATCACTCCGACGCGCGGATGGCGGATGTGTTCCAGCGTGAGGCCCGCATCTTCGATCGCCGAGCGCATGGCCACGCAGGCGTAGGCTGCCGCGTCACCCATGAAGCGCTTCAGCTTGCGATCGATCGCCGCATCGAGGTCGATGTCCGGCACGCCTGCGACCTGGCTGCGCAAGCCGTGCGCGGCGAACTCCGACATCGCGCGGATGCCGCTGGTGCCTTCGCGCAAGGCATTCGCGACCACCGCCTGCAGATTGCCGAGGCAGGACACGATGCCCATGCCGGTCACCATCACGCGGCGCATCTCAGAATCCCTCGGTGGACTGGAACAGCCCCACGCGCAGATCGCCGGCCTCGTAGATCAGGCGGTCATCGACGAAGGTCCTGCCATCGGCGATCACCATGCGCAACCTGCCGCGCAACACGCGCCGTATGTCGATCTCGTAGCGCACCCGCCGTGCATGCGGCAACACTTGTCCGGCGAACCGGACCTGCCCCACGCCCAGCGCGCGGCCGCGCCCGGGTTCACCCAACCACGGCAGGAAGAACCCGGTGAGTTGCCACATTGCGTCGAGGCCGAGGCAGCCCGGCATCACCGGATCGCTCGCGAAGTGGCAAGCAAAGAACCAGAGATCGGGCCGGATGTCGAGCTCGGCATGGATTTCGCCCTTGCCGTGCGCGCCGCCCGCGTCGGCGATGCGGGTGATGCGATCGAACATCAGCATCGGCGGACCCGGCAGGCGCGCGTTGCCCTCGCCGAACATCCGGCCGCTGGCGCAGGCCAGCAATTGCTCGCGATCGAACGCCTCCACCCGGATCACGGTGATCGCGGGCGGTGCGTCGTGGAGTACAACCGGCGTGCGGGTCGGTTCCCGCTCGATCATCCTGGCTTGCATGGGTTTTCCTGCAGTGTCGGGCGCGCCCGCATAGGGGTCAGGTGTGGAGATCGCGACGCCGCCATTGCGGACGCAGGATCTGGATGCCGAGGCGCACGTGGCGCAACAGGGACACCGGGCGCGGCGTTTCATCCAACAGACTCGCGGCGAGTGCGCGTCGCAACACCGGCAGCCTGCGTCCTGCGCCCAGGATCGCGCGGCGCAACGGCAACGCCGACACACGCCCATCGAAGAACAAACCGGCCACGGTCTGGGTGCCCGCGAACAACGGCGCAGCACTGATCCGGTGGCGGCGCTGGTAGCGGGCCAGCATGGCCGCGTCGCCTGGATCGTCGTGGCGTTCAAGCCCGTCGCCCGCCGCCTGCGCGAGGTGTTCGACGCTGGCAAGGCCGAGGTTGAAGCCGTGCGCGGTCACCGGATGCATCCCGACCGCGGCATCACCCGCCAACGCGAAACGCGCGGCCACGAACCGCCGCGCCCAGGTCGCCACCAGCGGATAGGCGTGGCGGGTGCTCGCCAACTCCACGTCGCCCAACCTGCCCTCGTAGCGTGCGACGATTTCCGCCGCGAACGCTTCGGGCGACAAGTCCAGCAAACGCCGCGCCTCGACCCCCGGCACGGTCAGCACCACCGAAGAGAGATGTTCATCGAGCGGCAACAATGCGCGCGTCTGGCCGTGCCCGAACCATTCCCATGCCGTGCCGTTGTTGCACATCGAATGGCGCATGCGGCACAACAGCATGCTCAGTCCGAAATCGTGCATGTGCACCGGGATGCCCCTGGCACGGCGGGTTTCCGAGAAGCGACTGTCGGCGGCCACCAGCAGCGACGCCTCCAGCACGCGGCCGTCGGCGAGTCGAACGCGTGCGGCACCGGCATCGGTTTCGACCGCCTCGACCGCAACGCCAGTGTGCACGCGGATGCGCGCATCGTCCGCCACCGCCTGCCACGCCGCCGTGCGGATGTGGTGGTTGGATACCAGCATCCCGAGCCGGTCGCGGCCGAACGCCGCGCCGTCCACTTCGAAACCGGGATCGGCGCCGTCCATCACGCGCGCGCGGCGCAACGGCGCGCGGGCATCGGCGGGGATGCGGTCCCACGCGCCGAGTTCGCGCAGCAGGCGCATCGAATGGTGCGTCAGCGCGATTTCGCGTCCGTCGAACGGTGGTGCCGCCAACGCCTCGCCCGACTGGCGATCGACGACATCGACCTCCATGCCCCGCGCCGCCAGCGCCAGTGACAGGCAAAGGCCCGCCGGCCCCGCACCGACAATCACGACATGGTTGTTCATGCGACCTTCCCCGAACACCGTACGCAAGCGGCGGGACCGCGCGGTCGGTGGAGTATGTCGGGTGCAGCGGAACGCATCTTGACGCGCGTCAAAAGTGGATCCACGACTCCGCGCGGCTCGCGACATCCGCAGCCGACACCAGGACGTCGCGCCATCCAGTCTTGATGCAAATCAAGACCGTGCGCCACGATTGCGCTTGAATGCATGCAACCGCAGCGAGTCGAAATCCCGTCGTCGGCAAGAACGACATCCGGATGATCCTGCGTGTGCGGCATCGACACGGATCTCGAATACGTCGTCGTGAGAATTGGATCGTGCTTGTCGATTCCAGGAGGTTTTACCGATGCGCCACGAACCCGCAATCGCGATGTGCGCGATGGTATTCGGAGCCATCGCACTCGCTGCACCCCAATTCACGATCGCCCACCCGGCGGCAACGGAGACTGCCATGCAAACACACGCCATCCGGATACCCGAATCCGTGCAAGTCGAGCACCAGGAAATCCATTCGACGCTGGTGGAGGCAACCCGTGCTCCGGGGCAAGTCGGCGTGGCGGCCATGGAACTGGCCGAGGTGCTGGACCCCCATTTCGCACGCGAAGAACAAATCGCGCTGCCGCCCTTGGGACTCCTCGCCCCCCTCGCGGCCGGGACGCGGTTGCCGAAAGCCGTCGTATCGGAAGCGTTGTCCATGACGGATTCGCTGCGCGCCGAGATGCCACGGATGCTCGAAGAGCACAAGGCGATCCATGCCGCGGTGGAAAAACTCCATCTAGCGGCGCAAGCAGCGCATGCGACGAAATACGAAAGGCTGGCCGAGCAATTGTCGTTGCACGCGCAGACCGAGGAACAGGTGCTGTACCCGGCGGCGCTGCTTGTCGGCGATATCCTGCGGTCCCGATCGCAAGGCAACTAGACGGCTACTTGCACAACCGTGCGTCCGGCCGCTGCCCGTGATCGGCGCAGCCATGGCGCTCGCGTGCAACGCACGCAGTCAATCGGTGTTGGTCCACTCGAACCGCGCGGCCAGCGGCTTGTTGCCTGTTCCGGTTTTCACGTGGACCGTGATGCGATACAGACCGGGCGCCTGCATGTCGAACAGCCCGCTGTAATCGGGAACCCCGGCTGCCAGGCCCGGCAGCAGATTTTTCGCCTGCACTCCGCCACCCGGTCCACGGACCTCGGCGCGGACTTCGGCTCCCGTGACCGGGGTATCCCTGTCCGCATCGACGAGGCTCACGACCAGATGATGGTCCGCTCCCGGTTTGCCGTGGTCCGGGTGCGTGGCGCGCTCCTCGGGAAAACGTTCCGCCCAGGTGGCCGTCACGACACCGATGTTGATGCGCAGGCCGTCGATGGTCCGCTGTTGTTGCGCACGGGCGGCGGGGAGCGCCGCAACCAGCACGCCGAACAACACGGCAGCCAGCCACGGTTTTCGAACCAGCACGCGCGCGGGCGGCCGCTTGAATGGGTTGGAGAACATCGGCGCTGTCATGGTGATGCGACCCCGTCCGGGAACGTGCCCCTTGGGCACGCTTCGAAACGCTACGCCGTCCGCAGTCCTTCCCGTTGATGCACGTCAAGTCCGCAGCCTGCACGCGGGCAACGGACGATGCCCCGGATGCAGCATCCCGCTGCATCGCGCATCTTCGCCGATGCACATCGGTTGATCTCGATCAAAACGCAAAAATCACGGATACCCATGGCTGGCATCCGCAAGCCCATGTGACTATGCTGATGCGGTTCGCACCGTTTGCGCGGCTCCACGGCCGCTGACGATGCGCACCCCGGCACGATCAACCCGGCGAGGTCGGAAGCATGGGCAAGGCATGGCGAGTGTTGGGCGTCAGCACGTTTGCATTCGTGGTGTGTTTTGCCGTGTGGATGATGTTCGGGGTCATCGGCATCCCGATCCGGCGCGAACTGGGGCTCAACGCCACCGAGTTCGGCCTGCTCACCGCGACCCCGGTCCTGAGCGGCGCGGCGCTGCGCCTGCCGCTGGGCATCTGGACCGACCGTTTCGGCGGGCGCATCGTGATGACGGTGCTGCTGCTGGCCTGCGCGGTGCCGGTCTGGCTGGTGTCGTACGCCAGCCAGTTGTGGCAATTCCTAGCGATCGGACTGGTCCTGGGCGCGGTGGGCGCGTCGTTCGCGGTGGGCACGCCGTACGTCGCGCGGTTCTTCCCCGCCCACAAGCGCGGGCTCGCGATGGGCGTGTTCGGCGCCGGCACCAGCGGCGCCGCACTCAACCTGTTCGTCGCGCCGTGGATCGTCGACCACCACGGCTGGCAGATGGTGCCGCGCGTGTATGCGATCGCCCTGCTCGCCACCGCGTTGCTGTTCCGGCTGCTGTCGGCGCCCGATCCGGGCGTGGATCCCGCGCGCAAGTCGCCCGGCCTCGGCGCGCAACTGCGCGTGCTGCGCGATCCGCGCGTATGGAAATACTGCCAGTACTACTCGCTGACCTTCGGCGGTTTTGCGGCGCTGTCGTTGTGGATGCCGCAATATTTCGTCGGCGAATACGGCGTGGCGATCGCCGCCGCCGCCGCGCTGGCGGCCGCGTTCTCGCTGCCGGCCGGCGCGCTGCGCGCGCTGGGCGGCGCGCTGTCCGACCGCTTCGGCGCGCACGCGACGACGTGGTGGGTGTTGTGGCTGGCGTGGATCGCATTGTTCCTGTTGTCGTATCCGCAGACCGAATTGATCGTGCACACGATCCGCGGCCCGGCGCCCTTCCACATCGGCCTGAACCTGTGGATGTTCGTGCCGCTGCTGTTCGCGCTGGGCGTGGCACTGGCCTTCGGCATGGCGTCCACCTTCAAGTACCTCGGTGACGACTTCTCCGACAACCTCGGAGTCGTCACCGGCATCGTGGGCCTGGCCGGTGGCCTCGCCGGCTTCCTGCTGCCGATCCTGTGGGGTGCGCTGCTCGACTTGCTGGGCATCCGCTCCAGCGCATTCATGCTGTTGTACGGCATCGTCTGGGTGTCGCTGATCCTGATCTACCTCACCGAAGTCAGGCGCGTGGATTACCCCGGCAGCCACGACCTGCACGCGCCGCAACCCGAAAAAGCTCCGAACTGAAGGACCTTCGCCATGGGCCAATTCCTCGAACGCCTCCGCTACTTCAAACGCCCGCGCGAACCGTTCTCGAACGGCTGGGGCGAAATGCGCACCGAAGCGCGCCAGTGGGAAGACGGCTACCGCAACCGCTGGTCGCACGACAAGATCGTGCGCTCGACCCACGGCGTGAACTGCACTGGCGGCTGCAGTTGGCGCATCCACGTCAAGCAGGGCGTGGTCACCTGGGAAACCCAGCAGACGGATTACCCGCGCACGCGCCCCGACATGCCCAACCACGAACCGCGCGGCTGTTCGCGCGGCGCGTCGTATTCCTGGTACCTGTACAGCGCCAATCGGCTGAAGTATCCGATGGTGCGTGGACGGCTGTTGAAGCGCTGGCGCGAGGCGCGCAAGACGCTGCAGCCGGTCGAAGCGTGGACCGCGCTGATGAACGATCCGGCGGCGAAGGATTACAAGGCCACGCGCGGCCTCGGCGGTTTCGTGCGCGCGAAATGGGACGAGGTACTGGAAATCGTCGCCGCGGCCAACGTGTACACCGTCCGGCATCACGGCCCCGATCGCGTGGCCGGTTTCTCGCCGATCCCGGCGATGTCGATGGTGTCGTTCGCGTCGGGTTCGCGTTATCTCAATTTGATCGGCGGCACATTGCTGTCGTTCTACGACTGGTATTGCGACCTGCCGCCGTCCAGCCCGCAGACCTGGGGCGAGCAGACCGACGTGCCGGAGTCCGCCGACTGGTACAACTCGGGCTACATCATCGCCTGGGGTTCGAACGTACCGCAGACACGCACGCCCGACGCGCATTTCTTCGTCGAGGCGCGCTACAACGGCACCCAAATCGTCGCGGTGACACCGGATTATTCCGAAGTCGCGAAGCTTTCGGACTTGTGGCTGCATCCCAAGCAGGGCACCGACGCCGCCGCGGCGATGGCGATGGGCCACGTGATCCTGAAGGAGTTTTTCCTGGACCGGCAGGTTCCCTACTTCCAGGACTATTGCCGCAAGTACACCGACCTGCCGCTACTGGTCACGTTGCGCCGCGACGGCGCGCGCTGGGTGCCCGATCGTTATCTGCGCGCCAGCGATTTCGAGGGCGCATTGGGCTCGCCCGGCAATGCCGACTGGAAAACCGTCGGCGTCGACAAGGATGGCCAGCCGGTGGTGCCGACGGGCTCGATCGGCTTCCGCTGGCCGGACAAGGACAGTCCCGACCACGGCAAGTGGAACCTCGAGGAAAAATCCGGCGCCGGGCGCGATACCGCATTGCAACTGACGCAACTGGACCGGCGCGACGATGTCGCCGACGTGGCGTTCCCCTACTTCGGCGGCGTCACCAATCCACACTTCACCGCCAATTCGCAAGGCGCCGACGGCTTGCTCATCCGTCGCGTGCCGGTGCGCAAGCTCGCCACGAAACGCGGCGAAACGTTCGTCGCCACCGCGTTCGACCTGCTGTGCGCGCATTACGGGCTCGACCGCGGGCTCGGCGGCGAATGCGCGAAGAGTTACGACGACAACGTCGCGTACACGCCGGCGTGGCAGGAACCGATCACCGGCACGCCGGCCGCGAAGGTCATCGAAGTGGCACGCGGTTTCGCCCACAACGCCGAGAAGACCCGCGGCCGTTCGATGGTGATCATCGGCGCCGGCATGAACCACTGGTACCACCAGGACATGAACTACCGCAGCATCATCAATTTCCTGATGCTGTGCGGCACGGTCGGCGTGTCCGGCGGCGGCTGGGCCCATTACGTCGGCCAGGAAAAACTGCGTCCGCAGACGGGCTGGACGGCGCTGGCGTTCGCGCTGGACTGGGTGCGCCCGCCGCGGCACATGTGCGGCACTTCGTTCTTCTACGCGCATTCCGACCAATGGCGCTACGAGAAACTGGAAACCGCGGAGCAACTCTCGCCGCTGGCGGACCCCGCGCGCTACGGCCGCACCCTGATCGACTGCAACGTGCGCGCCGAACGCATGGGCTGGATGCCATCGGCGCCACAGCTCGACCGCAATCCGCTGGACGTGGCGCGCGACGCAGCGGTCGCCGGCAAGGACGCCAGGGAATACGTCGCCGCGGCGCTGAAGTCGGGCGACATCAAGATGGCCTGCGAGGACCCGGACAATCCGGCGAATTTTCCGCGCAACCTGTTCATCTGGCGCTCCAACCTGTTCGGTTCGTCCGGCAAGGGCCACGAATATTTCCTCAAGCACTTCCTCGGCACGCGCTGCGGCCTGCAGGGCAAGGACCTCGGCGAAGACGGCGGCGTCAAGCCCGAGGAAGTCGCATGGCGTGATCCGGCGCCGGAAGGAAAACTCGACCTCGTGGTGACGCTGGACTTCCGCATGTCCACCTCGTGCCTGTATTCCGACGTGGTGCTGCCCACGGCATCGTGGTACGAGAAGAACGACCTCAACACCACCGACATGCACCCGTTCATCCACCCGCTGTCGGCGGCGGTGGACCCGGTGTTCGAATCGAAGAGCGACTGGGAAATCTTCAAGGCGGTGGCGAAGAAATTTTCCGAGCTTGCCGAAGGCGTGCTGGGCGTCGAAAAGGACGTGGTGCTGGTGCCGATCCTGCACGACACCCGCGGCGAGATCGCGCAGGCGTTCGAGGTGCGCGACTGGAAGAAGGGCGAGTGCGAACTGACTCCCGGCGTCACCGCGCCCAACATCGTCACGGTCGAGCGCGACTATCCGGCCACGTACGCGCGCTACACCTCGCTGGGGCCGTTGATGGACAAGCTCGGCAACGGCGGCAAGGGCATCGCCTGGAACACCGAGCACGAGGTCAAGGGACTCGCGGCGCTCAACTACACCGTGGCCGACGGTCCGGCCAAGGGCCGTCCGCGCATCTTCAGCGACATCGACGCCGCCGAAACCATCATGTACCTGGCGCCGGAAACCAACGGCGAGGTGGCGGTGAAGGCGTGGGCGGCGCTGTCGAAGATCACCGGGCGCGACCACACCCACCTCGCGCGCGCCCGCGAGGACGAGAAGATCCGCTACCGCGACATCCAGGCGCAGCCGCGCAAGATCATCTCCTCGCCCACCTGGTCGGGCATCGAGAGCGAGCACGTCAGCTACAACGCCGGCTGGACCAACGTCAACGAACTGATCCCGTGGCGCACGCTCACCGGCCGCCAGCAGTTCTACCAGGACCACGCGTGGATGCGCGACTTCGGCGAAGGTTTCGCGCTGTACCGTCCGCCCGTCGACATGCACGCGACCGCGCCGCTGCTCGGCAGGAAGGACAACGGCCATCCGGAAGTGGTGTTGAACTTCATCACCCCGCACCAGAAGTGGGGCATCCACAGCACCTACACCGACAACCTGATCATGCTGACGCTCTCGCGCGGTGGCCCGATCGTGTGGATCTCGGAAGTGGATGCGAAGAAGGCCGGCCTCGTCGACAACGACTGGATCGAATGCTTCAACGCCAACGGCGCGCTGACCGCGCGCGCGGTGGTGAGCCAGCGGGTCAAGGAAGGGATGTGCCTGATGTACCACGCGCAGGAAAAGATCGTGAACGTTCCTGGCTCGCAGATCACCGGCCAGCGCGGCGGCATCCACAACTCGGTGACCCGCACGGTGGTCAAGCCCACCCACATGATCGGCGGCTACGCGCAGCTTTCCTACGGACTCAACTACTACGGCACCACCGGCGCCAACCGCGACTCGTTCGTGATCGTGCGCAAGCTGGCCAAGGTCGACTGGATGGACCGCGTGCAGCGCGCCGCGCGCGAACGGGAACTGGACACCAGGCTGGTGGAGGCACGCTGATGAAGATACGCGCACAAATCGCGATGGTGCTGAACCTCGACAAGTGCATCGGCTGCCACACCTGTTCGGTCACCTGCAAGAACGTGTGGACCTCGCGCAAGGGCATGGAATACGCGTGGTTCAACAACGTCGAGACCAAGCCCGGCATCGGTTATCCCAAGGATTGGGAAAACCAGGAACGCTGGAAAGGCGGTTGGGAACGCAAGGCCAACGGCAAGCTCGTGCCCAAACAGGGTGGCCGCTGGGCGGTGCTCGCGAAGATCTTCGCCAACCCGCACCTGCCGGAGATCGACGACTACTACGAGCCGTTCACCTTCGACTACGAAAACCTGCAGACCGCGCCTGAGCTCCCCACCGCGCCGGTGGCGCGGCCGATTTCGCTGGTCTCGGGCCGCACCATGGACAAGGTCGAGTGGGGTCCGAACTGGGAGGAGATCCTCGGCGGCGAGTTCGACAAACGCAGCAAGGATTACAACTTCGAAGCCGTGCAGAAGGACATCTACGGCCAGTTCGAAAACACCTTCATGATGTACCTGCCGCGCCTGTGCGAGCACTGCCTCAACCCGACCTGCGTGGCGTCGTGCCCATCCGGTTCGATCTACAAGCGCGAGGAAGACGGCATCGTCCTGATCGACCAGGACAAGTGCCGCGGCTGGCGGATGTGCGTGTCCGGCTGCCCGTACAAGAAGATCTATTACAACTGGGTTTCGGGCAAGGCCGAGAAATGCACGTTCTGCTACCCGCGCATCGAGGTGGGCCTGCCGACGGTGTGCTCGGAAACCTGCGTCGGCCGCATCCGTTATCTCGGCGTGCTGCTGTACGACGCCGATCGCATCAGCGAGGCCGCCGGCACGGAAAACCCGCAGGACCTTTACGCGGCACAACTCGACGTGTTCCTCGATCCGTTCGATCCGGAAATCCAGCGCCAGGCACTGGCCGATGGCATTCCCGCCGCATGGATCGAGTCGGCACAGAAATCGCCCGCGTACAAGATGGCGGTGGATTGGAAGATCGCGTTTCCGCTGCACCCGGAATACCGCACGCTGCCGATGGTCTGGTACGTGCCGCCGCTGTCGCCGATCAGTGCGCACGCCAATTCGGGCAACATCGACAACGCCGCGAACGGCCTGCCCGACGTCGGTTCGCTGCGCATCCCGGTGCGTTACCTCGCCAACCTTTTGACCGCCGGCAACGAGCCGCCGATCGTCGGCGCGCTGGAGCGCATGCTGGCGATGCGCGCGTGGTTCCGCGCGAAACAACTGGGCGAGACGCCCGATCCGGCGTTGCTGTCCAGCGTCGGCCTCGACGAAGCCACCGCCAACGACATGCACCGCTACCTCGCGATCGCCAACTACGAGGACCGTTTCGTGATCCCCACCGCGCACCGCGAGGAAGCCGAGAACGCCTACCAGTTGCGCGGCGGCTGCGGCTTCACCTTCGGCAACGGCTGCGACGGCATCGACGCCAAGGCCGGTCTGTTCGGCGGCAAGATGGGGCGTCGCAAGGTGATCCCGATCCGCGAACTGGACGACTCGCAGTAGCCCCTCATGCGCCACTGCGAAAAAACATCCTTCGTCATTCCGGGGCTGCCCGCGCATTTTTGCGGGCAGAACCCGACTGCGTTTGCAGGATTGCAAACGCGAACGCCGCAGGCGGTACGTAGCACGAGCGCCATGGATGGCGCGAGTCAATCCAGCCCTTCGTTTCTGATAGACGAAAAAATGGATTCCGGGTTCCGCGCTTCGCGCGGCCCCGGAATGACGACACAAGGTAGTTCAACACACCGGTCAGACTAGTCCATGTCCAAAAGTCCCGCCATGCTGCTGCGTGCGCTGTCGGCGCTGCTCGCCTATCCCGATGCCGAGCTGCGCGCGGCGTTGCCGGAAATCGTCGAGGCGATCCGTGACGCGCGCGCAGTCAACACGACGATGCGCAAAGACCTGGTCGCGCTGGCGGACGAGATCGCGTCCAGCGACGCACTGGAGGCCGAGGGCCGCTACGTCGACCTGTTCGACCGCGGCCGGCGCACCTCGCTGAACCTGTTCGAGCACGTGCACGGCGACGGCCGCCAACGCGGTCCCGCAATGCTGGAACTGAAGCAGCGTTATCTCGACGCGGGCATGGAACCGGTTGCCGACGAATTGCCGGACCACCTGCCGTTGCTGCTGGAATACCTCTCCTGCCGCGACGCCGGCGAAGTGCGCGACACCATCGGCGAGATCGCGCACATCCTGCGCGTGCTCGGCAACACGCTGCTGCAGCGGCACAGCCGCTACGCCGCGGTGATGGCCGCGCTGCTCGCGCTCGGCGGTGAAAAAGGGCTCGATGCAGAGGCACCCGTGCCGCCGGCCGAAGACCTCGACCAGGCGTGGGAAGAAAAGCCCGCGTTCGCGCCGCCCGAACCCAATCCGGCCGTCACGCCTGAACAATCCGTCCCATGATTCGCACGGAGATGCCACGATGACCCTGTCCGTACCCTTGAACTTCTTCCTGTTCGGCATCTATCCGTACATCTGCCTCGCGGTGCTGCTGCTCGGCAGCCTGGTCCGTTTCGACCGCGAACCGTATTCGTGGAAAAGCGATTCCTCGCAAACCCTGCAGAAGCGTGAGCTCAAGCTCGGTTCCAACCTGTTCCACTACGGCGTGCTGATCGTGATCCTGGGCCATTTCGTCGGTTTCCTGATGCCCGAACCGCTGGTGATGTGGCTGATGAGCCCGACCCAGCACCAGTTGCTCGCGATGGTGATCGGCGGCATCGCCGGCACGGTCGCGCTGATCGGCGCTTCGATCCTGATCCACCGTCGCCTCGCCTACCGGCGCATCCGCGGCAACAGCCGCAAGTGGGACATCACCATCATCGTCATGCTGTGGTTGCAGCTCGCGCTGGGCGTCGCGACCGTGCCGTTGTCGGCGCAGCACATGGATGGCGCGATGTTCGAACGGCTGGTCGCCTACGTGCAGGGCGTGCTGCTGTTCCGCCCGGGCAACGCGGCGTTGCTGCAGGGCACGCCGTGGGTGTACCAGCTGCACATCCTGCTCGGCTTCACGATCTTCCTGGTGTCGCCGTTCACGCGCATGGTGCACATCTGGAGCGGGGTCGGTTCCCTCGCCTACCTCGTGCGTCCCTACCAGTTGGTCCGCAAACGCGGCGGATCGGTGAACACATGAGCATCACCGTCAACGGCATCGCGGTCGATCCCGCCGACTGGCCGACCCCGCAACTCGCCGCGGTGCACGAACTGCTGCGCCAGCGCGCCAACGAACTCGGCTTCGCCGCCGAGAACGCCGGTGACGCCGACACCGAACGCGCAATCGAACGCACGCTGGCCGAGGAAGTGCGGGTGCCCGAACCGGCCGAGGAAGAATGCCGGCGCTGGTACGACGGCAACGCGAAGCGCTTCCGCAGCGGCGACCTGGTGTGCGCACGCCACATCCTGTTCCAGGTCACACCGGGCGCACCGGTCCCGGCGATCCGCGGACTCGCGGAAGCGATGCTGCACGAAATCCGGACCAATCCCGCGCTGTTCGGCGAACGCGCACGCGAACACTCCAACTGCCCCTCCGGCGCCAACGGCGGCAACCTCGGCCAACTGCAGCGCGGCGAAACCCTGCCGGAGTTCGACAAGGCGATCTTCGACGACGCCTCGATCGGGGTATTGCCCAAGCTCGTCACCACCCGGCATGGCTTCCACATCATCTCGGTGGACCAGCGCATCGAGGGCAAGCAACTTCCGTTCGACCTCGTGCGCGACGACGTGGCCGCGGAACTGCGACGCCGCAGCGAGGCGCGCGCGCTGTCGCAGTACGTGCGCGTGCTGGCCGGCAATGCCGAGATCGAAGGCGTCGACCTGGACGCCGCCGCCTCGCCGCTGGTGCAGTAACCCGCGTGCGGTCGGCGACGCTGGCGCAAGGATAATGACGCCATGAGCCAATCGGGTTCCGAGACCACCACGCCGGCAACGGGCGGCTTCATCGCGCACCTGCGCGCGTCGATCGAGACGATGTCGCCGGGTTACTTCAGCATGGTGATGGCGACCGGCATCCTGTCGATCGCCGCCCATCTGCTGGGCATCCCGCTCCTCGCGAAAGCGTTGTTCGCACTGAACGCCGTGTTGTTCGCAATCATCTGCGTGCTGGCGGTGGCGCGTGTCGCGTGGCACACGCGGCGCACGCTGGACGACCTGTTCGACCACTTGCAGGCGCCCGGATTCTTCACCTTCGTCGCGGCCTGCTCGATCCTCGGCAGCCAGACCCTGTTGATCGGCGGTGACGCACGCTTCGCGGCCGTGTTCGGCGTCGTGGCCTTGTTCGCGTGGGTGGGACTGACCTACACGATTTTCACCGTGCTGACGGTCAAGCAGCATAAACCGACACTCGATCACGGCATCAACGGCGGCTGGCTGCTGGCCGTCGTCGCGACGCAGTCGCTGGCGGTGCTCGCGGCGCAACTGGCGCCCGAAGTGCAGCAGCCGCTGCGGATGGAACTCAATTTCTTCGCGCTGTCGATGTGGCTGTGGGGCGGCATGCTGTACATCTGGATGATGTCGCTGATCTTCTACCGCTACACGTTCTTCCCGTTCTCGCCGGCGGACCTGTCGCCGCCGTACTGGATCAACATGGGCGCGATGGCGATCTCCACGCTGGCGGGATCGCTCTTGATCGAGAACACCCCGCACGCGCCGTTCCTCGGGTCGATGCTGCCGTTCCTGAAAGGCTTCACGGTGTTCTACTGGGCGACCGGAACGTGGTGGATCCCGATGCTGGCGGTGCTCGCGATCTGGCGCCACGGCGTCAAGCGCTTCCCGTTCACCTACGACCCGATGTACTGGGGCGCGGTGTTCCCGCTCGGCATGTACGCGGTGGCCACGCTGCGGATGATGCACGCGATGGAGCTGCCCTTCCTCGGCCTGTTGCCGCATTTCATGTTCGCGGTCGGCTGTGCGGCCTGGCTGGTCCTTTTCACCGGGCAGTTGCGTGCGCTCGGGCGCGACTGGCGGACCTACGCGCGCAGTTGAATCGATACGCGGGTGGCGGCGCGTATCAGGCCGCACCGCCCGAAGTCGCCGCGTGCACCTCGGCCCCTTGGCCGTCATGCACACGCACCGCAACCGGGATGCCGGCGCGCACGCTTTCGGTGACGATGCAGAAATCTTCGAACTGCGCCAAGGCGCGCTCGAAGTGCTGCAGATCGGCGGCCGTGTCGGCAAGCTGCACGTCCACCTCCATGCCCGCGATGCGCCAGCGCCCGCCCGCGTTGCGGGCCATCCGCGCACGCGCCCTGGCCTTGATCGGGCCGGGATTGTTGCGGAACTTGCGCAGCGCGAACAGCAGGCTCGCGGCCAGGCAGTTTGCGGTGGCCGCGAGCAACAGCCGCGCGGGATTGGGCCCGGCGTCGTGCCCCTGCGGTGGCGGCTCGTCGGTGGCGATGTCCTTCAGTTCGGTACCTTCGAAACGCACGCGAAACTCGAAATCCTCGACCTGTTCCAGGCTCACTTCGAAAGTCTGCTCTTCGCTCATGTCACGCCTCCAACGCTCTGGTCCGGAATGGGTGGCGGCACGCGCAAGGCCGGCGATCCGGTGCCCGCTCGCGCTCGCGCCTCAACCGCCGCACGCGCCGCAACACACGGAGGGTACCTGCTCGAGTTGCCTCCAGTCGACCGGATAGCCGGCCCGCGTGAGCAACGCGAGCAACTCGGGAGAACCCAGCTCGACCGCGACCCGAAGGCGTGCGCCGCCCGGATCGATATCGGCCACCGCCATCGGATCGATCGCGACGAGCGCATCGTTGATCGCATCGAGATCCGGTTTCACCCCATGGGTCTTGATGTGGAATTCCATGACGGCCTCATCCCGCGGACACGTCGGTATTGTCGCCGTCGCCGCCCGGAATCGGTTGATCATCGTCAAGTGCCCGGCGGACACCAGTCGCCGGTGGTCCCGGCAACCGGCGTGGATGCGCGCGTATTGACGTCGATCAACAAGCGGCACCCGCGCAACGCTACGGTTGGGGTCCCACTTGAGAACGGTGAACGTCATGTCCCGACCAGGCGCGCGCCACGGTATCGAGCGGCCCTCGCGGACTGCCTCGACCCCCGACTTGGGCTGGAGCCGGCGCCTGCGCGATGGCACGCTGGTTCGCATCCGGCCCATCGGCAAACAGGATGCCGAGTTGGAGCTGGAGTTCCTCAATCGCCTGTCGCCCGAGATGCGCAGCCTGCGTTTTCTCGGCCTGGTCCGGGAACCCGGCCCCGACGTGGCGCGCGGATTGACCGATCTCGACCCCCGGCGTGCGGCGGGTTTCATCGCCGTGGTTTCCGATGCAGGTCGTGACCAGCAGATCGGCGCCGCGCATTTTTTCGTCAGTCCGAAAGGCGACAGTTGCGATTGTTCGGTGACGGTGAGCGACGAGTGGCAAAAGCGCGGGGTCGGGTCATCGCTGATGCGAGTCTTGATCGAGGCGGCGCGGGAACGGGGCATCCGGCACCTGCGCGCCTTCGCCCCGGCGCATTCCGACGGCAGCCATCACCTTGCGGCACGCCTCGGCTTCAAGCGCCGCCTGGACCTGCACGACCCTGCCGTGGAGGCCTACCACCTCGAACTGGCATAGCCCACGCCCAGGCAGCGGCGGGATCCGGCATCGAGGTATTGCGGACGATCGGTGGCCAGGCTGCACGCGCCGATCGTGTCCATTTTTTTTGCCCTGCGCTAACGCCGTCGCCAGCCAACCCAGACCGGAAAACCATTTGCATCGCGCAGCGTCAACACTTCGTTGCCCTTCCTGACCTGCGCAGCGACGAGCGCGGGTTTGCCGTCGAACGTGATGCGTGATCCCTCGACTTCGATCTCGTCCTTCGGCGCGATCTTCACCGCCTGGTTTTCGATGTACCAGGCCGGGCCGAGGTGCACCGAGATCGTTTCCCTGGCGGTCTTCACTGTCAACCGAACGCCGTAATGCGTCCCCTGCATCATCCCTCCCTGCATCATGCCCGCCGGCGCGACCCTGTCGATCGACACCACCTCGCCGCGAACGGTTTCGACGGTCTTGACGTCGTACATACCCGTATACGCCATCCTCCCCATGCCACGACCCTGGGGTGAAGACGGTTGTTGTGCCATCGCACCGGCACCGCCGAACAGACCAAGCAGGGCTGCCGCGGCGACCATTGTCACGCGCTTTTTCATCGATTTCTCCTTCCGGGAAGACCCAGGAGGTTGCGCGGACGCAACCTCCGGACAAGGCCGATCACCTTGTCCGTCGATATTCAATCCCGATGCACACGCGCGGTGTTGACGAAGGTCAACGCGCCAGCCTGGACCACCCCGGTCCGACCGGTGCGCTTCAGCGACGGGTGCCCGCCGGGGTCACTCCACGGGAACGGCAAACCCGGGATCGTTGAACTCGCGGGCATGGCGCGCGAGTTCACTGCGGATCCCGGTGACGGCGTCGGTCCCGGCGGGGTTGGTCTTCAGCGCAGCCGCGTGATGCCGGGCGCGATCAAGCTGGCGCCAGCGTGACAGCCGGCAGGCGCAGCACGACGCGCGCGCCGCCGCGCGCGGAGCGTTCGATTGCAACGTCGCCGCCGTGCAGCACCGCGATTGCCTTCACGATGGACAGGCCGAGGCCGCTCCCGAGGCTGCCCTCGCCCCGCAGGAACCGTTCGCCCGCACGCGAAGCCTGTGCGTCGGGAATGCCGGGACCGTCATCTTCGACGCCGATTTCCACCTCGTCGCCACACCGGGTAACGGTAACGCCGACCTCGCCGTGCGGGCGGCCGTGCGCAATCGCGTTGTCCACCAGGTTGCCGAGCGCGATCGCCAGCAGGCCCTCGCTCGCCCGCACGGTCACCGCCGGGTCGGCCCGCAACGTCAGCACGATTGCGCGCGGCGCGGCGCGCTCGGCGGCGTTGGCCACCACCTCGCGCGCGAGCGCGGCGGCGTCCAGCGGCACGGCGTCGGGCAATTCGTCGAGCGATTCGACCCGCGCCAGGGTCAGCAATTGCCCGACCAACCGTTCCATGCGGACCAGGCCATCGCCCGCGCGCTCGAGGTGGCCACGACGGGCGGCTTCGTCCGGCACCGCCGCGGCAAGGTCGAGTTCCATCTGCGCGACGGCCAGCGGATGCCGCAGTTCGTGCGCGGCATCGGCGGTGAAGCGCCGCTCGCGCGCAAGCGTGTTGTCGAGGTTGGTGACCAGCGCGTCCAGTGCCCGGGTGAGCTGAAGCAGCTCCGCCGGCACATCGTCGCGGGTCAGCGTGGGCGTCCTGGCAGGCTGCGCGGCGATGGCCCGCGACACCCGGCGCAGCGGGGCCAGCCCGCCGCGCAAGCCCAGCCAGATCGCCAGTGGCAGCAGCAACAGCAACGCCGCGAGTGGCACCAACAACGCGCCCACGTGCGCGGTCAGCAACTGCTCGCGGTCGTGCAGCGGCGCGGCGACCTGGATCCAGTAGCGGCGCGTCGCATCCCAACGCTGGTACACCCGCCAACTGGCACCGTCATGGCGCACGGTCTGGAAATGTGGCTCATCGCCACCGGCAGGCGCGGCGGGAAGGGTGGAAGCATCCAGCAACAGGCGCCCCGCGCGATCGCGCACCACGATTTCGGGGCGCTGGTCTTCCTGCTGGCGATGGGCGCCGGATTTCCCGGGCTTCGAAGTCCTGTCGGGCAGCACCACCACGATTGCCAGGACGCTGGCGGCGGTACGCTGCAGTTCGCGGTCGAACATCTCGCCGGTTTCGTGCGCGGTGCGTTGCGCTAGCCACACGCCAGCGACGATCCACAGGACGACCACCGGCAACCCGATCAGCCACAGCAGGCGACCGCGCAGGGAAGGTCGCTTCACGACGCCTGCCCCTGCATGCCGGCAGGCGGATACAGCGCATAGCCGATTCCGCGCAGCGTGCGTATCCATTCGGGTCCGAGCTTGCGACGCAGGTGGTGGATGTGTACTTCGACCGCGTTGCTCGCGACTTCCTCACCCCAGCCGTACAACGCTTCCTCCAGTTGTTCGCGTGAAAGCGCTCGACCCGGACGCGCCGCCAACGCTTCCAGCAGGGCGTACTCGCGCGCCGACAGCTCCAGCGGAATGCCGCCGAGTCGTGCACTGCGCGCGCCGGGATCGAGGATGAGCGCACCGACCTGCTGCAGCGGCTCGGGGTTGCCCGCGGCACGGCGCAGCAGCGCCCGCACCCGCGCGGCCAGTTCGTCGAGGTGGACCGGTTTCACGACGTAGTCGTCGGCGCCGCTGTCGAGGCCCTGCACGCGGTCGTCCAACGCATCGCGCGCGGTCAACAGCAGCACCGGGGTGTGGTCGCCACGCCGGCGCAGGTCGCGAACGACTTCCACGCCGCTCATCCGCGGCAGGTTCCAGTCCAGCACGGCGGCTGCATAGCGCGTGTCGGTGAGCGCCTGCGCCGCGTGGCGGCCATCCTCGATCCAGTCCACCGCATGGCCGAGGTGGCGCAGGCCGTCGGCCAGGGCCTGGCCCAGCGCGCGGTCGTCTTCGGCCAGCAGGATTCGCATGCGCTCATGGTTCATGGCGGTTCGTCGCCGCGTCTTGATCTGCGACAACCGGAGCACGGCCGACGTGGGGCGGTCGTCCACTCGCGCCGTCTGCGGCCTCGACCGCACGCTTGCGCCCGTGCACCATCGCGGCGATGAGGTTCTCGCGGTAGTGAAGACTTTCGACCACAGCCGCCGCGACGTGCAGGCCGATCAATCCCAACAGGCTCCACGCCAGCACCGCGTGCAGGTCTTCCACCCACTCGACGCCCCAGAAGGCATCGAGGGTCTGCATCCAGCCGGTCACCCCGACCAGCACGACCGTGGCGAGCAGGCCCAGCATCATGATCCCGGCCGCGGGGTTGTGTCCGAGCCGGCGCCGCGAGGTTCCTGCCAATCGCTCGCGCAGGTACGCGCGGACCGCGCGCGGTCCGCGCACCCAATCCCGGAAACGCGCATGCGGAGATCCGACGAACCCCCATGCAACGCGGGTCGCGACCAGCCCCAGCGCGAGGTAACCGAGCACGCGATGCGCAGTGTCGCCGTCCTCCACGAGGTAGGCACCAAAGATGCAAGCGGCCAGCGACCAGTGCAACAGGCGCACCAGCGGGTCCCACACCTTCACGGATGCGGGCGCGCGGCCGGCCTCCGTGCCGACCGCCGCGCGAAGCCTGGCGTTCATCGCGATTCCCTTCAATTGCTGCGTTGCTTGACGATGCGGCCGTCGGTCGGGTCGAAGTAGATCTCGACCTTGTTGCCGGCCTTGTCCTTGCCGTAGATTTCGTAGCAGGTGCCCGACACCAGGAACCGATCGATGGTGTAGCCCTGCTTGACGAGGCGGTCCTTCAGGTCCTGCTGCGGCATCCATTGGCTCTGCGGTGCCTTGGTGCAGGGCGGCGCGGCGAAGACGCCGGCCGAGAACAGCGCTGCCGCGCCGGCAAGTGCGAGGGTGGCGAGGGTTTTCATGTTGCGTGACTCCGATGGCGTGGGCGGCTTGCCCACGGCACGCATTGCAGCGAAGTCGGCTTATGTGATCCTTAAACCACCGCGGTGGCGCATGGGGAAAATCGTGAGCCGATCACCGGCAACGCGCCCAATCAGCCTTGCTGGTGGAAATGCTGCACGAAGCGCTTGCGAAAACTCCGATGGCACCCCATGCAACCTTGCTGCACCTTGGCAAAGGCACCAATGACCGCCTCACCATCGCCTTGCGCGGCGGCCTCGCCCATGCTCACGGCGGCGGCGTGGACTTGACCGTCGAGCGACGCCTCGTGCGCCGGGGGCGGCGAGCCGCTGGGTCGATCAGCTTGGTCTTTGTCGTCACGCGATACGAGTGCCGGCAAGCTTGGCGGCGCAAACCATGTACAAATGGGCTTCCGACAATCAGTCAGGCTGCTCCACGTTGAGCTGGAGGATCCGGCGTCGCACCCGTTGTTCCTCGGCAGGACTGATCAGGCCTTCGTCGAGCAGCTCCTGCAACACCTGGAGCTGGCGCAGGCGCCGTTGCGGAACCGCGCTCGACGGTTCCAGTGGTGGTGGGGCGGCCAGCGCATGCGGTTCCGGCGCCGGCGCCGCGGTACGGGATTGAACCATGGCGGCATCGCAGTCGAGGCGCAGCTGCAGGCCCTGTTTGATGTCGGTCTGGGTCACCCGGTGGCGCAACGGCTCGCATCCCGTGTGCCGCAGCACGACCATGCCGTACATGTCCTCGCGGGCATCCGGATAATCGTTGGGATAGATGTCGCGTTCGCTGACGATCAGCGGCGTGGTGCCGGCGCGGCCACCAATCAGTTCGACCTCGGCTGCCGAAGGCGTGGATGCAATCCGCAGCGAAACACCCCCCACCGACTGCGCCTCGGCATGGTTCGGGATCGCGAGCACCATTGCAAGTGCAGGCCCGGCTGCCCACGCCATTTTCGCGCGCGTGATCATGTGCATCTCAGAACGCGGTGTCGAAGCCGAACAGGATGTAGTTTTCCTTGTTCAGATGGCCAGTGAAGTACGGGCCGGTTGGCTTGGCCTTGCCGAGGAAATCGAAATTGACTTCGATGATTCCCTTGACGTTGCGCATGAAGTAATAGGACGACGTCAGGCTCAGGCTGTTCATGGCAATGCCTTCGTAGATGGTGTCGCTGTGCGCGAAGTCGCCGGCGCTGTCGTGGTTGTAGAGCGCCGAGAATGCCCAGCGCTCGTTGGGAATCCAGTCCACGCCGGCAAACCCGCCGCGCCAGCGGTACGTGCGTGCCGGATCGGCGTCGAGGAACCCGTCCCACGTATTCCACAGGTACTGGGCGTACCAGTGGAGGTCGGTGCCGATTTGCCCCGAGGCATCGAGGCCGACGACGCGCTTGTCGGTGTTTCTCTGGCTGCTGGCGATGCCGGCGGGACCGGTTGCGCCACGCTGCTTGCCGGAGGCCCCGAACAACCCCACCGCAACCGGCCCGATGTCGCTGCCGACCCGCCCGAACACGGTCTTGGAGCTGTCGTTGTCGAACATCTTGTCGGCGCGGCCGAAGCCGGGACTGTTGATGCTGAAATTCTGGTGGATGCCGTTGCCGTTGGTGAACCCGAGGTCCAGCGAGACCCGCCCGATCCCGCGATCGAACAGCACGCCGCGGTCGTAGGTGATCCCGGCCATGCGATAGGCCATGAAATCCTGGAACGGCAGGCGCACCTCACGCGGGAACATCAGGTCGGACAGCTGGAACTGGCCGAGCATCATGCCGATGCCGCTGCCGAAGATGTTGGCGTGGCGGAACCATGCATCCTCGACCACCGTCTCGCCGTTGCCCCCCTTTTCGGCAAGGATCGCGTAGAAGTAGTAGCTGATGTTCTCGCTCAGCGGCGAACTGGACAGGATCTTGATCAGGTAGGGCGACTGGAAATCCGTCGCCGCTTCCTGCCGGGCGCCGGTGATGGGATCGATCGCGCCGGCCTGCCGCGCCTGCACGTACGCCTGCGCGCGTACCGCGATCGGCACGTGATCCGGCAGCGCCAGGCGCGAATCGCCGAGTTGGTCGGCGGTTTCCTTCCAGTTCGGCATGCGCATGTTGCTGCTTGCGAAATGTTCGCCGAACTTGTTGAGGCGCGGGAATGCCGAATGGCAGGCCGCGCAGCTCAGGTCGTAGCGGCGCGCGAATTCGGGCATGGCCCAAGCCGGCGGTGCGGACAGCGCCAGCAGCAACACGGCGCCTCCCGCGAACGCTCCGGCACGGGCGATCGCCGAGAACATCCGGACAATGATTCGACTGGACATGCCTTCGCCTCCCCACCATCCGCGATCACATGCGGCCCGCCCGGCGGCGCATGACTGCTCCCGGCGGAATCCTTGTATGGATTGGTGTAATGGCGTTCGGGCGAGGCAACTTGATCCTCGTCAACAAAACCGGCGAAACGCGGACGGGTCCGCTGCCGCAGCGTGCCGTTCTCAGGCCGGCCGTGCTCGGTTGCCGCGCGTCAGCCACGCGTAGTACAGCAGCGGGATCACCAGCAGGGTCAGCACCGTGGACACGAGGATGCCGAAGATCAACGACACCGCGAGCCCCTGGAAAATCGGATCGTCGAGGATGAAGAAGCCGCCGATCATCGCCGCCAGCGCGGTCAGCGCGATCGGCTTGGCGCGCACCGCGGCGGCTTCGATCACGGCGTCGGCGAGCGCACGGCCTTTCGCCAGTTCCAGGTCGATGAAATCGATCAGCAGGATCGAATTACGCACGATGATCCCGGCCAGCGCGATCATCCCGATCATCGACGTCGCCGTGAACTGCGCCCCCAGCAACGCGTGTCCGGGCATCACGCCGATCACCGTGAGCGGGATCGGCGCCATGATGATCAGCGGCACCATGTAACGCTTGAAGTGGCCGACCACCAGCAGGTAGATCAACACCAGCCCGGCCGCATAGGCGATGCCCATGTCGCGAAAGGTCTCGTAGGTGATCTGCCACTCGCCGTCCCATTTCACCGCGTAGCCGGCCGGGTCCACCGGCTGGCGGACGAAGTTCTGGGACAGGTGGTAACCGTCCACCGTCCCGCGGCGGAGCTTCGACACCATCGCGAACATGCCATACAACGGGCTGTCGGTGCGGCCCGCGTCGTCGCCCGTCACGTAGGTGTAGGGCAGCAGGTCCTTGTGGTAGATCGCCTTCTCCCAATCCGCCTGGTGCATGGTCACCACGGCCGACAACGGCACCAGCGCGCCGTCGCGCGCACGCACGCGCAACGACAGCAATTGATCGAGCGAGGCCTGGTCGCCCGCCGGCAGGCGCAGCCGCACCGGCACCGGATAACGCGCGCGGCCGTCCATCAGGTACGTGGCGTCATCGCCGGAAAGCGCGACGCGCAAAGTCTCGGCGATGCCGGCCTGGCTCAACCCGAGGCGTGCGGCGCGCGCGCGATCGACCACCGCCACCGCGCGCGGCGAATCGGCCTCGACGCTGCTGTCGATGTCGACGATGTCCGGATCGGAACGGAAATCCTTTTCCAGTCCGAACGCAAGCTTGCGCAGGGTTGAATAATCCGGACCATAGATCTCGGCCACGATCGGCGCCAGCACCGGCGGCCCCGGCGGCACTTCGACCACCTTGACCGACGCGCCGTAGCGATCGCCGATCTTCGCCAGCATCGGCCGCACCGCCAGCGCGATCTCGTGGCTCTGGCGCTTGCGATCCTTCTTGTCGACGAGGTTCACCTGCAGGTCGCCGTCGATCGGCCCCGAGCGCAGGTAGTACTGGCGCACCAGCCCGTTGAAGGTAATCGGTGCAGCGGTGCCCGCATAACCCTGGTAGTTCATCACCTCGGGCACGCGATCCAGCGCGTGCGCCAATCCGGTCAGCAACTGGTTGGTGGTCTGCAGCGTGCTGCCTTCGGGCATGTCCACCACCACCTGGAATTCCGACTTGTTGTCGAACGGCAGCATCTTCAGTACCACCGCCTTGACCACCACCAGGCCGACCGCGGCCAACACCAGCACGCCCATCGACGTGAACAGCAGGCGCCGCCGTCGCGGCGCGTGTCCTCCGCCGAGGAACGGCGTCATCAACCGCCTGAACAGGCGCAACAGGCGCGTTTCGCGCGGGCCGTCTTCATGTTCCGCCGGCGATGCGTGGCGATGCACCAGTTTCAACGCCAGCCACGGCGTCACCACCAGCGCGACCGCCAGCGACAGCAGCATGCCGGCCGACGCGTTGATCGGGATCGGCCGCATGTACGGACCCATCAATCCCGTCACGAACGCCATCGGCAACAGCGCCGCGATCACGGTGAAGGTGGCGAGGATGGTCGGGCCGCCGACTTCGCTCACGGCTTCCGGAATCGCTTCGCGCAGCTTGCGTCCGCCCAGCGCCATGTGCCGATGGATGTTCTCCACCACCACGATCGCGTCATCGACTAGGATGCCGATCGAGAAAATCAGCGCGAACAGCGAGACGCGGTTGATGGTGAAGCCCATCGCCCACGACGCGAACAGTGTCAGCATCAGCGTGATGACCACCGCGCTGCCCACGACGATGGCCTCGCGCCAGCCGAGCGTCAGCAACACCAGCAGCACCACCGAAAGCGTGGCGAACAACAGCTTGTGCATCAGCAGGTCGGCCTTGGCGGTCGAGGTTTCGCCGTAATCGCGGGTCACCACCACGTGCACGCCGGCCGGGATCACCACGCCCTCCAACGCATGGAGGCGATGCCGGATCGCCTGCGTGATGTCGGCGGCATTTGTGCCCGAAAGTTTGGTGACGGCCATCGTCACCGCCGGCGCCACGCCGGTCGCGGGGCCGCCCCTGCCGGGCGGCGTACCGAACCAGACGTATCGGTCAGGAAGATCGGCCCCGCCCCGGATCGTGGCGACGTCGGACAGGAATACCGGCTGGCCGCCCTTCAGGCCGATCACCAGCTGCGATATTTCATCCGCGCCGGCGAGGAACGTACCGGCCGTCACCGGGACGTCGCGATCCTCCGCGACGCGATCGCCAGCCTGGGTCACCACGTTGGCCGCCTGCAACGACTGCGCGAGGTCATCGACCGCCATGCCGTAGGCCGCGAGTTTCGTCGGATCGACCTGCACCACCACCGCGCGGTCGGACGCACCCAGCGTGTACACGTCGCGGGTGCCGGGGATGTGCTTGAGGTCGGTTTCCAGCGTGTGCGCGACCTCGGCGAGATCGGTCGGCCCGCGCGAGGGATCGTCGGTCCACAGCGTCAACGCCAGCACCGGCACGTCGTCGATGCCCATCGCGCGCACCATCGGCTGGCCGACGCCGAGGGTCGGCGGCCACAGGTCGCGGTTCTGGAAGACCTGGTTGTACAGGCGCACCAGCGCGGTCTGGCGCGGCACGCCGACCTTGAATTCGACCGTCAGCAGCGCCACGCCGGGGCGGCTCACCGAATACACGTGCTTGATGCCGTCGATGCCGGCCAGCTTTTGTTCCAACGGCGAGGCCACCAGGTTCTCGACGTCGTGCACGTCCGCGCCCGGGAACGGCACGACCACGTTGGCCATGGTCACGTCGATCTGCGGCTCTTCCTCGCGCGGCGTGATCAGCAGCGCGGTGAATCCGATCAGCAGCGCCGCCAACGCCAGGATCGGCGTCAGCGGATGGTCCTGGAACACGCGCGCGACGCGTCCCGCGAAACCCAGCCGCGATGCGTTCACGGCGACGCGGTCCCGTCGTGCCGCTTCACCAGATACAGCGCGGCGGCCTCGGGATCGCGCGCGACGCGGTCGCCCGGTGCAAGCCCGGCCAGCACCTCCACCTTGTCGCCGAAGCGATGCCCCAGCCGCAACTGGCGCAGGCCCACGGAATGGTCGGCGCCGACCACGTACACGGCGCTCAGTTCGCCACGCCGGACCAGCGCGGGGACCGGCACCAGCAAACGCGTCGCCGCGCCGACCTCGAACGCCACCTTGACCGTCATGCCGGGGTACAAGCCGCTGCCGCCGGCCGGCAACTCGACCCGCACCCGCAAGGAGTGCGTCGAAGGGTCGGCGTAGGGAAACACGATGACCCTGGCGGCCTGCAATCGCCTGCCGTCATCCAGCACCACGCTCGCACGCTGCGAAGCACGGATCGCATCGACGGCACCTTGCGGCACCACCACGTCCACGCGCAAGGCATCCAGCGCTGCCAGCGCGATCAGGGACTGCGGCGTCGGCGGTCCGGACTGCACCGCCTCGCCCACGTGCACGAACCGCCGCGTGACAACGCCGTCGAACGGCGCCCGCACCACGGTGTAATCGGCCTGCTGGCCCGCCGAGCGCAGGTTCGCCTCGGCCGCGGCCAGCGCCGCGCGCGCGGCGTCGCGGCGGGCGGTCGCGGCGTCCAGTTGGGCGCGCGCCATCAAGCCACGCTGGACGATTTCATCGACGCGTTTCCAGTTGGCTTCGGCGTCGCGGACTTCGGCGCGCGCCGACGCCACCACGGCCTGCGCGCCACGCCTGCCGGACTGTTGCTCGACATCGCTGAAACGCACCAGCACGTCGCCTTTCGCGACGTGGTCGCCGACATCGAAAGGCAACGCGAGCACGCGCGCATTGGTTTGCGCGGCGATCGTGGTTTCGTCCACCGCCTCGACCACGCCATCCCAAACCTGCTCGCGCGCGGCCTGCACCGGAGCCACCACGAGTGTCGCGATCGGCGGCGGCTGCGGCGGCGACTCGTGCCTGGAGGTGCCGCAGGCGGCGAGCCATGCGGACATCAGGAGCAGCGCGCCCGAACGCGCGAGGGACGCGCCGCGCGCTTGCATTACTTCGCCTCGTCGATCATGCGCCGGGTGGACTCGCCGACGCCGCGCGCGATCGCATCGAGTGCGGGGTCATCCGAAAGCACGCCGAGCATCCGCTCCGGTTCGATCATGCCGATGCGGGTTTCGCCAGCTTCGGTGTACACCGAAATGCGGCACGGCAGGACCATGTTGAGGCGCAGGTCCGAGCCGATGACCTTGGCGGCCTGGCGCGGATTGCACACCTCGAACACCTTGCATTCGCCCTCGAACGGCTGGCCCTTGCTGCGCAGCGTCGCGCCGATGTCGTGCACGTGCAGCACGCCGAATTGGTGGCGCCTGACCGCGGCATCGAGGTCGGTCACGGCCTGGTCGAACGGCTTGCCGGACTTCACGGTGTAGTACATGTCGGTTGCGGGTTGCACGTTACGCTCCTGCCGGGTCATTTCGGGAATGCACTGCCCGGCTGCAGGCCGAGCTTCTTGAGGATGCGCGCCAGCGGGCAGAACCCGGTGAACGAAGCCTGCAGCAGGTTCACGCCGACGAACAGCGCCAGCAACAGCCACAACGGCGAGAAGTAGTGCGCCAGGCCCAGGCTGATGATCACCATGCTGCCGGCGAAACGCATCACCATGCGATCGATGTTCATGTCATTGCCTCCGTGGAGTCAGGGGTTGCGGCTGCGCGCCGGCGCGCCGTCCGCGCGCGCGCCACGGCAACATGCGCGAGAGGGTGTCATCGCCCATGAAGTAGTGGTGGAACAACGCCGCCGCCGCGTGCAGTCCGATCAGGTAGTAGCCGATCGTGCCGATGGTTTCGTGGATTTCCTCGAAGTTCTCCGCCAGCGCCTCGTTCGGTGCGATCAACGCCGGCAGGTGCAGGCCGAAGAACGGAACGGGTTCGCCGTCCGCGCCCAACGCGAGCCAGCCGAGCAGCGGCATCGCGATCATGAATGCGTACAGCGCCACGTACATCGCCTTCGCCAGCCAGAGCATCCAGGCGGCCGGCGCCGGGGTGATGGGCGGGGCGCGGAACACCAGGCGCAACACCAACCGCACCGCGACCATGCCGAGCACCGTCAGGCCCAGCATGAAGTGCCAGGTCTCCATCGCCTCGTGCGCAGCGGTGCCTTTCGGGAAGATCCCGCGCAACTCGATCAGCGCATACACCGCGACCAGCAGCGCCAGCGTCAGCCAATGCGCGCCGATCGACAATGCGTGGTAGCGATTTTTGGAACGGGTCATGGTTGCTCCATTGCGTGCGTGGAAGACGCGGCCGCGCGGGTCGGTCAGGCAACCTTCTTTTCGGGCTTCAGCCGGCTGATGCCGAAGGCCTTGAGGATGTATTTCTCGTAAGCCGGATCGGCCTTGCCCTTGCGCATCTTGCGCAGGAAGTATTTCTCGTAGGCCACCTTGGCCAGGTGCACCCACTTGCCGGTCATGGTCTTGGTCACGTTGCGCGGCGGGATCTGCGGCAGCGCCACGAAGGCGAAACCGCTGTCGCCCATGTCGGCCAGGCACAGCGCGTTCCAGGTCGCGGTGGCCTTGGCGGGCTTGCCGGCCAGTTCGTCGCGCAGGTTCTCGCCGATGGCCTCGACCATCGATTCGATCATCAATCCGGTCTTGGGCACGCCGGTCGGCACCGGCGTCGCCTCCAGCGGCGGGATCGCCACGCATACGCCGGCCGCGAAGATCTCGGGATATTTCGTGTTGCGCTGGTGTTCGTCGATGAAGACGAACCCGCCGGGATTCACCAACCCCTCGACGCCCTGCACCGCCTCGACGCCGGCGAAGCCCGGGATCAGCATCGAATACGCGAACGGCAGCTCGTGCGTCCGCGCAACCTTGCCGTCGCGATCGAGTTCTTCCAGGTGCACCTTGCCGTCCTCGACCGAGGTCACGCGACTGTTGGTGATCCACTTGATGTGGCGTTGCCGCAGTTCCGACTCCAGGATGCCTTCGGAATCGCCGATGCCGCCGAGTCCCATGTGGCCGATGTAGGGTTCGGACGTGATGAACGTCATCGGCACGCGGTCGCGCAGCTTGCGCCGGCGCAGGTCGGTATCCAGGATCATCGCGAATTCGTAGGCGGGTCCGAAGCAGCTCGCGCCCTGCACCGCGCCCACCACGATCGGGCCGGGATGGTCCAGGAACTTCTGGTAGGCCTGCCACGCCGTTTCCGCGTGCGGGCCGGTGCAGATCGACTGGGTGAAACCGTCCGGGCCGCTGCCCGGCACGCGTTCGAAGGCCAGCCGCGGTCCGGTGGTGATCACCAGGTAGTCGTAGTCGATGCTGTTGCCGTCGACGAGATCGACGCGCCTGGCCTCGGGCACCACCTTTTTTGCCGCGACCGGCACGAAGCGGATGTCGTGGTCTTCGAGCGGGCGGGTGACGTCCAGCCGGATGTCGCCGGGCTTGCGCCAGCCCGCCGCCACCCACGGATTGGAGGGCGTGAAGTTGAACATCGGCCCTTCGCCGATCACCGTAATCGAATGCTGCTTGCCCAGCAGCGAGCGGATTCCATAGGCGGCGCTCATGCCGCCCAATCCCGCACCCAGTATCACGATGGAAGCCATGATCGATCCTCCGCGTTGTCCGGCATGCGACGCGCCCGATTGCCCAGCCGCACCGGCTTTCATGAATATTAGTTTTATCTAATTTAGATGAAGGTTAATTAGCAAACGGTATAATGTCAACCGTTTCCCGAGAACGGAAGGCGTGCCAGACCATGAACCGCAAGGCCAACTTCGATCCCGACGCGATGCAGGCCAACGCGGACGACGCCGCGCGCCTGCTGAGGGTGCTGGCCAACGAACAGCGCTTGCGCATCCTGTGCCTGCTCGTGGTCGGCGAACTCACCGTCGGCCAGATCAACGACCGGTTGCCCGAACTCAGCCAATCGGCGTTGTCCCAGCACCTCGCCAGGCTGCGCGACGAAAACATGGTGTCCACCCGGCGCGAGGCGCAAAGCGTGTGGTATTCGCTGCCCGAAGGCCCGGCGCAGGCGATCATCGCCACCCTGCACGGCATCTATTGCGCGCCGCGAAAATCCGTGCGGCGCGCGTCGCGCGGGTGACGGACTGGCGCCAGCCACGTGTCCGGCAACGGAACGCTCGATTGGGCGACCTGCAATCATGCTTGCGACGACCTGCTGCGTCCGCACGCGGTATCCGGACGGCATTGTGATTTCACCGCGGGTATCGCGGGTGCAGGTTGATCCCCATCAACTCGAACGGACTTCGCCGCTTCGCGACGCGTCGGGCTACACCCAGCCGCGCAGCCTTGCGGCCAGGTAGGGAGCGATGGCCGTGATCAGGAGCACCACGGGCCAGAGGTTGCCTTGCTTGAACAGGTACGCCTCGAACAGCAGATGCATCGGCTTGTGTTGAAGCAAGCCAAGTACCAGGTCGAAGGCCAGGGTCAGGACGAACCAGCCCAGCCCGATCGCGATCCACTGCGACGCCCGCCGCGCGCCCAGCCAGGGCACGCTGCCGAAGGCAACCAGCAACACCAGCAACGCCAGGATCACGCCGCTGAGGGTCAGGCCCTGCACCTTGCCCAGCCGCGGGATCAGCACGAGTTCGCGCAGCGCTGCGTTGGAGAAGGCCAATCCCAGGATGAGCATCCAGACGGCCAACGCCCTCAAGGCAAGCCACACCGTCACGGACTTCTCCTCACACGCTTCGCGCGTAGCGCGGCTGCAGCGGTTGCGTTTCGCGCGACAGATACGCATCGAAACACATCGCCACGTTCCGGAGCAAAAGCCGGCCGCGCGAAGTGACGCGCAGCGTTTCCGGATCCAGTTCCACCAGCCCGTCGGTTTCGAGTTGCCGCAGGCGTTCCAGTTCCTCCGCGAAACAAGCGGCGAACACGATCCCGTGGCGCTCGCCGAACGCGTGCATGTCCAGCACGCCGTGGCACATCAATTCGTTGATCGCGGCGCGCCGGACCACGTCGTCGGCATCGAGCGCGATGCCGCGCGCCACTGGCAGGCGGCCATTGTCCAGCGCCAGGTAATAGCCGGGCAGGTCGCGCGCGTTCTGGCTGTAGCTGTCGCCGATGCGGCCGATCGCGCTCATGCCCAACCCGACGATGTCGCAGTCGCCCTGCGTGGAGTAGCCCTGGAAATTCCGCTGCAGCGTGCCCTGCCTTTGCGCCCGCACCAGTTCATCATCGGGACGCGCGAAGTGGTCCATGCCGATGTACACGTAGCCCGCACCGCAAAGCTTTTCCACCGCAAGCCCGAACAGGCGCAGCCGCATGGCGGCATCCGGCAAGTCGGCGGCGTCGATCTGCCGCTGCGCCTTGAACAGGCGCGGCAGGTGCGCGTAGCCGTACACGGCCACGCGATCCGGCGCGAGGCCGAGCACCTGATCAAGCGTCTGGCCAAACCCGGCCAGGGTCTGCCGGGGCAGGCCATAGATCAAGTCGAGGTTGACCGAATCGAAATCGGCCGCACGCGCGGCCTCGAGCACCTCGAAGGTCTGCGCCACCGTCTGCACGCGATTGACCGCCGCCTGCACGACGGGATCGAAATCCTGCACGCCGATCGAAATGCGGTTGAAGCCCAGTGCGCCGAGCTCGCACACGTAATCGAAATCGGCGAAGCGCGGATCCACCTCGATGCCTGCCTCGACCCCGCCGCGATCCTTCGCGAACCGGAAATGCTCTCCCAGTTCGCGCATCAGATCGCCGAGGCGCGGGATGTCCAGGAAGTTCGGCGTGCCGCCGCCGAAGTGCAGTTGCCGCACGGTGCGCCCGGCATCGAACAACGGCGCCGTCATCGCGATTTCGCGCTGCAGGTATTCGAGGTACTGGTCGGCCCTGCGCACGTCGCGCGTGATCACGCGCGTGCAGCCGCAATAGAAGCACGGGCTCCAGCAGAAAGGCATGTGCACGTACAGCGACAGCGGCGCACCGGTCTCGTTCGAAGCCACGGCGGCCTCGCGCAGTTGCGCTTCGCCGAATCCGGCATGGAACTGCGGCGCGGTCGGATAACTGGTGTAGCGCGGCGCCGGCACGTCGTAGCGCGCCATCAGCGAGGGATCGAATTCGACGGACCCGGGGATCGTGTGCATGCCGCCAGTCTGCGCGTCGACGGGCCCGGGGCCTTGACCAGAATCAACCCGGCCGCGGGAAGCCTCCCGGGAGTACCGTCAGTCGTCGCTGGCGACCGCCGCCCAGTCGCGTTCGTCGTCCGCGTGCACTTCCAGCCACATCGCGTTGAGGATGCCGAAGCAACACGCGAGGCCCACGCCGAGCAACCATACGAAGTACCACATCGCGCAACCTCCCGTTCCGATCGCTGACGGTTCAATATCTTCCGGCCTTGCCCGAATCCACCGGCCAGAATTTCAATCCTTCGGGGCCGCGGCGGACAAGCCGCACCAGCAGGATCGCGCCTGCCACAAGGAGTCCCGTGATGGTGAGACACGCCACGGTGCCGATGATCATGTCCGCGCGGCTGGTGTGGATCTGCGTCACCGGCAACACGCCGTCGATGATCCATGGACCGCGTCCGGCTTCGCTCACGATCCAGCCCAGCGCCCCTGCGATCCACGGCACCGGCAAGCTCCATGCCGCCACGCGCAGGAACCAGCGTCTGTCCAGCCTGCGCTTCGACGCCAGCCAGAACGCGCAGCCGAACAGCACGATGGCATACACGCCGAGCAACGCCATGCCGCGGAAGGTCCAGAACAGCAGCGGCACGTCCGGGATCGTGTCCCGCGCGGCGGCGGCCATCAGCGCGTCGCTTGCATGCGCGGGATGCGCGGTGTGCCGCAGCAGCAGCAATCCATAGCCGAGATTGGACGTGTCTTCGAGGTCGAAGACGAGGTCGCCCGCGCCACCCGGATTGGCCCACGGCGTGTCCATCACGGTGAATGCCGCGACACCGTCGTGGATGCGCGCCATGTTCACCGCCTCGAGTTCATCGAGGCCAGGGACCGCCTTCCTCCACGAATGGGTGGCACCCAGCCCCAGCGCCCACGGCACGTCCACCGCCGCGCGGGTGATGCGCTGGCGACTGTCCGGGATCCCGAAAATCGTGAAGGGCGCCGGCGCGGCCTGCGTATGCCACTCGGCGGCGATCGCGGCGATCTGCATCTGCTGGCCGGACGACTCGGCATAGCCGCGGTGGTCGCCGAGCAGCGCCAGCGAGAGCGCGGCGGCCAATCCGAAGCTTGCCGCCACGGTCAACGACCGGCGCGCGATCTGCATGTTGCGGCGACGCAGCAGATACCACGCCGAAATCGAAAGCACCAGGGTTGCCGCGGTGAGATAGCACGCGCCGATCAGGTGCACGAACCTCGACTGCGCGGCGGAGTTCAGCAGCACCGCCGGCACGTCGTAGATCCAGACTTGCAGGCTGCCTGCATCGAGGTCCACGCCCGCCGGGTTGTCCAGCAAACCGAATCCGATCGCGACCTTCAGCACCACGAACCCGAACAACGGCACCCACAGCCAGGTGACCAGCAGGTGTTGCACCCTGCCGAGGCTCCACCAATCGCGGAACCAGTTCCAGACCAGCAATCCGAAGGCGAGCGCGAACGGCGCGAACAACACGATCAACCACGGGCCGGGCATGCCGTGGATGTGCCTGGTGAATCGGCCCGGATCCGCGGCGTACAGGATCGCCAGCACGATCGAACCGATTGCCCACATCAGCAGGACGACCCCGAACAGCCTGCCCCAGAAGCGGGCGATCTGTTTCCAGATTTCCCGCCCGGTCATCACGTACACGCTCTCGACGATCGCGATGATCGGCGGCAATCCCGCCGCCAACGGCAGCAGGGTCGCGCAGTACAAGGCCACGAGGTGCGGCCACAGTGCTGAAACCTGGAATCCGGACGGCGGGATCATCGCGATGACTCAAGCCTGTCGGCTGTCGTGTGCATGGGCCACCATCAGCGCACCACCAGCACGCAAATGCCGGTGTGGTTCAAGACTTGCTGCGTCTGGCTGCCCAACACCAGCCTTGCAATGCCGCGCCGGCCATGCGACGCCATCACGATCAAGTCGCAACGGGCTCGTTGCGCCGCCGTCACGATCGCTTCGTGGGGGTGCTCGCTTCGTTTCACGAACGTGTCGCACGGGACCCCCGCGAGCTCGGCTTCACGCTGCAATGGCGCGAACAACTTGTCCGCGTGCGCCTGCGCAAGAACCCGCAGTTCCGCGGGCGGCGGCTCCAGCAATTCCTCGACGATGCCGGCGCGATTGAATTCCATCATCGCGTGAAACCCCGTCACCCGGGCTCCGATTTTCCGCGCGAGGGCGACGCCCACTTCGATCGCGCGGCGCGAACCCGGGTCGTCGTCGATCGGAATCAGGATATGGGTAAACATGCCCGGCGACTCCCTGGGCCGCGCGCCCTCCCTGGTGCGCGGCCCGAACACGTTGAACCGATCGCGACTCAGGCCGCGATCGTGGTCTGGTCCACCACGTTGCGAACCCCGGGGGCGCGCCACGCGGCCAGGCGCGCCGCTTTCCGCTCGCTCGAGGAATCCAGTTGCCCGCAAAGGGTCACGGTGCCGCCATTCACCAGCACCGCAATGTCCCTGGCGCGCCGGAAGGATCGCCTGCGCAGCGCCGCTTCGATCTGGCGCGTGACGTCGCGAGGTTCGACCCCCGGCTTGATTTCAATCAGGTTGACCAGGCCCGTGATGCCCACGAGGTTGCGCATGGCGGATTCCGCGGCGCGGCTCTGGTACTCCCACTCCACGCCGCCGGACAACACCACCCACCCGTGATTGACCGCCACCTTCACCTTTCGCGGCGGGATCGACGCGTTCCACGCCAGCACGTTGCGCGCAGCCCTGGCGATGTCGTCGTCCGATCGCCTGTCGATGCCCGGCAACTCGACATCGAGGTCGGCAATCACGCCGTCCACGCCATCCACACGCCACGCGGCGGCTTGCGCGTGGCACTTCTGCGCGTAGCTGCCCACCAGGCCGGAGAGTGTCACGAGGCCGGCGTGCGCCTCCACGTCGATCCGGCTCGCGTCAACGGACGGATCCCAGTCCAATTCCGCCGCCACGTCACGCTGAAGTTCCCGATCGGTTTTCATCCGCACTCTCCTCGCATGGGTCAACTATCGATTTTCGGCGCGGCCACGATGTGATTCAGGTCAACTCGATCGGAATGCACCGCATCAAACGAAGCCGCGTGCATGTCCCCTACGAGCCACGCGGAATTTCGCGCCCGGCCTTGTCCCGTTCGTGCAAACGCTGGCAGTGGATGCAACGTTTGGCCGTGGGGTACGCCAACAGGCGTTCGTAGGCAATCGCTTCGCCGCAGTCCGTGCAGATGCCGTAGACGCCTGCCGACAGGCGCTCGCGCGCGGCGAGGATGTCGCGGATGTCCGCGACGTCCTGCTTGATCACCGCATCGTCCGACGCGAGGGTGGACTCGGTCAGCGCCGCATCGACCCAGTCGGCCGACACGCCTTCATCCAGCTGCTCCCGCGCCCGCTGCGTGACCGTGGCGATCTCCTTCCTCTCGCGTTCGTAACGCTCGTCCATCAGCTTCGACAGATGCGTGATTTGTGCTTGCGTCAAGGTGGCCATTGGATGTCTCCTACCCGTGTGGATGGTCCCCGTTGTGTTCCAGCTCGGTTCGCAGGCGCTCGGCGAAACCATCCGGCTTGAGCACCAGCACGTCGCAATCGAGTCGCTCCAGCAGGTCCTCGGCCACGCTGCCGACCGAAATCCGTTGCAGGAAATTGCGCTGGATCGAACCCATCACGACCACGTCGATCCGGTTCTCGGCCGCGAACCCCGCGATCGCCCAACCGGGAATGCCGTCCAGCAGGTGCAGGCGTTCCGCGGGAATGCCGAACTCCTTGCCGAGCCGTTGCAGTGCGTCGCGATGCAGGGCGCGGAATTGCTCGATCAGCCCCAGATCCGGCATCAGGCCGAACTCCGGGCCGGCGAACGGCGGGATGTATTCGAAGGCGTGCACGACATCCAGTTCCGCCCCGCACTGCATCGCGAGACGGTTGGCGGCATTGAGCACGCGCGCCGTGAGTTCGCGCGGACGGTCGTGTTCGTCCAGCGGATCCACGGCGGCGAGGATGCGCCTGGGCAACCCATGCGTGCCGCTGCGCACCAGCATCAGTGGCGCCGGACACTGGCGCAGCAGGTCGAGGTCCTCCGGCGTGAACAGCACGCGCTTCAACGAGGCTTCCCTCTGCACGTCCTTGATCACCATTTGCGGTTGCCCGGCCAGCACCGCCGACAACATCCGGGCCATGACCGGATGGTCCCAGAACAGATGGGTGTCCACCGCCAGTCCGTCACGCCGCAGCGGTTCGGCCAGCGATTCCAGCTTTTCGCGCCGACCGCGCAGATAGGCATCCAGATCGAACCCGCGCGACGCGGCGTGCGCCAGCGTCCGGTCGAATTCGAACAACGCCAGCAACAAGCGGTCGCCGCTCTTGCGAGCCAGCGCCGCGGCGCGCACCACGCCGGGCGTCAGCGTCAACGCCTTGTCCACGATCACCATGCAGGCCGGGCCTGGTTCGGGCATCGACATGACTCCGCTTGCCGGACGCGGATGCGTCGTTATCGCCAGACTGAAGGCGCCGCAAGCGGCGATGGTGACGTGGATCAAGCCACGCACACTTTGGCGGTATCGAAAGCGGCATCGCCGGACAGACGCCCATGCCGCCTTGACGGCGGTCTTGATATATTCGCAGCCTGCTCAGCGCATCGTGTGCAGGCATCATGCGTAACCCTACGCACCTGCTGGTCGTGGACGACGATATCGGCATTCTGGATCTGCTTCGCCGCTATTTCGCCGGCCAGGGATTCGAAGTCAGCACCGCATCGAACGGCGCCGAGATGCGCAGCGTGCTCGGGCGCACGGGCATTGACCTGGTGCTGCTCGACCTGGGCCTGCCGGGCGAGGATGGCTTCGAACTGACGCGCCAACTCCGCAAAAGCTGGAACGGCGCACTCATCATCATCACCGGTCGCGGCGATTCGGTGGATCGCGTGGTCGGGCTGGAGCTCGGCGCGGACGACTATGTCACCAAGCCGTTCGAATTGCGCGAGTTGCTCGCGCGCATTCGCAGCGTGCTGAGGCGCAGCGCCTCGTCTTCGGCTGAAGCCTCTGACGGCGCGGCATTCCATTTCGCGGGCTTTAGCCTCGATCCGGCGTCACGCACGCTTCGCAGCGACAACGGCGATTCGATCGCGCTCACCACCGGCGAATACGAACTGTTGCACATATTGGTCGGACACCCCAACCGCGTGCTGTCGCGCGACGAATTGATGGAGCACATCCACGGCCGCAGCGCCGGTCCATTCGATCGCGCCATCGACGTGCAGATTGCGCGGCTTCGCCGCAAGATCGAGTCCGATCCGGCCAATCCCGAACTGATCAAGTCCGTGCGTGGCGCGGGATACCTGTTTGCCGCGCGTGTCCAGACGGAGCGGTGAATGAGCCCGCCGGACATCCCCGCCGCCAGTTTCGCCATGCTGGGCATGTGGTTCGACATCGCTCCCGACGCGATGATCGCGGTGGACCGGGAAGGCAGCATCGTGCTCGCCAACGCGCAGGCCGAACGCATGTTCGGCTACGGGCAAGGCGCCCTGCAGGGCCTGGCGCTGGAAGCGCTGGTGCCGGAACCACTGCGCCATGCGCACCGGACGCATCGCAACGGCTACATGGCCCACCCACGCGTTCGCCCGATGGGGATCGGCTACGAATTGATGGGGATGAAGCACGACGGCCAGGCGTTCCCCCTCGAAATCGGCCTGAGCTCGATCGCCACCGAAAAGGGCGCCATCGCGATCGCTTCGGTGCGCGACATCTCCGAAACGCGGCGCGTGCGCCAGGCGCTCGAACGCGCCCAGCGTGACGGCTACCTCGCGTTGATCAGCCGGTTGGCGCTGGAATCTCCCGATTACGAACTCGCGATCCGGCGGATCCTCGAGTTGACGGCGACCGCGCTGGAATTGCCCGCCGCGGCCATCCTTGCAACCGACTGGCGCCAGCGCACGTTCCGCATCCGCGCTTCCACCGGGCTTTCCGAGCCAACCGCCCGGACGCTCACCTCCATCTTCGCCAACGCCGATTCCATCCGCGGCACCCTCGACACACGCGAACACGCCGTGATCACGTCCGAAATATTGCGGGATGGACCTTCCGAGGCCATCCGCGCGGATCTTTCCAGGGCGGGATTCCACGACATCGCCCTGGTTCCGCTTTTCGTGCGGCAGGAGACGCTGGGGTTCCTGCTTGCGCTGGCCGCCGCGCCCGGGAGTTTCGACGAGGGAAAGATCAATTTCCTGCAGTCGATCGCCGGCCTGCTGACTTCGGCGGTGCAGCGCAGCCGCACCGAGGAGCAGCTGGCACACGCGCAAAGGCTGGACGCGGTCGGCCAACTTACCGGCGGCGTCGCGCACGACTTCAACAACCTGCTGACCGTGGTCTCCGGCAATCTGCAACTGCTGGAAGCCGAACTGTCCGACCGGCCGGACTTGCAGGAAATCATCGACAGCGCACTGCGCGCCGTGGACAGGGGCTCGGGCCTCACCCGCAGGCTGCTCACCTTCGCGCGCCGGCAACCGCTGCGTCCACGCGCGGTCGTGCCCCAGCCCCTGATGCAGGAATTGGGCTCCATGCTCAGGCGCACCTTGGGCGAAACGATCCTGGTGCAGGTCGACTGCGCCGCCGAGGTGCCCGACCTGTATGCCGATCCCAACGAATTGGATACGGCGCTGGTCAACCTTGCGTTGAACGCACGCGATGCCATGCCGCGTGGCGGGCGTCTCGACATCGGCGCGCGCGAAATCACCTTGGACAACCCCGACAACCCATGGAAGTTGCCGCCCGGCCGTTACGTGGCCATTGCCGTGGGCGACACCGGCACGGGCATGCCGCCCGACGTGCAGGCGCACGCGTTCGAGCCGTTTTTCACCACCAAGGAATCCGGCAAGGGCAGCGGGTTGGGTCTCAGCATGGTCTACGGGTTCGCCGCCCAGTCCGGCGGGAGCGTCTCGATCGACAGCCGGCTCGGTTACGGAACACGCGTGGAGCTCATCCTGCCCGCGGCGGCCTCGACCATCCCGAAGGTCGACGAGGCGCGCGCCGGACACGCCGGGGAAACGAAAACGCACGCAACGATACTGGTGGTCGAAGACGAAACCGAAGTCCGCACGGTCGCGTCCAGGTTCCTCAGTGCGGTCGGTTACCGCGTCATCGCCGCGGCCAGTGCGCGCGAAGCCCTGGACCTGCTCATCGCGAGCCCCGACGTGGACCTGCTTTTCTCGGACGTGGTGCTGGGCAGCGGCATGGACGGGGTCGAACTGGCGCACGAAGCGCGCCGCATCCGGCCGGAGCTCGCGATACTGCTCGCCTCCGGCTATCAGGGCGCGGGCGACAGACCGCGCAACGAAGGCCCGATCGAAGCTTTCGAATTGTTGCGCAAACCGTACCGGCGCGAACAACTCACCAGTGCAATCCGGCGCCTGCTCGACAACGCCTGACCCTCGTCATTGGATCGTGCGGGGCGTGCCGGCGCAGGCGCTCAGCTTCGGGATGTCCAGCAGTTTCACTTCACGCCGCAGCACCGAAATGTATTCGAGCTGTTCGAGGTGCGACAGCGCCCGGCTCACGGTCTCGTGCTTCAGTGCGAGGAAACTCGCGATGTCGGCGCGACCCATGCGCAGGATGAAGTGGCGGGCGCTGAACCCCAGGCGCGCGAGGCGCGATGCAAGGTCGAGCAGGAACGCCGCCACGCGCTGTTCGGCGGGCAGGGTACCGATGGTCAGCATCCAGGACCGGTCGCGGCGGATTTCCTCGGCCAGCGCCGAAGACAACCGTATTTGCAGTTCGGGGACCTGCAGGCACGCGTTCAGCACCGGCGGGTAAGGCAGTTCCCATATCTGCGAATCCTCCAGCGCGACGGCATCGCAGGTGTGGACCGCCAGGCCGATGGATTCGACGCCCAGCAGGTCGCCGCGCATCCGGAAACCGGTCACCTGCTCGCGGCCGTCCTCCGACAACTCGCAGGTCTTCAGGAACCCGGCGTGTACCAGGTACAGGGCGTGGAAGGGCTGCCCGTTGCGATACAGGTACTGGCCGGCGGCGACCTTCCTGCGCGTCACCACCATGTGCCGCTGCAATTCCTCGATGTCGAGCTCGGGCGGTTGTTCGAGCGCCGTCTGTTGCGGATTCGACATTTCGAGCGTGGACGGTGCGAGCGGCGTATCCATGGCGGGGCTCCGGTCGTGATTGTGTTCACCGCCAAGATGCGACGCGATCGTCACCACCGGATGTCCGCCCGGCAACGGCGTGTAACGGTGTGTAACAGCGAGCCCTCGACCACGCACGGAATTGACGAGGATCAGATTTCCACCATGGCCAGTACGGATAGTGGGGACGACCCACGGCGCCCGGCTGCAATGACCGACCTGCTCAGACCCTCCCCATTCATCGACCTTGCCGCCGTCGAGGCCTGGGATGCCTGGTTCCGGTGGCGCGAGCAAGCCGATTTGCGCGATTTTTCCATCGAGGACACCTGGCGGCGCGTGGCAACCGCGCTGGCGTCGGTCGAGGCAGGCGGCGAGATCGCGACGTGGCGGATGCGATTCACGGATGCGTTTGCAGCCTGGCGGTTGTTGCCCGACGAATGCCTGCTCGCGGACGCCGGCACCGGCCGCACCGAGTGTCGCAACGGAACGCTGCACGCCTCCGTGAATGCGGCGGCTTTCGTGTCCGCGGGCCAGGCCGCGGGCGCAACGATCGATCTCGTTGCCCTGGGCGATTGCGCGGCACTGGCGGTGCGCGCGCTGGACAACGCCGCGCTGCTGGCAGGGATCGCCTCGCCGTGTCTGCGCATCGGCATGCTGGGCGTCGCCGACGCCTTGGCGCTGCTGGACCTGCGCTATGACAGCGAACCGGGACGCGCGCAGGCGGCCGCCATGGCGAAAGCGCTCGCCGAGGGATGCCTGCGCGGCAACATCGCGCTCGCGGCCGAGCGTGGAGTTTGCGGGTGCGGGGCGGGTGCTTCGCTTGCACGTGCAGGGCGGCGCGTGTTGCCGGAGGAACTCCTGCGCGATGCCGCCCGCCGCGGCGTGCGCCACGCGCAACTCACCGCCATCACCTCGCAGCCACGCCTTGCGTTGCTGGCCAACAACGTGGCGGATGCCGTCGATCCGCTGTGGGGCATGGACCACGCACACGTGATCGCTGCCTCGGATGGGCATCGCACCTTGCGCTCGTCCGGATATGCGCTGAACATCCTGCACGCGTGGGGCCGCGAACCCGGCGCTGCCCCCACGCCGGCGCGTCCGTCGTGGATGGCGCAGATCGCGATGCGCGCCGCCCTCCAGCCATGGATGGACGAGCCCATCGACTACCCGTTGCTGGCGACGGATCCCCTGGATGATTCGCAACGGCTCGAAGCGCGAAAACTCGCCGCGACCTACGGATTGGGAGAGCCGGCCTGGCGGGACGAGGTCGCGCCGCAGCCGCTGTGATCGACCCGCGTGCTCAACGGAGCACGCCGGCATCCGTCGATGACCACGACCACTCGCGCACTTCGGGCAGGTCCACGCCTTCCGCGCGGATGTAGTGCCAGTGCTCGGCGAGCTTGTCCTCGAGCTTCTGCTTGAGGTGGATCGTCCTCGCAGCCAGTCCCGGCACGCGCCCGATCACGTCCAGCACCAGGTGGAAGCGATCGAGGTCGTTCAGGACCGTCATGTCGAAGGGCGTGGTGATCGTGCCCTCCTCCTTGTAGCCGTGCACGTGGAAATTCCCGTGGTTGCGGCGCCGGTAGGTCAGGCGGTGGATGAGGGTCGGATAGCCGTGGTACGCGAAGATCACGGGTCGATCCAGCGTGAACAGGCGATCGAAGTCGTCGTCGCCGAGGCCGTGCGGATGCACGCTGTCCGGTTGCAGTTTCATCAGGTCCACCACGTTGACCACGCGCAGCTTCAGGTCCGGCAGGTAGTGGCGAAGGATCGAAACGGCGGCCAGCGTTTCCAGCGTCGGCACGTCGCCCGCGCAGGCCATGACCACATCCGGTTCGCCGTTCCGGTCGCTGCCGGCCCACGGCCAGACCCCGATGCCGCGCGCGCAATGCGCGGCCGCGGCGTCGATGTCCAGCCACTGCGGCGCGGGATGCTTGCCCGCGACCACGACGTTGACGTAATGCCGGCTGCGCAGGCAATGGTCCATCACCGACAACAGGCAGTTGGCGTCCGGCGGCAGGTACACGCGCACGATTTCCGCCTTCTTGTTGACCACGTGGTCGATGAACCCGGGGTCCTGGTGGGTGAAACCGTTGTGGTCCTGCCGCCACACGTGCGAGGCCAGCAGGTAGTTGAGCGAAGCGATGGGGCGCCGCCACGGCAGTTCCGCGGTCATCTTCAGCCACTTGGCGTGCTGGTTGAACATCGAATCCACGATGTGCACGAACGCTTCGTAGCAGTTGAACAAGCCGTGGCGGCCGGTCAACAGATAACCCTCCAGCCAGCCCTGGCATTGATGTTCACTCAACATTTCCAGCACGCGTCCGTCGCGGCCCAGGAACTCGTCAGTCGCGCGGATCGGCAGCTGCCACTGGCGGCAGGTCACGTCGAACACCGCCTCCAGGCCGTTCGAGACGGTTTCATCGGGACCGAAGATCCGGAAATTGCGCTGGTCGTGGTTGGCACGCAGCACTTCGCGAAGGAACCGGCCGAACACATGCGTGTCGCCGACGCCGGCGACGCCCGGCGCGGGCACTGCCACGGCATGCGCACGGAAATCCGGCATCCGCAGATCGCGCAGCAGCAGGCCGCCGTTCGCATGCGGGTTCGCGCTCATGCGCCGCGCGCCGGGCGGCGCCAGCGCGCGCCACTCGGCGCGCAGGCTTCCCCTCGCGTTGAACAATTCGTCCGGCCGGTAGCTCCGCAACCAGTCTTCCAGTTGCGCGAGATGTTGCGGCGGCGAGGACGCCGATACCTGCAGCGGCACCTGGTGCGCGCGGAAGGTGCCCTCCACCGGCTTGCCGTCGACGATCTTCGGACCCGTCCAGCCCTTCGGCGATTCGAGCACGATCATCGGCCACGACGGCCGCGTGGACAGCCGCCCCCGGCGCGCGCTGCGCCGGATGCGCAGGATGTCGGCCACCACCGTGTCCAGCACTTCCGCCATCTGGCGGTGCATCGAAACGGGCTGGCTGCCGCTGACGAAGTACGGTTTCCAGCCGCAGCCGCGCAGGAATTGCGTGAGTTCGCGCGACGTGATCCGGGCCGGCACGGCGGGATTGGCGATCTTGTACCCGTTCAAATGCAGGATCGGCAGCACCGCGCCGTCGTGCGCCGGATCGAGGAACTTGTTGGAATGCCAGGACGTGGCCAGCGGGCCGGTTTCGGCCTCGCCGTCGCCGACCACGCAGGCGGCGATCAGGTCCGGATTGTCAAGCACGGCGCCGAACCCGTGGCTCAGCGAATAGCCGAGTTCGCCGCCTTCGTGGATGGAGCCCGGGCATTCGGGCGTGGCGTGGCTGCCAATGCCGCCCGGAAACGAGAATTGCTTGAACAGCCGTTGCAGGCCGGCTTCGTCACCACCGATCTCCGGATACACCTCGCTGTAGGTCCCCTCCAGGTACGCATTGGCGACCACCGCCGGCCCGCCGTGGCCCGGACCGGAGATGTAGATCATGTCGAGATCGTGCTGCAGGATCGCGCGGTTGAGGTGGGCGTAAATGAAGTTCTGCCCGGGCGTGGTGCCCCAGTGCCCCACCAGCGTGCGCTTGACGTGTTCCAGCTTCAGCGGCTCGCGCAGCAGCGGATTGGCGCGGAGATAAATCTGGCCGACCGAAAGGTAGTTTGCCGCACGCCACCATGCATCGACGCCATGCAGGATCGGGGGATCATCCGTCTCGCGGCCGGCATCGGTTTTCATCATTCGTTTCTCATGAGCGAACAACCATGGCTTGCGCTCGCGCACCGGCTGGCCGTGCATTACTGCCCATCCAGTTTCAGCACGACGCGCCCCGTCACGCGGCCTGCCTTCAGCTCGGCGAACACGCTGTCGACATCCTCGAGTGCCGCTGTTTGCGTATGGGCACGCACCTTGCCCGCCGCGGCAAACGCGATCGCCTCGGCCAGGTCCTGGCGCGTGCCGACGATCGATCCCCGCACGGTGATCCGCTTCAACACGACCTCGAAAATCGGCGTCTCGAAGGTCCCCGGCGGCAATCCGACCAGGCTGACGGTGCCCCTGCGCCGCGCCATCTGCAACGCCTGTCCGAAAGCCGGGCGCGACACCGCCGTGACCAGCACGCCATGCGCGCCACCGCCGGTCGCATCGATCACGCGTTGTGCGGCGTTGTCCAGGCTCGCGTTCACCACGATTTCGGCGCCATCCGTTCGCGCCAGCGCCAGCTTGTCCTCGGCCACGTCGAGCGCCACCACGCGCAGCCCCATCGCGGTCGCGTACTGCACCGCGAGATGCCCGAGCCCGCCGATGCCGGAAATCGCGATCCACTGGCCCGGGCGCGCCCCGGTTTCCTTGATTCCCTTGTACGTGGTCACGCCTGCGCACAGGATCGGCGCCATGGCCACCGGATCGGAATGTTCCGGCAGCCGCGCCACGTACGCGGCATTTCCGAGTGCGTATTCGGCCATGCATCCGTTCACGCTGTAGCCGCTGTTGTGCTGGGCTTCGCAAAGGGTTTCCCATCCGGTGATGCAGTATTCGCAATGGCCGCAGGCATCGTGCAGCCAGGCGATGCCGACCAGATCGCCCTCTTCCAGGTGCGAGACCCCCGCGCCGAGCGCGGCGACCCGGCCCACGCCTTCATGGCCGGGGATGAACGGCACGGCGGGCCTGACCGGCCAGTCGCCGTCGGCGGCGTGCAGGTCGGTATGGCACACGCCCGATGCGGCAATGCGCACCAGCACTTTGCCGGGACCAGGCCTTGGGACCGGCCATTCCTCGATCGACAATGGCCGTCCGAAGTCACGCACAACCGCGGCGCGCATGGTCTGCGGAATCGTCATGGCGAATGTCCTGCGCACGCCCGAGCGGGCACGGCCCCATGTCAGCACGCACGCGCCGGCCCCTTGTGATCCCGATCAAGATCACCACACATGGAGCATGCACGATGTCCGCATCCCAACGAGGACCGCCGCCTTGCCAGCCGACGCAAGCGTAGAAAACCGCCCGTCACCCTTCGAAGCCCTGCTGACAGCCGCCGAGGTGCTCGAACCGATTCCGGTCGCCGTCGTGCATCCCTGCGATGCGCCGTCGCTGCAGGCGGCGCTGGAAGCCGCCCGTTCGGGATTGATCCGGCCGGTCATGGTGGGACCACGGGCAAAGATCCTGCGCGCGGCGGAATCGGCAGGACTGGATATCGGCGATTGCCGCATCGAAGACACGGCGCACAGCCACGCCGCGGCCGCCCGCGCCGTCGGGCTCGCACGCACTGGTGAAGTCGCCGCCCTGATGAAGGGCGCGTTGCACACCGACGAACTGATGGCCGAGGTGGTCGACCACGAACACGGCCTGCGCACCGAGCGGCGCGTCAGCCACGTGTTTGCACTGGACGTTCCGCGCTACCCGAAGCTGCTGTTGCTGACCGACGGTGCGCTCAACATCACGCCCGACTTGCTGGACAAGCGCGACATCGTCCAGAACGCCATCGACTTCGCGCACGCGATCGGCATCGCCATGCCGCAGGTGGCGATCCTGTCGGCGGTGGAAACCGTGAACCCGCGCATCGTCTCGACCATCGACGCCGCGGCATTGTGCAAGATGCGGGATCGCGGCCAGATCAGCGGCGGCGCATTGGAGGGGCCGCTGGCCTTCGACAACGCGGTGTCGGTCGCGGCGGCCTCGATCAAGGGCATCGAATCGCCGGTCGCCGGGAACGCCGACATCCTGGTGGTGCCGGACCTGATGACCGGCAACATGCTGGCCAAGCAGATGATCTACCTGGCCGGCGCCGCCTCGGCGGGCATCGTGCTGGGTGCGCGCGTTCCGATCGCGTTGACCAGCCGTGCGGATACGGTGCGCGCGCGGGTGATGTCCTGCGCGCTGGCGCGGCTGTTCGCGAACCGGGCCGCGCTCGCGCCGTCATGAACGCCGCCATCCTGTCGCTCAACATCGGTTCGTCCAGCATCAAGTTGGCATTGTTCGATGCCGTCACGCTCGAACCGATCCTGCGCGGCAACGTCACGGATGTGGGACGCGACGCGCGTGCCTCCTTCACGTCGCACGGGCAAACCACCGTCTCGGAACGACCCGCTGCCGCGGACATCGGCGAGGCGGTCCGCTGGCTGCTGGCCGAGGTGCGCGAGCGGCATCCGGAGATGCGCCTTGCCGCGGTGGGTCATCGCGTCGTGCACGGCGGCACGCGTTTCGACAAACCGGTTCGCGTCGATGCGGAAGTCCTGGCCGAACTCGAAGCGCTGGCGGTGCTCGCGCCCGCGCACCAGCCGGCCGAGATCGCGCTGATCAGAAACTTGCAGGAACTGTTGCCGGATGTACCGCAGATCGCCTGCTTCGATACCGCGTTCCATCGTACGCAACCGAAGCTGTCGCAATGGTTCGCGCTGCCGCGCGCATTGAGTGAATCGGGCATCGTGCGCATCGGATTCCACGGCCTGTCGTACGAATACATCGCCAGTGTGTTGCCGCAAATCGCTGTCCCGCATCCATACGGAAAAACCGTTGTCGCGCATCTTGGCCACGGCGCCAGCGTGTGCGCAATGCGCAACCTGCGCAGCGTTTCCACGTCCATGGGTTTCACCCCGCTGGACGGCCTGATGATGGGCACGCGTTGTGGCACGATCGATCCAGGCGTGCTGCTGCACCTGCAGCAGCAACGCGGCATGAGCGCGCAGGATGTGGCGGACCTCCTGGGCAACCGCTCCGGCTTGCTGGGCGTGTCCGGGATCAGCGACGACGTGCGCGTACTCGAAGCCAGCGGAGATCCCCGCGCGCGCGAAGCGCTGGAGATGTTCGCCGAACGCGCCGCGACCGCGATCGCGGCCCAGTGCGTGGCGCTGGAGGGCCTGGACGCGCTGGTGTTCACCGGCGGGATCGGCGAACACGCCGAAAACACGCGCAAGCGCATCGGCGAACGCCTGCGTTGGCTCGGCATCGTGCTCGACGACGCACGCAATGCGAGCGACGCAACCCGCATCAGCAGCGACGCTGCCCGGGTCCAGGTGTTCGTGATCCCGACCGACGAGGAGACGGTGATCGCGCGGGCTGCCGCGAGGCTGCTCGGGTCGCCATCGGAACGTTGACCGAGCCACGGCCTTGGCCGGATCGTCCATTTCCCCTGTTCGCGGAAACCGTCGCCCGAGTTGATCCTGGTCACAACCGGGTCGCCCCGGCGATCCATGCTTGATCCACGAGCAGAAGCGAGGTTCCAGCCATGTCTACATCCAGGAACACGGTTCCCGATCGCGGCGCCCGCGCCGCCAACTTCAACCCGAACACGGATGTCACGACGTTGGCGGCCCCGGCCGACGTGCCGGAATCGGTCGTGACGTTGCTGGACGGCAGCGAGGTGACGATCCGGGTGTTGCGCAAGGAAGACGCGGGGCTCGAGCGCGAGTTCATCCGCAACCTGAGTCCGGAATCACGCTGGATGCGTTTCCTCGGCCAGATCAGCGAACCCGGCGATGCGCTGATCCGCAAACTGACGGAACTCGATTACCGGCGCGACATGGCGTTCATCGCACTGCCGCGGCAAGGCGGGGTCGAGCGCGCGATCGGCGTCAGCCGTTACAGCCTCGCCCCCGACGGCCAGTCGTGCGAGTGCGCGGTCACCGTGGCCGACGCATGGCAAGGCAAGGGGCTGGGAACGGTATTGATGCGCGACCTCATCGATGTCGCTCGCCGGCGCGGCATCCGTTCCATGTTCTCCATCGACGCCAACGAAAACGAACGCATGCGCGAGCTGGCCCGCGACCTCGGCTTCAAGCGCGAACGCGATCCGGGCGACGCGACCCGGGTGATCCATCGGCTGATGCTGTGAGTCGCGGATCGGATGGTGTCCCGAAGCCCGCGAGCCGCTCACGCGGGCTCGATCGCGGGATGCGCCGCACGCCGCGCAACCGTCACCGACTGCAGGTGGCACTTTCACCCCAGGGGACCTGCGTCGCACCGTGGAAACCCGGATGGCCGATGCGGGCGTGTCGATGGAAGCACGCGCGCGGTTGCCATCGCACCGGCTCAGCCGGGTGCAGGACCGGCACTACCACATGCATGAATGCCTCGACGAAATGCGCGCCCCGCTTGAAACCTTGCACCGGTTGCCAACCGGCACCGGCGCGAGCATCGTGCCGATTACGCGCAAACGCACGCGCTGACCCACCCTTGCGTTCTGTATAGCGCAGCTATACAGTTCTCGCAGGATCCGATCGTTCCGGCACAAAGGCATCGCAACCTTTTTTCGCACCGGAAAGACTTCGGGCATCCAGGCGAAGCACGCCGCGCGCCTACGCTTGCAATTGGCCACGCTCAACCGTGCCAGCGGCCCGCGTGACATGGCCGCCCCCGCATGGAAGCTGCACCCACTGCATGGAAAGCTCGCCGAACATTGGGCGGTCTGGGTCAGCGGGAACTGGCGGCTGACCTTCACCTTCAAGGATGGAGACGCGGTACTTGTGGACTATCAGGACTATCACTAGGGCAGCACCATGACCATCATGCACAACCCCCCGCACCCCGGCGAAGTGCTGCGCGAGTGGCTGACCGACATCACCGTGACCGAAGCGGCGAAGCGGCTGGGTGTGACCCGCGTAGCGTTGTCTCGTGTGCTGAACGGCTCCGCTGCTGTCAGCGCGGATATGGACCTGCGACTATCCAAGGCGCTCGGCACGACTCCGGGCCTCTGGTACGGGATGCAGGCTGACTTCGACTTGTGGCAGGCGCAACGCAGGTTCCGCGCCAAGGTGCGCCCGATCGGCGAACACGCGCACGCATGACGCGCAAGCGTTTCCCGAGCGTCTTCGATGTCGTCGCAGATACCCCCGCAAGCGGACGAAATCCGCACAAATGAAGACTGCGTGGGTCCTGGCGACGCGCTTTGGCAGAAAGCCGGAAGCGCCAGACGCGCGAATTATTGATTTGAATGGTGGGCCGTGATGGGATCGAACCATCGACCAATGGATTAAAAGTCCACTGCTCTACCGCTGAGCTAACGGCCCCGCTTTTATCAAATAACGCATCGCGCGCAGCGCGATTATCACTCCCCCTCTCCCACCGGGAGAGGGCAAGGGGTGAGGGCTGCGCTGCGAAAACACCCAGCGAAGCCTCGCCCCGATCACTCCCCCTCTCCCGCTTGCGGGAGAGGCGGCCTTCGGCCGAGCGCGTAGCGCTGGGGTGAGGGCCACTTCGCGAAACCTTCACAACGAAGCTGCACCCGACCATTCCCCTCACGGACAAGCAAGCCGGTCATTCTAACCGCACAAGCGCATCAGGCGTAGTGCGTCGGATCGGCGACGCCGGCACCGGCGAACCCGCGTGCGCGCAACACGCAGGCGTCGCAATGCCCGCAGGCGCGGCCATCGGCATCGGCCTGGTAACACGACACGGTCGCCGAGAAATCCACGCCAAGGCGCACGCCCTCGCGCACGATGTCGGCCTTGCTCATGCGGATGAGGGGTGCGTGCACGCGCAGCGTTTGTCCTTCCACGCCCGCCTTGGTCGCAACATTGGCGAGCCGCTCGAACGCTTCGATGAAAGCCGGACGGCAATCGGGATACCCCGAGTAATCGACCGCGTTGACACCGCAAAACAGATCGCTTGAACCGAGCGCCTCGGCCCAGCCCAGTGCGATGGACAGCATGATGGTGTTGCGCGCCGGCACGTAGGTGACCGGGATTTCGTCCTCGCCGTGCGCATCGACGTGCTCGGGCACGGCGATGTCGGCGGTGAGCGCCGAACCGCCGATGCTGCGCAGGTCGACCGAAACGGTCTTGTGCTCGACCGCGCCCAGCGTCGCGGCGACGCGCGCGGCGGCAGCCAGTTCGGATGCATGCCGCTGGCCATACGCGACGGACAAGGCGTGGCACGCGAACCCTTGTGCGCGCGCGATCGCCAGCGTGACGGCCGAATCCATGCCGCCCGAAACCAGCACCACGGCCTTGCGGGGTGCGGAACGCGCGCCGGTCATTTCGCGCCGGAGGGCGCGGGGAGGTCCTGCATCCGGTCGCGCGCGCGTTTTTCCAGCGAGGTGCCGGGGTGCGCCTTGACGACGGCCTGCAGCGTGGCGCGCGCGGCGGCGTAGTCCTTGAGCGCGATCTGGCAATCGGCGATGCGCAGTTGCGTTTCCGCGGCCCTGGGGTTGTCCGGATACTTCCGCAGCAAGGTCTGGAACGCGGCCAGCGCCGGCTGGTAGTTCTGGGTGATCTGGTACGAGCTGCCCAGCCAGTAGTACGCGTTCGACACCAACGGGCTGTCGGGATGCTTGTCGATGAAGGCGCGGAATCCGCGCGCCGAATCGACGTAATTGCCGCTGCGCAGCGACTTGAAGGCCGCATCGAACTCGGCCTGCGCGGCCGCCTTGTCGGCGGCGGACGCAGGGGTAGCTGCCGGCGCCGAAGCCGGCGCGGTCGGTGCGGCCGCCGGCGTCGCGGGCGCCGAAGAACCCGCCTGCGCGGGTTGCGCATGTTCCAGCTTGCCGATCCGCGAATCGAGGTCGACGTACTGGTCCTTGCCGGTCTGCTGGAGTTGTTGGAGCTGGTGCTGCAGGACCTCGATCTGGCCCTGCATCTGCTGCATCTGGTCGCGCATCGCCTGGATCTGGTTGACCAGCGCGAGGCTGTTGGACGGCGGCGCCGCGACAGACGAGTCCGCATCCTGCGCCCGCGCCGGTGAACTGCCGGCCCCAGCAACGATCATGGCCGCCGAAGCGGCCATGATCATCGCGAGCTTGCGCGGCTTGCGCCGCATGCAGTCGGGTTTCGCCACGCCGATCACTCGGTGGTGTAGACGATGTTGTCGCGGCGGTTCTGGTGCCAGCAACCTTCGTTGTGCTCGCGACACACCGGACGCTCTTCACCGTAGCTGACGACCTTGATCTGGCTGGACGAGGCACCGGCCGCTTCCAGCGCGCTGGCCAAGGCGTTGCCGCGGCGCTCGCCGAGGCCGAGGTTGTATTCGCGGGTGCCGCGCTCGTCGGTGTTGCCTTCGATCGTCATGCGCGCCATCGGACGGTCACGCAGGTACTTGGCGTGGCAGGCGACGATGTTGTCGAACTCGCCCCTGATGTCGCTCTTGTCGAAATCGAAGTAGATCACGCGGGTGCGCAGGCAGGCATTCGACTGCAGGTCGGCCGGCGTGAACACGCCTTCGGTCTGGGCCGGCGCGGTCGCGGTGGGGGCCTCGGGCGGCGGCGGCGCCGCCTTGATTTCCTGCTTCTTGGCGCATGCCGCTGCGGCAAGACAGAACAATGCAACTACGGAGACGCGAACGGTTGCGTTCATGGCGAATCCATCCTTTTTTCTTGAATAAGTGAGTGGTGGGTGGGTACAACGTTGAAAATTAAAGCACTGGTCCGATCAAAACGGCGTCAAGGACTGCGGTACGGTCCCCAGGCAGGTTCACGCACGTCACCATCGCTCAACACCAGCCGCTGGCGTACCCGCCCGTCGGCCGAAACAGCGTACAGGACGCCGCGGGGGCCTTCGTTGGCTGCGTAGAGGAGCATGCTGGCGTTGGGAGCCCAGCTTGGCGCGTCGTCCAGATTGCCCGGGGAAACGAACGTCTCCTGACCACCAAGAGAGCGGTCCATCACTGCAATACGATACACGTTTCCGTTGCCTTGCACCATCGCGATCTTCTTGCCGTCGTAGCTGATCGACGCGTTGGCGTTGTACTGGCCCTGGAAGGTGATGCGCTGCGGAGTCCCGCCGGAGGCCGGAATTTCATACAGTTGCGGCTTGCCGGAACGGTCCGAGGTGAAGATGATGTTGGCACCGTCCGGCGTCCAGCGCGGCTCCGTGTCGATCGCCAGGTTGTGGGTGAGCCGCGTCAGCGCGCCGGTGGCGAGGTCCATCACGTAGATCTCGGGATTGCCCTGGAAAGACAGGCTCACCGCCAGCCGCTTGCCGTCCGGCGAGAAGCGCGGCGCGCCATTGATGCCGGCGCGCGCCGACACCACCCGGCGCGCGCCGGTGGCGATGTTCTGGATGTAGATCGCGGAGTTGCCGCTTTCGAACGACACGTAGGCCAGCTCCTGGCCGTTCGGCGACCAGCCCGGCGACAACAACGCTTCGTGCGAACGCACCACGGTCTGCGGGTTGTAGCCGTCGGAATCGGCGATCACCAGCGAGTACTGCGCGTCGTTGCCGAGGCCCACCATGGTCACGTAGGCGATGCGGGTGTCGAACGCGCCGCGCACGCCGATGATCTTCTGGTAGATCTGGTCGGCGATCTGGTGCGCCACCCTGCGCAGGTCGCTGCCTTGCCCGCTGATCGACAGGCCCAGCAACTGTTGTTGCTTGGCGACGTCCCACAACTCGAAGTCGGCTTTCAACACGCCGCCGCTGTACGTGGTACGACCGACCACGATGTATTGCTGCTTCAACTGCTGCCAGGTCGCGAACTTGATCTGCGAACCCGTGGTCGGCGATTCCACGATTTCGCTGGTCGGCAGCGTGCGGAACTTGCCGCAGCGATCCAGATCCATGCTGACGATCTGCGCGATGTCGACCGGCGACGCGGGACCGGAGCCCTCCTGGCCGAACGGCACCACGGTGATCGGGATCGCCGACGGCACGCCGTTGACGATCTGGACGGTCAGGCCCTGCGCGCCGGCCTGCGTCGCGAACAACGCAGCGAGCAGGACCAGGGCCAAGGCAAACGGGAATTTGGGCATTCGCATGATTCGAGCACCTTTCATTGCGAGGAAGTCACGGTGAAATTGAAGATGATGTCGCGGCTGAACTGTTTTTCAAACCCCTTGTAAGGCAGCGGCGACGAGCTCAGCACGGCCGCTTCCACCGAGTGCCGGGCCACATCGGTGAAAGGGCAACTCGGCAGCACCTTGGCGGAAATCACCTGACCGCCCGGTATCTGCACGATTTCCACCGGACACACCACGCCCGCCGGGATGTTGTCCGGCCGCAACCAGTTTTGCGTGATCGCGTTCTGCAATGCCGCGACATAAGCGTTGTTGGAAGTGCCCGCCTGCCCGGTCATCGCCTGCTTGGCGATCGGCACATTTTCGGCGTTCTGGCTTTCGCTGGCCTTGCGCAGGTCGGCCAGTTGCTGCGCCTTCTGCGTTTCCAGGTTGATCTTGCGCTGCTGGGCCTGGCTTTGCGCCTTGACCTTGGCCAATTCCTTGAGGATGCGCTCGGCCTCCTGCTGCCTGGTCAGTTCGGCCATGCGCTGCTTCTGTTGCTCTTCCTGCGCCTTTTGCTGCTGCTCGGCCTTCTGCTCGGCGATCTCGGCGATTTTTTCCTGGTCCCTCAGCGCAGGCTGCTGCACCGGCGTCGGCAGCACCCGCACCGGCGCGGGTGGCGGCGGCTTGGGCTTGGGCTCGGCCTTTTCCTCGTGTTTCGGGGACGCCTTCTGCGCGTGTTTCGACGCGGGTGGCGGCGGCGCGCCGACCGGACCGACCAGCGTGGCCTCGATCACCGGACCCTGCAACAGCTCCATGTGCGTGCAGGTGACCGGGCGCATCGCCTCGGGCAGGTGCAGCGCGTTGGCGACGGCCTCCCAGCGGGTGCAGTTGAGCATCGCCAGCGCGAGGAACGCGACGATCCCGAGGTGCAGCAACGCGGAATAGGCGACCGCGCGCGGGGTGGCGTCAGCGCTTTCCATGGCTCGCGGGAACCACCGTGGCCTCGGGCTGGCTCATCAATCCGACCTTGGCGACGCCCGCCTGTTGCAGCAGGCCCAGCACCTGGTTGACGCGCCCGTAATCGACGCGCTTGTCGCCGCCCAGCATCACCGAAACCTTCGGGTCCTGTTTGACGAACGCGGACACGTCATTCACCAGCTTCTCGTCGTCGACCTGTTCGCGCGCGCTCTTGCCGAGGGTCAGGAACACGTTGCCCTGCTGGTCCACCGTCACCAGCACCGGCTGTTTTTCATCCTGTAGCGCCTTCGCCGCCGACTGCGGCAACTGGATGTCGGCGCCGAGGTTCAACATCGGCGCGGTCACCATGAAGATGATCAGCAGCACCAGCATCACGTCGATGTACGGCACGATGTTGATTTCCGCCATCCTGCGGCGGCGGCGTTGATTGCGATGTTGCAAGGCCATGGCGGTTCGCTCCCCGGACCTGTCAGCGTGCCGGCGCCTTCGCGCGCTCGGGCGCGGGCGCCGCGGGCTGGTCGTCGGCATGCATCTGGCGCTGCAGCACCGATGAGAACTCTTCCTGGAAGGTGTCGTAGCGGATGGTGATGCGTTCCAGCCGGGTCGAGTAACGGTTGTACGCCCACACCGCCGGAATCGCGGCGAACAGGCCCATCGCGGTCGCGACCAGCGCTTCGGAAATGCCCGGCGCCACCGTGGCGATGGTGGCCTGTTTCAAGGTGCCGAGGCCCTGGAACGCGATCATGATGCCCCACACCGTGCCGAACAGGCCGACGTAGGTGCTGATCGAACCGACGTTGGCGAGGTATTCGAGGTTGCGCTCCAGTTTCTCGATCTCGCGGGTGCCGGCCACGCGCATCGCGCGCTCGGCGGCCTCCAGTACCGCGCGGCGGTCCTCGCTGTCGCGCTGGCGCTGGCGCACGAATTCGCGGAAACCCGACTCGAACACCGCCGCGAGCCCGCCCGCGTCGCCGCCGCGGTGGCTGACCTCGCGGAACAACGCGGCCAGGTCGACGCCCGACCAGAAGCGTTCCTCGAAGTCGTCGGCATCGCGGGTGGCGGCATCCAGCATCGCCTTCTTGCGGAAGATGATCACCCACGACGTGAACGAGAAGATCACGAGTATCAGCAATACCAGCTTGACCGGCAGGCTGGCATGGATGACCAGGTCGAGGATGTTGATGGAACCGTTCATGCGTGTGTGTTTCCTTCGATCAACGCTGAAATGTCTGGCGGAATCCTGACCGGCACGAACTCGCGCGCATCCACGCAGGCGATGCGCACCCTGGCGCGTGCCAGCGTAACGCCGTCGGCCGCGCGCAGCACTTCCTGTGCGAACTCGATGCTGGCCGAACGCAGGCGCGTCACGCGCAAGGTGGCGTCCAGTTCGTCGTCGAGCCTGGCCGGTTTGTCGAACGCGATGTCGATTTCGCGCACCACGAACACCACGCCCTGCGATTCGCGCAACGCCTGTTGTCCCATGCCGTGCGCGCGCATCCATTCGGTGCGCGCGCGTTCCAGAAACCTGAGGTAGCCCGCGTGGTAGACCACGCCGCCGGCATCGGTATCTTCCCAATAAACCCGTGTCCGCCACCTGAATGCCGGTTGCGCGTGCTCGACCACACCAACCATCGGACTATGACCTCTCGTCTTCGAACAGGTTCAGTGCGGGTTCGCTGCCGCGTGGCGGTTTCAGGCCGAAATGCCGCCATGCCCTGGACGTGGCGATGCGTCCGCGCGCGGTGCGCGCCAGCAGGCCCTGCTGGATCAGGTAGGGTTCCAGCACGTCCTCGATGGTGTCGCGGTCCTCGGCCAGCGCCGCCGCCAGCGATTCCACGCCCACCGGGCCGCCGTCGAACTGCTCCAGGATCAACCGCAACAACCTGCGGTCGAGTTCGTCGTAGCCGCCGGCGTCCACCTGCAGCATTTCCAGCGCGGCCGATGCCGCGTCACGGGTGATGCACCCGTGCGCGCGCACCTCGGCGTAATCGCGCACCCGGCGCAGCAGGCGGTTGGCGATGCGCGGGGTGCCGCGTGAACGCCGCGCGATTTCGGCCGCGCCATCCTCGTCGCAGGCGATGTCGAGGATCCGCGCCGAGCGCGCGACGATCGAGGCCAGTTCGCCCGGCGTGTAGAACTCCAGCCGGTGCACGATGCCGAAGCGGTCGCGCAACGGCGACGTCAGCATGCCCGCGCGCGTGGTCGCGCCGACCAGCGTGAAGCGCGGCAGGTCCAGCTTGATCGAGCGCGCGGCCGGGCCTTCGCCCAGCATGATGTCGATCTGGAAATCCTCCAGCGCCGGGTACAGCACCTCTTCCACCACCGGCGACAGGCGATGGATTTCGTCGATGAACAACACGTCGCGCGGCTGCAGGTTGGTCAGCAGCGCCGCCAGGTCGCCCGCGCGTTCCAGCACCGGCCCGGAAGTACTGCGCAGGTTCACGCCAAGCTCATTGGCGAGCACGTGGCTGATCGTGGTCTTGCCCAAGCCCGGCGGGCCGAATACCAGCACGTGGTCCAACGCTTCGCCGCGCCGCTTCGCGGCCTCGATCGACAATGCCAGTTGCTCGCGCATCGCCGCCTGGCCGACGTATTCGGCCAGCGAACGCGGCCTCACGCTGGCCTCGACGATCTGCTCGGCGGGACTTTCGCTGGCGTCGACGACGCGGGATTCGCTCATGCGGCGATTATGCCGGAACCGTACTGGCGCCGCGCCGCTTCAAGCTCAGATCTCCACTTGCGTGCCGAGCTCGACCAGGCGATTGCCGGGGATGCTGAAGAACGCGGTGGCGGGCAGTGCGTTGCGCGTCATGAACGCGAACAGCCGGTCGCGCCACAGTGCCATGCCGGGGCGCCGGGTGGCCACGACGGTTTCGCGCGACAGGAAAAACGTGGTGTCCATCATGTCGAAGGCGAATCCCTGCTTCGTGCATTCGGCCAGTGCCGCGGGCACGTCGGGGTCTTCCATGAAGCCGAAGCGCAAGGTCAGGGCATGAAACGAATGACCCAGATCGCGAACCTCGATGTGCTCGGCGGCATCGGCGAACGGCGTCTCCAGCGTCTCCACGCTCAGCAGCACGTTGCGCGCATGCAGCACCTTGTAGTGCTTGAGGCTGTGCAGCAGCGCATGCGGCACCGCGTTCAAGTTGGCGGTCATGAACACCGCGGTGCCGGGCACGCGCGCAGGCGGATGCTCGGCGATGCTGGCGATGAACGGCGCCAGCGCAAGACCGCCGTGCTGCAATTGGCGCAGCACCAGTTCGCGGCCGCGCCGCCACGTGGTCATCACCGTGAACACCAGCAGCCCCAGCACCAGCGGGAACCAGCCGCCATGCTCGACCTTCAGCAGGTTGGCGCCGAAGAAAGCCAGGTCGATCGCAAGCAACGCCACCCCGATCGCGACGACCAGCGGCAGCTTCCAGCGCCATATGCGAACCGCCACGATCAGCATCAGCAACGTGGTGACCACCATCGTGCCGGTCACCGCGATGCCGTAGGCGGCGCCGAGGTTTTCCGAGGAACGGAACCCGAGCACCGCCGCGACCACCAGCACCAGCAGCATGCCGTTGATCCACGGCACGAAGATCTGTCCGGCCACGCGGCTGGAGGTGTGCACCACGCGCATGCGCGGCGAGTAACCGAGCTGCACCGCTTCGCGGGTCATCGAATACGCGCCCGTGATCACCGCCTGCGAGGCGATCACCGCGGCCGCGGTCGCCAACGCGATCATCGGATACAGCAACACGCGCGGCACCAGCAGGTAGAACGGATTGCCCGCCGCACCGGGGTTCTCCAGCAGCAACGCGCCCTGCCCGAAGTAATTGAGCAGCAGCGCCGGGAACACGAAACCCAGCCACGCGCGCCGGATGGGCGACTTGCCGAAATGCCCCATGTCGGCATACAGCGCCTCGGTGCCGGTGACCGCCAGCACCACGCCGCCCAGGGCCACGAACGCGGCGATGCCGTGCGACGCGAAGAAGCGGAGCGCGTAATACGGGTTCAACGCGACCAGGATTTGCGGCGCGCGCATGATCATGTGCACGCCCAACACTGCGATCACCGTGAACCACACGCACATCACCGGCCCGAACAGCGCGCCGATGCCCGCGGTGCCGCGCCGCTGCAGCGCGAACAGCAGCAACAGGATCGCGACGCTGATCCCGACCACCCAGCGGCCCAGCGCCGGCTCTGCGACCTTCAATCCTTCCACCGCCGACAGCACCGTCATCGCCGGCGTGATCACACCATCGCCGTAGAACAACGCGGCGCCGAAGATCGCCAACAGCGCGACCAGCCAGCGCAGGCGGGGCATCCCGCGCACGCTGCGCTGGACCAGCGCCAGCAGCGCCATGATGCCGCCCTCGCCCTTGTTGTCGGCGCGCATCACGAACATCACGTACTTCAGCGTCACCACCAGCATCAGCGACCAGAACACCAGCGACAACACCCCGAACACGCTCGCTTGCGACACACCGAGGCCATATTTCTCGCTGAACACTTCCTGCAACGTGTACAGCGGGCTGGTGCCGATGTCGCCGAACACCACGCCGATCGCGCCGAGCGCCAGCGCGCGCAGCGAGGGTGAAACCCTCGAATCCGAAACCGTGGCGTGCATGCCCGGCTCCCGGTACCGAAAAAGAGGGCGCGAAGTGTAGTGCCGCCGCGGCAGTTGCGATGCGAAGTGTGGCGCCCGGAAGCCTGCGGTTCAGGTACGCGGGAGACGCGCCCGAGAACAGCCGTTCGTGTTGAGCGTAGCGAAGCAAAGCTTCGCGAAGTCGAAACACCGGCGATTGCCGTATCGCGCGGCACTTCGACTTCGCACCTTCGGCACTACGCTCAGTGCGAACGGCCAATTCGAAGGCGAGTTCTAAATCTCGACCTGCGCGCCGAGCTCGATCAGCCGGTTGCCGGGGATGCTGAAGAACGCGGTGGCGGGCAAGGCATTGCGGGCCAGGAACGCGAACAGTTTGTCGCGCCACAGTGCCATGCCGGGGCGGTCGGTGGCGACGATGGTTTCGCGCGACAGGAAGAACGTGGTGTCCATCATCTTGATGTCGAGGCCGCGGTCGGCGCAGTCGTGCAATGCCGCGGGCACATTGGGATCGTCGGTGAAACCGAAGCGCAGGGTGAGCTTGTGGAAGTCGTGGCCGAGGTCTTCCAGTTCGATCCGCTCGTCGGGATCGGCATACGGCGTTTCCAGCGTCTCCACGGTCAGGATCACGTTGCGCTTGTGCAGCACCTTGTTGTGCTTGAGGTTGTGCAGCAGCGCGTGCGGCACCGCGTCGGGATCGCTGACCAGGAAAATCGCGGTGCCCTCGACGCGGGTCGGCGGATGCTCGGCGAGGTTGGCGATGAACGGCGCCAGCGCGAGGCCGCTGTGCTTCAGCTCGCGCAACACCAGTTCGCGCCCGCGCCGCCACGTGGTCAGCACCGTAAATACCGCAAGTCCCAGCACCAGCGGGAACCAGCCGCCATCCTCGACCTTCAACGTGTTGGCGGCGAAGAACGACAGGTCGATGGTGAGGAAGAACAGGCCGAGCGCGATGATGGCGGCGGGATTCCACTTCCACATCCGCCACGCGACGATCAGGAACAGCACGGTGTCGATCGCCATGGTGCCGGTCACCGCGATGCCGTAGGCGCCGGCCAGCGCGTTGGACGACCCGAACCCGATCACCACCAGCACCACCAGGATCATCAGCAGGCGGTTGACCCACGGCAGGTAGATCTGCCCGACTTCCTCGTTGGAGGTGTGCACCACCGGCATGCGCGGCAGGAAGCCCAGCTGGATCGCCTGGCGCATGATCGAGAACGAACCCGCGATCACCGCCTGCGAGGCGATCACCGCCGCGGCGGTCGCCAGCGCGATCATCGGATACAGCCCCCACGACGGCACGGCGAGGTAGAACGGATTGCTGGCCGCATCAGGCTGGTGGATCAGCAAGGCGCCCTGCCCGAAATAATTCAGCATCAGGCCCGGCATCACGAACGCATACCAGGCCAGCCGTATCGGGTTGCGCCCGAAGTGGCCCATGTCGGCGTACAGCGCTTCGGCGCCGGTCACGCACAACACCACCGCGCCCAGCACCAGGAACCCTCCGGCACCGTGGTGGGCGAAGAAGTTGAATCCGTACCAGGGATTGATGGCACGCAGCACCAGCGGATGCTGCACGATGTTGTACAGGCCGACCAAGCCGATCACCACGAACCAGATGCACATCACCGGGCCGAACACGCTGCCGACCTTGCCGGTGCCGCGCTTCTGGATCAGGAACAGCGTGACCAGCACCGCCACCGCGATCCATACCACCCAATGCGCCAGCTGCGGCGCCGCGACTTCAAGGCCTTCCACCGCCGACAGCACCGTGATCGACGGCGTGATCACGCCGTCGCCGAAGAACAGCGACGCGCCCAGCACCGCGGCGAGGATCACCAGCCGACGCGTGCGCGGATACTGGCGGGTGGCGCGCTGGGCCAGCGCCATCATCGCCATGATGCCGCCCTCGCCCTTGTTGTCGGCGCGCATGATGAAGGTGACGTACTTCAACGCCACCACGATCAGCAACGTCCACAACACCAGCGACAACACGCCGAGCACGTTGAAAGGCGTGACCGGCATCCCGTGCTGGTCGCTGAAGGCTTCGCTGAAGGTGTACAACGGGCTGGTGCCGAGATCGCCGAACACCACGCCGATCGCGCCGACCATCATCACCGGCAGGGCTTTTTTCCCGGCCTCGCCGGATGCCGCGGTGGCGGGCTGGCCGCTCATCGCCCCAGCGCCGCCTTGAGCGCCTTGCGGATGATGGCCTCGGCATCGTCGCCCTCGCCTGCGACCGCGGCGGCGAGGCGCGCGGCCTCGGCAGGCTTGTAGCCGAGTTGCTGCAAGGCCGCCTCGGCTTCGCCGCGCGGATCGCGCGGTGTCGGCGCGCGATCAGGCGATGCTGCCGTCGGCAAGCCGGCGACGCGGTCGCGCAATTCCACCACGATGCGTTCGGCGGTCTTCTTGCCGATGCCGGGGATGCGCGTCAATGCGGCGACGTCGCCCGCCTGCACCAGGCGTGCGAATTCCGAAGTCGACACGCCCGACAGCACCGCCAGTGCGATGCGCGCGCCGATTCCGGAAACCTTTTGCAGATCGCGGAACAGCGCGCGCTCGTCCTCGCGCAGGAAGCCGTACAGCGCGACGGTGTCTTCCTTGTGCGCGTAGTGCGTCAGCAGCACCACTTCCTTGCCGGCGTCCGGCAGGTCGTACAACGTCGACATCGGCACTTCCAGCTCGTAGCCGACGCCGCCGACCTCGACGAGCACCCACGGCGGGCGCTTGGCGATGAGGGTTCCTCGAATCCGACCGATCATGGCTGCTTCCCCGAGCGCCCCCATCCGCCCCGTGGGCACCTTCCCCCGTGAACGGGGGAAGGAAAAAATCCCCTCCCCCGCTCGCGGGGGAGGGTCAGGGTGGGGGGAGAATCGACCAAGAGAAAGGAATTCATCGCCTGCGTCCCCACGCCGCCAGATCAATCCCCGTGCGCGCTTCGCTGGCGCGCAGGTGCGCATGCGTGATCGCGATCGCCAGCGCATCGGCGGCGTCGGCCTGCACGGGTTCGTGAAGGTTCAGCAGGATGCCGATCATGTGCTGCACCTGTTCCTTGCCGGCGTGGCCCTTGCCGACCACCGCTTGTTTGATGGCGTTCGGCGCATATTCGCTGACCGGCAAGCCGCGCCCGACCGCCGCGCAGATCGCGGCGCCGCGTGCCTGCCCGAGCTTCAGCGCGGAATCGGCGTTCTTCGCCATGAACACGCGCTCGATCGCGGCCTCGGCGGGCGCATGCGCGTCGATGATGCCGCCGAGCTCGTCGTAAATGCGCTTCAGGCGCAACGGAAACGTCTCCTCGCCGGCCACCTGCAGCGTTGCATGCAGCACGCAACGCAGCCTGCCCGTGGCATCGGCCTCGATGATACCGACGCCGGTGCGCTGGCTGCCGGGGTCGATGCCGAGGATGCGCAGCGGCGCAGCGCCGGTCACGATCAACCCGCCGGTACGTCCGCGTTGGAATAGACGTTCTGCACGTCGTCGAGTTCGTCCAGGCGCGCCAGCAGCCCCTGCACCGCTTCGACCTGGTCGGCAGCGACCGGCACGTCGAGTTCGGCGCGCATGGTCACTTCGGCGTGCCCGGGTTTCAGGCCGGCCTGCTCCATCGCCGCGCGCACGGATTCGAACGATTCCGGCGTGGTGATTACGTCGATCTGGCCGTCCTCCGGCCACACCTTCACGTCCTCGGCGCCGGCTTCAATCGCGGCATCGGTGACCTTGTCTTCGCCGGAATTTTTTTCGTAGGACAACACGCCGATCTTGTGGAACAGATAGGCGACCGAACCGTCGGTGCCGAGGTTGCCGCCGAACTTGGTGAAGGCATGGCGCACGTCGGAAATGGTGCGCTGGCGATTGTCGGTGACGCATTCGACCAGCACCGCGACGCCGCCCGGCGCGTAACCCTCGAAATGCAACTCCTCGTAGGTGATGCCTTCCAGTTCACCGGTGGCCTTCTTGATCGCGCGATCGATGTTGTCCTTGGGCATCGACGCCGTGATGGCCTTGTCGACCGCGGTGCGCAGGCGCGCGTTGCCGTTGACGTCGCCCCCGCCGGCGCGTGCGGCCACCATGATCTCGCGCACCAGCTTGGTGAACACCTGGCCGCGCTTGGCGTCCTGTGCATTCTTGCGGCCGGCGATGGAAGGACCTCGACCCATGGGGCGTACTCTTGGTGCTTAAAGGTTGAAAGTCTAGGGAAACACTCAACATCCTGCCACGCTTTCGCGTCGAGCCCCATGGATTGCATGCCCCCACAACCCCCGCCGAAGTCTTGCTACGCAATCCTTCGACTGCCCCCTTGACTCAAGGGGGCAGGAACCACGCGCGGTCATCCAGCGCACCGACTACCACGACGCGGGCGTTGCTGCGCCTCCCCTTGACTCAAGGGGGCAAAAACCAAGCGACGTCCGATGCTATTCCGGATCCAGTACCTGGATGTGCAATTCCGCGAGTTGCTTCGCGTCGATCGGGCTGGGCGCATCGGTCATCAGGTCCTGCGCGCTGGTGGTCTTGGGGAAGGCGATCACGTCGCGGATGGCCTCGGTGCCGCCCATCAACATCGCCAACCGGTCGACGCCGAAGGCGATCCCGCCGTGCGGCGGCGCACCGCACTTCAATGCGTCGAGCAGGAACCCGAATTTGGCCCGCGCCTCGTCCTCGCCGATGCCGAGCAGACCGAATACCGCGCTTTGCATGTCCGGGCGGTGGATGCGGATCGAGCCGCCGCCGATCTCGTGGCCGTTCAGCACCATGTCGTAGCCACGGCTGACCGCGTGCCCGGGATCGGCCTGGAGCGCCGCGGTGTCATCCACCTTCGGCGCGGTGAACGGGTGGTGCAGCGCGAAGTAACGCTGCTCGGTCTCGTCGTACTCGAACATCGGGAAATCCGTCACCCACAACGGCTTCCAGGTTTGCGTGACGAGCCCGCGCTCGCGCGCGACCTTCAGGCGCACCGCGCCCATGAATTCGCCGACCGTTTTCCACTTGCCGGCACCGAACAGCAGCGCGTCGCCGTTTTGCGCGCCGGTTTCTTGCAGGATGGCGGCGAGCGTCGCCTCGTCCAGGAACTTCGCGACCGGCGAATGGACGCCCTGCAACCCCTTCGCGGCATCTTCGACTTTCAGCCACGCCAACCCCTTCGCACCGAACTTCGCCGCGTGCGCGGCGTAATCATCGAGTTGCTTGCGCGAAAGTTCATGGCCGCCCGGCACGCGCAGTGCGGCAACGCGTCCATCGGGATCATTCGCCGGCCCAGAGAACACCTTGAAATCGAGGCCCTTCACCGCATCCGCGACGTCGACCAGTTCCAGGTCGATGCGCAGGTCGGGCTTGTCCGAACCGTAACGCGTCATCGCCTCCAGCCACGTCATGCGCGGGAACGGGTCAGCAAGCTCGATGCCACCGACATCAAGGAACACGTCGCGGATCAGTGCCTCGACGCAATCCTGCACGTCGCGTTCCCCGACGAACGCGAACTCCATGTCGAGCTGGGTGAACTCGGGCTGGCGGTCGGCGCGCAGGTCCTCGTCGCGGAAGCAGCGCGCGATCTGGTAGTAGCGGTCGAAACCCGCGATCATCAGGATCTGCTTGAACTGCTGCGGCGACTGCGGCAGCGCGTAGAACTGCCCTGGATGCACGCGCGAAGGCACCAGGTAGTCGCGCGCGCCTTCCGGCGTCGCATTGGCGAGGATCGGGGTTTCGATGTCCTGGAAACCGCGCGCATCCAGCCAGCGGCGCAGCGCCTGCACCAGCTTCACGCGGGTCCGCATGACCTTCTGCATCGCCGGACGGCGCAGGTCGAGGTAGCGATACTTCAGCCGCATTTCCTCGTTGGGGTTCTCGTGCAGCGCGAACGGCAGGTCGCGCGCGGCGTTCAACAGCTCGATCGATTCGGCCACGACCTCGAAACGCCCAGTCGGGATCTTGTCGTTGATGTTGGAGCGCACCCGCACCGTGCCGGTGACGCGCAGGCAATCCTCGTAACCGACCTTCGACGCGATCGCGAAGACGTCGGCCTTGTCGGGATCGGCGACGATCTGCACGATGCCCTCATGGTCGCGCAGGTCCACGAACACCACGCCGCCATGGTCGCGGCGCGCGTCCGCCCACCCGCACAAGGCCACCCGCTGGCCGACTTCGGCCGCACCGATCAGACCGCAATAATGGCTGCGCATCACCCACACTCTCCGCACGCCGGCCGGGACCGGCAAGGCAAACGGGGAATGCTAAGCGCCGCGCGGCACGCGCGCAATCAGCTGCGTTCGCTCGCGCGCGAGCGCAGCAACATCTTGTCGGCGCGCCGCAGGGTCGATTCCAGCGGTTCATCGGCTTCGCGCAGGGCCCAGCCGATCGAGAACACCGCCGGCATCCCGTCCTGCGACGACTTGGCGAGCCGCTCGGCCAGCTCGCGCACGGCGTTCTCGGACGCGTGCGGCATCACCACCGCGAATTCGTCGCCGCTCAGGCGCACCACCACGTCGCCCGAACCCGCGGTGTTGGCGAGCAGCTTGGCCATGTCGCGCAACACCTCGTCGCCGCGCGCGCGCCCTTCGCTGGCGTTCAACTGGCGGAAATAATCGATGTCCATCACCACGCAACCCCAGACCTGGTCGTGCGAGGTCTGCAGGGCAAAGGCGTCCAGGAACCGCCGCGTGCGGCACCCGGTCAGGGCGTCGAGCTGGTTCTGGTCCTGCAGGCGCAGTTCGTAGCGGTGGCGCAAGGTCACGTCCTGCGCGGCGCCGACCACGTACGGCACCGGCTCGGCATCCGGGTAGCAGACGAACTGGTACTGCCACACGCGCCGCTCGCCGTTGCGCGACACGAAATGCAGCACGCCGGCGTCGCGCGTCAGGCTGTGGATGCGGTCGAAGTAATCGCGCCAGCCGCCGTGCGCCTCCTCGGCGACGAAGTCCGACAGCGGGCGCCCGGCCATGGCCTCGCGGTCGTAGCCGAGCGCGTGCGCCATCGCACCGTTGACCTTCAGCAGGCGGCCGTCCATGTCGTGCATCCAGACCATCGCCAGCCCCGATTCCACAAGGTCGTCGTAGCGCGTCGCGCATTCCTGCAGCGCCTGCTTCGTGGCCTGCTCGCCCGATACGTCGCGCACCAGCATCACGCGTCCCGGAATCTCGGCGTGCGGGAGGTTGCCGATGTCGGTGAGCACGTCGAACAACTCGCCGGTGGCGCGGCGATGCCGCCAGGCCACGCTGCCGGGCGGCACGGCGCGACCGTCCTCGCGCAGGTAGCTGCGCAGGCGATCGGCCTCACCGGGCGCGAACAGGTCGCCGACGCGCATCTCCAGCAGGCGTTGGCGACTGTAGCCGTAGCACCTTTCGGCCGCGGCGTTGACCTTGAGGATGCGCTTGTCGGCGCTTGCGAACAGCACCACCGGCAACGGATTCAGGTCGAACCACGCGCGTGTTTCGTCGGCACGCCGGCGCACCAGTTTCTGCAGGTCCAGCTCATCGGTGATGTCGCGCGCGGCGCCGACCAACCCCGAGGTCTTGCCGTGCAAATCGTGCAGCGGACGCTTGGAGACCAGGAAGCTGCGCTCGCCGCCCGCCGTGGTTTGCGCTTCGCGGAACATGGTGGGCAGGTCGCGGTCCAGGCAGACGCGATCGTTCTCCTCGAAGGCCAGCGACTCGGCGCCGGGCTGCAGATCGCTGTCGCGATGCCCGATCACGTCCTGCGGACGACGGCCGATCAGCGCCGCGGCCGCTTCGTTCACGAAGCGATAGCGGTGCGCGGCATCCTTCACGAATACCGGGCCGTCGCTGTGTTCGCTCAGCAACTGCGCAAGCTCGGCCAGCCGGCGCAGGCAGCGCAGCATCAACACCATCACCCAGCCCACCGCCGCAACCGCCAGCAAGCCGATCCCGGGCAACAGCAGGCCGACGCCGCCGGCCTGCGCGATCCGGTCGCTGGATTCGGCGAGCACGGCCAGCCCCACCGCCGGGATCACCAGCAATGCCAATCCGCACCAGCCGAGCCAACGCAACAACGCACGCGCGCCGGGTATGGCTTCGAGTATGCCGAATTGTCCCTGTTCCTTTGCCACGGCGTCTCCCCGACGCGATCAACGTGCCGCGTAGCGCGGCGCCACGACGTCGACTGCAAGAGACGTGCTTGCACTGGCATGGACCCCGCCAGCGTGACAGATGTTGACGAGACGGCCGGGCAAGTGTGACGCAAATCCCGGATCCCGGCGTATCCGGCGGCGGCGAGGGGCTCAGGCCCGCATCAGGGTGGATTTTCCGAACAGGCTTTCCACCAGGTCCACCACCAGTTCCGCGGTGCGGTTGTGTTCGTCCAGTGCGGGGTTCAGCTCCATGATGTCGAGCGAGGCCACCCGGCCGGTGTCCGCGATCATTTCCATGCACAGTTGCGCTTCGCGGTAGCTCGGGCCGCCCGGCACCGTGGTGCCGACCGCAGGGGCGATCGACGGATCGAGGAAATCGACGTCGAAGCTGACGTGCAAGTGGCTGTCGCCATCCAGTCCGTCGAGCGCCTCTTCCATCACCCGGCGCATGCCGACCTCGTCGATGTAGCGCATGTCGTAGATCTCGAGGCCGACGTCGTGCACCAGCCGCTTCTCGTTGGGATCGACCGAGCGGATGCCGATCTGGCGCACCTCGTCGGCGGCGAGCGCGGGCGCCTTGCCGCCCAGTTCGGTCAGCTCGCGCGGCCCGTGTCCGCACAGGCAAGCCACCGGCATGCCATGGATGTTGCCCGATGGCGTGATCTCGGCCGTGTTGAAGTCGGCATGCGCGTCCAGCCACAGCACCCGCAGCTTGCGGCCCTGCTCACGGCAATGCCGCGCCACCGCGCTGATCGATCCGATCGCGAGGCAGTGGTCGCCACCCAGCAGGATCGGCACCCGGCCAGTGGCGAGCTCGGCCAGTTCCGCTTCCATCAGCGTGCGGTTCCAGGCGAGCACTTCGGCAAAGTGCCGGTAACCGTCGTGCGGCGGTTGCCACGGATTCAACGGCCCCACGAGGTTGCCGCGGTCCACGACGTCGAGCCCGCGACCGATGAGTGCCTGTGGCAGGCCCGCCACCCGCAGGGCTTCCGGACCCATCGAAGCGCCGCGCGAACCGGCGCCGATGTCGGTGGGCGCACCGATCAGGGAAATCGCTTTTGCTCTGCTGACCACGCGCCGTCACCCGCCGCTTGCACTGGACCTCAAAGCATACCTTCCGGCTGCAATGGGGACCACCCGTGCATCAGGTCGTCACGATGGCCTCATCCAGCGCCGCCGTCAATCGCGTGACCGTGCCATCCGCCGCGGCGCGCTCGCGGCATGGCGTGCGCCCCGACAGCAACCTGTCGAGCCCGCGCGCGACCTCGCCCACGACGTCCAGACCATAGTTCGGCGCCGACCCCGACAACTTGTGCGCCACATCGCGCAGGCGCAGCCACGGCGCTTCGTCGCCGCCATCGGCGCACTCCGCCCAGGCCGCGACCAGCGCCGCGCGGCGCGCGGGCAGCTCCTGGATGAAATGCCGGCGCAACGCCTCGATCTGCGCCTGGAATTCGAGTTCGCGGGGGTCCGTTTCAGCGCCCATCATTCGCTCGCGTCCACCACACCTTGCCGTGGGATGGTGCGACAGTCTGACTCGAACAATTCGCGTAACGTTCTGATTTTAGTAACACTTACGTGCAGAAAATTCAGAAGTTACCCGCAAAGTTACTCACCAAACACTGTACGCGCAACCATCAGCAGTCTACCGCAACCAGTCTCGTGCCAAGGCAAAGCCGGTCGTTCGCAGAACTCGGACTTTGCACACAAGTCCAAGAAGCCGGCCTCGAGCGCACAAGCAGCGCGGTGCTACTCGTCGCCCGAATTGGTAGCACTTCACTTCAACGCCATCCTTCGAACTGACGAGTTCCTACAAGCACGATCCGAGGTCACCTGAGCTCCAGCGGATGGCTTGAAATTTGCTTTCTGATACTGGGATGCTCAGCTGGGGAAGATGCAGATGATCGAGCGCGCTGCTGTAGTTGCAGGTACCGAAGTACATCTTGGGATCGGCAGTACCGGGGCGACACATTGCGTTCTACGCACGCGCTCCGGCGTCGTAAGAGCCGTACTAAAGCGCATTCCTGTCACCCATGTGTTGGCCGAAGCCTTGTGCGCTTTAATTTTGCGCGGATGGGGCCTGCCGGTTCCGACACCCTACCTGGTGCCCGAAGGAGACAGCCTCGCATTCGCAAGCGCTGATGCGGGCTACCCGAACCTCAAACAACGGCTGGGTGTAGATACGTTGCGCTCTGGAACCCCCGCGCACGGCGCAGCCATGCGCATCGCCATGCAAGTTGCCTCAACCCTTAGCACAGCAGCAGCCGTGGCTGCCGCCGACGAAGCCTTGGCCAATCGTGATCGCAACTTGGAAAACATCTTGTGGGACGGCGAAACCGAGGCATGGATTGATCATGCCTATGCTCTAGGCAATCGTCCCGATCTCGCTGATGTCAACAAGTTGTGCAATATGGCACTGGCGGTAGGCACGGGTGAGGAATTCCAACATGGCGCCATTGCGGCATGGATGGCGCTGGATCGCACCCAACCTGCGCAACAAGCCGAGCAACTTTCCGATGTGGCGGACCTGTCCGCGTGGACAGCAACCATCGCGCATCGGCTCAATCACTTGGGTGAGCGCCTTCTGGCCCGCTTCCCGTCACCGGATGATCTACTATCCGCCGTATGAACGTGGTCGTCCTACATCCGTGGCGTGCCATCTACTGGGAACCTGTGTCCGGTACAGGGGAACGCGTAACAGTGGGCGCCGTTTATCGCTACGGGGACACCTGGGCCGCTCGCCGCATCTTGCGCGACGACGTACTGACCTGCCTCTACGGCAAAGCCGCAAACGGTGCGCGCAGGCTGATCGACCACGGACTTTCATTGTTCTTGGCAGCAGCCAACGCTGCACAATCGTTGGAAAATTTGTCAGTGCCTTTGGGCGGCTTGTATCCCGGCCCAGCGCGCGCTACCGAGGCGCTTACCGAATCCGAGCTACTGCGTATCGTGGCGCTTCAATACTCCAGTGTTGCGAATTTGGACAAGCTGGATGACCTCGACGAATTCGACCAACCCATCAACGAAGAGGCTGCACGACGATTTGCTACCGATGTGCGCGAACACGTGCTAGCTGAGCGCGCAGACCTCTCCAAATACTTTCATCGAACCGCACCATTGGTGATGTCCGGTGAGCCTGTGCGCTTCGGTTACGCCTCGACACGTCTCATTGCGCATTTCAACATACTGAACCCCATGCGACACGGCGCCAGTCTGCGCGACGCGCGAGCGCGTCTTTTCGAACTGAACAGAGGGCGTGACCTCGCTCAACTATCGCGGGCAGCTTTAATCACTGGAGTTCCGCGTGACGACGATCCACTGCTCGGTGACCGCCAACGTGCTCGCCTACGCGAAATGCGCGAAGAGCTGACCCATGAAGCCACGGCGGTGGATGTGGCGTTTGCTCCCGTTCACGCCGCATCCGAGGGCGCACGCACGTTGTTGCAGTTGGAAGCGGCATGAGTTGCGCAATAGGAATCGGGCGAGGTGCTCATGCACCTCGCCCGATTTGATTTACGCTTTTTGTCCAACTGTGCCACCGAGGGTTCGGCGGCTGAGCCTCCCGCAAGAATGTACGCGAGAGCGAAAGGATCGTTGATCTGCACTTCGGCCTTGAGCGACCGGATTACAGCCCGTCGTTATGCGGACCACTAGGGTACGGACCGGACTCGGAAAGAACGGAGAATTACCACCCGCCCTGTTGTTTGGGTTCAGCCGCCGTAGTTCTCGGTGGCCTTGAGCACCTCGTCATACGCCTGTTCGAACGCGTCATCATCACTGTCGTAGCCGTCCTGCTCGGCCAAGGACAGTTCATCATCGTCTTCATCGACTTCATCTTCATCGGCGCAGTGCCACATACCTCTCCCGTCGTTGCCGCGGCCGGACAACGAGATGCCTCATGCACTCATTTCGCCACGGCTTTGACCGCAAGCGTAATGCGGGGTACGCGCGAGATCAACGGCAGTCTATGTGGTCACAAGATGTTGAGTTTCGGCAAAGTGCGCACGATCTTCATCGTTTCGAGGCTAACGGTGATGACACGCAGGAGCAGCTCCAACGGGTAGCGCGGGTTGTGCATCGTCTCGACGGCCCAGTCGTTGGCGTCGTTGACGATGCCGCTGGCCTTGTCGGTCTTAACGCACTGGCGTTCAATCACCCAATCAAGCGCGGGTTTGCCGTTGACGACGTAGTCGTAGGCTTCGGGCGGAATGCCGGTGACGGTGATCTTGCTGTTGTAGATGACGCGGGTCGGGTCTTTCTGTCCGTCGACCTTGGGCACCTTCATCTTTTCGACGCGGTAGTCTGCATCGGAGAGCTTCTTGCCACCGGTGTCCACCTTCGCGCCGGCATACATCGGCACGGTTTCGTAATTGAGGTGCAGGTCGGCCAATGCGCGGCCGGCCTTGCTGAAGGCCCAGAAATCCGCCGCGGCTTTCACGCGCGGGATACGCGGCAGTTCCTTGGCGAGATTGTCGGCGTAGCGTTCGCGGTAAACCGGCGAGTGCAGCAGGCCGTAGACGTAATAGAACAGATCTTCCTTGGTGACCGCCTCGCCGGGGTAGGCGCTCTTGAAATGCGCCAAGCCTTCGTCGGTGACGGCGTCGCGGCGGGCGGGAGTGCCGTCCTTGCCACTTGGTTGGTCGAACAAACCCGGTGCGGGTGCGTCGCCTGCCTTCGCGGCTTCGTCATAGAGGTACAACGGAAAATACTGCGAGCCCACCATGTCGGCAGCGTGTAGGCTTGGCACGCAATCAGCGATAGTCACGGAACACTTGCTGCGGTCGCTGGGTGCGGAGAAACCGATCACAATGTTCTTCGCCGTCACCATCGGGAAGAGGCGCGGTATTTGCAAGACCATCTCGTTCAAAGCACGGTTGAAGTACACCCACTGTTTCGAGAACGGGCGATAGAGACTTGGAACGATTCCCGCCGGCTCGAAAGCGAAACGCCGCCCTTTCGCCAAGTCCAGTTTGAGCGCCCGTGTCCAACTAATCCTGGCTGGATCGGTGTCGACGAAATCATCGACCTTGGCTTCGCGTGCCTTGCGATCAAGGCCGCCGCATGCCCGATCGAACCGCTCCACTTCGGCATTGTAGAAAGCGATCATGCGCGTCATATTCGTTTCGAGTGCCGCTTTGCTTGCGTTGTAGCACCACGCATCACGCCCCGTATTGAGTCCCAACGAGAAGTTGTCGAACAGCTTGGGTCCGTCGCCCTTCTTGTCGCCCAGCGCGACGAACTGGGTGAAGTTGTCATCGCGCTGGCGCAACCAGTCGCCGTGGGCATCGGGCGTGATGGATCGCCAAGCGTTTTCCTTGTCGATACCCGCGACGTCACGGAAATAAGCAACCTTGGCCAGCTTTTCCTCGCGAGTCAGGAAGTCGCCAATGTCGTGGAAGAGGATGCGACCGTGGTCGCGGCTGCCGGGATTCTTGACCAGCAGGGTGATAGCGATGGGCGCACGACTGCCGACGCCGAACACGTTGTCCTTCTCCTTGCGCCGCTGCTCACCGCTGGTCCGGGCGTTTCCGCGCAGGTGAAACACGTGGATGTCCGAGAACTCCTCCACCAGGCACCGGCGCAGCCCATCGGCACTCCCGGCTTCCAGCCAGCCCGCATTTGTCACGAAACCGATAACGCCAGAGTTGCCAATGCGGTCACTCGCCCACCGGATCGCGCGGATGTAGCTGTCGTACAAGCCACGCGATAACGCTGCACTCGATCGCGCAGCATAAGTTTGGGCGATCCGCTCATCCAGTTGCGGGTAGGCGACGTTCTGGTTGTTGTCGTTCTGGCTACCCTGCCCGATGGAATACGGCGGATTGCCCAGGATCACGCGGATATCGAGCTGCATCTGGCGCTTGCGACGCTTGCTGTTGTCCACTAGCAGCGCATCCACCAAGTCGCCCTTCTCGCCCATCTGGAAGGTATCGGTGAGGCAGATGCCCTCGAAGGGCACATAATCGCCGCCGGCAATGTCGTGGTAGGCGCGCTCGATGTTGATGCTGGCGATGTAGTAGGCCAGCAACACGATCTCGTTGGCGTGCAGCTCGTTCTTGTACTTGTAGGGAAGCTGCCCGGAGGCGATGACACCTGACTGGATCAGGCGAGTGATGAAGGTGCCGGTGCCAGTAAAGGGGTCGAGGATGTGCACGCCCTTGTCGCCCAGCGAGGCTTTGAACTCCATTTTCAAAACGTGCTGGACGCTGTGGATGATGAAGTCCACCACCTCTACCGGCGTGTAAACGATGCCGAGGCGCTTGGAGAGTTCGGGGAATGCGCCGTTGAAGAACTTGTCGTACAGCTCCTTGATGACCTTCTGCTGGCCTTCGCTGTTGTCGATGCCTTTGACCCGTTCTTTAACGTCGTCATAAAACGCCTGAAGGGTGTCAGCTTCCTTGTCGAGGTGGTGTTCCTGCAACAGGGACAGTACCTTTTCCATGGCCCGCGATACCGGATTGTTCTTCGTGAACTCGTGGCCCTCGAACAGGGCCTCGAACACCGGCCTGGTGATGAGGTGCTGGGCCAGCGTCTCGATGATCTCGGCATCGGCGATCTTGTCGTTGAGGTCATCTCGCAGTTCAGCGGCAAATTGCTCGAACGCCTTGCGCTCCTTCTGGCTCTCGGGGTTTTCGAGAATGGCCTTGATGCGGTCGATGTGGGTGTTGGCGATCCTGGCGATGTCCGCCGCCCAGTCTTCCCAGTGATGGCGGTTGCCGACCTTTTGCACCAGCTTGGCGTAGATGGCCTTCTCGATTTCGCCGATCTCGAATTGCAGTTTCTCCTGCTCGGGAACGTGGTCGTCCGACACGGCTTGACCGATGCTGTGGCCGCCGCGGGCTTTCGAGGCGTGCTTCTGGCTCGCGCGCAGGTTGGCGGCGCGCCGTTGCACCTTTTCCGTCACGGCCACCACTTCCATCTTGCTGGTGTCCTTGCCGATCAGGTCCAGCTTGTTGACCATCGCGTCGAAGCGGTCGTCGTGCGAACGCAGCGCCTGCAAGACCTGCCAGACTACCTTGTAGGTGACGTTGTCGTTGAGCGCTTCGTGCGGTTCCTTGCCGGCCGGAATCACGACCGGCAGGATGATGTATCCGCGCTGCTTGCCTTCCACCTTTCGCATCACGCGGCCCACGGCCTGCACCACGTCCACCTGCGAATTGCGCGGGGTGAGGAACAGCACCGCGTCCAGCGCGGGCACGTCCACGCCTTCGGACAGGCAGCGTACGTTGGAAAGAATGCGACAGGTGTTCTCGGGTGTCTCGGCCTTCAACCAGTCGAGCTTGGCTTCCTTCTCACTGGCGTTCATGCCGCCGTCGACATGCTCGGCTTCACACTTCAGGGTGGCGGCGATTTCTTCCTCAGTGCCTTCGTCCTGCGCGGTGCGTTGGTATTCCTCCACCACAGCTTGGAACATCCGGGCGATGTTCTTGGAACCGACCTTGTGGACTTTTGCGCCCTGCTTGGCCTCGATCACATGGCAGAACGCCACGGCGCGTTGCATGGGGTGGCCGTCGTCGGTCAAGTCCTTGGTCAGCCCCTGCTTGGAAAGCGCCTTCCAGCAGCCGACGATGCGCGCAGCATCGTCCATCTTGAGGTCGTTGTCGCCGCTGGACAGCAGCTTCTGCAGGCGCCGGTTGATGGTGGCTTCCTCCACCGCCAGCACGATCACCTTGTAGTCGGACAGCAAGCCGCGCTTGACGGCCTCCGAGAACGTCAGCGTGTAGAGCGGCTTGCCGTACTGCGCTTCGTTGTCCATCGAGGCGAGCACCACGTTGTCGCGTTCGGCGGTGGCCTTAGCGTGCTCGCTGTAGATACGCGGCGTGGCGGTCATGTAGAGCCGTTTGGCCGCCTTGATGAAACCCGCGCCGTGCACCTTCACGAAATGGCTTTCGTCATCGCCCTCGAAGGTTGCGCCGGTGGTGCGATGAGCCTCATCGCAGATGATGAGGTCGAAATCCGCGAGGTCGTATTTCTGCTGCGCGTGGCTGATGACGTCGATGGAGTGGTAGGTCGAGAACACCACATCCATGTGCGCGGCGTCGTGGCGCTTGGCCATTTCCGCCGCAAGGTGCTTGGCGTCGGTCGTGGCCGGGTATTGCAGCTCGTGGGCGAGCATCTGGAAATCGTCGTCGCCGTGCTTCTTGCCCACGTCGCTGTCGGAACATACCGCGTAGCTGTGCAGTGGGGTCGCGCTCTCCTGCGTCCATTCCGTCAGCGCCTGCGACAACAGCGCGAGACTGGGCATCAGGAACAGCACGCGACCGCCCTTGCCGGCCAGTTCCTCGGCGATCTTGAGCGCGACGTAGGTCTTGCCGGTGCCGCAGGCCATGATGAGCTTGCCGCGGTCGACGTTGCCCAAGCCTTCCTTCACGGCGGCCAGCGCGTGTTGCTGGTGCGGACGCAGGCGTTTCTGGGGCTTCAGGATCGGCTTGGCGCCGGGCTGATACTTCGACCAGTCGATCTGACTGACTTCGAGATCGTGCAGGGTGACGAGGCTGATGGGCGTCTTCTGGTTCTTGAGCGCCTCGCGCAGGTGCTCGGTGCTCTTGGTCGCCGTCAGGAAGATCAGGCCGTGCGAGAACTCCTTGCGACCGGCAGCAGTCAGGAACGTCGAAAGACCCGTCAGGGTGAGCCGGGCATCCTCGTCGTAGAACTTGGCTTGGATGGCGTGCAGCTCGCCTGTGGCGGTTTCGGCAACAAGGTCAATGCCGGCATCGGCGCCGACATTGCCCAAGCCTCGCTTGGCGGCTTCGGCACGCCATTCGCTCCACAACCAAACACGGCGGTAGAGATCGCGGTAGTACGGTTCGTTCTGGAGATAGGCTTTGACCAGCCGCTCGAAGTAGTTGCCTTTTTCGCGTTCGGTAGCGGCTGTGTGGCGGAAGGTTTCCAGCAGGCTTTGCAGCACGTTCAAAATTGATCCCCCGGTTCTGTGAAGATGGGCTGCGGCCATCCACCACGCGATTCACTTACTGCGGCCCTCAAAGGTAGCCCTTCCGGCTGTATGACGCGACGATGCTACTCGTCGTCGGGATGGTTGTCGCGGAAGTAACACTCTTCGCGGGGGTCGTTCACCACATCGCCCACGGATAGGATTCGCTTGTCCTCACCCGACGTATTTTGATCGGCGGAGATGCAGTCCGCGCACACAGGCACGGTCGGATACTGGTCCGCCGCCCGGTCCGCAGCCAAGTCGCCCCAAATCTCACACCACCACAATTCGATCGCCATGCGATGCTCCGAAGCAAAGGAGCACGCAGTCTAACCGTCTCAAGTACGAAATGCCCATCAGTCGGCGTAGACATGGAGCGCACCCGCCGCGACGTTTCCTGCGCCACGGCGGGCGCAAAAAAAAGAAGGGGGAGCCACAAAGCTCCCCCTTCGCTATTGCCACGCTTCGGAACGCCCGACTGGGGTTCAGTGTGACGTGTCGAGTTGCTTGATGCGGAGCTGGTACGCACGACTCACACAGTCAAGGGTCGTACACGCGTTTCGCTGCGCCATCCAGACCCTTTGTGCATCCTTGACCGCTGCCTTGTCCGGGCTGGCTGCCATAGCGGCCTTGTAGCTACTCATCAGCCGCACGTCGTCGTCGGCGAGCATCTGGTTTGAGCAGATAATCTTCTCGACGAGCGACTCCGCTTTCGCACAATCGAAGCTCGCGCGAATGCCATCCGACCTCCGCGGTCCAACGTTTGCCGCACGAGCAATTTGGTGCGGCGCTGCGACCGGTAGATTTGCCGGGATGGCGGCTGCACTATTGGTGGCCTTGGCTTGTGGCGGTTGGATCGCATCCGCCGCAGTCTTCTCGGAGGGCGTAGCGGCTGCCAAGCTTGGTGCGGCTTGTGCGACTGACGCAGATGCGCCTCCCTCAGAGCATGCAGCAAGCCATTGATCAACGGTCTCGGCCATCACTGCAGGATTGCTCGCCAGCCGTGTGCGCAGTTTGTCTCCAATGCATCCGACCGGCTGGTTGGATTGGAACGTGATGGTTTGTGGCGGATTGTTGGCAACAAGTGACTCATGACCGTCACCCCTCGCACTGATCCTGAAAGTGAACGGCCCATTCAGTGCACCGCCTTGAGTATTGATAGCAAACACCTGGTTTCCGTTCTTATCGAACCCGACGACCTCACCTTGAACGCTTCCATTGTCCCAGTTGGAAGTCGTGTGGTCTGGTTGTAGGAAGCTGAAAAACGGCTCCTCGACGTCATCCAGATGAAACGCTGAATACATGATCTTTTCAAATGGTGCTATGACTCGAATAGCGTTCGTACCCCAGTCCTGCCATGTACCAACGCGCTCTCCCTGCGAATAGCTTCCTTTGCTTAGAATCAGAGGAGGAACTCCGTTTGGGCTAAACAGCTCAGCCGGCCCATCCGGTTTACCGTCCTTGTAATGCATAGCTCCCTTCTTATCCGTGACGAGCCCGTCGACCGGCGACCCATTGCTGAATGTGGCATCTGTGATGACTTTGCCATCATGGTCCCATTCCTTCACGGCACCGTTCAAGATGCCCCCACTCCAGTGGCCTTCCCAATGCGGCTCGCCGGTGTCGAACCAGTACGTCTTTTCCTCCCCATCCATGGTTCCAGCCTGCCACGGAATCACCTTGAACAGAGAGCCGGTTTGGGGGTTGTAGATCTTCGAAACGCCGTCGTACTTCTCGTCTTTAAAATTAATGGTAACGGCCGTTTTACCATCAGCCCCTTGGCATTCTGAAGAACCGTCTATCAAGCCGTTGGTGTAATGGGCGGTACAACCCGTAAGCACGTTCTGCGCAGAATTGTCGCCGTTTGCGGCAACTGTGCTAGCCCAGTATTCAACCAACGGTTCCGGCATGCTGTCCTTGAAGAGCACCGTTCCCGTGAATGGAGTGGTGCTCCCATGCTTGTACACCAGGCCGTTGTTGAAATCGAGTTGCCGCGAGTCGAGGGTTTGACCACCACATGCAGCGATTGCCGAGCAAACTGCGACCATGAGAAAGGCACGTCCAAGATTGGAGGTTGACATTGGAGACCCCGTTGTGAAGGTGGAAGAAATGCTTGGTGCAGGTTTTGCGGCAAACGAATGTCAGCGCGATCGCCAAGCAGCCATGTGGCAGCGCGCGCACTCAATCTTTAATCGGCGGATTTCCCCTGCTAGTCGTGGCGCCCGAGTTTCGAGTTGATAGTTCGCCGACAGGCACGGGTTGGATTCTCGTCTCCAATCGCGCTGACTGCGCGCCTGCTTCGGCACGGATATATACCGTTGCAGTATAGTCTATTGCAGGCGCGGCGTATGGGCGATGCTATCGGCAGCTCAGCCACCGATGTTCACGTTTGCACGAGCCCGTTGCCGTCGTCTTTGCGAAGCGCCTGAAGGCCGCACGTGCCTTGCGGGGTGTATCGCAGCGCGCGCTTGGAGGCATCGTGACAGGCAGCAAAGGCAACGGCGGCGTAAGGATCAACCGGTATGAGCAGGGAGTGAATCGCGCTGACATGGATACGGCGGCGGCGCTTGCTCGTGCGCTGAATGTGCCGCTTGCTTACCTGTTCGCGGAAGACGACGATCAAGCAGAATTACTGCTTGCGTTCGCACAACTCGCCAAAGGCGAACGTACCAAGCTGCTGGCGCACGTCAAGCGCATGGTCGCGGACAAGCCCAGGAAACGCGTCGCGGTGAAGCGTTGAGTCCTTCGCTCAATCAAGCGCATACACCAAGTCTCACGGACCACTGGACCGATGTGCGAGGGGGGGGTCACTGGACTGGATGATCAGTTTGCCAGCTGCGAACTGGCAACAATCGACATTTGAGTCACTCGCGTCGCCGGCATGAGCAGGTGCGCAGCCCGGAACTGGTGTCAAATCCCCGCGGCGTTGCCGTAAGGCGCAGGCACCATAAAAGCGGGCTGCGCAATGACGACCGGCGTGACAACATCACGAATCTGATTGAGCCCTGAGATGAGCAGATCGTACTGCTCTGTTCGTCGCCCTTGGTCCCACACGATCGGCAATACCTTGCGGTATGGGCTACCAACTTTTAGATATAGGCTCACGTCCTCGCCGATCTGGGAGATGAGCTCCTGCGGCGAATTCTTCTCACGCCAGTACTTGACCTCGATTACCAAATGGAGCGATGGAATCACAAGGTCTGCCCTGGGTCGCTTCTGCCCGACCGAAGCTAGCCACTCTTCATCGCGAAGATCTGGGAATATAGGCGCAAGCAAGGCACACAACAGGTTCTGGAAGTGGTACTCGTTCTCTACAGCCCACTTCTGGGCCGTCGATGTCGGCGTTTTCTTCTGCGCCTCCCAAGTCCAACGCCGCAGCCCCGATGGAACACGTCGCAGAAGCAAAGCAACGTCTTCCAAGTTTGGTGCACGCAAATCGAGCCACGCTCCCGCCTGCGCAAGATGGCGAAAAGCCGCGAGGTCCAGCACTGCCGCTTCCGGCTCCGAGTAGAGCACCGACTGAAGGCGCCCGAGCAGTCGTGTCACGAACTCTCTATTCGTGACGATGTCAGAGTTCAGCAGCCCGCGAGCCACGTAGACTGCTTCGCTACTGGTGATGATGCTGACTGTCGGGATGTCGGCCAGCCCATTCTGTGACCGCTTCTCGACCAAGCTCAGCAGTTCATATCGCCAACTATCGTCGATCTCGAATCCGGGCGACCGTCTAGTCAGCAGCGACGCGATCCATGTGCCGAATCTCTGCCAGCGATCAGTGTCGGCGGAAGCCAACAATCCCACTTGCACGCCAGTTTGCGCTACGGGTTGCATCAGACTTTCCAAGGAGTTCTGCAATCCTCCGACGCGCCCCGTCAGCCAATCGACGCCTTGCATAAACGCGTTGCGACACGTGGCAAATAGGGCCGGGTCAATCGCCAGCAGGAAGCCCAGCGCCGCGACGGCCTGGATAGAACGACCGCTACTAGTCACCTCGTCTGACAGTTCTGTAGCGAGCTGTGCTTGACGCCCGGCCGAAAAGCCCTCGCTCAGGGCCCAATGATAGAAGGTGGCGGGCAGCGGCCCCGCGCCACGCAGTGTCTGCGCCTGCGCCTCAACGGCTCGCAGCGCCTCGGACAGCAGTGGATTGTCCGCACTCACAGGAACCATCGCGTCGTTCCGATCTTGCCCAGCATGACGCTTGGACTCCATCGATTGCCGAGTCGATCCAAGCGGCCGAGCAGACCGGCCACCAAGTCTGAGTAGTAAATCGTGACGGGCATGGCCGCTGGCAGAAAGCTGCGCCACGAATGATTGGAGAACCAATAGACCTGCTTGGTGAGGTAGATGAGGTCGGTGAACGTCGAGTCGCGATGCAGCGTGAGCAGCAAGGGCCGGGGCAGTCCATCCGTAGGCCGCTTTAGCTGCTGCGGCCCTGTCAGAGTCAGCAAGGTCTCGTTGGGAGCGACTTCGGCGTAGAGGCCGCGCGTCGGAGTCTTCTCGCCTCGGCCCTTCACCCCCACGGACTCGTTATCGAACAGCAAGTACGGATGTTCCTCCTTTACATGCAGGAAGGCGAACTGCAGATCGAAGGCGGAGAATTCCTTGAGCGCAGCCTTCAACGATTCAATCTCGATGCTGCGCATTGGTTTAAACGCATGCACCACAACGCGGACGGAATCGCCCTCAATCCAGTTCATCTCGCTGCGTACGCGCTGCAAAGTGGCCACTAGCGAGTCGGCTAGTGCTTCGCTGTACTTGGCCAGCGGCACAGCGTTCGATAGGTTCGACAGCAGGTAGCCGCCATCACCTCGGAAAACGCTGGTTATGCCGACAATTCTTTCCTTCCTAGAGAAACGTGACTCGCCGATCGCTGCGCTACCGAGTCCAATGACGACCTCGTGCGCGATTGCCTTGTCCGACTTGATCAGCCAAGGAATCCCACCAAGCTTGGCATAAACAGCGAGCGCCATGTTACTCAGGCTGTAAGCAAGGTTGCCCGGTGCCATCGCGGACGTCTCGCAGGCTACGAACTGCGTTGGGATTTGGTTGGAAAGGAACGCAGCCTTGGCCACCAGATACGGGTTCTGCTGGGGCGGCAGTTGCCGCGAATCGCGCTCCGTCTGCACAAGTGCGAGATGCCAGGGCGTTCCTTCTGCTCCCATACGCACAGCCTTCGACGCAGCAGCGTGATAGGCGTCGGCGGTGAACTCGTCCGCTTCCACGAAAGTCAAAGCGAGGTCCTGCAAGCCGTAAGTACCCAGGAAGCCACGTCCGAAGGGGAAAGAGTTCCCATCGACCGTCAATCCATCACGAAACTTACTCAAGAAGAGTTCGAACTGCCCGCGTCGCTTGCGGTCGCAGATGACGCACACGTTGGGCCGCGTTGGCGTAAACACGTGCCGGCTGTATGGACCGAACTTGCTAAGCCCCACCGCGGCCCGGGTCTCCGACTTGAGCGTTCCCGCGTCGAAGATATAGGTCGGCGTGGTGCCTTCGGCGAACCGAGGAAACCCGGCTTGACTCTTCTCGCTAAGGAGATCTCCGATGTCGGCGCTCAAGTCCTCTTGAAGCTTGATGGTCCCTAAATTGCGGACCCAGCTAGATATCCGGACGACGTGTTCTAGGCGCGCGCGACCTCGGCTGTTGTCGAAGACGATCTGATCCATCTTCGTTTGTGCACGGCCGGACGCACGGCCTGCGAAGTGCTGCAGCAGGCGCCGCAGGTTTTCGGGTGAAGCTTCAAGGTAGAGTTCTTCCAGCGGAATGTATTCCTCGATACCCTGAAACCGGTCAGACAACCGTGCTTGGATTCCGGACATGCTGCCCACGCGGCCGACAAGTCTGCGCTGCGGCAACATGCGGACATCGTCAGCAGGTAACCGGCGCTCGACCGTGAGCCCCTCAACGCGGAAACCTTCCGCTTGCAACTCCGCCAAGTTGGTGGCACAGGACTTCTGGATCTCGATGTCCCACAGCAGACCGAGAAGCGACGATGGCTGCAGCTTTAGCGATCGGATCGAGATCAGCACGCGCGATTGCAAATAGATGTGTCGGTCCACGGCGGCGAAGCCAGTCGGCAAGACCCTACCCACCGTGGTGATCGGGTTGTATCGCGCCACCGGCCGCTTGTTTGCACACAGCAGACTGACTAAACGCTGTTCGAGCAACGGACGCAGCAGCGACTCGTGCTCCACCACGGGCATCGTGACCGGTGTACCTAGGGGGGGCGTGTCCGCGATGAGCGGTAAGGCGACGATCTCGTCGCCCCGGCGCGTTACGGCGTACTGATCCCGGTGCTTACTGCGTAGGTCGCGAAACTGCTGGAAATCGCCGAAGGGCAAGGTTTGCAGTCGGATGGAGTCGCCCGTGACGTGCAGAGGTGTGAAATTGAGTTGCAGTTGTCTCCCCATACTTCATCCTATTTCCTGTTCAGCCTGAGCTGGATCATCGCGAACACCCGATGGAACAGGTAGTCGACCTGATCGGCATCAATCACCGGCACCTGATTCACCTCAGAGTGGAGGATCAGGTGGCTATTGCTGACGGAGGTCAGCTCTTGGGCCTCCGTATCGAACATCGCGCGCAGCGCCGGCTCCCTGCTGCTCCGCATGAGACATCAAACGGATAGCGACACAGTGTAGCCGGCGAACATCGGGGCGGCGAAGGCACTCCAGTCGTAATAAGCAAAGCGGACAACTCGCGAAAGCTCATTCAAAGGACAAGAAATTCCTAACCTGGAAGACAAGGGGAGCCTCACGGCTCCCCTTGTCTTTATGACCTCCACCTACGGTGCACCCGACGCAGATACACGCCGAGCCCGAACAGGGCAAAGCCATACACCGCGATACCGCCGACGAACTTCAACATGGCGTGCCCCTGTCTTAGCTGTTCGCTGCCGGGTGAACCTTGGCCTCCAGCCGGTCACGCAGGCTGGCAGGCTCCGGGATCGCAGCATGGTCGCTGTCCGAATTTCCGGCTTCGGGAAAAAACTCCTCCACGACCGCCGGAACGTCCTCTTCCAGTTCCTCGAACGCACCGTTGGCGAAGCCCTTCCTTGCAGCTTCGTCGAGCGCAGCTTGGTCGAAACCCGCTGCCTTGCGTTGGACGCCCAGTTCCTTGGCGTGGGCAACGGCTTCTTCCAGCGACTTGCCTTCACGTACCACCAGATCGACGTAGTAGATCGGGGTGTGGAAGCTCATCGTGGTGGACTTGCCGCGGAGTTTCAGTTCCAGCGGCATGCACGCCAACAGGTTCCCTGACGCGGCCCGGAAGTATTCCATGCGAGCCGCGAGTGTCCGGATCGTGTTGTAGGACGTGGTCCGCAACACGAACGAACCCAAGGCATCGTCATCGCCAATCACTACGTTGAACCGGGCATAGGGTTTGCAGGCTCCTTTCGAGAACGCGCAGGCATCCGGGCCGGGACATGGCAATACCTCAGTGCCAGCCTTGGTGGTGCGACGACATGTTTCACCATTGCCGACACACACCGGTCTTCCCGTCTCGCGATCGAACAAGGAATACGCAGCACGCAGGTTCAAGGCCGGATCGTTGAACAGCAGCCTGATCGGAATTTCGCGTAACTTGCCGCCGGCTTCCTTGCGCAACCTCTCGTCCAGCGGATGCAGCACCCAACCCTCGCCCATCTGGATTTGGCTGGTGATAGTGAACTGATCGTCCTTCTGCGGCAGGCGTTTGCCGTTTTTCTCCACCACGCGCCCGATTGAAATCCGCCCCACGACAGGAGGCGTGATCGATAGACCTTTCAACATGGTTCTCTCCTTCACGGATGGGGTTCGGTTGCAATGCGGAACCGGCGCGAGCCGGGACGGATGCTCGTGTACTTCGCGACGAGGTTCGGGTGCTCGCGTACCAGTAGCTTCACGTCGATGACTTCGCTGTCCTTGGCGCGCTTGAAGGTCACTTCGCCGGTTTTGAAGATCGCCTTCGACGCTTCGGCCATCGCTTCCTGCAGGGCCTGTTTCAGCACCTCGGCCCGCGCGACCTGGGTGTCGATGGTTTCCTTGATAGCCGCCAGCTCAGCAAACTTTCCGGACAGCACTTCGTCTTGTGAGAAATCGACGACGGTGTCGTCGCCCCGGTAAAGCTGCCGGAGCGCATTGCCCGCCGATTCGCTGCCATCGGTCGGTGGCGGGATGTCCTTCTCGACGTACTCCCAGAACTTTGCTTCCAGAACCAGCAAGCGGCCGATGACTTCGTCGTCCCGCTGGATGCGGTGGACTTCAAGCTCTTGGCCGCACAGCAGGACAGCGACATCGGCAGCATCCTTGCCCGTCACGACGAGCTGGTGCTGAACTTGGAGCTGGACGTATTCGGGTACGCCCTCCTTCCAGAGCCTTGTGCCAAATTCCCCCGCGGTCTTGCATTCCAGAATCTGCACGTCCGGGCAGCCGATCACCTCCCGGTCGATGTTGGCCAGCATGTAAGGGAAGCTCGGATGCTGGAGAACCGCGTTCAGCCTGCGCACCTTCCTTCCAGTGCGTTGCGTGTAGACGGTGGCAACGTAGGGTTCCAGCAACGTACCCCAAAACATCGAACTACTTTGATCGGGCGGGTTCTCGTTGTTCGAGACGCGGCCGGTCTTCTCCATCCAGAGTTCGAGCTGGCTCTTGTAGGGCGAAAGCCCCACGGCCGCGGCAGCATCGGAGCTGCCGATGCCACCCTTGCGAACCTCCAGCCATTTGGCGCGAGCCATACCGCGCGTGCTGACGAGGCGCAATGCATTGCGTTTGGACATACAACCTCCGAGCAGGCAAAAGAAAAGCCCAGCGCGAGGCCGGGCTACATTGCGAACAGGCGTGAGTGGTGAATCTTTACGGTCGTCCCGAATGGTCTGAAAACAAGACGCCAGCTGACATCCGCATACGGGCCGTTTGAAGGCCCCTATGCGGCTTGTCTTGGGCGACCGGAAAACATGCCGCCTTTACGCCACCAGCCGCATGACCTCGTCCCAGGCTTTCTGCTTGATCTGCGCACCTTGGCCGAACCATGCCGCATCGCGGCGGTGATCCTCGGAACGGGCACGGCGGTGATGGTCGATGTATTCGGTCACGCTGTTGAGCAGCCCCCAAGCCGTACCGCGGCTGGAAGCCATCAATGCGCCGCGGCCACCGCCTTCGTACAACGCGCGTACCGATTTGACGGCCGCTTCGTTGACCGTCTCGCCCTTCCTGTCTGTCACCGGATAGGTGACGACCCTGCGCAGAAGGCCATCCACGGAATCGGGATCGACCGGGCACTCAACCAGCGCCTTCATGCGCGCGACGAAGCCATCCCATGACGACACCGTGATGCCAAGCTGGCGCTTGACGGAATCGGCATCGAACTGACTCCGGTGCGGCACCTTGATCGCATGACTGGCATTACCCAAGGCGATCGTGAGGGTGTTGTTGCATACGACACGCACCGAGGTGAACTGCGCCGTGGTCGCCAGCGACCCATCGCAGGCAGTGGCGAGCAGCAGGTATCCATCCACGCGATCGCGACCTTTCAGCTGCGTCGACTGGCCGGTCTTGGCCAGTGCCCAGAACTTGCGGCCTTCGCGCAGCACACCCGCCGTTTCCAGCTCGAAGCCACCGAGCTCGGTGAGGTCGCGGTAGAACTCCAGGATTTCCGCGGGCTGCACCACCTGGAACCGCTTGGACACCACGGCCAGTGGCGCTTGGGTATCCGATCGATACAACACCTTTTGTTCGGGGAAGGCGCTGATGGTGCCGATGCCGTTTTGCCCCGTGATGAAGCGGACTTCCGACTCCTCGATTGTCCAGTCCATTCCGGCACTGCGCTTCCACACTTCGATCGGCTGATTGGGCTCCAGCTTGTCGCCCAGACCGTGCCACGGCCTCGCACCGACGTAGGCCATGTTTTCGACAAGATGCATGATTGCTACTCCTCTTGAAGGCATATACGCACAAGGCCCAGATGAGCCGGGCCTTGTGTTATGCCGTTGGGTTGATGATTCACTCGGACCACGGGCCACATCGACCGCACTTTGCGATCGCCACGAGCAACGCCGCCGTGACGACCAGAATGCAGGTAAGTACGTCCGTCCTCTGTGGGAACATGAAGTCCCTCCACCATGGGCGCATCAGGGCGGATGTCCCTCACGCGAGACAAGATCTGCCCTGTCTCAAGAGCGTGATATGTGACTGAGACTTCTTTAATTCGGATAGCCAAAGCCGATATGTATTACGGCGATCGATTGGTTACCAGACAAGTTTCCGTCTCCGTACGCGACTCTATCGTTCGAGCAATATCACACATGGATCATTCTGCGGCGTCAGTATCGTCGCCCTCTGCCTCGCTCGCGTGATGCTGACCCGAAGATTCTGTCTGGCTTGACTGTCGGCATTCTCCTTGATGTTGTTCCTGACGATCCGGTCAGGATTGGCGACAATCTTCCGTCCCGCACGTCGAGGCCAGCCCTCAAAGATGATCACTTCGTCGAACTGCTTGCCCTTAGCCTTGTGCATGTTCATCACGACTACGCCCGATTCCGGCTTCGACTGAGTCGCGAAATGCTCACGCATGAATGCCTGGCGCGTGATTTCCAAAGCGTTCTGATATACACCAAAGGTTCGCCAGTCCTCCGAAAGTTCTTGGCGAAGCCGGGTACCTCGCTCCAGCAAGCGAATGTTCTTTACTTCGACGGCGATTTCTTTCAAACGGACGCAAGCGCCATTTCCCATCACGATTCTGACCGTACGCCAGTCTTGATCCGGATCGCCCGTGAAGGTGATTCCCCTAAGCTGCTCATACGTCTGCAGAAGCGGGATCATGAGACTATTCCTGGGGATCGGCTTGTGGGTAGCCGTGCTCTCCGCATAGCGCGAGAAAGCCTTGCGAATACTGAGGGCCTGTTGCAGATCCGACTTCGTCGGTGAGGCGCCGCCTTTTCCCTGATAGTAGTCGCACAGCAGGTCGATCGTCCCTTCGAGGTGAAACAGACCGAGCGGCTGCAGCAGGAAGGAGACGAGTTGGGCGCCCAGGATTGCCGCGTCAAGGTCGATTGCCGCCGAATGCCGGATGGGCTTCATTCTCACAGGCGGGTGCCTGAGCACGTCAGAGACGGCGCGCGCCATCCTCTTCGTCGGAACCAGGATGGCCAGCGACCAGTCTTGTCTCTTCGCGGCGGCCAATCGCTTGCGGGCTGCGTACACCTGGGTGACCAACGCGCTGCCAGCTTCGTTCTCGTTTGGCGGATAGGTCTGAATCTCGATACCGACGTAACTCCGCTTTGAAAAATTTGCGGTCAAGACCTCGTTGCCGAACAGGAGAATTTCGGTTCCGGCGTTGCGGTGGTTCTCCCCTTGCAACATCACCTCTCGATGTTCGAACCTGCCGCGGAAGTGGTCGAGCCGGGCGGGGTCGGCGCCAATCCAGTCGTAGATACGTTGCTCGGGATCAGCCAGAGCGACCACAATTCCTTCGCGACCAAGCTGCTGGACCACCCGCCACTGATCCGCATTGGTGTCCTGGAACTCGTCCAGGATGATGACCGGGTAGCGGGCTGCGATCAGCCGGCGAATCCGCCCGCTTCGTTCGAGAAGCTCGGCGACGTGGACCGCGAACAGGTCGAAGCACACGCGGCCCTCCTCTGTCGCCTGCCGAAGTCGCTCGTTCTCTTCCCTGTCCTTCTTCTCTGTCTTTTCCGCTCGGCTGAGTTTGCTGCCGCCCTTGTATAGGCTACGGATGGCCGACAACGCGATGGCTTCGTTGGCTGGGGTCAAGATCGTCAAAGGCTTCGGCAGGCCGAGCAGATATCCATAGGTCCGAAGGATTCGCCAGAAGAACGAGTGGTAGGTCTCCACGTCGATTCGCGACTTGATGGTCTTGGGGATATCGTGTTCGGTCTCGATAGCCTCGATGACTCGACTGATGGTTGCGCGCGCGAAGCTGAGGAACAACACCTCCTGACCTGGACGCAAAGACGCCGCAACCTTGGCCGCCTTGAGAATGGAGACGGTAGTCTTGCCGGCTCCCGGGCCGCCGATCACCAACAGATGGCCCTCGGCCTCCAAGACCGCCCTTTGGCCCTCAGAGAGTTGCATCGTCGCCTCAACCCGCGCCAGCGTCAGGTGCTACGGTCGCTGCGACAGGCGCGGGCGGTGGCATGCACAGCTCCTTCAGGTGGCTACAGGCATCCCGTATCCATTGCGGAATTTCGCCCTCGCTGCACTGGGCGACGTACTCAGCGATGCCGAAATCGCCCTTTTTCTTCGCAAAATATGCCATCAACGCGTTGACAACGTCCGCCTTTGGATTCGGAAACTTCTCCTGTAAGTCCTGCGGCCAATGGAGCAGGTCGCAAAACCGTTCCATCGCTCCCAGCGACGTGTTCTTCAGGATTAGATTCTCGATGCCCTTTTCGTCGTGCATGTACATGTGCTCGACCTGGGTCTGGATTTGCGTCTGCGCTGCGGCATCCTGCAGGTCGCACAGGGCAAACGTCCGCTTTCCGATCTGTTTGTACAATTTCGCCATGTCGGGAATGCTTCCTTCGCCGCCGGCATCGACCACGCAAACGCCGAGCGCTTCCAACGAGGCATACTTGGCAGGGGCGAGTTCGGCCAGGCGCCGGCAAGCCACCGGAAACGCTGAAGCCTCAGTCGCACCTTCGACCACTAGGACGCGCCGGGCCAGCAGACCTTCGCAGAATCGGGTCCTGAATTCCTGTCGATAGCGCTTGAGCTTGACGCTGTCCGGCAGTGAGATCTGCGATTGCGTCATCACTCCGTCGGAGTCTCGGGACAAGATGACCATCTCGTCCAGCGAGAACTCTTCCAGCACGTAGGGCGAGTGCGACGTGAACAACGTCTGCGATGCGAGATTGCGTACTTCGTGGATGATCCGCTTCTGCGCGTACGGCGGGATCGCGGTCTCTGGCTCTTCCATCGCGAAGATGACGTTCTGCTTGTCCTCCGCGATCTGTGAAAGCATCGCGAGCACCAGCATGTTGATCGTACCGGTTCCTTGACGGTAGAACGGAGCAGCGTGCGTTCCGTCGCCCGTCGCAATGAACGCGGTGATGACCTTGCGCAAGTGCTCGCGGGTGAGATTCGATACCTTGAGGTGTGGTCCGATACCCCATTCCTTCGGCACGTACTTTTTTAGTGCGTTATTGATGCTCTGGAGCACCCCGGATATGCCGAGGCTCGGGTCTTCGGCCACCGATATCTCGGAAATCTTCCCGATAGCGCTCTCCCACATTTGTGGGCGCACTTCCTTGAGCCGCAGGATGATGTCAAGCAAGCTTCCCCGCTCTAGGCTCAAAGCTCTGGAACCTGTGCGGATGGAACGCAGATACAGAAACCCGCAGACCTGCTTGTCCTTCTTCGAGAATGCCTGAGGAGCGACTCCGTCTGTAAGCGTCCGCGTGTAGAACGTCTTGCCTTCGAAGTCGTCCTCATCCGGGTCGTACTTACCGATGAACGTTATCCGCAGTGCCGGGAATACCGTCTCGGCGTCGACCCCTTCGGGGTCTGCTTCATAGAGCTTCTTCCCTTGGTCGTCCCAGAATTCGATGTAGTCCCCGAATCGATTGCGCTGCTCCTCGGACAGATCGATAACCATGGCGTCGATCCTGATCTGGAGCGCCGGATCGTCGGGTGCTTCTGTGCCGGCGCCTTCTTCCTCTGCGTCGGCCCTGCCACCATTCCCGGAGACAGGCTCCTGCGTTGCGTCCCCGCCTTGATCTTCCACGGCGGATTTCCCGGACTTGACGGCATAACGCCCATGGTAGAAATCGTGCTCATCGATCGGTGGCATCCGGTTCAACCGGTCGGGTCCTAGCACCAGATCGAGCGCCTCCAGTACGGTCGTCTTGCCGATGTTGTTGTCGCCCAGAAGCACGGCGTGCTTCCGGAGATCGAGCGTTGCGCCCTTGATGCCCCGGAAGTTCTCGATGTGGATTTGTGCAACCTGCATTCCCCTTCCCCCTGACGTTTCGCACACTTAGTTCACTCGTGCTCCAAGAGTCTTAGGGAAGCTCTGATTTATTCCCCATCTGAGGCATCATAGCCACATCGCCGATCCGGAACCGCCGCCGATGAAGCAAGCCACGTTCGCGTCGCTGAACTTTGATGCCAAGAAGCGGCGCACGCGCCGC